>Ga0207849_100009_pt1 | contig 710371 bp, 672 predicted proteins | sample TtaePargueraPR_12_FD_187277 | JGI IMG/M metagenome (GOLD analysis project Ga0207849, IMG submission 187277) | Aerobic enrichment media microbial communities from Bioluminiscent Bay, La Parguera, Puerto Rico - Tt and P2 (4) (SPAdes) | ecosystem: Environmental > Aquatic > Marine > Unclassified ... | reverse complement strand
TTTCCAATGGTGTACCAATTGAAACCGTTTCAAAAATGCTCGGCCATACCAAACTGTCCACCACACAAATCTATGCCAGGGTATTGGAACACAAGATAGGGGAGGACATGCAAAATCTGATAGATCATATGCAGACAGGCCGATCAGCCGAAGGATGATCAGGGAGTATTCATTCGGTCCCGCTTGCGGGACGTAGGGAATAGCAAGAGGGTGATGCGCAGATTGCGCCATCACGGTTGTTTTAGGGTCTTCAACAAGTTGAAAATCAGTTAATTGAAATGATTTTGGAATGCTGTGCAAAATCAGGGGCTACAGTAGACTTTTCCAAAATCTACAGTAAACCCTTTGGGAAGCCTTGTAAACACTGGAAATTTTTGACGAAAAATTGACGCATTTTCACTAAAAAGCAAAATCACAGCTCTATGGAAAAGCAAAAAATAAATGACAGAACAAAGAATGGGACAGGGGGTTATTCCAACATCACGGTAAAGAAAGAAACGGCCATACGTTTTCGCTGCTATTCCAAAAAGTTCAACAAATCCCATAGTGAGGTTTTGGATGGAATGATACAATACTTCAAGGAGAACAACCTTGACCCTTTTGGGGAGGGAACAAAGATTATCCTTGAGAGTCTCAAAAAACTGGAGCGTCAGATGATGAAAAAAATCGATAGGCTCATCGCCATTATCAAGAACATGGAAAAGACCAGTATCCGGACCACCTATGAAATGATGCTGATACTTTACGAGGCCTATGTAAAGGATGAGAGGAAACCGAAACCTGAGCCGATCAAAATTCAGGAAGAACGAATGGATTTTTTGGAGCTTAGAAACACCGTTCCGAAAACAAAACATGATAGAATGCTGAAAGGCTTTGAAAACTATAAAAAGCACTGCAATGAAATCCTCCATAATGTGGAGAAGGTGGAACCTATGATGGGAAAGCCCTATATCAAGATCAACATGGGCATCGGGAAGTTTGAAAGCCTGAAACATCAATTAAGATAACGCTAATGTACCTTACCATCTCAGCACAGAAAATGGGCAGTACCTACAACTCCAGTGTAGGGAACTATGTGGACTATCTGGAAAAGGAAAAGGAGGACAGATTGCCCGAACAAAGGGAGGAATTCTTTGACCAAGAGAACGACAGCGTAAGCCCTGAAAAGGTTGTTGAAGAAATTGATGTCAACACCTTCAAAATGAGACAGAAAGACCCGAAATTCTATTCCATAGTGGTCAGTCCCAATCAAAGGAAACTAAAGGCCATAGGCAATGACCCAAATCTGCTAAGGGAATATACAAGGAAACTCATGGAGGACTATGCCAAGAGTTTCCATCGCAACCAAGAGGTCAAGGCCCCAGTATACCGACAAATAAAGTACAGATAGCGGCCAAGATCATCAAAGCCCTTGGAAGAGGCATCAATAAGGCAAGAGGGCAAGAGGCACAGGTGAGGACATGGGGTACTGAAATCCAAAAAGTAGGTTGCGCCATACCGGTTTTTTGCTTCACGCTTATCTACCGGAACACTACAAAAACCCGTTAGGATCCATGCGCAAAAAAATTGGGGTAAGAATTTGGGACGCTTGCAGCACTTCACTGCGTTCCGTTCGCCTTTGGTAAGGACATTTATAAAGAGATTTGATTTAAAGTATTATGCTATTTCTTGTCCAATAGCTTTTCCAGGTAAGTCACCTTATCTTTTTCAGCCTGAACAAGACGCTCATATAGTTCAATTACCATGTCCAATGGATTAAATTTGGCTAAAAAATTGATTGCATAGATTGTAGAACTATCATTATTAGTAAAGTATTTGATATAATTTTTAGGACGGTTTCTTCCGAAAAATTCTCAATGCCTTCTTTGGTGATGCCCAAAACCCGCACAATTTCTTCTTAAAAGTAGGTGTTTGGGAATTGACCGCCAATTTCCTAATGAATTGGAAGTGAGCAAAATTTTTAGTAATTTAAATTGTTAAAATTGGCAGAATCAATTTTGAAGACAATCTTTTATTTTATTGTGGGTATTGTACTCGCTGTAAAGTATTGCAAATTCCCCCGAAAATATATAAGTTAACGTGAAATATCGCACAATGGTTCTGTGCTGGGTATCATTGATTTATTTATGGAAAACACTGACAAAGTTTTAATAAGATCACTAAAAGTTGATCTTGGTTTTTCTGATATTTTTATGGAATCCATTAAGGATGGTTTGCTTATTGCCAATTCCAAGGGAAGAATCATAATGGTTAATACCGCTCTCAGTGAATTGACAGGTTTTCAAAGCAATGAACTATTGGGCGCTGAAGCCCCTTTCCCTTTTTGGCCAGAGGAATTAAAAAAAGATTTCACCAACGGCTTTAAAAAAACTCTAAAAGAAGGCCTCACTGGTGAACATGAGACTTTGCACATGCGAAAAGATGGAAGCCACTTTCCCGTATCCATTTTCTCGTCAAGTATCAAGGACAAAAAAGGAAAGATCATCGCCCATTTGGGGTTATTGAGGGATATTTCAAATGGAAAAGTTGATATGGTCCGGAATGGTTCTGTAAACCAGGATATATTTTCCGTATTGAACTACAGAAGAAAGTATAACAGTCTTTTGGAAGAAAAAAACCTGGTTTCTCAACTGGATTTTACCTTGAACAATATTAGTGATGGTATTATATCCTTGGATACGGATTGGTACTACACGTATGCAAATAAAAATGCAGCTGCCATTATGGGCAGGACACCAGAGGACTTAATAGGGAAACATATTTGGACAGAGTTCCCCGATATTGTTGAGACCCCATTTTATAACTTGGCCTTAAAGGCTCTTGAAACTCAGCAAAAACAAGAGTCTGAACATTTTTATGCTCCTTTTGGAAAATGGTTTGAGAATAGATTCTATCCTTCAAAAGAAGGACTCACGATCTTTTTTTCTGATGTCTCGGAAAGAAAAATGGCGGAAGATCTTTTGGTGGAGAACAAGAAATACTTGGACAATATTATAAATAATATTGGTGACCCCATTTTTGTAAAAGATGACCAAAGCAAGGTATTGTTGGCAAATGATGCTTTTTGCACCATCTTCGGTTTGTCCCGAAAGGATATTTTGGGCAAGACACTGGCCGAAGATGTGACACCAGAAGAAAGGGAAAGTTTTTTGAAAATCGATAGGGAAGTCATTAAAACTGGCGTTGAAAATGTGAATGAGGAAACCCTAACGGTCAGAAGAGGGGAAAAAAGGGTGATTTCAACCAAAAAAACCAGATTTGTTGATGAAAAAGGGAACAAATTTTTGATTGGGATCATTAGGGATATCACAGAACGCAAAAATGCGGAACTAGAGGTAAAGGCTGCCAAGGAATATTCAGAAGGACTGATAGAATCCATGCATGAAGGCCTTGTTGTATTCAACTTGGAGACCGAAATAACAAGTGTAAATCCCTCGTTCTGCAAAATGTCGGGCTTTTCAGAAGAAGAGTTGATCGGGAAACAATGCCCATACCCTTTTTCACCTCCAGAAATCGAGGATGAGTCCAATTTGCGGCATGAAAAAATTGAAAGGGGAGAACAACTGGACAATTTTGAGACTATCTATATGCGCAAGGATGGGAGTCGGTTTAATGTAGACGTAATGATTTCCCTGATGCGAGACCCAAATGGAGCAGTCAATTCTTATTTTGCGACGGTCATTGACACTACCGAACGCAAAAAAGCCGAACTGGATTTAAAATTGGCCAAAGAGTTTACGGATAAACTCGTCATGTCCATGCAGGAGGGACTTATCATTGTTGATCTAAATGGTGAGATTATTTTGGTAAATGATTCCACCTGTAGCATTCTTGGTTATTCCAAAGAAGAGCTCATAGGGCTCAATTTGCCTTATCCCTTCGTCAAACCAGAAGACTTTGAGGCAATAGCCAAGACCAATCAAAAGGTAGCAAGGGGTGAAGCCCCTTCGTTCCAATTTGAATTCATTCGGAAGAATGGTGAAAAGTTTTTGGCAACTTTTCTAACGGGAAATATAACCAACGATAAGGGTGAGGTAATAGCGCTTTTCGGAACCATGAAGGACATATCTGAAGAGGTAAAGGCAAAAGCGGCCTTGGAGGAAAGTGCTCTAAAGTCCTCGGAGAAAAAGGATGTTATTCTTAAATTGGCGGGTCTTGTCGGTAAAAATTTTAAACGCTCCCTAAATCAAATCACAGAATTGGCTGCTATAACTTTAAATGTTGGTCGTGTAAGTATTTGGAGCTTTAATACCGATAAAAATGAGATTTACTGTGAAAACCTCTATAATCTTGATCAAGATATCCACTTACATGGAATGCTGCTTCAGAAAGAGGACAACCCTAGTTATTTTGAGGCCTTGAACAAGAATCAAACAGTAAAGGTAAAAGATGCCCAACTCAATAATGTCACAAAACCGTTTGCAAAAGATTACTTGGTCCCCAATAACATACAATCCCTTATGGATGTCTTTATTAATAGTACAAACGGTTATTATGGAATTATTTGCTTTGAGCATGTAGGGGACAGTACGAGAGATTGGACAGCGGATGAACAGGAATTTGCCACTTCCATTGCAAACATTGTTTCTTTAATGGTAGAGAGTCATGAACGTAAGGTAGCCGAGGACAAACTTGTTGTTTCAAACCAAGAATTGTCCAAGGCAAATGCAGAATTGAATGTTCTAAGAGATCAATTGGAACAGGAAAACACCTATCTTAGAAATGAGCTCGACCTAGTGTTCAATTTTGAGGAAATGGTGTACGGGAGTGCACAGTTCAGTGATGTACTCAGTGAAGTGGAGAAAGTGGCTGCCACCAATGCGACCGTATTGTTGTTGGGAGAGTCCGGAACAGGTAAGGAACTATTGGCTAGGGCGGTACATAATATCAGCGCTAGGAGCAGCAAACCTTTGATCAAAGTAAATTGTTCGGCCATACCACGTGAGCTGATAGAAAGTGAGCTGTTTGGGCACAAAAAGGGTTCTTTTACTGGTGCATTCAGCGACAAGGTCGGAAAATTTGAGTTGGCCGATGGCGGAACCTTGTTTTTGGATGAAATAGGGGAGTTGCCCTTGGACATGCAACCAAAAATTTTACGTTTCTTACAAGAGGGAGAGATTGAGGTAGTTGGCGGAATGGGCACAAAGAAATTGGACGTCAGGGTCATTGCCGCAACCAATAGGAATCTCAAAGAAGAAATAGAAAAGAAAAGATTTCGTGAAGATCTGTATTTCAGGCTTAATGTTTTTCCTATAGAAATTCCCCCTTTACGAAAACGGAAAGAGGATATTCCATTATTGGTGGAACATTTTGTGGACAAGTTCAACAAGGAATATGCAAAGCATATTAAATATGTATCGGACGAGGCCATGGAGAAACTAAGGTCCTATGATTGGCCCGGAAATATCAGGGAATTGGAAAATTTGATAGAAAGGGCCTCTATTCTGTCCAATGGGGAAACATTGGTGATTCCCGGTTTTGAATCCGAGGTGCAAAAGTCCAAAATGCCGATTAAATCCAAGAATCTATCATTGGATACTATCCAACGCAACCATATCGTCAGCGTTTTGGAAAAATGTAAATGGAAAATTTCAGGACCTGATAGTGCATCCACACTACTCGATGTAAAACCAAGTACTCTACGTGATAAAATGTCCAAATTAGGCATTAAAAAGAAATAAATATCCACGGAATACCGTTAAGTAGGGTATTTCTTACTATTCAAAAAACGGTATACCGTGACCTTTTTTGATGGACTAAAATTCCTAGATTAATTTTAAAGTACTAAATATCAATTAGTTAAAATTGATTTTGCTAACCTGTAATTGATTTGGCACGGCCATTGTCTTGTTTTTTACAAATGATTTAAAACATGACTGAGATTGATGGAGTTGTATTCTGGATAGATTCTAATATCATTCATTGTACAGTAGGTAAAGAGCACCAAGGTAGAATTTTGGAGGATAATGTCGCTAAAATTTTTGCAAGTGGAATTTCAACTTTATCTAACGGTAGATACCTCCCCCTGTTGATTGATTTGAGAGAAGTTGGAATTTTTGATGCCTTTAGGCTGTTTGCCATTTTGTCCCCCCCATCATTGTTGGATTTTTCAGTTTTGTCCACATCATTTTTGGTCAGATCCAATGCTTTGAGGATAATGTTGTCGGTGTATTGCGTTGCAACCGGAAATGCTTTTTGGAACACCTTGCACAACAACCCCAAAGTGGCATTGAACCAATGCTTTGGCAGGTTCAAAATGGCTTGTATGGATAATCGGAGAATGGTTGGGGCATGGAAGAGATGATTATCCATAAACATGCTACTTTTTGGACCAAGGGTAATGGGATCCTATTTGGAAAGGTACGCAATATGAATTCCCGGCATCAGCTGGATTTCAGGACTGCTCAACTGTATCTTGAAACAATTGCGGAATTGTCCAGTGGGACTCCCATGCCTTTTTTGATCGACCTTCGTGACGTTAAAGGCACATTCTCCAGTGAGGCTGGTCAATTGTTGGCAAAAAGCTTCAACAAACTATCCAATATCGTCTATGAGGTCTATGTTGTAAACTCTCTCCCGATCAACCTGTTGGTGCAATCTTACAAAAGGATCTATCATACAAAAACGCCCTATGTCATATTTGATGATATATCCAAGGCTCAAGAGTATTGCCTAAAACATAAAATAAAAGAACACAAAAAGTAGATATCCATGGCTGCACAATCCCACCCCGTGAAAAATGAGACAATTGATGATGCACTTCTGTATAGGAATATTTATGATTCCATGAATATAGCAGTTGTTATAGTTACGGATGCCAATGGTAAGATTTTAAAGTGGAACAAAGGTGCGGAGAACACATTTGGATATTGCGAGGACGAGATATTGGGCCGGCCATATTCGCTTTTAATGGATAGAAAATATGGAAAACTGGGTTTTTCGGAATTTGTGAAACGCGCAAAAAGCAATGAAGATCTTAAGAAAAATAAACTACTTCAATTTAAGTGCCTGCATAAATCAGGGAGGAAGTTCCCTGTTGAGTTTGTTATGAGTAAGCTCAATTCCAATGGGAAGAACCTTTATGCCCTAAAAATGCTGGACATCACAAAGAGAATTGAGGTACAAAATAGACTGAAACAGAAAACCAAAGAACTGGAATTGTTTCTGTACCGCTCTGCCCACGACCTCAATGCACCATTTTCATCTGCACAAGGGTTGATCAATTTAATGAGGGATGAGTATTCCATTGAAAAAATGAAAACACTCTTAGGGATGCTAGAGAACACTATAAGCTGTGCCAAGGTAATGTCGGAAGGGCTAGCCAAGGCCTCATTGGTATCTGAGAAGGTAAAAAGCTCAAAACCAATTGATTTTGAAATACTTGTGGGGCATGTGCTGACTTCGCTCAATAGGTGTCACAACTTTGACCAGATAAAATTCAATGTGGACATAAAAGTTGCCCATGAGTATGTTTCCAATCCGGACTTAATTTTTGCCGTATTCCAGAATTTGATAAAAAATTCGATAAAATATTCATTGCCCAGAACAAAAGACCATACGCCATTTATTGAGATAAAGGTGTCGGAATTGAGTGATAGGACAGAAATCATGGTATGTGACAATGGCAAAGGAATACGGAGAGAAAATCTGGGACGGATATTCGATATGTATTATAGGGCTGAGGTTGAGGAATTTTCGGGGTCAAACGGATTGGGACTGTACATAGTCAAAAGAATTGTGGAGAATCTAAATGGAACCATTGATGTTGAGAGTAGGGTAAAGGTAGGTGCCTGCTTCCATATAATTCTTCCAAAAAACATTAAAACAAGTGAATCATGGGAGTAAACTTTATGTTGATCGATGATAATGGGATTGATTTGTTCGTCAATCAAAAATTCATTGAAAAGGTAGTTGACGATGCTGAAATCCTCACTTTCATCAGGGCAGCAAAGGCAATCGATTTTTTAACCACGTTGAAGAATCAACAAACGGCCGATTTTCTGTTCACCCCAGATATCATTTTGTTGGACATCAATATGCCGGAAATGGGCGGATTTGAATTTTTGGATGCTTATAGTGCCATGGAAAAAACGTGTTTTAGGAACACAAAAATTTATATGCTCTCCTCTTCAACATGTCTTATGGATAGGATTGATGCAGATAGACACAGTGCATGTGAGGGATTTATCAGTAAACCTCTCTCGTGTGAGAAGATAGCAAAGATTTTAAAGCAGCGGGAACTTGCCGCTAAACCAAACCATTTCTAAAAATAAATGTTTTTATGAAATTCATTGATGGTCTTCTTTTAACATTGGTTTTTCTTATGTGGCTCACTGTTACTATACATGTGACCGATCTGCAAAACGTGCACAGTTCGGCCAAAGGGCAAATTTTACGAACTGATTTTATACTTGTGCCCATTTGTATTTCAGTGACCATTTATATTTTTTGGAACATCTTTAAACAGAATAGAAAGTAATAACCGGTAATATTACGAAGGATGAAATGTGTAGAATTAAACAAGAAGGGGCAATTTGAACTTTGGAACAAAACAAGACTTACGGAACTTCGCCAGCTACAGACATGCGAGGATTTTAGCGAATATTGCCTATATCAAACCAAGAACGTCAAAATGGGTTTGATTTTACTCGAACCTTACGAGCGCACACCATTTCGGTTGATTAAAAATAATTTTAAATTGATTTGCTTGTCGGGGGGGGATGCTATCACGAGATTTTCACATGGGGGCATCTCACTTTTGATGTTTGAAAGAGGAGAATATGTTTCTTATAATGTACACAAGACAATGATTAATGACCTACAAAACATAGGCAAGAATTTGTTGGTTATGGCCTTGATCGAATATAAGGATATGTTTTCAAAAGATGGTGGTTTCCCTTCATCCCTCCAAGTGGAAATCCCAATTTTTAGTGGATATTGAATTTTGTAGGTGGAGATTTATATGAAATTAAGAATTTTTAAGCTTCAACAATAACCATTTGCTTTTTTTGGTTATAGGTCGATGTGACAATCTTGCTCTGCCACCTTTTCTGTTTGGATTTAGTCACATTGGTACTATATGAAATTCGATTAATGGTGGGATTGAAATTAAATTTTTTAAAGCCACCCCATTCTTACTTATTAAACTGATTCCAGTACTTTTATTGTCAAATGAATCTCATTGACATGATAAATGTGTAATAAGGTGTTTAGGTTCTGAAATTTCAGTTATTGCTTCTGATTTACAATAACATACAATCATATGAGTGGTTCGGTCATCCCGAAAAAAAGCACTAGTTTTATAATACCTTTTTTATTACAGATTAACCTTTCTCAATTCAGCATCCTAAATTCATTGGGTGTGTAGCCTACTTTTTTCTTAAACAAGCGACTAAAATGTTGGGGACGTTTTCAACAAGTTCATAAAAGTCTTCTCTGGATACCATGAGCAATTTGGTGGGATCAATGGCTTGGATATATTCGAACAACGCCCCCGCTCAGCTTTCAAAGTCAAAGTTTTTTTACGGTTACTCGCCAAACTTATTTCAATGTATAAAATATTAATTGTAATGGTATTGTCTTTATGGTGTTTAATGAGATTCCAGTTGGTGTCAAAAGAAATGAACTGAATGTGGGGACATCATAGATGAGTTGAAAAAGAAATACTGTTTTTCAATCTTAGAATACAATTTAAAATTAAAGTTCAGGGACCCTTATATTCCAGGACCCCCGAACTTTTATAATTAAACGCTGTGGCATGCCTTGGTCAAGATGTTTTCCATTTCCTGAAGCAGCCCTTCTATGGGTGTGTCACTTGTGTTGGTCAAACAAAGCGAATCATTGCTGGTAATGGCACCAATAGTTTGCTCCATGCCCTTGCCGGAACGCACCATGGGTCCATAGAGGGTTTTGAGCTTGAGTGATCCAAAATCAGTTCTGTATTTGATCAAACCCAAATTCGTGACCATGATTTCTTGATTAAATGCCTCCTTCAAAACTTCGATGATCTTATTGAGGTCAGTTGTATTATAAGTTAAGTCTCGGAAGAAATTGATATAGTTTTTCACATGCTCCTTGGTATCTGTCCCTGCGAGACCCGCCTTGGCCAATCTTGCCAATTGCCAAAATGAGAGTTCATGGTCACCCTCAAAATAGACGGGATGGGTCGTGATGTTGAGCCCATAATTATCATCCAGTTGTAGTGCTTTCCTTGAACAGATGGGAGAAATCAATTCTATTTTTTTCTCTGCCCATTCCGTTCTCATGGCTCTACAGGCAATGAGAACGGCAGCACATATTGCCCCATGTACCGTTGTATACTCCTCCCTCGACCTTTCAAGTAGGTTGTTGGTCAATTCTTTTGAAAGTCGATGGCTTGAAATTTTTGGCGCAAAGCTTTTATTGATTTTCACCAAAGGCAGAGTCCGCTGCGAACTTGGTGAAACCTTATCCTCAGGGAGCCCTAGGGTCTCGTCATTGGATTCTTGGGCTTGCATGGGGTCTAATTCCTTTCCGCTTACGGCCGTTAGGATGTCCCTGAACAGATAGGTCATGGACGTGCCGTCAGATTGGGAGTGGTGCCCTGTGAGTATCAATACCGTATCCTGGGGTCTCTGGATCAGTACCGCCCGTAAAAGGGCTTCCTTTTCGGTATTGAAGCGGGTCGACAATTCTTTTTCAACTTCTTGCTCCCATCTGTAATCTTGGTCCACTTCAAGTACCCTCAGTGGTATGGGCAAAAAGGAGGCATGTTTAAAAACGGGTCTGGAATAGGCATCCATGACAATTCTGACCGACAGGTTGGGGTGTCTTAATTGTACCTTGTTCAAGGCCTTTCGCCATTCGGAAACGGGTCTGTGGCCCTCAATTTCACCGGCAATGGCAAAATCTTTGGAATCGATAAAATCCAATAGCCAAAAGGTTTTCTCAAATGCACCTAAGGTGCGGTTCTGCTTATTTGTCATAACATTATTTATTTAGAGCACAAATTTGCGGCGGCAGAACAGGCCAATAAATGGAGAAAAGGCACTATATCTAGTAGATTTTTCCCGGTTCATCATGAACAGGGTAATCACACCCAGGAATATAGCTTGGAAATCGTTTTTTGACTTTTAAGGAAATGGTATTTTGACAAGTTTTTGAATTTTCTTATTGGTTGGGAAAAATATACAATATCTATCCACCATTGTCCATTTTATTGCGACGGTTTCTGTTTCATCTTTGCAGTGTAAAATTTATATGAACCATTAAAAATCAATAAGATGAAAACAATTTTTGCAACTACCGTTTTATTTGTATCCATATTGTCTAACCATAATGTCTTTGGACAAGGGAAAAGAGTACCAGCTTCACTGGGGAGGGAAACCTACATTGAAGTTGAGAAGGGCGTCAAGCTACATGTCACCGATATGGGTGAGGGAAAACCTATTGTATTGATTCATGGGTGGCCCTTGAGCGATGCCATGTACGAATACCAATACCAATATCTTTCCCGAAATGGATTCCGTGTGATCGGGATTACCCTAAGGGGATTTGGGCAATCGGACCGACCTTACGGCAGGTATGACTTTGATGTGTTCTCCGATGATATCAAAGTAGTTTTGGAGAAACTCAAGATCAAGGATGCCACTTTGGGAGGCTTTTCCATGGGTGGGGCCGTGGTGACCCACTATGTGACCAAGTATAATTCCGCCCATGTCAGTAAATTAGCTTTGTTTGCAGCCGCTGCCCCCTCTTGGATACAACGGGATGAATATCCATACGGTCTTACCAAAGAAGATGCGGATGGCCTGATTTATACCACGATGACTGCTCGTCAGGACCTTATTGCAAGCTTTGGTGCAGGATTTCCAGCCAAGGAGGGCAATATTTCAAAAAATGTGGAAAAATGGTTGGAATACATCAACTTACAGGCATGGCCCTATGCCGTTACCCAATCCATCACCGCTTTGCGTGACCTTGACCTCCGCGACCAATTGAAGATCATCGATATTCCCGTGGCTATATTCCATGGCACCCAAGACAAATTATGTCCCATTGAATTTTCTGAGGAACTACACAAAGGTATCAGGGATTCCTATATCGTTAAGTTCGAGAACAGTGGACATGCGCTCTTCGTGGAAGAAGCTGAGAAGTTCAACAAAGAATTGGAAAAATTTGCCAATCAGTAAAGTCTGGACATTGGCAGGATGCTTTGGCATGCTGCCAATGTTGCTTATTTACAGTTCACTACAATTGTGGTGGAGTTGGCGAATAACCCTGTAAATGTCCTTAAAATTTGTACGTTTATCCTTTATATCCCAAAAAAATGAAAACCGAACAGTTGTTTCAAAGTGAATTGAAGACCCTTGGGCTTCTGCCTATTGACAACAAAAGTGTCCAAAATATCAACGATGAGGTCTATACGGAATATATAAAAGTATTGTTCCTTCCTTCCGGTTACCGGGTACAAGTAGATTTAACATCATATACCATCGATCAGCCTTCTTTGTTGTTCGTGAGCCCCGATCAGCATTTGCGCATTGAACAAATAGGTAAGGAACCTGGATTTTTGATTTTTTATAACCGGGATTTTTACTGTATCCAGATCCATGACGAAGAGGTCGCTTGCGACGGACTTTTGTTCAATAATATCCACAATATGCCCATTGTACGGTTGGAAGCGGATGAACTTCCTTTTTTTGATCATATTTTTGGACAGATTGCAACGGAGTTTGCGGTTCAGGACCCCTCTCTTGAGGAAATGATCCGGACCTATCTAAAACAACTTTTTATTAAATCTTCCCGCCTTTGGAAGAAGCAGAATCTGGACAGGGCCCTGTCGGAACACCAGAACGATCTCGAGTTTTTTAGAAAATTCACGATGTTGGTGGAAACACATTACAAACAAAAGCACAATGTGGCCGACTATGCTGAAATATTGGGACTCGCACCCAAAACGATTACCCATAAGTTTAAAAGGTTAAAGCTGCCGCTGCCCAACGATGTGATCAAGAACAGGATCGTGCTGGAGGCCAAGAGAATGCTGGCCTATACGGAGCTTACTTCAAAGGAGATAGGATACATTTTGGGGTATGAGGACCCCGCCTATTTCAGTCGATTGTTCCTGCAAAAAGCGGGCGAGACCCCATCGAATTTCAGGACCAAATTCCTTTCCAAGAACTAATAGCATTTACATCATGGACAATAATTCATACAAGGCCCTAGTGCTAGGGCTTCTGGCATCCCTATTTTTTGCCATCACCTTTATCGTGAACCGTTTGATGTCCCTTGGAGGGGGCAGTTGGATTTGGAGTGCGTCACTGCGTTTTTTTTGGATGCTCCCTTTTTTCCTGCTGATCGTTCTGTCCCGAAGGAACTTCGGTGCACTGTGGATCGAAATGAAGAAAAACAAGCTGAAATGGATTCTCTGGAGCACCGTGGGCTTTGGCGTGTTCTATGCCCCGTTGACCTTTGCGGCCGCATATAGCCCCTCTTGGCTGGTGGCCAGTACCTGGCAATTTACCATTGTTGCCGGGATTCTCTTGGCCCCACTGATCCATAGGTCGGGAAGGCCCATGGAAGGGAGCCTGCTCCCATCCCTCTTGTTTTCCGCGATAATCATATGTGGAATTGTGGTCATGCAGCTCAATGAGGCAGAATCCCTTGCCTTGGACCACATGGCATTGGGTACTTTGCCCGTGCTTTTGGCAGCATGTGCATATCCCTTGGGCAACCGGAAAACGATGATGTTCACCGGGGGAAGGTTGGACGTCTACCAAAGGATACTCGGTATGTTGATCGGTAGTTTGCCATTTTGGCTCTTATTGAGCGGTTATGATCTTCTTGTGGAGCATTCATTGCCTGGGAAGGAACAATACATCCAGACTTTGATCGTGGCCCTGACATCGGGGGTAGTGGCCACTTCACTCTTCTTTTTGGCGACAGACAAGGTGCGCCATGACGAGAAATCATTGGCCATGGTGGAGGCCACGCAATCCACTGAGGTCATGTTCGCCCTTATGGGGGAAATGGTTTTGCTCAATGCTCCAATCCCTAGTAATTATGCTATGGGAGGGATGGTATTGATCATTGTGGGCATGGTCTTGCACAGTACCAAGCGAAAGGGGTAATCGGTCAAAGGGGATAGGGGGTTATCGGACACATACCGAACTTTACTCAATGTCGGTATCGGAGTTTGATGTCAATCGCTTAGTGATCACCTCCCGCAAACGCTCAGCATTGTCGTCGCCCCAATGCCCTATGGCCCCGATCACTGGGATCAGGCTCTTGCCAAAGTCGGTAAGACTGTATTCCACCTTGGGAGGGACCACCGGATAGATCTTTCGGGTGACCAGTTCGTGCTCCTCCAGTTCCTTCAATTGAATGTTCAGGACCCTGCGGGAGGCATCCGGTATTTTACGCTGCAGTTCACTCGGCCTCAGATGTCCTTCATTAATGAACCAAAGAAGGCGCATCTTCCATTTGCCGTAGAGGACCTCGCCGATCAAGTCGAGCCCACAATTTAAATTGGGCATTATTTTTCTTTCATACATGATACAAAAATAAACCTATGTTCCATTTTGGACAATAGGGGAAAAATTTATCCCTATATGAATCGTAAGTCCGTACTTGTGGGAAAGTATCATACGGCAGAAATTTGTACCAAACAATTTCAAATAGATTAGAAAATGGATTATCAGAATGAGCTGGCCGGCCAAGTTGCCTTGGTAACAGGAGGAACAAAAGGAACGGGAAGGGCCATAGCTGAACGCTTGAACAGTGCTGGTGCAACGGTGATCGTGACCGCCAGAAGCCACCCAGAATCGATGGCCGATGGGGTACAATTCATTCCATCGGACCTCAGTACCAAGGAGGGGACTTCCAAAGTGGCATCCGAGGTGTTGAACCGTTTTGGGAAGATTGATATTTTGGTCAATAACCTTGGTGGATCGGATACCCCGGGCGGCGGCTTTTCCGTATTGACCGATACGGATTGGGAATCGACCCTCCAGACCAATCTGTTGGTCCCAGTTCGATTGGATAGGGCTATCCTGCCCCAAATGCTGGAGAGAAAAAACGGGGTGATCATCCATATTGGGTCGATCCAAGCGAAATTGCCCTTACACGATTCCACCTTGCCCTATGCAGCGGCTAAAGCGGGTTTGGTTAATTACAGTAAAGGATTGGCAAAGGAGGTTTCCCCAAAAGGGGTGAGGGTGCTGACCGTTTCACCGGGCTGGATCATGACCGCGGCATCCAAAAGGATGATGGAACGCATTTCGGAAAGCTCCAACATTTCCATTGAAGCGGCGGAACATACCGTGATGGAAGCCTTGGGCGGAATACCCTATGGAAGACCTGCTCGGCCCGAAGAGGTGGCCGAACTGGTAGGGTTCCTCGTATCGCCAAGGGCGGGCTATTTAACAGGTACGGAATACGTGATCGATGGCGGGACCATCCCCACCATTTAAACATACCCTTTTATGGGCAACTACATTTTATAAATGCTAAAAACATAAGATATGAAAACAATGAATCTACCAAAAGTAATTACCGATCTGATCGCGGCCCAGGACAATTTTGATAGTGCTGCCTATGCCGATTGTTTTGCTGAAAAAGCAAGGGTGTTTGACGAGGGAAAAGACCATGTCGGAAAAGTTGAGATTGAAAACTGGAATGCCGAAACCAATGCAAAGTACAACACGGTCGTAAAACCCTTAAGCTATGAAGAACATGGAAAGTTGGGGGTGCTTACCGCAGAAAGTTCAGGCACCTTTCCTGGTAGTCCTATTGTTTTGAAGCATAATTTTGAATTCGAGGACGGATTGATCAAGTCCTTGAGAATTACCCTATAGTAGACCCGTCGGTCGTTATTTTGATGGCCGGGTTAATATTGGTTTTGGGAATTGTTTATACATCACAGCTATGGGCATCCATGGTTTAACTTAATAAGATGAAGATGAAAGGTAAGCTGTTCAAAGTGTTTTTGTTGATTGTTTTGGGGTCATCCGTCCAAGCCCAGACCTCTGGGAGGACTGGTGGTCCCAAGGATGTTTGGTTGTTTGAAAGGGTCCAGCCTGCACCTGAAAGTGTGCTCGGCAAGTTTCGGGATGCCGGGATGGACCCGGTGAACCATGAATTGACGGCCAAGGAGAAGGATTTGTTCCAGATGAGCTTTTCACTTTTGCCACCTTCCCATCAAAGGGTGCTAAAAGAGCATCTGCATAGCTTTAGTTTTATGGACAATATGCCCAATACGGCCCTTACTTCAACCTTGGACTCAACAGTAGAAGGGAAAAAGTTCAATATCACCTTCAGGGCCGGTATTTTTAATGAAACTGTTTCTGAATGGGCGACATGGAAAGAGAACATTTGTTATGGGACTTCCGAAGGCGATGGATATGAAGTACGCGTCGAGGCCGGTGACATGAACGCCATGGTCTATGTATTGCTCCATGAGGCCACGCACATCATGGATGTGGTCATGGAAATCACCCCCCAAACCGAAGAAGAAGCCTCTTTGGCCGTTACCCCATTTACCCAAGATGTGTGGAGTGGTCGGAATCTACCTATAAAGATGTATGTGGATACCCTTTTGGAGAGCACTAGGTTCAGGGGAGGCAAACCTCTTCCCATTGCTCAGGCACCTGAAGTGTACCTTGCGCTAAAGCAAACACCCTTCGCCTCCCTTTACGGTATGGCTTCTTGGAGCGAGGATCTTGCGGAATTGGTGTCCATATACCATTTTACTAAGAAATTGAAACAGCCCTATAGGGTATTGGTGATCAAAGACGGTAAGAAATTGTTCCGTTTTGAACCCATGAAAAATAAGCGGGTGAAAAGCCGTTTGGAACAGCTCGAAATGTTTTATGGCGGGTAACTGATCCAGCCTTCATGCTTCAGATAGGCGAGAGGTTAAAAGCAGGGTCAATGGGTTTTAAACGAAATGTTGTACAGCCCTTTTTGAAGGGATTTGATCGATATTAATCATAATTCATAATGTGATGGTTGCATCTGAGATACCTGTTTTTGAATCCAACAATGGCTTATTGGAAGCAATTGGGTTTCCACATCGAAGCCATAACCCATATTTTGACATTTATGCCATTGAGAACATGGGCGATTCCACAAGACGTTGCATGCCGCCCTACAGACAGGGGTTTTATCAGATTGGGTTGTTGAGCCATGTGGGTGAGAGCAGATTGGACATCAACACGGATAGGCTGTCCATGGACGGGTACCCACTTTGGTTTGTGGTCCCGGGTCAAGTGTTTTCCTGGGTGCGCGATGATACCGTGGCGGGCTTTAATATCATATTCAAAAAAGAGTTTTTGAATACCTCAGTCTCCAATTTTTTGGAAGAGTTCCTATTTTTGAAACTATCGGAGAGCAGGATGCTGATGTTGACCAAAGAGGAGCATGGATTGTTATTGTTGGATGCACAACGGATGCATTCTATATTTGAAAACCCGCACCCATACCAGGAGAAAATGCTTGAAGGCATGCTTGGTTCTTTCTTGTATTTCTGCAAAGCAGTCTACGACAGACATAAATCGACTGAAAACCATCTGAACAGGGCCCAGTTGATAGTGAACCGTTTTGAGGAGCTGGTCGATAAAATGTATTTGGATTCGAAAAATGTGGGCGACTACGCCAATAAACTGAACATTACACCCAATTATTTGACCACGACCATAAAGAAATTGACCGGGAAAAGTGCCAAGGATATCATTCAGCAGCGGCCATTGATGGAAAGTAGGAATCCGTTGAAATATTCAGGGCTTGACATCGCTGAAATTGCACATCGTCTCAATTTTCAGGAACCGACCCATTTTAGCAGGTTCTTTAAAAAATGGAGCGGTTTATCACCGAACGAGTTCAGAAGGTCATAGCGGGGGAAATGGGGCAGAATTGAACAATTCCAAAATTGCAATGCCTATTTCGTAATTGCATCCAACGATTCGATCTTGGCATTCACCATATCCATGAACCGATGCAAATAGGAGGGAACATTGCCCTTGTTCTGGTCGATTCTCCAACGCTGTACCTTTCCGTCTTTGGCCAGTTCGATGAACAGACCGCCACCGTCGGCACAATCGGGGCAACCAATGGTAGTCTCCTTTTCCTGTGACAATTGATCGGGAATCAAAGATATCAAACCCTTGACCTCTTCAAATTGCGCTTTATTAAGCGGAACAAATGCAAATTTTTCCCCACTATAGTCATCGATGGTATCCTCAAACAATTGTTCGTTGGTCAGTTTGAAGGTCTCTACACAACTCTCGCCCATACACCTTCCATAAAAATGGCCAAAAATCAAATAGTCCTGTGGATTGGTGTCCTGTTCTGACTTGGGACCATGGCAAGAAGATAGAATGACCATGAAGGCCCAAAACAGCTGTTTTGTTCTCATACTTTTTTTGTTGAAAGAGGATGAAAATGAAGAATAGTTGCGTCCGGGCAAGTCCATAAATAAAAGATTTTTTGGGACAGCTCCCCACTTTACGGTTAAAAGGGATGACGACTTGCTTTATGACCGCTCACGTCTTATTTTCTCACGGTGCATCTCGCCCCAATCACTCAAAGCCGCCAATACCCCATCCAAGGTATCACAGTAAGGAGCGGCATAATATTCCACCTGCACCGGTGGTCCGGTATCCACGTTGCGATGGATGAACCCGTTCAGTTCCAAATCCTTCAGCTCCAAGGACAGCATCCTTGCAGATATTCCAATGGCCCGCTGAATCTCGTTGAAGCGTGAATTACCTTCCTTGACCGCAAGGATGATCTTTAGTTTCCATTTCCCGCCAATGGCATAAAGGGCATCATCAATGCCATTGAGTTTTCGTTGACAAGCCTCCTTTGAGATGGTATTTTCCATAATCCACTAACAAAAATGTAACTACTAACATTTAGTATACTGCTAACATATGTATAGCTGCTGTAACTAATTTAGCAAAATAAAATGAAATCATGAGAAAATATTTAAAAGTTACTTTTTGGGTCATTACCGGTGCAATAGGTATTATGATGTTATTTTCTGCATATTCTTATCTCGGGAATCCAGAGATGGAGCAGGCTTTCAAACATCTTGGCTTTCCCTCTTATTTTAGAGTTGAACTGGCCATTGCCAAAATCATCGGTGCTATTCTACTGCTTGCACCAGTAAAGGGCAGGATCAAGGAATGGGTGTATGCAGGCTTTGCTTTCACCTTTATTTCTGCCGCCTTGGCACACATTTCGGTGGGGGACCCGATTGCTGTATGGGTTGCCCCATTGGTGTTCTTGGTCCTACTTACTATCTCCTATGCCCTATTTGTTAAAGGGGAACACCACATGAATAAATCGAACAATCAATAAATCCAAATATGAAAAGAGTATTGCATATTAAGTCAAGTATCAACGGGAATGAATCCTATAGTGCAAGATTGGGTTGTGCACTGGTACATAAACTAAGAAACCTTTATACGGACATATATGTGGTGACGAAGGATTTGTCCGAAGAGGATTTCCCGCACTTGGGAGGGGATACCTTTGCGGCTTTTTTTGTGCCCAAAGAAAAGTTGACGCCGGATCAGGAACATTTATTACGGATATCCGACAAGGCGATAAAGCAAGTGATGGAAGCCGATATTCTGATTATTGATGCCCCCATGTACAATTTTGGAATACCGTCCCAACTGAAAGCGTGGCTGGATCAGATCAGTCGTGCCGGTGTCACCTTCGAATATGGAAAGGATGGTCCTAAAGGCCTCATACAAAACACCAAGGCTTATATTGCAATGGCTTCTGGGGGGGTATATTCAGAAGGCGCGGCCAAAAAAATGGATTTTGTTTCCCCCTACCTTCTGACCATACTTGGCTTTTTAGGCATTACGGATGTTGATTTGGTCAGGGTCGAAGGTACAGCTATGAAGGAACTCCAAAAGCAATCCATACAAACGGCCCTTGACCAGCTTCAATGGACAGATTAACTGGCCAAAATACAACGGTGGCAACCAAAACCTAATACTTGGACCTTGAAGGACAGCGTAGATGTAATACCTTGGTATGGGGTTTGCTCTCCCCAGACCTTGGTTTCCCCATTTTCCCCACAAATCGAAATTGTCCTTCGAGTTTGTCCTCCTACATTTACCCAATATCCCCTTTGACAATTTCTTCGTTATCAAAAGGAATGGGGAACTTAAAGTTCTCGATTGGAGCCGGCACTTTATTTGGCCAATTTTTTTGAGAAATAAGGGGAATCGTCCCATCTTATTTTCCGATACGTTGTCATGGATTTTAGAGCATCGGGAAGACTTTCCCATATCGCTTGGCTCATTTTTTCAACCAATAGTTTTTTGGAGAAGGTGTCCGAAGTCACCAGACTTATTTCCCGTGCGGGCTGAGGTATCGCAAATGGGATGCTGCTCGCTTTTGTTTGAGTGGTATCGACCCATGTGGACAACCAGGGAACAATGGCAAAGCCAAACCCTTGCCGCACCATGTTCTTGAGTGTTTCAATCGAATTGATTTCATAGGAAAAATTGAGATGGGCATTGGAAGTGTCCAAGCTGCAGATGTCCAACAGTTGGGAGTTATAGCAGAATTCACCTTCCAAGATCAACAAATTATCCCTGTCATGATCATCAAGTTCGTAGGTGCTTTGCGTGGCTTTCTGATGGTGGATGGGCAGATAGGCCATGAAAGGCTCGTTGAAGATGGGGAACTCCCTTAAGTTGGAATTGCCAGTGGGCGTGGCCATCAAAGCGACATCCAATTCCCCGGTTTCCAATGTATTCATAAGGCCCACGGTTGAATCTTCTGAAATAATGAACTGGATATCCGGCAAGGTTTTTTGGAACTCTCTCAGACAAAGGGGTATCAAGTAGGGGGACAAAGTGGATACCACACCTAAGCTAACCTTACCTGTCAATATATTCTTTTGTTCGATGATAAAATCCTGGACCGTGTCTACTTCACGCAGAATCTTTTTGGCTTTTTCAACTATCTCTAGGCCAAGTGGGGTTGGTTCGAGGGGAATCTTGGATCGATCAAAGATCTTGATGCCGATTTCCTCTTCCAATTTTTTCAACTGAATGGTCAGACCAGGTTGGGTAACCAAGCATTTTTCTGCGGCCCTTGCAAAATGTCGTTCTTTTTCAAGGGTCACAATGTATCGGAGCTGTTGTATAGTCATACTTATAAGTAAAAGTAATTAATATATAAAATTATTAATTTGATTTATATATGCCAAATAATAAATCTTTGTGCCATCAAAATGAAATAACCTTTAAAAAGAATCACAATGAAAACAATTTTTAAAACTTTAATTCTAACAGTTATGAGTACAACAGTTAATGCACAGGTACAAGATTATGCCACAGATGCACATCTTGATCAAGGCGTAAAGGATTTTTTAACCGTATTGAACACTTCTGGTGGACCAGGTCTGGAAACCCTTTCCAAAGAAGATGCTCGTCAGGTTTTGGTAGGGGCACAAGAAGCTTTTGAAGTCGATCTTAGCGGCATTGATGAATCCGAAAAGACCATCCATGCCGATGGGTATGAGGTAAAATTGAATATTGTCCGCCCAAGTGGCGTGAAAGGGGAACTTCCCGTATTCGTATTCATCCATGGTGGGGGTTGGATCTTAGGAGACTATCCTACCCACAAGAGATTGGTCAGAGACCTAGTGGTTCGCTCCGGATACGTTGGGGTCTTCGTAAATTATACCCCTTCTCCAGAAGCCCAATTTCCAGTGGCCATAAATGAAATCTATGCCGCAACCAAGTGGGTGGCCGAGCATGGCAAGGAAATCAATGTGGACGGATCTCGTTTGGCCGTTGTCGGAAACAGTGTTGGAGGTAACATGACCGCAGTAACGGCCCTAAAGGCCAAAGCAGAAAATGGACCCAAAATCAAAGCACAAATCCTTTTGTGGCCCGTAACCGATGCCACGTTTAGCCAAGAGTCCTACCAAAAATTTGCCAGCGATAGGTTCTTGACCGTACCCATTATGAAATGGATGTGGGACCAATATACCACCGATCCCAAAGAAAGGAAGTCTATCTATGCCTCACCACTGCAAGCCAGTATCGATGAATTGAAAGGGTTGCCCCCTGCAGTGATCATGGTCGCTGAGAACGATATCCTTAGGGATGAGGGTGAAGCCTATGGCCGTAAATTGGACCAAGCAGGTGTCGAAGTGACCACAGTCCGTTACAATGGGACCATACATGACTTTGGATTGTTGAACGCCTTGGCCGATCAACCCTCTACAAAGGCCATGTTAGATCACGTCGCTGCCGAACTGAAAAAATATTTGAAATAACAATGCATAATAGATGTTGGTTGTGGTTTTGATCGATAGGGGCTGGAGTATGGATTCCGGCCCTTATGTTTTTTAACTACTACAACTCAAAAGAAGAATTAGCAATCTATAAAAAGTAAATCATGGATTATTTAAATTACATAGGTCTTGAAAGGGACAAATCTCATCATATTGCCGAAAAACTTAATGCACTATTGGCGAACTACCAGGTTTTTTATTTGAACGCAAGGGGATTCCATTGGAACATCAAGGGCGATAAGTTTTTTGAACTACATGCCAAATTTGAAGAATTATATACCGATTCATTGGTGAAAATTGATGAGATAGCAGAACGTGTGCTCACATTGGGGAAACAACCATTGCACAGTTTTTCAGATTATGTGGAAGTAGCCCAGATATCCGAACATAAAAATGTTCATGATGAAGGAACCGCCGTGCGTATCATTTTGGAATCTTTCAGGATTCTGCTGCTTCAGGAAAGGGAGTTATTGGTCTTGGCGGATGAGGCTCAAGATGAAGGAACTAATTCCTTGATGAGCGATTATATTCGTGAACAGGAAAAGTTGGTTTGGATGTATGCTGCCTTTTTGGGATGATACATTAGAGTCTATTAGGAACGATTTTAGGGCATATTTCTTTGATTAAAGAACCTAAGAAATTATGTATTAATACAGAAAATAATATATCTGAAATAGCTTATGAATTTGGTTTTGAGGGTCTATCTTTCCAATAATCATTTGATATGTCAACTGTTTCAATAGAGAAGGATATGGGAACGGGTATCTTTTCATCAAGAAAGGATTGTCAATGGGCAATGTTTCCTTACTATAATGCTAATTCCAAGAATTTCAAATCTTAGTCTAGCAGTAAATATTTTTCAACATAGATTTTATTGCATATTTTTTGTAATAAACACATCAAAAATGTTTTCAAAAGTTGTTTTTTGCTTTCCGTGTTCTTAACGCGAATACCTTCAAGATTAAAGAGTTAAAATATTGATTTTCAAAAACATATAATTTCTTGGATGATTTAGTCATCCCGACACCATAAACGAATGTTTTAAAAGCACTGTCAACCATTTGATAGTGCTTTTTTGATTTTGGTGTATACCTTAATTTCCTTTAAGCAGAACATAATAGAAAATGATCAACATGAAATCATAGTTGAATGCCGGTTAAGGAAAGGGGGCGACGCTCATTAAAATAAAAATCGTTAAAAATTAGTAAACGTTGTTAAACCCTTACTACTTGGCATTTTTTTGATATTCTTGAAGGCATATTGAAATTTATATACCAAGAAATCATGTCATTATCACCGTCCGCTAATTTTTTAACTTCTATTAAAAGATTAAACCTTAAAACCGACAACATCCATTACCAATTGTCCCCGGAGGAGCTCCAGGACATCACTACCGGCAAGGGCATGGGCCGTGAGGCCTCCTCCGGAGCCTTGGCGGTCAATACCGGGGAGTTCACGGGCCGTTCGCCGAAGGACCGCTTCATCGTGAAGGACGAGATCACCAAGGACAAGGTCTGGTGGGGGGACATCAATATCCCCTTTGATGGTGAAAAGTTCGATGCGCTCTACGATAAGGTCATCGCCTACCTGAACACCAAAGAACTTTATGTTCGGGATGCGTACGCCTGTGCCGATCAGGACTACCGCTTGAACATCCGTGTGATCAACGAGTACCCATGGTCCAACATGTTCGCCTATAATATGTTCCTCAGGCCCACTGAGGAGGAATTGGAGGATTTTGACCCGGAGTGGACCGTGGTCAACGCACCCGGCTTTATGGCCGACCCAAACCAGGACGGTACCAGACAGCACAACTTTGCGATACTGAACTTTGACAGGAAGATCGCCCTTATCGGTGGTACGGGCTATACCGGGGAGATCAAGAAAGGGATATTCTCCGCACTCAACTTCATCCTTCCCGTATACAAGGACACGTTGCCCATGCACTGTTCCGCCAATGTGGGGGAATCGGGGGACACGGCGATATTCTTTGGACTATCCGGAACGGGGAAGACGACCCTCTCCACGGACCCGGACAGAAGGCTCATCGGCGACGATGAGCATGGTTGGACCCCCGATAACACGGTGTTCAATTTCGAGGGAGGTTGCTATGCCAAGGTGATCGATCTATCAAAGGAGAAGGAACCGGAGATCTACGGGGCCATCAAAAAGGGCGCTATTTTGGAGAACGTGGTGATGGACGACAACGGCGAGGTCGATTTCACCGATACCTCGATCACCCAGAACACCAGGGTGAGCTATCCGATACACCATATCGATAACATCCAGTGGCCATCGATAGGGAAGAACGTAAAGAACATCTTTTTTCTTACGGCCGATGCCTTTGGGGTATTGCCTCCGATCTCGAAACTGACCCCTGCACAGGCTGCCTATCACTTTATATCGGGCTATACGGCGAAGGTAGCGGGAACGGAAGCTGGGGTTGTGGAGCCACAGCCCTCCTTTTCGGCCTGTTTCGGGGCGCCGTTCATGCCATTGCACCCGGCCAAGTATGCCGAGATGCTGAGCAAGAAGATGAAGGAATCCGGAGTGGACGTATGGTTGGTGAACACGGGCTGGAAGGGCGGTCCCTACGGACTGGGCACGCGCATGGAGCTGAAGTACACCAGGGCAATGATCAGCGCCGCATTGAACGGGGAGCTGGGACTGTACAATTATGAGAAGTACCACATCCACTCGGTGTTCGGGGTGGCCCAGCCGAGGGAATGCCCGGGAGTTCCGACCAAGGTGCTCAGCCCAAGGGCTACATGGAACGATGACGGGGCGTACTACAAAACGGCCTTTAAGCTCACCAATGCCTTTAGGGAAAACTTTAAAAAGTTCGAGGAGCACGCCAGTGAGGAAATCCGAAGGGGAGGACCACAACGGTATGCCTTTTAAAACTTTGGTCTATCTACAGAAGGTACTGATGTATTGATCTGTGAAAATGTAAGATTTGTTATAGTCAACAAGAAATCTCCCGGTGCTGAACTGGCAGTCAAAACTTAGGACATCCCCCTCTTTGATTTGGTTAAAATCCACATTGGGCGCCATTGTCGGATTACACGTAATGGGTTTTGAAAAGTCATCCAATAGATTTTTGGCTATGGAGTTGGTCTCGCTTTTTAGTTCGTTCAATAACTTTGCAGATACGGCCTCTTTTTCCAGAACTTCTTGAGGGACAAACTCAATGTCACGTCCAATGGCCTTGCCAGATCGCTGTATCTGTTCACCATCAATACTGAACTCGGTTTTGAAAAAGGTATGCACATAAGCAATTTTCACATAATTGGGGTCATCTTCAAAGTTGGAGTTCATGTAGGATGAAATCAATTTGGGATTGGCGTCCTTGGTTAGAAATGAATCGATGGGAACCTCACGTTTATCATACCAAATCTCATGTTTTTGGTATTCATATCCTTCGAAAGATTCTCCGCGATCATCCCGTTCATCCATGCACCTGGCATACATGACCACTTCTTTTGCTACATAATGAAATCCATTTCTTTCCCTAAAAAAAGGAATTTTATATTCTTCTTTGAGCTTCCATTTACCTTGGTACTTGTAACAAGGGTAGTAACAATCTTCAGGTAGTTCCTTTAATCGAACATAGGGTTTTACGTAATTATTTTCAAAACCCCATCGCAACATTTCGTATCGGGTCTCCTCGGATAGTTCTTCGGTTTGGTCAATTGTTTCGTTTGAACGTGTTATCATGTAGGTGGTCAGGATGCAACCTAATAGTAAAAGCCCGATACCAAAAAGGTACTTTTTATTGCTGAAAGAGGAATCGCTAGGCTTTTCACCTAACTTCTTCACCTTACCGCGAAGCTCATTTACGTCCAAGAGACGCTGAACATTTCGTAGGGCCCGGGTAAGCTCACCTTCCGATGCTGTATTGTTTATTAATCTAGAGAATTGTGAATCACTATAAAATAGGTCACGTGCAATCTTTGAATTGCTTGTGGATTCGAATTTGTTCGTGTTCGGATCGTATTTGCCATAATGGCGTTCTAGTTTTGAGATAAATTCCGCATGAATTTTATTTATCTCGTCTTCTGTATGCATGTAAGTCGGTTAAAAATTGATAAAAATTGATAAAAGTTATTAAAGTGACAATATAAATGATGATTATTTATATAATTGTCAATCACATAAGCACAATAATATCAAAACAACAACTTTTGTTTTTTTGGTAGTTTTTACTCTAAACTAATCAAACTTAAAACATTTAAAATGAAATTCAGACTTAAGCATGCATTTTTGCTTCTTGGGGTCCTTTCCTTTCAAATTGTATCTTCTCAAAAACAAATTTCCGGAAAAGTAACTGACGAAAATGGGCAGCCATTGCCCGGGGTTTCCATACTTGAGCGAGAGACAACTAATGGAACCACTTCAGATTTTGATGGTAACTACGCCATTACGGTACGTGACGAATCCTCACAAATTCTATTCAGTTATATTGGGTTTACTACGGTAACCAAAACGGTGGGGAGCGGTGCTACCTTAAATATAGTTATGGAAGAGAGTGCAGAGGCCCTGGACGAGGTCGTCGTAACTTCTTTGGGATTTAAAGAACAGAAGGACGATTTGGGTTATGCGAGTTCTACGGTTTCTGGTAACAAGGTAGCCGAAGCCGGGGAAACCAATGTGCTCAATAGCTTGTCCGGTAAATCGTCCGGGGTACGTATTTCCAGAAACTCTAGCGATCCAGGCGCAGGATCTTACATTCAGATCAGGGGGGTGTCTTCCATCACCCGAAACAGTCAACCGCTTATTATTGTGGACGGCGTTCCTATTAGTAACGATGTGCGAGGAAACAGCGATAGTGGTGGAGTGAACCAAGAATCAAGGCTGAACGATATCAACCCAAATGATATTGAGAGCATTACGGTTCTTAAAGGAGCATCGGCGGCAGCATTATGGGGTACCCAGGCGTTGGGCGGTGTCATCAATATTACGACCAAAACCGGTAAGTTCAACAGTCGACTTTCTGTAAGTTTAAAGAGCACCTATTCCTACGATGAAATCAACCGTAGATATCCACAACAGGATGAATACGGACAAGGAGATAATGGGGTATATGACCAAAGGGCGAGGGATTCCTGGGGCGATAAACTTTCCGAACGCTCTGGTGGCCTGGACGAGCTGGATACCTCGGGGGAATTTTATTTAGATCAAAACGGAAATGTCTATTATCCTATTTTGAACAAAAACTCAAGGCAGACCTTCCATGATTCCAATTTTGATAGGATTTTTGATAATGGACACTTTTTGGAAAACAACTTGAGCGTTAGCGGAGGTAATCAAAAAGGTTCCATGTTCTTTAGTTTGGGAAACCTGGACCAACAAGGTATCATCAGGAACAATTCCGATTATAATAGAACGACCATGCGCTTTAATGCCAGACAAAACTTTACCGATGCAATTAGTTTGAAGATCAGCTCCTCCTATTCACGGACCAAGTCCAATAGAATTTTAAAAGGAGCTAACAGTTCAGGACTATATCTCGGATTGCTAAGGAATCCGGTGGACTTTGATATAACTGGTTATCGGGGCGACTATTTTGCAAATAGCGACGCTACACCCGTATCCGATAGACAACGATCATATAGGGAACCCTTGGGCGCCGATGGTACGCCCACCTACAATAACCCGCTATGGACCATAAACGAGCAGGAAAATTTGGCCAAGGTAGATCGTTTCATCACCAATGTGGAGTTGACTGCTACACCCAACTCTTGGTTGACCTTGATTGGTAGGGTAGGACTTGATCACTACAGTGAGAAACGAAATCAATTTTTTACGCCAGGCTCTGCTTCAGGGGCATTTAGCTCTGGATTTATAAGTCAGGAGTTGGCGACCAATACCATTTTTAATATGGATTACATCGCCAAGACCAATTTTGACCTAACAGATAATGTCAGTGGTGATTTTTTGTTGGGATTTAATTATAACGATAAATCAAGAGCGGTGAATGGATATGTCGGGACCAACTTTGTTCAGTTCCTCGATGTGGACAGTGGTATACGGGATTCGGATAATATCCTGCCCGAAAATATAGAGACCAATAGTTCCCAAGGACAAGAACGGACCGTGGGGGTATATTCATCGGCATCATTTGCGCTGTACGAGATGTTGTATGTAAATGCCACGGTCAGGGGCGAGACCGCTTCTACTTTTGGGGATATGGACAACAAGGCATTCATTTTTCCATCTACCTCTGTGGCTTGGCAGTTTTCCGAGTTGGAACCTTTTCTGGAAAGTACCTTCTTTTCTTTTGGAAAATTACGGGCTTCCTATGGTGAGGTCGGTGTACAGCCCGCCCGATATAACACCTCAAATGTATATGTTTCCCCCACATTTGGGGACTCCTACGGAGGAGGGCTGAATCTTGGGCTGTTCGGCAATGGGGCTTTTGTCCCGAGTGCAAGTCGTGGAAATACCAATTTGAAGCCGGAAAGGAAAAAGGAAATGGAGTTAGGTTTGGACCTACGCTTTTTTAGAAACAAGCTTTCCATCAGCGGTACTTACTTTTCCAATGTTACGGAAGATGTTTTGTTGGAGTTTCCACAGGCCAATTCAACAGGCTACACATCCGTATATACCAATGGTGCGGAAATCGAAAACAAAGGGTACGAACTGGATTTGGGCTATCGTATCATAGATACGGGAGATTTTAGCTGGTCGATGGATGCGAATTTCACACAGGTTCGTAATAAAGTGACCGATCTGGCAGGAATCGAATCCTTGCCCCTAGGAGGCCTATCGGCGGTAAGCTCCCGAGCGGTAGAAGGTGAGCCTTTGGGTGTGTTGTGGGGCTCCAGGACCCTCCGGAACGAGGATGGTTCCATAGTTTATGATGAATACGGATTTCCAGAGCAAGACCAAGTGGAAGGTGTGATCGGTGACCCCAATCCAGATTGGCAAGGGTCATTGGCCACTAGTATTTCGTACAAGAATTTTAGATTGACAGCCCTGCTGGAGACATATCAAGGTGCAGATATTTATGCTGGAACCAAATCCGTGATGCGAGATTTGGGAACCTGGTACGATACGGCCAATGAGGTCACGGCGACACGAAATTACTTTACTGCGGACGGGAACATTATCAATATCGGGGAAACCTTTAGGGGGAATGTACAGGATTTTGGTGCAGGCCCAGTTGCTCTTACCGAAGCTTGGTACAATGGAGATGGAGGATTTTTCAGCAACGGAAACGATGAGTTATATGTAGAAGATGGCTCATGGACCCGTTTAAGGGAATTAAGCCTTTCCTATCGTTTAAAAAATGCTTGGATGGCGGATTCCATGGGAATTCAATCCGCTGAATTTTCAGTGACCGGAAGAAACCTGTTCTTATGGGCCCCATTTGAAGGAAACGACCCCGATACCAATCTTTCGGGGGTAAGTGCAGCTAGGGGGATAGATTATTTCAACAACCCTAGCACCAAATCATATTTGTTTAGCCTAACACTTAACTTCTAATCAAAAAAACATTATAATGAAACGTTATATATCCATCATAATACTTTGTGCGCTACTGGTATCCTGTAGTGACTTGGTCGATGATTTGAACAACGACCCCAATAACCTTACGGAGAGCACCTTTGGTTCGGTACTAACGGGTGCCGAAGTGGGAAATCTGCTTTTCCAGAGTGGGGAATCGGCCCGCCGAGCAGCTATTTTTGCAGGCCAGTATAGAGGAATAGATAGACAGCATGAAGGGTTCTATCAATATTCGGTGACCACCAGTGATTTTGATGCTCTTTGGAACGATGCCTTTGTCAATGGCTATAGAAACGCTTTGATTGCGGAAGAGACCGCTCTCAATGATGAAATTGGCCCAATTGCCCAGGGAATAGCCTTGGTTTTACAGGCACAGGTTGCAGGTTCCATCGCATCCCTGTATGGCGATATCCCTTTTGATGAAGCTGGAAATGTTGCTATAACAGACCCTGTGTTTGAAAGTCAGACCTCGGTCTATGGAAAAATACAGAACACCTTGGATACCGCAATTTCGTTGTTGGGCCAAGGAACGGGAAGACCAAGTGCCGGTTCCGATATTTATTTTGATGGGGACGCCAATGCATGGATAGAGGCCGCTTATACGCTTAAGGCACGTTTTTACATGCACACCAAGAACTATCAAGCTGCATTGAATGCAGCTGGCAACGGAATCAGCTCCATGGCGAACAGTATGTATGGACCGCATGGGACCGCTGCGGAGAACTCCAATCTCAATTATCAATTTTTTGCCATTGAGGTACGCCAGTCCGATCTTATAGTATCAGATTTTATGGCAAGCCTTGTGGATTCAAGTGCAGGCAATCCGATACCTTCCAATTATAGGGGTAATGCCAAGACCGATGAAACCGGACGATATGGTTTTCTTTTCACCACGAATAGCACAGGGATACAGCCCAATATAGAAGACGGTTTTGCGGCCCAGGATGCCCCGGCACCTTTGGTCACCTATGAGGAAAACCTTCTGATATTAGCAGAGGCAGGACTAAGAGCCAGTGGTTTTGGTACAGGACTATCCAATCTGAACGAGTATAGGGCATTTATGGACACGGGAGGTTACCTGAGAAATGTAGACCCATCCCAAGTAAACTATGAACCTTATGTTTCGGCTGATTTTGAAGTAGGAGGAATGGAAAATACGGATGGTATCAGTCCAGAAAATGCCCTGCTCCGCGAAATCTTGGAAGAACGTTACATTACATTGTTCGGACAAATAGAGACATTCAACGATACCCGAAGAACCGAGGGAGAAACGGTAGTCAGGGTGCCCATCACTCCGAACACGGGCAACGAGCTGCCACAACGGTTTTTGTATCCACAATCTGAAATAGACAGGAACGATAATGTTCCCAACCCAATTCCCAACTTTTTTGACGAAACCCCGGTTAATCAATAAACCTATAAGAATTGCATTATCAAATTATGAGAAATAGACATATCAAAAATCTGAGTTTATGGATTGTTGCACTGGTGCTGACCATTCCGGTTCAGCTAAGTGCCCAAGAAAAGGAAGATCCCATCAAAATATTGTTTGTTGGAAATAGCTTCACCTACTTTTGGAACATGCCCCAATTGGTGGACGCCATGGCCGAAACACAGGGAGTCGATATTTCTGCACATCAATCCACAGTGGGTGGCAGTAATTTGGAACAGCATTGGAAAAGTGAAAAAGGAACGGTTACCCGCCATCTTCTTGAAGAAAAGCAATGGGATTATGTGGTGTTTGGTGACCATAGCCTTAGTACCATAGATACCCCGGCACGATTTAAGGAATACGGGACCAAGTTCGCCGAACTGGTCCGTTCCAAAGGGGCGGAGCCCATTTTTTATATGACTTGGGCCTATAAATCCAATCCATTGATGCAAGAGACCATTACCAAAGGGTACATGGATCTGGCCACATCGCTAAATGCAAAGGTGTTGCCAGTGGGACCGGTATATATGAAGGCCAGAACCTTGCGGCCTGATTTGGAATTCTATTTTGATGACAAACACCCTTCTTCGGATGGTACGTATTTGATTGCATTAACAATCACCAGATTACTTACGGGCAAATCCATTCTTGAGGTTCCAGACCGTTTGATTACCAAGGATGCGAACGACGAAAAATTATATCTATCGTTTGTTTTGCCAACCACAGGTGACTTTTTGAGGCAACTGGTGGATGAAATGAATTTTGAACCTTACAAGACCCAAAAATGAGTTTGGTAAAAAGAAATATATTTTTGGTACTGGGGCCATTGGTCTTTTTAATACTACAAACCTTTGACCCTCCTTCCGGTATGCCACAGAGTGCTTTTAGCATGTTGGGAATCACCCTTTGGATGGCCATATGGTGGGTGACCGAGGCTATCCCAATAGGGGTGACCGCACTTTTGCCCATTATTCTATTTCCATTGACGGGAGCTGTGGACTTATCGAGTACCACTGCCTCATACGGACACAAGTATATTTTTTTATATATGGGCGGTTTTATGTTGGCCATTGCCATCGAAAAATGGAATCTGCATAAACGGATCGCTTTGCATGTTATTCGCATCATAGGGACCAATGTCTCCAAGATCATTCTGGGGTTTATGGTGGCAACAGCATTCTTGTCCATGTGGATTTCCAATACCGCCACTTCAGTAATGATGTTGCCCATAGCCATGTCCATTGTTACACAGCTAAAGGACAATCCAGCTACACGGGAAGACGAAAACTTGATTTTTGGAAAGGCGCTTATGCTCGGAATAGCCTATAGTGCTTCCATTGGAGGGGTGGCCACCTTGATTGGAACACCTCCGAATTTGGTCTTCGCCGGTTATGTAGAAGAGGTCTACGGGATAGAGATTACGTTTTGGCAATGGGCCAAGTGGGGATTGCCCATAGCAATTCCACTTTTGGTCATCGCTTGGATCTACCTGACCAAGTTTGCCTTTACCTTTAAACAGAAAGAGTTTCCAGGTGGAAGGGAGGAAATCAATACATTGATAAAACAGCTGGGGCCCATGAAGAAGGAAGAAAAAATGGTCTTGGGCATTTTTGTCCTTACCGCTTTTGCTTGGATCACCCGCTCTTTTGTGCTTCAACCTTTGTTGCCAGCCATTGATGATACCATAATAGCCATGTGCGCTGGTATTTTGTTGTTCACCATTAAAAGTGACAACAAAAAGGAACCTTTGATCAATTGGGAAGATGCCGTAAAGCTTCCTTGGGGGATCATATTGCTTTTTGGAGGCGGCATGGCCTTGGCCTCGGGTTTTGAGACGACCGGATTGGCAGAATGGCTGGGCAGTCAAATGAGTCTGTTGCAAGGATTGGCCCTTATTGTATTGGTTGTAGTAATCGTTGCCTCCGTAAACTTTATTACCGAGGTAACCTCAAACTTGGCTACGACTGCCATGTTGCTTCCTATTTTGGCGCCCATTGCCATAGGACTCGACATCAACCCATACATATTAATGGTAGCTACCACAGTAGCTGCTTCCTGTGCTTTTATGCTTCCGGTGGCAACACCGCCCAATGCAGTGGTTTTTGGGTCGGGATATTTAAAAATATCCGATATGGCAAAGAGTGGGATATGGATGAACATTGTTTCCATAGTGTTCCTTTCACTTATGGTGTACTACTTACTGCCTCTTATTTGGGATTTTCATCCAAGGGAGTTTAGTGCATTTATTTCAGAAAAGATTACCAAATGACAAACTAAAAATTAACTAAACATGAAAACGTATAAAAACCCAATATTGCACATAGCCTTTTTTATGGTGTTTTTATTTATTGGTTGTAACGATGACGATGAAGGAACTATTTTAGATGATGGCTCCTTGCGAGTATTGACCACCAATATAACCGAAACAAATTTTGGGACCAGTGTCGAAAATGTTCCGGTGAACACCTCGGTCGATTTGATTTTTTCCCATAGTTTAAATACCGAAGCTATAGTATCGGCCCTGGAATTTACTTCAGGTTCCGCAAACGTAGATTACGAAATTGAATTTTCAAATACCGACTCAAATGTTAGTTTGATACCAAGTGAATTGGACTATGAAACGAGTTATACGGTAACATTGCCAGAGGGAACGTATGGTGTTGAAGGTGAATCCTTGGAAACCCCTTTTACCATTAATTTCACTACGGCAGCTTTTGTGCCACCGACCTTGACCTTGTCCAGCGATGTTTCCGAATTACAGGAAGATGGTGAAACGGCAACGATCACGGCAACCTTGAATAAAGTTGCAAACGATGATGTGACCGCTATCATCATTTTTGATGGAAGTGCCACCAAGGATGTGGACTATACTTTTTCCGGGGAGGAAACTATCAATATTCCTCAAGGTTCCTTGTCTGTTTCTTTTGAGATTACCACCGTATTGGATGGCGAAAATGAAGGCAATGAGCTGATTGATATTTCATTGGGAGAAGTAACCAATGCCTCCAGTAGCTCAGAAGGGATAACGGTAGCCATTATTGAACAATTGCCTGCTTTATCATTAAAGGGAATCATGGCCCTAACATGGGATGGTTCCGGTACCAATGATGGTAAGGCCATCCATCTGGTGGCTAATCAGGATATTGCCGACTTGAGCCTTTATGGTTTGGGAACAGCGAACAATGGTGATGGAACGGATGGAAACGAGTTTACCTTACCTGCAATTTCTGTTGCGGCAGGGGATGACATCTTAGTAGCAAGGGAAATGGCCTTGTTAACCACTTACCTAGGAGGGTGTGCCGGTGAATTCGAGCATGTACTCCAAGCTGAATCAGCTATTAACCAAAACGGGGACGATGCCATTGAACTTTTCCAAGGAGATACTGTCATCGAAACCTATGGGGACGCTAACGTAGATGGTACAGGTGAGGCCTGGGAATATTCTGGGACTTGGGCCTATAAATTTGATGGGTTCTGGACCACTGGCGGGCTTGATTGCTCCGTTGGCTCCACTACTTCTGCCGATTCCAACTGTCCTTACCCCATTTGTAACGAAGCACTTTCCTTAAAAGGAGTACTGGCCCTATCATGGGACGGTAGTGGGACCAATGGTGGAAAGGCCGTTCACTTAAAGGTAAATAAGAACATTCCCGATTTGAGCATATACAGTATTGGTGTTGCCAACAATGGAGGTGGTACCGACGGTATCGAATATACACTGCCGGCAATTGCCGTAGAGGAAGGGGACGATATTCTTCTGGTTCGCGAGCAAGCAACTATAGCTGCTTATTTTGGTGGCTGTATCGATTCGTTCGAACACATTATCGAGACCGAGTCCATGAACCAAAACGGTGATGATGCCATAGAACTGTTCAATGGGAATACCGTGGTTGAAACCTTTGGTGATGTTGATGTGGACGGAACAGGGGCAGCCTGGGAATATTCGGGATCTTGGGCCTATAAGGAGGGTGCAACCTGGATGACAGGTGGTGTAGATTGCGCTGCTGGTTCCTCCACAACACAAGAGTCGGCCTGTACCTATCCGGCATGTAATTAATTTATTAAAAGAATAAGATGAATAAAAATATAGTTAAGAAGCTTCAAATTGTTCTAATGAGTATGGTTGTGCTTTGGTTAACCGCATGTAGTGAAGATGATGATGCCACAACGGGCTCGTTAAACGTGATTTCCGTTAAATTGAACGACACGGTGTTTACCGATGATATGCAGGGTGTTCCATTGAACAGTACTTTTGAGGTTGTTTTTTCGTCCGCAGTGGAACCCAGCGTATTTGAAAATGCGGTGTATATAAGTGCAGGACAGGAGAATGTGACCTATACGGCGCAATACCTTAACCAATCCACTAAGGTGCTGATTGGTTTGGACGATATGGTACCCAACACGGCCTATACAATTAATATTGATTCTGGTCGAATTGGTGTCGAGGGAAAAATACTCCAACAGTCGGTTTCCTATTCTTTTACAACAGAAAATGCCAACGCAAATACAAAGACCCCATGTCTATCGGCATCGGAAGATTGTATGCAACGATTGGAGTTTTTGGACGATTCCGAACAATCCTTATCCTTTGATGTGTATTCGAATTATGATTTTATCGAGGACACTGAGTTCGTGTGGGATTTTATTGATAAGGTTGTTGTGGTGGTACACGGTGCCAATCGTGATGCAGATAATTATTACAATTATGTGGTCAATTCGATGCAAAGTATGGAGTTGGAAGAAACCACACTGGTCGTGACACCGTATTTTCAAGATAATGGAACAGCTCCAACAAATGGATTGGTATGGAACGATTCCAGATGGCGTGAAGGAGCAAACGCAGGAAACAATAATGCCGCAATTAGCTCCTTTACTGTAATGGATAGTCTGGTGAATCGCTTTTCGAACCAAGAGAAGTTTCCCAATGTAGAGACCATTTTTATTACCGGACATTCATCCGGAGCCACTTATACACAACATTATGCTTTGGCCAATAAAGTGCAGGCTACTATAGAAGGTATTGATTTTCAGTATGTGGTGGCAAACAATCAATATTTCTATTATCCAGATGGCCAGCGCTATAATGAGGATACCTCCAGTTTCTATGAGCCTATGGATTGTGAGGGATACGATTTTTGGCCCTATGGATATGAGTTTGCGGTACCTTATTTGGACGGCATTGATGCAACTACCTTGACCCAACAGCAAGTTTCCCGGAATACGGTTTACTTTTTGGGAAGTGATGACACATCAACAGAAGGAACTCTCAACACTACGGACTGTCAAGCAACTTTGTTAGGGTCCAATCGATTTAATCGAGGTGAGAATATGTTTCAATACATGGAAACATTTTACCCTACCGACCATAATCATAGAAGAATAGTAGTGCCCAATGTGGCACACGATGGTAACGGGATGTTCAATTCACCTGAGTTCAAGGACTATTTTTTGGAATTTGAATAAGGTATTTGTGATGTAGAGTAAAATTCAAGGATAGTTTATTTTTGATTTAGTTAATTTAAGATGGCCCACTATGGGTCATCTTTTTTTTAACCTACTATATTTTCAATTTCAATAGTCATTATAAAATTTTGAAAATCAAACACATATTATATCGAATGTTTCCAAATTTTTGTTCGGTTTTGAAATAGATCCAAATGATTCTAGCTTTACTTGATTTTAAAACTATAGAGGTATGGGGCTCTATGGGCTCCCCCTGTAAATAGCTTTTCATGACGGACCAAGTTTTTTGTAGCCAGCATCCTCCGCTGGAATGCAGTACGCTTGAAGGTTTCGCCCGTTATCTTTTCATAGGCATTCTGCAATTCTTTCATGGTAAATTTTGCAGGAAGCAGATTCATGCCCAATAATTTTTTGTCCAGATTTTCACGTAGGGTTTCAAGTGCTTTATGAACGATTTCCTCGTGGTCCATCATCAATGGGGGAAGTTCATCCAAGGAATACCACTCAATACTGTCGGCCAAAGGATCAGGAATGGGATTGACTTCTTCAAAATTGATCAGTGCATAATAGGCAATGGAAATAAACCGGTCCAATAACCACTCATTGGCCTTAATATCCAGTCCGTTCATTTCCAATATTTGTTCCATCGCTTTGGAATCAGATCTATTGAGACCTCCAAAAGTTTGGAACTGTTCCAAATAGAGGTCATCAATTCCAGTTCGTTCCTCTACGCCTTTGGTGACAGCTTCGGCCAGACTTTCATTTCGTCGTACAAATCCTCCGGGTAAAGCGAACAAGCCCGTGTTATGATACTCCAATATCAAGATTTTTAAGTCTTTTCCATTAAATCCAAATATGACAGAATCAAATGCGATATGGGAAAGATAGTCTTCTTTGTTAAGGCTTTGTGGATGTTTATCGGTATTCAAAACTGAAATTTTGGTAAATAAAGCATGAAAATTCGAAAAAACAAAGTATTATTGTAACAAACTGTTACAATAACAAAGAGAACAAACGCACAATGAAGAAATTAGCTATTACCTTAATGATTTTATTAGGACTTGGCATTAGTGCTCATGCACAGAACACCAATGCCTTTCCGGTCCAGGTAAAACTGAAAAATGGAACAATTGAAGGGCTTTACGATACCCATTCGGGCATCCAAAAGTATTTTGGGATTCCCTTTGCAAAACCACCTGTAGGGGAACTCCGCTGGAAAGCTCCCCAGCCTTTGGATGCATGGCAAGGTGTCAAGGAAACCAAGGAATTTGGTCCGCGACCTATACAGGCAATGGTGTTCGGGGATATGAAATCCCGATCGGAAGGCTTGAGCGAGGATTGCTTGTACCTTAATGTATGGACACCTGCCCAGCACAGTGAAAAAAATCTTCCTGTTTTGGTCTATTTTTACGGGGGAGGAAACGTCGCTGGAGATGCATCCGAGTATAGATACGACGGCGAAAGCATGGCCAAAAAGGGCATTGTGGTCGTGACAACCAATTATCGCCTGAATATTTTTGGGAATTTGGCACACCCGGAACTTACCGAAGAGGCCCCATACAAAGCATCTGGTAATTATGGTCAATTGGATCAGAACATGGCCCTCAAGTGGGTGCAGGACAATATTGCGGCATTTGGCGGAAATCCTGAGAAAGTGACCATTGCAGGGGAGTCAGCTGGCTCCATAGGAGTCAGTGTACAGATGGCCTCTCCCTTATCAAAAAACCTTATTGCGGGGGCAATAGGAGAAAGCGGAGCTGCAATTTCACCTACTATGGCTCCTGTTTCCTTGGAAGAGGCAGAGAAACAAGGAACACAGTTTCTTGAAAGCACAGGTGTGGAAAATATTGCTGAGCTAAGGAAACTGAGCACACATGAGATTTATGAAAAGTACAACGACTCCAAAAGGTTTGGTTTCCCCATGGTCATTGATGGCTATCTTCTGCCTAAAACGCTACCTGAAATTTTTGCTTCGAAACAACAGGCCCAAGTGCCGTTATTGGTTGGATGGAATTCTGCGGAAATACCGGGTATGGCATTTACACAGGGACCAATCACAAAAGAGGCTTTTGTGGAAAAGGTAAAGCAAAACTATCCCGAAAAATATGAAGAAGTTTTGGAACTCTACCCTCATGGTACGTCCACGGAAGTAGCATGGGCAGCGACCAATCTCGCATCCGATAACTTTATAGTTTATAGTACATGGAAATGGTTCGATTTGCACCGTAAAAACTCAGACCAACCGGTTTATCGATATCTATACAGTAAGATACGTCCACCTTTACGAGATCAAAATAAAGTCTCGGGATTGGCGGGCGGAACCGTAGAAAGGGATTCCGGAGCACCTCAAATGCCCAAAGCAATCGGGGCGCCACATGCCGCAGAAATCGAATATGCTATGGGCAATTTACATCTTGTGGATGATTATGCCTGGACCGCCGATGATTATAAAGCATCCGCCACCATGCAGGAGTTCTTTGCAAACTTTATTAAGACAGGTGACCCCAATGGTGGAGAGCTTCCTAATTGGGATGCTGCCAAAGCAAATGATGATAATCCTCCCGTAATGGTCATCAATACGGAGAGTAACCTTACCAAGGCATCGAACGATGCTCGCTATAACTTTTTAGACCAAGTGTATAAAAATTGATTCTCTTTACCGGAATAGCGATTACTGTGGTATTGCTGGCACTTATCCTTTCCAAAAAGGTAAGTGCCCTTTCCGCTTTGATTCTGGTCCCTATTATAGGTTCGTTGATTGCAGGATTTGGTCTGGATACCGTCGAGTTTGCGGTCCAGGGCATTAAAAACATTGCACCTGTGGTCGCCATGTTCGTTTTCGCCATATTGTTTTTTGGTATTTTGACCGATGCTGGGATGTTCGACCCGATTATCAATACCATCCTTAGATTGGTGGGACGCAATCCAGTAAAAATTACCATAGGTACTGCAATTCTTTCAATGATTGTTCACTTGGACGGTTCTGGAGCAGTTACTTTTCTCATTGCCGTTCCCGCTATGTTACCTCTTTTTGAGAAACTCAAAATGGACAAAAGGGTATTGGCCTGTGTTGTTGCCCTTGGTGCAGGAACGATGAACCTCGTCCCTTGGGGCGGACCTACCATTCGGGCAGCTACGGCACTACAGGTCGAGATAACAGAATTGTACACTCCTGTAATGATACCCCAATTGTTCGGAATATTGTTTGTTTTGCTCATTGCATGGTACTTAGGCTCAAAAGAGGCTAAAAGACTTCAACTGGGTTCCATGGAAGATGATAAAGTTGATGGCTATCAGAAAAAATTTTCAGAAGAAGAAAAAAGTATGAGAAGGCCTCAATTGTTCTTGTTCAATATCGTGTTGACCATTGCAGTGATTGTATTGCTGATCATGGGTATTGTTGCCCCAGCACTGCCGTTTATGCTAGGTACTGTAATTGCCCTAATGGTAAACTATCCAAACCTTAAAGATCAAGCTTCGCGGATAGATTCCCACGCAAAAGCATCTCTTTTGATGGCAAGTATCCTACTGGCAGCGGGTGTCTTTACAGGTATTATGACAGAATCCGGAATGATTGCTGAAATGGCGCGTGCCATGGCCAATGTAATTCCTGATGGTGCAGGGGAACAAATTCCGCTTATTATGGCAGTCACCAGTATGCCACTGAGCTTTGTTTTTGACCCGGATTCCTTCTATTTTGGATTTTTGCCCGTGATATCCGAAGTGGCAGGTCAATTTAATGTAGAACCCATTAGTGTGGGTCAGGCTGCCATATTGGGGCAAATGACCACTGGGTTTCCATTGAGCCCATTGACAGCAACGACATTCTTGCTCATCGGTTTGGCGAAAGTGGATTTAGCGGAGCATCAGCGGTTCACTTTTAAATATGCATTCGGTGCGACCATTGTTATGACCATTGTATCTATATTAATAGGAACTATTCCCATATAAAGCATGATACCAGAAAAAATTATTCGCATTGGCTCGGGAGCAGGGTATTCGGGTGACCGGATAGAACCCGCTGTGGATCTGATAAAAGAGGGCAATTTGGATTATATCATATTCGAATGTCTTGCAGAGCGGACCATTGCCTTGGCACAATTGCAGAAAATGCAGGATCCTGAGCTGGGATATGACCCCTTGTTGGAAGAGCGGATGAAGGCCTGCTTGACACATTGTGTTTCAAAAAAGGTCAGGCTTATCAGCAATATGGGGGCAGCCAATCCATTGGCGGCAGCAAAGAAGACCGCAACGATTGCCCAAGAACTTGGTCTAACCAACTTAAAAATAGCCGCCGTGTTCGGGGATGATGTTATGTCCATGATGGATTTCAGCACACAGACCTTTTTGGAAAGCAGCGAACCCCTATCGGTTTTAGGGAATAAAATCATTTCCGCAAATGCTTATATGGGCGTTGAGGGAATTTTAATAGCATTGGAAGCAGGGGCAGATATTATATTGACAGGAAGAGTGGCCGACCCTTCTTTGTTCTTGGCTCCACTTATCCATGAATTCGCTTGGTCAATGGATGACTATCCTCTCTTGGGAAAAGGAACGGTCTTAGGGCATTTAATGGAATGTGCGGGCCAAGTATGTGGGGGCTATTTTGCGGATGGAGTTAAAAAACAAGTTCCTAACTTGGGCAATCTGGGGTATCCCATTGCAGAAATAAACAACGATGGTTTGTTCCATATTACCAAATTAAAGGATTCGGGTGGTATGGTGACACCTGCAACCTGTAAAGAACAATTGTTGTACGAGGTGCATGATCCTTCCGCATATTTGACGCCTGATGTGGTTGCGGATTTTTCCAATATAATATTAAAGGAGATAGAAAAGGACAAAGTTGAAATTTATGGTGCTTCAGGAAAGGAACTGACCGGAAAGCTGAAAGTTTCGGTGGGGTATCACGATGGTTACATGGCTGATGCGCAAATAAGTTATGGCGGGAGCTATGCATTGGAAAGGGCCCAATTGGCCATTGAAATTGTCAAGGAGCGACTTAGAGCCAAGAATCTCGAAGTAGAAGATATTCTTTTTGATCTTATCGGAACCAATAGTCTTTTTAAAGAATATGTTTCGTACATCAACCCTCAAGAAGTACGGTTGCGTATAGCGGCCAAAACCAAAACCAAGGAAGCAGCCGTAAAACTGGTCAATGAAGTGGAAACCCTATATACCAACGGTCCGGCAGCCGGTGGCGGTATTTCCAAATTAGTTACGGAGGTTATAGCCATTCAATCCATTTTGATGGACAAAAAAAAGGTGGTGCCACAGGTTGAATATTTTGAAAGTTAATTATGAAACTTAAAGAGATAGCACATTCGCGAACAGGAGACAAAGGGGACATGGTAAATATTTCTGTGATTGCCTTTGATGAGAAGGATTATCCCATAATTCAAAAAAAAGTGACCGCCGAAAAAGTCAAGCTTTTTTTGGGTGAAACGATTCAAGGGGAAATAATACGGTATGAGGTTGCAACATTGGGCGCAATCAATTTTGTAATGCACAAAGCTCTTAGGGGAGGGGTAACCCGTTCGTTGCGATTGGACAAACATGGCAAGACGTTGTCTTCTATTCTGTTGGAAATGCCCATAAATACTAACGATTAAAAGCAAATTGATGAAAACATTTTTACACTTCATATTGTTGATATTCGCCTTTCAGATAATCCATGCGCAATCTGAAATGGGGAGTATTGTCATTGATTCCATTTATTCGGAGCATTTGGTGAATGATTTTGGAGAGAACCCTACTCGGAAAGTCGGGGTATATCTTCCACCTAACTATGGAACCGAAACCAAAAAATATCCGGTCATCTATTTTTTACATGGATTTTATGGGGACCATAGCCTATTGGAACCTATGAAGGAAATTTTGGATTTTGCCATAGCCACTAAACGTATTCGACCCTTTATTCTAGTGATACCCGACCAAAAAACAACTTACGAGGGAAGTTTCTATTCCAATTCTGGAATTTTTGGAAACTGGGAAGATTTTACGGTAGAGGATTTGGTTGCCTATATGGACAAGAATTATCGTACCATCCCCAAAAAGGAAAGTCGTGGAATAACCGGGCATAGTATGGGCGGCTATGGAGCCTTGAATATTGCCATGAAACACCCCGATGTATTCAATACAGTGTACGCCATCAGTCCAGGAGCTCTGGCCATAGTTAGGGAATATGGCCCCAATAGCGACACCTTTAAAGAACTATCTGAAATATCCACCTATGAAGCATTGGAAAAAACCTACTTTGGAAAAGTAATGGTAGCATTTGCACGCTCATGGTCGCCGAACCCTAACAATCCACCCTTTTATTGCGATTTTCCATTTGGATACGAAGAAGGGGAATTGGTCATACACCAAGAAATACTCAAAAAATGGCACGATAATATGCCGTTTTACAATCTTGAGAATTACATAGACAACTTGAAAAGTTTAAGGGCCATCAAAATGGATTGGGGGCGTAATGCGGGTGAAAGGTTTACGCAACAATGTAAAATGTTCAGTATTAAATTGGAGAATCTGGGCATTGATCATTTTGCAGAAGAATATATCGGAACCCATGTGAACAATATTTACACGAAAGATGGCCGTATTCCACAACAGGTGTTGCCCTTTTTTGAATATTATCTGGAATTTAGATAACGACAATAAGGCTGTAGGTTAAACTGGGATATCAATATTCTTTACACTTGAATGATTGAGTAATTCATCAAACGGATTTTTCCGTAAAGTTATTTATCATCCATTTCTAAAATTATCTACGAAAACCATTTCGAAACGCAGATGAATAATTGGTTTTATCATAAATTATTGTAATACAGTAAGTTAATTGGTTTCTTTTGAACAGTTCAATTCGAGCCTAAACAATCTTGCTTTGGATTGTTTTAAATTAAAGAACACTTTTGAACTGGGCATTTTTTATATTTAACCATATAGTTCAACAATTAACTTTCATGTATTATATAGGTATTGATTTGGGCAGTTCTTCAATAAAGATTGCACTGGTCGAAGCGTCCACAGGTAAAAAAGTAACGGTCGTACAGGAGCCGGAAGAAGAAATGTCCATGATGGCCACAAAACCAGGTTGGGCGGAACAAAGCCCCGAACTTTGGTGGGAATTGGTATGCAAGGGGATTAAAAGAATTTTAAAAGATCATAAGATATCGCCGGCCAATATTTCAGGGTTGGGAATTGCGTATCAAATGCATGGACTTGTTATTGTTGATACTGCCGGCATACCACTAAGAAATTCCATTATTTGGTGTGATAGTCGTGCCGTGGAAATTGGTAACCGCGCCTACAAGGAAATGGGCGAGGAAAACTGTGATACCAAATTATTGAACGCCCCAGGAAATTTTACAGCATCCAAATTGGCCTGGGTCAGAGAAAATGAGCCCGAAGTTTTTGATAAAGTCTATAAGTTTATGCTGCCCGGCGATTATATAGGGTACAGACTGACCGGTAAAATAGCTTCAACCATATCAGGTTTATCAGAAGGTGTTTTTTGGGATTTTGTGGAGAACCGGGTTTCCAATGAAGTTCTTGAACATTATGGAATTCCAGAATCCATGGTTCCGGATACAGTGGATACTTTTGGGAACCAAGGAGAGGTGTCCAAAGAAGGTGCGCAACAAAGCGGTCTATTGGAAGGTACGCCTATTTTATATCGCTCAGGGGACCAGCCCAACAATGCACTGTCCCTTAACATTTTTGAACCGGGTGAAGTGGCTGCTACAGGCGGCACTTCGGGAGTAGTATATGCCATTACGGACAACCTTTCGGTTAAGGAAAGCTCTCGGGTCAATAATTTTGCTCATGTCAACTATCGTCCGGACACTCATACTAGAATAGGAAAGCTGCTATGTATCAATGGGTCCGGTATACAATATAGATGGCTTCTGAACAACCTGGATGTATCCTCCTATGAAGAAATGAACGGTTTGGCATCGGAAGTAGAGATTGGTTCGGACGGACTCAGTATAATACCTTTTGGTAATGGAGCTGAGCGTATGTTGAACAACCAAGATATTGGAACCCGTATCTTGAATCTTGATCTTAATAGACACTCAAAGGCACATCTCTGTAGGGCCGCATTGGAGGGGATTGCATTTTCATTTGTATACGGTATGGAAATTATGAGTTCAGACGGTGCTAGGGCAAAGGTGATACGGGCAGGCAACGATAATCTATTTAGGTCTGCCATATTTGCCGGTACCATTGCCACCCTAATTCAAGAAGAAATAGAAATATACAATACAACGGGCGCCATAGGTGCGGCCAGAGCATGTGCCATATATGAACATGGCCAAGAAAAGTTTACATCTTATATGAACAACGACCATGTGATGACTTATAGGCCGCTTGACAATAAGGAGCTCTATCAAAAGGCATATGAGAATTGGAAAAATGAACTACAACTAATATTAAAAACAAAAAAATAATGGCACATTTAGGCAACAAAGAATATTTCACCGGAATAGGTGATATTAAATTTGAAGGAAGGGAATCCGATAACCCTTTGGCATTTAAATTTTATAATCCGGACCAAGTGGTGGCGGGCAAAACCATGAGGGAACATTTTAAGTTCGCCATGGCTTATTGGCATACGCTATGTGGAACAGGGGGAGACCCTTTTGGCCCCGGTACCAAACAATTTCCATGGTCTACGGATAAAGACCCTATTAAGGCAGCAAAGGATAAGGCCGATGCTGCTTTCGAATTTGTGACGAAAATGGGTTTCGATTATTATTGCTTCCATGATTTTGACCTAGTGGATGAGGCAGATTCTTTGGCAGAATCCGAAAAACGACTGTCTACCATAGTGGATTATTTGAAGGAAAAGCAATCTGCCTCTGGGGTAAAATTGCTCTGGGGTACCGCAAATTGCTTTTCAAACCCTCGTTACATGAACGGTGCAGCTTCCAACCCCAATTTTGATGTACTGGCCTATGCCGGTGCACAAGTAAAAATGGCTCTGGACGCTACTATTGCACTTGGCGGTGAAAATTATGTGTTTTGGGGAGGTCGTGAAGGATACATGTCTCTATTGAACACGGATATGAAACGGGAGCAGGACAATATAGGCCGGTTTTTGGGCATGGCTCGTGACTATGCACGCAAGCAAGGTTTCAAAGGAACTTTCTTTATTGAGCCAAAACCAATGGAACCCACAAAACATCAATATGACTTTGATGCTGCTACCTCTATCAATTCTATACGGGAATACGGACTGGAGGATGATTTTAAGCTCAATATTGAAGTGAACCACGCCACCTTGGCACAACACACCTTTCAACACGAACTACAAGTCGCAGCCAATGCGGGGATGCTTGGAAGTATCGATGCCAACCGGGGTGACTATCAAAATGGTTGGGACACCGATCAGTTCCCCAATAATGTGCTAGAGGTAACCGAAGCCATGTTGGTTTTCCTAAAATCTGGAGGATTGCAGGGCGGAGGTGTCAATTTTGACGCCAAAACACGAAGAAACAGTACCGATTTGGAGGATATTTTCCATGCCCATATAGGAGGCGCGGACACCTTTGCCAGAGCACTTTTGGCCGCTAATGCAATCATTGAGGAATCTTCATACGAAGAACTTTTAAGTCAAAGGTATGCATCCTTTCAAGAGGGCAAAGGAGCTGAGTTCAGCGCAGGAAAATTGGAGTTTTCCGATCTTTTTAAGCATGCTCTGGAAACAGGTGAGCCAAAACAGATCAGTGGCAAACAAGAGTTGTTCGAGAACATTGTTGGGAGATTTGTCTAGCACTCCAATAATTAAAATTCACGTTTATACTGACCGCCCATTGGATTTTTGAAATCTGAATGGGCGGTTTGCCATTAATTAAATTTCTTCTGGAATGCTCCAGCCTTAAAGGTGGTTTCGATGATATTAAATTGCTATCTTTTAGAGCTATATTTACGGTATCCATGAACAAATTGACCCTAAAGACCATTGCTGCCCATTTTAATGTATCGGTATCCACGGTTTCCAAAGCTATAAACGATAGCCATGAAATTAGTGAGGAGCTTAAGGTCAAGATTAGGAAATTTGCCAAACAGAACCACTATAAGCCCAATCGTGTAGCCCTCAACCTTTTGAATAGGAATACCAAGACAATTGGTGTGGTAATCCCTAATATTTTGAACTATTTTTTTGTTCAAGTCCTATTTGGTATAGAACAGGTTGCCGATGAAAGGGGATATAGTATTATTACCTGCAGTACCAATGAATCTTTGGGAAAAGAGGTTAAGATCCTGGATTTCTTATGCTCAGGATCAGTGGACGGGGTTATTATTTCCACTGTTGCTGGAGAGGCTCAATTGTCCGAACACATTGCACATTTTGAGGAATTGTTACAAAAGCAGATTCCATTGGTCATGTTTGATAGGGTAACCGAAATGATCGAGTGTGACAAAGTGGTCGTGGACGATATTGAGGCCGGTTACAAGGCCACAAAACATTTTTTGGAAACAGGGTGTCGCTCTTTGGCCATCATAAACCCAATCCCCAATTCTTCAATAGGCCGGTTAAGGATTGAAGGTTTTAAAAGAGCATTGAAGGAACAAGGCATTCCTTTTGATTCAGATATGGTAGTATCGCTCGGAGTGGAGGATGATCTAGAACTTACTATTTCACTTTCTTTAAACTTGAAAGAACTAAATGGAATTTTGGTCTTTGATGAGATTACTACCGTTAAGGTAATGGACCTTTTGCGCTCCAAAGGTTTTTTAATACCAAAGGATATCTCTGTAATCGGGTTTACCAACGGAGAACTATCAAGATACGCCAGTCCACCAGTAACAATGATCAGTCAACATGGCCGTTTTATCGGAGAGACCTCTGCCAATAAATTGATTGATAGGATAGAGGGAAAGGACGATAAAGCGAAGTTTGAAACTAAGACTATAAAAACAAGTCTTGTGGTAAGGCAATCCACGCTTAGTATGGAACAACAAGATTTTTGAAGTATTAGCGAAGAATATTGGGGTGATGGAATTTGCAACGAGCCTGTTTAATCGGACAGATCAATTACCTTTTTGCTTTTGCCCATCTTACGGAACCCGGTAATGGATTTTATCGTGGAGCCTTGAATATGAATAATCTTGTTGGGCAATAATTGATTGCTCTTACTGTCATACAAAAGGCCGGCCTTGATGAAAACATCACTTTGTTGCCCAATTGATTTGGTGTGAGGGTATAAGAAAATCAGCAGGAAAATAACGAGTGCTCTGGTCATGTCCAGCTCAATTTAAGAAATTTTTTACGGCTATATTTAGTTTTTCTAAATCACAGCCAAATGTATAATGACCACATTTGGAATTTAAATCCAAAGATTGGGCATTTAATCCCTTTATAACCTCCAAATTGGCAGAGGGAGCTACCAAATGGTCCGTTCTTGAATATATGATAAACGCTTCGCCTTTGAACAGCTCGGATAGGGATTTAACCTTATGTTTGCTCAAATCTTGATCCAAACTATAATTGGAAATGGCCAGCATTTGACTGTGTAGGTCCCGAACATCATAATTTTTGGCCTCATCTCTGATTTTTCGCAAAACTTCATCAATGGATTCACTACTGCCTTCATAGTATTGAGGCGTAAGTCCCAACGCGTACTCCAACATCAAAAAAGTTTCTTCCTTTGTGCCATGCTGTATCTCCTTGTTCAATATCTTCTTGAAGATTTCATAGTTCAGTTGGTCATAAACGGATAGTTTGGGCGAGCCCACAATTGGAATTGCCTTATCAAAAAAATCAGGGTAACTGGCCATCCATTGGTACGTTTGCATGCCTCCCATGGAAATGCCGGTTATAGCATACAAATGGTCCAGGCCCAAAACCTCTTTGATCAGTTTATGCTCTAGGTCCACCATATCCCCAATTCCAAATTCCGGAAATTTGCCCCCGTCCTTTATATCTGTATTGGAAGGGGAGGAAGAAATCCCATTGCCCAACGCTTCCACAACCACAACATAGTACTTTGTAGTATCTATCATAGCTTCTTTGCCAATGTAAGGGGTAAGACTTTTACCCGTTCCAGCATACCATGTAGGGAACAATATGGCATTTTTCTTATCAAGATTGAGGGAGCCATAGGTGCTGTAGCCTATACGTGCATTTTCCAATACTTCACCGTTTCTAAGAGTATGGTTGCCAAACTCTGCAAACTTTACCTGAGCGATTATATTGGAGAATTGTAATACCAGTAATAAAAGTATTAAGGTTGATTTTTTCATTTTTATATTATTTTTTAGTTTTCATCTATTATATTTCCGCTTCCCAAGATATTTTTGGTTACGTGTGGATTTCCTTTGTAGAATACTTTGGCACTGCCATCGATTTTCACGTCAAGTTCGTCCGTACAGCTGATTTCTACATCTCCGGAACCCATGATGTCTATTGCACACTTATCGGCTAAAAATGAAAATCCGGAAATTCTGCCACTTCCTTCGTTTTCTATACGTAATGTGTTTGATGTTCCCGAGAGGCTGATGTCGCCAGAACCCAAATTATCCAAATAAAACTCTGGACTTTCCACGTTGACAACTTTCAATGTGCCAGAACCTTTATTGGCAACACCGTTCAATGCTTTTGCCATAATTTCGAGGCTTACATCAATATTTTTATAGTTATGTCCCGAAGTCAGGTAAATTTCCAAGATACCGTCTTTGATTTCTGTTTTAACAAGGCCGATGATGTTGTCATCGGCCGTTATTTTCACACTTTGGGCATTACCTTGAACAATGTTCACATTTGTTATCCCATCTACTGAAACAGCAATGAATGCATTGAGCTCCCTGTTTTCCGTAGTAAGGACACCTGAGCCGGAGATATCATCCGATGTACATGATACAAGGGACATCACCACTAATACTATTCCAACAATACTATTCTTCATTTTCTATTTTGATTGATTTTCCTTGCTTATATCCTTGAAAAAAAGCATTTCCTTAATTCTTTTTGAAGCTCCATCATAGAATCCAGTTTCATGTGAATAACCCTTGGGGTTGTTGAAAGTACCAAAGATGATATCGAAAATGGGCAGGTCGGAATAATTGTACGCATGTATACCCTTGGCATGGTGTACGGTGTGACTTTCAGGTCGTTGGATGAGATATCCCAACCATTGCGGGGTAACAATATTACTGTGCTGAAAAATGCCCAAAAACACGGTTGTCAACAAGATAATGGTTGATGCTCCAGGAGTAAAGCCAGTAATTCCAACTAGGCAAAGACTTCCTAAAAGTGTAAAACCAGCCATGTCCATTGGGCTAAAGTAAAAGGCACCGTACGTATCTATACGTTCTGCACTATGGTGCATTTGATGGAAAACTTTCCACAGAAAATCGCTTTTATGAAGGCTGTAATGCCAAAGAAACAGGCCAAATTCATAAATAACTACACCTACTACCGCACCTCCTAGATCTCCCAAGAAGGACAAATCAAAAAGTTGGTATTTGGATATATAACCGTCCCAAATTAGAGGTAAATAACTGGATAGGTAAAAAAACACTCCGAAGGTGAGCAGTCCTCTGGTTTTCCAATTCTTGACCTTTGGTAGTTCCCTGGCAGGGAACAACGCCTCCCAAATCATTAAGCTCGCATACATCCCCAAGACAACCAAGGATATAGGGTCCAATAAAATTTCTAGCGGTGTGGGTAAATTTTGTAGTGTCTCCATGATTGTTAAATTTTAGATTTAAACTTAGCGTTGAACTCCATTTTCCTTCTCTTCTTAATGGCCCATAATCCTTCGTTGGATTGATAGGCCTCAATAAATAATTGTCGTTTCATTTTTAATTGATTTTTGAAATGATGAATAAACACGGGTGTATCCCGCTGATTTTGAGAGCGCAAACCTAGCGTGACAATTTTAAATCAAAAAAAAGGGGGAGGTATATGGAGTGTACAGCGTAAGAATAAGAAGTAGACTTGATCGCTTATCAGGTAGACATTAGGTAGACAAAATGTATTCCTAATATTGTAAAGTGTTGAAAACCATTTTTTTTTATTTAAAATCCAACAAAAAATCAAAAAGATCCTTTTCCGGAGGCAGGTTCAACTTCTTTCTGAGTCTGTAGCGAGCTGTTTTTGTACTCTCCGGGGAGATCCCGAGGATATTGGAAGCCTCTTTAATGGATAAATTGAGCCTAGTCAGGGCCGCAACTTTTAAGTCATTTGCACTTAAACCAGGGAATTGTTGCTTCAAGTTGGTGAAAAATTCAGGGTGTACATTTTCAAAATGTTGTTTAAAGTCTTCCCAATCCTTTTCCTTGCCTTGGTTTATTTTTATGGTTCTTTCCATATCGGTCATAATTTTGCTGACCTGATTTAATGTAGTTGCTTTTTTTGCCTCTTGTATTTTGTTCTGGAACTCATCCAATAACTGATTTTTTTGAACAAAGTTCATGGCATATGAAGTGAGTTCTCGGTTTTTGGCATTCAATTCACCCTCAAGGTCCATACCTTTGAGCTGTTGGTTTTCCAGTTCTTTTTGGGCAATAATGTTTTGTTGTTCCAGCAAATGCTTTTGGTTTTTTGAACGTTGCCTCATGCTTTTGATCAGGAAGAAAGATAATAGGGCAATGATCCAAATACCGCCGATCAATATCCATTGTATGGTTTTGCTCAATTGCTGCCTTTTGGAAAGCTGTTCCAGTTCGTTTGTTTTTTGCTCTAGTTCGTTCCTGAATTCTAGACCGGCGATTTGATGGGATTTTTTAATGGTAAAGAGAGAATCCTTTAAATCTACATATCGGGAAAAATAATAAAGGGCCGAGTCGTTTTGTTGGGTCTGTCTTTTAAGATCGGCCAAATTTTTTAAAATTGACAATTGATAATTTTTCAGGTTCATTTCATTGGCCCTGCTCAGTGCTAGCTTAAAATGCATGTCGGCCAACTCATATTCTTTTTCCATGGTAAACATTCTGCCAAATTGAAGCAGGTTGCTCACCATACCATCTTTATCGTCTATTCTTCGCCCAAGAGTCAACGATTGCCTAAGATGGTAATTGGCCTGTTCGAGGTCGCCCTGTTCCAAATATACACGGCCCAACCGATTGTGAGCCTCTGCCATACCATATTGAAAATTGTTTTTGGTATGAATATTAAGTGCATTGCTGATATTGGTATGGGCTTTGTCCAACCGTCCGGTTTCCATTTGTAGAGTCCCCAACTTTGTATATGCAGTGGCAACTCTGTTATCCAAATTTAGCTGACTAAATCCATTGATGGCTTCGCGGTAATTTTTAAGGGCTAACGAATCTTCATCGATATCGGCATAAACCATGCCTATATTTAATTTTATGTTGGAGACCCCCTCAAGGTCTTTTAAATCTTCATAGAGTTCCAGCCCTTCATACAGGTCAAAGAGAGCATTTTTTGACTCACCGAGGGTCCAATGTCCTACTCCAGACACCCTTTTGGCGAAAGCGGCACCCTTGGAATACTTTATTTCATCAGCCAATGCATAGGCTTGCTGGCCCAACTTCACTGACTCCGCGGGGTCTCTTATCCATAAATCATACCCCTGTTGGGCTATGCTATCGATTATTTTTGTCTCGGGACTTGTTTGTTGCTGGTTTGGTTTGTCTTGGGAAAAGATACTGAAGCTAAAAATAAACCAAAACAACAATGTCCAGAAACAATTTGTAATGCGAGGTTCCATTACTAGCTGATTTAGATAATATGGATTAAAAATTCTAAAATTAAAGAATTGTATTGAATTGAAAATCCAATTGATACCAAATGCCAATAGTTTTTTGCTTTATCCTTTCTAATAAAACCAAAACTTAAAAAAATCCTTTATAGATAATGTGGACATTCCGCTGCTCCCTAATTTGAAGCTACGCCTCCGACAAATAGCAGAATAAAGGCAATGACTCCCAATATGATTAAAATGGAAATAATCATTACCCAAGGAAACCTGTTTCTTTGGCTGTTTGTAGTTCTGTTTCTAAAATTGGCACCTTTTCTGCCTTTGGTTGGCATAGGGGCACTATCCTTTGCTTTCCAGTTTGTTTTTTCACCTTTTTTTTCCATGCTTCTCTTTTTTTAAATGAATATGCTGCCAGTGTTACTTTTTTGATTTATAGTGTTTTAAATCGGTGACAACCCTTATGGTTTCTTAAAAATTAGGAGTGATCAATAGAATACTTTGCTCTAATTGAAACGAAAATTGTCCCTATCACACCAAATCGGCTTGGCTTTAAAAGGTTCACTGCAAAAGGGAAGAGGCTAGGATGGTAACAGCTTAACGATTAAGATAATCGCAAATAGGAACAACACCAGATAAATTATCCAAAAATGTTGAAGTCTTGTTGGGTTTTTACCAAATAGTAATTTAGTGATCGTTAGCAGGGCAGAACGGTGATTTGAAACGAATCGATAAACAAAATCACTGAAATCTTTGAACAAGGAGTTGTTTTTGTACCAAGAAATAAGAAAGCTCCATGTTGAGGTTTTTTCAAAGATTTTATAAGCTGCACCCGCACCGCAATAAATTTCACCATTTGTATCTATGAGACGTACGGCCTTTTTGAACGCATTTTTTGGAATCTCTTCGATGGCTTGATGAATTTGTTGGTAAGGGGTATACAGGACCGATTTTCCTGTTAATTGCTCAAGCCAGGTCACCCAATATTTACAAAAACCACATTGTCCATCCCATATCAACAAAGGTGCAGTTGGCCTGTATTTGGTATGTGAGGGAAGTTGCATATCAAAGTGTTCTCTATTTTTTACAAAGTGGGTTTGAATAAAAGGTATCGAAAAAATAGGGTATACTGGAAGATATTTTCGATAGGGTCAATATTTTAGTGGTTATGAGCAAGATTCAACCGCTGCCCTGATGGAGTTTCATAACTACTTCAATTGACTCTACTGTATTTGTTCAAGTATTCCAGAGGAGTGACCCTTGTATGTTTCTTAAAAACATCCCTAAAGGCCTTTGGGTCATTGTACCCCACATCATACATAACTTCATTGACGGTTTTTCTTCCTTTTTCCAGCTCCTTTTTTGCGGCCTCTACTTTAACCCGTTGCAAGTATTCGATGACCGTGTTCGAAGTTGCTTTTTTAAAACGTCTCTCAAAAGTGCGTCGACTCACGGCAACTTTTTCGGAAAGTTCATCCACGGTAATCTTATCCAAGTAATTTTTTTCTATAAACTCTTGGGCTTTCAAAACTTCTTTATCGTTGTGGGATTTTTGACCTTTAAAAATAATAAAGGGCGATTGGCTGGCACGGCTGATATCAATCTCAAAAATTTTTGATGATAAGACGGCCATTTCTCGGCCAGCAAATTTTTCGACCAAATAAAGATTCAGGTTTAAAGATGAATAGGCCCCTCCACTGGTATACAATCCGTTTGAGTCGGTAATGATCTTGTCATCGATCAGGTTAACTTCTGGATACATGGCCCTAAATTCACTTGCAGCCAGCCAATGGGTAGCACAATCCCGTCCATCCAGCAAACCGGTGCCGGCCAATATAAACGCACCAATGCACAAACTGGCGACCTCGGCACCATTACCATACTGTTGTTTGATCCAAGGTATAAATGCCCCGTTTTTGGCAACCACCTCCTTGTAATCGCCATGTATGGCAGGGATTATGATCAAATCCGTTTTGTCTACCTCATCAATTGTGGTATTGGGTATAATGCTGAACATTCCATTGCTCAACCTTGCTTTATTATGGGTGCCCACAAGATGTGTAGAGAACAATGGAGCTTTACCAGCTTTTTTCAAGGCATCATTGGTCATATTGAACATTTTAAAGGTGGCCTCTAAATTGCTCAGGCTGGAATCGCCTTCGGGGACAAGTATCGAAATATGTTTCATATTACAAAAATCAATGGATTGTGCTTGACTCAAAGGTAGACCAACATCTTGTCGAAATCAACCCGTGATATTGACGTAAATGCACCTCTAAAGTACGGATTGGTACCTGTATCTTTGGTAACCTGTTGAATATTAGATAAAAAATAAAGCGATGAGGCAAGTTGTATTATCAATGTTAATGTCCCTTGATGGTTATATTGAAGGTGTGAACAACAATATTGATTGGCACGTTTGGAACGATGAGATGCAGGCCTATATGATGGAGTTTTTAAAAACTGTGGATACTTTTATTTATGGTAGAAAATCGTATGAATTAATGCTTGATTATTGGCCCGGGCAAGAAGGTGAATTTGCCGATATTATGAATCAAACCCCTAAAATAGTTTGCTCCACTACATTGCAAGAGGCTAAGATGAATGCAAGAATATTGAAGAATGATCTCGTGGAAGAAATTACAAAGGAAAAAAATAAACAGGGAAAGAATATGGTACTATTTGCAGGAGCCGATTTGGCTTCATCGTTTATGGAGCATAACCTGATAGATGAGTATAGACTTATTGTAAATCCAGTAGCACTTGGTGAAGGAACTCCATTGTTCCAAACCAAGAAAGGTTATACACTCACTTTGGTTGAAACCAAACCTTTTGCATGTGGCAATATACTACTAACCTATAAACCTTAATAAAATGGATGACAGAGTAGTTTTAAAAGAATATGATACAACAACATCAAAACTTGTAGGATTGCTTTCCTCATTGACCAATGAGCAACTCAATTCAAGACCTGCAAATGGAAGCTGGACAGCGGGACAGATCGGTGATCATTTGGATAAATCTTATAATGTATCCAATATTTTGATGGGAACTACCGAGGAGACCAAGCGTGCCCCTGATCAAAAAATGAAAGAAATACGCGAACTGTTTTTAAACTTTGATATAAAAATGGACTCACCCAAAGCCGTGGAACCAACCGATGGACAAATTGACAAGAAAGACCTCCTGACCAGTTTGAAGAAGAAAATTGAATGGGTGAACCAAAACTGCAAGGATATGGACCTCTCAAAAACATGTTTGGATTTTGAAATCCCTGAATACGGTCCGTTCACCCGCCTGGAATGGATAGGTTTCAATACCGTACATACACAGCGCCATATCCATCAACTGGAACAAATCATTAAATACATTACAGCATGATACCTAAAAAAATCTGGGCAAACCTTGGCGTAGAAAATGTGGAACGGACACAGGAATTTTATCTGGCATTGGGAATTAAGCAAAATGGAATGCCTACAAATGATTTGGTAAGTTTTCTGTTTGGCGAGGATGATTTTGTGATTCACTTTTTTGAGAAGGAAAAATTGAAGACAAGTCTCGAGGGAGAAGTGGCCGATCTGAGCCAGGGCAACGAAATTATGTTCACCCTCTCGGCCGGAAGCAAGCAAGAAATCCATGATTGGTTGGATACAGTAAAAAAGTTAGGAGGGAGTATTAGATATGATCCTAGAAAGGACAGCAAAAAGTTTTATGACGAAAATGGTTATTACGTTGGAGTTTTTGCCGATTTGGATGGGCATTTGTTCAATTTGTTTTGTAATTTGAATGGTTAACCCATTAAAATTCAATTAAATAATGATGCTTCAGAAATTTAAAATAACCATTAAGGCTACACCCAAAAAAGTATGGCAAATACTTTGGAACGATAGCACCTATCGAAAATGGACAACTGTTTTTGCAGAAGGATCTTTCGCCGAAACCGATTGGCAGGAAGGAAGCAAGGTTCTTTTTCTCGGCTCCGAAGGGAGAGGCATGGTAAGTCGAATCAAACGGAACATACCCAATGAGCGAATGACCATAGAACATTTGGGAGTTGTTGAGGGAGGTATTGAAAACTTTGAAAGTAAGGAGGCCAATCAATGGGCAGGAGCAACAGAAGATTATACGCTAGAGTCGGTCGATGAAGGAACCCTATTGCGGGTAGAAATGGAGACAATTGAGGATTACAAGAACTTTTTCCAGGAAACTTGGCCAAAAGCGCTGGAGAAAGTAAAGGAACTCGCAGAAAAGTCATTATAAGCACATATATCACATTAATTCAAAAACCTAACACAATGAAACTAAACCCTTATTTAAATTTTAACGGAAATGCCGAAGAAGCCTTTAATTTTTACAAGTCGGTATTTGGAGGGGATTTTACAGCTGTCATGAAAATGAGCGATGCCCCGGATAGCGATAAAATGCCAGAGGAAGAAAAGGACCGCATCATGCATATTTCGCTACCCATTTCCAAGGATATCACATTAATGGCGTCGGATATTTTACCTTCCATGGGCCATTCCCTGAACAATGGTAACAACGTTTACCTATCGTTACATCCCAACAGTAAAGAAGAAGCTGACCGTTTGTTCAATGGACTTTCCCAAAATGGTGATATAGAAATGCCCATGGCCGATCAATTTTGGGGAGATTACTTCGGAAGTTTCGTAGATCAGTTTGGTGTTCATTGGATGATTAACTATAACCCTGAATTTTAGTAATCTTTCAAAAATTTATAGAAACCGCTATGCACAGTAGTTTTATCGAGCAATCTTCAAAAACAGTGGAGGTGTTTTCCACCTCTGTATCATCCATTGAACAAGCTGAATTCCTTTTGGATAAACTCCAAGAGGAATTCCCTTGCTATGAGATTAATTTTGATTTAGAGGATTGTGATAATATTCTCCGTGTAGCGAGTGTTGGTTCCAACGTAGATGCCGAAATGGTTATTTTGATTATGGAAAAGCATGGGACAGAAATCCAAATATTATGATTATTCAATGATTACAATAGGTCGACCATATAAAGAAGATGTGCCCAGGGACAAAAGGAAAATAATATTGCATACATTTACACCTAAATAAGTTCTTTACTTAATTTCTTTATCAAAACGATAGGGGTTCCCGACAAGTCATTGTCGGGATTAAAAGGGAATCGTGTGTAAATCACGAGCTGACGCGCAACTGTAAGTCCGATTCCATTTTTGGGATAGCATGTTTTTGCCAATTATGCCATTGTCCACCATATATAGTGGATGAGAAGGCGGCAGAAATCGAACAAGCCAGGATACCTGCCTATATCGTTCCTACTTTGTAGGATTTTGACGGTGCCTTCGCGTAAAGGGCAGGTCGAACGTTTGAAATTTACCCAGAACCTTGGGCCAATTCCATCTGCGTTCTTCTTGTTCAAGGCATTGCGAAGTTGAGCTAAGGAGCTTTTATCTAATTATTCAATTTTATAAAAGCTTTAGCAATGAAAACAAGCAATTTGGGCTACCCTAGAATTGGGGCCCATCGTGAGCTGAAAAGAGCTTGCGAAAAGTATTGGTCGAACAAAATTTCTTTGGAAGACCTTGTCGAAGCCGGTAGAAGCATACGTGCGGAAAACTGGAAACTGCAACAAGAGAGGGGAATCGACCTTATTCCATCCAACGATTTTTCCTTCTACGATCAAGTTTTGGATACCACGTTAATGGTCGGGGCCATTCCAGAGCGTTACAAAAACGCCAAAAAGTCAAGCAAGAACATTTTGGACCTCTATTTCGCAATGGCCAGAGGCTTACAAAAAAATGGAGTGGATGTCATCGCCATGGAAATGACCAAATGGTTCGATACCAACTACCATTACATTGTTCCAGAATTTACAAAAGATCAAGAATTTGAATTGGTTTCCCAAAAAATCGTGGAAGAGTTTCAGGAAGCCAAAAACCTGGGCATTCAGACAAAACCTGTGCTTTTGGGTCCAGTGACCTATTTATTGTTAGGCAAGGAAAAAGAGGAAGGCTTCCACCGTCTTGATCTTTTACCGAAATTACTTCCTGTCTATCATTCCATTTTGAAAATGCTGGTAGATGCCGGAGCAACGTGGATTCAATTTGATGAACCCATACTCTCTACAGATCTTTCAGTAAAAGAAAAAGAAGCAATCGGTAAAGTTTATAATGGAATTACAGAAGCATTTCCCAACCTAAAAATCCTTTTGACCAGTTATTTTGGCGATTATGGGGATAACCTCGATACCGTCCTAAACCTACCTGTTTGTGCCCTGCATTTGGATTTAAAACGCGGAGCGGATGATTTGGATAAAGTTTTGGAACCGGGAAAGCTCAAAGAACATACAACCTTGTCATTAGGTGTTATTGATGGACGTAATGTTTGGAAAAATGATTTTGAATCCTCCTTGCGGCTTATTCAGAAAGCTAAAGAAAAATTAGGGCAAGACCGTATCATTATTTCACCGTCCTGTTCATTGCTTCATGTTCCCAATGATTTAAATCTGGAGCAAAATGAAGAGGTTCTATCAACTGAAGTAAAGGACTGGATGGCGTTTGCCAAACAGAAATTGGATGAGCTCCAAAGTTTGAAAATACTGGCGAACAATCCTGACTACAAGTCCCAACAGCTATTTTTGGACAATGTCGCTTCCATGGAAAAGAGACGGAATTCCAAACTAATTCATAAAACCAAGGTAAAACAACGGCTGGAACAGTTGGAAGCCAAGGATTACAATAGAGAGTCCTCATTCGATCAACGAAAGATTCTTCAGGAAGAGCATCTACAATTACCACTTTTTCCTACCACAACCATCGGTTCCTTTCCGCAGACCCAAGAAGTGAGAAGGAATAGGTCCTTGTTTAAAAAAGGAGCGCTTCAAGAGCAAGCTTATGTGAATTTTTTGATGGAAAAAACAACCGAGACCATTCGTTTACAGGAAGAAATCGGTTTAGATGTTCCCGTTCATGGAGAATTTGAACGCAACGATATGGTAGAGTACTTTGGAGAGCAGTTGGAAGGCTTTACGTTTACCCAAAACGGTTGGGTGCAAAGTTACGGTTCACGCTGTGTAAAGCCGCCTATTATTTACGGAGATGTTTCAAGGCCTGTTCCCATGACGGTTTTCTGGACATCGTTTGCACAATCATTGACCGATAAGCCGGTAAAGGGAATGCTCACTGGGCCGGTAACCATTTTGCAATGGTCCTTTGTCCGTGATGATCAGGCACGCTCCGTAACCTGCGAACAAATTGCATTGGCCATTTTGGACGAAGTACTTGATTTGGAAAAGGAAGGCGTCAGCATAATCCAAGTAGACGAACCAGCAATTCGCGAAGGTCTGCCCTTGCGTAAAAAGGACTGGGAAAAGTATTTGAACTGGGCGATAGGAGCCTTTAAACTGTCCACCAGCGGTGTGAAGGATTCCACCCAAATCCACACCCATATGTGTTATTCCGAGTTCAACGACATTATCCAGAGTATTGCGGATATGGATGCCGATGTGATAACCATAGAATGCTCCCGTTCCCAAATGGAACTGTTGGATGCCTTTTCTGAGTTTGATTATCCCAACGATATTGGTCCAGGGGTGTATGACATCCATTCCCCAAGGGTTCCGTCCAAGGAGGAGATCATCAAATTACTGCAAAAAGCAGAACATGTACTTCCAGCATCCAAATTGTGGGTGAATCCCGATTGTGGCCTAAAAACCAGAGGTTGGGAGGAAACCATCAGTGCCCTTAAAATAATGGTCTCTGCAGCGCAGCAGATGAGGGAAACTGTCGGCCAACCATCAAATTAAAATTAAAACTAATCGGGGCCGATATGCGTATTGGCCCCTTAATCTATGAATCATGATAGACGACAGTAACATCCGTATTTCACCCCTGCTCAGTTTCGATTTTTATTTGGAAAGCTATCACAAGTTGATGCTGCAACTCAAAAAAGAAGTTGATTTGAAGCAAATCAAATCACTCTTGAGAAACGATATTGACCACAACATTCAACAAATTATAAAGACAGAGGATTATGATGCGTTGGTGATTACCGACGTGAATCAGGCTATCGTATGGGTAAATGATGGTTTTACAGAAATGACCGGCTACCATAAAAAATATGCGTTGGGAAAAAGGCCTAGTTTTCTGCAAGGAGCCAAAACATCAAAAATGATTAAAAGGCAGATAAAGGACCAACTTCTTAATAGTCATTGCTATAAAGGCTCAATAGTCAACTACCGAAAAAACGGGGAAGCCTATCGTTGCCAAATCGATATTGTTCCCATATATGGGCCAATGGGTGAACAGACCCATTTTATTGCATTTGAAAAGGAATTGTTTGCTGCTTAAAAAAGAGAATTAATTTGCCCAATCTTAAAAAGATTATTGCAATCCTATCTTATCTTTGTAGCATCAAATAATTTCTCGCGTTGGCGAATCGCAGTCTTCCTATAGTATTCACACTTTTATATATAATGGCCATGCTACGGCCTGTTATGCCTGTGTTTGAATATGTGGTCAATCAAGATTACATTGCTGAATACCTCTGTGTGAACAAGGACAAGCCCATGTTGAATTGTAACGGAAAGTGTTATTTGGCCAAAATGTTACAAGAGGAACAGGAAGAGAAAAAGCAAAACTTGCCATCTATCAATCTAGAAGAATACCCCATTGGCTTTGTGGATATTCTTTTCTATGATTTTGCTGAACATATTTTAAAAAGGAACGAGTTGCCTGAATTCAGCCCAAGAGACCCTCGGCAGTTCGCTCAATCTGTTTTTCACCCTCCCAACTGTTAATTCAAATTTTATTGGTTACATGGTTATTCCCCTAAGGGAATCATAGCCTTGTGCGCAATGGTTCTTGGTGATGCATATGTTGTACATCATCAGTTCCATGCATTTAATTTTTAGCAGGAAATCCAACTACCATAATGGACTTCCCAAAACCTTAATATTTGAATTTAAAATGAAATCATTATATAAATTATCCACCTTACTGTTCCTATTTGTTTCTGTAACCTCTTGTAGTGATGACGATTCGCCCGGAGATAATCTAACCGGAGAGGGAAGGGTTATAATTGAATTTGACAATAGTGTTGCAGGAGACGACCTTATTTTGGGTTCTTCGTACACCAACTCCCAAGCTGAGACCTTGACCATAAACCGCCTTAATTACATAGTGAGCAATTTTAGGCTCACCGATACCCAAGGTAATGTGTTTACTTACCCTAAAGAAGCGGGCTATTTCATAACAAGCGAAGAGACTGGAAATACCGAAGTGGTTTTGATGGACATTCCCGCCGGGAGGTATACCTCTATGACTTTTGGTATAGGAGTGGACCAAGAAAAATACCTTTTGGGGGCAGAAGGCCAAGGTGATTTGTTGACCGAAGCCGAAAGTACTGACATGATGTGGTCTTGGCAAGCAGGATATAAGTTCCTAAATTTTGAAGGTACGTTCACTTCCCCGACAGTACCAGAAAACACGAATTTTCAAATTCATATGGGAAGCCACGGCTCCAGTTTGGATAACTATAAGGAGACTACCTTAAGTTTGGGTACCGAAGCTTTGGTAAGCGATGAAATGACCCCGATCATTCATCTGGTGGTCAATGCAGGTAATATTTTGGATGGGGACAACAAAATATCGCTGACAGAACAGGCTGTGATCATGGTGAGTGAGGAAAAATCACCAAAGATTGCTGAAAATACCGCGAATATGTTCAGTGTGGACCATGTCCATAACGGAGATGGAAGCTCACATTAAAAGATACTTTGGGCTGTCCGTAAAAGGACAGCCCCTAAATCAAAAAGTATGAAAACAAAGTATCTTTTTTGGGCGACCCTACTATTATTGTTGGGAGCCTGTAATAGCAATGATGGAGAATACATCAGCATAGAGGATAATGAACATTTGTCCGTTACCATACCCACCAATTTCCCACCCATGGTTTACAATGTGGAAGAAAATCCCCCGACCAAATACGGTTTTGAATTGGGCAAAAAGTTGTTCTACGATGGAAGACTATCTGCTAATGGGTTTATCTCATGTGGATTTTGTCATGAGCAGCGATTCTCTTTTACGCACCATGGCCATCAGTTTAGCCATGGAATAGACGACAAGCAAGGAACCCGTAACACCCCTTCTTTGGCCAATATGGCCTTTTTCCCAGAATTTGCTTGGGACGGGGCAACCAGTCATTTGGATCTATTCCCCATAATTCCTATTACAAATGAGGTGGAGATGGGTGAGACTATGACGAATGTGCTGGAAAAACTAAGGGCGGATAGTCAGTATCAAAAAGAGTTCGGTGCAGCCTTTGAAGAAGGAGGAGTGAACCACGAAAATTTTTTGAAGGCTATTGCCCAATTTATGGTGATGATGGTTTCTTATAATTCAAAATACGACAAATATGTGCGAAAAGAAGATGGTGTAGCCTTAACGGAGCAAGAACTCCAAGGAATGCATATTTTCCAGGAAAAATGTGCAAGTTGCCATACTACGGACCTTTTTTCTGATGGAAGTTTTAGGAATAATGGACTTCCACCAAATCCAAGTATAAATGATGTAGGACGTGCCGAAGTAAGTGGGAGTGCCAACGATAACTACAAATTCAAGGTGCCCAGTTTAAGAAATGTCTCGATTACCGCACCCTATATGCACGATGGGAGGTTCGGCAGTTTGGAATCCGTACTCAATTTTTATCAAAGCGGTGTACAGGATTCACCCACTCTAGACCCCTTGCTCAAAACCGAAGAGGGCCTTGGAATCTCCCTTAATGATACAGAAAAATTGGCCTTGATTGCATTTCTGGGGACACTTACCGACGACGAATTTATTAATGACGAACGTTTCGCCGAATACTAATTTTATGAAAACATATATAACAATAGCTTTACTGATTATAATGGGCATTTATGCAATACAAGCAAATGAAAAGCCCGAAATACCTTGTTACCGAACTATTTCGTCCACTTGGATGGAGTTTGATGATTTCTGCGATGTTTGCGGTTGTAGTGGTAATGGTGGAAGTATGGGGTTCGGTACCGGACTGAACAATAACTTTATAGGACTTCGGTACATTGGACAGCGCTATAGATCACGGGATGGTATTTTCTCCAATTCTCCATGGATCGATGAGAACTTCAATACCGTCCAATTATGGACCCAAATTCCGGTTGGACGTAGGTTGATCATCAATGCGGTGATGCCGTATCAATTCCATTCCAGGGAGTTTGCCGATGATACGGAACAGCATATCAATGGGCTGGGTGATGCCACGGTTCTCGGGTTTTATCAAATCCTAAAACAAACACCGGACAGTATCATTTCCATTAAGCCACAGCACACTTTACAATTGGGGGGCGGTGTAAAAATGCCCACAGGTAGGTTTAAGGAGGAAAACCTTGAAGGAAGTGTCAACCCAAGTTTTCAGCTGGGCACTGGTAGTTGGGACTATGTTTTGGGAGCCAATTACGGCGTTACCCATCGAAATTGGGGTCTTTCTGCCATGGTCAACTACACCATCAAAACTAAAAATGATAAGGAATATCGTTTTGGAAACCAGTTCAACTATGCCTTAAATACCTATAAAACATATTACTTGGGAACCAATTTCGCACTAACGCCCCAAGCGGGAATCGGTGGGGAACATTTTGATAAAAACAAGGAGTTTGGGCTGGAAGTGAATGACACAGGGGGAAATGCGCTATTCAGTAGGTTGGGGGTTGAGGTAAATTACAGACAATATGCCTTGGGCTTGTCTTCCATGCTGCCCGTTGCCCAAGATCTAAACAATGGCAAGGTTGAGGTGAAAAGCAGATTTTCGGTTTATCTGAATATCAATATTTAACACATGAAGAGTGCTGAGAAGCATTTTGTTTCTTGGTACTCTTTTAAAAGTATGGGTAATTAACATCCTTGGAAGTTTATGTGAATCTGCCTTGGAACATCCATTACTTTAAAGTATAATTTTTACCTTCGCCGAACATGGGGTGCCCTAAATGGGCTGAGATCATACCCGGAAGTCGAGTACTTCGCACCTGATCCAGATAATGCTGGCGTAGGGATTTAGGCAAATATTGCCCGTATTCCAATTTGGGTACCCCATGATTTTTAAATGTAGGTTACTTTAAACAATGGAATACCTTTCTCAACTTGTAGTGCTACAATGGATCGGAACCCTTTTTGGAGTGGTTCAGGTTCTTTTGGCCAGACAGAACAATATCCACAACTATCTTTTCGGCATTATTGCCATTCTAATCAGTATTTGGGTGCTCTATCAATCCCAATTATATGCGGATATCTTGCTCAATATGTATTATTTGGTGATGAGCATTTACGGCTGGTTTTATTGGAAGATGGGAAAACAAAAACAGGAAGCGCCCATTTCGTATTCAACAGGAAAAGAGCACGGTATCGCCATCGGTATAGTAGTGGGGTGTTTTATTTTGATGGCCTATTGGCTCGGACAGCATACAGACTCCGACGTGCCGTATTGGGATGCCGTGGTCTGCGCCTTTGCATGGGCCGGTATGTGGTTGATGGCCAAACGAAAGATCGAAAATTGGGTCTATCTGAATATTAGCAACATCATGTCCATTCCGTTATTGATATATAAAGAGCTCTATATCTATGCTGGGTTGACCGCTTTTTTGTTCACCGTTGCAATTTCGGGATACATCAAATGGAAAAAAATCATTGATAAGAAAAACAACGAGACCTATGCAGGAGCTTGACACGTTGGATTTTAAAAAACCGATTTTTAGCGAAGAAGTGTTGGAGTGGATAGCCAACGAAAACCTTTGGAACCTATGGGTGCCCAAGTGTTATGGGGGTCTGGAAATGTCCTTGTCCGATGGTTTAAAAAAACTACGGTTGCTGGCCAAAGTGGATGGGAGCCTGGGCTGGACCGTTACCTTGTGCAGCGGGGCCAACTTTTTTGTAGGTAATTTACCGAAGGAAGTAGCCGAAGATGTTTTTATCGATTTTGAAAGACCCATATGTTTTGGAGGAAGTGGAGGGGTCTTTGGAACCGCTGAGAAAGATGGAGAAGGATATGTTATTTCAGGAACTTGGAAATATGCAACTGGGGCACCTTACCTTACCCACTTTACCTTGAATGCCAAGATTCAAGAAAATGGAGAAGATGTTATCCAAAAGGATGGCACTCCCATGATTCGTTCTTTTTTGCTTCATAGGAACCAAGTAGAAATTATAGAAGATTGGGAAACCATGGGGCTCAAGGCAACAGCCACCCATTCCTTTAAGGTCGAAGAGCAATGGGTGCATGAAAAGTATAGTTTTGTGTACAATAAGGTGCATCAGCCGCATCCAGTTTTCAAGGTGCATTTTTCCTTGTTTGCCGACCTTACATTGTAGGTTAACTATTTGGGAATGGCCGAACACTTTCTGGAAGAAGCTAAAATTGTTGGTAGTTCCACAGAACATACAAGTCAACTAAAAGCTTTCATTAAAGACGGAGATACGCTGCTTTTTGATTTTGCAGCTGAAATCGAAGAAGGTATTGAACAAGGTCGCGAGTTTACCGAAAAGTTCACGAATCGAGTTCATCATGAGGCATCTCAATCCGTACAATTTCTTTCACAAGGTATTTTGAAGATGTACCCAAGTCTGGGTATTTTGGCCAGTACAGAAGGTCACGTGCTGAATCGGATTTTTAGGGACTTTTTTACTGCGACCCAGCACCATATTTTTAGAAAGGGAACAACCGAATCAAGAATCTTCAAAGACTTGGAATAGAATCTTGGATGACGCAACTTATTGACATATTTACATCTTCTTCATAAAACGCATGTATGGAAAAGTTAATCTCGAGTTTGCTCGTCCTAGTATTATTGAGCCAATTTTCGGCATGTAACAATGATGATACTGATACTCCAAACCCCAAGGATACATCCATTTTAGGGAAATGGAAACTGACCGCGGCATACATTAGCTCCGGTGGGCCACAATATTGGGTAGATGTTGAAGACGGGGAAGAGATAGAATTCCTATCGGATGGCAGTTTCACTTCGACCAATTACCCAGAATGTAAAGAAGACGGGTATACCCTTGATGGAGAAAACCTGGTGCTGGACTATGATTGTGAGGATATGGAGCTGGTAGCCGAAAACGAAGAAGGCTTGATTACGTTTCATATCGAATTTGAAGATGACCATTTTCTGTTGTCCCCGACCAGTGTGCTTTGTATTGAAGGGTGTAGTTACAAATATGAAAGGATGGATTAATAAGGGTTTCGGGTTGTAAAATTCGCAAATAACCTCGTTGTCAATCATAAAGCCGTAATTCCTTTACCATACATTTTAGATTTTCTAGGTATTTAGTAGATTTGGCAATAAACCAACTTCTAACTAACTCATGACCTTAAAACATCGTTCTTTTTATTTCCTGTTTACATTTTTGTTGAGTTGTGCCACTTTTGCACAAGATTTTGAAGCCTTGGAATACCGTACAATAGGTCCCGCAAGGGGCGGTAGGGTGACCACCGTTACCGGAACAGCTATGTTGCCGGGTACTTTTTATTTTGGCGCTACCGGTGCCGGTGTCTGGAAAACCGAAGATTACGGAACCTCTTGGAGCAATATTTCCGATGGATTTTTCAAAACGCCTTCCATTGGCGCCATTGAAGTGGCTGCCAACGACCCGAACATCATTTATGTGGGTACAGGTTCCGATGGTATCCGTAGCAACATCATAGAAGGCAAGGGCATGTACAAATCCATTGATGCCGGAAAAACATGGGAACACATTGGCCTAGAAAATGCAGGTCAGATAGGTGCCGTGGAAATAGACCCGACCAACAGCAATATTGTTTGGGTAGCCGCCATCGGAAATGCATTTAAGTCCAATAAGGAAAGAGGAATATATAAAACCACTGATGGAGGTGCAACTTGGGAAAAAGTTTTGTTTGTTTCAGAAGAGACAGGTTTTGCCGATTTGGAATTGCTTCCCGGAAACCCAAATGTCGTCTATGCCGCTGCTTGGAAAGCAAGACGTACCCCTTGGACCATTGATTCAGGTGGGGAGAACAGTGAAGGTGGAATTTATAAATCCGTGAACGGCGGAAAAGATTGGGAGAAATTGGAGGACGGGCTTCCAACGGGACTTATCGGTAAGATTGATTTGGCCGTTTCTCCATCTGACTCCAGAATACTTTATGCAGTAATCGAGGCGCCGGGAGAGGATAGGGGATTGTACAAATCCGCAGACCAGGGTAAATCCTTTGAACATGTTTCGGATGATGAAAGACTGGTCAACCGACCTTTTTATTACACCAATATTGAGCTGGACCCTACCAATCCAGATATTGTGTATTCCAATGCCAATCCATTGATTAAATCCACCGATGGCGGTAAATCTTGGAGGCGTATGAGTGTTCCCCATGGAGACAACCATGATATTTGGTTAAATCCGGATAATCCAGACCTATTGATTCAATGTAATGATGGTGGGGCCAATATATCCCACAACGGAGGAAAAACATGGTCTACCCAATACAACCAGCCAACAGCAGAGATTTATCAAGTTGCTGTGGATGATCAATATCCTTACTGGGTCTATGGAGCACAGCAGGATAATACAACGATAGCCATTCCAAGTATGGCGCCTACGGCAACTTCTCCCGCCAATGGGAGTATAATGATGGATGTTGGAGGATGTGAAACTGGGCCTGTAATCCCGATGCCGGGCAATCATTATATCGTTTACAACAACTGTAAGGGACGCTTTAGCGTGTACAGTAAAAAAACAGGACAGAGCCGTGAATATTCCATCGGGGCATCCAACATTTATGGGCATAATCCTAAAGATTTAAAGTATAGGTTCCAACGTGTGGCACCTATCCATGTTTCCCCATTCGACCCTGAAGTGGTGTACATGGGCTCCCAATTTCTACATAAAACAAATGATGGAGGTAAAAACTGGGAAATCATATCTCCAGACCTAACAGAGAACGACCCTGATAAACAAGTGATTTCTGGTAACCCCATTACCAGGGATATTACCGGCGAAGAATATTACAGTACGCTTTATTCCATCAGGGAATCGAAAATTAGCAAAGGTGTGATATGGACAGGGTCCAACGATGGCGTTATTTCGGTCACGAAAGATGGCGGCGCCACTTGGAAGAAGGTTACACCTAAAAAGTTGCCAAAAGGCGGTAGGGTAGAGTCCGTGGAACCATCACAGTTTGACCCTGCAAAGGCTTACATCGCAGTAGACCGACATTTGTTGGGAGATACCACGCCTTATTTTTATAAAACTGATAATTACGGCGAAAGCTGGGAGCTGGTCAGTACTGAATCCAACGGGATACCATCGGACCATACGGCGAGGGTGTTGCGCGAGGACCCCGTACGTAAGGGACTTTTGTATGCCGGTACCGAGTACGGAATGTTTATTTCTTTTGATGATGGAGGAACATGGAAAAGCTTTCAACAAAATCTACCTGTGACACCGATTACCGATATCATTTTGTTCCGAGGAGACTTGATTTTAAGTACCATGGGTCGTGGTTTCTGGATTTTGGACAAGGTTACTACCTTAACTGACGAAAACATCACGCAATTGGGAGAGACTCCGGTTCTGTTTAAACCTGATGATACCTATAGATACCAAACTCCATGGGGCGGTGCAGATTTCCCGCAATATCCATCAACCAGCGTAATTATTGATTATTACCTACCATCGGATATAGAGGAAGGGATTAGTCTACAGATTTTGGATGCCCAAGGAAAAGAGGTTTCGACCATTGTGAGCGATTCCACAAAATTGAAGGCGGCTACGGAGCTGGTCGAGGACATGAGTCTTAGCATGACTTTTGTGTACATGAACGAGAAATTGGAAGCTAAAAAGGGACTCAATCGTTTTGAGTGGAACATGCAGCAGAAAGGAGCTTGGGACCAAAACAAAAGAAGAAGATTTGGAAATGGACCTACGGTATTGCCTGGTACCTATACCGCAAAACTTACAGTGGGGGACCAATCCTTCGAGAAAAGTTTTGAAGTGCTGATGGATCCAAAAGTTGAAGAAGACGGAATTTCTTTGGCTAACATGAAAGAGCAACAAGAACTTCAGTTTAAGGTAATTGATTTATTATCGGAAGCACGACAATTTCAGGATAAGGTAGAAAAGAAGATTAAGGAGTTGGAAAAGTCAAATGCGAGTGAAGCCCAACTTCAGCCCTATAAAGATGTTTTAAAGGAGCTAAAAAACGATGAAGGAGCCTATCCTGAAGTGGTTATGGTAGCTCAAATTTCGTATTTGTACTACATTTTGAGCAGCGCGGACAAAGAACCAGGACAAGAGGAAAAAGACCGCTACCAAGAATTGTTGGTCCAATTCAACGAACTTAAGGGAAAAGTTAATCTATAATTTAAAAGCCCCTTTTAAAAGGGGCTTTTTGTTTACTGCTCAGTGCAATTCTTCACAATGAAAACCATTGTTTTGTAAGAGCGCGGAAATTATTGGGGCCTTCAGATTTTTGGTTTCGACTCTCAGGATATTGTCACAATCTTCGAGGTCAAAATTCCAGCAGCCATTGGTATCGACCAGCCTGTTCAGCCACGGACGAAGCTGTTTCACTTCTCCTTTTCGTTTTACGGATGTCTTAAAAACATGGACGGTCATCATAATTTAGCTTCGGTCATAAAAAAAAGGAGGTTCAATATCAAGGGCACGTAAATAAACATAACCTTGCGCACGGTGGTGAATCTCGTTATCCACGAAATACTGTATGCTGGATAACACGGTACCTTCATACTGCCCAAAAAGTTTTATCTCCTCTTGGAATCTCTCGATGCTTATTTGACTCCAAAGCTTATTGATTTCTTCGGTGTCCTGGTCCCATTTTTTTAAAAAATCGGCTTTGGTGCTACCGTAGTCACGATGTTCGTCAAATTCAACGGTTTTTCCTGATACGATTTCAGTAAGTCCAGGAACGGCAATGGCAAAAAGTTCTTTGGTCATTTCAGCAAAAGGACGCATCCCTCCAATACTGTAATTAAAAAACTCTTTTTCAGGAAAGGCCTCGATAACCCTTCGGGTAAGTCTTCTGTGTCCTTGGTATTGTTCCAAAAACTGTTCAGGTGTCATTACTTGTCTCGTTGTCTGTTCATTAATGGTGTTTTCCATGTAATTGTGATTTAAAGGTTTATTGTTTCTGAAAACAAAATTAGAAGGGGGGTGTGACAGCCCCGTGTCAGTAGTAAAAATTGAATTCAAAAAAAATACTGTTGACAAACTGCTGTCATATGTTCCAAATAATTTTGATGGAGACAATGCATATAAATGATATAATATGAGCAGGAAAACATCTTCCATCCACGGATTGAAATCCTATCTTTGGGAGATAGCTCACGCAATTATGGGAATGGATACCGTTAAACGTTTTGATAGGATAGTTGCTATTTTAATACAGTTGCAGACCAAGCGGATTGTAAAAGCGCAGGAACTTGCGGATCGCTTTGAGGTGAGCTTGCGCACCATTTATAGGGATGTCAGGACCCTTGAGGCCTCTGGGGTTCCCATTGTTAGTGAGGCCGGGGTAGGATATTCCATCATGGAGGGATATCGATTGCCTCCGGTAATGTTTACCCGCGAGGAGGCGGGAAGTTTTGTAGCGGCCGAAAAATTGATGCAGCAATTCACGGATAAGTCTCTTGGCGCTTATTACGAGTCTGCGATGTTTAAACTAAAATCGGTTCTGCGGGGCAAGGAAAAGGACTGGGTGGAAGCATTGGAATCCCAAGTGTCCATAGTGCCCGGGCAGGTTCTGTTCAACGATAAAGTGCCCAATGCCCTTGAGATTCTCTTCGAGAGCATTGCAGAACGGAAACAAGTATTTTTGAGATATGAATCATTACGGGAAGAAACACCATTGGAACGACACATTGAGCCCGTAGGGCTGTTTAATGAAAACGGATTTTGGTACATTTTGGGTTATTGCCATCTGCGGACGGATTATCGTCATTTTAGAACGGATAGAATTCATAAGATAGCAAGAACCACGCTTGATTTTTTGCTGGAGCATGGCACTATTGACGAGCACAGGAGCAAAAAAGAGGAGGTTTCAAAAACCAAAGTAAAAATAGTGGTAGAGAAATCCGTGGCCAAGTATATTCAAGGACAGACCAAACATTATGGGTTAGTTTCCAGCGAGATAAAGGGAGAAGAAGTTGAAATGACGTTCATGACCACGGATTGGAAAAACGGATTTTCCCGTTGGTACCTCATGTTTGGTGACTATGCCAAAATAATCGAACCAGAGGCGCTAAGGGAGCGGGTGGTGGAGATATTGGCCAAAAGTCAAGAAAGGCTTTCCCATTAAGAAGGCCCAAATATAAAAGATGGATTTATTCACGAATCAGATAGACCCCAATCAAAATATATTGCCCAAAGACGGCACCGTAAATTACTTTGGACCCATTCTAGCCCAAGAAAAGGCCGATTTCTTTTTTGAGCAATTAAAAAATACCATTCCATGGGAACCTGATACGGTCCATATGTTCGGTAAGCGCATAATTACCAAACGTAAGGTGGGCTGGTATGGAGACGAACCATTTGAATATACATATTCCAAGAGCACAAAGCGAGCATTGCTTTGGACCCCTGAGCTTATCGAACTCAAAAAGCTGACCGAAAGCCGAACGAATGAGACCTATAATTCCTGTTTGCTCAATTTATATCATTCAGGAGAAGAGGGGATGGGATGGCACACTGACGATGAAAGGGAACTTAAACCCAACGGTGCAATAGCTTCTTTAAGTTTTGGAGCGGAACGTAAATTCACATTCAAACACAAGGAATCCAAGGAAAAGGTAGAGTTATGGTTGGATCATGGAAGTTTGCTGGTAATGAAGGGTGAAACACAAACACATTGGCTCCACCGTTTGCCGCCAACAAAAAAGATAGGTGTTCCAAGAATCAATTTAACATTTAGAACGATAAAATTGTAATATAGAGGTATTGGGCTTTAGGTAAGCTATATTTCAAAGGGCAGTTTTGTAAATTCATTGTTTAGAAGGAACTTTACCAGATAAATTAACGAGAATGCCGATTATATTCAGGGTTACATCAATTGTGTTTCTATTGGTCTGTGCATCAGTCAGTGGACAACAGTTGTTGCCACCTATCCAAAATTATCAGTTACTGGATTATAAGGGAGGCACAAAAAATTGGGATGTTTCCATCAATGAAAATGGGGAGTTGTTCGTGGCGAACAACAAAGGGCTGCTTCATTATAATGGTGAACAGTGGACATTGAACAAACTGCCCAACAATACCATAATCAGGTCCGTTAAAAGTATTGGGGACCGGGTGTACACAGGGTCTTACGAAGAATTTGGCTATTGGACCAAAAATGAGTTTGGTGAACTGGGTTACACCTCATTGACGCATCTTATTAAGGGCCATACCTTTACAAGTGAAGAATTCTGGGAAATTTTCCCTTCTTCGGATGGCAGGGTAATGTTCCGTTCTTTTTCTGCAATTTATTCTTATTCACGAGATAAGATAACAGTTGTTGATCCTCCCTTTGTGGTTTCCGACCTTATCGAATTTAATGGAAAATTGATTGTGGCCGGTGGTTCCGTAGGACTTTTTGAAGTAAAAGGGGATTCGTACGAGCCATTGTCCGATCAAGATTTATTGGTGGGGAAAACCATTAACGACATAGCTATTTTTGAAGGTAACTTGCTGGTGGGCACCAAACTAAGTGGCTGTTTTTTGTATGATGGAACCACCTTGACTCCTTGGCAAACAGCTATAAATGAAGAGCTCAAGGATCACCAACTGAACAAAATAACCCTTTTGGGAGAAAACCTGCTAGGCTTTGGGACCATTAAAAACGGCATGTATCTCTACAGTTCTGAAACGGGCAAGTACAGTATTTTAAATCGTGAATCCGGTCTTCAGAACAACACGGTGCTTTCTTCATTATTGTACAAAGATTTACTCTGGTTGGGGTTGGACAATGGATTAGCTCGGGTGAGGCTTACCAATCCTATAACGTACTTTACAGATTATACAGGATTGTTAGGCATGGTCTATGATATCGCTTGGTACAATGGTAAATTATTTCTGGGAAGCAATACGGGAGTCTTTTATTTTGAGGGTAGTGAACTAAAGTTTGTTAATGGCTCCCAAGGACATGTGTGGGACCTAGATGTAATCGAGGGCGATTTGCTGTGTGGACATACAAGGGGAACTTTCAAGGTGTCCGAGAAGAGTTTTGAGTTGATCAGCGAAGTTGCCGGTGGTTATCAGATGATAAAGGTGCCGGATAGGGAATCCACCTATGTTCAAGGAACCTATAATGGACTGGCCATGTTCACAAAACGCGATGATGGAACTTGGGAGGTAGTTAAGATAGAAGGGATGGATGAACCGGTGAAGCAATTATGCTTTGAAACACCAAGCATACTTTGGACGGCACATCCGTATAAAGGATTCTCTAGAATTCATTTTAATGAAGCCCAATACAATAAGGTAGATAGAATCCAGAAGTTCAACCAAGAAGAGGCCCCAAGCGAGTACAATGTAAAGCTCTATAATATAAAGAACCATATTGTACTTAATAGTGAAGGGAATTGGTATGCCTACAATCCGATTGGCGACAAAATTGAAAAATTTGAGGAATTCAAAGATTATAAAAACAAGGAACTGCTGTTTTTTGATCAAGAATATTTTTGGTTTGTGGACGATGACGAGCAAAAGGCCATTATTTATACAGATTTGAAGGGAGACAGTCTAATGCTTACAGATTTGCCGCTGCGAGAGCGATTGGCACCTGATTCCCAAAATTTGGTAAAGGTGAATGACAGTACATCGTACATTACCCTTATAGACGGATTTGCCAAAATTAATGCACCAGGGTTAAAGGGAATATCCGGGCAAGAAGAGCTTCCGGTTCCGAGTTTTATAGTTCTAAAAGATCAAGAGAGCAAGCATTCGGTACAGGGGAACAGCATAGACATTCCTTTTAGAAATTCCCAATCCATAACCATCGAGGTAGCATCACCAGAATACATATATCCCCATTATTATTATAGGTTGGAAGGGCCAAAGGAATATTCGCAATACGTGGAGAGTGGGGCCATCAATTTTCAAAACCTGCCTTATGGTGAGTATACTTTTAAAATTGCCACTTCGGGTATGGATAATAGCATTTCTGAATACAAGCAATTGAATTTCACTATATCCCCACCTTGGTTTTTTTCGTGGTGGAGTCTCTTTCTTTATTTGGCATTGGCTGTTCTTGCAATTTATTTGGTGAGAAGATACAATAGGAGAAAATTGGAAAGAAAGCATAGGGAGTTGGAAGAACGTTTACATCACGAGCAGCAGGAGAGGATGGCCAAGATGGAAAAAGAAGAACTGGCCAAAGAAGTGAAGCAGAAGCAGAATGAATTGGCCAGCACCACATTGAACATTGCACGAAAAAATGAAATGATACTGGAATTGAAGAATATGCTTATTATGAACAAGGATAAGTTCTCCAATTCACAGCGATACCGAACATTTATCAAAAAGCTGAACAGTTCCATTGAGGATACCGAAGATTGGAGACGATTTGAGGTGAATTTTAAGGAATTGCACCAAGATTTTTTTGAGCGATTATTGAAGTCTTACCCCTCCTTGACCCCAAAAGACCTAAAGTTATGTGCTTACCTAAAAATGAATCTTTCTACAAAGGAAATTGCACCCTTGATGGGCATAACGGTTAGAGGTGTGGAAATACATCGATACCGTCTCAGGAAAAAGCTAGATATGGATAGCTCGGACAACCTTTCCAACTTTCTCATCACTTTTTAAGAGTTTAAAAACGCTCCAAGAAGTTTATTAAAAGTTCTAAAACAGATTACATCATTACTACATCACTATGTTAATATTTTTTACATCAAAACATGTGTTGGATACTGCAAACGCTGTGAAACAAGGGTTTCAAAGCATTTTAAAAATGATGTATTTATTATGTATTCCAATCAGCCTGCTATCGGCACACTCTTTATTAATTTAGTAAAAATCTAACTCTATTTTTGCACAATTATGAAAATTAAAAGCAAACTTTTGCTAATGTCATTTTTATTGTTTCAGGCCGTCGTTTTGGCCCAAAACAATATAACGATTTCGGGAACGGTAACCGATGATCAAGGGCAACCATTGCCTGGGGCAAGTATAGTGCTTGAGGGTACTACAACAGGAATACAAACGGACTTTGATGGAAACTATACCTTGGACAACGTTCCGGGAGATGGTTCGTTGGTGTTTAGTTATGTAGGTTTTACTTCTCAAACCATACCTATTAATAATAGAACAACTATCGACTTGACGATGCAGGAAGACACGCAAAGTCTAGATGAAGTTGTTGTGGTCGGCTATGGTACCCAGAAGAAGGCAGATTTAACAGGTTCCATTGCCACAGTGGATGCCGAGCAAATTGAAAAAACACCTTCCGCCAACCCCGTACAATCTTTACAGGGCAAGGTTGCAGGTGTACAAATTGTAACGCCAGGTTCCCCAGGAGCATCACCTACGGTTAGGATTCGAGGTCTGGGTACATATTCCGATGCTACCAGTCTTTTATATGTTGTTGATGGTATGTTCTACAGCAATATAGACTTTTTGAACCCGAACGACATCAAGTCGATGAACGTGTTGAAAGATGCCTCTTCTTCTGCTATTTATGGGGTAAGGGCAGCGAACGGTGTAATCATCATCGAAACAAAATCTGGAGGAAAAAACAGGAAGCCTACTATAGAGTATAACGGTTATACAGGTATACAACGTGCGCAAAATGTGTTGCAAATGGCCAACGCCGAGCAATTTGTGACCATGGCCGTGGAATCTGGTTCATCAGCTGATGTTCAGTTTATCTTAAATGCAATGCAGCGTTATGGTAGAAGTAGGGTCAATCCAAACGTACCCAATGTAAATACAGATTGGTACGATGAGATTATCCGCGATGGACTTATTCAGAACCACAGTTTAAGTGTAACTGGTGGTACAGAAAATGTTTCCTATTCCTTGGGTACAAACTACTTTTCACAACAAGGTTTGTTGGATATGAACAACGAGTACGAGCGATTCAATATCCGTTCCAAGCTCGATGTGGATGTTACCGATAATTTAAAAGTAGGGGTGAATACTGTGTTCAGTAACGCTACACAGCAAAACGCCGAGGATGCTGCGTGGTTCAAAGCCTACTTTGCCGTACCTATTTTACCAGTGTTCGATGATTTAAATACAGAAGCAACTCCTACGCGCTACGCAAATGCACAGGCATTCGGATATAGGAGTACACAGAATCCATTTCCCGATATGGTCTACAACGATGATAGGTTGAAAATACGCAAGTTATTGGCCAATATCTATTTGCAGACCGATCTTATAAAAGACAAGCTTACGTTTAAGACTACCTACAATGTGGATTTCTCCGCTTTGGAAGAAAGATATGTGAATCTACCTTATAATATGGGTTATGGTGACCAACGAATTTCTGATATAAACAGAAAGCAGAACAACTACTACAATCAAATTTGGGATAACGTGCTTACCTATACGGATACCTACGCAGAAGACCATAACGTAACGGTAATGGCGGGTACTTCCTTTAGGGACGAAGCATCAAACAGATTTGAAGCTACTGGTCGCGACATTGCAGGAATCAATTATGAAACATCATGGTTTCTGGATTTTGCCGATCCTTTATCGTTCAATAATAATGTGGAAGAGGACAACGGTAGAATCTATGGACAATCCTATTTTGGTAGAGTGTCGTACAACTTTAAGAACCGATATCTGCTTTACGGAACATTTAGAGCGGACAGGTCATCTAAATTTACGCAAGAACAATGGGGTTATTTCCCTTCTGTAGGTGCTGGTTGGGTAATTTCGCAAGAACCATTTATGGAGAATGTGGGCTTCTTTGATTTCTTAAAGTTGAGGGCCGCATGGGGTAGATTGGGTAACGATAACGTTCCTGCAAGTGCCGGTGCCAATACTATTTCCAACGAAACTGTGGATTTGGGAGATACCCCAAATACCGGTATTACGGCAACAAGTACTTACACCGATCTAACATGGGAGGTAGTGGAAGAGTTGGACTTTGGTTTCAATATGAATATTTTAAATAATCGCTTGTCGTTAGAGGCGGACTATTACATCAGGGATACTGAAGATGCCATTATGCCCGTCTACATTCCAATAGCAGACAAGACAATCTCAAGAAACTCAGGTGTCATACGAAACTCTGGAGTAGAGGTGGCATTAAATTGGAGCGATGAAATTACATCCGATTTCACCTATACCGTAGGGGCCAACTTTACCACAGTAAAGAACGAGGCCATTCAAATTGAGGACGAAAAAGGGTATATCGATTCAGGTTCTGCTGAGTTCCGTCAAAGAACGTTGGTGGGCGAACCGCTTTATGCGTTCTACGGATACGAAACTACCGGTGTATACCAGAACCAGGCGCAGATTGATGCAGACCCTGTCGCACAAAATGCAATTGCCAACGGACAGGATATTCAGCCAGGTTACCTCATTTATAACGATGCAAACGGTGATGGAACCATTACCGATGAAGATAGAATGGTTCTAGGCTCCTTTTTGCCAAAATTCACTTACGGGGGTAACATAGGGCTTAATTATAAGGACTTTGGATTTACCATGAATTTCTACGGACAGAGCGGCAACAAGATCTTGAACAGAAAAAGAGGAGAGATTTTGTTTACCAATGATACCAATATGGATGCCGATTTGGCCAAGAATCGTTGGCATGGTGAGGGAACCAGTAATACTTATCCATCATCAGCAGGTTTAAGGGATGGCTGGAACCAGAGATTGAGCAATTTTTGGGTAGAGGATGGAGATTTCTTCAGAATCCAGAATATTCAATTGGCTTACACCTTAAGAGGCGATAAGTTAAAGGGCAACGCACCTGATATTAAATTCACATTAACCGCCGAGAGACCGTTGACATTGTTCAGCTACAACGGATTCAATCCAGAAGTATCGGATGGGGTGGATCGCCAAACATATCCTGTTCCAGCAATCTACACCTTTGGTGTTAATGTTAAACTATAAAAGAAATTGCAATGAAGAATTATAAAAACATAATATTAAAAGTAACATTTGTTTTGATTGCGATACTCTTTGTCCAATCATGCTCAGATAAATTTGAAGACAGGGAAGGTCAGCTCAATGCGGATGACCTGGACTACACCGATACCGAAGATATGATTCAGGCATTGGTAGGGTCATATCACGTAATGGCTACCCGTGGTTGGGAAGAGCCTATCCTATTATCTGTAAGGGGGGATGATGTTAATGCAGGTGGAGTAGGTGATGCACAGGATGGTTTAACCGATGCAGACCTTTTTATATACAACCAAGGTTATTGGATGTTCAACCAACTTTGGAATGCCCATTACGGGGACGTGGTATCACTTAATACTCAAATTGAATTGATTCAGAGCTTCAAGGAATTTGCAAGTGAAGAAGATCAAGTAACTGCTGATCAATATATCGCCGAGATAAAGGTGATGAGAGCTTGGTTGCACTTTAACCTGGCAAGGGTTTGGGAAAATGTTTTCATTATTGAGTCTACCCAGCCTGACGCAGAGATTATGGACGGTCCGGTATCCAAGAACGAAATGATGCAGTACATCGCCGACCAAATGGACGAGGCCATACCAATGCTGCCAAATTTGAGACCGAACGAGCGTACCGATGTTCCAGGAGGGGTAACACGCTATACAGCTTACGCCATTAAGGCCATGGCAATGATGGAGTTGGAAGATTATCAAGGAATGGCAGATGCATCTGCGGCCATTATCAACTCCAATAGATTTTCATTGTATCCAGATTTCTACAGTTTGTTCAAAAAACCAGGGGAGTTGAGCGATGAAAGCCTAATGGAATTTCAGTTTTCAGATTATGGTTCCAGTACCAGTGATGAGTTTTACCACTTATATGCACCATTCGGACCATCTGGTTGGACACCAGCTAGGGAAAATGCTTCCCCAGGTTGGGGCTTTTACGAGCCCAGCATCAAGTTCATCAAGTTTATGCTAGATCGCGAGGATTTTGAACGTTTGGAAACCAGCGTATTGTTCTCTCCAAGAGGCGTACAGGAAGTTGCTGAAGACCCGGCCTATACCAATTTGCCAGCTTTTATGGATATCCAAATAAGCGATGACCGTTCCTATATTACCACACGGGATGGTGATCAGATAAACGATTATTCACGGGCACGTTTTGCAAGTGGTAAACATTACCTTCCTTCCGTTCAATTAACGGATCAAAGAAATGATTATGGGGGAGGTAAAAACATGATCGTAATCCGTTATGCCGAAATCCTATTGATGTACGCGGAAGCATTGACCCGAGGTGCCAGTGGTTCTGGAATGACAGCTGATCAGGCCGTCAACATGGTACGTTCTAGAGCAGGATTGTCTTCATTGTCAGGCGTTACCTCTGATCAGGTTATGGACGAAAAGTTTGCCGAATTGGGAATGGAATGGGGAATTCGCTACTATGATATGGTCCGTTTGGAAAACTACTCCGAACTAAGCTATGACGGTAGAACATTTACAGCTGACAGAGCTTATTTGCCCTACCCACAAGAACAGGTGGATGCACTTCCAACACTTACAGGTAGTAACGGCAACGATTAAACAAACTAAATAAACAACACAAGATGAAACATATAGTTAAATCCATAATAATGTTACTGGCACTGCTCGTAGTGTCCTGTAATGAAGGAATTGACCCCATTACCGCTGTGGATGCTGGTGTGGATGAAACCGCACCGCAGGTAACCATAAGTGCTCCAGTGGCAGGAAGCGTAATTCAGGTGCCGGCCGAAACTACGGATGTACCGATTTCCTTTCAGGTCACGGACGATATAGAAGTAGGCTCCATCAGCGTACAAATGAATGGAAGTACTATTGCTACCTATAATGGCGGGTTCGTGGATTATCGTAGGGTACTTGTAAACAATTTGGTATTTGAAGGTTTGGTTGATGGAGAGCATGAGCTGACCGTAACCGCAACGGATTTGGATGGAAAGTCTACTTCCGCTACGGTAAACTTTTCCAAGGAACCCCCATATTTGCCCAAATACGAGGGAGAGATACTGTATATGCCCTTCAATGGAGATTGGATAGATCTAATTTCTTTCCAAACCCCGACCGTAGTTGGTGACCCATTATTTGCAAGTGAAGAAGAAAGCCTAAATGGTTCTGGAGCTTATGCCGGAGCAGAAGGTGCTTATTTAACATTGCCAACAGATGGGTTGACAAACCCTGAGTTCAGTGCCATTTTCTGGGTGAAAATTAATGCCATACCGGATAGGGCTGGTATTTTGACCATGAGCCCACCAATGACCGATGGAACTACCAACGACCGTAATAAAGGTTTTGCTTTCTTCAGGGAAAACGCTGGTGGTGAGCAAAGATTCAAACTTACCGCAGGCTATGGTGAAGGAGCAGAATGGTTTGATGGTGGAGAAATGGCGGATGTAGATCCTTCTACCGGTGAGTGGGTCAATCTGGCATTCACTATTTCAGGTTCGGAAGCTGTTGTCTACATCAATGGACAAGTAGTGAGCCAAAACGCATTTCCAGGCATCGATTGGACGGATTGTAATGTGCTCTCCATTATGTCGGGAGCACCCAACTTTACAGAGTGGAACCATCTTTCCGACCAAAGTTTGATGGACGAGCTTCGCATTTTCAATCGAGCAATTACACAAGAAGAAATTCAAACTATTATGGCCGATGATTCGGGAGAATTTGTTTCATCATACCCTCCAACTTTTGACGGTGAATTCTTCTATATGCCTTTTGATGGCGATTACATGGAAATGTTCAGAGAGGCTGAGGCCACCGAAGTTGGAAATCCAGGGTTTGCGGGAGAAAGTGTAGAAGGCACAGATGCCTATGCCGGAGCTGTGGATTCATATTTGACATTCCCAACACAGGGATTGACATCGGACAACTTCAGTGCCACCATGTGGTATAAAATGAATGTGACCGAAAATAACGCAGGTATTTTGATAACAGGACCCGAGGATACCGAAAATGCAGGCTATCCAGAAGTTCAGAACCTTAGAACCAGCGGGTTCCGTTTCTTTAGGGAGAATGTAGGCGGAATGCAACGCTTCAAGCTAAATGTAGGTGATGGCACGGCAGATGCATGGGTAGATGGCGGAGAAAATGCCGACGTTGACCCATTGGTTGCTACAGATTGGATACACTTGGCCATTACAATTTCCGGTTCAAATGCTGTGGTTTATATAGATGGTGAACCAGTGGGGCAAAATACCATATCAGGTATCGATTGGTCCGATTGTGATTTCTTTAGCATAGGTTCGGGAGCACCAACATTTACGGAGTGGGGTCATTTATCCGATGAAAGTCAGATAGATGAACTACGGTTCTATAATAAATCCCTTACACAAGAAGAGGTACAGGAAGTCATGAACAATTAATGGGTTACTATATGTAGCGCATCAAAATATTTGATTAGTTAGTTTAGTTATTTTTATGAGGTTAATTGTATTACCATTGGCCATTGCCGCCCTTTTAGTAGGGTGCAATGGCCAAAAAACTAAGGAAAAAAGCAAAGAATCAACCCCTGAAAGCACCATCGATAGCCTTGCCTATACCGATGGAGCATTGCTGGACTCTGTGCAGTATCAGACCTTCAACTACTTTTGGGATGGAGCAGAACCGGTTTCTGGATTGGCCAGGGAACGTATCCACATGGATGACGTTTATCCAAACCACGATAAGGATATTATCACCACAGGTGGTTCAGGTTTTGGACTGATGGCCATTTTGGTGGGTGTAGAAAGAGATTTCATCTCTAGGGAACAGGCTTTGGAACGCTACGAAAAAATCGTTGACTTTTTGGAGAAGGCAGATCGTTTTCACGGAGCATGGCCACACTGGTTGTTGCCGTCTGGAAAAGTGACTCCCTTCAGCAAAAAGGATAACGGTGGTGACCTTGTAGAGACCGCTTTCTTGGTCCAAGGGTTGCTGACCGTTAAAGCCTATTTTAAGGATGGCAATGAACGCGAACAGCAATTGGCCCAAAAAATACAAGAACTTTGGGAAGGTGTTGAATGGGACTGGTATACTAAAGATGGCGAGGATGTATTGTATTGGCATTGGAGCCCCGAGTACCAATGGGAAATGAACTTTCCCGTAGGCGGTTACAACGAAGCCTTGATCATGTATGTGTTGGCAGCGGCCTCTCCAACACATCCTATCCAAAAATCGGTTTATGAAAAAGGTTGGGGGGTAGATGGAGCTATTACCAAAGATACTACCTATTATGGTCTGGAAACGGAAATGAACCATTTTGAACATAGCGATGCCCCGGTGGGACCACTATTTTGGGCACATTATTCCTATTTGGGCCTAAATCCGAAAGGACTCAAAGACCAGTTTGGTGATTATTGGAAACTCAATAAAAACCACGCATTGATTCACTATAAATACTGTGTGGACAATCCAAAGGATTATGAAGGCTATGGAGAGGACTGCTGGGGGCTTACCTCCAGTTATTCCATAAACGGTTATGCAGGACATCGTCCGGGAGAAGACCTAAGTGTAATTTCCCCGACCGCGGCACTTTCATCCATGCCTTACACACCAGATGAAAGCCAAAGGTTTCTGAGATATATGTACAATGAGCAGGACAGTCTCATTGGAAAATACGGACCTTATGATGCTTTTAGCATGCAAGACGATTGGTATTTGCCAAGATACCTTGCCATAGATCAAGGTCCAATTCCTGTAATGATAGAAAACTATAGGAGCGGATTGTTCTGGAAGCTGTTCATGGCCAATGAAGATGTCCAGAAAGGATTGAAAAATTTGGGTTTTGAAAGTCCTGAGATTACAAATACAGATGATTAAGAAAACAATATACCTCTTGCTATTTTCCAGCCTGGTGATTTCTTGTGGGGGAGGGGATGACTATACGTATATCCCAACGGAGCCGGAATTGCCAGGAAGTGGTTCCGAAGAGGAGGAGGAAGAACCTACCATCACAGATGAGGAATTACTTGATTTGACCCAAGAGGAAACTTTTAAATATTTCTGGGATTATGCCGACGCCAACTCCGGTGGGGCAAGGGAAAGATATCATCCCAACGACCCAGCAAATAGTGAGGGAGTGGTAACGGCAGGCGGCACTGGGTTTGGACTTATGGCTATCTTGGTGGGCATTGAAAGAGGATTTGTTTCTCGGACCGAAGCCGTTGAGCGTTTGAATACCTTATTGGATTTTCTTGGAAATGCAGACCGATTTCATGGTGCTTGGTCACATTGGATAAATGGTTCTACAGGTAATGTGATACCTTTTAGCGATTTGGATGATGGTGGAGATTTGGTGGAAACCGCCTTTTTAGCACAAGGACTGGTCTGCGTAAAGGAATATTTTAAAAACGGTTCCGAAGCTGAACAGGTTTTAGCGCAACAGGCCGATGATTTGTGGAAAGGAGTTGAATGGGATTGGTATACACAAGACCAAAATGTGCTGTATTGGCACTGGAGCCCAAATCATAACTTCGCTATCAATATGCCTCTAACAGGGTACAACGAGGTATTGATTACCTATATAATGGCCGCTGCTTCTGCGGATTTTACCATTGATAAGGAAGTATATACTAACGGTTGGGCATCAAACGGTGGAATCCAATCGGGAAACACACAGTACGGTTATCCACTTTTGGTGAGACATAATGGAGCGGAGCAGTTCGGCGGACCCTTATTTTGGGCGCACTACTCATATTTGGGATTAGATCCACGCAACCTCTCCGATGATTATGTTGATTATTGGGATGTGAACGTGAACCATACAATGATCAATTATGAATATTGTGTGGCCAACCCTGGATTCTATCAAGACTACGGGGACGATTGTTGGGGGCTAACTGCAAGTTACTCTCGAAATAACGATGGGAGTATAGGGTATAATGCCCATAGCCCAGGTAACGATACCGGAGTAATTTCGCCAACAGCGGCCATTACTTCAATTCCTTACGCGCCGGAAGAATCTTTGGCAGCAATGCATTATTTTTATAGAAATAGAGCAGATTTGTTGGGACCTGCCGGTTTTTACGATGCCTTTAGCCCAGAATATGATTGGGTGGCTGAAGCGTATTTGGCCATAGACCAAGGTCCGCAAATCATTATGATTGAAAACTATCGAACCGGATTGCTTTGGGATTTGTTCATGGGTAACGAAGACGTTCAAAATGGTTTGACCAAACTTGGATTTTGATATGACAAAACAATTATCATTTTTTCTGATGTTCCTTGCTTGTACTTTGGTTTCTGCTCAATGGCAGTCCAAATATGAAGCGAAAATCTTGATTGATGGGAATGATACCTTAAGGTATCGCATTATGTATCCAAAGAATTTTAAAGAAGACGGGAATTATCCTGTTGTTCTTTTTCTTCATGGGGCCGGAGAGCGAGGTAACGATAATGAAAAGCAATTGTGGAACGGAGGCAAACTCTTCGCGACGGATTATTTACAGGAAAAATATCCAGCTGTGGTAATTTTTCCACAGTGCCCAACAGATAGTTATTGGGCAAGTGTAGATGTGGACAGAAGTTCATATCCCATCAACTTGGATTTTAAATATGGCGAAGGCCCTACTAAACCATTGGAAATGGTAATGGAGTTACTGGAAACAACGATTGCCGAACCATACACCAACGATAATCAAGTTTATTTGATGGGGCTGTCCATGGGAGGTATGGGAACCTTTGAATTATTGAGTAGAAAACCTCACACGTTCGCGGCGGCTATTCCTATTTGTGGCGGAGGTGAACCGGAATCCGTGTCCAATTATGCCCAAAATACCCCATTGTGGGTCTTTCACGGAGCTCAGGACAATGTGGTACATCCATTACAATCCCTGGAAATGGTCTCCGCACTTTTAAAAGCAGGGGTATATCCAAAATTCACCATGTACGATTTTGCCAATCATAATAGCTGGGACCCAGCATTTGCTGAGCCTGATTTGTTGCCATGGCTGTTCTCACATCAGAAAAAGCATTAGCTAAAATGAAAAAGATCTTGTCCATATGTCTGAGTGCCTTAACTGTACTGGGTTCAATACAGATGATATCGGCACAGCAAAAAACCTATTGCAACCCTATCAATATTGATTATGGGTATACGCCCATCCCCAATTTTGCAACACAAGGTAAACATAGGGCAACGGCGGACCCCGTCATTGTAAACTTTAAAGAAAAATACTTTCTTTTTTCGACCAATCAATGGGGATATTGGTGGAGCGATGATATGTATGACTGGAAATTCATACCCCGTAAATTTTTGAGGGAACGCAACAAGGTTTACGATGAGCTTTGTGCACCTGCGGCTTTTGTGATGAAGGATGAACTTTATTTGATAGGCTCTACCCATGGTCCGGCATTCTCTCTTTGGAAAAGTAAGGACCCCACGAAGGATAACTGGGAAATTGCAGTCGATTCCCTAAAAGTTGGGGCATGGGACCCCGCATTTTTGTATGAGGAAGAAACCGACGATTTATACCTGTATTGGGGGTCCAGTAACCTTTATCCGCTTTTGGGAACCGAGATCAATACCAAAACCATGCAATCCGAAGGTTACGTAAAACCACTGATGCAATTGGCACCCGAAGATCATGGCTGGGAACGTTTCGGTGAACACAACGACAATACTTTTCTGCAACCTTTTATGGAAGGCGCATGGGTAACCAAACATAATGGCAAATATTACTTGCAATATGGAGCGCCGGGAACTGAATTTAGCGGCTATGCCGATGGTGTTTATGTAAGTGACAACCCATTGGAGGGGTATGCTTATCAAAAACACAATCCGTTTTCCTATAAACCTGGGGGGTTCGCAAGGGGCGCTGGCCATGGAGCAACCTATCAGGACAATTTTGGTAATTGGTGGCATGTTTCCACCATCATTCTTAACAATAAAAACAGTTTTGAACGCAGGTTGGGCATTTGGCCTGCCGGCTTTGATCAAGACGATGTGATGTATTGCAACACGGCCTATGGGGATTATCCCACCTATCTCCCAAAAGAGGACGCCAATCATATTGAAGGACTTTTTACCGGTTGGATGCTGCTCAATTATAACAAGCCGGTGACGGTATCGTCAACGTTGGGGGGGTACAAGCCCAATAATGCAGTAGATGAAAATATGAGATCTTATTGGAGTGCTGAAACTGCTGATAAAGGAGAATATTTTCAAACAGATTTGGGTGAGATATCTACTATTAACGCCATACAAATCAATTATGCGGACCAAGATGCAGAGTTTTTGGGGAAATCAGAAGGCGTATACCATCAATACAAGATTTACGGCTCCAATGATGGCAAAAAATGGTCCGTTTTGGTCGATAAGAGCAATAACAAGACCGATGTGCCCCATGATTATATCGAATTTGAAAAACCGGCCAAGGCTCGATACCTGAAACTGGAAAATATTAAAATGCCAACCGGAAAATTTGCCTTGAGCGGTTTCCGAGTTTTTGGAAAAGGAAGTGGGGCAAAACCAGAACCTGTGGAACAATTTGTGGTCTTACGGGCACAACAGGAAAAGTTTGGTGAGCGTAGGAACTCATGGCTAAAATGGAAACGAAATGATTTAGCGGATGGTTACGTCATTTATTTTGGCAAAGATGAGGACAAGCTGTACGGAAGCATCATGATATATGGTACAAACGAGTATTATTTTTCAGGAATGGACCGTACCGATACCTATTATTTTCAAATCGAAGCATTCAACAACAATGGCATTTCCGAAAGGACTCCCATTGTAAAATCAGAATAAACAAAATCTCAAAACAACCTGATCATGTACTATAAAAATCTCCTATTCGCCCTAATCGGGCTTTCTTTTCTTGGCACCAGGGCACAAGAAAGAATCCCTAAAGTGGAAGAACTATTGGGCAAAATGACCATTGAAGAAAAAATAGGTCAGTTGAATCTATTAACGCCTGGGGGCGGTGTGGCCACTGGGGAAGTGGTCAGTAAAGATGTAGGTTCAAAAATAAAGTCCGGGCAAGTAGGAGGCCTTTTTGGTGTAGCAGGCCCGGATAGGGTTAGGAAAGCGCAGGAAATTGCGGTAAACGATAGCCGATTGGGCATACCACTGCTTATTGGGTCGGATGTTATCCATGGGTATAAGACCACATACCCAATTCCGTTGGGACTTTCTGCCAGTTGGGATATGGATTTGGTAAAACAAGCCGCTCAAATGGCTGCACGCGAGGCAACCGCAGATGGGATCAACTGGAATTTTTCCCCAATGGTCGACATTGCCCGTGATCCCCGCTGGGGGCGAATCTCCGAAGGGGCGGGAGAGGACCCATATCTTGGTTCAAAAATAGCTGTGGCCATGGTAACCGGATATCAAGGGGACGACCTTGCAGCGGCCCATACCATGTTGGCCTGTGTAAAGCACTTTGCGCTATACGGAGCTGTTGAGGCCGGAAGGGACTATCATTCAGTGGACATGAGCAAAATCAAAATGTTCAACCAATATATGCAGCCTTACAAGGCTGCCATCGATGCAGGGGCTGCCAGCGTGATGAGTTCTTTCAATGATGTGGACGGCGTACCCGCTACAGGGAACAAATGGCTATTGACCGATTTATTGCGGGACCAATGGGGATTTGAAGGGTTTGTAGTATCAGACTATACTTCTCTCAATGAAATGATTCCCCACGGATTGGGTGATTTGCAAGCAGTTTCCGCCTTAGCGTTAAAAGCAGGATTGGATATGGATATGGTAGGTGAAGGTTTTTTGACCACTTTGAAGAAATCCCTGGATGAAGGGAAAGTTACTGAACTAGATATTACCAATGCCTGTCGCAGGGTTTTGGAGGCCAAATACATTTCAGGATTGTTTGATGACCCCTACAAATATTTGGATGCCAAACGCCCTAAAAAGGATATATTGACAGAGGATAACCGGGCCTTGGCGCGTAAATTGGCTACCCGTTCCTTCGTATTGCTAAAAAATCACAACAATATTCTTCCCCTAAACAAACAAGGCAAGATCGCGTTGGTGGGACCTTTGGCCGATAGTAGGGAAAATATGCTCGGGACATGGGCTCCGACTGGGGATTTTAATCTGGCGGTGACCATTTTGGAAGGATTTAAGAACGTGGCATCAAACGCTACAATTGAGTATGCCAAGGGCGCCAATATTTCCGATGATGTGGATTTTGCCAAGAATGTGAATTCACTCGGGGAAAGAATCGTAATCGATACGCGTTCACCTGAAGAAATGCTTCAAGAAGCTGTGGAATTGGCAAAAACTTCGGATGTGGTAGTTGCAGTCGTTGGTGAAGCTACCGAAATGAGCGGGGAATCATCCAGTAGAACTGATATCTCCATTCCAGAAAGTCAAAAGAAATTGATAAAAGCTTTGGTGGACACAGGAAAGCCCGTAGCACTTGTCTTAATGAGCGGTAGACCGTTGACAATTCCCGAAGAATTGGATTTACCGATTTCTATATTGCAGGTTTGGCACCCGGGTGTGGAAGCAGGAAACGCCATTGCCGATGTGGTTTTTGGGGATTACAATCCATCTGGAAAGTTGACCGCTACGTGGCCTGTAAATGTTGGACAGATTCCTGTGTATCATAGCGTAAAAGCTACAGGGAGACCAGCACCGGAAAGTGGAGAGTTTCAAAAGTTTAGGTCCAACTATCTGGATGCGCCCAATGCACCACTTTTACCTTTTGGGTATGGTTTGAGCTATACTACATTTGAGTACGGGAACCTCAAATTGAACAAAAAAGAAATCGCTCAGGGCGAATCAATCTCAGTTACGGTAACTGTTAAAAATACAGGGGATTACGATGGGGAAGAAGTGGCTCAATTGTATTTGAGAGATGTGGTAAGAAGTATTACTCCGCCAAAACGCCAGTTGAAAGGTTTTGAGAAAGTCATGCTTAAGAAAGGAGAGAGCAAGGAAGTAACGATTACCCTTTCGTCAGACGATTTGAAATTCTACAACGCCCAGCTTGAATTTGTATCTGAGCCAGGTGAATTCGAAGTGTTTGTTGGAACCGATTCCGATGCTGATCTTTCGGAAACATTCACACTAAAATAAAATATCACAACATGCGTATTGGATTAACACTTCTTGGACTATTATTTGTTGTTTCTTGTAAGCAAAAAGACAAACCTGAAGAAGAAGTTGCTCAGGATCCACCGAACATCATTTTTATAATGTCGGATGATCATGCCTATCAGGCCATCAGTGCCTATAACCATGAATTGGGAAAATTGGCACCGACCCCGAATATTGACAGAATCGCCAAGAATGGGGCTATTTTTCAGAATAATTTTTGTACCAATTCCATTTGCGGGCCGAGTAGAGCGGTTATATTGACAGGAAAACATAGTCATATCAACGGGTTTCGAATGAACGGTGAACGGTTTGATAACAGTCAACCCACCTTACCAAAACATTTGAAAAAGCTAGGGTATGAGACCGCCATTGTTGGTAAATGGCACTTGCACGGAAAACCAACTGGGTTTGATTATTGGGATATTCTCAACGATCAAGGGAACTATTATAATCCTGAATTTATCCAAGGGGAAGACACTACCGTGGTCGAAGGCTATGCCACGGATTTGATTACTGATAAAAGTTTGGAGTGGCTCCAACAAAGAAAAGATGATAAAAAGCCGTTCTATTTGATGGTGCATCACAAAGCCCCTCACCGGAATTGGATGCCAGCCCTGCGCCATCTGAATGTTTATGATTCCATCACATTTCCCTTGCCCGACACCTATTTTCCTGAATTTGAAAACCAAAGGGCCGCTGCCGAGCAACAACAGACCATTTATAAGGATATGTATGAAGGGCATGACCTAAAAATGAGCGATGGTCCAGGAAGTACCAATTTGGCCCATAATCCATGGACAACCGATTTTGAGCGGATGACCCCAGAACAACGAAAAATTTGGGACGAAGCCTATCTACCGAAAAACAATGCCTTTTATGAAGCCGACCTTCATGGAAAGGAATTGGCGGAATGGAAGGGGCAACGGTACCTACATGAATATTTAGCCACCGTAAAATCGGTTGATGAGGGTATAGGACGGATTTTGGACTACTTGGAGGAAACCGGCTTGGACGAGAACACCTTGGTGGTATATACTTCCGATCAAGGGTTTTATTTGGGCGAACACGGTTGGTTCGATAAGCGGTTTATGTACGAAGAATCGATGAAAATGCCGTTGTTGATGCAGTTGCCTGGGGTTATCGAACCTGGGACTAATATCGAAGCATTGGTACAGAACTTAGATTTTGCCCCGACGTTTTTGGATTTGGCGGGTGGACAGGAATATGCCGTCAACATGCAGGGAGAATCATTTAGGGAACTATTGGATGGAACTCAAGATGATTTTAAGGATGCTGTTTATTATCATTATTACGATTTCCCTGCCTTTCATATGGTCAAAAGACAATATGGGGTTAGAACAGACAGGTACAAGCTTATCCATTTTTATGATGATATTGATGACTGGGAGTTCTACGATCTGGAGAAGGACCCTAAAGAATTACATAATGCCATCAATGACGAAGAATATAAAGAGGTGATTGTTGCCATGCATGATAAACTGGATAGTTTACAAGCATACTACAAGGTGACGGACAAAGAGTTTGAGACTACTCCAAAAGAAAAAGTGGACAAGACTTATGAAGCCTTTAAAAAATTAAGAGGAACACCGATAGAGTAAAATCAGATAGGAAAAGCCCGATTTATTGCAACCGGGCTTTTTTATATACCATGGTTAGTGTTTAGTATATCCTATTTTTTAAACTACTCGTCTGCACCATCTGCTTTTGCCCTGTCGATAGTGTACTGGGCTACTTCACGACCTTGGTCCGTTCCAACTGTGGCATCAAAACTCCAATGTATGCCGCCATACACACGTGAGATGGCCGCTTCTTCTGCCCAAGCTCTTACTGTGGCCGCTTCGTTGGGGAACACATAGGCCAAAACCTCAGAGGCAGCAGCGGAAAATACGCTGTGGCCTGATGTGTAACTAGGGAAGTTGGGAGTTCCGGCGATAGTTTCAAAACCTTCGATCAATTGAATGGGTCTTGGGTAGTGGTAATAGTATTTTGCATCCCAACAGCTGATACCGGCGTCCATTATAGCCATATTCATATAGGCAAGTGTTCTAGTGGTTTGCAAGGGGTTGAGTTTGTATTCTACCATAAACTCGTTGGCAATACGGTTCCAATGCCCTGGAGGAGTGTAGGTGCCCAATCCATCTTGCCAAAAGTTGGCAATCCTTCTTTTTTCATCAGTCATGTTTTTGGCGTGGTTCTTTAAAAGTTCCACGTCGTCCAAAAATTCTTGTGAATCCAATTGTGGAGGTGGAATGGGGCGCACACTTTCCACATCATCGATGCTCCACATGGTTACTTGGCTAAACAAGGGGGTAAGCCCTACGGGTCGTACAGGTATTTCCAGATTGTCCCAGGCCCAACCAAACCGGTCATAGGCAGCTTGTTTAATGGAATCGGATACGGCCTTCGGTGTTTGTGCGTTTTTCATTCCATCGTTGGATGCCCTTGTCAACGCCGTTTCGGACACAGCATCACCTATTTCCAGCCCTGCCGTAATATCGCTCATAACATTGCCACCGGATAGCAACAGGCTTTCAAGATGTTCCTCTTCCATTTTTTGAAGGTATTCCACTTCCAAAGGAAACATAGCAGAAAGAATGTTTCTGGAAGCCCTTGCAACTACGGCCCCGTCGGAAGGGTAGGATGGAAGGTCATTCTCTTCATAGGCATAATCAATGGTCTCATCCAGTTGAAATGGAGCTGGCCGATTGTATTCGTATTTGTAATGCCATGCAGATATCAGTCCATCAAATTGTGCAACGGACATATAGGCCAAGGCTCTACTGGCATATGGCGGATGGGCAAATGGAAAGGCAGGCGGACCTTCTGGATTGGATGGGTTTGGCAATGTGTAGGTGCCATCAGCATTGGGTCCTGGAATCAAATTGTATTTGGCAATGAGTTCCAATGCAATTTCATTCCAACGAATCGCAGGGTTGTTTGTCCAATATTTTATAGCTTTTCTTTGATTGGAAGTCATGGTTGACATGGCCTCTTTCAATTCTTGAATTTCATTCAAATATTCCTGCGAATTAGTTGCCATGGGGGCTGCAATGTCTATCGCATCGCCGGAAGATTGGAGCACGGGAACCCAATCCCCGCCATTTGTATTAAGTTCGGCATAGGTGTATCCTTCATAGGGTAGGTATTGCGGGGTATCCTTTTCACAGGATGTTAAGCTGATGACCAATGCGGCCAAAAGCAGTATAGTTATATTATTGCGTATTTTCTTCATCAGTTTGTTTTTTGATTATGTTGAATTGATAGGTCAGTCCAAAGCCGGTATTGCTCATTTTTGGTGCGTTTCGTCCATCAATTACTCGATTGTGGTAGGCTACGACACCCAATCCTTTAATGGATTTAAAATAGTATTGGGCCGAGAACCCTAACCTGTCAACTTCAACTTTGTTTGTGGGTTGGGCCGCATTATAGGCCCTAATGTCATCACCACTGGTGGAGGTGAGGCTAGAGTAGCTCAATTCCAGCTTTAAGGAGGTGTCGAACAACCACTTTCCCAGAATGGTTTCATAGGTCCATGCGTTGGGGACATCCATCCAAGCCGTGTAATAGCTACCGTCATTATAGTAATAATCGCGCTCTGCCTCGGTATACCCTCTCCAAAGGTGTGCTGCAGAAGCACGGAAATAAAGTTGATTTTTAAGTTCGTATTGAGCTATTGCCCTAAGGGAAAACTCCGGAGCTCCTGCACCAATACTGTAAGGCCGGTAATCGGAAAGATAGTTGGTAAAGGGAGTGGAAAATCCAGCTGTTCCCAAAAAGGAAATCCGCCCAGGCCCCCATTCCGTTCGAATTGGCCTGTATTTCAAGGCGAAACCAATGTCCTGAAACCCTCTGGCCCCGGTAAAAAAGCCTCCGTTAGGTTCTGAAGATTCGGTGCTGATAAAAGGTAGGCTCACATAAAAATTTAAGTTGTCCAAAATACCTATGGCAGCCATGGGAAGTACCATATTTCGGTCAACAGTAGCTATGGTCTCATTTGACCGTAGATAGGAGCCTTCCCAATATCTATCAAAAGTGCCCATGTCATAAGAGAGAAGAACACAGATATTTTTGGAAGGCATCATAAGCCCATCGGATGGAGTTTGTGCATATAGTGCTTCGGATGTAATGATTGCGATCACTATTCCCAATAGCCGCATTGTCCTTCCTAGTTTTTTATCCCAATCGGGAATTAAGGAATTTAATTGTTGGTGTAATATCATAATTTGAATTGGATGGATTGCCCGTTAGGCAATACTGGTTGTGATTGATAATGGTTTGTTTGTAAAAGATTTGCAGGCTAAAATAGACCTCTGGCCAACTATTGAAGATTAAGGGATTACCAAAAGATATTATGAAAAAGGTAAGATGGTTGTTGAACGATTAATTTAGATTAAGGAAACATAAATTCCACTTTATTTTTCTGATAGTTATCATGTTATGGAGTGGAACAGATTTGCGAAGCGTTAAAATAAAGATATGATAACATCTATGCTACAGAAATTAGATAGCTTGCATATTCTTTAATATAATTTGATGACCCTATACCAATGCAAAAATTAGTACTCTTTTTAGTTGCAATACTTTCTGTTTCAATTGCTAAAAGTCAAACCATTGACATTATTTCCTATAATATCCGATACGATAATCCAGATGATGCTCCCAATAATTGGGACAACCGAAAAGACTTTCTCATTTCGCAACTCAATTTTTACAATCCAGATGTGTTTGGTATACAAGAGGGATTGATTCATCAGGTAAAGGAGATAGATGATGGACTGAAGGATTACGCTTATTTTGGTGTGGGGCGAGATCATGGTGATGAAAGAGGGGAGCATACAGCTATTTTCTATAATAAGGAAAGAGTCAAATTACTAGAAGAATCCACATTTTGGTTATCCTTAACTCCCAAAGAACCATCCAAAGGATGGGATGCGGCCTTGCCAAGAACTTGTACTTACGGGATTTTTCAGAATAAGGAAGATGGTACAAAATTTATAGTATTCAACACCCATTTTGATCATGTGGGAGTGAAGGCGCGTGAAGAAAGTTCCAAGCTCATTCTTGCAAAAATAAAAGAATTGAACACGGAGCATTATCCGGTAGTGGTCACAGGAGATTTTAACCTGGAAAGTGATAGCCCTGGCGTTCAAGTAATTTTGACCAAAATGAAAGATACCCATATGGCAGCAGGCGAAAATGCATTCGGGCCAGATGGAACCTTTAATGGTTTTGAATTTAACAAACCGGTTAAAAATAGAATTGACTACATCTTTGTTTCCGATGAATTTGAGGTTTTAAAAAGTGCCATTTTGAGTGATTCCAATGATACACGATACCCATCCGACCATTTACCTGTTTTTGCCCGGTTGAAGTATTGAAATCAAGACTTTTAAATCATCTATCATTATCCGATTATTTGACTCTTGGAACCAACGATGCCGTCCAGTTATTTATATCCATTTTAAGTAAGCTCAAAAAACCCAAAAACAATGTTAATTTTTAGGGATGTTTTAAGGGAGTTTTCAAAAATGTTCGCAGAAATATTTAACTTCAAAGGAATTAATCAACTTTATGGCAACTTATACACTTAACATCAACGGAACAAAACAAGAGGTTGATGTGGATCCATCCACTCCAATGCTCTGGGTTTTACGAGATCACTTAAATTTAGTTGGGACAAAATACGGATGCGGAATCGCACAATGCGGTGCTTGTACAATTCATTTGAATGGCACGGCAACTCGAGCCTGTATGTTGACCGTCTCATCTGTAGGAGACCAAGAAATTACTACAATTGAGGGCTTATCGGAAGAGGGGGACCATCCTGTACAAAAAGCTTGGTTGGAAGTAGACGTGCCACAATGCGGGTATTGTCAAGCAGGTCAAATTATGACAGCTTCTGCCTTCCTTGAAAAAAATCCAAATCCAACTGACGAAGAAATTGAAATGGCCATGAACGGTAATATCTGCCGCTGTGGAACTTACACAAGAATCAAAAAAGCCGTAAAACTAGCGGCTAAATCATAATCCATAAAACTAGTACAATGACACTTGTAAAGACTAAAATAGGACGACGTGCCTTTATTCGGAATACAGGATTAGCTAGTGGTGGGCTTGTGATAGGCTTCAGCTGGTTGGCTTCTTGTAAAATGACTCCCGAACAGGTAAATAATTTACCCAAAGAATGGTTCGACCTGAACGGTTTTCTAAAAGTAGGTGATAACGGTATGGTGACCATAATGTCGCCAAACCCTGAAATCGGCCAAAACGTTAAAACATCCATGCCTATGATTGTTGCCGAAGAGCTCGACATAGCTTGGAAAGATGTAATAGTAGAACAAGCGCCGCTCAACACGGATATATTTACCCGTCAATTGGCCGGTGGTAGCCAATCTATCCGACAAGGATGGGAAAGTCTGCGTATGGCCGGGGCCACTGCAAAGCAAATGTTGAAGGAAGCCGCTGCCCAAGCTTGGGAAGTTCCTGTAGACGAAATCACAACCAAAGATGGTGTCCTGACCCACGAAGCCAGTGGAAATTCAGCTGGCTATGGTGAAATGGCCTCCGCTGCCACAAGTATAGAAGTGCCCGAAGAGGTGCAATTGAAAGACAATGGAACTTTTTCCATAATTGGAACAGACAAGAAAAACGTGGATGGGCCCAAATTAGTTACAGGGAAACCATTGTTTGGTCTCGATGTCTATAAAGAAGGTATGTTGACCGCCATGATCGTGCACCCGCCAGCATTTGGTATGAAATATAAAGGAATGAATGCCGATGAGGTTAAGTCCATGCCCGGAATTAAGGATGTTTTCCATTTTGAAGTATATCCCGAAGGCATTGAAAAGCAATGGTCCGATCAAGGGGGTATTGCCGAATTGGTTGCCATTGTTGGGAACAGTACTTGGGAATGCATGCAGGCAAAAAAGGCTTTAGAAGTAGATTGGGAGCAAGATTCAACTGCCGAAAGTACTGCGTACCATGAAGAGGAATTGGCGGCATTGTTGGAAAAACCAACGGAAACACCCGCAAGAAAGGATGGCGATGTGGATGCAGCTTTTGCAACTGCCGCGAAAATTGTGGAGAGTACATATTCAGCACCTTATTTGGCACACAATACCATGGAGCCGATGAACTTCTTTGCGCATGTCACACCAGAGAAGGCTGAATTGCTGGGACCTATACAAACACCAGAGTTTACCGAAAAAACAGTAGCTGCGCGTTTGGGAATGCCAGTAGAAAAAATAGATATTATGATGACCCGTATGGGAGGTGGTTTTGGTCGCCGACTCTATGGCCCATTTGTGATAGAAGCAGCTGTGATTTCCCAAAAAATGAACGCTCCTGTTAAATTGGTATACTCAAGGGAGGACGATATGACCCAAGGTACTTATAGACCATCATACAAAGTTAAGTTCAAAGCAGGACTTGATGATGAAGGCAATTTGATTGCCTGGCATGTGAGGGGAGCCGGTACCAACGATGATTTGATTTTTGAAAACCGATTCCCGGCAGGTGCCGTGGATAATTATCTGGCCGAAAAGCATAGTTTACAGACCAATGTTACCACAGGAGCTTGGAGAGCACCACGTTCCAATTTTATTGCGGGGGCAGAACAAGCTTTTATAGATGAGGTGGCCGAAGCTGCGGGCAAGGACCCATTGGATTTCAGGTTGGAACTATTTGATAGGGCCATAAACAATCCAGTTGGTGATCCAGAAAGCAACGATTACGACCCTGCACGATATGCTGGAGTACTTAAATTGGTCAAAGAAAAAGCCAATTGGGGAACCGATACTGGAAAAGCCAGAGGTGTGGCGGCTTACTATTGCCATAACTCTTATGTGGCTCAAGTAATAGAATTGGAAGATGGCGGAGATATACCTAGGGTAGATAATATTTGGTGTGCGGTGGATTGTGGAATCGTAATCAACCCATTGGCGGCCAAAAACCAGATAGAAGGTGGTATGATTGATGGAATAGGACACTCTACATACAGTGCCATGACATTTAAGGATGGTAAGCCAGAGCAGTCCAATTTTGATACCTATCGACTTATCCGTAATTCCGAAGCTCCAAAAAATATCGAGGTTCATTTTGTAGACAATGGAATTGACCCAACAGGTCTGGGAGAGCCATCCTTGCCGCCTGCAATTGCAGCGTTGTCCAATGCTTTGTATAAGGCTACAGGAAGGCGTTATTACAAGCAGCCGTTAATTAATGACAAACCACCATTAGTGGGTTGATATAGACAAGCATAAAATAATCTGTTTAAGATGGCCGGTAATTTCCAAATTACTGGCCATTTTTATTTTGGAGTGAGATGAAATAAATTTTACACGCACATAAAACTCACATATTCAGATAGTTGGAATAATTAAAAAAATATGCAAAAAAAGTTGCAGTATTGGATTTTTATTTATGTTTGCCCCCATAAAATGAATCCGAAGAATTAGGGTTCATTGCCTATAAGCTTTGAAGAATTTTTTCATGTTCGGGCTTTTGGGGATAAGAAAGTCTACCCAAAAAGCCGTCTTAAGATCAAGACACCGAATACACGGGCTGACTTTCGAAGAACTACATCATTATAACCGTGATTTTTCACGGAATCCCTATTTTGTGCCTTATACCGTATTTGAATTTCGTATCTGAGAAAGTTTGATTTTTAGACTTCTATTTTTCTCATTATCTTTTAATACAATTACGAAATTTAAATGAAAACAAAATATATCGATCTTATCGAGCAGACCTACGATTTTCCACAAGAGGAATTTCAATTGGAGGACAACAAATTACAATTTCATGGTATAGACCTGTACGGACTTGCCCAAAAATACGGGACTCCCTTAAAGTTTACCTATCTACCCAAAATATCGGATAATATCCAAAGGGCGAAGGGATGGTTCAATTCGGCTATAAAAAAGCATAAATATGCTGGTAAATATCATTATTGCTATTGTACCAAGAGTTCGCACTTTGAGCATGTTTTGAATGAAGCGCTCAAAAATGATATCCATATCGAAACCTCTTCAGCTTTTGATATAAATATTGTGGAACATCTAAAAAAGACTGGAAAAATCACCAAGGACAATTATGTGATTTGCAATGGATTCAAAAGAGATCAGTACATTCAGAACATAGCTCGTCTAATTAACAATGGACACAAAAAATGTATTCCGATAATCGATAATTATGAGGAAATCAATCTCTTGAGCGAACAAATCGATGGCAAGTTCCAAATTGGTGTCCGTATCGCCTCGGAAGAAGAACCAAAATTTGAGTTCTATACATCAAGATTGGGGATAGGTTACAAGAACATAGTTCCATTCTTTAACCAATCTATAAAACCAAATGAGCAGGTGGAGCTGAAGATGCTTCATTTCTTTATCAACACAGGAATCCGTGATACTGCGTATTACTGGAACGAATTGATGAAATGCTTAAAGGTGTATATAAGCCTTAAAAAGGTCTGCCCAACATTGGATAGTCTTAATATTGGCGGTGGTTTCCCCATAAAAAATTCTTTGGCCTTTGAATACGATTATGAGTATATGGTGGATGAGATCATTCACCAAATTGGTCAGGCCTGTGATGAGGCAGAAGTGGAAGTCCCCAATATTTTTACCGAGTTCGGAAGCTTTACCGTAGGTGAGAGTGGAGGAAATATTTATGAAGTGCTCTATCAAAAACAACAGAACGATAGGGAGAAATGGAATATGATCAACTCGTCCTTCATCACCACCATGCCTGATTCTTGGGCAATTAGTAAGCGTTTTATCATGTTGTCAATTAATAGATGGAACGATGAATATGAGCGTATCCTATTAGGTGGCCTAACCTGCGACAGCGATGATTATTACAATTCGGAGCAGCACATGAACGCGATTTATTTGCCAAAATATAGAAAGGATAAACCACTGTACATAGGTTTTTTCAATACAGGGGCTTACCAAGAGACTATTGGAGGCTTTGGAGGCCTACAGCATTGTTTAATTCCACACCCTAAACATATTTTGATCAATAAGGATGAGGATGGCAACATAACTACATCGGTATTCGCCAAACAACAAACGGCAGGCGAGTTTTTGTCCATATTGGGCTATGAAAGCAAAAAAGATTCTGATGTATTGGTAGCGGCAGAAAACCTTCAGGAGCCAAGCAAAAATTGAAAAAGGAATTAAAAATAAAAATGAAAACAGAAAAAACTTATGCCGGAATTCCAAAGGAATACGGTTCGGCCGAAAAGGCTAAAGTGGTATTGTTGCCCGTTCCTTACGATGGTACCAGTACTTGGGGCAAAGGTTCGGACAAAGGTCCAGAAGCTTTCTTGGAAGCCTCCGAAAACATGGAGACTTATGATATCGAGACCGATAGCGAAGTGTACAAACAAGGAATTTATCTTGCAGACGCGATAACCGAGTTGGATTCCCCTGAAGAAATGGTAGAGGCTGTTCATACAACGGTCAAAGATTACATTAAACGCAATAAATTGGTTACCATGATAGGTGGTGAACATTCCATTTCCATAGGAGCTATAAGGGCGTTCAGTGAATGTTTCGAGGACTTAACTGTGCTTCAGCTAGATGCCCATACCGATCTTAGAAAGGAATATTTGGGATCCAAGTACAATCATGCCTGCGCAATGTACGAGGCCAAGGAAACCACAAATCTGGTCCAAGTTGGGATTCGTAGTATGGATTATACCGAAACCTTGGTAATGGACAGGGACAATGTCTTCTTTGCTCACGAAATGATTTCCGATGATTTTTGGATGGACTCTGCATTGGACCTAATGACAGATGATGTATATATAACATTTGACCTCGATGCACTAGATCCATCAATAATGCCATCAACGGGAACTCCGGAGCCAGGTGGACTTTTCTGGTACGAGACCCTTGACTTTTTAAAAAGAGTCTTTAAAGAAAAAAACGTGGTCGGTTTTGATATTGTGGAGTTATGCCCCAACAAAAATGATAAATCATCCGACTTTTTAGCAGCGAAACTGTATTACAAGATGTTGAGCTACAAATTTTCAAACAATAATGAATTCATGGATGAAAACTTTGAGGACGATGACGACTTCAAAAAATCCAAAAATAATTTAGAAGATTACGATGAGTAACAAAGGAGAAATATCACAATTTATACAAAAATACTTTCTGCACTTTAACTCTGCTGCTTTGGTAGATGCGGCAAAAGGGTATGAAGACCAATTGAACAAGGGTTCCAAAATGTTGGTATCCCTTGCCGGAGCGATGAGTACCGCGGAGCTAGGAAAAATATTTGCCGAAATGATCCGTACCGACAAGGTTCATATTATTTCGTGTACCGGGGCTAACCTTGAGGAGGATTTAATGAACCTTGTGGCACATTCCCATTACAAAAGAGTGCCAAACTATAGGGACCTTACACCACAGGAAGAGTGGGATTTGTTGGAAAACGGCCTTAACCGCGTAACCGATACCTGTATTCCGGAAGAAGAAGCTTTTAGAAGATTGCAGAAACATATTTATGATATATGGAAAGACGCCGAAGAAAAGGGTGAGCGCTATTTTCCACATGAATATATGTACAAGCTTTTGCTATCTGGTGTCTTGGAGCAGTATTATGAAATCGATATCAAGGATTCTTGGATGTATGCAGCTGCCGAAAAAAACTTGCCGATCGTAGTGCCAGGATGGGAAGACAGTACCATGGGCAACATCTTCGCCAGTTATGTGATCAAAGGCGAGTTGAAGGCAAGCACGATGAAATCAGGTATCGAGTATATGACCTTTTTGGCCGATTGGTACATGAACAATTCAGAAAAGGGCATTGGCTTCTTCCAAATAGGTGGGGGTATTGCCGGAGACTTTCCGATCTGTGTTGTGCCTATGCTATATCAGGATTTGGAACAGACTGAAACTCCGTTTTGGAGTTACTTTTGCCAAATCAGTGATTCCACCACAAGTTATGGATCATACTCAGGTGCGGTTCCCAACGAAAAAATCACTTGGGGCAAACTGGATATCGATACACCCAAATTTATTGTAGAATCGGATGCGACCATTGTGGCGCCTTTGATTTTTGCTTACTTATTAGACATGTAACCATGAGAAAAGGACAAACCCCCGTTTTAAAACGTGTAATCGTTGATTATAAAAAGTTGGATAATAACATACTCAACCTTCTTGTTGAGAAATTCCCCGATGGTTATGACGACGATGATATAGTAACATACAGAAACGCCAGCAACGAAGTAGTGGAATGTGTTGAAGTGAGAACAGAGGACACGGCTTATCTTATAAAAGTGAGCAAGCGTTTGGTAATGGCCATGGAGGATTTTGATGATTCGGACAATGACGACAGCGAAGATTCCGATTTGGATACCGATGAACTGGAAAGTTCCGAAGAAGAATAACCTTGTTGGTTAGACTAACTTATTAAAGATGGAATCAAAAGCAATGGCGCTTCACCTCGCTGCGAGCATCAACATACCTGCTTGCAGGAACGCCTTGAGCAAAGAACTGGTTTATGGAGATCGTGATGAACTTTTTTATTCCGATGCATCACGTTACCTTTATATTTTCAGATATGGTGTAGTTTCCTTTTTCGGATACGCTGAGAACGAAATATCAGAGATTTTGATGGAAATCAAGCCATTTTGTGAAGAATGGCGTCAATCGGATATTACGGAGACCATGGATATGGAACTCGTTTCTGATCGAGAAAAGGCAACAATAGATAATGATAAGGTTATACTGCCAAAATCTAATGTAGAAGGTATACGTTTGGCTTTGTTGCATCTATCCCAGTCAGTTGCCTTGGATTATTTTGCCGGCCTTTCGGAACAAGCCATGAAAGAGACTCGGCAGCACACCACCTATCTGGAACAAAATGGCAAATTGGACTTGGGAGGAAAGAAGTTGAAGCGCCACATTGCAAAAGTGTTGAACATCAACAACCAAATTTCCGAGAACCTCTATATTTTTGATTCACACGAAGTAGTGTGGGAAGATTTGGAACTGGACCGACTGGACAAGGGCCTAAAACAAATCTTTGACCTCAAGGAAAGGTACCGAAATATAAAGGAGCAAGGTATTGTAATCAAAGAGAACCTTAGTCTGTTCATGAATATTATGGATCATAGGGAAAGCAGTAGACTGGAATGGATCATTATTATTTTGATCTTGGTCGAGGTGGTTGACCTGTTTATAATGAGATTAATCAGTTAAATAAATAGTTATTTTGGACGATTTAAAAATATTGGGTAGCGAAGAATGGTGTCGTTTTGATGATTTAGGAATTCCGGCCATAAAGGCAAGAGTGGATTCCGGCGCAAAAACATCATCGATTCAAGCCAGTAAAATCAAGGTTTTTAACAAAGGATTGGAAGAATGGGTCCGGTTCGAGGTGAATCCCGTTCAAGATAATAGAAGCATATCCATATTATGTCAGGCCAAACTGGTCGATGTCCGTAATGTAAAAAGTTCTCAGGGCATCGCGGAGGAGCGCCCCGTAATAAGAACGTCGGTCAACATTGCCGGAAAGAGTTATGAAATAGACCTGACCTTGGCCAATAGGGACACTATGGAGTACCGTATGTTGCTGGGACGTGAGGCTATGAACGATAGGTTTTTGGTGAATCCTTCCGAAAGCTTTATTCAGGGCGATATTACTGAGGAACAACTCGAACAAAAATACAAGCCCTATACCACCGAAAAAAAGGGGTTAAGAATCGGACTTTTGGCCAGTAATCCAAACCTTTACAGTAATAAAAGAATCATTGAAGCAGGCGAGATGCGTGGGCATAAAGTGGTTTTTTTGAACGTGGAGCATGTATATATGAAATTGGATGCATCCACACCCGAGATCAGATATCGAGGCGGAAATATTCTAGACAAGTTCGATGCTGTTATTCCAAGGATAAAACCTGCGGTTACCTTTTACGGCTGTGCTCTGTTACGGCAATTTGATACCCTCGGGGTTTATTGTTTAAATTCTGCGGATTCCATAGGTAGGTCAAGGGACAAGCTTTTTGCATCCCAATTGTTTTCCAAAAACGATATTCACATACCTACAACAGGTTTTGCCAAATCACCAATGGATACCAAAGACCTTATTCGTATGGTCAGCGGTGCCCCATTGATCATTAAGTTGTTGGAGAGCACTCAAGGCAAGGGAGTTGTGTTGGCCGAAACCAATAAGGCCGCCGAGAGTGTGATCAATGCCTTTAAAAGTGTACAGACCAATATCTTGGTTCAAGAATTTATTAAAGAAGCCAACGGACATGATATTCGTTGTTTTGTTGTTAATGGTAAGGTTGTGGCCTCCATGCAACGAACGGCACAAAAAGGAGAGTTTAGGGCGAATATCCATCAAGGGGGAGCGGCATCTAAGGTCAAAATAACCCCCGAAGAGCGCAAACTGGCCATAAAATCTGCAAAAGTATTCAATTTGGACGTTGCCGGTGTGGACTTGATTAGATCCAATAAAGGACCCCTTCTTTTAGAGGTTAATTCATCACCAGGATTGGAAGGTATCGAAAATACCACAGGAAAAGACATTGCCAATGTAATGATCGAAACCATCGAAAGAAAGTTAAAATATAAGCACTAAATAGCTTGAAAAATTCAATTTGTTGAAAATCAACAGATTGCTATTTTTGTAAATAACTTCCTACACAGACCTCGAAAATCACGAATATAAATTGAAAAGGGGCATTCGTTAAACCAAATGCCCCATTCGTAAATTGTACCCATAAAAAATCACATAGCCGTTGTATGTTTGTCCCAGTTAACGCTAAGCTTTTAAGCTTTCGTTATAAACCTTAAATAGGATGGGGTGATTATGGGGTACTTTGTGTTCTTAACCTAATATCTTATTTGTAAAAAGGTTTACGTTGCTCCAAGGGGTTTTTGAGGTTGAGCCCCTTGGTTGTAACGGTTTTCTAAGATCAAATATATGTTCCCATAAATTTGACCTACTTTTTCGGAAAAGAGCCGTTTTTACGGCTCTTTTTTATTTGGATGAGCTCAAAATGATAAACGCTTAATTACTCATTCACAATTGTTCACATCTTTTCAGGAAACGCAGAAAACCAAGGGTGTAAGTTTTTGTACAAAAAACCTACTTTTGTAATGTAACATTTCAGGAAGAAGATATATGTCAGAACAAGTGGAAAGAATCAAAACATTGATTATTGGATCGGGACCAGCAGGGTATACTGCGGCCATTTATGCCTCAAGGGCAGATTTAAAACCGGTAATGTATACAGGGTTGGAGCCCGGTGGGCAATTGACCACAACAACAGAAGTGGATAATTTTCCCGGATACCCAGAAGGGATTGATGGACCTACTATGATGATGCAATTGCAACAGCAGGCCGAACGTTTCGGTACCGAAGTAAGAATAGGAATGGTAACGGCAGTTGAATTAAGTGATGAAGTAGGGGGAATCCATAAAATTACGGTGGACGATTCTACGGAACTCGAAGCAGAAACGGTAATTATATCAACAGGGGCATCAGCAAAATATTTGAATTTGCCCAGCGAGCAACGCTTGCGAGGTGGAGGTGTATCTGCATGTGCCGTTTGTGATGGCTTTTTCTATAAAGGTCAAGAAGTGGCCATAGTCGGAGCAGGGGATACTGCTGCAGAGGAAGCGTCATACTTGGCGAATATATGCTCCAAAGTCACCATGTTGGTGCGTAAGGATCATATGAGAGCATCCAAAGCAATGCAACATAGGGTAAACAGTATCGATAATATTGAAATCCGTTACAACACGGAAGTAGATGAAGTTCTTGGAGACCAAGTTGTGGAAGGACTAAGAATTGTAAACAATGAAACGGGAGAGAAAGAAGAGATTTCTATCACAGGATTGTTTATAGCCATAGGGCATAAACCCAATACCGACGTGTTTAAAGGACAGTTGGACATGGATGAAACTGGCTATATTATTACCCAACCTAAATCTACTAAAACAAATAAGCCAGGTGTTTTTGCAAGTGGTGATGCACAGGACAAAATATACAGGCAAGCAGTAACAGCCGCTGGAACAGGCTGTATGGCCGCTTTGGATGCAGAGCGCTACTTGGCAGCTGTAGAGAGCAAGGAAGTGTTGGCCCCATAGCAAGTTGATTATATTAATGCTGGATATAAAAAAAGGCACTGAAATTTCAGTGCCTTTTTTCATGATTGTAATTGTGTTTAATCAATCCGCTTGTAATTTTCTGAAAATGTTCTGTTTCCGTCAGAATCAACTGTGATTTGGCTGAAGGTGTCTTCTTTGAGAATAAGTTCGAAGGTAAAGTTTCGCATGGTATCCAATGCTTTCATCATATCATCGTCACCATATTCGATCACTTCTATCAAAGAATTGTCCGTAACTCTATAAGATCCATAGCCAAACCTTCCATTAGGGTCGTCCGGAACGTATCGGGTCCACATAATTTTTTCCTTGGAGTACATTTTAACCTGTCTGTATCCATCCGATTTTTCTATGGTATCTATAACGTTTTCCCCGTCATAGTTGTAAAAACTTTGAAGCTCCCATGTTCCTTCAATAGTTGGGTCCTTTGGTTCGTGCTCAGTGAAACTTCCTGCTATCACGAAAACGAAAACAAGAGTGAAAAGTAAAACTAATTTTTTCATAATGCCCTACTTTTAAGGTTTAATAAGTCTCTAAAAGATAGGGATAATTTTTGATAAAATTAAGTTTTTGGGCGCTTAACTTTAACATTTTCACAATATTCAAAAGACATCTCGTACAATGCAGAAACTAAAGAACAAGGTGTGTTATGATATATTTTCAGAAAAAAGGGTTACTATTTGAAGATACTTGATTCAATGGTCTGAAATTATCAATAATCAAACATTTCTTTGTTAAAATGTTTGATTTGTAAAAAAAAATAACCACTTTTCGCCCTTATTCACTTAAACCTAACCTAATGAAAAGCATGTTTTTAACGTTTGCTGCAATGCTCTTATGCATTGTCGCATATGGTCAAACCATTACGGGTACCGTGTCCGATGTATCGGGGACACCATTACCAGGTGTGACCATAGTGGTGAGTGGTACAAATATTGGAACCACTACCGATTTTGATGGAAATTATTCCATAAATGCCACTAGCGGGCAAGTATTACGATTTTCCTATATAGGGATGAAGGCAAAAGATGTTACTGTAGGTTCCGAAACCACAGTCAATGTTGTTTTGGAAGAAGATTCCACACAGTTGGATGAGGTTGTAGTAACCGCCTTGGGCATTTCAAGGGATAAAAAGTCGCTGGGTTATGCCACACAAGAGGTCGATGGAGATAATTTTAATTTGACCAATGAGCAAAATGTTTTGGGCTCCCTTTCCGGACGAGTTGCCGGTGTACAGGTAACTGGAGCTTCAGGGGCTAGTATGGGAGGTACTCAGAAAATCAAAATTAGAGGTGTAAACTCCATTAGTGGAGGAGACCAACCCTTAATTGTTATTGATGGAACCCCAATTTCCAACGCTAATTTCTCTGGGAGTGACCAAGCGGATTATGGAAACCTTGCGCAGGACATCAACCCGGCAGATATTGAATCTGTCAATGTGCTGAAAGGACCGGCTGCATCCGCATTATATGGAATCAGGGGTCAGTTTGGTGTTATAATGATTACTACCAAAAAAGGCAAGAAGGGAGTCAAGGACGTTAATGTACAGATTTCATCTTCAGTTTCACTGGAATCCACTTATAATTTTATTCCCTTGCAAAATATGTACGGGGGCGGTTCCAGTCAGACTTTTAGAGAACTGGATAATGGTCAACCATTTGTAGATATGAGTGTTGATGAAAGCTGGGGCCCTCTAATGGATGGTACTCCCGTTCGCCACGTATTCAGTTTCTATCCACAAGATCCCGAATATGGACAGCTTAGACCATTTGTACCACAGCCAAACAATGTCAAAGATTATTATAGAACAGGTGCCACCTACAATAATAGTGTGTCCGTTACCGGAGGTAATGAGAACACCTCTTTCCGTCTAAGTGCAAATGACACGCGTATTGAGGGAGTTGTTCCAAATACATACCTTAATAGAAATAACATTGGTTTGAGCGCAAGTTTAAACCTGAATGAAAAAGTTACTGTTTCCAGTAATATGAACTATGCCAGGAATGAAGGGCAGCGTCCGGGGCAAGGTTCGGAATATGGTGCAAGTTACATGGTACAATGGTTCCAGCGTAATTTGGATATGAACAGGTTGAGAGATTATCAATATGATGACGGCACATTTTTACATTGGAACCTGAGCCGCCCGGATTCAGAATCTGGCCAGATTTCTGATTTTGACCCGCTTTATTGGAACAATCCATATTTTGAGGTGTATGAAAACAACAGTAACGATAGACGGGATCGATTCTTTGGAGATGTAGGAATTTCTTACAAAATTTTACCAGAATTGGAAGTGAGTGGATTTATCCGTTCGGATATGTATACCCAAAATATAGAAAATAGATCTGCCTTTGGAGGTAGAAGGGTACCTTCCTATTCCGTGGGGAAATATCAGAATAGGGAGTTCAACTACGAATTTTTGGCACAATACAAAAATTCTTGGGGAGATTTTTCCTTTGATGGTAGTATAGGTGGAAACATTTATGATAGGCGTTATTCCTATCTTTCAATGGGTACTGTCGGCGGACTTTCTACACCGGGCTTCTACAATATCGATGCATCCATAGATAGGCCGAATACCACATCCTACCTATTGGAAAAACAAATACGAAGCTTGTATAGTTTGGTATCGTTCGGATACGATGGAACCTACTTTATAGATGCATCCATACGAAATGATAATTCGTCGGCATTACCAGAGGATAATAATTCATATTGGTATCCTTCTTTATCGGGAAGTATTGTTTTTAGTGAATTGTTGAATTGGGAACCGTTGTCGTTCGGTAAGATCAGGGCCAGTTATGCGCAGGCAGGATCAGATTTGAACCCGTATCAGACCAGTACCGTTTATGGTGTGGGAACGGTTTATGATGGCATAAATACATTGTTTGTGCCTGATAATTTGAACAACCCCAACATTAAACCATCATTCTCTAATTCTTTTGAAGCTGGAATCGAGTTGAATTTTTTGAAAAATCGATTGGGATTTGACTTTACTTACTATGAGCAAAAGAACAAGGATCAGATTATCAGTTTGGATGTTTCAGGTACAAGTGGGTATAATTCCAGTATCATCAATGCAGGTTTGATCGAGAACAATGGTTTTGAGCTATCAGTGAATGCCAACCCTATCAGGTCCAACTTCTTTTCATGGGACTTTACCTTTAACATCAATAAAAATGAAAGTGAAGTTGTGGAACTCGCACCGGGCATAGATGTTTATACCTACGATTCCACTACCTACTCGAGCGTTACAAGTTATTTGAACTCCTACGAAGGAAAGCCGTTCGGTAGTTTGGTAGGGCAAGCGTATGAAAGGGATGAGGCAACAGGAATGATATTGCTTGGTGACGATAACATGCCATTGTATACCGATGCCACGCACGATTTTGGTTCGGTATTGCCAGATTTTAACGGAGGAATTCAAAATAATTTCAGGATTGGCCAATTCAATATTGCAGCAATGATTGATTTCCAAGCTGGAGGACAGTTTTTCAGTAGATCAAAAATGTTGTCCGTAAGAACAGGACAAGATGCCTTGACAGTTGCCACAAATGATAACGGTATGAACGTAAGAGACGCCGTTGAAGATGGAGGCGGTGTTAAGGTCACCGGTATTTCTGAATCGACAGGTGAAGAGGTAACCGCATATGTGGACGCCCGTTCCTATTACAGAAATGTGGTCGGAAGAAGAATTTATGAAGAATGGTTGTATGATGCATCCTTTATAAAATTGAGGGAAGTAAGGGTTCAATATAACCTAGGTGATAAGATTATGAATAAATTACCTTTTAAAACAATGAGTCTTTCATTTATAGCGAGAAACCCCTATATGATTTGGCAAAAAGCTCCAAGGGGCATAAACCCATCAGAGATTTCAACAGGGGCCCAGTCCATAAGTTGGTACGAGTCAGGCCAATTACCTTCGGTAAGATCATATGGCCTTAACCTAAACCTAACATTTTAAAAGGATATAAGATGAAGAAGATATATATAATAGTTTTGTCAGCTTTTTTAGGGGTAAGTTGCAGCGATTTTGACGAAGATATCAACCAGAATCCCAACCTACCTAATCAAGCATCGGGAACGCAGCTTATTGCTCAGGCGCAACTTTCTTTGCCAGGTTTGAGCTCATCCCCACAAGGAGAATTTATGGCCCAATACTTAGCGGAGACCCAGTATGTGGGTGCATCGCTCTATCCTGAACAGAGTACCAGTTTTTATGGATGGTATTATGGTCCGTTGGCTGATTTGGAAGCGGTTTTGAATTCAGAGGAACTCAATGGAAACGATGGGCCCATAAACAATCAAATTGCGGTAGCCAAGATTCTAAAAGCCTATTATTTTTGGAATATAACCGACCGATGGGGAGATGTTCCCTACAACGAAGCATTACAGGGAGTCGATAATTTCACCCCAGTGTATGACTCACAGGAATCCATTTATGAAGATTTGTTTGCAGAACTAAAGGAAGCTGTGGATCTAATTGAAAGCGGTAACATAGCCAACGACATTATTTATAATGGAGACATGGGAAAATGGAGAAAACTGGCTAACTCCATTAGAATGCTTATGGCTCTCCGTCTTTCGGAAGTTGCACCCGCCGTTGCTGAAGCGGAGTTCAATGATGCTATGGAAGATGGCGTGTTGGAATCAAATGACGATAATCTTGTGTTCCAGCATTTGGCAGAAGCCAACAACCAAAATTATTGGTTCGGACAAATTGTAAACCAAAATAGGGAATGGTGGGCCCTCACGGAGAATCTGGTTGCAGAAATGCAGCCCGTTGACGATCCCAGACTTCCTGTTTATGGAAATCTGACGAGAAGCTCCGGGGAATATATTGGACTACTGTTCGGCGAAGAAGAGAATATTGGAACAGAAGAATATTCGTTGTTGGGAGATGCTATTTATGCGCAGGACGCCCCTGTTCAATTACTTACCTATGCCCAAATCCTTTTTGCACTGGCCGAAGCTGCTACTCCTGAAAGAAGTTGGATAGCAGGTGATGCCGCTTCCTACTATGAGATGGCAGTGGAACAATCCATATTGCAATGGACAGGAAGTACGGATGATGCAGCCGAATTTTTGGCACAACCAGGGGTTACTTATGATGCTTCGATGGCCATAGAACAGATTTCCACTCAACGTTGGGTACATTTGTTTATGTTCGGTTATGAAGCTTGGTCCGAATGGAGAAGAACAGGTTATCCCGATATAATGGTTTCCCCAAATGGTGTTGAAGTACCTTTGAGGTTAAGTTATCCGGATAACGAAGCCTTTAATAATGAAACCAATTATAATGATGCGGTCCAACGCCAATTTGGAGGGGACGATAGCATCCACGAATCACTTTGGTGGGATCAATAAATTAACACATTTACCGTGAAAATCAAAGGCCATCCGATCGGATGGCCTTTGATATTTGTAGATTTGTCTAGAATTAAAAAACATCCTCTTTGGTCAGGTACAATAGCCCTTCACCTGTTTCATTTAAAATACGTTTGGTGCGCAGGTAACGATTATAATTGTACTCATCAAAATCATCAGAATTTTGGTCCATAGTGCTTATATGGACATTTCCGGCGGAGTGAATAAACTGGTTGTCGCCAATCCACATTCCCACATGGATTACACGTTCCGAAGTGGAATCAGTGGCTTTGCGTCCAAAGAACAAAAGGTCTCCGGCAATCAGTTTGTCAAAATCTTTTGAATCGTCAACCAAAGTTCCTTCATGAATCTGTTGTGAAGCATCTCGGGGGATGATCATTCCGTTCATTAAATAAACAGTTTTGGTAAAACCACTACAATCCACACCTTTGGTGGAAGTACCTCCCCATAAATAGGGTACACCGAGCATTGTTTTGGAGGTCTCGACCAAACTTTCCTTCGTAAATGCCAAGCCGGATTTCCATTCGTTAAAAGTATTAGCTTCCTCTTTTGGCAGATATGCTTCCCGTCCATCCGGATATTTTATTTGATAAAAATTGCCGCTGTCGGTAATCAAACTGAAAATATTCCCGGCTACTACATCGGAAACGACTTCAGAACCAACATCAGCTGAGGTGTAAGACTTCCCATAAGTATTCGTATAAATTGCCTTTTCAGTTGCTTGCCAGGCATCAAAGTCCTCCTTGTTCATCAATTCAATACCACCAGCATCGACCCACCCGAGATACTTATCCGGAGTTTGGATAAGGTACCAGCTTCTCTCTTTTTGATATACGTTTAGAGGCATTCCCAAGGTGCCCTGTGTGACCAATTCTGCAGAATGGGCAGGTTTTGACCGCAGGTTGGCAACGGAATTATTGATTACCCCGTAAATCATTCCCTCTAACTTTTTTGAAGGCAATACCTCAATACTGTCCGTGTATGCTATTTTTTGGGAATCCAACTCTTTTTTAAAAGCACTCAAGGCTTCTGGAAGGTTGGTTTTGCCCATTATAACATAACCAGAAGAATTCTTCTCAGATTGAATATCAAAAAGAGCTACGCGCTTGTCTGGTGCATAGGTTTCTTTCACCGAGTTTATAATTGAATCAACTTTATTTGCTTCTTCGGCTTTCTCTTGTTGACATGATATAAAAAGAAGGCTTGTCAATGCTAGGTGTAGCATTCCAGTTTTTAGGGAGTGGGTAAATTTCATTATGTGAGTTAGTATTTAAAATGTGTTGGTATCCGCAAATTAATCAATAAAAGAGAAATGCTTCTCAACTAACATGCTCATTAACACTTCTAATCAATTTTTCAATGTCGTTTTTGTTATGATAGGCGCTAAGCACAATACGACTTACCAAAGGCCCATTTTCATCAGGATAATTGAAGTTGGTAAAAACAAACCCATCTTTGTTCAAGGCTGTTGCCATTCCGATATTCTGAAACTCAAAAGTAGGATGTCCCTCCATATGCGAGAAAAAAGAAGGGTTTTTCAGTAAACTTATAAAATACCTGTGGTTTTCCTCAAGTATTTGCAAGCGTTCGGAATATATTTGTTCGGCCCCCAACAGCGTTGCCATAAATGCTGGTGATGCAGGACTTGCCCCCCCGAAAAAAGGAGTGTTTTTGAGGTTTTCAATCGCGGCTTTATCACCAAACACTGCTCCTGCCTGTATGCCAAGTGCTTTTCCTAAGGAACAGCATACAAAAAGATTCACCGGCTTCAATTTCTTTAGGGTTTGATAACAACCATTCCCTTGATTTCCAACAATGCCAATACCATGTGAATCATCCCCCACTAGAATTACCTTTTCCAAAGGCAGTTTTCGCAGATCCTGAAAATTCGGGAATTGCTTACCGGAAAAATCTATGGTGTCAAAAAGTACTACAGGCAATTTCTCGGAATCTGTTGCCGTTGACACAGCGTTTAAAAGCTGTTCAAAGTCCCTGACTTGTTCCACACCATTTATTAATAGTGCGGTGTGGGCATTGGGTGCCGCAAATACGGGATGGCCCTGGGCTAATAGCTTGTGTACGACCAATTGCGCTGCCAAATAGCCGCTGGACATGGTCAAACAACGTTCACTGCCAACCCAGTTCGCCAAATAATTTTCAGCTTCTTCGTAAATGTCCAATTGTACATTCGATTTTCTGGAAGCCCCATAATGCAGTCCGTATTTGGATACATTTTTTAAATACAATGTTTTGAACGGTTCATAGTTTTGCAAACCTAAATAGGAGGTACCCCCAAAATATAAATGGAGTTTTCCGTTCACTAGGATTTGTCTATCAGGTATGCTTTGAATGGGATAGGCCATTAGAGCAATTCTATGCCGCTACCGGGCAACTTGGGGAACACCACTTTTCCACCTTCTAAAATTTCAACACCTTTGGCGATATCACCTTTTAGGAGCATGGCACCATCCATATCCACATAATCCAACTGTGGCAATAGTTGTGCAATGGCTGAAATGCCTACTGTAGACTCTGTCATGCAGCCCACCATAAGTTGTAACCCAAGCTCTCGCCCTTTTTTGATCATGCGAAGGGCAGGGGTGAGCCCCCCGCATTTGGTCAATTTAATGTTAATACCGTGAAAATAACCTCCGCATTGTTCCACATCGCTCTCTATAATACAACTTTCGTCGGCGATGACCGGAAGAACGGATTGCTCCTTCACCAAGGACATTCCTTCCCAATCATCGGCCTTGAGTGGCTGTTCCAAAAACTCTACGCCAAGTTCCTTCAATAACGGCGCATTCTTAATGGTTTCCTCTGCGCTCCATGCGGTGTTGGCATCTATCCTGAAAATGCTATCGGTGTGTTTGCGCAATTCGCGAACTATGGCAACATCATCCGAAGTTCCCAACTTAATTTTATACAACGGCCATGGTTTCTCTTGGAGTTTGGCCACCATTTTATCGATGGTGTCTATTCCGATGGTATAGTTGGTCATTGGATACTTCTCGTTGGAAGTTCCCCAGATTTCGTAGAGCGGTTTTCCTTTTAGTTTGCCATAAAGATCGTTCGCGGCCAAATCCAAGGCACAAAGCGTGAATTTATGAAGGTCAAGGGTTTCTAAAAACTCGTAAAAGTTTTCGGGAGAGTCAAATTCATAATTTTCAATTTGATCTTGGACCGCTTCTATTTCGGCCATCATCCCTTCAATGGTAATTTTATAATACGGATTGGAAGTGGCTTCCCCAAAACCCGTTTTTCCATCTAGAGAAAGACAAACGATCAAGGTGTCTTGCTCGTCCCGGGACTCTCTGGAAATGGTAAAGGTATGTGCTAGTTGAAGGATATATTTTTTGAGCTTTATCTGCATAGTTTTTTGGTATTGTAATCATGCTAAGATAGGGTTTCACACAAACATTATAAAAACAAAGGCCCACTGAAAAATCAATGGGCCTTTGCATATGTAAAGGGAATTGGATTAATATTTCCTTACACTGCCCGAAACGGATTTTTTGGTCTGAACGCTGGCATCACCAGTGTACTTGATATCCGCTCCACTGCTGGCATCGGCCACTAAGGATTCCGAAACATTCACGGAAATATCGGCTCCGCTACTGGCATCAGCGTTACATCTTTTTACAATTAGATCTTGCGCTTTAATATCAGAACCGCTACTTGCATCCGCAAAAAGGGCATCTGCCTGACCTGATACTCTAATATCGGCACCGCTACTGGCATCGGCGGAAACTTCGCCGGCCATAATCTCAACATGTAAATCGGCACCGCTGCTGGCATCCAGCTCAATGTTTTGGGCCTTGATTACGTTCTGAGCGATAAGGTCGGCGCCACTGGAGCTTTCCAAAGCAGTAATTTCCGGTAGGGTCACATATACATTTTTGGTCGCACGTCCGATATTTTCAATAGCATGGATTTTTAATCTACCATCTTTAATGTCGGTACCTATTAGGTCGATGATGTTCTCGTCGGCTTCGACGGTAATGTGAAAGTCAGAGCCTTGGGTCACGAATACATCGATACCTTCCGAGGCAGATACGACGTCGAAATCCTCTTTTACATCTCGACTCTCTTCTACGACTTCGCCGTTACCTGTTTTTCCGTTGCCGAAGTTCACATCCATCATGCATGAGGATGCAAAGAGGGATAGGAGTGCGGCGATTGCTAATCTTGCTAGTGTTGTCATGATTGTTGTTTTAGTATTGATTGATTGTGATAATTAGTGTTTTCTGAAAATAATTTCAGTGTAAATGTCCGTTTTTATGTGTGCGTTTTAAATAATGATCTACTGAATTGACGAATTAAGTGACTCAATTGTTACTTTTTTCTTTGGCTTTAACATTTACCCCGTTTTCATCGATTTTCAATTGAACGGAATCTTCAGCATCCTGAATGTTAATATCTATGCCATCTTCATTGATGATTATTCTTCCATTTCCATCAGAATCATCGTCATCGGTGTCATCTTCGGGGCAATCCAAACACTGTAATTCCCCATCATTGTTCATTAACCAGTGTTGGCCGGCCATGCCACTTCTATAAAAACCTTGGTCGTTATCAATTCCCCTACCAATATATCGGCTTGTGTTATCATCAAAGTGGACCGTCATGGATTCTGGTACATAAATAGTTACGGTAACCTCTTGGTTTCTGGCCTTGTTCGATATCTCGGTGGTCAAATATTTGTCCAAGACAATCTCATTGCCATCTACCGTGTAGGCGTACTCTATGTTCCTAGCACGGTCACGTGCTGCTGGTGTAGAGCTTCCATCTGCATCCTTTCTAATATTAATACTGATGGAATCCGTATCCGATTTTCTTATTTTGATATCAATTTCGTCGGACATTAAAATTCGGTCGTCGTTTTCGTCATAACCGAAGGTCATCCTACCAAAATGAATATCATCACGATCGTAATCCATATCGGCATCTTTCATGGTAATGATCAAGGTATCCGATGGAACAGTAAAGTTGACTTCTTCATTTTGGTTCACGCTTCCGGTGTATGAAAATTCGGCAGCTTGCTTCACTCCGAGGGCAATCAATGCTCCTATAGAGATCAACCAAAGTCCCAGCAAGGAGAATTTTGCAATGTTCCCGATGGACTTTAGGTTGGTTACCAAGATCTTCAACCCTAGGTACATCACAAAGAAGAATGGAATCCCAAAGGCGAAGAAACCGAATAACAAGGTGGCCCAAACTGGAATTATACCAGCCTCGATAATAGTATTGTAAAGGTCTATGATCGGGAAATTGGAAGCATCGAATGCGCCGAGCGTTACTATGGCTATAAACAGTGCAATTAAATTTGCTGCGCCGACCAGTACCAATATAATACCAATGAACTTACCGAATAACTTAAATAGGAAGAGAATAATGTCCCCGATAGTATCAAAAAAGGTCTTGGAGCTGCTTTTGACCCTGTTGCCCACCTTTTCGTAGTCAACACTTTTTACCTTGTCGGCAACATCATCAAACCCCTCTTTAACTTTGCGTTCTATATTGCTGATGTTGACGGGCTCCCCCCGCATATCCAACTTTTGGGAAGTGGTAATAGCTTCGGGGACCAAAATCCAAAGTAGTATATAGGCGATAAGTCCAAAACCACTTGTGAATACGGCCAATAGAATAAAAATGAGTCGTACCCAAAGGGCATCGATGCCCAAATAGTGTTCCAAACCTGCGCAGACACCACCAATATATTTGTGGTCGATATCCCTGTAGAGCTTTTTAGCTTTGCCTGGAGTAGGTTCAGCGTAGCTCCTTTTGGGTTCGTCCTCAAAAATATCCTCGTCCACCATGTAATCTTCGGGCTGGCCCATTACATCGATTACTTGATCAACTTCTTTATGGGTGATTACTTGTCGCTCGTTCTCCATTTTTTCGAGAAAGAGCTCTGCTATCCTTGCCTCAATATCGGCAATGATCTCGTCGCTTCCCTTGGTACCGGAAAAGGAGCGTTTTATGGACTCCAGGTACCGTCTCAGCTTGTTATACGCATCGTCGTCTATATGGAAGAGCGTATTTGCTAAATTTATATTTACTGTCTTGTTCATTTTTTGATACTATTTTGTGTTGGTTACCAGATTGACTGCATTTCTAAGTTCGTCCCAGGTGCCGTTGAGTTCGTTAAGGAACAATTGGCCTGTTTCGGTGAGCGCGTAATATTTACGTGGTGGCCCAGAGGTGGATTCTTCCCAACGGTAGTTGAGCAATCCCGCGTTCTTTAGCCTTGTGAGCAAAGGATATATGGTACCTTCCACTACTAACATCTTTGCGTCCTTTAGGGCGTCCAGAATCTCTGAAGCATATTTGTCGTCATCTTTTAAGATGGACAAAATGCAGTACTCCAGAACCCCCTTGCGCATTTGTGCTTTTGTGTTTTCTATGTTCATAATTTCATGGTTCTAAATTTATGCTGAACTGGGTTCGGCATCTGATTAACAGTTCATTTTTTGTTTTCCCAAACTTGGTTTGGTTTCGTTCCCACTCCAGTCCCCTGAATTGGGCAGGGGAGTGGAAACGGTTCTTTGATTGATGATTGTTTTTTTCGTTTTTTGATTAATGTTTAAACTCCTTTTCTTTGATTGATGATGAATATGTCGGAGGTGATTAAGCTCCTTTTATGATGAATGATTGATTTTATTCCCGTTGTGCTTCGTCCACAACTTTTTCGTTTTCGATGATTTGCATTTTTTCTACACCTCCATTGCTCGATACAATAAATTTAAATTGCACAGGTCGCTCATTCATAAAAAAGGTGTTCGTTGTTTTTGCGAAGAGCGTCGCCTGCATTTTTTCCGTTATCAATTGAAGCGTACCATTGTCTTTTTTGATTTGAACCGTACCAACCTGCGGGGATGTATAGTTTCCCTCATAAGAATCCAATATCTCTTCAGATACTGTAATGGCTTCGGTGGTATCTTCGCTTTCCATCAAATGGTGGTCGTAGCTCAACTCTCTTTTTATCTTCCATCCATCATCGATTAGCATCCATACGTGTGTAAATTTTGCAATGTCCCCTTTCTGATATTCGTTTTTTTCATTTAAAAATTCAAAACGATGAACGCCATGTTGAATGGCCCCGTAGATTTCTCCATCCTTTTTAAGGGGATAGACTTCAAGGCTTCCGTCTATCAATATTCTTTTGGAATACTGTGGTGCCGAAGGGTCTCTTTTTTCACAGTTTTCTCTGGTCGGCTTCAAAAAAGCTTCCCTTCCGTCTGTAAAACCACCTCTATCGTGGTAGAATTCAAAATCTTCTGTAAACAAAGACTCCATGGTCTCTACATCGCATTTATTAAAAGCCGCATCGAACAATAAACTGTCCTTGGATTTCAATAAGAGGTAGAGTTCCGATGTTGATGGTTCCTGCGCTTGTATTGAGCCCACCACGCATAAGGTCAAAATTCCAAATAAGTATCTAAGGTTCTTCATTACTTGATGAATTTAATGGTGAACGGATATTTGAAATACTCTCCCTCGTTGGTCCTTATAGTGGCCAAAATGGTAAATACAATGTTTACAACGGCCAAGGCCAATTGTAAAAAACCAGAAATACCCACCGGCCAGATCCACCTTCCGAACATAAAATCGTCACTGTCGATATGAAAATTCAAATTGTTGATGTCGCTCAATCCGTGAAACCCGAAAAAGTTCCAATCGAACAAGTCTGGCCAAAATCCAATAAAGAATGGGATAGTGACCAAACCTGCCACGATGGAATAAAGCAACATACTAATTTGAAAATTAAGAGCCTGTTTGCCGTTATAGTCGACAAACGCATGCTCTTTTTTGTTTGCGGTCCATAAGATTAACGGAAGTATAAAGTTTCCGAAGGGAATAAAATACTTCGAGAACATGGACGCGTGGATGATCGCGGATAAATTTCGTTCGTGTTTGGTGATTGTAGTTGCCATTTTTTTGATTGATGTTTTTTGATTGTAAAATGGTAAACCTATTAGCTTACGATGCAAATATATATCCAAAAGATGGTACTATGCAAAACAAAGTACTATGATTTAACAAAAAATTAACAATAATTAATACCATCTTTTTACCTATTTTTAAGCAGATTTAAATAAAAAATATGGCACTTACACCCAGTAAAATCAATATGTTCACTTTTATGAAGCTCCCTTCGGCATGGTGGTGCGGGGTGCGGCTTAAATATATTGATGATAAAAAAGCATTGACCACTGTAAAGCTCAAATGGATGAATCAGAATCCATTTAAATCGATGTTTTGGGCCGTTCAGGGGATGGCCGCCGAGTTGAGTACAGGAGCTTTAGTGATGAACGAAATCCAAAAAAGTGGCAAAAAAGTGTCCATGTTAGTAGCGAACAATAAAGCCACCTTTACCAAAAAAGCTACGGGACGCATCAATTTCACCTGCGACGATGGGGAACTGATTGCCGATGCGATAAAAAATACCGTGGAAACAGGAGAAGGGCAAACCTGTTGGATGAAAGCCGTAGGGGTCAACCAAGATGGGGTAGCAGTGTCCACCTTTCATTTTGAGTGGACGGTGAAGGTGAAGAGCGTTTGAGATGAGTTTAACCTAAACTGTAACAAAATCTTTAATTCCCCAACATATAAATAGAAATCAAAAAACATCCATACAGAATGAACGCACACGAAATAGATTATCAGATTTACGGCGAAGAAATGCAATATGTGGAAATAGAACTTGACCCACAAGAAGCTGTTGTTGCCGAAGCAGGCAGTTTTATGATGATGGACTCCGATATTAAAATGGACACTATCTTTGGTGATGGTTCCAACCAAGATACCGGGGTTTTGGGCAAGTTGTTTTCCGCGGGCAAGCGTTTGCTAACCGGAGAGAGCCTTTTCATGACCGCTTTCCTGAATATTGGTCAAGGTAAAAAACAGGTAAGCTTTGCTTCGCCCTATCCAGGTAAAATAGTTCCCATCGACCTCTCCGAAAAGGGAGGAAAGTTCATCTGCCAAAAGGATGCATTTCTGTGTGCTGCCAAAGGTGTTTCCGTTGGTATTGAATTCTCCAAGCGCTTAGGTCGTGGCTTTTTCGGTGGTGAAGGTTTTATCATGCAAAAGTTGGAAGGCGATGGTATGGCCTTCGTACATGCCGGAGGCACCATGGCCAAAAAGGTATTGGCACCTGGCGAGGTATTAAAAGTGGATACCGGTTGTATTGTCGGTTTTTCCCAGACCGTGGATTATAATATTGAGTTTATCGGGGGCATCCGAAACTCGGTGTTCGGTGGTGAGGGACTGTTCTTCGCTACACTTCGTGGTCCTGGAACCGTTTATATCCAATCCTTACCATTTAGTAGATTGGCCAGCCGTGTGTGGGCCGCTGCACCTCGCGGTGGTGGAAAAGATAAAGGGGAAGGCAGTATCTTAGGTGGTCTTGGTGATTTGCTCGATGGCGATAACAGGTTTTAATTTTAGGAGTTAGGAGTTAGGAGAGCCGAGGTTCAATGTCATGCTGAACTTGTTTCAGCATCTCATCAAAAAATGGATTCCGCATCAGGTGCGGAATGACAAGTGCAGCTTGAAGAATCCAACCATCCAAATATCCGACATCAGAAGTCTAAAAAATTCACTTCTTTTGTGCCTATGAATTTCAACGACCTGTTCCACTTTCTGGAAGAATTGCAACAAAACAATAACAAGGAATGGATGGATGCAAACCGTAAATGGTACAAATCCCTTCGGAATGATTTCATCGCTTGGTTGGATGATTTGGATATGTCCATGGCCCAGCTCCATGATGATTATTACCCCACTCCGGGTAAAAAGGGCATTAACCGTATCAACAATAATTTGATGTTCCACCCGAACAAACCCATTTATAAAGATCATTTTGGGGCAGGATTGGATAAAGCTCCCAATTCAGCCGATTTTTATATAGAGATAGGTTTAAAAAATTGCTTGTTGGCCGGAGGTCGCTGGCGACCCGATTCCAAAACCCTTCGCAGTATCCGGGATGCCATTGATTATAATGGAGAGGAACTGCAAAAGATACTGGACAAACCTTCTTTCAAAAAGATGTTAGGTGGTCTTTATGAAGACGAAAAACTGGTGTCATCCCCCAAAGGATTTTACAACGACCATCCACACATAGAATTATTGCGTAACAAAACTTTTGCCGTGGAATATAAATTGACCAAAAAGGATGTGCTCCGAGATGATTTCAAGGAAAAAATCATTGAGGTTTACAAGGAAATGCTACCCTTTCGTCAATATTTGAACCAAGCAGTTACTGTTTAGTCCACTTTGTCCGAAGCTTCTATCAAACGGGCCGATAGGTCTGGGCGTTCCATATCCTTATCATAGGGAAACATAGGCCGAATGATTCTTTTGTGCCCCAAACGCTCTAAGTCTTGATCTACACCGCCGGGTGTCAACATCATGATCCAGTCGCCACGCATGTTGTAAAGTTCGGGAACCAAATAACCGATTTTGACCACGATGATATCGGTTTTACTTGGTGTAAGTCCCAAGTTGGTAAAATCCGATTTTCTGTGGTACGGTTTTCTTTTTTTTGTCACAATCACATGGGCATTGCCCACTTTTACCACGACCTCGGTCTCGGCATGAACATCACCCTGTTTTATGGCGGTTACTTCACCAGTCAATTGTAATGGTGGGGCATACCTGTCGTCTATTTCAGCACCAACTGGGGCACTCACTTCTCCACCAACACCAACTTTTATGGCTTCCTCGACCAATTTAGGCCCAGGAATGGAGGCATAGATCAATGATTTGCCATCGGTTTTATGAAACTCTTCTCGTTTTAATAGTTCCGTCAAGGTCCAAGTAACATCCCCGGCACCACCTGCGGTGGGGTTATCGCCCATATCGCTTAACATAAAAGGCTTTTTGTCACTGGCAAGGGCAGTTTCCAAAGCTTCTTCATATGATTTTGTTGGAGCCACGAATTCAAACTCCTCTCGGACATCCCAAAAACTATTGGCCAATTTTTTCGCACCTTTGGTTACCTGTTCCTTATCATCGCCCGTTACCATGACCACAGCGTGGTTTCTTGGCTCATCGGCCCAAGCGTAGCCAATCCAAATGGCCGCATCGATAACACCTTCTTTTTGCTCTACTTCCGGTACTTTGGCGTACAGACTTTTCCCGGGCTCCACTCGAGTACTCGTTTTTTCTCCAGGTAACAAGATGGGAACGGGAACCCACGCTTTGTATTTTGGTTTGCCTTTGCCGTTCTCCAATCGAGATACCAAGTTTTCCACAGCTCTTTTACGCGATTCTGTGGCATCCTCATGAGGAGCCATGCGGTAACAGGTAATCAAATCAGAGTGTTGCGCCAGTCGTTTGGACACATTGCCGTGCAAGTCCATAGAAGTCGATATAAGAACGTCAGTGCCCACAACTTCACGGATTCTTTTAATGAGGTCGCCTTCAGGGTCGTCCAACCCTACAACACTCATCGCACCATGAATATCAAAGAAAAGACCATCATACGGCAAGTTTTCTTCTAACATGGAAAGGGTTTTCTCAACCAACGATTCGTAAGCTTCTCGGGTAACGGTACCTCCCGGCAACGATTTTCCCACTAAAGTGGGAACCCATTCGGCGCGTTGTCGTAATGAAGAACCAGCTTCCATAAATGGGTAGCGGTTAAATATGGAGTCCCCGATTTTAGGATGAAACGCTTCTTCGTGCGTTAGGGCAGGAGAAAACGTACTGGATTCAATCCCCAGGCCTGCAATGGCTATTCGGGGTAGTTTTTTCTCGGTGTTTTTCTCACAGCCAATCAAAATGGCAAAAAGGAATAGAAACAATAATGGGTTGCGCATGGTATTGAGTTTGGTCGGTTTTACTAAAGTATAAATATCGACATTATTGTGATGGTGTCAAAAGGAGAAGTGATTCATCTATATAAATGGATTAGCACTATATTTAGAAAAAACTTATTCATTTTGAAGAACGATAGAATCAGAAACATGCAGCGAGAGTTGCTTTCGGACAATTGGTATACCCTTGAGAAAATCACTTTTGAATATTTACGGGACGATGGCATTTGGGAAAAACAATCACGAGAAGCTTACGACCGCGGGAACGGTGCTGCGATTCTACTCTATAATGTTGAAAAGGGAAAAGTAGTGCTAACCAAGCAGTTTCGTATGCCCACTTTCGTCAACGGAAACGAGGATGGAATGATGATTGAGGCCTGCGCGGGACTTTTGGAAAAGGGAAATGCCGAACAGACCATAAAAATGGAGGTAGAGGAGGAGACCGGTTATAAAATTGATAAGGTGAAGAAAGTATTTGAAGCGTATATGTCTCCAGGCTCCGTTACCGAAATCCTTTATTTTTTTATTGGTGCTTATGAAGATGGTATGAAAATCAGTGAAGGCGGCGGTGCCGAGGACGAAACAGAGAATATCGAGGTTTTGGAAATTGATTTTAAAAAAGCTATTGGTATGATGGAGTCCGGAGAAATCAAGGATGCCAAAACAATCATGCTGCTACAATATGCTCAAATCCAAGGTATTTTTGATCAGTAGTTTTCATATAGACTTTTTAAAGTTTCGTACATGGTTTTCCTGATTTCTTTGGAGGGTAACCTAAAATGATTGTTCATAAAACTGAAAATGAGCAATTTGCCCGATTTCGTCTTTACATAACCGCTCAAATTATAATTGTTCCCCACCGAACCGGATTTAGCAAATAGAAAAGGTTCCGTGGTTGGGTCTTCCCAGTGCTCCACCGTATTATTTGGTCCCCACATGGGAAATAGCGCAAAGAGGCGCTCTTCCGGAATTTGGTTGCATAGTTTTTGAAGTATCTGAACAAACGACCTTGGTGTAAATAAATTATAGCGTGATAGTCCGGAACCATCCACCCAGCGTGGGCGATGCTCCAAATCTTTCAGTTGATTATCCAGTATATAATCTATGGCCCTTTTGGTGCTCAAGGTATCGGAAATCATCCCCGAAGCGGTAAGTAACAATTGCTCCGCCAAAAAGTTATCGCTCTTCAATAGCATCCGTTTGTATATGGAATCCGTCTCCATGCCATACAACATTTGTTTTTCTCCCTTGGGGAAATGTTGGGTCAAGAAAATCTCTTTTTCTGTGGCTATTTCCAATAATTGCTTCGTTAAACTATCACTGGTCATATAAGGGACTTCCAAAGTGTCCTGCTCCATTGGGGCAATAAAGAATTGGTTTTTGAACTCGATTCTTTTTATGGTTGTGTCCTTCACTACTGTTTGATTTTCAAAATAGTCAGGGGAAACCTCCAAATCACCGTTGTTTGAAATCGTAGTAACATTACCATAAAGGGGCATCGCGGATTTTTCGGGCGAAAAATAGGTGTCATAATCTTCCCAGGCCCAACCAGGTCCGTATCGTTGCTCATCATGGTTTTTGGTGTAAAGAGCAATAGTTCTTTGGTTTTTCAGCCAATTAATAGCCGTACTGTCCATAAAATAGGGGTGAAGCAAAGATGGGTCGCCGGTTCCTTCTACAAATACAGTGTCATTGGCAACCAAATATTTTAGGGCCGGGATATGTTTGGGAAGCAAATTAAGACCCGTGTAAAAAGTCACAATCTTAGTATTACTGGCCGGGGTAAAGTATTTATCGCCGTTCAAATTATAGATTTCTTTTCTACTATTTGCATCAATGACAACCAAGCCATGGAAGGAATTTTGAAGTTTGTCGTTCCCTATTTTTGAATTAAGTGTTTTTTTGACTGAACTGCAACTGGTCAATAAGGCGGCAATGATGAAATGTCTGAAAATCAGTAGTTTGAATTGGTTTTTATATGTTTCGAGCATATGATTTTTAGGTGGAATTTAACAACAAGATATTCAATTTTTAACTGCAAGTTAGCTTTTTAAACCTCCTTTTTTAGTAATTTAGAACACAACCTTTTTACCCAATTTAATCAAATTGATATGCCTAGAGCTATGTTAGATTACACCAAAACAATCCTTCAAAAGGTGAGTTTTGATGCTAAACTCTTCACTAGGGAGCTTCAGAAAGCTATTTCTAGATTGTTGCCCAGTGAAGTAGAGGAATTGAAAATCTGGTTGCAATTTTATATTGTGGACAAACCAGAATTACATTCAACAATGTTATTATTAAAAACTTAAACACTACCAAGGGCCGCTGAAAAGCGGCTCTTTTAATTTTTGGACAACGGACTGATGATTTTCACGTCCTGAAAAGCAATTGCTCCACGAACAATACTGGAGATAACTTCTCTTAATGCGTCCGTTATCTGTATTTTTAGTTCGCTTTTATGGTATATCATGCTTATTTCCCGGGCAGGGGAAGGAGTTTGGAAAGATTTAAGGTTTGCAGCTTTGTCTTTATCAAGGTGTAGAGTGTTCAAGTAGGGCAATAAGGTCATTCCCATACCTTCGTCCGCTAAGCTAACCAAAGTTTCAAAGCTTCCGCTCTCTATTTTAAAATGTTCCCCACGCAGGTTTTTGGAGGCTTTGCATAGGTTGATGACCCCTTCACGGAAACAATGCCCATCTTGTAATAAAAGTACGTCGTTTACATCCAAATCACTCGTGGTGAGCTCACTTTCGGTTGCCAAACGGTGATTCTTGGGTACATATCCTACAAAGGGTTCATAATAAAGAGGGCGTTCTTTTATAAATTCAATTTCCAAGGGAGTTGCCGCTATCCCGGCATCCAAATGCCCATCCATAATATTTTTGATCATGGTTTGGGTGGATTGTTCCTTTATAATGAGGTTTACTTTTGGATATTTCCTAATGAACGAATTCAAAAACATTGGGAGTAATGTTGGCATTACCGTGGGTATAATTCCCAAGGTATAGTCCCCACCAATATAACCCTTATCTTGATCTACAATGTCTTTGATGCGCTCTGCCTCAGCAACAATGTTTTTAGCTTGGGCAACTATTTTTTTACCAACTTCTGTGATGGTTATAGGTTTTTTGCTTCTATCAAAAATGAGAACATCGAGTTCGTCCTCCAATTTTTGAACCTGCATACTCAATGTAGGTTGGGTTACAAAACTCTTTTCCGCGGCCAGGGTAAAGTTCTTGTGTTCAGCAACGGCCAGCACATATTGAAGTTGGGTAATGGTCATTCAATTATAAGTTTAGAGGATAAAAGTATGAAAAACCATCAGGTTAATCTATAGAAAAAGCGTAATCCTGTACCATTACTATACGCAAATAAAAAGCCTGCGCAATGGCAGGCTTTCTTTTGATTGATGATGTTTTTAGAGTTAGAATCGAATGGTAAACGCCATATCTTCCTCGCCAACGGTAAACTTGGCACTATTGAAGCTAGGTGGTCCCATGGTCATATCATTACCGGACATGCCATAGCTTTCTTTGGGCATTCCATTGGATTGATAATCCATTCGGTTGTTGTCATTGGCATCGTGTAGGGCCAAAATGGCGTAGTTGCCCGGTGCTACGTTGGCAAATGTTAGAATGACTTTCCCCTCTTTAATCTCACTTTGTAAATTTTGTACTCCGGGTCCTTTCATAAAAGTGTCTTCGGTGTGTAGCCCCGCGAGTACCTTGCCTTCGTTGTTAGTGATATTATCGATAGTGATGGTAATGTCCACGCCGGTTTTTTCTTGTGCCAGGCCAACGATGCTTACTAAAAATAGACTTAATGCTAGTGTTACAGTTTTCATAATGGTTGTTTTTGATGTTTTGTATACTCCAAAGTTTCAAAAGAAGTGACTCTTAAAAAATTTCAACCTACCGAAATGTCGATTTTTTGGAGTGAACTGCAATCGATAATCAGGAAATCAATTCGGAGGTAAAAATCTACAATTGGGCACTTCATTTTGGTTTAAAAACCTGAGTGAAAGCAATTTTGGGGCATCAATCTAAACAAAAAGTCATGAAAATCTTTATCAAACTTGTTACCCTATTACTTTGTGCCGGCGCTGTTTTTGGCCAGCAAACCATCTCAGGAAAAATTACCGATACAAAGAACAATCCTATTGAAGGGGCCAACATTTACCTGGAGGGCACCTATGATGGAGCTTCCTCGGACAAGGACGGGAATTTTAGTTTTGAGACCACGGAGGAGGGTACTCAAATACTCATTGTTTCCATGTTATCTTATGAGCCGCACTATGAGGCCGGCGATGTGTCCTATTTTCAAAATCTGCACATAAAATTGATGGAATCCGTTAATTCCCTATCAGGAGTTACATTGACCGCCGGTACGTTTGAAGCCGGTAACAATTCCAAGGCATCCGTATTGAAGCCACTCGATATTGTGACCACTGCGGGCGCTACTGGTGATTTTGTGGCCGCGTTGCAGACCCTTCCGGGAACTACCACGGTTAATGAAGATGGTAGATTGTTTGTTAGGGGGGGCACAGCGGGCGAAACACAGGTCTTTATAGATGGACTTCGGGTTTTTCAACCATTCAATGCCACAGCAAACAATACGCCAACACGAGGTAGATTCTCCCCATTCTTGTTCAAAGGTATTTCTTTCAGTACCGGAGGATATTCTGCCGAGTACGGTCAGGCACTTTCCAGTGTATTGTTGTTAAATACTACGGATGTACCATTGCAGGAAAAAACAGATATATCCATTATGAGTGTTGGGGGTGGCCTCGGGCATACCAAGATTTGGGGCGACCAATCGTTGAGCATCAACACCTCCTATATGAACCTTGCCCCATACGAAGCATTGATTCCTTCTACCCAAGGCGTTCGTTGGAAAAGCCCTTATGAATCTGTTTCCGGTGAAGCCGTTTTTAGGAGCAAAGGTGAAAAGAGTATGTTCAAACTGTACACGGGTTTCAACCATTCCAATTTAGATATTGAACAGGAGGACATCAATTTTGATGATTTTGTACGCTTTGGCCTGAAGAACAATAACTTATATTTTAACTCATCCTATAAATACTATTTTGAGAATGACTGGAGCCTAACATCAGGCGCTTCCATTGCATGGGACACCAATAAAATTGGGATAGAAGACGACAAGGTGGACAATAAGGAAACCTCTTCGCACCTTAAGGTAAAGGCCCGTAAAAACTTTAGCAACCGATACGATTTGAGTTTTGGAACGGAATATTTCCATACCAATTATGATGAAACTTACACCGATGTAAATATTGATGAATTTGACAATAATTATACTGACGGACTTTGGGCCGGTTTTGCTGAATCCGATATCTATTTGAGCAATAAGTTTGCCATGAAACTGGGCATAAGGGCAACGCAAAGCAGTTTGCTCAAAGAATTTAAAGTGTCTCCGAGGTTGTCCTTGGCATACAAACCGGGAGAGAGCGGCCAGTTTTCTTTAGCCTACGGTGATTTTTACCAAAGACCGCTTTCAGATGTTCTCAAGTTTGATGAAAGCCTGTCCATGGAGAAAGCATCCCACTACATCTTAAATTATCAATACATAAACAATGGAAAAACATTTAGAACAGAGGTCTACCATAAGGCGTATGGCCAATTGGTAAAATATGATTCTGAGATGCCACAGTTTGATTCCGCATATAGCAATTCAGGGGACGGATATGCCCAAGGTGTTGATGTATTTTGGAGAGATAGCAAGAGCATTGAAAACCTGGACTACTGGTTTTCCTATTCTTATTTGGATACCGAGCGAGACTACCAAAATTTTCCTGAACGGGCCACTCCCAACTTTGCACCAAAGCACAATGCTTCGCTCGTAACCAAATATTGGGTGGACAAGTTGCGCTCGCAAGTGGGGTTGTCATATTCTTACGGTTCGGGAAGGCCTTATCACAATCCCAACAACCCTGGTTTTATGCAAGAGAAAACCAAATCGTACAATAACTTGAGCTTTAACTGGGCCTATCTTATCGACCAACAAAAAATCCTATACTTCTCCGTAAGCAATCTGTTGAGCCTAAATAACGTGAGCAATTATCAGTATGCCAATACTCCAGATGTGGGAGGGGTTTATAATAGAAGGGCCATAACCCCTCCAGCGGACAGCTTTTTCTTCGTAGGTTTCTTCTGGACGATAAGTACCGATGGTAAAAGTAATCAGCTGGATAATCTATAGGCTACTGCTGCATTTTGAGGTAATAGTCGACAGAATGTCGACCTGAGCCATATACAATAAAGAATAAGGAAGTTATCAAAACAATAATGGCCAACATTAGATAGTTAGTGTTCATTACCCCTATAAAGTTGGTGAGGATAGCACCGAACAAAATCGGCAACTGTGCAATGGCGGCCCATCTGGTGAGTAAACCAACGGTAATCAAGATACCGCCAACAAAATGTGCGGGAATTAGATAATGAAGAAAAATCATTCCTCCGGGAACATCTTGGAACGGTTTTGCCAACCGCTCCATTTCCTCATAATTGGACATAAACTCGATTCCTTTGACAAAAAAAACGACACCGAGTAAAACTCGGATTAAATCGAGTAAAAGATAGGTATGGGCATTGGCCCACTTGTTGAGCTTTTTTATGAGACCCATGTGGTTGAAGTTTGTGGATTGCTTACATAAGATACTCATTTTAAGTGGTATATTTAATTTTTTCACATAAATATTGATAATGATATTTGAGTTTTAAGTGAAATCAATTAAAAATATCAACCATGTCATTAAACGAACTTATATCTGAAAGCAGTCACTCAAAGAACTACTTACTCCAAAATCAATTCCATCTGAATATCGCTGCGGGCATATGGAGATGCGACCTTGGCCATTTCCACGAAGCCGAGTTTTTTGTACAGTGCAAGGGCTGGAACCAATTTTCTATTGCTTTCCAAAAATAATTTTTTGGCGCCCAATTGTTTTGCTTTCTCAATAATATGCTGGCCCAATAGTTTGCCTATTCCTTTGCCTTGTGCAGTAGGAGAGACACCCATCTTGGAAAGTTCAAAATCGTACCCGTCATAAATACAAGGTATCAAGGAACAAACCCCTACCGGTTGCTCATTCAATAAGGCAACTGCAATATATCCGCCTTTGTCCAAAATGTAGCTTTTCGGATTGTGTAGAGCAAGACGGTCCATTTCCTCAATTTGAAAATATTTGATAATCCATTCCTCATTCAGGTCTCTGAATGCATCTTTATAAGCTTCGGAATAGGGGACAATGGTAAAAGAGGCATCCATTATGAGGTTATTTTTCGTTTTTGCCATTAAAAATAATTTGAATTTCAATTACATCCGTAAACTCAAAAGCACTTTTTATCGACAGAAACTGCTTATCTATCAATTCACTATGCTGTTCAACGAAAAAATTACCAGTTGGACGATAAAATATTTAGTTTTACATTAGATTAGTCATAAAATTCTTACAAGGTCCCAAATCTTGCGAATTACAAACTTAAAAACATATTGGCCTGTCCCAATCAGGCAACTTAACCTACAAATTCCAATCGGCTATGGAGATAAAACTACCCAAGTTTCCCCAAACTACATTCCCGTACCCATGTGAGCGTTATCTATTTGCGTTTCTGGTCATTATTTTTCTTGGTCTTCCATTGCAGGCCCAAGAGCAAAATGGTCCCAATGTAAGTTACGATGTACCGTTTCAAAATTTGTTGAAATTCAACCGATTTTTGATCAATCCCACTTTTTCATCCATTCGGGAGGACAAATCGTACATCAATTTTTTTCATCGAAGTCAAAGTGCAGATTTTACCAACAACCGTCAGAACTACTTTTTGAGTTATAGCGGCCGGTTGAACGATAGAATTGGCTTGGGCCTAAGCCTCTACAATCAGCGAGTTGGCATAATCTCCAATTTGGGCATAATGGCCAATTACTCCCATGGCATTCAATTGGGTGAAGAGAGCAGCCTAACTTTTGGCGTGAACATTCCTTATTATGTGAGCAGTTATGACCCGAGTAGGGTGGTTGCCTTGGAAGAAGACCCTTTTTTGAACGAAGCTAGCGAAAGTTCCATTATCTCTTTTCAACCCGGGTTGAACCTTAGTTTGGGCAAGTTTGATTTTGGCGTTTTTGCCCAAAACTTGGTGGACTTTAATTTAAAATCCAGTGAATCGCTGACCCAGTTCAAACAAAAAACATTCTCTGGCCACATTCAGTATGTGCACCAATTGGAATATGGTAAGGGTATTTTTGAGGATGCGCGATTAATGCCCTTGGCAAGAGCTCGTTTTGAAGGCAGTGAAGATCCTGTTTTCGGCGGAGGGATTATTTTTGACCTTCCAAAACTGGGTTGGGTACAAGCTGGATATGATCAATTTTATGGTGCATCCGCAGGAACGGGGTTCAATTTAAACCAGCGGTTGTCCTTCGGCTATAATTTTGAGAAGAGCTTAGTGAATAGTATAGCCAATCTTGGTGTGACCCACGAAATTTCCATTGCATACTCTTTTGTGCCCAATCTTTCCAAAAATACATTCGTCTCCAATGATGAAGAAGATATAGAGAAAAAGAAAATTGAGAATACAGCTGTAGCGGCTGCAGGAGAGGAAACCAAAAAGACGGAACAAAGCAGTAAACTGGATGTTGAAACCACTTTGCGCCCCACCAATAAGGAAGAAAGAGCCTATTGGGAGGAAAGAGTAGCCGAATTACAAGAAAAGCAAGAAGACAGTTATGCCGTAATAGACGACTTACTTTATAAAGTGGATTCCATGAAACAGAGTCGGGAACAAGACATGGAAAAGCGTTTTGAGATGGTCATGCGCTTGGTAAAACGGCACAATGGTGACGAGATTCCGGATATCCAAGAAAAGGCACAAAAACTTTATATGGCAAATAGCAAGGACCTGGATTCCCTGTACAATGCTTTTGATGCTTCCACTGAAACGGCTTTGGCCATGAATTCCAAACCGCCACCAAAACAAGTTGAAAAGAAAAGCGAAGGGACCTTTAACGGCGGAGCGTTCAAGCCCATTGAAAAATACATCAATCTAGAAGGTGTAGGGCAAGGACATTACATTGTGGCTAACGTTTTTAAAAATGAGACCTACCTGAAAAACTTCATGGAAGAATTGAAGAGCAAAGGGATACAGGCACAATACTTTAAGAACCCGGATAATGGTCTCAACTACGTCTATTTGGCAAAGTACGACCAAAATGAATTGGCTTACCAAGCGTACAACTCAAAAATGAAGGGTAAGTACCAAGACGAGATTTGGATCATGCACGTGGAAAATTCAAGGTATTCCAACTGGGCCGACGCTATTTTTCAGGATATCGAATAATCAATCAATAATTTTTAGTCCTCCATTAATCCTGCAATGCCCTGGCTCCCCGAGTCGGGGCGTTCTTTTAGTTCAGATATTATTTTTTGATGATCATCCGAACGGGTCTGGGACAACTTGTACGTTGCCTGTATATCCGAAACCTTAATTTGAAATCCAACGACACCTTTTACCTGTCGAAGGGTTTTCGGGGACATGTTTTTAAGCGAAATCGGTTTTTTAGAATCTTTCTCATATTTGTCGACCAATCGGTGCATCGATGCCATGGTTTCCTCTTCAGAAAGAATGTTTAAGGTTCCGTATACGTGAACTGCAATGTAGTTCCACGTAGGTACTTCTTCCTCCTTGTACCACGATGATGATACATACGCATGAGGTCCATTGAAAATGCAAAGCACTTCGGATTCATCCTTAAAATGTTTCCACTGTGGGTTGGCTTTGGCTATGTGTCCTGCCAAAATATCGTTTCCTTGCCCATCGGTTTCCAGTTCCAAGGGAATGTGCGTTCCCCATGGTTTATTGTCCACGATATTAATCAAAATACCAAAACTGTTTTGCTTTAAAAAAGCTTTGATCTCTTCAATGTTATTATTGCTGTAATGGGGAGGGGTGTACATGGGCGTGCTTAAATTTTAAAAGGAAAGCTAAAATATAAATTAAGTTGCGATGGACTACGGTTCATCCCCGAATGTTCACAGTTGGGTAAACCTTCTTTTAAAAAAAGCTCTCTTCAGAACACCTTTGTGGCATCAATAATCATAAAACAACAGTCATGAAAAAACTTATTTTGGCAATTTTACTTATCGGGTCAACATTTGTAAACGCTCAGGACCGCTATTCCAGCGGAATGGAAAAGGCTTTTGAGCTATGGCAAAACCAAAAAACTACGGAAGCATCAAATTTGTTCGAACGTATCGCAACGGCCAAACCGGATAAATGGTTGCCTTATTACTACGTATCACAGATCAATACAGTAATTTCTTTTGGGGAGAAGGATGAGGAAAAATTGAGCAAACAATTGGAAAAAGCCAAAGAGTTTTTGGATGTGGCCAAGGCTATTTCTCCGGACAATCCAGAAATTTTGATTCAGGAAGCCCTGATCAATACGGCATGGATCGCTTTTGATGGTGCCACGTATGGAATAACACTTTCCCCTAAAAACGTACAATTGTATCAAAAAGCATTGGAAATAGCGCCCGACAATCCAAGGGTAGTACTTTCCAAAGCGGAATGGGACATGGGGTCGGCCCGTTATTTTGGAAAGGACATTACTCCCTATTGCAAAGATGTGGAAAGGGCCTTGGAACTTTTTGCTACCTTTAAATCCGAAACTCCGTTTTACCCTGCCTGGGGGAAGGAAAGGGCGGAAGAGGTGTTGAAAAGTTGCGGTAAATAGAAAAACATGAAACTCTTTATAAAAGAACTTGTAAAAGCATTTTTAGTGGGGATAGCTATTTTTATAGTTTTCCTCATTATTTTCTTTATCAAGGGATGGGAACTTACGTATCAGCAACTGTGGGAGGAGTTTTGGGAGAATATGATTTTTTCCGTTATAATCTACATGTTCAATGCGGCCTCCTTTATCTTTTTAATGCGCAAGTACGATAAGGAGCTCTTTACCAAAAAGTATGTTGGTTATGGCATTCTAGGGAATATTATAGCTTCCATACTTGGAATTATTGTTTCCAGATTTGTTTTAATGGTTCTGGTATATGATAAATCCATAAACCAGTTTTTTGCTGAGGAACGTTCTGAGTTCTATGTAAGCTCCTTTATCATTTCTATGGCGGTGGCATTGATGTTCTATGCTGCCTACTACTACAAATACTACAAGGAAAAACAGGTAAAGGAGCAAAAGATAATTGCCGGGTCGGCATCGGCGCGTTTCGATGCATTGAAAAATCAGTTGGATCCCCACTTTCTGTTCAATAGCCTTAATGTGTTGACCAGTTTGATAGATGAAGACCCACACCAGGCACAAAACTTCACCACATCGCTTTCCAAAGTATATAGATATGTACTGGAACAGAAAAACAAGGACCTTGTTACGGTTGATGAGGAGTTGAAGTTTGCCCGAACCTATGTTAGACTTCTTAAGATGCGTTTTGAGGACAGTATTATCTTCGATATCCCAGATAGCTCTTCTCAGCCCGAAGCTAAAATAGTGCCGCTGTCATTACAGCTTTTGTTGGAAAACGCAGTAAAGCACAATGTAGTCACTTCTTCCCGTCCGTTACATATCAAAGTATTTGAACAAAATGGTATGTTGGTGGTGAGCAACAACCTCCAAGAAAAGCAGGTGGTTAAAAAAAGCAGTGGGGTAGGGCTCCAAAACATAAAACAACGGTATAATATCCTCACGGAACGTGAAGTAATCATTGAGAAAACGGAAAGTGATTTCATGGTTTTTATACCCATGCTCACCCAAAAATATACGGTTCTAGAGACACAGGAGAGCTATATTGAAGAGAAACGCTATGCCAACGCCAAGGAGCGGGTCAAGAATATTAAGGACTTCTACGGCAATCTTATGGCCTATTGTATCGTGATTCCCTTTTTATGGTGGCTCAATTTTCGTACTACTGAATTTTTATGGGCCTTTTTTCCTACGTTGGGTTGGGGATTTGGACTTACGGCTCACGGTATGGCGGCTTTTGGCTATAATCCATTATGGGGGAAACGTTGGGAGGAGCGAAAAATCAAGGAGTTAATGGAGAAGGACGATTTCTAGGAATTCATATTTCAGTTTTCAGATTACAGAGGTCAGATGTCAGTTTTTCGATTGTCTAGATAAAATGAACTCAGCATAAGGGTTGCAATCACGAAAATTTCATGAGCTTCCCTCAACCCTCAACTACAACTCATCCCATTAAAATTACAGTTCGGGAATTCACTTTTCTTTTTGCAGATAGGTATCATGATATTTGATCTGTAATCAATTAGTAAAAATGAACAGTCATGAAAAATGTAAACGAACACCGCTACACCAGAGCAAAAGAAAGAGTGGAGAGCCTTAAATCCTTTTATCATAGCTTGATTGCCTATTGCGTGGTAATTCCACTTTTGATCTACATCAATCATAGGACCACAGATATTCCTTGGGCCATTTTTCCCGCCGTTGGATGGGGATTTGGTTTGTTCAGTCTTTGGATGACCGCTTATGGACACAACCCAATTTTTGGAAAGGAATGGGAAGAGCGTAAGATTCAGGAATTTATGAACGATAAAGAATTTTAAGAATGAGTATTTTTAGCTACAACATCACATCAAACAACAATACCATGGAAACTATAGATAAAGAAAACAAATATGTAAGGGCACGTGAGCGTGTTCAGGAGCTCAAAAAGTTTTATGGGAACGTAACTTCCTATGTGTTTGTAATAGCCGGATTGGCAATTCTAAATTACTATACTACGGGCTTTGGCTATATGTGGTTCTTGTGGGCCGCTTTTGGTTGGGGAATCGGAATTGTTTTTCATGCGATTAAAACATTTGACCTTAATCCCTTTTTTGGTAAGCAATGGGAAAAACGCAAGTTAGAAGAGTTTATGCGTGAAGATGAACAGAACAATAAATGGAAATAGTCATGGAAAACATCAACAAAGAAAAGTACGACAGAGCCAAAAAGCGAGTGGATGAACTCAAGGGCTTTTATATCCATTTGGCTATTTATGTGGTGATAAATGCCTTTATTCTGGTGAACCTGTACCTAAGGAGCGATGACTTTTGGAGATGGGAGCATTTCTTTACTTTGATTGCCTGGGGAGTAGGAGTTCTCTTCCATGCATCAAAAACCTTTGGTTTCAACCCATTGTTGGGTAAAAACTGGGAAGAGCGCCAAATACAAAAGTATATGGACGAGGACAAAGAAGAAATGAACAAATATAAATAGGGATGATGGTTGACAAGCATACAGTTAGGGAGAACGCCGAAAAGCGGGTCAAGGAGCTCAAAGGATACTATAGACACATTTTCATCTTTATTGTTGTTAACGGTTTCTTATACCTACTTAAGACCGGAGTATTAAACTCGTTGTTGCCAGAAACGTTTCCTAAAGAATCTTATTACTACGATTGGATCAATGCAAACATCTTGATTTGGGCCGTGATCTTGGTCGTACATACCTTGATTCTGCAAAGGCATAAATTAACGTTCTTTAAAAAATGGGAAGAACGGCAGATTCAAAAATACATCGAAGAGGATAGGAACAAGGTGGATAAATATAAATAGCAATTTTGATGAGGAGCTTTGGAAATAGCAAGATTGAATATTTTAGTAGTTCCCATTGGATGCTATCCCATAGATTTTTTTAATGAGAAAGGAAGACAAAGGGTAGGATAAACCAAAAATGATAAAATAAAACGAACCATTACCAAACCACAAACCAAACCTATATGAATGTCCTGATTATTGAAGACGAAAAACCTGCAGCAAGAAGATTGTCCAGATTGCTCTCAGAATTGGAAATGGAGGTCTCAACCATGTTGCATTCCGTTGAAGAATCCATAGCATGGTTTCAGGAAAATCAACACCCCGATTTAATCTTTTTGGACATCCAACTATCCGATGGACTTTCCTTTGAAATCTTTGATGAAGTCGAGGTAAAAAGTGCTATCATTTTTACCACCGCTTATGATGAATATGCACTCCAAGCATTCAAGTTGAACAGCATTGATTATTTGTTAAAACCAATAGACGAAGAAGAGCTGGAAAGTGCCGTGAAAAAGTACCGGAATTTTAAGCCGGAAAATCAAAAAATCCCCATCGATTTTAACGACATAAAAAAGCTTTTGGTGAACCCCTTGGAGCGCGAATTCAAGAAACGGTTTACAGCTAGGGTAGGGCAACATTTAAAAATTATAAACGCCGATGAGGTGGAGTGTTTTTATAGTGAGAACAAAGGTACTTATGCCGCTACTTCGGATGGAAGAAATTATTTATTGGACACTACCTTAGAACAGTTGGAAGAGGAGTTGGAACCACAGACATTTTTTAGGGTCAGTCGAAAATTTTACGTGAACATCAATCACATCGGTGACATCATTTCCTATACAAATTCAAGGCTCCAAATCAAATTAAAGCGCTTTGATGAGCATGAAATAATCGTGAGCAGGGAGCGAGTGAGAGACTTTAAGTTATGGTTGGAATGAGTTGATTTAAAAACCTGAATATTAAATTTTTAATAAAACAAAAAACCTTTCATAAGTTTTTCTTATAGTAGGTTTTTTAGGCTAAAAACCTACTTTTCTTCCACTCGGTTGTCATCAAAAGCAGAAGGAAGAAGTTTAGGTATCAATTTAATAAAAATGGGGAGAAGAATCGCTCCTCCGGGTAACATAAAAATTGCCAAAGAGGGAATACTTTTGAAAATATCCAGTAGCTGGTTTTGAACTTTTTTCTTCTCTTCGTTACTCAAATCCTTCACGGTCGACTTGGATAAAAGTGCGACCAATTCCCTACTTTCGGTCAGCTCTTTTTTTAATCTTTTGCTGTTTCTAAGAATTAATTTGCTCACGTTTTTGGACATCCCATCATAGAATTGAACGGCCAAATTTTTGTTGTTCAGATAGGCGATTTTCTCCTTATTTTTCTCGAAGAAATTCATCACAAAATCGAGCTCAGATTCTACTTCTTTTTTAGACTTTCCAAGGTCCTTTCCAAGACCAAAAATATAGTCCGTTTCAGAGTAGTCCAACGTCTTATCTTCCCATATGGTCAAGCACGCCATATCCAGAAAATAATCTTTCTCGTTTTTGGTGAAATTCCGGGTCAATAAATCCGAATATTCACCTTCAAATTTCGCATTGTCCAGATCAACATAGGTGAGGGAAGATCCTAACAATTGAATCAATTTGGCATCCGATTCATGTGTCTCTTTGGAGTTGAGTGCATGGTACACAATATTAATGGTGACGTACTCCAAAAGTTGTGCATGACTCATCATGTCTTTATCGCTTCGGAGATAAATTATGAAGATGAGAATATCTACATAGAGTAACGAATTGGTCAAACTATTTCCGAGAGCCCTACTAAAAGTGTTGTCGCTTAAATAGATTCGAGAATCAATCAACTTTTCCAGTTGGGAAATTGTTTTTGAACCGCTCAATATCTTGCTCAAAAACGAAATCTTGCTCACATTCAAAGATTGATAATATTCGAATACTTTGTTGACGAAGGCCTCGAAATCGGTCTTTCCAACCTCAAATGTATAGGTGTAGTATAAAGCGGTCAGCAGATTGATCTTGGCAATCTCGTCCTCGCTCAGGGTGTGTTCCACTTCTATAAATGATGGAATGCTTAAATGGACGCCGTAAATGAAACCATTTGTTTTGAGTTCTCTGTACAAACTGTCAAAGTCTTCAAAACGGGAAGACTCTTGAGCTACTAGGTGACCAAACTTGTTGATCCAGCCAGAGGCGGAAGGGTTCATGGATATATTTTAACGCTTCAAAGTAAAACAATTTCTCTGACTTTGCTTTGGTACAGGCCGGTGTCTTCGATGAAATTTTAACATTTTAAAACCAAACCGCGTATTACGCAGTTCCGTAGGTAGGGTAGATACAAGCCCTAAAACAACAATCAAAATGAAGACAATAATACAATGTATTTGTTTGCTTCAAGCCTTAACGGTTCTGATTTCTTGCGTTCAAGAACCGGAAGTGTTCAAAACAAACAAATCGGACTATGATCACTTTTTGGTATCGGGTCCGTTAAAGACTATACCCGCTAATTTACAGTTTGAAGTAGAAGCCAATAGTGATAGCATGCAATTGCCAGATTTGTGGAACTTGACGGATGATAATATGCAAATTTTTAAGGAAACCGGTGATGTCAAATTCTTAAAAAATTCAGCGAAGACCTTAAAAAAGGCGATTGAGATGGCTACTATTGAAAAACCTGGATTTATAAGGGCTTTGTCCAATAATTACATGTTGCAGCACAGGTTCAAGGAGGCTTTGCTGTTGGCAGAAGAGGCAAGAGCTCTAGGTACCGATGTGGAGGCGACCCAGAGTTTGCTGTTTGATCTTCATATGGAATTGGGTAACTATGGGCTTGCAAACAAATACTTGGATAGCATCAAGGATGTATCGAGCTATGAGTATTTGGTCAGGTTGGCTAGGTGGAACGATTTCAAGGGTCATTCTGATTCCGCCATTAAGCTCATGGAAAAAGCGACAGAGAAGGCAGAGATTTCCCAAAATGAAGATTTGTTATTGTGTTCCTACGTCCATTTAGCGGATTATTATGGAGCTACGGGACATATAGAAGAAGCTTACAAACTATATCTCAAGGCGCTTGAAATATCGCCGCAAGATGCAAATGCAAAAAAAGGAATCGCTTGGATCGTGTATTCCTACGAAAGAAATGGTATAGAAGCACTTCGGATTTTGGACTCCATTACACAAAAGAACAAATCCCCCGAATATTATTTGTTGAAAGCAGAGATCGCAGCTTTTATAGACGATGATATGTTAAGGGTTCAGGCATTGGATGATTATTATAAAATGGCAGGTAAAAACACGGATTATGGCGATATGTACAATGCCCATAATGTGGATTTTTTGCTGAGTATGGATGTGGAACATCGAGCTTATGAATTGGCACAAGAAGAGGTGAGTATTAGACCTACACCCGAATCTTATGGGTGGTTGGCCTACAGTTTACTTCATTTGGGAGAAAAGGAAAAATCAATGAAGGTTATCGAAGAACACGTAATAGGTGTCACCCATGAGCCTGCTATTTTGCAACGTGCTGCCGAGATTTACAAAGCCAACGGAAAACAAGATAAGGTCAAAGCGTTAAAAGAAGAATTATTGGGGGCAACCTACGAGCTTGGCCCCATAAAGGAAGCAGAGGTTGCCAGTTTGTGAATTTCCCCCGCTAAAAGCAAGGTTGAAGACCGATAGGGTCTCGGCTTGGTTGTTGTTTTTAGGTACGCCATGGTATTTTTGCCATGGCGTTTTTTTAATCATCGGCAATGGCATTTTGGGTCTCATTTTCTTGCTCTTTCAAGATTTCAATACCTTTTTGTATGACCAGATTGGTGGGGATGGTAATTCGTTTGCCATCATCCGTGCGCATAAATAGATAAAATCCGCTGATGTCCTCAACTTTTCCGGTCCAGTCAAAATCCTTGTCCATCACCCTAATTCTGTCACCCAAACGTAAAGGATGGTTAAAAAAGAGGATAACACTTGCCGTAAGGTTGGAAAGGATGGACCATTGCGCTACGAAACCAACTCCCAATATGGCCAAAATAGAGGAAATAAATACTGAAAAATCTTCAAAATTAACACCCCATATTAAGGAAATGCCGATAAAGGCCAGCAGGTAGAACATCAAATTGCTCAAGTAAAAAATGATTTTTCTACTGTTCATATCAATGGAACTTGTTCTGCCGAACCGCCGAATAGCCCTTTTGCTGAAAGAGTTGAGCGTAATGATAATGGTCAAAAGAATGATGGTGAACAAAATCTCGGATTTGAAGGACATAGTGTCAATCATGATGCTTCTTAGTAAATTTGATTTATATTGATAAGTCTAAACTACGAATAAACCCTTTCATATTTTTAAGCCATGAAAACAGATTTTGAAGAAAATTCGTGGGTAATCAACTACTCTCCCGAAAATTACTCTAATCACAAATTCTCATTGGAGAACGATTTATTGCTTTCAAAAGGCGACAAATCCATTACTTGGGTAAACACCTATGGTTTGGATTACATGGAAGAGTTTAGGCAAATGGTGAACGGCAATGACCTTGATGACTTTTTACTGCGCTTGCTCTTGAACCAAAAGATGGGAAACAAGGTAATAGTCCTGGAAGACCAGTTGTTCATTGCAGCCAGAATCCTTAAAACAGAACACGATACTATGGAGTCCGAGCAAATGTATTTTGTGGTCTCAAAGGATTTTAATTGGTGTATCCAAGAAAAGTGGGGGGATCATTTTGATTGGATTCGTCAGCGAATATTCGAAAACAAGGGTATCATCAGAAAAAAGCGAGCGGACTACTTATTGTTTTTTATTCTAGAGACCTTGATCACCAATTACAAAGATAAGTACGAGGAAACGGTAGTTATGGAAAATGCCTTGGATGCCATCGTAAAACGTGAACCAACTCCTGAGTTTATGTTCGAGGTAGAACAGAAAAAAGCGGTGATACAAGATTTTAAGAAAGCAGCACAAGGTCTTAGGGACATCATCATAAAGTTGGAACGAGTTCAGGTCAAAGGCTTTCACACCAAATATTTTAGTGAGCTTCGCGAACAGATAAATGGTCTTATTGCCGATATCGATTCAGATATTATGGAACTCGAAAGCCAAATAAACCTCTTTTTCAGTGTCCAGGGCCACCGTTTGAACGAGGTAATGAAGACCCTGACCATCTTTTCAGTCGTGTTTATTCCTCTAACATTTCTGGCCGGCATTTACGGGATGAACTTTGAAAACATGCCCGAGTTAAGGTCTCCCTACGGATATTTTATCCTCTTGGGCGTAATGCTTATTGTAACCATAATATCCATCGTCATTTTTAAAAGAAAAAAATGGTTTTGATGGATAGGTCTTTTTCATTTTGATGGCTTAGTGATTCCTCTTTGTCATCCAATGATAAACATCATATTCTTGAAAAACACAGCTCGGTAGATTTGTCTCATCATTTTAAATAATACACGATGAGAAAAAAAATACTTGTAGCGGTTATCGCTGTAATGGCACTGACAAATTTGGCAATGGCACAAGATGCCCCAGCGGACAATGGTGGAAAATGGCAGTTTAGATTAAGGGGAATCGTGGTCTCCCCGGATGAAAGCGCGGATATTGAAGCTATTGGCGGAGATGTTGATATTTCCACCTCAATTGTTCCTGAATTCGACATTACCTACTTCTTTGATGATAATTGGTCTATGGAATTGATTTTAGGAACTACGAAACACGATGTAAAGGCAGTAGAGACTGCCGTAGGAGAAATCGATTTGGGCCATGTTTGGTTGTTGCCCCCGACACTTACAGGTCAATACCACTTTACCGGAGGCAATTTGGTTCCCTATGTTGGGGCAGGGGTGAACCTTACCTTATTCTACGGTGTTGATGAAGGACCGACGGTTGATGATATCAAATATGATACGGCTGTTGGCTTTGCTCTTCAAGGTGGGTTTGATTATATGTTGAACGATAAATGGTTCCTGAACTTTGACGTAAAAAAACTGTTCTTGAATACCACCGCGACCGTGGATGCTACCACTGCTTTAGGAGCAACAGTAGGCGCAGACGTAGATATAAACCCATGGATTTTTGGATTCGGAGTGGGTATTAAACTTTAATATTTGATTGTTTTTTTAGGTAATCTAAGTTTTGAAGGTGGTTGGTTTGGCCGGCCACCTTCTTTTTCTTAGGAGCCTACGGCACCAAGGGTATACAATTGCTCCAATGTTGGTGTTTCGCTACCGCCTTCGGGTTCCAAAGTAATACCAAACGCTTCCGATTCATTCGCGTTTTCCAATGTAAATAGCTTCGTGTCCACCGATGCAAAATCATCCAACAATCCAATGCTGGTGGGGGTCAATGGGTCCAATTTTAGGGACCATACCTGATAAGTGAAGCCTTCCGGAGGTTCGGGAAGTCCCTTGGCATCAATAATCACTTTGCTTTCTTCTTTGTTCCAATAGGCTTTTGCATAAGAAGAAGGGGACACCGTTTGTCCACCAAGTGCAATCACTGTAACGTTTTGGTCTCTTATATCTTCAAGGAGCGACTCTTTATAAGTAATTTCCTCTTGGGTATCCGATAGTATATCCTCCAAACTTTGTTTCTCTTTGTTGGTAAGCTCTATTTCGGATTGTAGCTTGGAATTCTCCGTATACATCCAGAACAATCCGACTGCCAATAGCACCGATGCTGCCCATCCCAAATAACTGCCCCAAGAGGTTCCTTTGCTGGAGGTACCTTCAGGTGTAAATGGAATAACATCATCTATCCGCGCTTTTATCTTGGTAAAACCATCCGAAGGCATCTTCGGTGACGCTGCTTCGGTAACTGCAAGAATAGCTCGCTCTATAGCCTCTATCTCATTCCTTATTTCAGGATATTGAATAGCATAATGTTGCACCTCCAAGTTTTCCTCTGTGGACAATGCTCCTGCAACATATAGTTCCAATTTTCCAGACGCTATGTATTCTTTCACATCCATGCTCATGCCATATTTTTTCTAATATTCGAAATACAGCTTCTTATTCTCGTTTTGATGGTGCCGACCGGTGTATCCAGTTCTTTGGCAGCTTCTTTTTGTGTATAGCCTTTAAAATAAAGCATATCAATTAGCAAAATGCACTTTTCCTTTAATCCTTTTAATAAAGACTGAAGCCCAATAGTGTCCATTCTACCATTAAGATCTTCGCCGTTTTCATAGATACCTACGAGAGAATCTACGGGGAGGTTCTTTTTTTGATTTTTATGGGTTTTTGAGCGCACTTCGTCGATTGCGGCGTTACGGGCTATGTTCAAAATCCATGTAAAAAAACGGCCTTTGGAAGTGTCGTACTGGTCCGATTTTTCCCAGATTTTCACGAATACATCTTGACAGATTTCTTGGGAACGCTCCGTATCCTTCACAATTACATTGATTACCCCACATATATTTTCAGCGTACATATTGTACAGGGTTTCAAAGGCAGCACTGTCCTTTTTCTGAAATTTTTCTATGAGGTTGTCCAATTGCATAACCGGTTGGTTAAAGATATAAAAAGTTGGCTGTGTTTTTACTATTCAATATTGATTCCCTTAAGCACCAATGTTTTCCATTCGGGATGTTCTTTCAGATATTTGGCAACAAAGGGACACAAAGGTATGAGTGTCCAATCTTCCTTTTTGATATGTTCCAGGCTTTGTTTGATAAGTTCAGAGCCTATGCCCTGGCCTTCGTGACCTGGGGGGACTTCGGTATGGGTAAGGTATATTTTTTCTTTAGCTTTGATATATTCAATTTTTGCTATATCGCCATTATCCAGTTCAAACTGGAACCTTTTGGCGGATTCGTTATCTACAAGTTGATATTGCTTTTCCACAAAATTTTAGTGATTGGTTATCGGTAGCTTAATGCGCCCGATGGACATTTTGAGATTTGTTCTTTCAATTGCTCGGCGGTCGCGTTTTCAGCTTTTATCCAAGGTTTTTCTTTGGGGTTATAGACCTTTGGTAACATTTTCACGCAAATTCCGGCATGTTGGCAAAGTTCGGGTTTCCATATCACGGCTATTTCCCCGTTAGAATATTCTTTCATAGCACAACAAATTGAAATAAAAAAAGAGCTGCCCGAAAGCAGCTCTGAATTGTTTTTACTGAATGATACCTGTACAAGCGATTCTTGCACCGGCAGCTCCGGATGGTTGGGAGGTGTAATCATCCACTCCTTGGTGAACGATTACTGCTTTACCCAAAATGTTTTTCTTTTCGTCATCGCAACCAATGCACCATTCGTCCGTAGAAAAATCTACTGTAGCATTTCCATCTGCATCAGCGGTAAAGTTACCGATGTCACCTTTGTGGTAACCATCTTCAGCTCCCCATTTACCATGTTTTTCAAAAGTTGGGTTCCAGTGTCCTCCTGTTGATTTTCCATCTGCGGAAGAACAATCTGCTTTTTCGTGAAGGTGGATGGCATGTTCGCCTTCATCAAGCCCTGTAAAGGTAGCTTTCATAACAACATTGCCATTGTCTTGGGTAAAAACAACCTCACCGTTCACATTACTGTCGCTTTTAGGTTCCATGCTAAATGTAATGGATTCGGGTTCAGTAGTTTCAGCCATTTGGTCCACGGTTTCTTCAACTTCCTCAGTTGCTTCTTCTGTCTCTTTTTTAGCTTGTTTGCAGCTAAAAGCCATTATAAATACTAGCGCTAAGGCTATTGCTTGTATACTTTTCATTAAAATGAGTTTTTAGATTAACCACTAAGTTAGGTATTATTTATGCCGCTGTCAACCATTCCCGTGCTCTATTGATCAGTTTTTTTGCCCTTAAACAATCCTCTTAAATCTGGATTGTAAAAAATGGCCAACTGTAACCTGTCATAAACAGCATTGGCAAACTGATTTCTCAAGTAACCTAACTGTACACTAGTGTTTTCGGTAACATTCACACCAACAGCACCATACAGCCTGTTTTGACCAAATAGGTCATCCTGTAGATTGATGAACAATTCATCATAAAAATTCAGAAAGAACGTATTGGTAAGTGGGAGAGTCATTTGAATACGATAACGGGCGCGATGTTGTGTATCGGTTGTTTCTCCGAAATCCAAGAATCGTTGTTCCAAACGGTAGCGATGTTCGAACAGAAACTCCCAAACCTTGTTTTTTAGAATAAATTGTTCAAAAATCCGATGCTCCTTGGAATTGACCTCGCCTTCAAACTCATAAAAATTATTATCGGTATCAATAAACGCATAACCTCCTGTTGCAATAGCATTTGAATCGATATGGTAATTAAGTCCCGTTCTCAACAACATTTGATTGAAGTTGCTGGTGGTCTCGTAAAACCTGAACTGCGCCTCTGTATGAATGCTGAAACGTTCCGAAATTTTGTTGGTACCAAAGTACATGTACCAAGCTCCCATTTCATCTTCGCCCGGTTGTTGTGCATGTATGGTCAATATTCCAAGTAGTGTAAATAGGCCTGTTAGTTTTTTGATCATTTATCTTCTTCTTTTATCGGCGTGCTTTTATCCTCTTTTAAGTACTCGTCCAAAAATTCTAAAATTTTGCTGTATGCAGTGATTTGATTCTCTTTTTTCACAAATCCGTGACCTTCATCCTCAAACAGGACATACTCTACGGGCACACCATTTTTGCGGACTCCGGCAACAATTTCGTCCGACTCTGCCTGAAGCACCCTTGGGTCTTGTGAGCCTTGAAGTACAATCAAAGGTTTGGTGACTTTGTCGGTATGGAACAGTGGGGAAATCTCCTTTAAGCGAACGGAATCTGCGCTGTACGGATCACCCAACTCCTTGTAAAGAGCATCTTTAAAGGATTCCCACCATGGAGGGATGCTTTTAAGGGTTCTCATCCAATTGGTTACTCCAAAGAGGTTGACGCCCACATCAAATTCTTCAGGGGTGTAGGTCAAAGCGGCCATGGTCATGTATCCGCCGTAGGACCCTCCAATAATTCCTATTTTCTCCCCATCTATCTCAGGTTGTTGGGCCAGCCAGTTTTTACCTTCTACGCAATCTTTAAGATCTTTATCGCCATGGTTCAAATCGTCCATTTGGTAAAAAGTTTTACCATAGCCGCTACTTCCTCGGTTGTTCACTGCCAAAACCGCATAACCATGATTTACCAAATATTGAATAAAGGAGCTAAAGTTTTGACGTGATTGTCCACCGGGACCTCCGTGAACCCATACCAAAGCGGGCACTGGATTTTCCTCTGTTGCCTGATGAGGCGTATAGTAAATGGCCGGGATTTCCACGCCATCAAAGGATTTATATCGGATAACTTCAGCCTTTACCAAATCTTGGCCTTGGATTTCAGGATTTAGAACGTCCGTCAACTTTTTTTGTTCTTTGGTCTCAAGGTTATAAACGAAAAGATTCGATGGCGTGTGGGAGCCACCGGCATAAAAACGCATCATGCTTTCGTCATCAGAAAAACTTACGTTGGTGATTTCCATGTTTTCGATAGTGGGCAAATCAATGTTTTCGCCTGTTGCAACTTCCATAACCTCTATAGTGTTTTTGGCGTCTTCATTGATATATGTGACTTGATAGGTGCCATTATCCGTGAAATAGCTGCCCAAAATATCCCAGTCCCGTTCCAACGTCTTCTTGTAGGACGCGTCTGCCAATGTGTATTTCATCAAATATGAAAACTCGCTGCCATCATCGGTGGTGTAATAGAATGCAGAACCATCGGGTGAGAAATCCTGAGAAGAGTTTCCGCTTTGGTTTTTGTTGATTTTGATAAGTTCCTTCGACTCTAAATTATGAAGGAACAGGTCGCTATCGTTCGTATTGATGGATTTGCTCAAAGCAACATATTTTTCATCGGGCGAAACCACACCAACATCATAACCGTCATCATTTTGATAAACCAGTTCTGAAGTTAAACTTTCCAAATCCATTTTGTACAGGTCCATAAAACGTTTATCCCGTTTATTGGAGCCATAAAAGAATGCGCTTTTATCCTCGGACCATTGGTAGAAAAGGGAGCGTGCCCCTTCTTCTGGAGTAAGGTCCTTGTGGCTTCCATCTGTATCTCGTACAAAAATGTGATAGATTTCATCTCCATTGTTATCCATTCGGAACAACATCCGCTCATCTTTGGGGAAATAGGAAATAGAAAATACGGAGGAGCTATCCGACTGGGAAACCGGCATCATTTCACCACCTGCTGTGGGAATGGTATACATATTGTAAATACCCGAACGATTGCTGGATACCAACAGTTTGGATTTGTCAGGTGAAAAACTTCCTCCTGCAACAGACTCATTATCCATCATTTGACCGATGGTGTAGGTCTTCATGGTTTCAGCTATGGTAGGCTCTTTTTTTTCTTCTTTACATGCCCAGATGCTGGTAACCAAGGCAATGGCCAATATTTTTTTCATTGTTCACTATTTAAGTTCAAAACTTTCGGTCTCCTTAAACGGAGATAGGTCCAATGATTCAATGGAGGTTCTGTACGATTTCCATTTATCATTAAAGAACGCATTGGTACTGTCCAACGCAGACTTTAGTTCTTCTTCTGCAAAACGAATCATTCTTCGTTCGGTTTCGGTGATTCCAGATTTTCTTGTATTTACATAGTAAGATGTATTGCCCAATCTGGACATTACGTTAGGCTCCGGGTCATCGGTGATGCCTTGGCGTTTGTCATCTTTACCTAAATAAAGAGCAATAACAGAATCGATTTGCTTTGCTATTTCTTCGGAAGCCTTTATCTGCTCCTTAAACTTGACTTTGTCAAGGTCTTTAAGTTCCTTTTTGAACTTATTTGCCAAATCTTTGCTCTCTACCAATTGCTTTACTGCATCGGCGGCAGTCTGCGTGTAGGCTTCCAGTTTTTTACTGGTTTCGTACACTTCATTGATGGAAGTTAGATTAACGTTCAACCTAGGGTCGGTCTTGACGGTAACGGAAGTTGAATCGGATGCTTCACCATAAACTACTTTTACTTTGTAAGTTCCCGGTTTTACTTCAACTCCACCTCGCTCTCTATTGTTTTTGCTGATGGTTCTTGAAGGTCTATCTGGGCCTTTTTCATCCAAGTTCCAATAAACTCTATGGAAACCGGCCTTTTCAGGAGTTTTGTATTTCAATGTACGGATAAGTCTGTCACCATCGTAGAATTCAAAAAAGATGGAATCCTTTGTTTTTTCCTTGGGTTTTTCATCCTCAGTTTTGTCATCTTCTCCGCTTTCTTCTTTTTTATCTTCCTTGAATTTATCTGCGCTTTCCTTTAAATAGTAAGTGATCATAGCGCCAGACTCCCTATTTTTACCACTATAAATCGCATCTCCACCAAATCTTCCACCTGTTGGCTGTTGATAGGCGGCCAAGTAGGCATCAGGACTATCAAAAAGACTGATTTCCTTCTCCAAAACAGAAGTGTTGCCAGCCAGCTTCCTCAACGGACGAATGTCATCCACAACCCATGCTGCTCTACCAAAGGTTCCAATAACCAAATCTTGCTCCCTTGGGTGAATTGCCAAGTCCTTTGTAGAAACTGTTGGGAAATCTTTGTTCCATTTTTTCCAATTGTTACCCGCGTCCAAAGAAAGGTAGAGTCCGTCGTCTGTCCCTAAAAACATCAAATTTGGGTTTTTCGGGTCTTCTATTATAGATAGTGTATAGCTTTCGACATCGTTTTCATCTACAATACGGGTCCACGTTTTACCATAATCCTTGGTGCGGTAAGCATAGGGCGCATAGTTGAATCTCCTGTAATCGTTAGCAATCAAGAGGGCTTCTCCCTTATTGTTCTGTGATGCTTTTATCTGTGGAATCCAACTTCCTGTGGGTAATCCTTTAATGTTTTTGGTAACATCGACCCAGGTCTCACCTGCATTTTGGGTGTAGTGTACGCGACCGTCATCGGTGCCTACCCACAGCATATTTTCTTCGACCGGTGATGGTTCTATCACAATAATGGTACAATGGTTTTCTGCTCCTGTTGCATCCATTGTCAGCCCACCGCTTTCGCTTTGCTTTTGCTTTTCCTTGTCGTTTGTTGTCAGGTCGGGGGAAATTACTTCCCAAGTCAAACCTTTGTCCGTTGATTTGTGCACGAACTGACTTCCAAAATACACTGTGCTGTTATCGAATGGGTCTTGACCAATGGCAGCGTTCCAGTTAAATCGAAGTTGAGTCTCTGCATCCGGAGGAGTAGGGCGTACGATGTAGCCATCGCCTGTCTTCCAATCGTATCGGCTCACATATCCTTGCTGGCTCATCGCATAGCCATATTGGCTATCATCCCTATCTGGAACTACGTCGAAACCGTCACCAAAGGCAATTTCCTGCCAATAGCTATTTCGGATTCCCTGTGCTTTCCAAACATAAGCTGGGCCTCTCCAAGAGCCATTGTCCTGCATTCCGCCATATACGTTATATGGGTATTCATTGTCCGTGTTGATATGATAGAATTGGGCCACGGGCAAATTACCTATAAAACGCCATGTTTTACCTCCATTTTTAGTGATATTGAGGCCTCCGTCGTTTCCATCCAACATAAACTCACCGTTTTCAGGGTGAATCCACCACGCATGATGGTCCGGATGCACCCCATTGTCGACCCCATAGGATGGCATTAACTGAGTAAAGTTTTTTCCTCCATCTTCGGAAACGTTGATGTATGTGAAAACTGAATATACACGATTTTCGTTTTGCGGGTCTACGTAAATTTCTGAATAGTAAAATGGACGGTTTCCGATATCGCTCTTGTCATTGATTTTCTCCCATTTATAACCACCATCGGTAGATTTGTATAGTGCATTTTTCTTGGCCTCTACCAGTGCATAGATGATATTTGGTTTGTTGCGGGCTATGGCCACTCCAATTCTCCCTAAATCGCCTTTTGGAAGACCGTCTTCCGCGGTGATTTTTTTCCAGGTTTTACCACCGTCGTGAGTGATATGGAGTCCACTACCTTCACCCCCCGAGTTAAAGAACCAAGGTTCTCTTTTGTGTTCCCACATGGCGGCAATTAATTTGTTCGGGTTTTTAGGGTCCATCACCAAATCGGCAATTCCTGTTTTATTGTTCACGAACAATACCTTTTCCCATGTTTCTCCGCCGTCGGTAGTTTTAAAAACACCTCGTTCGGGATGTTCCCCCCACGGTGAACCTATGGCACCTACATACACTACATCTGGGTCGGTTGGGTCGATGATTACCCTATGGATGTGCCTTGTTTTTTCCAATCCCATGGATTTCCATGTTTTTCCACCATCCAAGGATTTGTAAACACCGTATCCTCCATTTAAACTGTTCCTAGGGTTGCCTTCACCGGTTCCGACCCAAATTACGGATGGGTTGGATTGTTGAATGGCCACAGCTCCAATAGAGGCGGTTACCTCATTGTCGAAAACAGGTTCCCATTTGATGCCTCCGGAAGTAGATTTCCATAAACCACCTGAAGCGGTTCCCACAAACATTACGTCGGGGTTTGAGTGCACAACGTCAATTGATGTAACACGTCCGCTCATACCGGCCGGACCGATGTTCCGTGGTTTTAGATCTTGGAGTAGTTCTACGTTGAAATCTTGGGCTGTAATGCTGGCTGTAATCAACAATACGAAGTAGAGGATTAATTTTTTCATTAGTTGGTTTATTGTTTTGAGTTTAGTTTAGACCTTTGAAAATCGTACCTAGGCGAGGTATTTTTAAGGTTGTTTAAATATACCAAAAACCTTCACCTCCTTTCTTAAAGGAATGTTAATGAGCCATTGTGGGGTGGAGAAGATTTAATGGTCCTTATACACAGTGCCATCCTTCATTACATAAGTTACATTCTTCATTAGGGAGATGTCCTTGATAGGATTTCCCTCAACAGCAATTATGTCCGCTAAGTATCCTTTTCGAATCATTCCCAATTTATCAAAGTGAAGAATTTTTGCATTTACAGCTGTTGCAGCTTGCAATGCTTTAATGGGCTCCATGCCATAGGCGACCATCAGTTCCAGCTCGCGATAGTTTTCTCCGTGAGGAAACACACCAACATCGCCTCCAAAAACAATTTCGACCCCCGATTCCAAAGCTAGTTGAAAGGATTTTTTCTTTTTTGCCACTCGTTCTGGGTCTGGCTCGACCCTTTTTTTCCATCCTTGGTACTGGGATATGGCATCTCCTGCAGCGAGGGTAGGGCACAGGGCAACGCCTTTTTCCTTCATTAATGCAAAAATCTCTGCTGTGCCCCCATCACCATGTTCGATGGTTTCGACCCCGCCCAGGATGGCTCGCCGCATTCCTTCGGGGGTACTTGCGTGGGCTACTACATATCTTCCGGCTGTAGTGGCTGTCTCAACCATGGCATTGATTTCTTCCTGCAAAAAAGTGGGTTGGGAGGGCTCGTCTTTGCCCCAGCGATAGTCAGCATAAATCTTTATAAGATTGGCTCCTTGACCTAGTTGCGTTCTGACCTCGGCGATAGCATTGTCCCTTCCACTTACGGGAACCGCGCCCAAAGGGACTTTGACCCCGTCGTGAAAACCCTTTGGTCCATAGGCCCCAGTGGCTACGATGGCTGGACCTGCCATTAGGGTACGAGGACCTGGAATTATACCCTTATCAATGGTTCTTTTAAGGTAGATATCCGTGTAACCGGCTCCTTCCGAACCTAGGTCACGCATGGAGGTAACGCCTGCCATCAACGATTTTTTTGCATGAACAACTCCTCGGACAGCCCGTTCTGTTGGAGATTCCACCAAAACTTGGTCGTTCCATTCCGTTTCGTTGTAGGGGTGCAACAATAAATGGGAATGCCCTTCAATGATACCGGGCATAAGCGTCATGCCCTTTAGTTCTTTTTTTGTGTAGTTATTTACTCTTTTCAAACCGCTCAAAGGCCCCGCATAGGTGATTCGATTTTCGTCTACCGCAACTACCCAATCACTGTGAAGCTGAGCACCATCAAAAACCTGGCTGGGAACCAGAAGGGTCTGTGATTTTAGATTGTTCAGGAATAAAATCAGAATTACCGCAAATAACTGTTTTGATTGCATCCGGGTTTGTTTTTGGTGTTAATCGATTATGGAATTCTTCAATAATTCTTGTAAATCTCTTTTAGAAAACACTTGGCTCCCCTTGATTACAGTGTAAATCTTCCGTGTATTTTCAATGTTTTCCAGAGGATTGGCATCTAAAATCACCAAATCCGAAACTTTTCCTTTGGAAATACTTCCGTAATCTTCCGTTTGGTCCAGAAATATGGACCCATTCACGGTGGAGGTTCGTAGCGCATCGAGTGGAGAGATACCTTTTGCCACCATGGCTTGTAATTCCTTGTGTAACGAAATTCCCGGATACGCGTAGGAGTTGAACGCTCCACTGTCCGAACCTGCCAAAAGTTGAATGCCCGCAGAATCGAGGTCTTTTACCAACTCACCAAAAAAAGTATCCAATTCTTTTCTATTTTTTCTCGCTTCTTCGGATGAATTTAAGGATGATTGTATTCTACCTTGGTAGGTTTGAATAATCCCATCTCCCATGTATTGAAGGTATTCATCGTTGGTGTGGTCAACTTCGTCCAAGTAGCTTAGCGTATTGCCAATATGCAGAGTGGGAACCACAAACACATCATTTTCTTTCAGCTTATTGAACGTTGCTTGTGCCGTGCTATCCGAATAACCTTCCATAAGCGCGGGCATTGCTCCCCAGAATCCGATAGTACCATTTTGTAATTTTTCGGTGACTTCAATTTCGTTGCTGGCGCAGCCCTTCATAATATAGTAGAGATGTTCAATACCATCCACCCCTGCATCGATGGCCTCATCCAGCGTAACGGTAAATGGCATGTGCCCAGAAACCGTAAAACCTCTCTTTTTTGCCTCTTCTATTGATTTTAAATAGTTATTATGTGAAATTTTACTGTCATAGATTTTTACAAAATCTACGTTTAAGGATTCCAGAGAATCCAATGCGTGGACAACATCTTCTTCGGTTTCTACTTCCAACGAACCGGCCCAACTGCCATTGGGCCCATCTATTTTTGGCCCAGCAGTAAAAATGGTCGGCCCCACTAATTTTTCAGAGGCAATTTGGCTTTTCCAGTCCATTACGGAATGGGTAAGGTCGCCCCCCGCATCCCGCACCGAGGTAATACCATTGGCAATAAATAACTTCAGGAAGTTTTTGTTGTTTTTAATCAACGAATCACCACCGCGCAGGTGTATATGGTTATCCCAAAACCCGGGCAAAATATATTTTCCAGAAGCATCAATAGTGGAGTCGGCCTTAAAATTGCTTGTACCTTCGGTTTCAATGGCCTCGATTTTACCATTGGACACCAAAATATGTTGAGTTTCAATTTTTCCAGTTTCCAGATGGATGACCTGTGCATTGGTAATTGCGAGATTGTAATGGTTGATAGTTTCCTTCTTACAACTAACGATGACGAGAAGGAGGGAGAACAAAAGTGGTCTGATCATTTTGGGTTGGTTTATTATGATCCTTAAAGATACCGGATTTTTTATTTCCCATCCCTTTGGCTTTTTCCAATTTTTTTGGTGATTTTTAACCAAATACAAGTTTTGAAGGAAACAAAACCAAGCTGGCTCTATTTATTATTATTGATTCTTTCGGGTGAAGCCATCTTTATCCTTCCTTTTGTGCTGCCACGTGTTTTTAGGCCTACAGTTCTGGATGTTTTGGAGTTGGACAATGTGGAATTGGGACTTTGCTTTTCGGTTTACGGCCTAGTTGCAATGGTTTCTTACATTTTGGGCGGTCCATTGGCCGACAAGTATCAGCCTAGAAAATTGATAGCCATTGCTTTGTGGATGACCGCATTGGGCGGTTTTTTGTTTGCTCAATATCCTGATTTGTGGATGCTTCAGGTTTTATACGGTTGGTGGGGATTTACCACTATTTTTCTTTTTTGGGCACCGATGATCAAGGCAACAAGAATTTGGGGCGGTGCCGATTCGCAAGGAAAGGCTTTTGGGTTTTTGGATGGTGGCCGTGGACTAACGGGGGCACTGTTTAGCTTACTGGGTGTGGTCGTATTTTCGTTTTTTTTGTCCGAGTCTTTGGATATGGCGAGTCTGGATAGCCGTAAAGAAGCATTTACCTATGTTCTTTATTTATCATCACTGATCATTATTCTGGTAGGTATTTTGGTCTGGTTTTTTATGAAAACGGACAAAAGTGGTGAGAAAGTTACCTTGGAGCGTATTTCTTGGAATGAAATCAAGCAGGTCTTACAATTGCCATCGGTCTGGCTTTTGATGGTAATCATCCTTTGTGGATATGTAGGGTACAAAATCACGGATATCATTTCCCAATATGCCGAAGAGGTGATGCTTTATAACCAAGTGGATTCTGCCAAAGTGGGCACTTTACTGCAATTCCTTCGTCCGGCCACTGGTATTTTGGTTGGTTTGATAGCCGATAAATTGAAGATAACCTGGCTTTTGTTCATGAGTTTTGTATTAACCTTGATTGGAGGTGTATTGTTTGCCAGCGGAGTAATTGCACCTACCACAACGCTTTTGTTCTTTATGTCGGTTGTTGTGATAGCGGCAGGTGTATACGCTATTCGGGCATTGTACTTTGGAGTAATGCAGGTGGGTAAAATTCCTATGGCCTTAACGGGCACAGCGGTGGGACTCATTTCCCTGATCGGCTATACTCCTGATGTGTTCGCTGGACCAGCTTATGGTATGCTATTGGACGCACACCCCGGAGAAGAACTGGGTCACCAACATGTTTTTTGGATGTTGAGTGCCTTTGCCTTTGTTGGCGGTTTGGCCGCATGGGTCTATCAGAGAAAATATGGTAGATGATTTTCTAATTCCTGTATTTGATGTTTTTTTCTGAAAAGTAGATGATTTCCTTTATTCTTTTATTTCGTGTTTCTTCTCGCTTGGCCTGATTGAGCCACATGAGGTAGCCTTTTCGTTGCCCTACGGTGAAATTCTGAAAGTTAGTGTGGGCATTGGGCTTCTTTTTAAATGCCTTTTGTAAATCCTCGGGAACCACACCATTTTCAACATCATCCAATTCGGTCCATGAACCATTTTCCTTGGCAATTTCTATCGCTGCAAGACCACTTTGGTGCATCAACCCGCTGGATTTTAACTCCTTAATGTAATCTTTGTTCACCTTGCTCCAAGTACTTTTTGGTTTTCTCGGACAGAAGTATTGTTTACGCTTACCATCTCCAAGACTTCGAACGGTACTATCTATCCAACCATAGCATAGGGCGACCTTTACCGCCTCTTCCCAACGCATACTTTGTTTATGGTGCTCCACCTTGTAAAAGATAAGATGGATACCAGTGTAGGAGCTATGGTTTTGATGAAGCCAATCGCGCCACTCACCATCATTTTTAAAATAATGCTCCGGGTGCTTCTCCAAATCAGATTTTTTTGGTCTCTATGTAAAAGTTTTTATCAAAAACCACTTGGGTTCCATCCAATTTCTCGGTTTTCCATTCGCTATTGGGGAACAACCACTTTTCCATTCCATTTACAAAAACACGAACTGGCATATCAAAATCTTCCACAACCTCGGTATATCGGTACTTGATTTCTTCTCCTTCCAACGTATACTCCAAAGTAGGGATCATTGTTGTTCGGAGGTATTGATTAAAGAATGCGGATAAATCTTTGCCCGTATGTTTGCTGAGGTAACCCTCAATTTCTTTGGTGGTCACTGTTTTGTGATAGAAATCTTTGTTCAACCCTCTTAAGATTTGGCGCCATTTATCATCATCGTCCACCAATTGGCGAAGTGTATGTAACATGTTCGCGCCTTTGTAGTACATATCGCCCGAACCGGATTTGTTGACCCCATAGGGCCCAATAATGGGACTATCGTTCTGAATATTGCTTCGGGTTCCCACCACGTAAGCTTCGGATGCTTTTGTGCCAAAATGATAGTCGAGATACAGGTTTTCCGAGTATGCGGTAAATCCTTCATGAATCCACATATCGGCAATGTCCTTATAGGTGATGTTGTTAGCAAACCATTCGTGCCCTGCTTCGTGGATTATAATAAAATCGAATTGTAAACCCCAACCAGTTCCGGACAGGTCCCTTCCCAAATATCCGTTCTCGAACTTGTTTCCGTAGGTAACAGAACTTTGGTGTTCCATGCCCAGATAAGGAACTTCCACTAGTTTAAAACCATCTTCATAAAAGGGGTATGGGCCAAACCAATGCTCAAAGGCCTGAAGCATCATCGGAGTCTGCACGAACTGCTTTTTAGCTTTCTCCAAATTTTCGGGCAGCACATAATAATCCAATTTTAATGGACCTTTTTCACCTTCGAAAACTTCATCAAAATGGACATAGTTTCCAACATTTACGTTTACACCGTAATTGTTTATGGGATTTTTTACTACCCAGTTGTAGGTTTTGAATTCACCTATTTCCTCAACGCTTTCCAGTTGTCCGTTGGAAACATCCATTAGGTCTTTGGGAACGGTAACGCTGATGCGCATACTATCCACTTCGTCGTACATATGGTCTTTGTTGGGCCACCAAACACTTGCTCCCAAGCCTTGGCAGGATGTAGCCACGAAGGGATTACCATTTTTATCCTGTTTCCAAGAAAAACCACCGTCCCAAGGCGCACGTACGGCCTCTCGTGGTTGTCCCGAATATGTGATTTTAACTTCGTTGAATTCTCCAGGGACTTGTTTTTTCTTCAGTTTGATAAAATGTGCATTGCCCTCCGAAGTGAACTTCAATTTTTTTCCATCTTGCTCAATGGATTCAATCTTCATGGGTTCTTGAAGATCAATTTGAAGTGTTTTGGCTTCTTCCAAAACTTTATACCTTACCACGTTATAGCCCGAAATAAACTTCTTTGAAGGCTCGACTTTAACGTTGAGGTCGTAGTGATTCAAGTCCCACCATTCCCTTTCTGGTGTAATACTGCCCCTCAGGGTATCTTGCCTTGTAAGTTCTTGGGCGTCAATGGAGCATGCCCCGAGTATGAGGACTAAAAGAATTAAACCTTGTTTCATGGGTTGTTTTGTTATCTGAATACTTTATTTGGAAAAACTACCGGACTTTCGTGACCATCTTTACCTATGGCCGCAACGCCAAAAAAGAAATTATCTATTACAACACCATCTAAAGTGTGTTCGGTTACATTGCCCACATATTTGTAATTGTCCCATGTAGGGGAGGTGGTATCCCTCCAGTAGATTTTATAGCCAATGGCGCCTTCTACCTCGCTCCAGCGCAGTTTGGCACTAGGCTCTACAATACCTCCGATTTCTACGGTTTCCGGTGCAGGGGGAGCCCAAGCAATGGAAGCTAGGTTAATAGCATTTACCGCAGTAAGTTTTTTGGCGTACCCAAAGTTTACGTGCTCCAAGACATCGCCGTAGTCAATACCGTTTTCCTCTCGTATATCTTGATGTTGCTGTGTGTAGTTCTCATGAGCTTCCATAATTCGGATTCCCGCGTATCCAGCGTCGTTGAACGGTCTATGGTGACCGCCTCTCCCGAACCTATCCAGCCGATAGATCATCATGGGGTTCATTTCTGGCATATAGGTTTTAGTGGTTTTGTAAACATAGCGTGCCAGCTGACGTGAAATACCATCAACCTCTCCACCATAAAAACGTCTGGCCTTTCTTTGTTCTTCTGTTTCGGTTGGGGGCACAGGTTCGGAGAATATTCTAAAATCCCGGTTGCTCACAACACCATCGACGCCTGTAATATTGCCGATCATATCGTTATTTAGTATACCTACAATATTCCATTCTTTTTCCTTGGCATACTCGGCGAGGCCTTTTCCTCCGTAAAGTCCTTGTTCCTCACCGGAGAGGCCTACGAAAATGATGCTGCTCTCGAACTTATATTTTGATAATACTCTGGCGGCCTCAATAGTCCCGGCCATTCCACTGGCATTATCGTTGGCTCCGGGGGAATCCGATGTGTAATTGGTAGGGTCACTTACACGGGAATCAATATCGCCGCTCATGATTATAAAGCGATTGGGAAACTTGGTTCCGCGTTGGATAGCCACCACGTTCACAATCTCAACATCTTTTACGATTCGGGCATTGTCTCCTTTTTCAATTAGGTTTTTTTGATAAAAGACCTCTAAGCAATCTCCACAATTGGAGGAAATTTTATCAAACTCTGACTTGATCCATCTTCTAGCGGCACCAATCCCTCTAGTCTGGGAAACCGTATCGCTCAAGGTATGTCTGGTTCCAAAATTGACCAGTGTCGTAACATCAGATTCGATACGTTCCGACGAAACCGCATTGATGATGTCATAAATTCTGGTATCGGTCTGCGCATAAATTGTTGTAGTGAAAACCACAAATAGCAAGGGGAATATTTTTCTCATATTAAAAAGCGTTGGTTTTTTTCTGAAAGTATGAAGCGTGAAAATAACAAAAAGGGCCCAAAAGTACATATACAATACCCGGGAGACCGTAATATAATCCCAATTGGAGCTTTGCAATTACGATGGAAACTAAGGCAACAAGTACAAATAACCCAAAATGGCGGGCATAAAAAAGGTGTGTCATGTTGCTGTTGTTGGCTTTTTTGTAGACTCTTAAATACATAAGAGCATAGCAGGCGAAGATGAGGAGGAATCCAAGGCTGTACAGTTGGAACAATGAAGAAAATTCATCTGCAGTGATCTGTAGTGCTCCCGTCCATGAATTTATCAAGGACTTAATGGGGAAGATGTAGTAGAGTATCAAAAACAGGAGAATTGCATTGAGGGCAATAACCCAATTATCCATGTAACTGGTTCTTCGAAAAAAGTTATAGTGCACCGACCATAATCCTACCAGGGCAAAAAAACTGACACCAAAACTCAAGAATACCATCCAGTCCACTTGAAGTACGGAACTTTCGGCCTGAGTACCTACTGATACCACCAGCAATGTAGCGGCAAAAGCAAAAACCCCATCACTGAAGGTTTCAATTCTGCTTCTATTGTGGGGTAGCTTCATTGGGTTATTGTATAAAGGTGACTTTGGCGATTTTTCCATTCATTACTTCGTAAATGGCTATGGCTTTAAAAACACTTCCATTTACGGTTACGGACTCGTGGTCAATAACTTTGTTGCCAATCACGATTCTGTTAACTATCTCGCCTTTTAAGTCCGGTGTGTTCTCGAAGAAAGTTCCATACTGCTGTTTCAGCTTTGCTATGCCCTTTACATTGAGCTTTTTTGGAAATTGATATAGTTCTACATCTTGGGTATAGGTTCCGGCAAAGGCGTCGATATCTCTTTCGTTGTAGGCGCCCAATTGTTCTTGAACCACACTTTCAGCATCGGTCAGGGGACCATCTGGAAAAATAAAGGTCATTGATGTGACCAGTCCGTTCTCTACCGTATATATGGCGACTTGGCGTCCCTCTCTTCCGTCTACTTTGGCAACCTCTTCATCTATAACTGTATTGCCTAGAACGATTCGGTTAACGACTTCAACGCTCGAGGATTTGACATTCTCAAAAAAACGTTCATAGTTTTCCTTCATTTTGCTTCTCCCTTGGTACATTCTCTGGTTTGGAAAACGTTGTACCACGACATTTTCTGCAAAACAGGAGACAAAGGCATCGAGGTTTTGATTGTTAAAAGACTCCACTTGTTTTTGAATGATCTTTGATGGTGAATCCTCGGCGACAAATGCCAATCGTTTGCCGTTCGGGCTAATGGCAATCCGACTAATATTATTGATTTCTTCCTGTGGGAACGCAATAACGGTCTCCCACGTGGCATTTTCCGAATCAATGTTCAAGGTTAAAAGCCGTTTACCTGCACCAGTTATGATGGTATTTTTATTCAACCAACAAATGTCTTCTTCTTTGTTGTATGTGTTCGTTATTTTTTTTGATTCCCCAGAGATTGGGTCAAGGGATAAAATTTCCCATGCATTATTATTTCTTTTTCCAATAAAGCTCACCAAATCTGAACCGGGAATTTTGTGTAAAGATCTCCCTACGTTTTGATAAACCGTTTTTTGGGTGTTGTCTTCCAGATTGATAACTGTTAGGTCCATTCGGTTTTCAACCAAAACCGTTGCAACCAAAATATGCTTGTTGTACCAAACATGATAACCAATTTTCAAATCGGTTATAGGGGTGGACTCACGTGATTTAAAGTCGTATTGGTATAACAGTTGTAGCCCATCGACATCCAGGCGAATAGCAGAAATTGCGTTTTCTCCGGGAATACGCAGAGGTGAATATTCGCTCCCTGCTGTGGTGTAGGTCAGCCAAGACGATGTGCTTCCTTCGTCAACATTAAATCGAAGAATGTCCGTTTGGTCCTTTCTGGTTGAAGCGAACAAAACACTACCGTTGTCCCAAAAAGAAGGCTGATTGTCATAACCTGCGTTATTGGAAATATTTTTAGGATTGGTCAATATGGGCTTTCCGTTATTCATAGAAAGGTCAAAAAGATAAACCTCTGTTTCGGTTTGTGACCATCCATGGGCGCATACCAGTAAAAAACAAATAGCGAAAAGCGTTCGTGTCATGGTTTTGTAAAACGTTTTAAAAGCTGCCTTACCTTTGCGGTGTTTTCCACATGGTATTTGGCTTGGGTTTTTTTAAGTCCGACCTTAACGGTAATTGCCGAATCGGGTAGTTCCTGGAACATAAATTCATCTGTCCAATCATCACCAATGGCAAAAACAAAGTCGTAATCATCTTCACTTAACATACGAGTGGCAGCTCTACCTTTGTTCACGTTGCTGCTTTTTATTTCCATGACCTTGTTTCCGTTCAGCACACTAATATCGTCATTGCCAATTAAACTACGCAACACAGTATTTAATTCTGTTGCCCTTTTTTCACCAAAATCGGGGTCGGTATTTCTGTAATGCCAAGCCAGGGAGTAGTTTTTTTCTTCGATAAATGAACCGGGCGTCCTGTCCACAAAGGATTCAAGAACTGGCCGTATTTTATTCATCCATTCTCCTTTTACTTGCTCCAATAACTTAAAATCTTCCCCGTACCTGGAAATCCATACGCCGTGTTCCACGATCATATTGTATTTTTTTGGCAAGAACCAGCGCGTAAAGGTTTGTTTATCCCGTCCGCTGATCAAAAATACGGTTGTGTTCTCCTGTTGGTTCAACTGGTCCAATAGTCCATACAGTTCTTCATCGGGAGAGGCTTGCTGTGGATCTTTATGAAAACCGGCCAAGGTACCGTCATAATCCAAGAAGAGCAGTCTTTTTTTAGATTTAGTGTACTCTTTTTCAATGGACAAAAGGATTTCTGGTGACATTTTTTCAGAAATAAATGCCTTGCCCAGTTCCCTTTTTTCCTTTAGTGACCTCATAAACTCATTGGCCCAGACTTCCACATTGTAACGTTCCAATCTTTTTTGTAAAAAGGTGTTTCTGGACACTTGCTCGTCCAGCGGCATATTAAATGCTCTTTTTAACGTGTCCGCTTGTTGCTCAAAATTGTTGGGATTAATTAGTAGCGCTTCGTTCATTTCATAAGCGGAGCCCGCCATTTCACTCAAGATGAGTACTCCGGACTTGTCGGTGCGTGTGGCGATATATTCTTTGGCCACCAAATTCATTCCATCTCTAAGTGGTGTAAGCCATGCAATATCACTAGAAGTGTAGAGATCAATCAAGCTTTCGAAAGGCAGGGAACGATAGAAATACCAAATTGGCGTCCAGTTTACCGTGGACAACTCTCCGTTGATGCGTCCGACCAGTTCATCAACCTCTCTTTTTAGCAATTGATATTGTGGTACATTGGAGCGGGAGGGGACTGCAAGAATAATCAATCGAACCTTTTCCTTGTATTCGGGATATTTCTGAAGGAAATACTCAAAGGCATTGATGCGCTTTGCAATTCCTTTACTATAATCCAAACGGTCTATGGACAGTATGAGTTTACTGCCAGGAGAGGAAGCTTTATGGTTATCCAAGCGAATCTGCAGGTCGCTACGCTCTTCAGTATTTTTTGAATCGTGCTTTAAAGCTGCATCCCTAAATTTCTTATAATCGATCCCCATAGGGAAAGAATCCACTTTGATGACCCTGTTGTCCAAATAAATCTCATTGAAGCTCACATCCAATCCAATAAGTCTACGAACGGAACTTAAAAAATGTCTTTCGTAGTCGTAGGTGTGAAAGCCAATAAGGTCCGAACCCAGTAATCCTTCCAAGATTTCTTCACGCCAAGGCAAGGTCCGGAAAATTTCGAAAGATGGGAAGGGGATGTGCAAAAAGAAACCAATGGTGGTATTTGGACGTTTTTCCCGCACCATTTGAGGCACGAGCATCAATTGGTAGTCATGCACCCAAATGGTATCATCTTCATCAGAATTCTCAATGATGGCATCTGCAAATTTTTGGTTTACGGCCTTATAGGTGTCCCAATAATTCAATTCAAACTCGGAATACTTCAAAAAATAGTGGAACAGGGGCCAAATGGTTCGGTTGCTGAAACCGTAATAAAAACCGTCAATTTCTTCAGAATTAAGCTTTACTTTGGCACAGCCATGCTCCTTTAGGGCCTTGTCAATATCATCCTCTAAATCTTCGGGGGTATCTTCATCTGTTAATCCGGACCAACCTATCCATAAACTTTCACCTCCGCTATGCACGGATTTCATCCCCGTGGCCAAACCTCCAACGCTTGGTATTGCATTGAGTGTTCCATTGCTAATTTGTAACTGAACAGGTAATCGATTTGAGATTATGATAGTTTTGCCCATAAAAGGATAAGTTTTGACGTGTTTTAATTTTTTGTTTCTTTAAAAATCGGGAAATTCGAGCGTAAAACCAATTCATTCTAACCCTTTTGAGAATTTTTGAGCTATGGATAATTTGAATTACGGAATTATAGGAAATTGCAGGAGTGCGGCATTGATTTCCAAAGAAGGTTCTATTGACTGGTGCTGTCTGCCACAATTTGACTCCACATCGATATTTGCCAAACTTTTGGATGAGCAAAAAGGGGGTAGTTTTGAGATACACCCTACTGGGGATTATACCATTGAACAGGAATATTATCCCAATACCGCTATCCTGATTACGCGATTTACGGAAGGAAACAATGTTTTTGAACTTCACGACTTTATGCCTCGCCACCATAAAATGAACGGAAAATATAAGGCACAGCCCGAGATTATCCGTTATATAAAATATATCTCCGGAACACCAAAATTTACCGTGAAATATGACCCTAAATTGGAGTATGGACTTGGGGAGACCAAGCACTTTGCAAAGGAGGATTTTATAGCTAGCCTTACGCATAAATTAAAATATGATACGCTTTTTCTGTACACTTCTTTTGACAAGGAGGGAGTTCTAAAAGGTGAAGAAATCACTCTTAAAGATGATGGCTATTTCTTGATCAGGTACAATGAAAAAATATTGAAACCCACGACCGAAAAGATGGGGTTGGAACTGGAACGTACCAAGGTATATTGGTTGGATTGGTCTGCAAAGACCCCTGATTATCAAAAATTCAAAGATGAGATAATTCGGAGCGCCATTACCCTTAAAATGTTGACTTACGATAAAACCGGAGCTGTACTTGCAGCTGCGACCACATCACTCCCCGAAACTATTGGAGAGGTCAGGAACTGGGATTATCGCTTTTGCTGGATTAGAGATGCGTCCATGGTGATTAAGGTAGTCTCCGAGCTTGGACACAAGAATTCGGCCAAACGTTACCTCCAATTTATTATTGACTTGATGCCCGACAAGGATGAAAAACTCCAAATTATGTACGGCATCAACAAGGAAAAAAAGTTGACGGAAATAACCTTGGACCATTTGGACGGCTATAAAGGCTCTAAGCCTGTTCGTGTGGGTAACGCGGCCTACATGCAAAAACAGAACGATATTTACGGAATATTGATGGATGTCATTTACGAACAGTTGAAAAATTTCAGCAACGATATCGAAAATGTAGAAGAGCTTTGGAGCATTACAAAAGGTATTGTGTGGATTGTAGGGAAACACTGGGAAGAACCCGATAAAGGTATTTGGGAGTTCCGAGGTGAGGACAAGCATTTCACATTTTCCAAAGTATTGTGCTGGGTAGCTTTGGACCGAGCCATTAAAGTGGCCAACATGTTTGGTAAAACAAGGAAACTGGAACGTTGGACTGCACTCGAACAAAAAATCAAGGAAGATATCCACGAAAATGCATGGAACAGTGACATCAATGCATTTGTGCAGAGTTATGGCTCCCGTCATTTGGATGCATCAGTTTTATTAATGGAACCTTACGGATTTATTCATCCGCGCGACCCTAAGTATGTGAGCACGGTAAAGGCAATAGAAGAGGGTTTGAGCAATGATGGTCTTTTGTACCGTTATAAAAATGAGGATGATTTTGGGTTACCATCATCATCGTTCACTATTTGCACTTTTTGGTTTATCAATGCATTGTTCAAAATTGGTGAAGAAGAGAAGGCGTTGGAACAGTTTAAAAAATTATTGGGGTATAGTAATCATTTGGGTCTTTTCAGTGAAGACATCGACTTTAAAACCAAAAGATTGCTCGGGAACTTTCCTCAAGCATATTCACATTTGGCACTTATTGAGTGCGCCATCAATTTTTCTACCAAGCAAAAGGACGAGCGGATTTTGGAATCCATCAAGTAAAATAAATAAAAAAACGCCCCGATCGGGGCGTTTTCAAATCCAAGTGGGTTTTAGTCCCAACACTTATTTGAATTAGTCAAAGGTATACCCATTATCTGCGGCAACTTTGTCGGCAATTTGCGTTCTAAGTTTCACAACATTGGGTTGGTTCGTGTACTTGGTAAAGCGTTTTAGTCCCATCAACATCATGCGTTGTTCATCACCTTCAGCAAAGGAGACAATACCTTCTTTAGCTTTTTGCTGAATGATGTCCACTGCTCTGTACAAATACAATTTGGACATTGCAATTTGGGTGGCTTGTGCTTCTTCACCAAAGCGTTTTGCATTCTTTTCTGTTCTTAGGATGGCAGATTCGGCCATATAAATTTGAATCAAGATATCGGAAGCGGCCATCAATAACATTTGATGCTTCTCCAAATCCGGTCCAAATTTTTGAACGGCGCTACCAGCGACCATTAAAAAGACTTTCTTCAATCTTGCAATCAAATCTTTTTCTTCTGAGAGCAACTCGGTAAAATCAGGTGTGTCGAACGATGGAATACCCATCAATTCCTCGCCTACAGCTGTAGCGGGGCCCAAAAGGTCAACATGGCCTTTCATGGCTTTCTTGACCAACATACCTACGGAGAGCATGCGGTTTATTTCGTTCGTTCCCTCGTAAATTCTGGAAATACGGGCGTCTCTCCATGCAGATTCCATTGGGGTATCGGCGCTGAAGCCCATTCCTCCGAACACTTGGATACCCTCATCGGTGGTGTGCTGAACGTGCTCGGAAACGGCTACCTTCAAAATAGAACATTCAATGGCATATTCCTCAACACCTTTGAGCTCTGCTTCTTGGTGGGAATTTCCACTAGCTTCGCGAATAGCAATCCTGTCCTCGATATTTTTTGCGGCACGATAACACGCTGCTTCATCCACATAAGCATTGGTGGCCATGTCTGCGATTTTAGCTTTAATGGCTCCAAAATTCATGATTGGAGTCTTAAATTGAATACGCTCGTTGGCGTATTTCGTCGCTTCGTTGATTACACGGCGCTGTGCTTCCAAACAAGCGGCTGCCAATTTGATTCTACCCACATTTAGAGCATTCATAGCGATTTTAAACCCGTTTCCTCTTTCAGAAAGCATATTTTCAACAGGAACTTTAGTGTCGTTGAAGAACACCTGACGGGTAGAGGAGGAGTGGATACCCAATTTCTTTTCTTCATCGCCGAAACTGATACCGTTTTCTGGGTCATTTTCAACGATAAAGCCTGTAATGTTCTTATCGTCTTCTATTCGAGCAAAGACAATGAACATATTGCAGAATCCAGCGTTGGAAATCCACATCTTTTGCCCTGTGATGTTGTAATATTTACCATCATCAGAAAGTACAGCTTTTGTTTTACCGGAATTGGCATCGGAACCTGCTCCTGGCTCAGTTAAGCAATATGCGCCAAACCATTCCCCTGTGGCTAGTTTAGGGACATATTTTTGCTTTTGCTCTTCGGTCCCGTACAAAGTAATAGGCATGGTGCCGATTCCCGTGTGTGCACCGAATGCCGTGCTAAATGAACCAGTGGCTCCGGAAATATAGTCGCACACCAACATGGTGGACACAAATCCCATTCCCATACCTCCATACGCTTCTGGTACTGCTACGCTCAATAAGCCAAGTTCGCCAGCCTTTCGCATACATTCCTCGGTGTACGCATAGTCTTTTTTCTCGAAACGTTCCCAATGCGCCCAAAGTTCCCGGTCTACGAATTCCTTGGTACTTTCGCGCATCATTTTTTGTTCTTCGTTGAGGTCCTCAAGGGTGAATACGTCCTCACATTTGGTCTCCTTGACCATGAATTGACCTCCTCTCAGTATGTCTTTTTCTGTTGTTTCCATTTTTGATAATGATTAAAGAAGATAGAAAATAGACGAAAGACTTATTTTAATCCGTTTTGAAAACCCATGGTCATCTTTTGCCATTCTTCTATTTTATCCTCAAGCTTGTTTAAATTTTCAGTGTTGATATAGTTTCTATGTTTAGCTATTAAAAGTTGTGTGCCGAGTTCAAAGGAAGACCCTAAAGCAACATCAATAAAATATTTGAAGGATTTATCTGTTCTCGAAGAACCTTCGGCAATATTGCTCGGCATTGAAACCGAACATCTGCTTATTTGAGAACTTAAATCGTATCGCTCATGATTGGGAAAGTTGAGCAGCAAATCAGAAATTTCATTTGCTATTTCCAATCCGAGTGACCAAATCTTCAAATTTTTATAATTATGCCTTTTCATCAGTAGGTTTCTCTTTTCTCAAATCTCTTTTCGAATATTAAGAAAGAAACTCAAATATACCTGCAGCACCTTGCCCAGTACCCACACACATGGTAACCATACCGTACTTGCCGGTCATGTCGCGCTTTCTCATTTCATCAAAAAGTTGGACGGATAATTTGGTCCCAGTGCATCCAAGTGGGTGCCCGAGTGCTATGGCTCCTCCATTCACGTTTACAATGTCTTGATTCAATCCTAATTCCCGAATCACGGCAAGGGATTGCGAAGCAAAGGCTTCGTTCAATTCAATAAGGTCTATCTGGTCTTGTTGTAAACCAGCCTGTTTTAGGGCCTTTGGAATCGCTTTCACAGGTCCAATTCCCATAATTCTTGGTTCTACACCTACGGCGGCATAGTTTAGCAGACGTGCAATGGGCTCCAGATTGAGTTCTTTCACCATATCCTCGCTCATTATCATGACAAACGCAGCGCCATCGCTCATTTGTGAAGAGTTACCTGCGGTTACGCTTCCACCTTCGGCAAAAACGGGCCTTAACTTGTTCAACGTAGGAATGTTGGTCCCTTTTCTAGGGCCTTCATCTTTGTTGACGGTGTAGTTTTTGGTCTCTTTTTTTCCAGCCTCGTTCACAAAAGTGTGTTCAACCTCAATAGGAACGATTTGATCTTGAAAACGATTTTCTTCCTGAGCTTTCAAAGCTTTCATGTGTGAATTGAAAGCAAATTCATCTTGATCCTCACGAGACACTTTGAATTGCTTGGCCACTGCTTCTGCCGTAAGTCCCATTCCCCAATAGTAATCTTCGTGACCTTCTTTGGCTGTAGCGTAATCAGGTGTCGGTTTGTAACCTCCCATTGGGATATAGCTCATGCTTTCGGCACCGCCTGCAATAATACAATCCGCCATTCCTGATTGTATTTTTGCTGTGGCAATTCCAATGGTTTCCAATCCTGAGGCGCAATACCGGTTCACCGTAACACCAGGAACGTCCTCGATGTTAAGACCCATTAAAGAGATGAGTCGTCCCATGTTAAGGCCTTGTTCGGCTTCTGGCATCGCATTCCCCACAATAACGTCGTCGATACGTTTTTTGTCCAGTTGGGGAAGCTCTTTCATTAGATATTCTATGGTTTCTGCAGCCAGTTCGTCCGGACGCTTAAACCTGAACAGACCTTTGGGGGCTTTCCCTACGGCTGTTCTATATGCTTTAACTATGTATGCTGTTTTCATTTAATAAGTATTGAGAATTGAGATGCTAGTATTGAGGTTAAAGCTTTTGTGCTAATGAATAAATCATTTTTTGTATTTCAATACAGTCATCTATAAGTGTTTGTACTTTCTGGTTTTCAGTCAAGTTTAATTCAATAATTAAAATCAATTGCGTTTGTAATTCGTATAGAGAACCGTTCGCAATGCCTAAAAAGTGCTTGAACTCTTTGTTTGAATTTCTTCCTGCCCCTTCGGCAATATTAGAAGGAACCGAAACCGCACTTCTTTTAATTTGATTTATCAAACCAAATTTTTCGTCTTTTGGTAACTCAGGCATCAGTAGGTAAATGGACTTAGAAAGTTGAATCGACCTCTTCCAAATTTTTAAATCCTCTACCTTGTGCATATCTGATTACTCAATTCTAGTATCTCACTACTATCGCAACTAGTTGCGAAGTGGTTTCCCTGTTTTCAACATGTGCTGTATGCGCTCCAATGTCTTTTTCTCCGTACAGAGCGACAAGAAGGCCTCTCTTTCCAGGTCTAATAGATATTGCTCACTGACAAGCGTTGCTTCAGAAAGGTCGCCACCTGCCATTACATAGGCCAATTTATCGGCAATCTTTTTGTCGTGTTCCGAAATGTAATGTCCAGCTTCCATGGAATCTGTTCCTACCAAGAACATACCCAAGGCTTGTTTTCCGAGCACCTTCACATCTTTGCGTTTGACGGGTTTGGTATAGCCTGCATCAGCCATTAGTTTGGCGTGGGCTTTCGCTGTTGCAATTTGACGGTCTTTATTGACCACCACCACATCTTTTCCTTTTTGTAGGATACCCAAATCAAAGGCTTCATAAGCCGAGGTCGATACTTTGGCCATTCCGATGGTGAGGAAGTACTCTTGAAGCACGTTGAGCTCCACATCGTTTTTTCTAAAAGTATCGGAGGCTCGAAGTGCCATTTCCTTGGAACCACCTCCACCAGGAATTACACCTACGCCGAATTCCACCAAACCGATGTAGGTTTCAGCCGCAGCCACCACTTTATCAGCATGTAGCGAAAGTTCACATCCACCGCCCAGACACATGCCATGTGGGGCTGAGACAGTAGGAATTGACGAGTATCGCATCCGCATCATGGTGTCTTGGAACATTTTGATGGCCATGTTGAGCTCATCATATTCTTGTTCCACAGCCATCATAAAAATCATACCGATGTTGGCACCTACTGAGAAATTGGCCGCTTGGTTACCAACAACCAATCCGGCAAAATCCTTTTCGGCAAGGTCAACGGCCTTGTTCAAACCGGCCAATACATCGCCGCCAATGGTGTTCATTTTGGATTGAAACTCACAGTTAAGGATTCCATCACCCAAATCTTCGATAACAACTCCGCTGTTTTTAAAGACTTCCTTGGTTTTTCTAATATTGTCCAAAATGATGAACGCATCCTGACCCGGAACTTTCTCCATGGCCTTTTTTGGAATGTCGTAGAAGTAGGTATTCCCTTCTTTTACCGTGTAGAAGGAATTGATTCCGGATTCTTTCATTTCAGACACCCATGGGGCGGCCTCCAGACCTTCAGCTTTTATGAATTCAAGACCTTTGTCGAGTCCTATTGCATCCCAAATTTGAAATGGTCCATGTTCCCAACCGAAGCCTGCCTTCATGGCATCATCAATTTTGTATAGTTCATCCGTGATTTCTGGAATACGGTGGGTTACGTAGGCGAAAAGTGCTCCAAAGCTCTTTCGGTAGAATTCACCTGCTTTGTCTTTTCCGTTTACCAAAACAGGGAAACGGTCAATGACCTTATCAATGGTCTTGGTAAGCTCCAAAGTGGCAAATTTCGCACTCTTTTTGGAGCGGTAGTCCATGGTGTCCAAATCCAAGGTTAGGATTTCGCTCTTGCCATCGTCTCCCTTCACTTTTTTATAAAATCCTTGTCCGGTTTTGCTGCCCAACCATTTATTATCCATCATGGTTTGGATAAAATCCGGCAGTTGGAAGAGTTCGTGACGTTCATCGTCCTTACAGTTTTCACTGATGCCATTGGCCACGTGTACCAAGGTGTCGAGTCCTACGACATCCACGGTTCGGAAAGTGGCGGATTTCGGTCTTCCGATAACTGGACCGGTCAATTTATCTACTTCTTCGACCGTCATGCCCATTTCCTTAACAGCATGGAACAGACTTTGGATACTGAAGATTCCGATTCTGTTACCGATAAATGCTGGAGTGTCCTTGGCGACCACAGAGGTCTTGCCCAAGTATTGTTCCCCATACCCATTAAGGAACTCAAGAACCTCCGGAGAGGTTTTTGGTCCGGGTATTATTTCGAATAGCTTTAAATAGCGCGCTGGGTTAAAAAAGTGCGTGCCACAAAAATGTTTTTGGAAATCGTCACTTCTACCTTCGCTCATAAATCGGATTGGAATTCCGGAAGTGTTAGAAGTAATGAGGGTGCCCGGTGTACGGTGTTTGTCCAGATTTTCGAATACCTGTTTTTTGATATCCAAACGTTCCACGACCACCTCGATGATCCAGTCTACATTGGCCACTTTGGAAATATCGTCCTCAAGATTACCCGTTGTAATGCGATCAGCGAATTTTTTGTGGTAAATAGGAGAGGGTTTGGATTTAAGTGCAGCAGCCAGCGAATCGTTGACAATGCGGTTTCGAACCACTTTGTCCTGTAAGGTCAGCCCAGAAGCTTTTTCCTTATCGTTCAGTTCACGGGGAACTATATCCAATAATAGAACCTCAACTCCGATGTTTGCAAAATGGCAGGCAATGCCACTTCCCATAATTCCGGAACCGATTACGGCAACTTTGTTTATATGCCTTTTCATGTGCGGGTTTGTAATTTAATTATTAGTTGTTTTTGTATAGACTTTTTTATCGTTAATAAGCTTATTGATGATGTCGATTATCTTAAAGAAGCCCACCAAATCGTCTTGAGTGGTGTTCTCTTTGACTACTTCATTGAAACGCAGTACCACTGCTTTGGATTCCTCCCTTTTTTCCAGACCAAGTGGGGTCAAAAAGATTAGCACGCCTCTGCCATCCTTGGGGTTGCGCTTACGCTCTATGTATCCTCTTTCTTCAATATTCTTTAATATTCTGGATAAACTTGTTGCTTCCATTCCCATTTTAGGTCCCAAAGTGGTACTTGGTGTACCTCCTTTTGGGGCAATGCTCAATAAGGTAAATCCAATGGCCATTGTAAGCCCGTAGTTTTTTGCTTCCTCGTTGTACATTTTGCTAACAGCTTGCCAGGTTGCCCTCAGGGCGTGATCAATGGTCAAATCTTTCATAGAACTTGTTTGGTATTCTCAAATATATAAAAATTTATTATGCATGCATAATAAATCTAGATTAATTAATTGCAAAAAAAAACCTGCAAGTAGCAGGCTTTTTAATTTTATAATCAATCCATTAATGCCCATAAATATCATTGTACAAATCAATGTACATTTCCTTAACGGGTTTGCGTTTTAGTTTCATGGTAGGGGTAAGGTGGCCTTCTTCTACACCCCATACATCTGGGGTTAACCTAAATTGTTTTACTTTTTCCCACTTGGCAAATTCTTGGTTGGCCCAATCCACTTCTTCCTGCATACGTGCGATTACCTTCTCGTTTTTCACCAATTCTTCATTGGAACTCAATTCAATATTATGTCGCTTGGCCCATTCCTTAACAAATTCAAAGTTGGGCTGGATAAGTGCAGCCGGCATTTTCTCGCCTTCACCTATAACCATAATTTGTTCGATGAACCTTGATTGCTTAAAACGGTTCTCCAGTAATTGCGGAGCCACATATTTTCCGCCAGAGGTCTTGAACATTTCTTTTTTACGATCGGTAATGCGTAAAAAGCCCTCTGCATCAATCTCACCAATGTCACCCGTATGGAAATAGGCGCCCGTCATCACTTCTGCAGTTTTCTCTGGGTTTTTGTAGTAGCCCATCATCACATTTGGACCTTTACAAAGAATCTCACCGTCTTCTGCAATTTTCACTTCGACATCATCAATCATTTTGCCTACAGTGCCGATTTTCCAACCTTTATTGCGTTGGTCGTTCACTGCGATCACGGGTGATGTCTCCGTAAGTCCGTACCCTTCCATCACAGGCATCTCAGCAGCGGCAAAAACTCTGGCAAGTCTGGGTTGCAAGGCTGCACTACCGGATACCATTACGGACAGGTTTCCGCCCAATCCTTCTCTCCATTTACTGAAAATCAATTTTCTGGCTATCCCAAGTTTGGTCTCGTACCACCAGCCGTTGGCCCCGTAAGGTTCAAATTTGAGTCCTACTTCCACGGCCCAGAAAAACAATTTCTTTTTAATGCCGGAAAGCAATGCTCCTTTGGCAATAATGGCATCGTATACCTTTTCCAACAGTCGTGGTACCACGGTCATTACCGTAGGTTTCACTTCTTTTACGTTGTCGCTTATCTTGTCCAACCCTTCCGCAAAATGGATTTGAACCCCGCAATATTGGTACAAATATAAAATCATGCGTTCAAAAATATGGCAGACGGGCAAAAAGCTCAATGCTACTCCATCTGTATCAAAGGGAACCCTTACTTTGCTGGATACCACGTTGGAAACAATGTTGTTATGGGAGAGCATGACCCCCTTGGGGCGACCAGTAGTACCCGAAGTGTAAATCAAGGTAGCTAGGTCATCCGGTTTCACACTTTTTTTAATTTCTTCGACCTGGTCTTGGTTGGACGCATCAGCACCCAATTCCAATATTTCCGACCAGTTTTTACAGTTGTCGAGCTGATCAAAAGAGTAGACATCTTTCAGGTTTTCCACCTTTGATTGTATTGCCTGGACTTTCTCCAGAACTTCATCACAGGAAACAAAACATAGTTTTGCCTCAGAGTGGTTCAGAATATATTCATAGTCTTCTTCCGAAATTGTAGGGTAGATGGGGACATTTTGTGCGCCTATCTGAAGAATTCCAATATCAACAATATTCCACTCGGTACGGTTGGTCATGGAAATCACAGCAATCTTATCGTTGGGTTTAACACCCATTTTTAACAAAGCCCTGCTCACCGCATTGGCCTTATCAATATATTCTTGCGTGGACGTTGCTATCCAAGTACCGTCACTTTTGGTGACCAATGATTTTTCTAAGGGGTATTTTTCAAGTTGATAGTATGGGAAATCAAATAATCGGGTAACAGTTTGCATAGTAAGTTATGTGTATAGCGAATGCAAATTAGGGAAAGAGAACCGTATTTTAAAACGAGTTATTCAAAAAAACGCATAATTATTTAATAATTTTATTGAATATGCAATTTCATGCCTTCATGAGAATCTATGAATCCTAAGGATTTGTAAAACTTGAGTGCATCCGGTCTTTTTTTGTCGGTGGTCAATTGTACCACATGTGAACCTTTTTCTTTTGAACGTGCTATGGCCCACAAAAATAATTGTTTGCCGATTCCTCTTCCACGAAAATCGTCACGAATCCGGACGGCTTCAATTTGCGCACGAATTCCACCTTGATAGGTGAGATATTGGATAAAACTAAGTTGTAGCGTTCCGATTACAAGTCCGGCGTCCTCCATAACCATCAACTCTTGGTTTTGGTCTTTTTCGATATCATCAAAGGCATCGTAGTATTTTTCGGGAAGAGGTTCTTGAAAATCTTCCCGAAGTTTGCCCAAATCATCATTGGCAAGCATCTCAACTATGAAAGGGACGTCGTTTCTTTTTGCTTGCCTTATGATCATATTATCTATTTTCCAACCAAATCCTTGCGTTCACAAATGCTTGCAACCAAGGTGATACCTCATCTGTTCTATCCTTTGGATAGTGCGCCCAGTTCCAAGGGAATGTCGAGCGCTCAATGTGTGGCATGGTCACCAAATGCCTTCCCGTTTTGTCGCAAAGCATGGCTGTGTTATAATCACTTCCATTTGGATTGGAAGGATAGCCTTCGTAACCATATTTGGCCACGATGTCGTATTGATCCTCAGCGTGAGGCAAAATGAACTTTCCTTCACCATGACTGATCCAAACACCCAATGTGCTACCTGCTAGATTAGAAAGCATTACCGAGTTGTTTTCTTGAACTTTAACCGAGGTGAAATTACTTTCGTGTTTATGCGAATCGTTATAGGTCATTCTACCATGCGTTCCGTGTTCTGGATTAATAAGGTCCAATTCCATGAACAACTGGCACCCGTTGCAAATCCCAACGGACAAGGTATCAGGTCTGGCAAAGAAATCTTTTAGGGCTTTATTGGCTTTCTCATTATATTTAAAAGCTCCGGCCCAACCTTTGGCACTTCCCAAAACATCGGAGTTGGAGAACCCACCAACGGCACCGATAAATTGGATATCTTCCAAGGTTTCTCTTCCTGAGATGAGGTCTGTCATGTGAACGTCCTTGACATCAAAGCCGGCCAAGTACATAGCATTGGCCATTTCACGTTCCGAGTTGCTTCCTTTTTCGCGTAGAATGGCTGCTTTGGGTCTGTTTACTTTTGGGGTTTCTGGCAGAGCACCACTGAATTCTGATGGAAAACTGTATTCTAACGGCTGCTCTTTATAATTATCGTAACGGTCCTTGGCCAAACCATTAGCAGTTTGCTTGTTGTCCAACAAATAAGACGTTTTGAACCAAGTGTCTCGCAATGAGGCGATATTCAAGCCTATTTCGATGCCCTTGTTTTTGATTTTCAAGGTGCTTTCTGATGATGGAATACCGATTTTAGCAAATTCAACACCCGCAGATTTCAATTCATTTTCCACTGAATCATCTTTGGCTTGGAAAACAACACCTATATTTTCAGAGAACAATAGTTTGATGATATCTTGTTCGCCGATGTCGGACAAATCCAAATTGGCACCCAAATCATTATCAGCAAAGCAAAGCTCCAAGAGTGTAGTGATCAAACCGCCTGAAGCTACATCGTGACCAGCTAAAATTTGACCATCCTTGATTAAATTCTGTAAAGTATTGAAAGCAGTCTTTAAATAACCTGCATCCAATACAGAAGGAGCTTCATCACCAATACCGTTTAATATCTGTGCAAAGGAAGAGCCTCCCAATTTGTGATTGTCTTTAGATAAGTTGATGTAATAGATATCCCCACCACCTTTCTGTAAAACAGGCTCAACTACTTGGTTGATGTCGCTACAATTACCCGCGGCAGAAATAATCACCGTGCCGGGAGATAATACATCACCGTCCTTGTATTTTTGTTTCATGGAAAGTGAATCCTTTCCGGTAGGCACATTAATGCCCAAATCAATTACAAACTCCGATAAAGACTCAACTGCCGAGTACAAACGGGCATCTTCCCCTTCGTTTCTACAGGGCCACATCCAGTTCGCAGATAGGGAAACAGACCTTAATCCGTCTTTCAAAGGAGCCCAAACAATATTGGTCAATGATTCCGCAACACTGTTCCTGCTTCCTGCGACGGGGTCAATCAAAGCTGAGACAGGGGAGTGCCCTATACTGGTGGCTAGACCTTCTTTGCCTTTAAAGTCGAGGGCCATAACGCCACAGTTGTTCAAAGGTAACTGCAATGGTCCTGCACATTGTTGCTTTGCAACACGTCCGCCAACACATCGGTCCACTTTGTTGGTCAACCAATCTTTGCTGGCTACGGCCTCCAACTGAAGCACTTGCTCTAAATAATCGTGGAAGTGTTCCAAAGAATAGGAGAGTGCCGGATATTTTTGCTGTGCCGTTTTATCGGCCATTATCGTTTTTGGGGAGCTTCCGAACATATCGGAAAGTTCCAAGTTCATCGGGGTTTCACCGGTTTTACCAGAAGTGAATTTAAAAGTATGGTCACCGGTCACCTCTCCCACATTGTACATGGGGGCACGCTCACGGGCCGAGATCCGGTCCAATAGGTTCAAATCTTTTTCACCGATTACCAATCCCATTCGTTCCTGGGATTCGTTCCCAATCAATTCTTTTTTTGACAGTGTTGGGTCACCAACGGGCAATTTATCCGTATCGATGGTTCCTCCTGTTTCTTCTACCAATTCCGACAGACAGTTCAAGTGCCCACCAGCTCCGTGATCGTGAATGGAAACAATAGGGTTATCATGGCTTTCAAACAATCCACGAACGGCATTTGAAGCTCTTTTTTGCATTTCGGGGTTGGAACGCTGTACCGCATTCAACTCAATGGCAGAGCTAAACTCTCCTGTATCTGCACTGGATACGGCAGCACCACCCATACCGATGCGGTAGTTGTCACCACCCAGAACAACTATTCTGTCCCCCTTGCTCGGTGTATCCTTTAGTGCCTGGTCAGTTTTACCATACCCGATACCCCCGGCCATCATGATTACTTTATCGAATCCTAATTTTCTGGCTTCTTCTTGATGCTCAAACGTCAAAACGGAACCAGCAATCAAGGGTTGTCCGAATTTATTTCCGAAGTCGGATGCGCCATTGGATGCTTTAATGAGAATGTCCATTGGGGTTTGATATAACCAATCCCTTTCTTTCATTCCCTTTTCCCATGGACGGTTTTCTTCCAAACGGGAGTAGGAAGTCATGTAAACCGCAGTTCCTGCCAAGGGCAAAGAACCTTTTCCTCCGGCCAAACGGTCACGAATCTCCCCTCCTGAGCCAGTGGCAGCTCCATTGAAAGGTTCCACGGTAGTTGGGAAGTTATGGGTTTCCGCTTTTAAGGATAGAACAGAATCAAATTCTTTTTCTTCGTAGAAATCGGGTTTGTCCGCACTTTTGGGTGCAAACTGTATTGCTTTTGGACCTTTGATGAAGGCCACATTATCTTTATAAGCCGAAACAATATCGTTTGGATGCGCTTCGGAGGTTTTTTTGATCAATTTGAATAGGGAAGAGGGCTTTTCTTCTCCATCAATCACAAAAGTTCCATTGAAAATTTTGTGCCTGCAGTGCTCAGAATTTACCTGACTGAACCCGAAGACTTCGGAATCCGTCAACTTGCGCCCCAATTTGGTGGCAAGTCCTTCGAGATAAGCAACCTCTTCTTTACTTAATGCCAATCCTTCTTTTTCATTGTAAGAACCAATATCATCGATTTCTTTAATGGATTCTGGAACAATGTCAATGGTGAAAATATCCTGTCCGAGTGATCTATATTTCTGGGAAAGCATGGGGTCAAAGTCGGTATAATCTTTTTCAACCGCATGAAACTCTTCAATCCGAACAATTCCTTCAATGCCCATATTCTGGGTGATTTCAGTGGCGTTCGTACTCCAAGGAGTAACCATTGCAGCCCGTGGCCCAACAAAAAAGGCGTCTATGGACGCCGCTTCAATTTTAGGCTGGTTGCCAAACAACCATGTCAGTTTATTAGTATCTTCCTGAGTGATTTCCTGAGCGGTTTGGACGGCAAAAACCTTGGTAGCCTTGTCCCCAAAAAAATGGATCATACAATCTTTGAGTTGAACGGTTTAAGAAAGTGCAAAAATACGATTTTGTGCCGTAATTCATCCTACTGCTGAGCTGTTTTGTTAACTAACCTATGTTGATAGCTTATTTGGTTGAAAAAATCGGAAGTATATTTTTATCAAATCCCCAAAAGTGTGACTATAGCGTCTTTTACACTAAACTCATTGAGGTAGTTTTCCTTATATTAGAAGAATAATAGCTAACTCAAAACCAACCTTATGAAAACAATCAAAATCCTGTTCTTCGGGATGATGCTGTTCGCGGGTGTATTCACATCATCAGCACAGAAAAAGTACTCCAAAAGTCAAATCAAAAAATTTAAGGCAGAAGTTGAAGCCCTAGTGGAAGCCAATAAAAAGCAAACGCAGGTAATGGTGGATAAAATCTTTAGTTTTGCCGAACTGGGATTTCAAGAAGAGGAAAGCTCAAAATACCTTACTGGAATTCTGGAAGAAAATGGTTTTACCATAGAGCATTCCATTTCCAATATTCCAACGGCATGGTTTGCTACGTGGAGCAACGGGGATGGCCCTGTTATTGCTTTGGGAAGCGATGTGGATTGTATACCGAAAGCATCGCAAACCCCTGGGGTAGCCTACCATAAACCCTTGGTTGAGGGCGCACCTGGACATGGCGAGGGACATAATGCAGGTATTCCCTTAAACATTACCTCGGCCTTGGCGGTAAAAGAGGTGATGGAGAAAGAAGGTATTGGCGGCACTTTGATTCTGTGGCCTGGAATTGCCGAAGAATTGGTAGCCGCGAAAGCATGGTACGTACGCGACGGACTTTTTGACAAAATAGATATGTGCATTTTTACCCACGTGAGCAGTAATTTGAGTGTATCCTGGGGACCCACCCGAGGGACTGGACTGATTTCCGTAGAATATATGTTCGAAGGTGAAGCCGCACATTCCGCAGGAGCTCCTTGGCGAGGTCGTAGCGCATTGGATGCTGCAGAGCTTATGAATGTGGGATGGAACTATAAAAGGGAGCATTTACATCCGTTGAAGCGTTCGCATTCTATCTTCACGGACGCTGGAGACCAGCCCAATGTAGTCCCTTCCAAAGCTGGAATCTGGTATTATTTTAGAGATGTTTCCTACGAAGGGATTATGGAGATGTATGCCGAGGCGAATGATATTGCCAAGGGCGCGGCCATGATGACGGGTACCACCATGACATCAAGAGTATTGGGTACGGCATGGCCAAGGCACTATAACAAAGTTATAGCCGAGACCATGTACGAAAATATCAAAAGCGTAGGGTTGCCTACTTGGACCGAAGCTGACCAAGAACTTGCGAAAGCCGTACAGACCGAAGTGGAATCCAAGGAAATAGAAGGGCTTCCGACCGAACTATCCGAACTGGGCCTTCCTGTATTGGAGCCTGTTAGTGGTGGTTCCGATGATATTGGAGACATTTCTTGGAAAGTTCCCACGGTAACCATGCGTTTTCCCTCTAATATCCCTGGTTTGCCCGGACACCATTGGGCCAATGCGATTGCCATGGCAACACCTATCGCCCATAAAGGGGCTACGGCCGGAGCAAAGGCAGAAGCTATGACCATCATGGATTTCTTGTTGAAGCCAGAGTTGCTGACCCAAGCATGGGATTATTTTAACAAAGAGCAGACCAAGGAGACCAAATATGAGCCTATGATCTCTGCCGATGATATGCCACCGACTTTCTTGAACAAGGATAAACAAGATATGTTCCGACCTGCATTGGAGAAATTTTATTATGATGAAACCAAGTACGATACCTACTTGGAGCAGTTGGGAGTTGAGTATCCAACGGTTAAACCATAAGTAATTCTTTGTCAGTTCGAGCGCAGTCGAGAATCTAAAAACATCTCGACTGCGCTCGATGTGACAAAGCCGGCAAATGGGACAAAATATAATCTTAGTCTTTGCACTCCTTCTATAATGACGGTTTAGAGTCATTGATTGAGCTCATTCCAGCGAAAGGAGTTCAATACAAATTGTACAAATTTCTTGAATAGCATCCTTTTTTGGACAATTAATTGAACGAGGCCCTGAAAGCCAGAGGAGACTGTTTGGTCTTTGTCTTGAAAAGTTTGTTGAAGGATTGTGAATGCTCAAATCCTAAAGTATAGGCTATTTCACCGACAGAAAGTTGTGTAGTGGATAATTTCTCTTTAGCTATCTCAATAAGTTTTTCGTGTATGTGCTGTTGGGTGCTCAACCCTGTCAACATTTTGAGCAAACTGCTGAGGTAACTGGATGAAACATGTAAGCTGTCAGCTATAAATTGGACGGACGGAATTCCTTTATTGATGACATCTTCTCCGTTGAAATAGCTGTCGAGAAGATGCTCCAACCGAACCAAAATCTCGTGGTTATTGATTTTTCTTGTAAGAAATTGTCTTTGATAGTATCGTTCGGCATAATTGAGCAATAGTTCTATTTGTGCTATGATGATATTTTGACTGAACTTGTCCATATTGGACCTATACTCATGTTGAATGTTGAGTAAAATATCGGTAATGGTACGCTCTTCTTTGTCCGAAAGAAATAAGGCTTCGTTTATGGCATACCCGAAAAACTCATAGTTTTTAATGGTCTTGGCCAAGGGGGTGTTCCACAAAAAATCGGGGTGGATAAGCAATAGCCAACCTGAAGGCTTTTTCTCTGTCGGTAACATTTCAAACTGCAGAACCTGCCTTGGTCCTATAAAAGATAGCAGCCCTTCATCAAAATCAAACTCCTGCTGACCGTATCTCACTTTGGCCTGTATATCACGTTTTAAACCAATACTGTAAAAGCTTTGCATCCATGTAATTTGACTTTCTATGGTTTGATAGTCAACTTTTCCATAGTCTATTAGGCTAATCTGAGGATGCTCTGGATTTGGTAGTGCACAAAACTTATGGAACTCGCTCAAGGTTTGAAATGTATTCATCTTCAATGCTAATTTAAGGGCAAGGTCTTGCCTTGCCCGTTTTAAATTACAAACTAGTTTTTAAAATCGGTAGAATAGCTCAACTCTTTATTGGCTTCTAGTGCGTCTGCCAAGGTCTTCAACTTTTCATTTGCCATGCCATAGGCATCGCTGCCTAAAAACAAGTGTAAAGCAGGTTCTTTACTTTCTGCCATGGTTATAAGGGCTTCCGCAGCTTTTTTGGGGTCTCCAAGTTGGTTTCCGGCAATCTCTTCTTTGTGCATACGCTCAGATTCACGAGCTTGGGCATAAATGTCCATACGATTACGTGCCAGTTTTAATGAATCGTCAGAAAGAAATTCAGTTCTAAAATAACCGGGATATACCAAAGTTGTTTTGATTCCGAACGGGCTTGCCTCCACCGATAAAGCCTCCGTAAGACCCACAACTGCAAATTTGGTCGCGCAATAGATACCAAAACCAGGAAAATTTCCGACGATACCTGCAACGGATGCAATATTGAAAATATGTCCTGATTGTTGAGACCTAAGTTGTGGCATGGATTTGCGGATAACATTTAAAAGACCAAATACATTCACATCGAAATTTTGTCGTGCTTCCTCATCTGAAATTTCTTCCAGTGTACCATTCTGTCCATAGCCAGCATTGTTTACAATGACATCAAGCCGGCCAAAAGTTTCAATTGCTTTGGAAATGCCTGTTTCTACACTTTCCTCGTTCATGAGGTCCATTTGGATAGGTAGGAATCTTTTCGAACTACCGACAGCTTCGCTAAGATTTGCTAAACTTCTAGAGGTAGCTGCAACCGAATAGCCTTGGTCTAATAGTGTTTTCACCAAAACAAGTCCTAGCCCTTTTGATGCACCAGTGACTAACCATACTTTTTTTGTGTCCATTTTCTTAGAATTTTTGTTGTTATGAATTGACACAGCAAAGTTGCCCTTAGTAGAGGGAAGGTATGTAGCCTAATCTATGATTGTTGTAGCCTAAATCTAGTTAGGATATAAAAAATAAACTTTTATTTTCTTTTTAGTAGCGCCATATAGAAGCCGTCAAACCCTGTTTCAGAGGCAAAAACATTTCTTTCCCTTACAAATTCAAACTCTTTCCCATTCTCGGATGCCAAAAAGGTCTTGACCTGTTCTGAATTTTCTTGTGGAAGAATGGAGCAGGTGGCGTAGACCATTTGCCCCCCTTTTTTGACCATCTTACTATAATTCTGAAGAATTTCTTGCTGAACACCCATAATTCGGTCCACAAACTCAGGTTCCAATTTCCATTTGGAATCGGGGTTTCTTTTGATGACGCCCAAACCAGAGCAAGGTGCATCCAACAAAACCCTATCGGCACTGTTATGAAGCTTTTTGATGACTTTGTTGGAGTCGATTACTCGGGTTTCCACATTATGTACGCCATTTCTTCTAGCTCTCTTTTTGAGCTTTTTCAATTTACTCTCGTAAATATCCAAAGCAATCAATTGACCTTTGTTCTGCATTTGCGAGGCCAAGTGTAAGGATTTTCCTCCGGCTCCCGCACACGCATCCACCACACGTTGTCCCGGTTCAACCTCCAAGAATGGAGCCACCAACTGTGACGAAGCATCTTGCACTTCAAAAAGCCCGTCTTTGAACGCTTGTGTCACGAATACATTCTGGCGTTCCACTAGTTTTAGGGCATCGGGGTAGCCTTCAATAAATTCTGTGGCAATTTCCTCCTTGGCCAAAAAGGATTTTAATTGGGGTTTTGGGACCTTTAATGTATTGGTCCGTAAAATTACATCGGCCTGTTGATTTTGAGCGGCAAGCTCTTTGGTCCAAAGTTCAGTTCCCAAAGATTTTTCACCGAGTTCATCCATCCAATCCGGCACGGATTCCCTTATTTTTCGAATTTTGGAAAGTTCATCGAATCTACCTTTAATGCGGCGTTCTGGTGTACCTTCCAATTGTTTCCAATCTGGAATGCGAATACCCCTAAGAACGCACCAAACACCAAAGAGTCGAAATAAATGTTCCCGGCTATACGGTTCGTGAACCTCAGCGATTTCTGAATAGAGGCGTTTCCATCGAACAATATCGTATGTGGTCTCGGCGATAAACCCACGGTCTCGAGAGCCCCAACGCTTATCGTAGCGCAATACTTTTTCAATCACCTTATCAGCATATTCCCCTTCGTTAAAAATCATGTGAAGGGCATCAATTACGGCAAATACCAAGTTCCTGTGTAAACGCATCATATAAAATAAGGTTGCAAAGGTATGATTTCTCCGTACTTTTGAAGAAAATAAATACGATGAGGTCGATTCTTGCCCTTTTAACCATTTTGATTCTGGCGTCTTGCTCCCAAGAGCCTAAAAAACAAGCTTTTCAATCTGTAGACGTGACTCCCGTTTATGAAGATTCCGTAAGTGTGCGTGCCATCACATTTTTGGATGGCAGAACCTTGGCCTTTGCAGGTAGTAACGGAGTGTATGGAACGGTCGATGTGAATTCTGGACAAGTTAGAACCAGCACTAAATATCACGATTCCATTGCACCAAGTTTTAGGGCTGTTGGCGGAACTTCTGAAGATTTTTTTATGCTTTCCGTCGAAAGCCCTGCATTATTGTACAAGACCGGTGACAATGGACAAATGGAATTGGTTTATACCGAAGAGGGGGAAGGTGTTTTTTATGACAGTCTTGCCTTTTGGAACGATACCGAAGGTATTGCCGTGGGCGATACGGTAGATGGCTGTCTTTCTATCATAATTACAAGAGATGGGGGTGTTACTTGGACCAAATTGGCATGTTCCGATTTACCGGAAGGTATTGAAGGAGAAGGTGCTTTTGCTGCCAGTAATAGTAACATAGCTATACAAGGGGATAAGGTTTGGATTGGTACTACGGAAGGTAGAATTTATTTTTCTAGCGATAAGGGCACGACTTGGGAAATACAGGAGACCCCGATAATTTCGGGCGAACCTACCCAAGGCATTTATTCCATGGCCTTTTTTGATGAGAATACTGGTTTTGCCATAGGAGGCGATTATACAGCGCCAGAATCTAATAAGGGCAACAAGATAAAAACAACGGATGGTGGTAAAACATGGAAATTGGTTGCAGATGGTCAAGAACCGGGCTATAAAAGTTGTGTGCAATATGTGCCCAATTCAAACGGGGAAGCGTTGGTCGCGATTGGTTTTACCGGAATCTCATATTCTTCAGATGGAGGTGAGACCTGGAAGCAAATGAGCGAGGAACCTTTCTTTAGCATTCGCTTTTTAAACGATTCCACGGCGTTTGCAGCGGGAAGTAAACGGATAGCCAAATTGGATTTTAAATAAAAAAGCGGTGATGCACTCACCGCTTTCAAACTAACTAAAAACAAATCAATCAAAAACTATACGCTTACCACTATGTAGTGGTTGCCGCTTCTCTTGTACCAAGTACCTTGGTATTGGTACAACCTTCTTCCATTTCTATATACTATTTTACTACCTCGTGGCAAGGTTTTTACTCTAATCCCAAGTGGAGCGGCCGTAACTACATATCTTTTTCCACGGGCCTTGTACCAAACACCATCGGCGTAGTAAAAGCTGGTTTTCTTGTGAACAATAACTCTTGGGTTAGAAACCGTTCTAACCACGGTGCCCTGTTTTGGATACACCCTTACTACAGTTCTTGTCTGCGATTGGGCGCCAAGTACAGTTCCCAAGAAGGCAGCGATAACCAAAAATGTTTTCATTTGTTTCATAACATTGGATTTTGATGGTTTCTAGTAATAAGACCACACCCAATTAAAAAGGTTTAATCAAAAAAAAGAAGCCCGAAGGCTTCCTATATTTTATACTTATTCATGTAATTAATCAATCTCTTCCGCGCCGTTTGCGGAACTGTTGAATCATCTGTCTTTTAAAGTCTTCCTCGGCCTTGACCAATAAAAGTACTTTCTTGGCGGGGATTACTGTTCGTAGTTTGGATAAAAACTCTTGTTCCGCCTTTTGTTTATTGAATTGTAGGGCGATAAGGTTGTCCAATAATTGTTCAGATTCGTTAGTGGAGAGTTCTTGTGCATTGGCAATATTGTTACGCAACTCTGCACGCTCTTTTCTACGGATATCCTCCATGATTTCTTCATGATCGTTATAGATGGGCCAAAATTCTTGGGCTTCCTTCGAGGTTAAACCTACGTGCTCCGTAATAAATGCCACTTTAAGGGTCTTAATGCGGTCTCGAACAGGTCCTTGTGCATGAGCCAAAAAGGTACCGAACAATAAAATATAAAGTGCAAGTGCTTTCTTATTCATAATCAGGGTATTCTAAATTTAATTCTTCAATTTCATCCACATACTCATCCAAATATTCCAGAATAATGTCATCTTCCAAGTCATCGACCAAAATATCGTTCAGTTCAACTTCTTCCAAAGAAACAACTTCGGCAATTTCGTAAGAGGTCATTTCAAATTCAGTATTTTCCAAATAAGCTTCTATCTCGGCATTGGCCAAATCATCAAACGTGATGGGTTCGGAGGTCGGGTTTCCAGTGATATTAAAAATCAATATAAAAATGGCAGCTATGGCGGCAACAGAATAATAAAAGTTTCTATTTGATATAAGCGGAATAACCTTGACTTCTTTTCGGGAAGTTTTGGAAAGGATACTAGATTCAACTTGGTCAAAATAGCCATCAGGAACTGCAAAACCATAAGTTTTTGGGATAATGCCAACATTTTCATGAGCTTCTTCCGCTTTGATTCTGTCCATAAGACGGTCGTTAAAGCTCTCAAAGTAGCCTTCCGGGGTGTTGAAACTATTTTTTTTATCCTTTTTCATTACTGTGGTATGACTTCTAAATTAGCCAAAGGTTTAATTTTCTTTGAGATACGCTTCTATTTTTTTTGCTGCCAAATGGTACGATGCCTTTAGAGCACCTTCCGAAGTATCCAGAGCTTCGGCAATATCCTTGTATTTCATTTCTTGAAAATACTTCATGGTAAATACTAACTTTTGTTTGTCCGGAAGCGTTGCTAGCGCCTTTTGCAGCTTAATTTGAATTTCGTCGCCTTCAAAATATACATCGGCCTGAAGATTTTCAACCATTCTATCTTTAAGTTCTCGATCGGTGATTCCCAATTTTTTCGACTTCTGTTTCAAAAAGGTCAAAGATTCGTTGGTGGCAATCCGATACATCCAGGAATAGAGTTTGCTGTCGCCTTTAAATTTGTCGATGTTTCTGTAAACTTTTATAAAGGTATTTTGAAGTACATCGTCCGTATCGTCGTGGTCTAGCACTATCCTTCGAATATGCCAATACAAGCGTTCTTTGTAAGTATTCACCAACACTTCAAATGCCTTTGCTCGACTTTCTTCTTTTTGTAGTTCTTGGACTAAGGTTTCCTCAGCAATCAATGTTCTTGTTGTTTGATGCTTAGACTAAGGTAAGGTGAAAAGGTTTAATTTTCAGTAAGCAGTAAGCCTGCACTTTATGAAGAAAAGGACTGCATCTCCACCAATTTTTTATAGTTTTTGGCTGACTTCATCAATTCGTCGTGAGTGCCCTGTTCTACAATTTCACCCTTGTTCATTACCACAATGGTATCGGCATTTTGGATGGTTGACAAACGGTGAGCTATAACAATGGAGGTTCTGTTCTTCATCATATTTTCCAGCGCATCTTGTACCAATCGCTCACTTTCGGTGTCCAAAGCGGAGGTGGCCTCGTCCAAGATCATTATCGGAGGATTTTTGAGTACCGCCCTAGCGATGGAAAGGCGTTGTTTTTGTCCGCCACTCAATTTGTTTCCGCTGTCACCAATATTGGTTTCGTAGCCATTGGGCAAATCCATGATAAAATCGTGGGCGTTGGCTACTTTGGCGGCTTCCATAATTTCGTCCATCGAGGCATTTTCCTTGCCAAGGGCTATGTTGTTCTTTACGGTGTCGTTAAAAAGAATGGAGTCTTGGGTAACCAATCCCATTAATCCCCGGAGCGATTTTTTAGTGATATTTTTGATGTTGGTCCCATCAATCAGGATTTCCCCTTTGTTAACATCGTAAAAACGAGTGACTAAATTGGCCACGGTACTTTTTCCACTACCGGACTGGCCTACCAGGGCGACAGTTTTGCCCTTTTCAACCCTTAGGCTGAAGTCTTTCAGGACATAATCATTTTCGTATTTGAAGGATATGTTTTTGAGCTCAACACCGGAGCTGAAACCCATTTTTTCATTGGCACCATCAATATCCTTGATAGGGTTTTCAGATTCCAATATCTCCAGAACCCGCTCGGCTGCGGAATTCCCTTTTTTAACTGCATAAGATGCTTTGCTGATGGCTTTTGCAGGTGTCAAGATGTTGAATGCCAACCCCATATAGGAAATAAATGATGCGGCATCCAAGCTTCCTTCTAAAAGTACCATTCGCCCTCCAAACCAGAGAAGGACTCCAAAGACCACAATTCCAAGAAATTCGCTTGTTGGGGATGATAGGTTCTGGCGGTTCAATAAAGAATTTGAGAACCTAAAAAACCGAGATGTGGAATTCTTAAAAGTACCGTAGAACTTGGATTCCGCATTAAATGCCTTGATGACGCGAAGTCCGCCCAAAGTTTCTTCGACTATGGATAGAAATTCGCCTTGTTCTTTTTGTACCCTATCTGATTTTTTCTTCAGTGATTTTCCGATACGTGAAATGATCATTCCTGCAATTGGAATAAAAATGAACACAAAAATGGTGAGTTTCACACTGATTATGAACATCACTATAATTGTAAAAAGAATAGTCAGGGGCTCACGCACGATCAACTCTAGAATAGAGAGGAAGGAGTGCTGTATTTCCAGAACATCCGAGGTGATCCTTGCAATTACGTCTCCTTTCTTTTTCTCTGAAAAATAGGAGATAGGAAGGTCTACGATTTTTTGGTACATCTTGTTGCGGATATCCTTGAGCACACCATTCCGTAAAAAGGTGATAAAGTACATCGCCATATAATTGAAGATATTCTTAAAGAGAAACAAAAAAAGTATCAATCCCACCGCCAGCAAAAGCCCTTTCATGGGGTCCTCACCAGAGAATTGGGTCACTTGATAGTTCATATACCCCTCAAAATAATCTTTGAGCTTACCAATGCCTTCATAGGTTGGCGGCTCGTTGATTTGCTTGGTCTTATCAAAAAGAACATTGAGCATTGGAATTAGTGCGGCATAGGACAGCGCACTGAACAATGCATATAGAATATTGAAGAAAATATTCAGAATACCGTATCTGCGATATGGTTTCGCAAATCGGAGAATCTTTTTAAAGTAGTTCATTCACTATAAATTCAGCTCGGATAGGATACCTTCTATTTTGGTTTCCAACTGCGAATTTACGGATTTATAATCCGCTGCCTTGTCCAATTTTGCATTTGTACTGATATAGAACTTTACCTTTGGTTCCGTTCCGCTGGGTCTAGCTGCAATTCGGGTGCCATCTTCTGTTTCGTAGATCAAAACGTTCGATTTAGGTAAATGAAGTGTGAACTCTTCACCGGTCTGTACATTTTTAACAATGGAAGTATTGTAATCTTCAATGTACAATAGTTTGGATCCTTGAACGGTGTCCACTGGATTTTCTTTGAAATCCTTTAGCATTTGTTTGATTTCCTCCGCACCGCTCATTCCTTTTTTGGTGAGGGATATCAACTTTTCCTTATAGAAACCGAAATCCACATAAGCATCAATCAAATCTTTGTAAAAAGAACTACCGTTTGCCTTTGCGTTTGCGGCGATTTCACAGGCCAATAGGGTAGAGGTCACAGCGTCTTTGTCCCTGACAAAGTCGCCCACCATATATCCAAAGCTTTCTTCTCCCCCTCCAATAAATGTAGAGTTAGGGAAGTCCTTGATCATTTTTCCAATCCATTTAAACCCGGTCAATGCTGTTTTGAACTCAACCCCGTAGGATTTGGCCATTTGCTGCATCATTGGGGTAGAAACAATGGTTGTGGCAATAAATTCGTTACCCTTAAATCCTTTTTCCTTGTATTGGTCCAACAAGAACTTCGTCATAAGCACCATGGTCTGATTCCCGTTCAAAAGCTCCATTTTGCCCTCGAGGTTACGAACCGCAATGCCCAAACGGTCGCTATCAGGGTCGGTGCCCACTACCATATCGGCACCAATTTCCTCCGCTTTGGCAATGGCCATGGACAAGGCTTCTGGCTCTTCGGGATTGGGTGATTCCACAGTTGGGAAGTCTCCGTTTGGCTTGGCCTGCTCCTCTATAATGGTAACATTTTTATAGCCGGCCCTCTTCAATACTTCTGGAATTGCAGTGATAGAGGTCCCGTGCAAGGAGGTGAAAACGATTTTAAAATCGTCTTTCCCCTTGGCATCAAAACTACCGTTCTTTACCGAAGCTTCAAAAAAGGCATCGTCCACATCCCTATCAATTGAGTGCATGAGACTTTCATTTTTATCAAATTTGATATCCTCAAAAGAAAGGGAATTGATTTCTGTGATGATCTCGCCATCCTGAGGAGGCACAATCTGACCACCATCGGCCCAGTATACTTTGTAACCATTGTATTCTGGGGGATTATGGGATGCCGTCAATACGATTCCTGCGTGGCATCCAATATGCTTTACGGCAAAAGAAAGTTCTGGCGTAGTTCTTAAATCCGAAAACAAATAAACTCGAATTCCATTGGCGGAGAATACTTCTGCCACCGTTTTTGCCAAAGTTTTGGAGTTATGTCTGCAATCATAGGCAATCACAACCCTGATATCGTCGTCGGTGTACGATTTTTTAAGGTAATTACTGAGTCCTTGAGTGTTCTTTCCCAAGGTGTATTTATTGATCCTATTGGTTCCAACGCCCATAACACCGCGCATGCCACCGGTACCGAACTCCAAATCCTTATAAAAACGTTCTTTAAGTTCTTCGGTGTCATTGTCTATCAAATGCTTGATTTCCTTTTTGGTGTCTTCATCAAAAAAATCAGTCAACCAAGATTGCGCTGTTTTGGTAATGGAATCCATAGTGCTTATCGTTGTTTAGATGCTTAAAAATACAAACTTTAAAAGGTTTGTTGGTGCTTAAAGATTAATTTTGTCGGAGATATTGTATCGGGTGTCATTTTTTCGGGAACGTACCATGATTTCTCCAAGAAAACCCGCCAAGAACAATTGGGTTCCTATAATCATAGCGGTCAATGAAATATAGAATTGGGGACGTTGGGTTATCAAGCGACCCAAAGGGTTTAAAAAGAGCTTGTCTATACCTAAATAAAGGGCGAATCCGAATCCTACCATAAACATAACAACACCCCAAGCGCCAAAGAGGTGCATGGGCCTCCGTCCGAATTTGGATACAAACCAAATGGTGATCAGGTCCAAAAACCCGTTGATGAAACGCTCTGCTCCGAATTTGGTAGAGCCATACTTTCTGGCTTGGTGCTGTACCACTTTTTCGGAAATATTGGAGAAACCTGCATTTTTGGCCAAAACGGGAATGTATCGGTGCATTTCACCCGAAACCTCGATGGTCTTTACTACTTTGTTGTCAAAAGCTTTTAGACCGCAATTAAAGTCGTGCAATTTTACCCCGGATGTTTTCCGAGCAGCCCAATTGAATAGCTTTGACGGTATATTTTTGGTGATGACGGAATCGTAGCGTTTCTTTTTCCAGCCTGATACTACATGGTGCCTTTCTTGTGCGATCATTCGATACAGTTCGGGAATCTCTTCGGGATTGTCCTGTAGATCGGCATCCATAGTAATTACTACCTCACCTTCGGCACTTTTAAAGCCGGCGTGGAGCGCTTGCGATTTTCCATAGTTCTTGAGGAAACGGATAGCTTTTACGTTTTTGTTGATATTGGATAGCTCCAAAATGGTTTCCCAAGATGTGTCGGTACTACCATCATCAATAAAAATAACCTCATAAGAAAAATGATTGGATTGCATTACTTGTACAATCCAATCATGTAGTTCTTTAAGCGATTCTTGCTCGTTGAGTAAAGGAATTACAATGGAAATCTGCATTGTTCGATTCTGGAATTCTCTCCAAAAGTAGCATTTTTTGTTTTAGTATTCCGCTTTGGACTTTTTCAAAATCAAACCGGTAATCAAACCTAAAATCAGACCTAGTACCGTGTTCATTATCAAAATAACTGGATATTGGATCCAAGCAAAACCTTTTTGCATTTCCACGCCTTGTTCCCATTGTTCCTCGGTCATATTCGGGTTTTGCGCCATAGCTTTTGGTTTGGCGAGTTCCATGGCCTTGTCCATAAAGTCGGGCTCTATAAAGTTGGTGAGCACAAATTGATAGAGCAAAGTAATTATGGCGCCAACCAGGGCAACTCCCACGCCCACTTTTAAAGCTTCCGAAATTGTCAAATACCCACCATTTGCTTTTTTAAAGGCATTGACGGCGACAAAAATAATAGCGGCTAAGATGACAATAGAGATGACTACTACCGCCGCATTTGTCTCGTAGTGCATTTTTTGAGTGTAGAGCATTACGCCGAACACGACGGAAATTAGACCTAACAATAGTCCATAGTTCAGTGCAAATTTTCCAGTTTTTGGTTGTTGTTCTTCCATGATTTTTAAAATTAGTGTTGCTTATAGAAGGTTAGTTATAGATTGCTTATTTTTGTTACATATAAATTTAACTTTATTTTTTTAGTGATTTTAAGTTGGAGGTCTCAAAGAAATCATTAAATTTGCACCCTGAAAATTCTGAGATTAAGCATTTAAGACGATGAGAAAAGATATACACCCAGAAAACTATAGATTGGTTGCTTTTAAAGACATGTCCAACGATGATGTGTTCCTTACCAAGTCCACTGCCGAAGCAAAAGAGACCATCGAGGTTGATGGTGTTGAATACCCTTTGGTAAAATTGGAAATTTCAAGAACTTCTCACCCTTACTATACCGGTAAGACTAAATTGGTCGATACTGCTGGTAGAATTGACAAGTTCAAGAACAAATACAAGAAGTTCAAGAAAGAAGATACGAAGGAGGCCGAGTAGGTCGTACTTTTTAACGAAATATATGGACGCTCTCGATGCTTTTCGAGGGCGTTTTTTATTTTTGGTACTCAAAGCAGAGCTATGAACTATATCCTTTCCGACGGCAATCACCGTGAAGACCTGTTCCCATTTACATTTACCCGCCCCGTGTCCGAGATTCGAGTAGGTATCTTGACAATTACCGAGAAATGGGAAAAATGGTTGAATGCATCTATGAGCCATCAAACGGAAGAATATCTTTCGAAAAAGTACCCTTTGACGGCTACTGCTGAAAACACTGTGGTCAACGGTAGTTATCTGCCCAATAAAAGTTTGGTAGAGGCCATCAAAGATTTAGAGATGGGTGAAGCTTTGATAGGAGAAGAGGGTTATATCGCATATGTAACTGAAAATCTGGAAACAGGTTTTGAAGAATCGGCATACACCGCTATTCCTTTTGATGATGAAGTACTGACCATAAAAAATACATGGGATATCTTTTCCAATAATGCAGCGGCACTTCAAGCTGATTTTGATTTGATTACCAAAGGGAGAAAAAGTCAACCCATACCCGATACGAATCAAGTAAAGAGCCCTGAAAACATTTTTATAGAGGAAGGAGCCACAGTGGAATTTTGCATTTTAAATGCCTCTACGGGTCCCATTTACATAGGTAAAAACGCCTTGATGATGGAAGGTTGCATGGTTCGTGGTGGATTGGCCCTCTGTGAAAACGCTATTTTAAAAATGGGAGCCAAAATATACGGTGCGGTTACTGCCGGACCGGGGTGCAAGCTCGGAGGCGAGGTAAACAATGCCGTGCTGTTCGCTAATTCCAACAAAGGGCACGATGGTTTCTTGGGCAACTCCGTGTTAGGGGAGTGGTGCAACATTGGAGCAGATACCAACACCTCTAATTTGAAGAACAACTACGCAGAAGTTCGACTTTGGAACTACAAAACCGAAGGTTTTGCCAAAACAGGACTTCAATTTTGTGGGCTCATGATGGGCGATCACAGCAAATGTGGTATTAACGTGATGTTCAATACAGGTACGGTGGTTGGTGTTAGCGCCAATATTTTTGGAAGTGGATTCCCTAGAAACTTTATTCCCAGTTATAGTTGGGGCGGTGCTACGGCCGGCTATACCACTTTTAGGACCAACAAGGCATTTGAGGTTGCAGAAGCCATGATGAAACGTCGTAATATGGAATTCAACGAAACCGAGGCCCAAATTTTGGAACATGTTTTTGAGGTCACCCAAAAGTGGCGGAATTTTTAAAAATTCAATAGTCTATCAGCGCGAGCTTGTTGGTAATTGATATTAATTAAACTCCCATCTAACAAATGGTCCAAAATTATTGTCGTGTATTTTATTTGGCCCAACCCAGTTGAAATTGGCACCAAAACCAAAAATCAGATTTTTTCGTTGAACACCAGCTCTTAAATAAGCATAGCTAATGTTATGTTCACTGTATTTGATACTAAAGTTGTGAATAAACTGGAGCCTACTATAAAACCTTAGGTTTGGACTTATATCTGGGTGATATTCATACAACCCAAAAAGTTTGGTATCCAAACCGTCATTCATAAAAAAAGATAGATTTGTGACCGCTAAAATATTTTTGTTGGCAAAACTATGTTTTGGACCTAAAATAGGATAAAAGCCAGCAAAAGAGTTAAAGTCTACACCAGCCATTACACCGAAGCCATTCTTAAAGTTATACCCAACTTGGGAAATAATAATTGACCTATTGCTTTCAACATCATTTTCATAGTTTGCTGTGTAGGTTGCTAAGCCAAAAAAATCAAATCTACGACTGGGACTAAAATATTTTTTAATCACCGTTTGGGAATACACCTCTTTGTGTCCTATCATAACCTCAACAGGGATTGGAGGTTCAGGTTTTTGGCTAAAAACATCGGGATTTTTGCCAAAAATCACGAATACCAAAACAAGACATAAACGACAATACTTCATAACCTAGTCAATAATTTTGGACAAAACTATATATAGGTACAAGAATAAAAGTTGCCCTATAGCAACATTTAAAGTTTTGATTTTAAACGACTTAACGTGTATGGGGTTACTCCTAAATAAGAGGCGATCATTTTATTCGATAGTTTGGACAATATTAATGGCTGGTATTTCATCAACCATTTTAATCTTTGTAGCGAATCTTCACCTTGAAAATTGTAGATCCTTTTGGTGGATGTGATATAGGCCATTTCCAGAATATCCCTATAAATAAAATTTATAGAAGGCTCAGTTGCAACCAAATGATAAAAATCCCTTTTGGTGATGTATAGCACTGAAGATTTTTTTATGGCTTGGATGTTCTCCTTTGATGGTTCATTCGTGATAAAGCTTGTAAGATTGGTGCCAAACTTACCTTCAAATGCAAAATATCTGGTTAGTTCCTTCCCTTCATCATTGAGATGAAAAAAACGCAAACACCCTTCATTGACAAAATACAGTTTTGAGCAAAGCTCTCCCTCTCTCAAGATGGTTTCTTTTCTTTGGAATTCTTTTAATTTAAAATATGATGAAAAGCGATTAAAGTCTTCTTGCGAGATATGGATTCTTTCCTTAATATAATTGAATAAAACTGAAGTCATTTTCAAAAGATAGTGGAATTTTTAAGAATTCCCTCCAATCTATCTTATTTGAATTGAGTATAAAATCGCGAATCTAACCTTGTATCAATCGAAAGAGTTTACATACGAAAGGTTGGGTTTTATGCTTTTCTACCTTGGTTTCTATTTAAACTTTATTCTTCCAACAGTAAAAACTGTACAGCGTTTTCATAGAAAATCTTTCTTTTGTAGCCTTCTGTCAAGAAATGGTAGCTGTTTATTTTTTAGGGCATGGGGCCACATCATTTGGTCGGAGAGGTGTCTTAAAGTGGGAGAGAAAGAGCTGCTGGGTTATTTAATTTATTAAATCTTATTGTACATTCTCATACATCTCACACTGTTCAATAATGGCCGTTAAGCGTGCTTTGGCTTCTTGGTAAAAACCTAACATAAATCCATTGATAAAAACACGGTTGGTAATGTAATTTTCGAATTCCGGTTTTAGCAACAGTTCCTCGTTGTTCCGTTCAAATTTGGAGGGGCTGAGTTGAAACGGGGCCCCGGCAAACAGGTTTCGATTCAGGGAGTTGTGCAACAGATAATCAAAATATGTGTTGCCCCTATTCACATAAAAGTCGCCCCAGTCCAATAGATTGGCGTAAAAGGTTTCCCATTCTATCAATAATACTTTCAGTTCCTCATTGGATAGGTTGGACAGCTTCCCGGTGTTTTTAATATTGCCCAAAGTATAAAGACTCGGGTCCCAAACGGACATTCGGGAGGTCACACTTACCAGACTGTCCACCTCTGGCAGGGCACCATACTCGTAATCCGGGCCTGTATGTTCCAGTAAGCTGTTACAAGCCTCGATAATGCCTTGTAAGGCGGCAATATCCCCATTAAGAGTGCCAAGATTTTTTTCGAACTCGAGCTTAAGACTGGCAATGGTGGCTTTTTCTTCTTGGTACAGCTTCCTGTTTTCGTTCCAGTTGTTGATGCGAAGGGCAATCAATATCCCTATCACCACCAAAATGATTTCCCCTAGCGCATACAGCAGGTATTTACTGATTTTATTTTCGCCTAGCAAGCGTAATCGTATGGTACGAAAAAATCTAAACAAGACAAGAGAGGTTGGTTTCTCTAAAGATATGATTTTTATGCAATTAGAGGATAAAAAAATGGCCAACGCAGTTGCATTGGCCATTTGTGAATTATTTGGGAAGGCTTTTATTCTTTTACTTCTGGCTTTTCGGTAAATGGGGTTATACCGAATGCCGGATACACTTCGGATGGGAAATAGAACGTTCCACCACGTGAAACCATGGAAATGGTTTTTATGGCCTTAATATCTTCCACAGGATTCCCTGGTACCAGGAAAAAATCGGCCAATTTGCCTTCTTCAATGCTTCCCAAACTATCGTGCCCCAAGTACTCGGCCATATCGTAGCTGGCCAATTTTAATACTTCGGCAGGAGTGTAGCCCAATTGTTCAGTATACAATTCCAGTTCGCGGTGCAGGTTAAAGGCTCCGCCCAAATCGGTTCCGGGTACAATTAAGATGCCTTTGTCCTTCATCATTTTTAAGGTTTCAACGATTTTGTCATAGGCTTCACGGTATGCTTTGTCCTCTTCGTCATTCGCAATCTGGGCCAAAGCAACCTTTAGGCTACGTTGTTCGTTGGGCGGCATGTTGTCCACATAATCCAAGGCACCAAGGGTGACCTTGCCGTTTCGGGAGAGCATCAAACGCTCATGAATGGCCAAGGTAGGGTCCATGGCAGTTTCGTTTGCCACGAACAAATCCATAGTCTCTTGTACCTTATCGCTGTTCAAATCCAGCCCTGGGAAACGTTTCATGGCCGTTAAGCGCAAAAGGGTACGGGTATCTTCGTCTGGTTCCAATACCCAGCCCAACATGGTCTGGTTAATGTGGGTCATTTCGTCAAACCCGGCGCGTAGCATGGCATTTGCATTGGAGAATGCAGGTACGTGGCCTGCCACGAACAGGCCTTGGTCGTGCGCCTTTTTTACGATGGCCGGCGCCCAATCCCCGTTCATACTGTTGTAGAGTTTTACGCCGTAAAAACCTAAGCTGTCATACTTGTCCACAGCTGCCAGAGCTTCTTCTTCGGAAGCGACCAAAATACCGTTATTGGCATTGTATTCACTTTTCCCCTCAATAAAGCCCATTCGGGTCACACGGGGGCCGGCAAGAACTCCGCTTTCAATTTTTTCAATCAATTTGGAGAGTACTTCATTGTTGTTCCCCATATCGCGGAACGAGGTAACACCTGCCAAAATATTCAATAGGGCACCGTTGTCGCCGGTATGTGCGTGCATTTCGTATAGGCCGGGCACCAAGGTTCCGCCATTGCCCTCGATAATGACTTCGTCTTCTCCGGTGGCATCGGCAGCTTCAATGGCCGTAATTTTTTCACCCTCCACAACTACGGATACAGCTTCGGTAAGAGATAGGTTCTTCGGGTCGAACACTTTTACATTTTTGATACGGACTTTTTTATCGTAGTTGTTGGCGTATTCTTTTTGAAGTTTCTCGTAGCGCTCCGCAGAATAGTTCTCCGCCAATTGGCGCAAGTCTTTTTCCTCGGCTTCGTAGCCGTCGCGCACCACAATGTAGCGTGGTGAGATATAGGCAAAGAAGCGGTCGCTGTCATCCATAATAAAGTAAGATGGATTCATTTCGGCACCAGAAAGTGCATAGGTGGTCAAGGCCAATTCGCCCTCCCCAGTTGAACTCGGCACGGTAAGGTCTTCCATTTTGGTCAATGTAAGGTTGCCAGCCGGAAGCACTGGCAGCGTGTTGTCCGGGGCATCCATCAATAAACGGGCAGCTAGCACAGCTGAGTAGGGACTGCCAAATTGGTTTACGTAAAGCTGCGCGGCATCCACGGAAGCATTTCCAGAGCCGGTGGCGTCCGTCCAAGAGGCTTCATTTCCTTCAAGGGAAAATTGCTCGTTTATCGCATTTCCAAAAGTGGTGTTACCGGTTACTTCCCAGCTTATCGGGTAGCCTTCGGCGTTGAGCACAATGGTTTCTTTCATGGTTGGACCACGGCCATTGTTTTTGTAATCGTAATCGATGTTGATGGTGTCACCAGAAGTTTCGGCTTTTAAATAGCCCACTTTGGCCTCGCCCATGATCACGGAATAGTTTTCTTCCCCTTGATAATCGGCCAAGGAAGAGGTTGGTTCTGTTTTACAGGAATAGCCGGCCAAAATTATAAGGCCAGCAAGAATTAATCGTAGTTTCATCGGGTTGGTTTAAGTTAGACGTTGAAGTTAACGAATTTTGATGGTTTATTTATTGAGAAGTTCTTGGTATTTAAAAACAGAAAACCCCCAGCGCCACTGGTACGTTGGCTAACTGGGGGCCCCATCATCAATCAAAGTAAAGAGGCAAATACTTTTAAGAGCTTATATCATATGATGGACTCTATTATTAAATCATTATTCAACTTTAAGCGAAAGCATCCCAATGGAACCTCCGACGGTTTTATCGTTGAACAGGTCTATTGACTCTTTTTTATCTTTCAGTCCCAATATATAGATCAAGGGTAAATAGTGTTCCGGCGTTGGAATGGACAGGGCAAAACTGGTGCCTTGTTTTCCATAGTCTATTAGTGCTTGATGATTTCCGTCGACTATGAAGGATTTTATTTTTTCATTGGTTTCTTCGGCCCAATCCCAAGCATAGGTATCGTTCAATTTATCCCATTTTACCTTGCGAAGGTTATGTACTATGTTACCACTTCCCACAATTAGAACTCCTTTATGTCTCAAGGTTTCCAGTTGTTGCGCCAATTCGTAATGATATCTGGGAGGCTTTGTGTAATCTAAGCTTAGCTGAATTACAGGTACATCTGCATTTGGATACATATGCTTGATGACGCTCCATGCACCATGATCCAAACCCCAGTATGTATCTAGCTCCACATCTGTCTTGGTAATGATTTGTTTGGTAACTCTTGCCAATTCCGGACTTCCAGGTGCAGGATATTGCACATCGAAGAGTGCTTGCGGAAAACCACCAAAATCGTGGATTGTTGGAGGATTCTGCATGGCAGTTACCTTGGTACCCTTGGTTTCCCAATGTGCTGAAATACAAAGAATTATTTTGGGCTTGATTACTTCCTTTCCCAATTGTCTGAAACTGGCAACAAACTCATTCTCCTCAATGGCATTCATTGGGCTCCCATGCCCCAAAAACAAAACAGGCATTTTCTGCGTAAAAGGCAGACTCTGGTTAAGAGAGCGTAAAGTTTCTAAATCTGTCATTGGAGTATACCTGCATACCCTGTTTATATGGTATGTTTCTGTCACAAAGGTTGGATATATTTAGAGGTAGTGGGTAATACGTTTGGGAAGAAACGTTGTACTTTTAAGAAATGAGCTGTTTCATTTCTTTTCGGAAAACGGTTGGTGTGTAACCTGTTTTTCGTTTGAAGACCTTGGAAAAATAGGCTTTTTCGTTGTATCCGATCTCAAATCCGATTTCGGCAATTGTTTTATTACTGTTCACCAAAAGGTTTTTTGCCTCGTTCAGCTTTCGTGTCTCAATAATTTCGCCTGCACTTTGTTGCATTACTTCTTGGCATACAATATTGAGGTTACGCTCGCTCATAAAGAGCTTTTCAGCATAGAATGAAATTTTAACGTTCCGTCGGAAGTTATCTTCCAAAATATGCAGAAAATGAGTATAGGTCTCTGAGGCGGAGTTTGCAGAATCGGATTTAATATTCGTGGGCCTTTCATGGTTGATGATGGTAAGCAGCGTCATAAATAATTGCTTGATAACTATAAGACCGGGGTTGGGACGTTGGGTTTCATCGTACATCATCTGGCACAATGCCATAAGCCTGTCAAAACATTGGTCTCCGGGAAGCGTGACGTTGGCACGATTGTGAAAATAACCGTACATCTTAAAAATCACCTCTGACATAAACTCACTTCGGAAACGGATAACCCAAAGGTCACACTCCCCTTGATGTGTTTGCGGGAGCAACTGGTGAGGCTTTCCTTTGGTAACAAAACTAACAAACGGAGCATAGACCGTTTCGTCCTCAAAATCAATAAAATGCGAAATCTTGCCCTTGGCTCCAATGATCAACTCTTCAAAATCGTGGACATGCGTTTCTACTTGCTTGTTCTCTAAAGCTTTGGCATCTTCGGTAGTGTATCTAAATATTTTGAACAGTTGGTCCAAGGTTGAATTAATTTATCTTCGATAAAGAAAATAGCATCTAACGAAGTTACATCAAAATGAAACAATCTTGGCTTAATTTATTCGATATCGGTAGTTGATGTAGTGATTTTTGGGGTATGATCAAACTTGATCAATTGAGAATTATAATCAATGGTTACCTTGAAGTGTTTTAACATGGAACCTCCTATGGCTCCTTTTACAACTTTGTCCATGGAATGTACCATACTTTCCGACCAAATTTCATCCTTTCTTCTGGCAAAGAGCACTGGACCTACTATATGGGTTCCCACTTTTACCTCGGGCACTTCGATAATATCCCTGTCCAAATCCGATGCAGGAAAGATTTTCCAATCGGGATGTTGTTGTTTCCATTGGTCAAAAATAGAGGCGGCAATAAAAGAACCGCTCATGGTTTCCGACTGAGTGTTAAACTGTTTTTTACCTTGATCGGAGAGCACAAAACTGGCTCCGGTATCAAATAATACGTCAATCGGTTCCCCGGCCACCAGAATTTCCATGCTAGGGTGTCCAAAAACTACCGAACCTTGTTCGTTCTTTTTTAATCCTATTTTTTGCACATTCGGATTTGATATATCCTTTGCGCTTAATGGTGTGTTGGTCCATATCTCCTGATTTGGATAATCTAGGGTCCAGGACTTGCCCATAAAAAAGCCCTGTCCAAGAAAGGCATCCATTTGAGGCAGTTTTTCCGATACCATTTTTAGTTCACCATCCATTGGAGGAATTACTAGAAAGGGTTCTTTAACAGCGTTAAAAGGTGTTCGAATAACAAAATTCCGCATAGGATAGGGGCGAGGCAGGTCTGGGTTATCCACGATATCATTGAATAGGACATAATCAAAGGGCATCACCCCTTTTAAAAGGCCTGTTTTTACATGTGGTTCTATGTCTTCTTGCTCGGTGATTCGTGGCAGGACCATGGTAAACCCACCTCCGGTGTCGCAATAGGCCAATATGGTGTCTTTGGATATCAAAGGGATTTTGAGAAAAAATCTGGAACTGTCCAGAAAAACTGAAGGTAGCTTTTTGGGTATACCTTGATTCTCTGAAATTTCGGCAAAATGAGTTGCTTCCATGATTTTGCCATCCAATTTTTTAACCACCAGAAATTGTATAACGATGATCAACACTAGAAAACCTAGGGTGATTAGAATTAATTTGATGCCCCTTTTCATTTTAAATAAGTTTCTAAAAATTAAAATATATAGTAAACCCGTCAATCGGTTATATGCCGTGACGTATACACCCAAAATGGGTTAAAATGTAATGGGGTTACATTTGCGCAGAATCGTTGAAAATTATCAACGGCCACTAAATTAGGGAATTTAATGATTCGGAGTGATTTTTTGATTCAAATTAGATGTAATGTCTTAAAAGTTAAAAAGTTGAATGTTTGTGTTGGTTAAAAGGGATACATGTCTTTTTGGGTAGACACTATTTTAATTTTTCGAAAATCAAGGGCATGCTCTCCAAATCAACAGCGCTCATGTCAATCAATTTTAAAGATTTTACCATTTCAGCTGTAGTGGTTTTATACTTTTTAAAATGTGGTGTTTCCAAATGGGCTTCATAAGCGTTCTTGTCCGCATATATCTCAACTATAGTAATTTTTGAGGGAGTTTCTTTATCGGACATGGGGAAAATGGAAATAACGCCACTTTCCCTTTCCATGGATGCCCTAGCTTCTATGTTGAGTTCGGTAAGGTAATTTTTAAGCTGCTCTTCCACAATTTCCAGCTCCGCAATCCTAATAATCATGTTGTTGTAATCCACGGTTGTATCTGCATTCTCTTTGTTCTCACACGAAACAAGGGTTATGATGAGGGCCGTAACACATAACTTCTTCATGGTAGCTATTATTTGATAGTCACTTCCAACACAAAATCTGCTTGGCCATAATCCCGTCCTTCAGGAAGCTGCACCAGGGTTCCGTAAGAATTGGTCTCATGTTTCAATTTCTTCTTTGTTTGAAAATCAAAAACAGATTTTAGTTCACCCTGAATTGTTGGGAAAAGGAAACTATCCGTTTTCCAATCCATAACGTGAATATAGATTTTATCTTCTTTTTGGGTAGATACGCCCCAACTCTGCGGCGAAATAGGGCCGCCTCTTGTCCCGTAAATGGTTTCACCGTAGGTATCTGTCCACTCACCAATAACTTTTAAGGTCTTCACAAACTCAGGCTGAATCTTACCGTTCGGCATTGGGCCTACATTGAGCAAAAAATTGGAATTGTATCCTGCGGCCTTCACCAAATACTGAATCAGTTCTTTGGATGACTTATATGCTTTGTCCTGTAAAGAAAAACCCCAACGGTGCGCCATGGTCTCCGCGGTTTCAAGGGGGAGCTTTCCAACGGTTGCTTCGGCACTATAACCACCTTTGTTTTCTCCAGGCAGGTCTTTTTCAAACATTTGAAAATCCTCCCCAGGGTTGGGTGCTTGGTGGTGGTTGCTACCTATCATGGCCTGTGGTTGCAGTTCATGAATCAGATCATACGTTTTTCTGAGTTGCCAATCGGCTTCTTTCTTGTCCCACCAGCCGTCAAACCAAATACCGCCTATTTCACCATAATTGGTCAAGAGTTCTGTGAGCTGACCGTTCATGTAATCCAAATAACTTTGCCAACTCCCCTGGTCTGGCCGTCCCGCTTTTTTTCCTGTGTCACCCCTTGGATAATAGTCGTTATGGTGCCAGTCCAGTTGCGAGTAGTACAGAAATAACTTTATATCGTGCTTTTTACAGGCCTCGGCCATTTGTTTGATGACATCTTTTTGGTAAACGGTACGGTCCATAATGTCCCAATCCGATAATTTACTGTCGAACATAGCAAAGCCATCATGGTGTTTGGAAGTAATCGTGATGTACTTCATACCCGCTGATTTGGCCAGTAACACCCATTCTTCAGCATCGAATTCGGTGGGGTTGAAGAATGCGGGCAGTTTCTCGTAGGTTTTTACGTCAATGGATTCAGTTTCCATCACCCATTCGTGTTGGCCCAAAACGGAATACACGCCCCAATGAATGAACATACCGAATTTGGCGTCTTGATACCATTCCCGGTTTTCAAGGTTTTCTTTGGTGGGCTGGTATTCTTGCGCAACAGATAGATTGGCGATTAGAACAAACAAGATGAGGAGTGCTATTTTTTTCATTGTGTTGTTTTACGGTTGGTATGATTGAACAAGGTACTTAAAAGATGTCAGAATTCAGAGGGTAGGGGTCAGAAGTCAGTAGGCAGTTTACAATGAACAATAGACAATTAACAGTTATCAATGAGGAACATGCAATTAACGGTGGCTGTTAATCAGAAGGCAGTCAATAATTATCACTTGTCAGTTCGAGCGCAGTCGAGAACGCTTTCCTGAAGACCAACTATCGAACCATTCAACAATCGAACAAGAATGTCCCTTCGACTCCGCTCAGGGACCATACTTCTAATCATCCAGCCATCCAATGATCCAACTATTATTTTCCCTCAACCCTTGACCCTTAACCCTTAACCCTTCACCCTTCACCCTTCACCCGTAACCCCCATCAACCCAAACCCATCATCCGTCAATTGAAACAGGGCATACGTCAATTGGTGGACCAAAACCTTGCAGAAACTCCCGAATTTGGCAAGAATATATAATCCATAAAACAAAAAAATTATGAAAAAGATACTTTTTTCAGTAGTTGTTGTGGCCATGCTTTGGTCCTGCGGCAAGGACGATAGTCCGGATACCCCGGCCCCAACCCCAACCCCTTCTGAGGACGAGAACGGTGTTCCGGTAATGGCCGCCCAAGAGTTTACGGCTTCCGAAGATATTACCGCTGCCGATGAGATCGGCCCAGTAGCGGCCACCGACCCCGATGGCGATACCTTGACCTTTAGTATTACCGATAGCGACCTTTTTGTTATCTCAGATGCGGGAGTCCTCACCTTGGCCGAAGGCAAGACCTTGGACTTTGAAACAGCAGCCTCGCACAGCGTTACCGTAAGCGTAACCGATGGCGAGGAAACCGTGGAGGCCACCATGACCATCACCGTTGAAGATGTGGCCGAGGCCGACCCCAACGATAAAGCCGCTTTTGTGACCACATGGAAAACAGAAGCTGATGGGGAAGAAATATCAATATTGCTGTGGAACACGGATGAACACACGAATAACTTCACTATAAATTGGGGAGACGGTACTGTTGAACATATCGATGTTGTACCGGAAGATGAATTGCTTACGCATACATATGATACGGCAGGGACATATTCCGTAGCCATTCAAGGTGAACTACCATGGTTTGGTATTGAAGTTAATAGTAGAAACAAACTAATGAGCATAGACCAATGGGGCAGCATAGAGTGGCAATCTTTCGGTTTCACTTTTAATCTGTGTAAGAATATGATGTACAATGCCGAAGATGCCCCAGATTTGTCCAATGTTAAAAGTATGCAAGGTATGTTTTCAGGCGCAGAGGCTTTTAATGCAGACCTCAACGGTTGGAACACATCAAATGTTAAGTATATGAATGATATGTTCAGAGGAGCCACCTCCTTTAACGGGGATATTAGTAGTTGGGATACTGGAAGTGTAATTGATATGTCCCGAATGTTTTATGAAGCTACCTCCTTTAACGGAAATTTGAGTGGTTGGGATGTTTCCAATGTTACTAATATGAATTTTATGTTCTTTGGAGCCACCTCCTTTAACGGTGATTTGAGTAGTTGGGACACTTCCAATGTGACGGGTATGGTAAGTATGTTTTCAGGGGCCACCTCCTTTGATCAGAGCTTGGGCGCTTGGGACATTAGTAGTGTGACCATTATGCCTGAGATGCTCAACAATACCGCAATGAGTACAGATAATTATGAAAATACGTTGCTGGGATGGAGCACATTGGATGAAGGTGAAACACAAGTTCCGTTAAACATTACCTTAGGAGCAACAGGTTTGACATATTGTACCTCTGCTGGTAAAACTGTATTGGTTGACGATTTTTCATGGACCATTAATGATGATGGTTTTGATCCTAATTGTCTTTAATTTATCAATTATTTTTGTAAAAGCGCTGGAAGCTAATTGGTTTCCGGCGTTTTTTGTTTTTGGGAATGATAGGTCAGTCTACAATTAACAATAAACAATTATCACTTGTCAGTTCGAGCGCAGTCGAGAACCTATTACCTACGACATAAATGCTGAACAGTCCTTCGACTCCGCTCAGGGGGCCGGCATTCAATTAGTGAAGATTCGTGGAATTCGTGTCAAGATGACTACTAACCATCGAACCATCCAACAATCCAACAGTCGAATCATTATTTTCCCTCAACCCTCAACCCTCAACCCTCAACCCTCAACCCTCAACCCTTAACCTTTCACCTTTCACCTTTCACCTTTCACCCAACCGTTGCCATAACTCCCAACAAATCACTATCTTTGCGCCCCTTAATCACAAGGCAGGGATATGAGCAAAAAAGTCGCATTTTACACGCTGGGTTGTAAACTCAATTTCTCCGAAACTTCTACCATTGCCAGAGGTTTTGAAAAGGAGGATTTTGAGCGTGTGGACTTTTCGGAAGAGGCGGATGTGTATGTGATCAATACCTGTTCGGTTACGGAGAATGCCGATAAGCGTTTTAAGACCATCGTAAAACAGGCCCAAAAATCCAATCCTGATGCATTTGTGGCCGCAGTTGGCTGTTATGCACAATTAAAACCGGAGGAACTGGCAGAAGTGGATGGTGTGGATTTGGTACTCGGAGCTACTGAAAAGTTCAAAATAACCGATTACCTGAACGATCTTACCAAAAATGATAAAGGTGAAGTACATTCCTGCGAAATCGAAGATGCCGATTTTTACGTGGGCAGTTATGCCATTGGCGACCGTACCCGTGCATTTTTAAAGGTTCAGGATGGCTGTGACTATAAGTGCACCTATTGCACCATTCCGCTGGCACGTGGTATTTCTCGCAGCGATACGTTGGAGAATGTGTTGGACAATGCTAGGGAAATTGCATCGCAGGATATCAAGGAGATTGTGTTGACGGGCGTCAATATTGGTGATTATGGAAAAGGAGAGTTCGGGAACAAGAAGCACGAACATACTTTTTTAGATTTGGTGAAGGCCTTGGATACCATTCAAGGAATCCACCGACTCCGTATTTCTTCCATTGAACCCAACCTGCTCAAGAACGAGACCATCGATTTTGTGGCCCAGAGCAATTCTTTTGTGCCTCATTTTCATGTGCCGTTACAGAGCGGAAGCGATGATATTTTAAAAAAGATGCGTCGTCGTTATTTGTCCAATTTGTATGTGGATAGGGTAAATCGCATCAAAAATGCCATGCCCCATGCTTGTATCGGGGTAGATGTGATTGTTGGTTTTCCAGGCGAGACCGACGAGCATTTTTTGGAGACCTATCATTTCCTGAACGATTTGGATATTTCCTATTTACATGTGTTCACCTATTCTGAAAGGGATAACACAGTTGCCGCTGAAATGGATGGTGTGGTGCCCCAAAAAGTGCGTAGTAAACGCAGTAAGATGCTGAGGGGTTTATCTGCCAAAAAACGCAGGGCCTTCTACGAGAGTCAATTGGGAACTTTACGAACTGTATTGTTCGAAGGCGAAAATAAAAAGGGCTACATCCACGGATTTACTGAAAACTACGTAAAGGTAAAAGCACCTTGGGACCCTAACTTGGTGAATACCTTACATAAAGTGGAGCTTACCGATATTGATGCCGATGGTCTGGTACGGTTCGAGTTTGTATCCAATCAGGTAACTGCATAAAAAAACCTCCCGGGAGAGGAGGTTTACATGTTTTTCTGATGATTGGTTAGATCAAATTCGGATACCTACTGGTAACATTTCTTTGTATTGCCTGTTTTTTCTAAGAAAACCTGCAATCTGTGGGCTTGTTGGAACAACTCTAAGGTTGCTTTCTTGGATTTCGTTCAATACCGCTTTGATGAAATCTTCTTTAAAACCCTCTTTAGTAATTTCCTCTGGAATAACCAGTTTTGTCAAAAATACTTTGCGCTCCTGTGAAGAGTACTCAATTTTGGCTAAATGCCCATTGACCGTAGTTTCAAATTGACGCAAGAAACTATTGTCAGTGATTTCCAATGTTGTCATATAGTACTTGTTTTTTTAAATGACCTTCAGAAATGCCAAAAAAGCATTTCTATATTCCCCTGATTAAAAAAATATGTTCATTTCGCGGGGTTGGCTGCAAAAGGGATACAAAATTAGTCAAAATATTGCTAATTTCCTAGTGCTTAGCGATATTTGGTGTCATATGTCCGATAATAAAACCCATGTGTACCTTATGCCAGGAATGGCTGCCAACGTTTCCATCTTTGATGAGATCAAGCTATCGGAAAATCAATTTAGCGTACATAAACTGGAATGGTTTGTTCCCGAAAAGGGAATGAGCCTGATGGACTATGCCCAAAAGATGTGCGAAGAGATCAATGAGCCCAACCCTGTGTTGTTGGGGGTTTCGTTTGGCGGTATGTTGGTGCAGGAAATGGCCAAAATCATCCCGGTTAAAAAAGTAATCGTGGTGTCGTCTGTAAAAAGCAGGCATGAACTGCCCAAAAGAATGATTTTTGCCAAATACACCAAAGTTCACAAACTTTTGCCCACCAGTTTGGTCAACAATGTGGAATTATTGGCCAAATATGCCTTTGGCGAAACGGTGACCAAACGGCTTCATTTGTACGAGAAATATCTATCCATTCGCGACAAATCTTATATTGATTGGTGCATAGATCAAATTGTGAATTGGCAGCAAGAAGTCCCTCCTCCAAATGTAGTACATATCCAAGGGGAGCGTGATGCTGTTTTTCCTATGGTCAATATAAAGAAGTGTACCGTGGTAAAAAATGGTACACATACGATGATAATCCATCGAGCTAGATGGTTTAATGAGCATCTCCCCACAATTATTTTGGAATAATTTCGTCTTTATAATAGTATCTTTACGTAACATAAAATTGGGAAGACATGAAACACTTAAAAAATATATTGGCATTTATTGGATTGATAGCTGTAGTGAGCACCTTGATTTTTGCCGTGCAGTTGGATGGTGTAGAGGAGAAGCCTGAAACAAAAGTGGTAGAGCCGCAGGTTACGGACAAAAATGTGGCTGATACCTATCAAATCAGTGCCATTGAGATTCCCAAAGATTTGAATTTTGCAGGTGAGGCCGTACCCCAAGAAGACCCTGAGATTATGGAGCGCGTGGACCGAGAATTCTTGGTAAATACCTATTGGCAGTCCAATGCCCTATTGTTGATGAAAAGGGCCAATAAATACTTTCCGATCATTGAGCCGATTTTGAAGAAAAATGGTATTCCTGATGATTTTAAATATTTGGCCGTTGCTGAGAGTGGATTGGAGAATGTTGTTTCCCCAGCCGGCGCAACCGGTTTTTGGCAGATAATGAAAGGTACGGGTAGAGAGTACGGTCTTGAAGTGAACGATAATGTAGATGAGCGCTATCATGTTGAAAAAGCTACCCAAGTGGCCTGTGATTATTTGAACAAGTGGAAGAACCGATTTGGAAGCTGGACTTTGACCGCAGCTGCTTACAATGCCGGACCTGCGGGGATTCAAAAATATATGGGCATTCAGCAGGTGGATGATTATTACGACTTGCTATTGGGGCAGGAGACTGGCCGCTATGTGTTCCGTATTTTGGCCATAAAGGAAATTATTTCCAATAGAGATAAATATGGCTTCCAATTGCAGGAGGACGATATGTACGAAAAAGTACCAACTTTTACGGTTGAGATAGATACCGCTGTGACCAATTGGGCAGATTTTGCTGAGCTTTACGAAATCAACTACAAAGTGTTGAAGCGCCATAACCCATGGTTGCGCGAGCCGCACTTGAACAATTCTTCCAGAAAAAAATACACTATCGAAATCCCGAACAAAGGATATTACCGAGTGGGGAGTACCGGGAAGTAAATTCTTGACTTACATTTTTAGTATTTGAACAAAAAGTAAGGCGAAGGGAAATATGTTTCCACGTTTGGCAGTAATCCTGGCGAAATGTATCCCCAATCGGAATATCCGGCATCCATCGCTGATTGGGTGAGAATTTGAAGGTGCACATGGCAAAACCAACCGCCGCTGTCACTTTCTTTGCCTATGTGCGAGAATTTTTGACCGGCTTTAATGTTTTCACCTTCGCTGACTAGGTGCGGCGTTTTCAAATGGCCATACAAAGAATAAAAAACTACGCCGTTGACATCATGCTTTAGGATGATATAGCCCCCGTAATTGCCTACGGTGGTTTCTTTCCCTGTTTTGTAAACTTCGGCGTCCAAAGGTGTGTACATTGCCGTATCGTACGGTACTACTATATCAAGTCCAAGATGGTAATACCGTTTTTCCTCTATAATGTTAGGGTAGGCGCGTAGGAGTGTTTTTCGCTCTTCCAAATACCTGCCTATACCCCATTGATAAGAAGTGGCCTTCAATTCATCAAAAATAACATCGTTGAATTCCTTAAAATCAAAAAGGTTGTATTCCAGTGTTTTTGGGTTGTTGGAAGAAAAATCAAAGATGTAAGGCGCACCTATCAAGAAATCACCAAATAGGGGGTTGATGTTAACGCCATTAAGGCAGATTGGATAGTACATAATTGAAAAATAGCATCAACGTGCAGACGAAATAGTTAAAGTGAAGGGCTCTGTAATTTATTTTTTTAGCTACCGGCCAATGGTGTTCCAAAAATGCCAACGGCAAGTTCTACCCAAACCAAAAGTAAGACCGCGAACAATGCAATGCCCAAGATAATGCGATAACGTAAGGTTTTGACCTTTCTCAAAATAAGTTCAAGCACCAGTCCTGCGCCAAACAATAGAACACCTATCAAGAGAAAGTCGAAAACTGACCAGTTAACTTCGTTGGTAAAACCCATAGCGATGAACGGGATAAGAAGAATGGACAAGGCAATGGCCAAAATAGTGATAAGTCGTTTGTTTTGATGTGTAAGTTCCATAGTATCTGTATGTGTTAAGTGATAAATATTTCCAATGATGGCTGGGCGAAATAGAAAAAGGACATCCTTTACAAAGAGTCTGTTTGCTTTGGCGTACCCATATTTTAAGCAATACCTATTGAAGCGCTCCATTAAATCCCCCTCAATTTCTTCTCGAAAATCGGGATGGCAGTACCAGTTAAAGAATGCCAATGCAATTCGTAGCGGCTTATGTTCTTTTGGGTTCATTGCTTAAAAATTGAATGATAGCTTGGGTATGGCATTCCAAAGGGAATTTCTTTGGGCTTTGTTGAGGTCCAGTAATTCTTGCCCTTCCGCGGTAATCTCGTAGAGTCGCTTGCGTTTTCCGCCTCTCTCGTTTGTGGCATCTCCCAAATCAGATGTCAGTAAACCTTTTTTCTCCAACCTTTTTAAAACGGTCTGTACGGCTCCCAAACTGACATTTCGGTCTAATCGCTCTTCAATTTCTGAAATAATGGTTACGCTGTAGGCATCACCGTTCAAAATGGCGACAATCAGTAAGACAATCTCCTCAAATTCTCCAAGAGTTGATTTGTTCATTTCAAATATATTTACCGTAAATGTAGTTAATAGTTTTTAATAAACTACATTGTAGTTAAAATATTTTATAAAGGGTTGTTGTGGGCAAATCAAGCACTTATACTACTATTGTAATACACCCATCAATATAAAAGAAAAGAAATAGGAGAGTGAGAGTGAAAAAGAAAACCTCTTAAATCTTCTTCATCTGTTGCTGCATCATCTTGATCTGGTCGGTAAGCATGTTGTTCTTGTCCAACTTCTTGGCCTCGTTCAACAATTGGGTTGCTTCACGCTTTCTTCGCTTTTGCATAGCAATACCTGCCAGGCTCAATTTGGCCATGGCCACGTCGTAATCCATGGTGAGACCAAACTTGAGGGCCTTTTTAAAGTACTTTTCTGCTTGGGTCAGGTTTTTTTGTGAGTAGATAATCCCGTGCAGGTAATTGTAATAACCTACTTGTTTTTTAATAAGGGCAGACTCAGGGTTCTTAATTTTATCAAGCCAGTTTTGCACTCCGTCCAGATCTTGCTTTCTCATTTTAAGAAAGGCCAAAAGAATAAATTCATTTCTAAAGTAAAGGAAGATGAAAACAAGGGAGAGCAAAATTAGTGCGATTCCATTGCCAATGTTGCCTTCCACAAACTGGTAAACGGCATAAGCAATGATAAGAACGGCAATAACAAGCTTAATATTTTTATTGAACATATCGTCTAGTAATTTTTACCTTTGGTTTAGCGCTGGCAAAAGTACTAAAAACTTAATTAAATATTTTAAGTTTGGGCTTGCCAAAGTAAAAAGTCTTTGTATATTTGCGCCCAGAATTTTTTAGGGAAACAGAATTCCCATCAACAAAATCCATAAAACAGTTCGGAAATGAAAAGAACGTATCAACCATCCAAAAGGAAGAGAAGAAACAAGCATGGTTTTAGGGAGCGCATGGCGACTGCCAATGGTAGAAAAGTTCTTGCGAGAAGAAGAGCCAAGGGAAGAAAAAGATTAACTGTTTCCTCTGAGCCAAGACATAAAAAATAATGATAGTATCTATTATTTAAATTAAAGGTGTTACTTTTCTAGGTAACACCTTTTTTTTGACATATAAGCAAATAACGAGAAACCCCTAAAGAAAATGCCAAAAAGAAAAGATTTAAATTCCATTTTGATTATTGGTTCTGGTCCGATCATTATCGGCCAGGCATGTGAGTTCGATTATTCTGGTTCCCAAGCACTTCGTTCCCTTCGGGAAGATGGTATCGAGACGATTTTGATAAACAGTAATCCCGCTACAATTATGACGGACCCCACTATGGCGGACCATGTTTATCTAAAACCGTTGACAACCAAATCGATCATAGAAATACTTCAAAAGCACCCAAATATTGATGCTGTATTGCCAACTATGGGGGGGCAAACCGCATTGAACCTATGTATCGAAGCTGATGAAAAGGGTATCTGGGAAGATTTTGGCGTGGAGATCATAGGTGTGGATATCGATGCCATCAACATTACCGAAGATCGTGAGAAATTTAGGGAACTCATGCTTAAAATAGGGGTGGGGATGCCACCACAGGCTTCCGCTACCTCATTCTTAAAAGGAAAGGAAATCGCCCAGGAATTTGGTTTCCCCTTGGTAATTCGAGCTTCGTTTACCCTTGGTGGGGCAGGAGCAGGTATCGTTTACGATCCGGAACATTTTGATGATATGTTGAGCCATGGATTGGAAGTGTCGCCAATCCACGAAGTAATGATAGACAAGGCCTTGATGGGCTGGAAAGAATATGAGTTGGAGCTGTTGCGTGATAAAAACGACAACGTAGTGATCATTTGTACCATTGAAAATATGGACCCAATGGGCATTCATACAGGGGATTCCATCACCGTTGCACCGGCTATGACCCTTTCGGACAGTACTTTCCAACGTATGAGGGATATGGCCATCCATATGATGCGCAGTATAGGGGACTTCGCCGGTGGATGTAATGTACAATTTGCCGTTAGTCCGGATGAAAAAGAGGATATTATAGCCATCGAGATCAACCCAAGGGTTTCCCGTTCGTCTGCATTGGCGTCCAAAGCCACTGGATACCCGATTGCAAAAATTGCCGCTAAACTGGCCATCGGTTATACCTTGGACGAGTTGGACAACCAGATTACCAAATCCACATCTGCTTTGTTTGAGCCGACTTTGGACTACGTAATCGTAAAAATACCACGTTGGAACTTCGATAAATTTGAAGGTTCTGACAGAACCCTTGGTCTACAAATGAAATCCGTAGGAGAGGTGATGGGAATCGGGCGTTCGTTCCAAGAAGCCTTGCACAAAGCCACACAGTCTTTAGAGATTAAACGAAATGGATTGGGTGCCGATGGTAAGGGTTATAAGGACTACGAAACCATTATTGAGAAATTAAGAGTGCCCAGTTGGGACAGGGTTTTCGTAATCTACGATGCCATCCAATTGGGAATTCCATTAAAACGCATCCACGAAATCACCAAGATAGATATGTGGTTCCTTAAACAATATGAGGAATTGCACTACTTGGAACAGGAAATATCAAAATATACCATAGAAAGTTTGCCGAAGGCCTTGCTTTTGGAAGCCAAACAAAAAGGTTTTGCGGACAGGCAAATCGCTCACATGTTGGATTGTTGGGAGAGCGAAGTGCATACCAAGCGTATGGATTTGAACATCAATAGAGTATATAAGTTGGTGGACACCTGTGCCGCTGAATTTAAAGCGGTAACACCATATTATTATTCCACTTTTGAGGAAGAGATAGAAACACCAACTGGCGAACGCTACGTGGCCAACGATAGTGTGGTGACCGACAAGAAAAAGGTTGTGGTACTAGGTTCTGGTCCAAACCGGATCGGGCAGGGAATCGAATTTGATTACTGCTGCGTGCATGGTGTTTTGGCAGCGGCCGAATGCGGTTACGAGACTATTATGATCAACTGTAATCCAGAGACCGTTTCTACTGATTTTGATACTGCGGACAAGCTTTACTTTGAGCCCGTATTCTGGGAACACATATACGACATCATCCTACACGAAAAGCCGGAAGGTGTAATTGTACAGTTGGGAGGGCAAACCGCATTGAAGCTTGCCGAAAAACTGGATAAATACGGCATCAACATCATCGGAACCAGTTTCCAATCGTTGGATTTGGCAGAGGATAGGGGTAGTTTCTCCACTTTGTTAAAGAACAATGATATTCCTTACCCAAGATTTGGAGTCGCGGAAACAGCGGACGAAGCCTTGGATTTGGCTGATGAGCTAAAGTTCCCATTGTTGGTAAGACCATCCTATGTTTTAGGAGGTCAGGGTATGAAAATTGTAATCAACAAAGAGGAGCTGGAAGCCCATGTTGTGGATTTGTTGCGCAAAATACCGAACAACAAGTTGCTGTTGGATCATTATTTGGACGGAGCTATCGAAGCAGAGGCCGATGCCATTTGCGACGGGGAGGATGTGTACATTATCGGAATCATGGAGCACATCGAGCCTTGTGGAATCCACTCGGGAGACTCCAACGCCACATTGCCACCATTTAACTTGGGTGAATTTGTGTTGCAACAGATAAAAGACCATACCAAAAAAATTGCTTTGGCACTTAATACGGTAGGCTTGATCAATATTCAGTTTGCGGTTAAAGATGATATCGTATACATTATCGAGGCCAACCCAAGGGCATCGCGTACGGTTCCTTTTATAGCTAAGGCATACAAAGAACCTTATGTAAACTATGCCACCAAAGTAATGTTGGGCGAGAAAAAAGTCAAGGATTTTGACTTTAAGCCACATTTGGATGGATATGCCATCAAACAGCCCGTGTTCTCTTTCAATAAATTCCCTAATGTGAACAAAAACTTGGGGCCAGAGATGAAGAGTACCGGAGAGAGCATACTTTTTATTGATAGCCTAAAAGATGATGAGTTCTATAACTTGTATGCAAGAAGAAAGATGTATTTGAGCAAGTAATAGATTGTATCAACTACATTATAAGCCTTTAAAGCGGTTTCCTAATCAATAAGTTCAAAAGATTCGGCAATTGCTTTAAAGGTTTTTTTATGCTCCTCTTTTCTGTTTTTAAGTGTCCAAGCCATTATCATATAAACCTTTTCACCTCCATCAACAAAGGTTAGAAAATAGAAAATTTCATCGTCCACACCATTCACTTTGGCCTCGAGTTCCAAAAATTCTGCATCTAGTTCATTTATTTTAAAGGGTTTTGAATTGAATTTATTAATGATTTTCGTTGTTCTGGAAAGTATTTGAATACGGGCATCCCTATAGTTTTGTAATACGGAGAGCTCATCGTCATATTGCTCCAAATCACGGTATACCTGTTCAAAACCTAATTTAGGTTCATCAATTATAAGCAGGTAAGCCTCATGGCGCAAGCTTTGATACTGCAAAGATGCTTCTTCGTTCAAACCCGTAGTGCCATTCATAAAACGAGGAATTTCTATTTGATACTCGTTATTGACCCCAATGGTATTGAAATTTTCATCTTTTGGTTCGGAATCGTTTTCTTTTGCCTTGAAGTTTTTGCATGCTGAACAGAAAAGTATCGACAAAACAAATATGGAAGCAAATTTGGTTCTCATGTAATAGTTTTAGAGGTATTTAGGACACACTAATATAGGATATATTTGTTTGATATGTGCTAAACAAACAGAGGCCCACAATGGGGCCTCCTCAAGATTATTTGCCGAGAATACTTATTTCTGTATAGGTTTATGGGTGCTTATCGCAATACGGTTCCATGCATTTATGGTAACAATGGCCATTATAATTTGTGAAATGTAATTTTCATTGAACAGTTTGGTAGCTTTTTGATAAGTTTCGGTACTGAGCCCATTTTTATGCACTAGGGTAATTTCCTCTGTAGCTTTTAGGATTACCTTCTCTTCTTCAGAAAACAGATCGGTTTCCCACCATGCATCCAGCAAAAATATCCGTGTAGGGTCTTCGCCCAACTTTAGGGCATCTTTAGTGTGCATATCCAAACAAAAGGCACATCCGTTGAGTTGCGAAGCCCTAATTTTTATCAATTCATAATGAATTTTGTCGAGTGGGCTCTGTTGCAGATATTTTTCCAGGCCAAACATGGCTTTAAAGGCCAAAGGTTCCACCGCATCAATTTGAATTCTTTTTTCCATAATAATATCTTTTAGAATGATGGTGCTAAGGTATTCCAGTTGAAAGGCAGAAAACTTAAACGGGTTTAAGAACGGTTCTTGGCCCGTATCTCGCTTACATATTCTGGTGTCAATCCTAAAAAAGAAGCAATTAAATATTGTGGTACACGTTGGGCAAAATCTGGGAAATGTTCGGTAAAGTGAAGATAAATTTCCTCTTTGGACAAATCATAGAGATATTTGACCTTGATCAATGATGCTCCATAAGCAATTTGATAAATAATTCTAAAATAGCGCTCTAGCATTGGAAACTCCTCTAACAACAACTCTTGTTGTTCGCTGGAAATGGATAAAACCTGACTTTTTTCCACGGCTTGTATGTTGAAATCCGTACTGCTGCGGTTTTGGAAAGCCAAAAAATCGGTCAACCACCAACCCTCCAAGGCAAACTGAACAGTACGTTCCGTACCTTTTTCTGTAGTAAAATACATGTGTAAGCAACCCTTCATCACAAAGTAATTATGGTTGCAAGGATTGCCAGCTTGCATTGCTATTTCCTTTTTACCCAAAGTAAGTGTTTCAAAATAGGAAAGCATTTTTGGAAAATCGGCATCCTCGAAAGAAACATATTTTTTTAGATGGTGGTAAAAAGGGTGTTCGGTAGCTTTCAAAATGGAATGGTAACTTTTAAATGTAAATTAATGGAAAAGATTCAATCTGAGTGATTTTTCATTCAAATCATCAATAATAAAGTTGTCACCGTGAGGTAATTTAAAAATACAATTTACCTAATTCTGATTTTTTGCCATCGTTTACAAAATTTTCATCAAGAAAAATAGCCCACTAATCGATTTTAACCATAATTAACAACTACTATTTGCTCGAGAAGTCTGGGTAACATAGCTTTGTTCCCCGAAATGAAAAAGGCATTCGCAAAATATTTGTTTCCACTCTTTCTCCTATTGTTGGGGGGATTCATAAATTTATATGCTGATTCGCAACAATCTTCAGTTGCGGACAATGTCTGCTATCTTCAAAACTTAGAGAATCACCATTCCTCAGCTACCTTTAACCTATTGCAGCTAGGGCACGAAAAAAGACACTGTGCTGAAATCGATATAGAAGAAAAGGACGAACGTGAGGAAGAAGTATCATCACATAGTTTTTCTTTTGAGTATGGCAGTATTTTTACTGCCAATTTATTTTGCGCCTCTTGGGGGCAATTGTTTTTGGAATCTAACACAAGTTTTGGGCTCGAACATCCCAAATCCTCTTCATCCATAAAGAAGCACGTTAGATTTCAAGTTTTCCGAATTTAGACTTCCACTTTTTTGCATAAAGAGCCTTGTGTTCTTTTGTAATCTTCAGCATCCCTTTGGGTATCAATCAATAACCAAGGGCAGGTCCCTTTAAGTGGATTCGGACTTCCCTTGACCATTTCTAAACATTTTTTAAACCAGTAAAACTATGAGGAGATTTTCTATCTTCATCGGCTTGCTTGTAGCGATGTGCTATGTGAGCTGCGAATCCAAACAACACGAAAACAAGGAAGAAACCAAATATCTCGTGTCCAGTCCAATACAAATGGACACATCCATCACCAAAGATTATGTATGTCAAATCCATTCCACTAGGCATATAGAGCTTAGGGCCTTGGAAAAAGGGTACCTACAGCACATTTATGTGGATGAGGGACAACATGTAAAAAAGGGGCAACGAATGTTCCATATTATGCCAAATGTATATCAGGCCGATTTACAGAAAGCCAAGGCCGAAGCAGAAGTGGCCGAAATAGAATATAAGAATACCAAGTTATTGGCTGATGGTGACGTAGTATCCGCCAACGAATTGGCAATGGCCAAAGCAGAGTTTGATAGGGCAAAGGCCGAAGTGAGTTTGGCCGAGACCCATTTGGGATTTACAGACATCCGCGCTCCATTTGACGGTATAATGGACCATCTGGAAGTTAGGGAAGGTAGTCTTTTGGATGAAGGGGAATTATTGACCAAACTGTCCGATAATTCCAAAATGTGGGTGTATTTCAATGTGCCCGAAGCCGAGTACCTGGATTACATTACCAGTGCTAAAAAGAACGAGAAACAACAGGTGGAACTTTTAATGGCAAACAACAAAAAGTTCAACCAACCCGGAGTGGTAGAAACCATTGAGGGCGAGTTCAACAACGAAACTGGAAACATAGCCTTTAGGGCAACGTTTGCCAATCCTGATGGGATTTTAAGACATGGCGAAACAGGAAGTATCTTAATGAGGGTGCCATTGGCAAACGCTATGTTGATCCCCCAAAAAGCAACTTTTGAAGTTCTGGACAAAAAGTTTGTTTTTGTTCTTGATGAGAACGATGCCGTACAGCAACGTGAAATTGTAGTTGGTGCCGAACTGCCCCATCTTTTTGTAGTGGAAAAAGGACTTTCGTTGAACGACAAGGTGCTCTTGGAGGGCATCCGTATGGTTAGAAACGGAGAAAAAATCCATTACGAGTTCGAAAAGCCGGAATCCATACTTTCTCATCTAGACCTTTATTCTGAGTAACAATCCCATAAATTTTAAACATGTTTAAAAGATTTATACACAGACCTGTATTGGCGATTGTGATCTCTGTCATAATTGTATTTACAGGACTGTTGGCCATAAAACAACTGCCCATTTCGCAGTTCCCACAAATCGCCCCTACCACGGTCAATATTTTTATTGCTTACCCTGGTTCAAGTGCTGATGTGTTGGTGAAATCAACCCTTATTCCTTTGGAAACCTCAATAAATGGGGTACAGGGCATGCGCTATATCGCGTCCGATGCCACCAGTGCTGGAGAGGGAACTTTAAGAGTGATTTTTGAACCGGGCACCGACCCCAACCAAGCCGTGGTTCGGGTAAAGACAAGGGTAGACCAAGTAATGCCGTTGTTGCCAGAACTGGTGCAACGAGAAGGAGTGATCATTACCCCCGTGCAACCCAGTATGCTGATGTACGTTAACCTGTACAGCGATGCCAAAAACAACGACGAAAAGTTCCTGTACAATTACGCATATACCAAAATGATTCCAGAAATACAGCGTATCAATGGGATAGCCAGTGCCCAAATCCTTGGTAGCCGAAAGTTTGCGATGCGGGTTTGGTTAAAACCAGACCGTATGCGAGCTTACAACGTGTCGGCCGAGGAAATCCTGACGGCTATGGAGGAACAGAGTATCTTGGCCAGACCTGGCCGTCTGGGACGAAGTTCGGGAAAGCGAGCACAATCATTGGAGTACGTTTTGGTCTATCAGGACAGGTACAACGAGCCAGATCAGTATAAGGACATCATCATAAAAGCTAATGAAGAAGGGGAGATGTTGAAGCTTGGTGATTTAGCTGATGTGGAACTAGGAAGCGAATTTTTTGATATTTATTCCAATCTTGATGGAAAACCATCCGCCTCTATTGTTTTGAAACAAACATTTGGCAGTAATGGTAGTGACGTCATTAAATCTGTTAAGGAAAAACTGACTGAGCTTGAAGCAGAAATGCCCCCTGGAATTGATTATAAAATCAGTTATGATGTGTCCAACTTTTTAGATGCCTCCATAGAACAGGTTTTGCATACGTTGAGAGATGCCTTCATTCTGGTCGCAGTAGTGGTATTCCTATTTTTGGGGGATTGGCGGTCCACATTGATTCCGATTATCGCAGTGCCCGTATCCCTCATCGGTGCATTCTTTGTGATGCAGCTTTTTGGATTGTCCATAAACCTCATCACACTATTTGCCCTGGTTTTGGCCATCGGTATTGTGGTAGATGATGCCATTGTGGTGGTGGAGGCAGTCCATATGAAGATGGAAAAAGAGAACCTGACACCTTATAAGGCCGCTTATGAAGTATTGGGAGAAATAGGAGGGGCCATTATTGCCATTACAATGGTGATGGTGTCCGTATTTATACCTATTTCGTTTATGACGGGACCTGTTGGGGTCTTCTACAGGCAGTTTTCCATAACCATGGCGGGATCTATTATAATTTCGGCTTTGGTAGCACTTACATTGACTCCCGTGCTTTGCGCTATGATGTTGAAGAACAATCACGGAAAACCCAGAAGAAAATCTCCCATCAATAGATTTATAGATTGGTTTAACCGAAGGTTCGAGAAACTAACAGGGAGGTATATCGGGATATTGAGCAAAATCGTTAACCGTAGAGTGGTCACTTTTGGTGTTTTGATTGCTTTTTGTGCCGGTATTTTCTTCACAAATCAAGTACTTCCGGGCGGATTTATTCCCAATGAGGACCAAGGAATGATCTATGCTATCATCCAGACACCCCCAGGAGCTACTTTGGAGAGAACCAATGAAGTTGCCAGAAAACTTCAGGCCATTTGCGAAGAAACAGAAGGTGTGGAATCCGTTTCTTCTTTGGCAGGTTATGAAATCATGACCGAAGGTCGTGGTTCCAATGCCGGTACTTGTTTGATTAACCTTAAACCATGGTCGCAAAGAGAACATTCCGTTCACGAGATCATGGAAGAATTGGAGGAAGAGACAAAGGACTTGGGCGCGGTTATCGAATATTTTGAGCCACCGGCAGTACCGGGTTTTGGTTCCTCCGGTGGATTTTCCATGCGCTTATTGGATAAGACAAACGGAACCGATTATCATGAGTTTGAACGTATCAACAACGAATTTATGGATGCCCTTCGTGAACGTGATGAATTGGCGGGCCTTTTCACTTTCTATGCGGCAAACTATCCACAGTATGAGTTGAAAATCAATAATAAGGCAGCTATGCAGAAGGGGGTGTCCATTGGCAAAGCAATGGAAAACCTGAACATTTTGATCGGTAGTACTTATGAACAGGGCTTTATCCGATTTGGAAGGTTCTTCAAGGTCTACACTCAAGCTGCTCCCGAATATCGGGGTATGCCATCAGACCTGGAAAAACTCTTTGTAAAAAGTGAAGAAGGGGAGATGGTTCCTTACTCAGCGTTTATGACCATGGAAAAGAAGTTGGGCCCCAATGAGATTACACGTTACAATTTGTATAACTCAGCGGCCATACGTGGTTTGCCCGCATCGGGCTTTACGAGCGGGGACGCTATCAAGGCCATTGAAGAGGTTGCAGAGCAAACCTTGCCAAGGGGTTATGATATTGCATGGGAAGGATTGAGCTATGATGAGGCCCAGCGAGGAAATGAATCGCTCTATATTTTTATAGTTGTACTCATTTTTGTGTATTTGGTATTAGCGGCCCAATACGAAAGCTTTTTACTGCCCCTGGCGGTTATCCTGTCGCTTCCCGTTGGTATTTTCGGTTCCTTTTTCCTCTTGAAGGCGATGGGCTTGGCCAATGATGTTTATGCTCAGATAGGTATAATAATGCTGGTAGGGCTACTGGGTAAAAATGCCGTATTGATCGTGGAATTTGCCGTACAAAAGCGTCGCGAAGGTTCTACCATACTTGATGCCGCCATAGAAGGTGCCAGACAGCGTTTTCGTCCAATTTTGATGACATCTTTTGCATTTATTGCCGGGTTGATACCCTTGGTAATTGCAACAGGAGCAGGTGCCATAGGGAATAAGACCATTGGTGGTTCGGCAATGGGAGGTATGATTGTAGGAACGCTATTTGGGGTGTTATTGATTCCAGGCCTATACTTCATATTTGCAAAAATGGCGGATGGCAAGAGTTTGATCAAGGATCAGCATGATGAACCAATGTCGGAAGAGTTTTTTCATCGAAACGACACAGTTTTTAAATTGAAGGCCCGTCTGCGCTTGATGAATCAACGTTTGAAAAAAATGACGACCCAAAAAAATGGAAATAAAAACAAAAAAGGCAACCAAGATGAAGTTTAGTAAATCACTTTTAATGGGAGTTATAACGCTGATTGCTGTTTATTCCTGTGTACCCACTCGTGAGATAAGGGACGAGGATGTAGCGGTTCCAGAGGCCTATCAAAATCAATCCTCCGATACTACGAATACCGGTTTGATGGAATGGAGGTCGTTCTTTAAAGACCCAAACCTTATTGCCTTGATAGATTCGGCTTTGGTGAAGAACCAAGAGTTGAATATTATGTTGCAAGGGGTTGACATGGCCAAAAATAGGATTCAGGCCAAGAAAGGTGAGTATTTGCCATTTGTCAACCTTCAGGCTGGTGCCGAAGTTGAGAAAGTGGGAGAGTACACTCGAAATGGTGCGGTAGAAAAAAACCTTGAGGTGAAGGAAGGCGAAGAGTTCCCCGAACCCCTGACCAATTATATGGTCGGGGCCTTCGCCACTTGGGAACTCGATGTTTGGAAGAAACTTCGCAACGAGAAAAAAGCCGCGGTGTATGACTACTTGTCCAGCATAGAAGGTAAAAGCTTTATGGTAACCAATCTGGTTGCGGAAATTGCCGATTCTTATTATGAATTGATGGCTTTGGACAACCAAATGTCCATCATAGACCAGAACTTGGAGATTCAACAGAACGCATTACGCATGGTAAAACTGCAAAAGCAGGCTGCCCGTGCTACCGAATTGGCGGTTAAGCGTTTTCAGGCTGAAGTCATGAAAAACCAAAGCCATAAGTATGAGATACAGCAGGAAATTGTGGAGGCGGAAAACCGATTGAACTTTTTGTTGGGACGCACGCCACAACATATTCAAAGGCCATCCGACAACTTTATTGATACGCCGATTGATACCATTTATGCCGGCATACCTTCACAGTTGTTGCAGAACAGGCCCGATGTGCGTAGTGCAGAGTTTGAACTTGCTGCAGCAAAATTGGATACAAAAGCAGCCAAAGCTAATTTCTATCCGCAGTTTACCATAAAGGCAGGCTTAGGTCTTGAGGCCTTTGATACGAAATACCTCACGACAACCCCCGAATCTGTTCTCTATTCAGCGATTGGTGATATGGTAGCTCCCTTAATAAACAGAAATGCTATCAAAGCACAGTATAAAAATGCTACTGACAGACAGTTGCAAGCGGTTTTTGAATATGAAAAAGCCATTTTGAATGCCTATATCGAGGTGGCCAATCAGTTGTCCAATATTGATAACTTGAAAAAGAGTTATGAATTAAAGGATGGTCAAGTACAGGCCCTAACGGAATCCATTGACCTTTCCACACGTTTGTTCCAATCTGCAAGGGTAGAGTATATCGAAGTGCTTTTGGCGCAGCGGGAGGCCTTGGAATCCCGAATGGAACTGGTAGAGACCAAAAAAGACCAGTTGTTGGCCCAGGTAAATATGTACCGCGCCTTGGGCGGTGGCTGGAATTAAGTCCCAAATCGATAGTTTTACCTACAGCCTTGGCTATTGATTTACCCAAAATGAAGCCCGGTTTACATTTGTGAACCGGGCTTCTGATTTTTAAACGAAGGTGTTTAATTACTGGTTGCCAAATAGGTTATGACATCAAAAAGTATTGGGTTCTTAAAAATATTGTTCCAGTTGACGATGATGCGTTCGCTCTCTATAAAGCGTAGGGCAAAATTGCTCCCCAAACCAGCTCCGCCATGTCCTACAGCGGTAGCGGTTGTTTCGCCATCAAAAGGTAATTCCATAATACTAAAACCATATCCATAAGGATCCTGATGAGGAGAGGGCCAAGCATCTTCAGGAACTTCATTCGGAAAGGAGTGTGGGGTAAATGCTAGCTCCCACATAGTTTTTGACAATAATGTATCAGAACCAAGGGCCATCATAAAAGTATGCATATCGTCCATGGTGGAAACTTCGGCACCGTCACCTCCGTAGATGACCACATCGTCTTCTTGATAAATAGTGCCATCTTGTAAAAAGTACTGTGGCAATTCATCAAGATCATATGTATAAATCATGGAAGTGTTCCGCATTCCAAGTGGTTCAAAAATTCGCTCTTGCATAACTTCTTGCAGCGATTTCCCACGGTTATTTTCTATGATTGCACCTAAAAGCATATAGCCTGAATTACTGTAGTTGAATTTGGAACCGGGTTCAAACTTTAAATCCATTTTGCCAATTTCCGCAAACATTTGATCTCGTGTCAAATTATAGGGAAGTTGCCCTGCCATTTGTAATAATCCATAATCCCGTATTCCTGAGCGGTGTGCCAAAAGATGGTGCAGCGTAATGTCTTTGACTCTCTTGTGCTGAAATTCAGGGAGCATATCACTTAGTTTATCCTCAAAGTCTAGTTTTCCCTCTTCTACAAGCTGTAAAATAAGTATCGATGTAAACATTTTACCCATACTGTTGATGGTAAACTTCTCGTCAACGGTCAAAGCGGTGTGCTGGTCTATATTGGCCAGTCCCCAAGCATCTCGATAAAGGATATCTTGACCTTCCGCCACTAGAACCCCTCCATGCAGGGTGCCATTGACATATAACTTTCCAATGAGGTTGGAGAGTCCCTCTACTTTGTCTTTTTGTTGACCTATCGAATACTGAATGGAAATTATCGCAAAGGTCAAAAGGAGTGTTGTTGATTTTATGAGTTTCATATTTTTTTAATGGGTACTTATAGTTTACAATTTTTTGTGTTTGGCGATTAGCGATTCTGAAAGTCCCAAAAACTCGGCGGCATTATCATAAAAAATATCTTCTTTTTGTTCCAGGGTCAAAAAATCGGTTGAGTTGATTGCTTCTATAGCGATATCGATGGTCTCTGGCCATACCATTTGGTCTGTTCCAAACATGATTCTTTTGCCGAAACCCGCATCTACCAACCCTTTGATGAAGTTGTGGAACTCAGCTTTTGGCAAAACCCAGTCAATCGCGGCCACATCCAGATACAGTTGCGGATGTACATATAGCATAGCCTTCATATCTTCTAAATAGGGCCATCCGCCGTGCATTACATAAACCTTTAGCTTAGGATGGGCCACCAAAACTTCTTCCAATTGTTTGGGGTTGGCATTCTTTACCCGGATTTCGCTCATTCCTAAATGGTACAATCCTCCGGGAGGTCCACCTGGCATAATATGAAAGCCAACGGGAATATTTGCTTCCTCGGCCAAATCAAAAAGTGGTTTTAGTGATGCATCATCTGCTGTAATGCCCCCATAAAATGGGTTAAGTTCACCAATGGCGGTTAGTTCTCCGTTTTCTGCCATACTTCTTAATTGCTCCAAAGGCATATTTCGTCCGCTGACCATAATTCGCTCTGGGTCGTCCTGCTTCCACAATTGACCATCTGAGGTCAGCGCTAACACAATGTTGTGCTCATCCATTTTTTTTAATGTCTCCATTTTTTGTTCCTCAGGCGTCTGAACTCCTTTGTAGATTTCGTTTTTAAGTGGATTGGGATGGTCCATACCGAACATCATGCCGCCAAGTTGTTGGTTGTAGGCATGTATGTGCATATCGATTATGGGACCGGTGTATTGTTGTGAATGCAGGGATCCCCAAATGGAGAATAACAGCAATCCAATTATAGTTTTCTTCATCATGTAAACAACTATGGGGTTAGTGCGCCCAATGTATCCAATTCGGCAACCCTGTAATTGTAAAAATCCGAACCATTGGTCTTATATCGTAAAAACTCAGAAGGGGAGATGCTCCCGAATTCTTTAAAATCCTTGATAAAGTGGGCCTGGTCAAAGTAACCACAGGTATATGAGATTTCTGTTAAAGAATTTTCGTAATCGTTCAGGAGTAACTGGGCCGCCTTATTAAAGCGAATAATTTTTCGGTAATAAACTGGACTCATCCCAATATGCTTTTTGAACAACTTTTGGAGACCTCTATTTGAAATGCAAAGGGATTGACTCAAAGCATCAATGGAAATTGAGTGTTCGGAATTCAAAAGTTGTAATGCGTAGGGGAGTCGGGGGTCTACTTCCGGCAGTCCTATTTTTCTGCTAACAAACCTCTCCAAAACAACAAACTTTTCTCCAATGGTTTCACATTCCTTCAACTGGGAGGAGATACGTTCGATATCACTTGTTGTGAATATAATGTCGAGATTGCTTAAGGTGTCCAATAGCTCGAAAGCGGGTATTTTTTTAAGATAGGAAAGTCCGAAACTGCTAAACTGAACCGTCATGAACTTCATCCCAACATAAGGTTTAAAAAATACCGTGGTACTGCAAGAGGTATAAATAGAATTGGAAGATGATGTTCGGTTAACGAGTATGTCCTCGTCCAAAGAGAATAGCATATTGGTAGTGGCGTTTGGAAATATAGCGGTTCTACCTTCCAATATGTCTTCTCGGGTCAACTCCACATAGGTTATAAACTGTACTACTTGCGAAAGTGCTGGGTTTTTGGGTATGTGTAACCGTTGGATCATTTAGGAGCGTGTTTTACTCAACAATGGTTGAGTCTGGAGCCTGACTTGGCATCGGAAGCTCGGTTACCGGGGCATCCCAGACCACTTTCCATTCTCCTTCCACTTTTTCCCAGAGCACCATATAGTTGCCCTTGTCCTCCATTGCGGGTATGGGAGAGGTCTCTTTTGGGGTAAATGTCATGGTGTATTTCCCGTATTCGGTGGCTAAGTCACCACTGGCCTTTACCTCTTGGGTATTGAGGTCGAATTCCCATTTTCCAAATTGAATATTTTGCTTCCAAGCGGCCTTGTAGTTTTCAACTCCGACAACGGCTGGCTGATTGGGCATAAACTGAATGCTGTTATCGGCAAAATGCGCAGCAGCGGAGTCAATCATTCCAGAAGCATAGTACTCTTGGATTTTTTCATTTTTCTCCTCAATGATTTTTTGAATTTGTGCTGAATACTCTTTACCTGATTTGGCCTCAGGAGCAGGTTGCTCACAACTTGCTGCAAAAACAATGGTCAGTACTGCTATGATACTACGTACAAATTGATTTTTCATAATGATATAGTTGATGGGTTATTACGCATTTTTATGTGCGGGGGAACTATATCAAATACTTCTTAAAATTTACTCGTCCTCTTTATATTTATCAAACCAAGCCAATACAGCTGCAATTTTTGCAATCAAGTTACTGGGTTTATTGGCAATACCGTGTCCGGCACCAGGGATTCGGACCATAGCAGTTTCCACATTTTCCAATTTTAAGGCTGCGTAGAACTGTTCGGATTCCGCTATTGGGGTTCTGTAATCTTCTTCGCCCGTTAAAAGCATGGTGGGAGTGGTCACATTGCCAACATAGGTAAGGGGAGAGCGTCTCATGTAGTTTTCTGGGTCTTCCCATGGCTTTTTGCCGAACCAATATTTGGAGAAAAACTGAACTCCATCAGCATACAGCACAAAGCTTGTCCAGTTGATGACGGGTTTGGCTACTACAGCAGCCTTAAATCGGTCTGTTTTGCCCACAATCCATGCAGTAAGCACACCGCCACCTGAACCACCGGTAACGAACAAGTTCTTTTCATCCACGTAGCCTTTTTCCAAAAGAGCGTCTACGCCGGACATTAAATCTTCATAATCGTGGTTGGGGTAATCATGATGGATGAGATTTCCAAATTCCTCGCCATAACTGGTACTGCCACGAGGATTGGTGTAGAGTACCACGTAGCCTTCGGCAGCATATGCCTGTATTTCGGCCGAATAGACCGCACCGTAGCTGGTGAATGGTCCACCGTGGATTTCAAGAATCATTGGATATTTTTTCGATGGGTCGAAATCGGGTGGAGTTACGACCCAGCCTTGGATTTTTCGTTGATCGTATGATGATTCCCACCACATTTCTTCCACATTGCCCAATTTTTTGAAAGAGAAAAGGTCTTCGTTGACGTTGGTCAGTCTTTTTGATGATTTTGTATCGGCCGCTGCCAAATCGGAAGGATGGCTGGTATCGCCGATGGTATAGGCAAATTTGTTATTGGTCGAAGCTGAAAAGCTAGCGCCGTTATAGGGTCTTCCTAACGAAAGTCCTCCTAATCCATCGGTAATTTCATCTACTTTTCCTGATAGGGACATGGTACCCAACTTGCCCATACCTTGGTCGGTATAGCTAAAATAAAGCCCATTGCCTTTGGAGTTCCAGGCCATGTCTTCTACATCGCGGTCAAAATTACCAGATATAAGTTGAGAATCCGAGCCATCGGTATTCATAACATACAAACGGGTAACTTGGTAGCCTTGCAGACGGTCGTCATAGCCGAGATATGCGATTTTGGAACCATCGGGGGATAAAACCGGACTCCCGTCAGGACCGTAACGGTCTGTGAGCGGAGTGGTTTCCCCTGTATTTACGTTAATCGAGTAGATTTCACTATCAGCAGGCTCAAATTCTTCGTCCTTATGGAAGTTGGCACTAAAAAACAAATGATTACCATCTTTTGCCCAAATAGGCCCGCCATAGTCAAACTCGGAAAAAGTGAGCTGTTTTGGGGTTCCTCCGTTAATGGGCAGGGTAAATAATTGGGAGTTACCTCCTTTATAATAACCTGCACCATCGCCACGATAATTCATTTTATCGATGTACTTTGGTGGGTCGTTCCATTTGGCTCCTTCCGGCTTTCCAGGCATTTTTATGATGGATTTATTCGCTTCGGGCACAAACATGTTAAAGGCCAAGAATTTATCATCGTGCGACCATGAGACGGAGCCAGGTGACTGTGGTGTATTGGTGAGCGCCATAGTTTCCTTTGTATCCAACCACATGAGGTAGAGCTTCATTTTATCGTCCGCCATGTTGGATTTGAAAACAATCTTTTTGCCATCATGGGACCATTTTGGCGAAAAATCGTTGTGGTTCCCTGTGGTTAATGGTCGATTGTTGGAGCCATCAAAATTAATGATCCAGAGGTTGGACAGATTGCGGTCTGTCATTACATCCTTAAAGTTTCGCACGTAGATGATTTTGGAGCCATCTGGAGAAATCTGCGGGTCGGAAACGTATTCCATATTGAAGATATCCAAAAGTTCCAGGTTGGATTGCACCTGACCAAACCCTAATGGGTTTATGGCCACAAACAAAAGTATGGTGGCGAGTAATTTTTTCATGAAGTTGGTTAATTAGTTCCTTAAAAATAAGCAAATTATCCCTAGTTGAAACATAACCCTCAAAAAGTAGTAAGATTCAATAGGTGGCGGTCATGTTCTGATCTACACAAATGATGAAGTCAGCAATATGATGATTCTCTTCTTGCAGCCTTTGCACATTTTCTTGCATAACCGTTGAGATGGTTCCGTAATTCAATTGGGGCCGTTGCAATTGTAAATACCAAAGAATGCCTTCATAATCGTTGGAATGGTAAGCGCCGTTGAAATGAAGGAATAGAGTTCCCTCTTTATAATTTTGAAGGATAAAATGGGCCATTGTGGCATCTTTAAGCGCTTGGGCCATAACTAGAGACGGAGTGGCGTGTGCGCCCATCATTTCCAGCATTTTTTTGTACCCTGGCAGTTCTGCGTCATACGCAATGGGTAGCGGGGCAATCCAAGCCTTTTCTGAATCGGAGATAGTATCCAACGCGTTAAAACCACCGCCCTTGTACACCAGGCTTGCATAACGTCTGGGGACATTGGTAGCCACGAAAACCAAATTATTGTCCTTGGCGAAATCGACCAACGGGGCATAATCGGTTTTGTGATTGTTCCAAAGTCGTGCAGTGGAATCCAAGGCTTTGTAGTCTATTTTACCCGATAAATAATCGTTGAGCTCATCTTGATTGTCGGCTTCGATCATTTCAGCACCGAGAATGAGTTTTCGTTTGGAATGCAGATCGGCTGTAAGTTCATATTGCAACCAATGGGCGATGGGATTGTTGTGCAACTCCCCAAAGAGTACTATATCCTTTTTCTCCAAGGTCTTGAGCATTTTTTTGTACGAGACCTTTTTCCCCTTTGCATTATAAATCACATAGGGTTCTTTTTGGGCCGATGCGGTCAGAAAGCTCAGGCAAAATGAAAATAATAGAACCGTTTTTCTCATTTCCACCATCCTTTTTGTTTTCTGATATACACAATTTGACCTGTATGATAACCTGTATGGGCACTCATATTGGTGATTTCCTCCGCCCAGTCTTGAATTTTGATAAGGTCAGCTTGCTCTACGGCAGTTTCCCATTCCGTTTGAATGCTATCCAGTCGTTTCAAGGTTATTGACCACTCTTCTTCGGTTGGGACTTGAAAAGTTTCATCATTCTTGACTGCTTTATCAGAAACTTCAAGATTATTGAAAGATTTTAGGTTCATCTCGTTCCAAAACGTTATGTGGGTGACCAGTTCTGCGATGGAATGATTAGCGGTACTATCCTGCCAAATTGCTTGTTCGTAAGTCAATCCTTTAAGTGCAGTTTCTGTAGGTGCAAACCATTCTTGGGTATTGTGGGTATTTTTCAACTGGGATAATATAAGATCCTTGATGTTTTCATCATTCTTACTTTTAGCACAGGAGAAGAAAACGCCGATCATCAATGTAAACACCCAACCTTTCACAGATATATTATGTTTTAGGGTTGAATTATTTCTCCCACTCCGTATGGAAAATACCTTCACGGTCCAAGCGTTCGTAGGTGTGGGACCCAAAGTAATCACGTTGCGCCTGAATCAAATTTAAGGGCAAACGACTGCTCGTATACGCATCAAAATAAGTAAGTGCATTGGAGAGACCGGGCAATGGAATACCGTTAGCAGCTCCATAACCGACCAATTCCCTTGCGGCATCCACAGTGCTTTTCACTTTTTCTACAAATGCAGGGGATAGCAACAGATTTTGTAAATTTTCATCGATCTGATAGGCTTCCGTAATATCGGCCAACATGGCGGCACGGATAATACAGCCTGCACGCCATATTTTGGCGATTTCTCCCAGTTCCAGTTCGTAACCGTACTCTTTTGAGGCATCGGCCAATTGGTGCATGCCCTGCGCATATGTGATAATGAAGGCAAAATATAAGGCTTGTTCCGCTTTGGATGTAAAATCAGCCTTGTCCACGGCGGTTGGAGTAGGGCGGTCATACAATTCGTCGGCCTTGATGCGTTCTTCCTTTAGCGCGGATATTTCGCGCATGCTCACCGCAATATCGATGGTTGGCACGGGAATTCCGAGGTCCATGGCATTTTGGGAGGTCCATTTTCCGGTTCCCTTTTGTTTGGCCTTGTCCAGAATCATATCCACGAGGTCGTTGTCCGTCAAATCATCTTTTTGTTCAAAGATTTCGGAGGTGATTTCCACCAAAAAGGATTGCAATCGACCTTCATTCCAGTTGGAAAATGTTTTATGGAGCTCACCATTGGTAAGTCCACCAGCTTTTTTCAGGATGTCGTAAATCTCGGAAGTCAACTGCATCAAACCGTATTCGATGCCATTGTGCACCATTTTTACGTAATTTCCGGCAGATTTCGGCCCCAAATAGGCCACACATGGTTCCCCTTTATATTTTGCAGAAACCGCTTCAAAAATTGGTTTAACGTGTTGATAGGCCTCTTTTGAGCCACCGGGCATAATGCTTGGTCCTTTTCTAGCCCCCTCGGCACCGCCTGATACACCGGCGCCAAAAAAGTTAATGCCTTTTTCCTTTAAATAAGCTTCGCGACGGTCCGTATCGGTGTAAAATGAATTCCCACCATCGATGATGATATCCCCCTTATCCAAATGCGGTAATAAGCCTTCGATGACGCTGTCCACAATTTTGCCCGCAGGTACCAACAGCATTATTTTTCGGGGAGTTGTTAACGACTGAACAAAGGTTTTAACATCGGAAGAGGCATTTACTTTGTCGGTATTGCCACCTTCTTTGATTAAAGCGTCCACTTTTTCTTCATCCAAATCGTTTCCGAATGCAGAAAATCCATTATCGGCTACATTCAAAATAAAATTACGTCCCATTACTCCAAGGCCCACAAGGCCAAAATCATACGTGTCTGCCATTCTATATTTTTTCTTCTTCTTAGGTGTTAAGACATCACTAAGATTGATGTTTATTGAATTAGGAACCTAAAATAAACCTTATATTCGTCATGCTCAAAAATATTGACATCATATTAAAGTGAATTTGTCAACGAGAACAAAACTTGCCAGAAAAGAAAAAATACTATGAAAAAGACCGATAATCAAATGCTCGTGATTTTTGGGGCGTCGGGTGATTTGACTGCTAGAAAATTAATTCCTTCATTGTTTAACCTATACTTGGCCAATCAATTGCCAGAAAACTTTGCGGTGCTTGGTGTAAGTCGTAGCGATATGTCCGATGAGACATTTAGGGACAGGGTGGTGTACGAGAGCGAATATTTAACCAAAAAGATAAAGGACCTGGGCGAAGATAAGGTAAAAGGATTCGCCGAAAAGCTGTATTATGAGGACCTTGGGGATAGTTACGAGACCGATTATGGTCCGCTTAGGAAGCGTGTTGAAGCTCTAAAGGAAAAGCACAACACCTCTGGGAACATTATCTATTATTTGTCCACACCGCCTACATTGTACGAGACGGTATCGCAATGCTTGAGCGATGTCGGCATGAATACCCAAAACAATGGTTGGAAACGATTGATTGTTGAAAAACCATTCGGATATAGTTTGGAAACTGCCCAGGAATTGAACAAAGGTCTCCATAAATATTTTAAAGAACATCAAATCTATCGAATCGATCATTACTTGGGAAAAGAAACGGTACAGAACCTATTGGTGACCCGTTTTTCCAATAGTATTTTTGAACCGTTATGGAACCGAAACTATATTCAGCATGTGGAGATTACCAATGCCGAAAGTGTAGGAGTTGAAAAGCGTGGCGGTTATTACGATAAATCCGGCGCACTACGCGATATGTTCCAAAACCATTTGCTTCAGCTGGTTTCGTTGGTAGTAATGGAACCACCAATCGGAGCAGATGCGGAGGAAATCCGAAATGAAAAAGTAAAGGCCTTGAAGTCATTACGAATAATGACGGATGAGCAAGAACTTTTCGATCATACCATCAGGGCTCAATATGTAGCTTCCAAAATAGATGGGAAAGATGTAAAGGGATATAGGGAAGAAGATGGAGTGGATTCCAATTCTACTACGGAAACTTACGCAGCCATTAAATTTTTTGTTGACAACTGGCGCTGGCACGGTGTTCCGTTTTATGTTCGAACTGCTAAGCGTATGCCTACCAAAGTGACCGAAATTGTGATTCATTTTAAAAAACCGCACCATCAAATTTTTAAGGGTTCAGAAATGCAGGAAATGGATAATAAATTGATTATCCGTATCCAACCTGATGAGGGAATCTTGATTAAGTTTGGGGTAAAAGTACCCGGGCAGGGCTTCAAGGTGGAGCGTGCCAATTTGGACTTTTACTACTCGAGTTTAGCCGAAACCTATGTGATGGAAGCCTACGAACGTTTGTTGTTGGACGCCATGCAAGGCGATGCTACGTTGTATGCACGTGCCGATGAGGTAGAAGCGGCCTGGGAATTTGTAGACCCGATTTTGAACTACTGGGAGAAAGGTAAGGACGTTAGAATGTACGGTTATGCCGCAGGTGCATGGGGACCCGAAAATGCAGACGATTTAATCGAAGAGGAGGGCTATTGGAGAAACCCTTCGGAGAACTTGGCAGATGATCCAGGGTATTGTGTGATTTGCTAGTTTTTAGGAGTTAGAAAAAATATGTCAGTTCGAGCGCCCGCCGCAGGCGGGCGGGCAGTCGAGAACAACTAATTAATTCAGAATGGAGTTAAAAATATATAAAGATAAACAAAAGGTAGCTGAACAATTTTCCAGCTATTTCGTGGATCAACTAAAGGATAAAGAAGCTTTCCATGTGGCGTTGTCGGGTGGGAGTACACCGAAAATAGTATTTGATGTATTGGCCGAGAATTTTGCCGGTAAGGTAGATTGGAGCAAAGTACATTTTTATTGGGGGGACGAACGTTGTGTCCCTCCTTCGGATGATGAGAGCAACTATAAGATGACAGTGGAACATCTATTTTCTAAGATAGCGATATCCGAAGAGAATATCCATAGGATTCTGGGTGAAAAAGACCCGGTCAATGAAGCCATGCGCTATGCCAATTTGCTTGAAATAAATCTGGATAGGGTAGAGAATGTGCCCCAATTTGATTTAGTGATATTGGGTATGGGGGACGATGGCCATACCGCTTCCATCTTCCCGCACGAAATTGAATTATGGGATGCAGAAGACCATTGTGTGGTGGCCACGCATCCGGATTCTGGCCAAAAAAGGGTCTCCATCAACGGGAAAGTCATCAACAAGGCCAAAGAAGTTGCTTTTTTGGTCACGGGAGCATCAAAGGCTGAAAAAGTGGAGGCCGTTGTCGAAAAAACAAAAGGTTCTGAGGCATATCCGGCATCTTTGGTAAACCCGGACTCGGGAAGTCTCCTTTGGTTTTTGGATGAAGAGGCCGCGGCAAAGCTTAATCAAAATCCATCTTAACGTTTTCTCCCTCTAGAAACTCAAGATATTCGTTGACCTTAAAGTTGTTTGATTCATATTTGCTATCGCGTTTAAATGCAGATTGCTTACGTTCTTTACTTCGGGCAAAACGACGGATATCTTGTTTTGTTTTTAGGATAAGACCAGGTATGGATTTGTTCTTGCCATCCTTTCCTTTGGCAACCATAGTAAAATAGGATGAGTTACAATGTTTGACTTCTCCTGTTGTTACATTTTCAGACTCTACACGCACGCCTACGACCATTGAGGTCCTACCTGTATAATTGATGGAAGCTTTCAATGTAGCCAATTCGCCCACCTCAATAGGATTTAGAAAATCAACCCGATTTACCGAAGCTGTCACACAATAGCTTTGGGAATGTTTAGAGGCGCACGCAAAGGCTATTTGGTCCATAAGATTGAGAATATGGCCGCCGTGCACCTTACCACCAAAATTGGAATGGGAGGGGAGCATTAGTTCGGTGATGGCAACCCTACTTTCTCTGGATGATTTAAATTTTTTCATACTAATTCCTAAAAATTGGTGATTTCTCTGATTTTACTTCTGTGATAAAATATTTGGTGTCGCCCAACCAAAAAAAGGTAGAGTAGCGTTCTTTATAGGTCACTTTGATGTACTGCCCTTGGAACTCTTTCATCTTTTCAATGATTTCCTGCTCACCATCTTCCACGGAGAATGAAAATACATTGGTACCCGACAATCCCTGACTGATTTGACCTTCCCAGGTCTTTACCAAAACACCCTTTCTACTGAATTTGATAAGCTCCCCGGAGCGGTACCCTTCGCTGTAGGGCACATAATAGATAAAGGCAAAATATCCCACAATGCCAACAACTATTGCAGCTATAAAAATGGTCAGGAATTTTTTCATGGTAGTGTTTCTAGTTAAGTTCCTCAAGGTCATCATCCAATGCGCGCTTGAGTAGTTTATCGTCTATACTCTTACTGGCCTTGGCTCCCAAGGATTTTAATTTTTCCACCCGTTTGATGAGGTTGCCACGCCCTGTTAGCTTTTTCATTGTGCTCTGGTAGGTGTTTTGTACCGTTCCGATTTGATTACCGATCTTTAAAAGTTCATCGGTCAAATTGGTAAAAGAATCGTACAATTTGCCCGCCTCGGTAGCAATTTCAATGGCAAATCGCTTTTGTTTGTCATTTTTCCAGAGGTTGTCCACCAGCTTTAAGGCCGCCAACAGTGTGGAAGGAGTCACGATGATCACATCCTTCACAAAGGCATCCTCGTACAGATTGGGCTCAAAGGCCGAAGCGATTGCAAAAGCAGGCTCTGTTGGGATGAACATAAAAACGGTATCGGGGCTTTCGTCAATTAAAAGCTGATAGTTTTTCTTGCTCAACTCTTCTACGTGCCTTTTAATGGAATCGATATGTTGCTTCAAGTAGATTTCCCGTTGTTTCTCGTCTTCTTCCGATACATATCTTTCAAAATGAACAATGGACACCTTGCTATCCACGATCATTTTCTTACCATCCGGTAAATGAATCAGCACATCGGTCTGATATCGTTTTCCATCCTCGTCCTTAAAACTGTCCTGTATCGTGTATTCTCTATCTTTGGTGAGCCCGGACTTCTCTAAAATGCGGGTCAAGATTACTTCGCCCCAATTCCCCTGCATTTTTGAGTCTCCTTTTAAGGCCTTGGTCAGGTTTTCGGCCTCTTGGGTAATTTTAAGGTTCTGGCTGCGTAAATCAAGTAATTGTTGTTTTAAGGCAGCGTGCAGACCAAAGTTTTCCTGTTGGGATTTCACCACTTTTTCCTCAAACTCTTTAATTTTTTTATTGAGGGGGTCCAGTATGTTGTCAATGTTTTCTTTGTTGCTTTTGGTGAACTTTTCACTCTTCTCGTCAAGAATCTTATTCGCTAGGTTCTCAAATTCTTTGGTGAACTTTTCCTGAAGTTTTTCCAGTTCTTGTTTTTGTTCCAGCAGTTTTTCTTCCAGATTGTCAGATTTGGATTCTTCACGGGCAAGGGCAACTTCCAGCTCTGATTTTTTAGCTTGAACCTCTCTTAACTCCTCCTTCAATGAAAATTCCACTTCTTTGGATTTGATTTCCCTGTCTTGCCAAACACTCTCGGTAGACTTGGTCTTCAGTTTTTGAATGTACATCCCTGCAAAGAGGCCAATGGCCAATGCGATAATGAATACAATTACATAGATAAGTTCCGTGCTCATGAAAAATTTTCTGAAGGATAAAGATAACGGATTCCGATTGATGCCGAAATGGAAAGTGTACTTACTTATTCACTTTAAAAGTTCCTGTTTTATTATCAAATTGTACCATTTCCGAAGGAAATAATGTATCAAAGTGTTTTTGTTCAATAAGCTGACAAGGGTCTCCGAAGGGATGGTTCTTTCCGTCCAAAATCAATATGCGGTCACATAACTGGATGGCCAATTCAATTTCGTGCGTGGTGAACAGAATAGTTTTTTGTTTATGGTGCGCCAGTTCCTGAAGCATTTTTAAAATCTGCACTTTGTGGTACAGGTCCAAATGCGTAGTGGGTTCATCCAATAGAATCAATGAAGTGTCCTGTGCCATTGCTCGTGCCACCAAAACCCGTTGCAGTTGCCCATCACTAAGTTCGTGGCATTTGTTGTTTCGGAGTTCACCTAACAAAAAGGCATCTAAGCTGTCCTGAATTTGTTGTTTGTCCTCTTTGGTCAGGGTGCCCAACCAATTGGTATAAGGCTGACGTCCCAATGCAATCAATTCTTGCACCGTGAGATTTTTGGAAGCAGGGGGTTCTGTCAAAACCACACTGAGTTCTTTGGATAAGGTTGCCGAGGTATATTTTTCCAGTGGTTTGTCATTTAAGATTATATCCCCTGAAAGTTTGGTTTGGAATCCGCCCAATGTCCGGAGCAAGGTCGATTTTCCAATGCCATTGATACCCACCACACCACAGAGCATTCCAGCCTCCAAATCAAAATTGATGTTTTTCGCAACGGTTTTAGTTCCGTAACCAATGGATACATCGCTAATGGACAATATGTTTTTCCCTGTTTTAGCCATTAGAACATCATTTTACGTTTACGGACCAAAAGCCATATCACCACAGGAGCCCCAACCAAGGATGTGATTGCGTTTATGGGCAAAACACTGGCAGAGTTGGGCAGTTGCGCCAAAGTATCGCACAGCAGCATTAAAATGGCGCCGTAGAGCATTACAGCGGGAATCAATATTTTATGTTCCATGGTATCAAAAATCTGTCTGGTCAAATGGGGTACGGCCAAGCCTACAAAAGCGATGGGCCCCGCAAATGCCGTGATTCCGCCAGCCAATAACCCTGTTGCGATGATAATGGTCATTCTGGATTTTTTTAAGGAGACCCCCAAACTTTGTGCATAGTTTTCGCCCAAAAGGAAGGCGTTCAGCGATTTTATGGAGGCAATACTTGACAGGACTCCAACGGTGACGATGCTTCCCAATAAAAGCAGTTGGTTTACGGATAGATTGCCCACGCTTCCGAAGGACCAAAAATTAAACCGTTGCAAATCCTCTGCGCTGGAAAAATAGGCCAGAACACTTACGATTGCTGAGGTAATACTGCCGAACATCAAACCGATAATCAATAAGGCCATCGTGTCTTTTACTCGTTGAGCCACAATCATAACCGTCAAGAGCACCAAAAAACTACCAACACTCGCGGCGATGGAAAGGGTGATGTCGCCCAAAAATGAAAGGGAGGCATACCCTGCAAAGATGGAGGTGCCCATCAAAAGAATTGCGGCACCCAAACTTGCCCCCGAACTGATGCCGAGCACAAAAGGACCTGCTAAAGGGTTTCGGAACAAGGTTTGCATTAAAAGTCCGCTCAACGAAAGTCCAGCTCCGACCAATATGGAGGTAAATGCCTTCGGTACCCGATAATCCCAGATGATGTATTCCCAAGAAGCAATTTCAGGAGTTTCTCCCAACAGCGTGGAAATTGTATCAGGAAAAGGTATGGTGACCGATCCAGAACTGATGTTCAAAAGCAACGAACATAGCAAGACCAGCAACATCAGTATAAAAGAGAACCGATATGTTCGGGAACCTTGCATTTACGGTAACGGTTTAATGAATTGCAGTTCGTGTTCGGACAATACTTCCGGATGTAATATTTTGATAAGGTCTCTTAACACCAAATCGGGGCGGTGAGGAGCCAACTCGTAAAAAATGAGTCCTCCAGTTTCGCCTTTGTCAATGGCATTGGAGTAGACGCTTTTGTTTTTATAGGCATCGAACTCTTGGTGATGTGGATTGGCCTCGGCCAATTCGGTGTAAGTGGTCACTGCAGATGGATTGAACCAAAATTCAGCACCTTGCGCCTTCTCCAAAACCGATTCCAAACTGAGCCCTATGCTGCCCGTTTCAGTATTGTTGGCCCAGAGATAATCGGAATTGGCATCGTCTAAAAACTTGGCCATCCAACTTTTGCCACCAGCTACGTACCAAACATCTTTGTATAATCCGCCAGTTAAAACAGTTGGTTTGCTTTGTGCCTTTTGGGCGATTTCTTTGGCCTTTTGGTATGATGATGCAACGGATGCAAAAATACTATCGCCCAAGGCTTCTTTTTCAAAAAAAGGCGCGAAGAACCTTATCCATTCCGCTTTTCCCAGGGGGGTGTGTTCCACCCAGTCACCGTTGTAGACTACTGGTGTTCCCGATTTCTTGATGATGTCGTAGGCATTATTCTCATTATTGATGCTAAACCCTACGATGAGTTCCGGCTTCAAGGCGAGCACTATTTCGGTATTGAGCATATCGTTCATGCCCAAATTTTGGATTTGCCCACTTTCTACCAGTTCTCGAGCCTCCGGAGAAGAAATGTAATCCGTATTGGGAAAACCGACCACAGTGTTCAGTTCGCCGAGCTGTAACAATGGTTGAATATGAGTAGTGGAGGTGAGCACCACTTTTTCTATCGGTGTTCCGATAATGGCATCATAGGCATCTCTTGGAAAGGACATTGTCGCCAATCTTTCCTTTGGTACCAGTGCATATTTGAAACTGTCCGAACCTGGCCAAGCATTGGAGACTTCAATAATGGTGATATCACCTTCATGTTGTACGGTAAAACCGGTTGCATGTGCAATGCTTGAGGCCTGTTCTTGATTTTGGACAAGCTGCTTTTTTTCTACTTGTTTGCACCCCATCGAAACGACCAGAAAGAAGCTCAGGAATAAAATTGACCGCTGTTTTTTTGCCATGAGTCAAAAGTAAGATTATTTAATTTTTACGGAAAAAGATTAAACAGATTGATTAGTTTTGACCCCGAATTTTGGTTCGCACGGAGTTTTCGTGGGATTAAAAGGGAATCCGGTGCAATACCGGAGCTGTTCCCGCAACTGTAAATGTATGCCAAACTGGTTTTGGCACCTCGTAAAGAAAGAGGGTGTTGCTTTTCTACATGCCCACTGTTCAATTTGTTGAATGGGAAGGGCGAGCAACAATACAAAAGCCAGGAGACCTGCCATATTCAAACAATCAATGTTAAACTTTCGGGATAAAAGTTTACGTATGGGTTTCATACTATTCTCCCGTTTATTCAATTAAACGAAATGAAAAAAAATCATTTATGGTTAATTACCGCCCTATTGGCGGGCAAGGGGATTTTTGCGCAAAATGTACCGCAAGATTCACTTAAAGTGCAACAACTGGAAGAGGTTGTTGTAAGCGATTCAAAATTTGAGTTAAAACGAGAAAACTCAGGGAAAACGGTCATCACAATTACGGCAGAGGAAATGCAGCGCAACCAGGGCAGGACCGTTGCGGAAATCATCAATACCAAAAGCGGAATCGAGATTGCAGGAAGCCGTGGTAGGGAAGGTGACGTTCTAGGGGTGTATGCCCGAGGTGGTCGTGGTCGTCAGGTTTTGATTATTATCGATGGTGTTCGTGTACAGGACCCATCTACATTTTCCGCAGAATATGACCTTCGATTGTTGTCACCAAACACTATTGAATCCATTGAAATTATTAAAGGAGCGGCAAGTACGCTTTATGGTACGAATGCAGTTACGGCTGTAATCAATATCACAACAAAAAAGAGTTCGGAAAAGAAGATTGCAGGTAATTTTGAAACTAGCGTAGGGACCAATCAAACTGCCGATGACCAGAATTATAATATCGGAAGCATTCAAAATTCCGCGAATGTGAACGGAACTTTGGGCAAGTTCAATTATGGGGTCGATTTTTCCAACAGATACAAAAGTGGCCTCTCCGCTGCGGTGACCCCAGAAAATGAAGAGGATGTTTTTTCGCACTTCAGCACCAATGTGAAGCTGGGCTATCAGTTTTCTGAAAATTTTGGGGTGCAAGTGTACGGAAACCAGACTAAGTTTAGGAACGAGTATGATGCTACTATGGCCGAAGCTGACAATTTGGGGGAAAATGAGCAACAACGAGTCGGTTTGTCATCGGAATTTGGCTATGGTAAAGGTTCCATTCACTTGAATACAGCCTATACGGATTATGAGTCTGTGGCCAATGACACCTTTGGTGAAAGTATCACCGAGGGAAGCAACTGGGTGTTGGATGTGTACAACAAATATGTTTTTGGAGAGCAGTTCCACACCATTTTAGGGTTGAACTATATTAAGGACGAGGCCATCTTTGCTGATGAAGTGGATTTTACTATTGTTGACCCTTATGCCAATGTGGTGTATGTTTCAGATTTTGGATTGAATTTGAACGCGGGTGCAAGACTGAATAATCACTCTGAATACGGGAATCATTTTGTGTACAACGTGAATCCGTCATTTGTGTTTGATACTGAAAATGGATATGTGAAATTGATGGGGTCGTATGCTACATCGTACATTACACCTAATTTAACGCAGTTGTTCGGTGCTTTTGGTGGAAATCCAGAGTTGGAGCCAGAAGAAAATTCTACCATTGAAGTGGGAATTGAATTTAAATTGGACAATACGTTTAGAATCAGTACGGTTTATTTTGATAGAAATGAAACCAATGCTATTGGGTACGATGCCAATTTTATGAGCATTAATGTGGCCGATGAAATTGATGCCAACGGGGTAGAGGTAGAAGCTACGTGGTTGCCCTTGAGTAATTTTAGTGTCAACGCCAATTATACCTTCACGGAACGGAAGGGCGACAATGCCATCCGTATTCCCAAGCACAAGGCAAATGTGTCTTTGTGGTATCAATTATGTGAGAGTACCGATGCGTCATTGACCTACGCTTACACTGGTGAACGTTTTGATACGGATTTTGCAACGTATTCGGACATTGCTTTGGAACCATTTTCATTATTGAACTTTTCCATTAGGCACGAACTGATACAGAACAAACTCAATGTATTCTTGAATGCGGATAACTTGTTGAACGAAGATTACAGGGAGTTGCTCGGATTCACGACCCGAGGACGAAACTTTAGGGTGGGTCTCAACCTAAACCTTTAAAAAAGAAAAGCGGCCAATTGGCCGCTTTTTTTATTACTTGTTAAATTTCAATGGCTTGTCCAAATACATATTGTCTTTCACGGGAGTGTGCAACCTAGATGAGGTAAAAGACTCAGCAGGCATTTCCACAGTAAAGTCGATTTTCGCAGAACCACCAGAAATTTCTTGAAGGGCACGGGCTAAAAGCGGCTCGTTTACATCACCCAAAACACCAAGGTTGGTCAAATCTTCACCAAGGGTAATATCTGGAACTAGACCGCTCGTGTAATCATAGAATCCATTCGCATTCTCGTTGCGCCCAACAAGGGGTTGTATTCCCCAACTATTGTTTGGATTTATGTCCCCTTCTCTACTGGAAGAATAAAGAAAAGGGAGGTCTTGGTCTGGATCATCGACCAATGTAATGGAAAATTCATTTTTTCCGCGAGTGGTTGTACCAATATGGATAACATCTATATAAGGATCAAGACCGTTCATGACCAATTCGCTTGCCGAGGCCGAACCATTTGTTGCAATAACAAATACTCTATTCAGGTTTAATGAGTTTATAGGGCTGTTAGCAGGAGGCGGAGTGTTGCTTTCAAAATAGTCGGTGAGGGAAGCATCGCTAAATGCTGCTTGGACTTTTGAGTTCCAACGTTGCCTAATATAAACTTCTTGTGTTTTGGTACCATAGATCATACTGGCCAAAAGGCGAGAGGTATTTACGTTACCACCAGGATTGTAACGCATGTCCAACACCAACTCTGTAGCACCATCCGTCTTAAATTTTGCAAAAGCATCATTTAAATCTTCATTAAAACTGCTTAAAAAACGATTGTACATCAAATAAGCAACCTTAGTACCGTTCACATCCAGAGTTTCCGCAATCAAGATAGGGTCTTCTATTTGGTTCTCTATTTTGGTAAGTTGAACTTCTTTATCATTGTTGGAAATAGTTTCGTTTTCAACGGTGGCCATGCCCAGGGTATATGTACTGTTGTTGCCAAATAAGAGTTCGGTGTAGTTGCTGTCTGTCAATTGAATGCCATCTACCCTAGTAAAAAAATCACCTCTTTGTATATCTTTGGTTGATGCATTTGAACCAGGCCAAACGTAAAGTACGTAGCCAAAGACATCGTTGGTATTTCCAATATAAGACAATCTAAATTCCAGGCCATTACTTTGAGAAATACCAGAGAGGCTGTTTACAAGTTCTTTATAATCTTCGTTAGCAAAACTGAATCGGTCTATGGCGGTTTCTTCCCCAACTATTCTCTCATGATCATTACATATACTGTAATAAAAGTTCTCTGGGTCGGGATAAGATTCCAAAAAAGCTGTGTATTCGGCATTGGTAGAGAACCTATCATCAGCAAGATCGGGAACATCGCCCTGCCAAAAATACCAAAGGTTCATGGCCTTCCACATAAAGTTTTGGGCAGCCGCATCTGCAGTTGGGTCCGGGTCGGGGGTTGGACCAGGTTTAATGCCGTTGTCATCATTGCTACAGGATGCCAGCAACAAGGACAATCCTAAAAACAGGAAATAATACTTTTTCATAGCTTAATTTTTATTGAATTTACTCAAATTTTGTTCCAAATTTATCAGAGGTGTAGGTCGGATTGAGTAAAATTACATGGTAAACCATGCAAATTTCCTTTGCAAAATAGGTTTATATAGGCAGATAGCAAATTTTTTGTAACAATTTTCGATATGTATCGTCTGGATAGTGTAGGTCGATAGTAAAGACACAAAAACAACTAAGACAACCAAATGAAACAAACAGAATTTTTAAATGTGGTATTGCCCTTTCAGGACAAACTGTACAGGCTCGCAAAGAGACTGTTGGTTTCCAGGGAAGAAGCGGAGGACGCCACTCAAGAAATTTTGTTGAAGCTTTGGTCAAAGAACGAGTCCATGTCAAAGTATAAAAATGTAGAGGCCTTTGCCATGACGATGACCAAAAACTTTTGCTTGGACCGTTTAAAGTCCAAGCAAGCAGGAAACCTAAAATTGGTCCATAGCAATTATAGCGATGAAACCACCTCTTTACAAAAGCAATTAGAGGCAGAGGATAGCATAAGTTGGATGGAACGGATTATGAAAGGACTGCCAGAACAACAAAAAATGATATTGCAGCTACGGGATGTAGAGCAATATGAGTTCGACGAGATATGCGAACTCTTGGATATGAAACCCACAGCGGTGCGCGTGGCATTGTCGAGGGCGAGAAAAACAGTAAGGGACGAATTAATAAAAAAACACAGCTATGGAATTGGGTAACATAGAAAAAATATTGGAAAAGTATTTCGAGGCCACTGCGACAGTGGAGGAAGAAAGAACACTTAGGGAGTATTTTGCACAAGACGAGGTCGCACCTCACTTGGAACAGTACAGGCCCATGTTCAGTTACTTTTCCATGGCGAAGGAAGAAAAATACACCAAGCAGGTTCCATTAAAACCTAGAGTAAACTATTACAAGTGGCTATCCGTTGCGGCGGCAGTAGTTTTGACCTTCGGTATTTATTTTGGTAATCAGTACCAAGAAACAAAACGTTTGGAGGAACAAAAAGCGGAATACGCTTACCAAGAAACCAAAAAGGCTTTTGAACTTTTAGCGGAAAATTTTAACAAGGGCACAGAAAAGGTGGCCTATCTAAAAGAGTTCGAAGAAGCAAAAGAGAAAATTTACAACAACAATTAAAAAAACGAAACAAGATGAAGAAGTATATTTTAATCGCAGTAATGGCAGCTTTGCCTTTGACCGGGTTTTCACAATCCCTTTTTGACAAGTTCGAAGATTTGGATGAGGTCACATCCGTAGTGGTAAACAAAAGCATGTTTAATCTGCTCGCAAAAATCGATGTGGAGGTGGATGACCCCGAAGCACAGGACTTTATGGATATTGCAAGTAGCTTAAAAAGTTTGAAGGTGTTTACCACTGAGGACAAAAAAATTGGCAGTGACATGAAATCTTCTGTGGACAGCTACCTTAAATCTTCAAAAATGGAGGAATTGATGAGGGTGAAGGACAAAGATGCCAATGTGAAATTCTACATTAAAGAAGGACGTGATGCCGACCACGTGAGCGAACTGTTGATGTTCGTAACAGGCTTGGGCGATGTTGAGGCAAATGGTAGAAAGTTTGAAACGGTAATCCTATCACTTACAGGGGATATTGACCTGAACAAAATTGGCTCATTGACCAAAAAGATGAACTTGCCTGAAGAGCTTAACGAAGCTGGCAAGAAGAATTAAGCATACTACGGTTGACAATAGTAGGTAGGGAATTGTAACAAAACACAGAAACTCCCAACTTATTATTGTCAATCGATTTTTAGATTTCAGAATCAATCAAAAACATAGAAAAGATGAAACAGATCATTAAAACCATGTTGGTGGCCGGGGCGGTACTTTTCGCTTCATGTGCTTCTCAGCCAAGTTTACAGGAATATTATGTGGACAATTCGGAGAACCCTAACTTTCTTTCCATAGATGTTCCGGCAAGTATTTTAAAGCTGAACGAGGAGGAATTGAACCCAACGCAAAAGGAAGCCATCGAATCCCTCAGAAAATTCAATCTATTGGCTTTTAAAAAGAATGCCGAGAACCAGGTCGAATATGAATCGGAAAAGAAAAAAGTGCGCGAGATACTTAAAGGGGATGACTTTGTGGAGTTGATGAAGATCAATTCAAAATATGGCAAGGGAGTCATTAAGTATCTAGGTGATGAAGATGCCATTGATGAGGTGATCATTTACGGAGATAGCGAGGATAAAGGCTTTGCTCTTGTCCGAGTACTGGGTAAAAACATGAACCCAGCGCATATTATCCAATTGATGCAGGCCATTCAAAAATCCGACTACAAAGGTGAAGGGCTGGGCGAAATTGGAGATTTTCTAAAAGGCTAGGATTTATCAAAATATAAAATTTTGAAGGGCGACGTTTGTCGCCCTTTTTGTTTTTCCAATGTTTTAAACGAATAAACGAGTGACCTTGTTTAGTATCTTAGTGTCTCATTATAAGAAAACTAACAAAACCAAAACCTCATGGAAAAAGCACAAGAATGGTTCGATTATGGAGTTGAGCTGTCAAAAGAATTTGGCCCTAAGCTCGTAACTGCACTCATCATTTACTTGGTGGGTATGTGGGTGGTGAACAAAATCATCAAAGGAACCCGAAAGGTCATGTCCAAAAGCAAATATGATCAATCCCTCCAGAAATTTTTACTGAACCTGTTTTCTTGGGCGTTAAAAGTGTTCTTGATAATCATAGTAATTTCCAGACTGGGAGTGGATGTTACCACCTTTGCCGCGGTCATAGCTGCTGCGGGTCTCGCGGTAGGTTTGGCGCTGCAAGGTTCGCTCTCCAATTTTGCGGGCGGAGTGCTCATCATGATTTTTAAGCCTTACAAAATCGGTGACCTTATCGAGGCACAAGATGTTTTGGGCAGGGTAAAGGGCATCGAAATATTTACCACAAAATTGGTTACCCCTCAAAATAGACTAGCCATTGTTCCCAACGGTGCCATGGCCAACGGTAACATCATCAATTATACAGCAGAGGGTAAAATGCGGGTCGACACAGTAATCGGAGTAGGATACGATGAGGACATTAAAAGGACAAAGGAAGTGCTGTTGCAAGTATTGACCTCAAACAAAAAAGTGCTCACGGACCCTGCCCCATCGGTCAATGTGTTGGAATTGGCTGACAGCTCCGTGAATTTTGCCGTTCGTCCCTTCTGCAGGCCAGAGGATTACTGGGATGTGTATTTTAACACCTACGAAAATTGTAAAATAGCCCTTGACGAAGCAGGTATCGAAATTCCTTACCCGCATCGCGTACAGGTGCAAAAAGAAGGTTGATTATCCTCCCTTCACTAAATACATTAAACCCCGGTGTAATTCGCTGGGGTGATTTGTTTCAGTTCGGCTTTGATCTCACCCGAAACTTCAAGTGTTTCAATAAAATCAGCGATGGATTTCTGATTGATTTTCTCGTTGGTACGTGTCAAACCTTTTAAAGCTTCATACGGGTTTGGGTAGCCTTCCCTTCTTAATATGGTCTGGATAGCTTCCGCGACAACGGCCCAGTTGTCCTCCAAATCCTGTTCGAACTTAGCTTGGTTCAACACCAATTTATTCAAACCTTTTAATGTGGACTGAAACCCTACAATAGTATGTGCAAAAGGGACTCCAACATTTCGAAGCACCGTGCTGTCCGTAAGGTCGCGTTGTAATCTTGATATAGGCAGTTTTGCCGATAAATGCTCAAAAATGGCATTGGCCAAGCCTAAATTTCCTTCTGAATTTTCAAAATCGATTGGGTTTACCTTGTGCGGCATGGCAGATGAACCGACTTCTCCTTTTTTGATTTTCTGTTTGAAGTAATCCATGGATATGTAGGTCCAAAAATCCCTATCCAAATCAACTAAAATCGTGTTGATGCGCTTAAGACAATCGAACAAAGCGGCCATATGGTCGTAATGTTCAATTTGCGTGGTGGGGAAAGAGTGGTGCAAGCCTAGCTTTTCCTGCACAAACTTTTTTCCAAAGGCTCTCCAATCATTAGCAGGATAAGCAACTTTGTGTGCATTGTAGTTTCCGGTAGCACCGCCAAATTTTGACGCACTAGGTATATCATTCAATAAATTGAACTGTTCCTTGAAACGCTCTACAAAAACATCAATTTCCTTGCCCAAACGGGTAGGGGAAGCAGGTTGACCATGCGTTCTGGCCAACATGGGAATGTTTTCCCATTCCTTGGCAAGCTCTTTCAACTTTTCAAAAACATCCAGGTAGGATGGTATGTATACATCGTTTATAGCTTCCTTGATAGATAATGGAATAGCCGTATTGTTGATGTCTTGCGATGTCAGTCCAAAGTGGATAAACTCCTTGTATTTTTGAAGGTTTAAAACATCAAACTTTTGTTTGATGAAGTATTCCACCGCTTTTACATCGTGGTTGGTGGTTTTTTCTATATCCTTGATGGCCTGTGCATCTTCCGTAGAAAATTCTTGGTAGATTTTCTGGAGCTCTGGGAATAACGCCGTATTAAAATCAGCCAATTGTGGTAAAGGAATCTCGCAAAGCGCGATAAAATACTCAATCTCTACCAGTACACGGTATTTGATAAGGGCTTCTTCCGAAAAATAGTCTTTTAAGGCTTTGGTCTTGTTTCTATATCTACCGTCAATCGGCGAAATGGCGTTCAGTTGTGTCAGCGACATGGTACAGAAAATTTTGAAAGGGTCAAAGATACTTAAACGTTGCGGTTTAGACACCCATTTTGGCCAACTTATCCAGAGTTTTTTTTGCCCGGTTTTGGTATCCAGTGCTGCCATTGGCATAGCTTTCTTCCAGAACTAGTTTGAGTTCGGGATGGACCCAATCAAATTTTAGGCCTAGATAATACAGACTTGTCATGGCAAAAACCTTAGGTGCCATGTTCATGGGGCCAATGAGCCAATCAAAGCAAACGGTCAATATTTTTTCCAAGTGGTCATTGGTCATATTTTGAACAAACTCTGGATTCTTTTTTTTGAAATAGGCCTCACATAACATTTCGCACACATGGGCGATGGGTCGGATACAGGATTCGGATTTTAATTCTGAAAGGCCATTGACGAAGTCATCCATAAACGGAAGGATAAGGTTCAGTTTTTTTCGCATCAAGTGGTCAAAGGTCCAACTGGCATTGAACGTACCCTCTTTGTCCTCAATCAAAACCTTCTGATAAAGAACTTTGGCCAACAGGGGCTCATCTTCCAATTGAAGGACCAACCCATCAATTTGCTGTTTGGAAATTCTACCGGAATCAAGGACTATATGGAGTTGCTCCCGGGTCATGTATTGCGGTTAAGTTGGCTTACGAGCTCGGGAATTCCGGTGGAGGCTGTTTTCGGTATTACAGTAAGGTTATCAAAATCTACAGACCTGATATTGGGTTTGGGGTCAATAAAGTATATTGGTGTTTGTTTTGGCGCATAATGAATCAAACTTGCCGCAGGGTAGACCTGCATTGAAGTGCCCACGATAATCAAAACCTCTGCTTGTTGGGTAATCTCGGCCGCAGTTTCCAACATAGGGACCATTTCACCAAACCATACGATATGTGGTCGCAATTGATGACCATTATCGTCTAGATCGCCTAACACCAAGTCCTTTTTCCAATCTAGAACATGGTTTTCATTCACAGTACTTCTAACCTTGAACAATTCCCCGTGTAAGTGTACTACGTGCGAGCTACCGGCCTGTTCGTGAAGATTATCCACATTTTGGGTAACAATGCTCACATCAAAATCTTGTTCCAGTTCTGCCAGTGCCACATGGCCTTTGTTTGGGGAAACCTCCAATAATTGCCGTCTTCGTTGATTGTAAAACTCAAGCACCAACTCTGGGTTACGGGCAAATCCTTGCGGCGATGCGACTTCCATAACATCGTGTCCTTCCCAAAGCCCGTTTTCATCACGAAAGGTCTTAAGCCCACTTTCGGCGCTCATTCCTGCTCCTGTGAGTACTACAATTTTTGGTTTGGACATATTCTTGGCTTTTTTTTCAAAACTAGTCTTCTTTCCAGTTTTGAAGACGGTCCAAATATAAATAGCTTTCAACAAATGCCCGATGCTCATTACTTGTCATCGTTTCCAAAAGATTCAATGCCGATATATAACTGGCCAAATTACCATTGGAGGAGTAAAACTTACCATCTTTTACAAAAGTTACCAAACTATCGTTCTGGACTTTTAGGTTGGGATAATCCTTTTGAAGTTGTTCACCACCACCTATCCAAGTTACAATTTTCTTGCCGTCCGCAATTCCAGATTTACCAATGAGCTGTGCGCCGGCACAATTACTTACGGTGTATTGGGTTTCTTCATTTTTTCTTTTGATAAATTCCACGATTTTATCGTTGTGTACTTGGGCGTACATATCGTAAGCACTGGGAACAAACAATGCGGTCAATTTAGGACAATTGTCAAATGTGTAATCGGGAACAAAATGCATGCCCTCCTCGGTGGTTATCGGGTTTTCTGTCTCGGCTATTGTGATTACGTTGAAGAGTTGCTCTCCATCTACTGTTGGTTTTGCAAATACGTCAGAAGTTGCTACAACTTCACTTTGAAGCACTCCGTTATACATTAAAAGTCCAATGGTGGGCAAGTCTTCTTTGAATGGTTTTAGGTGTTTGGTCAATGTATCCGATTGGATTGTGGTGGACTGATTTTCGGATTCTTCGCCATTAACTGAGTTTTTTGACTTATTGGTATTACAGCTAGAAAGTAAAACAGCGAGCAATAGAACCAGAGGAGTTTTCATATATCTATTTTGATTGGGTTTAATTTATCTGTCACAAAGCTACCTATCAAAACCTGAATAAAAATTAAACTGGTTTAAGAACATTTTAGAAAAGTATAAATTTTTTAAAATCTGCATGCGGTGTCCAAATAAGCTCCATCAAATTTTTGAATGATTTTCGTGGATTCAGGTTTTTTGTTGGATACATTTTGATTTGCATGAAGTTTCAGCCTTACCAAATCTACCAGCTTTTTATCCGTTATCTTCCGATTTTTGCATTTGAATCCATGCACTATGATTATTTGCAGCTTGTTCCGCCCACTGTGTGATTCGCGGCCCAAAACATTCCAGTATCGCATCCACACCAATAACAGTCCCTTTGGCCAACCGACCTAGTAACGCAATGGGCAAGGTGTTCTCGGAGGAGTCCAATACATACCCGTGATTATCCGTTACAACACCTAGTTCGTCATGAACCGCTTGTATCATCCCGTCCGAAAGCATATTTCTTACTAAGGAAGATGTTACTTCCTTAATTTTGGGCTGGTCCAGAACTGAGTCAACCATAATGTTGACGGTTATTAACTTGTTGGAATTTGCTAATCTCCAACCTTCATTTACCATTTCAATTTTTGGATTGTTCACAAAATCCAAATTCAACACTCCGGCCTTATTTAAAGCAATCAATTGTTGAATAGCCTCCACAGGTGGTCCGTAGGAATACCTTTTTGTAGATTCATCCAACATTACAATCTCGGCAAACACATTGTCCGAGCATGCATTGTAAGAAAGTTGTTTGTACATCGAAGGTTGGCAATGCCGCCAAACCTGTCCAATGCAAAAATCCAAACTGATTGCTTGCTGGCCAGTGGCCATGTCCACAAATAGGTCCATCATGGAATCTACAGATTCGTTTTGGGACACAATAGCAGGGTCATTCAAAGTGGGATTTTGTAACCAATTTTTAATGATGCTTTCTATTCTGGGTTGTTCAAGTTGTTGTGGGTTGATACTCTTTGGCAGTTTCAAGAAAATCTCAGCAGCAATCGGGGCGAATGCATCAAGCAGAAAATCAATATTCTCAGCGGTTTTCTGTGTCTTTCTGTTTCCGATTAGGATTTCAAAATTTTCCAATTGAGTTGCCGAAGGTGCAAACCAATCGTCTATTTTTTTATTTAAGGGTTTTGGAACGGGAGGTAGGCCATCCAACGAAAAAGGAACCAATAGATTTTCAATCTTTTGTGTCGGAACATAGGTGCATTTCCGGTTTTTTTCGTTCTCGATTTGAAAATCTCCAAATTCTTTACCGATTCGCCTCGCCACATCAATCATGGTAAGACCAAAACCTCTTATCGCAACAACACTTTTCGAATCAAGATGTTTACATGATAGGATATTAGAAAGAGGATAGGCGTCTTGGAAGAGACTGATTCCGTTGTGGTTGTCTACATAATCCTTCCATTCGGCAAGTTGTTCGGAAATTTTGGTGGGTTGATGCCCAATTGTTAGCAAAATTTCGTCAAAATCACTGTAGATATTATTGCTTGTACAAATGTTGATTTTATTGTTTTCTACGAATTGAAGCTCATGCACTTCTTCGATATGTAAGGTGGCGTATCCTTTTTCTACTAAGGGGTCAATTAACGAGCAGAACCTTTGATTTAGATATTTACCGATTTTACGGCGAGGAGGATAGGCATCAACTTCCTTGGATATATTATGGTCTATCCAGTCATGATAGGAAGGGAACGCAGGAACGGACAATCCTTTTTCATTGATTTCTTTTCTTTCATTGAGTTCCAAGATGCGCTCGGTGATGTTTATCCAATTGGAACCGGATTGGGCGGTGTCGTACACATGGCCATCACCAAAATTCCCGGAGGCCTCAAAGAGGGTAAAATGGAGGTTTTTAAAACTATTTTTCTTAATTAATTGAGCGACCAAGCACTCCAAGGCGTGTCCACCCCGTGGACCAACGCCTATTATTCCAAGGTTGCGTTTATCGGCCATTTAGTTTCTACCAACTTTTAGATATATTTTATATTAGTTGTTATTCATTTTCAAGGCGTTTGATCATCAATTTCATTTCCTTGATCTCTTTTCTTTGTGCTTCAATAATTTCTTGGGCCAATTGTTTTACTTCAGGGTCTTTGAGCTCAGCCCTAGTACTCGTCAAAATGGCTATGGAATGATGGGGAATCATGGCCTTCATCCACTTAACATCTTCAATGGGAAATTGTTTTCTTACCAAATATGTGGAAACAGACATCAGTATTAAGCTGCCCAGAACAATCGTTAGATTTTTCGTTTTGTTCGAATACATGTTTTTCATGAACAAGAACATAATAATGGCCATACCTCCTATACCAATAAAAGTCATGTACATTCTTGTCCAACTAAAAAAAACATGGCTCAGTTCATAGGTGTTGAAATACATGGTGATGTACATTGATATAGCCGAGCAGATAAGCATCAATGTAAATTTGGTATAATTTTTCATATCAATTTTATTGAGTTGTTTTACAATCCTTTCCTGTGAAAGATTTTACCTTTCCTCCACCAATAAAACTGATATTAACCAATTAGTTTGCCCCTATTCCCTCGAAAGTTATCTTAATCGGTTTTATAGTGCCATCTGGATTGAATTCCATTTTGTCCATACAGGTTACGCGATGGTCACGGTCTATGTTAGGAATGGGCCTGCGGTGATAGACTATGATCCATTCATCCGTTCCCGGTTTATTGATTACGGAATGGTGCCCCGCTCCGGTAGCTATATCTTTTTCATTTGTTTCCAAGACGGTACCGATACGATTGTAGGGCCCTGTTGGCTTATCTGCCATAGCGTAGGCTACTTTGTAACTTCCATCGGTCCAGTTTCCTTCGGACCACATAAAATAATACATACCATTGCGCAGAAACATAAAAGGACCTTCCACATAACCTTCCGGAGTGATTTCCTTGAACAGGCTGCCATCTTCCCATGGTTCAAAGCCCGTGAAATCTTCGTTGAGTTTTCCTAAGTTGCAATGGCTCCATCCACCATAGAAGAAATAATGGGTGCCGTCCACATCCTTAAAAACAAATTGGTCGATAGGTTGTGCATCGTTATAGAAGTCGGAAATCAGTGGTTCTCCCAGATAGTCTTCAAAAGGTCCGGCAGGGTTATCCGCAACGGCCACACCAATGCCTCCATAATGGTTGATGTCGTTATTGGGGTCGTAGGAGCTTCTTCCGGGACGTTGAATGTCGTTGGCACCAAAGAACAGGTAGTACTTGCTATCTTTTTCAATGATTGAAGGAGCCCAAAGAGCCTGTCTTAACCATTTGATTTTGGTCGTGTCCAAAATACGTTCGTGCTTTTTCCAATTCACTAGATCTTTAGAGGAAAAGGCATCAAAATGAAGTTGCTTATCGTAATCATCCGAAAAGGTGGGGTAGACCCAATAGGTATCTCCAAAGACGATTCCTTCGGGGTCGGCATACCAGCCATCAAAAATTGGGTTGTTGCCTTTTTGTTCTTGATTTTGGGCTATTAGAGGCAAGGTTAATACAGCAAGGAGTGTGGTTAGAATAATTCTGAGGTGCATGGTTGTTTTTTAATATTTATAAGTAGTACTAGTAATCTTCTTGTTTGTTGTTTGTCAACTGGGTCTTTAATGATTTTTCCACACGGGGAGTTTTATGTAACTATCATTATGCCAGTCTATTTGCAATGGTTCATGCGCATCTTTTATGGTTTCTTCCGAAACAGGTTTACCGGAACCGTAGTTTATAATCTCAAAAGGGTGTTTGTTAATATTAAGCAATATAACAAGTTGGCTGCCTTTGGCAATGTTTTTACTTACAAATCGTGTATTGGCAAAAGCTATATTTTCTTTTTGATACGGAACCAAGAGATTCCTTTTTGTAGGGTCTTGAGAATAACTTGCCCTACCGACATACCGTGTAATAAAAAAGTAATTTCCATTTGGCATTAGCTCGTACAGGGCCAAAGAAACATCCATATCCTTTTTGTTTATGGTTACGGACAAGTTTCCGCTAAATGAGCCATTTATAGAAAATTCTGTTTCAAAAGGTAAGGTTTTGAAGATAAGTCCCCCGCTTGCATCAAGAGAATCAAAAATAATTTGAGGCGTGTAATAGTTATTTTGATTTTCTCTATCGGCAAAGTCCACGGTTTGTTTTTTGAATGACTTCTTCTGTGGTTTCTGGGTATTCAAAGAAGTATCATCCAAATAAAGTGTCAAGGTATCGTTGTTTATTTTTCCCAAGGAAGGCGCATGTTTCCAGAGATTGGTTTCCATTACCTGGTAGTTTACCTTGTCCTTTAAAATTTCTGGCTTGGTTTTGCCCTTTAAAATATAATCCAGCCAGTTATATGCCAATTCCATCATATTGATGTTGGCCACGCTATCGATTTCATAGCCCATCAGGTCTTGGGATGGTTTTCGTTGACCGCCCCAATGATCATATGGGCCTATCACCAAATAATGCTCAGGATTTTTATCGTACTTGTTATGATTTTTAAAATACTGGAGTGCCCCGATTTGTGAGTCATCGTAGTAGCCGGTTGTCGTTAAAATGGGTATGTCGATATTGGCATATTCTTCTGGCGTAGGTACCATGGATTGCCAGTACTCATCATATGATGGGTGTGATAACCACTTTTGAAAAATAAAATTTTTATATCCGGCCAAGCTGTCCATGCTTTTAAAAGCAATGCCGTTTTCAAACCATTCAAAAGGCAGACTTCTTCTTACAGGCTCCTTTTTGTAGATATTGGCATGGGGCCAGTAGAGGCCTAGATTCATTTGTACGTTGTTTTCCATGGGAGTGTCGTAACCAGGCATCACAGCTACTTGTGGAACAATTGTTTTTAATGCAGGGTGGGGGCTCTTCATGGCTGCCCACTGCGAAAAACCGGTGTAGCTTCCGCCGTACATACCAACATCTCCATTGCACCACGGTTGCTTGCTTATCCATTCAATGATATCATAAATATCTGTAGCTTCATGTTCATAAGGCGCATAATTCTTTACATCCGTCCTTATTCCACGTGCATAGGCAACCACACCAACATATTCCTTGTCCGCAGATAGTTTAGCAAAGTATTGGTCCGATTCCCCCTGGTGATAAGTGGTGTAAAATAGTATTGCGGGCAGAGGCGTCTTGTTCTTTTTGTTTTGGACTATTGTTGCAGAAATATCAATATAGTCACGGGTTGGTATGGATACGCTGTCCTGAATATTGTAAACATTGTTGTTTTGTATCGAATTTTGGGCAAATATTGCAGAGAAACCGCAAAGGAAAATCAGGATAAATATGAGTTTTCTCATTAAGTTTTTAATGCTTGTCAATTAATGGCAGAACCTAAGATAGCAATTCCATCTTTCAAGAAATAGAAATTCCAATTTTTCCTATCTTGGTTTTATGTTTGATGATGATTTGTTGACATATCTGGAAACTTACCTCACAGAAGAACGCAAACAACGTTTTTTGGATGTTCTTCAACAACGAACGCGACATATTACCATTGCAGTTGAAGATGTGTATCAACTACACAATACCAGTGCCATTCTACGCAGCTGTGATGCCTTTGGCGTGCAGGACCTTCATGTGGTAGAAAATCGTTTTGGCAAACGTTTGGACAAGAATATTGCCATGGGAGCCGAACAATGGGTGGATGTGTATCGTTATAAAACGGTTACGGATTGTATTTCTACATTGAGGGAAGATGGTTATCGAATTATCGCTACCACGCCCCACAACGATTCCACATTGCTTCCCGATTTTTTTCCGAAACAAAAATGCGCCATCTTTTTTGGAACTGAGAGAAAGGGATTGTCCGAAGAGGTTATGCAACAAGCAGATGGGTTTTTAAAAATCCCGATGGTGGGCTTTTCGGAGAGTTTGAATGTTTCCGTATCCGCAGCTATCATCATACAGCAACTGGCCCAAAAAGTGCGGAATTCCCATGTGGATTGGCAATTATCTGATATAGAGATGCTTGAAAAACGATTGGATTGGACCAAAAAATCGATAAAGGACGTCAATGGTATCATAAAAAGATATCTGGTAGAGTAAATTATTTTTGTACTTTTAGTTGTTAATCAATCAATTACGTAATTATGTTAGTCCTTTATATTATCGTAGCGGTACTGGCCTTGGTACTTCTGCTGGCCGCCATTGCACCAAAAAACTATAATGTTTCCCGTTCCATCGAAATTAAACGGCCCAAAAATGTTGTTTTTGAATATCTCAAATCTTTAAAAAATCAGGATAAGTGGTCGCCATGGGGAAAACGTGACCCCAATATGCATCAGGAATTTACAGGAACAGATGGTCAAGTGGGTGCAATTAGCTATTGGAAAGGGAATAAAGAAGTAGGAGAAGGGGAGCAGGAAATAACCAAAATTGTTGAAGGCAAACGTATTGAAACCGAACTCAGGTTTTTAAAGCCGTTTAAATCCACATCGGATGCTTATATAGAAACCGTAGAGGTCGGCAGTGATAGAACCAAGGTTATCTGGGGTTTTTTAGGAAAGAATGTATTCCCAATGAGTATTATGATGCTGTTCATGAGCATGGATAAGGCCGTGGGAAAGGATTTTGAAGAAGGATTGGCAAGTTTGAAAGAAATTTTAGAAAGCAATTGAGTTATGGAATACAATATGGTTGGTTGGTTCGAGATTCCGGTTGCAGATATGGAACGAGCCAAAACGTTTTATGAAGCCGTTTTTAAGGTAGAGATAAGTTTACAGGATTTTGGGGGCACAAAAATGGGCTGGTTTCCTGCGGATCATGGAAAACCTGGGGCTGCAGGTTCGTTAATCCAAAACAAGGATTGGTACAAACCCAGTGATAGTGTGGGAACATTGATATACTTTAATAGCTTGGATGTTCAGAACGAACTTGACCGTATTGAACAGAACGGCGGAAAAATTGTTCAGTCCAAGACCCAAATAAACAAGGAAATAGGTTATATGGCCGTGTTTTTGGATTCAGAGGGCAATCGAATTGCACTTCATTCTAGACAATAAAGATCACTCAACCAGTTCCAGCAGGGCAATATCAAAATCATTTTCCAGAATAACTTTTCCATTGGCTACGGTAACCTCGGTATCGGAGTAGGTGTCGTACAATATGGTACCGTCCCCAAAAAAGCCCTTTACCCATAGTGACTTTTTACCTTTTGGCAAATCTAACCCAACCACCACTTTATCTCGATATTCCCCATTTTCGTAGGTTCTCGAGAATACGTAGGGCGATTTCCCCAAACGCTTGTGTTTTCCCGCGCCGATGGCTGGGTGATTGGCCCTAAATTGCCCCAGCTTTTGCCAGTGTTTGTGTATTTTTTGCGTTTCGGGCAAGCTGTCCAAATCCTCCCAGTTCATAAAGGAGCGTAGGGTAGCGTCACCTTCTGTTCCTTCAATGGTAAGGCTGCGCGCCGTTTCATCACCATAATATATCTGTGATGCCCCTGGGGTTAGCAACAGCACGTTGGCGGTTCTAAATGGTTTTGTTCTGTCCTTATCATACGGAGCACCATCATCATGCGAGGTCAAATAATTCAACACACTTTTGCCCTGTAATTTAGTGTGTAGCAATTTGCTATATTTTTTGAAGATGCTTTCATAATCATTGTCCGCATCATGCTTTAGCTCAAAGTTGATAAGACTTTTGAATCCGTAATCAAAGAAATCCACTTTCTTGTCCCCAAAATCAAAATCTCTTCCACTGGATATGCCATAATTGTAGACTTCCCCAACCATGTAAAAAGGATTGTCGTCCAATACGCTGTTTTCATGTTTCTTTTTCCACATTTCAAAAGTGTAGTCCGCCTCTTTATGGAGGTCGGCCCAAGCATTTTCATTGACATGTTTTACCGTGTCAACTCGAAAGCCGTCAACCCCAAATTCGTTAATGTAATCTGTAAGCCATTTGATAATATAGTAGCGCGGGGCCCTTGGATAGCCTGTGCGCTCAAAAAACAGCTGGAGCTCATCGAGTTCCTTGCTCAAACGGCCTTCATCTTTCCATTTTGCCAAGAGAGCATCGGGCAGTTCTACGGGTTCATCGGATTCAGTAAGAATATCGGGTAAATTTGCTACAAGTGTACATTCCGTGGTGTTCTCATAGGTTGTAAATTCACAAGTGGGTCCGGTTCTTACCCAATCGTCTGGCCAAACAGGGTCTTTGTCCGTAACGGGTCCGGTATGGTTGAGGACTACATCCATAATCACCCGAATTCCTTTGCCATGTGCTGTTTTCACGAGTTTGGAAAGGTCGTTTTTGGTCCCAAAATTAGGATCGATAGCCGTCCAATCTTTGGTCCAATACCCATGATAACCATAGGTTTTTCCCGTCCCTTCATCGGTTCCCCCATGAATTTGCTCTACGATTGGGGTAAACCAAATGGCATTGATGCCCAGATCGGTAAAATATCCTTCTTCAATTTTTTTGATGATTCCTTGAATATCGCCACCTTCAAAACCTCTCAATACTGCGGTTTCTTCGGTTCGGTCAAAGTTGATATCGTTGTTGGGGTTTCCATTATTGAAGCGATCGGTCAACAAGAAATAAATATTGGCACCTTCCCAAACAAAAGGCACCTCTTTTTTAGGGGTTTCCTCCACAACTACCTGTGTAATTTCCTGCTCTTTTTTAACTTTTTTGCAGCCAATAAATAAGGGTATCGAAAACAAAACAACAAGGAGTTTTTTCATGAATTGGGAATTTGTTTAAAGCTATAAAATGCCTAGGTAAATATAAAATTTATTTATATCCGTTTTAAACAATCCCGTATGCTGTTCTTGCCGTATTTTTTATTGGGTACGGTTGAGTACTTTATATTCTTCATAACAGCTAGAAATGGCATCCAATATCTGAAGATCGTTCGCTGTTTTAATAAAGGATTTTGAATAGTTGCAGTTGTTGAGAATGTCCTCTATGTCAACTTTTTCCAATTGAAGCAGTTCGGTCAAGGTTTCCCTATCAAATTTTGAAGCCAAAAGGTCGCGAATATTGTCATCTTCCTTGATTTGGCGAAGCTTGCGCATCTGCCTTGGCTTTTTCCCGAAAAGATTCCGTAATAAATCGGCAGGGTTCAAAATGGCCCCAAGTACTTTGGTAACGGCACTTGGACTTTTGTTACCAGCCTCGTAACTGGTGTTCAATCCGGAGATACTATACTGATATGCATTGTTTACCGGAAGGTTCTTTACATCTATTTCCAAATATCCGGTAAGTTGATACGGGGTTACCACCACTTCTTCGAGTGCATAGGCCAGTTCGGTAAGGGCAATTTCGGTATCTCCAAATCGGAACATATCGTTGGTGACCCTCACTTTTTGAGTTTTAAAACCGAGATAGGAGAAGTATAGCGTATCATTTACCGCAGCAGGAATGGTAAATTTTCCATCCTGATTGGTAATGGTTCCCTTAACTTGATTAAGGTTAACCACGTGCACACTTTCCAAGGGATATTCCGTTTGGGCATTGATTACCGTAGCGGTAAAATCCCTTACCTCCTGAGCTTCATCGCCTTCAATTTGCGATACACCAAGTAATGGAAATAGGGACAATAGTATAAGTAGTACTCTTCTCATGCAATCTTTGTAGGTATAAAAATACTAAACAAAGAAAAATAAATAGGAGGGACTCACCATTTAATATAGAATTAACTAATAAAAGCCCTGTTTTTTCTTACCTCCTTTTTTACCGTAGCCTCCTTTTTTTCCTCCTTTATATGACTTGTTGCCACCTCTTCGGTTACCGCCTCCGCCACCTTTACGGCCACGACGTTTTTTGCCACCTTTACCACCGCCTCCGGCACCTGGATTTTTGGAAACTTCTACATTGATAAAGCGTCCCTCCAGTTTAAAGTCGGTGAAGGTCTGAAGGATAAATTCAGTAAGCTGGGCATCTGTATTAAAAAAGGAGAAAGAATCCTTGGTATCCACATTGTAGACATCTTCTTTTTCCAAGTTTAAGGTATCACGAAGGAAATCTTTCAGGCTCATCCAATCGTAACCATCACGTTCTCCAACGTTGATAAAATAACGAACGGAACCTTCGGTTGGAATGTCACCATTAGATCCACCTTTGCTATCGCCCCTATCAGCATCTTGGCTGTTAAGGTCTTTGGTCTTGCTGTAATAATTGTAGAATTGAGTGAATTCTACAGAGAATATTTTTTTGATAAGCTCTTCACGGTCAATCCCCTCTAAAACATCGTTGATGGCAGGTAAATAGCTATCGATTTCTTGATTGACTTTTGTGTCCTTTATCTTATTGGCCAAGTGGTACAATTGAATCTCGCAGATTTCAATACCATCGGGGATATTTTTCTTGATGAAATCCTGCTTGATTTTATTTTCAATGGCCTTGATTTTCCTCAATTCCGAACGAGTAATGATGACCATGGAAATTCCAGACTTCCCGGCACGTCCTGTACGTCCACTTCGGTGGGTGTAGGTTTCAATCTCGTCAGGTAATTGATAGTTGATTACGTGGGTTACATCATCCACATCGATACCACGGGCGGCAACGTCGGTAGCGACCAACATCTGCACCTGCTTTTTACGGAACGAGTTCATCACCAAATCACGCTGATTTTGGCTTAAATCACCATGCAAAGCACCGGCATTGTAACCATCTTCAATCAATTTTTCGGCAACACGTTGGGTGTCTCTTTTGGTTCTACAGAACACAACGGAGAAAATACCTGGATTGGCATCTGCCAAACGTTTAAGGGCAGCGTAGCGGTCACGGCCACCTACCACATAATACTCGTGTTGTACGGTTGAAGCACCTGCATTTACTGTTCCCACAGTAATTTCAACAGGCTTGTGCATAAACTTTTTAGCGATTGTGGCCACTTCCTTGGGCATGGTCGCTGAAAAAAGCCACGTAAATTTTTCTTGAGGAGTATTGGACAAAATGTCCTTGATATCTTCATAGAAGCCCATGTTCAACATTTCATCGGCTTCGTCCAATACGCAATAATCAATTTTGGAAATGTCTACCATGTTTCGGCCGATCATATCCTTCATTCGACCAGGAGTGGCAACAACAATCTGAGCCCCTCTTTTTATCTGTCTGGCCTGTTCAGTAATGCTGGCGCCACCATAAATAGCGACAACATTGAGTCCTTTTACGTATTTAGAATAAAGTTTTAATTCGTTGGTAATCTGTAAACAGAGTTCCCTGGTGGGAGATAGAATCAATCCTTGGGTGGTTCTGCTTTCCGATTGGATCTTTTGGATCATTGGAAATCCAAACGCAGCGGTTTTACCCGTTCCTGTTTGAGCCAAGGCAACCAAATCGGTTTCTTGATCTAATAAAATTGGGATTGATTTTTCTTGTACTTCAGAGGGGGATTCAAATCCAAGGTCGGAAATAGCATCCAATAGGGGTTTGTCCAACCCCAAGGCTTCAAATTTTGTCATAGCGGTGTAAATACCTTAAATCGCAAATATGTTTGTGTTGTATAGAGCGATTTTTAGTATTTCCCGTTCAAGCCCATCACAACACCTTGCCCATACCGGCGGCGTTAATAAAGCGGCAAAGGTACACTTATTTTGATCGGTGCAAGCTAAGTTGCCTTCTTTTTTAAGAACTCCACCAATTTTTGTACGGCCCTACCTCGGTGACTGATAGCGTTTTTGGTCTCGGGAGACAGTTCCCCAAAGGTTTTGCCGTAACCATCAGGTTTAAAAATGGGGTCATAGCCAAAACCGCCTTGTCCATGCTGTTCGGTGGTAATTTGTCCTTCAACAACACCATCGAACATAAAATTTTCACCTTTTAGGTTTAAATGAACCACGGTTTTAAAGTGTGCTGAGCGGTTGTTTTCACCTTCCAACTCGGATAATAACTTAGTCATATTATCCTCGGCATTCTTTTGTTCCCCTGCATATCTTGCGGAGTAGACTCCTGGAGCTCCATTCAAGGCATCGACCAACAAACCTGTGTCGTCCGAAAAGCAATCCAAACCATAGGTGCGGGTTACAAAATCCGCCTTGATTTTGGCGTTTTCCTCAAGGGTATCTCCGATTTCTGGAATTTCGTCGAAGCACTCAATATCCTTTAAGGATAATAGTTCAATGGTTTTGGGAAGCAATTGTTGAACTTCCTTCAACTTATGGTCATTATGCGTGGCAAAAACTAATTTCAAATCAAAAAGGGTTCTATTTTGAGTTTCAAAAGTAGTAATTTCGAGTTTTAACCAAGTTTCTATGAAAATGAAAGTGCCACCTGCTTTGGTGATGTTGATTTTTGGAGGTTTTATGTATGTTTTGGACAGATTCTTACCGGTTGGTGAGTTCGATTTTTTCGGGAAACACTGGCTTATGATGGTGCTTTTTGGTCTTGGTATAGCAGTAATTTTGATTTCCGTGATTCAGTTTGTAATAAAAAAAACTACGACGGACCCATTGAATCCAAGTAAAGCATCCGAATTGGTCACCAATGGCATCTATAATTTTACGCGTAACCCCATGTATTTGGGCATGTTGCTTTTTTTGTTGGCCTATGGTCTCCATCTGGGAAACGCGTTCAATACTTTGGTTGCAGCGGGTTTTGTTTCTTACATGAACCATTTTCAGATCAAACCCGAAGAAGAGGCTCTTAAAAAAGTCTTTGGTCAAGAATATAACATCTATTGCAAGCTCACAAGACGGTGGTTTTAAGAAAAGGAAATTGAAAAATTCACTTTTTTGGGTCTCATTTAAAACAAATCGTAATAGTTTTTTGATTTATCCGTAAATGTGTAAGGTTTTTAGCAACTTCCGATTCTAAGGATAGAATTAATGTTTAATTTTACACTTTAATTTTTTTTGAAACGACCCATGGTAGAGACAGGACGCAAATATGTGTTCGATTTTGATAGTACGCTCACACGTGTTGAGGCGTTGGATGTTTTGGCTGAAATGACCCTTCAAGGCAATCCAAAAAGAGATGAAATTGTGGCGGAGATACAGAAAATCACCAATTTAGGAATAGATGGGGATATTTCTTTCACGGAATCCTTGGAGCGAAGAATTCGGTTGTTGAGCGCCAATAAGAGTGATTTAGAGGACTTGGTAAAAGAGCTCCGGCAAAAAATCTCAAAATCGATAGAGTCGAACAAGCAGTTTTTTCATGAGTTTGCAGAAGACATCTATGTGATTTCTTGCGGCTTCAAGGAATTTATCGATCCCATTGTTGAAGAATACAACATTCCATCCGACAGGGTGTATGCCAACACATTTAAGTTTGATGCCGACGGAAATATTATCGGTTTTGACGAAACAAATGTTTTGGCCGCACACAACGGAAAAATAGAATGTTTAAAGAATTTGGGCTTGGAAGGCGAGGTCCAAGTAATTGGCGACGGCTACAGCGATTATGTAATGCGCGAGGCCGGAATTGCCCATAAGTTTTTCGCCTACACCGAAAACGTGCATCGCGAAAAGGCGACGAACAATGCCGACCACGTGACACCGAATTTAGATGAATTTTTATACATAAACGATTTGCCAAGAAACTTATCATACCCCAAGAATAGAATTAAGATCCTTTTACTGGAAAATGTTCACACTGCAGCTTTTGACAATCTTTCGGAAGAAGGATTTTCAGTAGAGCTGATCAAAACCAGTCTTTCCGAAGATGAACTTATTGAGCGCATCAAAGGAGTTCACGTACTTGGAATCAGATCCAAAACACAGGTGACCCAAAAAGTTTTGGATGCGGCCGATAAACTATTGGTGGTAGGTGCATTTTGTATCGGAACCACCCAAATAGATTTAGATTACAGTAAAAAGAAGGGCGTTGTTGTCTTCAATGCACCATATAGCAACACCCGTTCCGTAGTGGAGCTTGCGATAGGGCAGATTATTATGTTGATGCGCAGTATCTTCCCAAGAAGTACTGAAATCCACAACGGTGAATGGAACAAGACTGCGGCAGGATCACAAGAAGTCCGTGGTAAAAACCTTGGAATTGTAGGTTACGGTAACATTGGTAAGCAAATGTCGGTTTTGGCCGAGGCCATGGGAATGAAAGTCTATTATTATGATGTTGATGACCAGTTGGCTATTGGAAACGCCGTAAAATGTAACACCTTGGAAGATTTGCTGAATGTTTCCGATGTGGTTACCCTGCATGTGGATGACAATAAAGCCAATAAAAACTTCATTGGTGAGCGTGAGATCAACCAAATGAAGGATGGTGCAAAGCTCATCAACCTATCCAGAGGTTTTGTTGTTGATATTGATGCTTTGGCCTCTGCCCTAAAAAGTGGAAAATTGGGTGGCGCGGCAGTAGATGTATATCCTTCCGAGCCACGTAGCAACGGTGAGTTCGAAACCCCTTTGCAAGGCCTTTCCAACGTTATACTTACCCCACATATTGGTGGTAGTACCGAGGAGGCGCAACGTGACATCGCGGACTTTGTGCCTAATAAAATCATGGATTACATCAATACGGGAAATACCGTAGATGCAGTGAACTTTCCAAATATTCGATTGCCCAAACAGAACAAAGCTCATCGTTTCTTGCATATTCATAGAAATGTTCCCGGCATTATGGCCAAAATCAATGAGATATTGGCACAATACGGGCTGAACATTTCTGGTCAGTATCTTTCTACCGATAGTGAAGTGGGTTATGTGATCACCGATTTGGACAAGGAATATGATAAGGATGTGATCAAAGCCCTTAAAAAAATCGAGAACACCATCAAGTTTAGGGTACTTTATTAGACAAAACTCAAGTATCAAGACTCAAGAAAAAGTCTTTTCTCTTGAATTTTTAAGCGCAGCGGTCTTTTATCTGATCACTGATGATGATAGGGTTCGTTCCTGAGAATAGTAAATCCTCTATAGATCTGTTCCACAATAAATAATCGTACCATTTGGTGGGAGAAGGTCATTTTGGACAAACTTATTTTGCCCGAACTCTTGGCGTAGACGGCATCACTAAATCCATACGGTCCTCCAATAGCAAGAACCAAGTTTTTAATGCCGCTGTTCATCTTTTTTTGAAGAAATTGGGCAAAGTCCATCGAACTGTATTGTTTGCCTTTTTCGTCGAGTAAAATTAAAGTGTCCGTAGGTTGAAGCTGTCCTAAAATAAGTTCACCTTCCTTATCCTTTTGCTGAGCTTCGGAAAGATTTTTACGGTTTTTTATGTCTGGAATAATGTCAATTTGAAACTTAATGTAATGCTTTAGCCGTTTCTCGTAAACAGTTATAAGTTCTTCAAGTTCAGACTTGTCGGTTTTCCCAATGGCAATCAAAGTAATCTGCATGCCCAAAAATAAACGTTTCAGTTTAAATTATGGGCACGCAAGTCATGGGCAACGAACAATGTTTTTACTATTTTCGTTAAAAGCTCAATTGGATGATTTCCGAAGAACAATTTCAAAACGAACTGGATTTGATCATTGCCAATGCCGTAAGAGAGGATGTTGGTGATGGAGACCATAGCTCTCTTTCCTGCATTCCTGAATCAGCTCGGGGAAAGGCAAAACTTCTTGTAAAGGATGAAGGTGTGATTGCTGGGGTAGCATTTGCCAAAAAAGTATTCAACTATATCGACCCAGACCTGACTATGGAGGTTTTACTGGATGACGGCGCGCAAGTGAAGTACGGAGACATCGTTTTTTATGTGGAGGGCAGTTCCCAAAGCATTTTAAAAGCAGAGCGGTTGGTACTCAACGCCATGCAGCGCATGAGTGCCATTGCCAGCAAGACTCAGGACTTTGTGTCCCTTCTGGATGGAACGGAGACCAAAATACTGGACACACGCAAGACTACTCCGGGTATACGTGCCTTGGAAAAATGGGCTGTAAAGATTGGAGGAGGAGAGAACCATAGGTTTGCCTTGTATGATATGATTATGTTGAAGGATAATCACATTGATTTTGCAGGAGGAATTACAAAGGCCATTCAACAAACACAGGAATATTTAAAAGAAAAGGGGAAAGACCTAAAAATTATAGTAGAAGCCAGAAATTTGGAAGAGGTAGATGAAATATTGAAATCCGAAAGCGTCTACCGTATCCTTTTGGATAATTTTGATTACGACGAGACCCGAGAAGCTGTCAAAAGAATAGGAGATAGGTGTCTTACCGAGTCTTCGGGGGGAATCACCGAGGACACGATTCGGAAATATGCCGAATGTGGCGTAGATTATATTTCCTCTGGCGCACTCACCCATTCCGTTTACAATATGGATTTAAGCTTAAAAGCCGTTTAAATGTCAGCAGGCATCGAAGAGCAGTTAGAAAAAATACCTGTCATTAATTGGTTTGTCCGATTCATGAAAAAGATAAAGCTCAGAGCTTTTGAAGGGCTCTCTTTGTATGACCTTGTTGAAATGTATCTGGTTGGAATCGTAAAAGGAACTCTCTCATCAAGAGCCAGTTCCATCGCTTTTAGCCTGTTTTTGGCATTGTTTCCGTTGCTTATCTTTATGGTGACGCTGATTCCTTTTATAATTCCGTATGTAAGTGTCGGCAATGCTAATTTTGACGCCCAATTTTTGGACTTTTTGGAGTCTTTCTTGCCTTCGGCTACGAGTGATTATTTTGGGGAGATATATCAACAGATCAAAGACCAAAAGCAGGGAGGCTTATTGTCATCCGCTTTTATTTTGTCCATTTTTTTGGTAGCCAATGGCGTAAATGCCATTTTTGGAGGGTTCGAGAATTCGTACCACGTAGAGCTTACCCGTAACTTTTTTCGTCAATATGCCTATGCGCTTATGGTGGGATTGATTCTTTCCATTTTATTGATTGTGGGGGCCGTTGCCTTTGTGTATTTCGAATTTTACATTGTGGAATACACCAGCGAGTATCTCGGAAGAAGACTGGTGGACTACGATGTGGAAAAAGGGGATACTGTGGGCATACAAATCGCCAAAGTGCTGTTTTTCTTGTTTCTATCCTATTTAACAACTGCGATACTGTACTATTTTGGAACTGCTGAGGGGAGGAATGCCCGATTCTTTTCAGCAGGAGCCTTAATGACAACTCTCTTATTCCTTCTCACGTCCTATCTTTTCGGTATTTACGTAGATAAATTTGCCCGATATAATGAACTTTATGGAGCATTGGGCGGATTATTGATTTTAATGGTGTTTATTTGGTTAAATTCCAATATCTTATTATTGGGTTTTGAACTGAACGCAACCTTAAACTCACTAAAAAAACGACATGAAAGGCAGAAAAATGAGGAATAATTGGATATATCCACTGTGTTTTCTGCTTTGCCAGATAACATGGTCGCAAACCGTTTTTGGAAAGTGGAAGACCATCGATGATAGAAATGGCGTGGAAAAGGCCATTATCGAAATCTATAAGGAGGATGGGATGCTTCATGCCAAGGTGGTAAAAATTTTGGAAGAAGGTAAAAAAGGTGCCCTATGTACTAAATGTGATGGCGAGAAGAAGAACAAACCGATTCTCGGCATGAAGATCATGGATGATTTTGAGGAACATAAAGATGGTGTCTACAAAGGCGATAGTCTATTTGACCCAGAACAGGCAATGACTTTTCGGGGAAAGGTATGGTTGGATGAGGATAACGAAAATCGATTGAAGGTAAGAGGATATTTGGCATTTTTGCACCGCACCCAAACATGGCATAGGGTAGAAGAGAATTAATGTATGGATTATTTTTTGGATGTTGTTCTTCCCATTCCTTTGGAAAGACTCTTCACATATAAAATTACCCAGGCTGAAGCGGATTATATAGAGGGAGGAATGCGCGTGGCCGTTCCTTTTGGTAAATCAAAAATATATACTGCGTTAGCCTATAGGGTGCACCAGAATGCCCCCGAAGCCTACGAACCCAAAGAAATTTATCAAATTCTTGATGAACAACCTGTTGTGACCCAAGTGCAGTTGAAGCATTGGGAATGGGTGGCCAAATATTACATGTGCACTTTGGGAGAAGTCATTAGGAGTGCCCTGCCGAGTGCTTTTATGTTGGAAAGCGAAACACTGATTTTGCCCAATAAAAAAGCTGATGTTGACGAAGCAGAACTTACCGACGACGAATTTTTGGTCTTCGAGGCGCTTCAGCATCAAACCGCTTTAAAAATTTCCGAGGTCAGCGATATCGTTGATAAGAAAAATGTATTGAAGCTCATCAATACGCTTGTCCACAAAGGGGTTGTGCTTCAAAAAGAAGAATTATACGAACAATACAAGCCTAAGTTGGTCCGATATGTAAAGCTTTCGGAAAAATATGATGATGAGGAACAGTTGGCCGACCTATTGAATGAACTTACCCGGGCACCCAAGCAAAGTCAAGTAGTACTGTCCCTTTTTCAACTGAAATCAAAAAAAGGAAACAAACCCATTGCCATTGCCGAATTGGAAGAGGCTAGTGGTGCTTCGCGCGCAGTGATAAAAGCACTTGTTGATAAGAATATTCTGGATGAATACCATATCCGAAAAGATAGGGTAGAGTTCGATGAGCGTTCCGAAGCATCCAAACATGTGGATTTAAATGAATATCAGCATCAGGCTTTGGGAGCTATCAATGATGGCTTTTCAGAGAAAAAACCTGTTTTGTTGCATGGAGTTACATCATCGGGAAAAACAGAAGTATATGTAAAACTCATTCAAAAATGCTTGGATGAAGGCAAACAAGCCTTGTATTTACTTCCGGAAATAGCATTGACCTCACAATTGATCAATAGACTGAGGCATTACTTTGGTCATCAAGTGGCTGTTTATCATTCAAAATATAGTATTCACGAGAGGGTAGAGGTGTGGAACAACGTGTTGGCGAACGCTGAAAAGGCGCAGATTGTTATTGGTGCACGTTCATCTTTATTCCTTCCGTTTACCAATTTGGGCCTAGTGGTCGTAGATGAAGAGCACGAAACTTCCTTTAAACAATTTGACCCTGCTCCTCGTTACCATGCCAGGGATGCCGCCGTGGTTTTGACTTCATTGCACAAGGCTCATATAGTCTTGGGTTCAGCTACTCCAAGTATTGAGAGTATGTTCAATGCTAAAACCGGTAAATATGGCTACGCTAGCATTTCTCAGAGATATGGCGAAGTATTGATGCCGGACATCAACTTGGTGGATATCAAGGAAGCCACACGGAAACGTAGGATGAAAGGGCATTTTTCAGAAATTCTTATCAAAGCGATTACAGAAGCATTGGAAGAAGGGGAGCAGATTATTCTTTTTCAGAATAGGAGGGGTTTCGCTCCGGTTGTAGAATGCACTACCTGTGGCCATGTGGCACAATGTCCTAACTGTGATGTAAGTCTAACGTATCATCAACACAGAAATCAACTGCGCTGTCATTATTGTGGTTATCACATGGCCTTGCAACAGGCCTGTTTGGCCTGTGGTAGTTCAACTTTGGACAACAAAGGTTTTGGTACGGAACAGATTCAACAGGAATTAGGGCAGTTGTTTCCCGATGTTTCGGTGGGACGTATGGATTTGGACACCACACGTGGCAAATATGCTTATGAAAAAATCATTTCATCTTTTGAAAATCAAGAAATGGATATTTTGGTGGGCACGCAGATGGTAACCAAAGGATTGGATTTTAGAAATGTGAGCTTGGTAGGCATCATGAATGCGGATTCCATGCTCAATTTTCCTGATTATCGTGCGCATGAACGCAGTTTTCAAATGTTGACGCAGGTGGCCGGTAGGGCAGGGCGTACCCAAAAACGGGGCAAGGTGCTTATTCAGACCTACAATCCGTACCATCAAATTCTACAGCAGGTGACCACGAACAATTACGATAAAATGTTTGAGGAACAGTTTTACGAGAGGGAACAGTTTAAGTATCCGCCTTTGGTGAGGCTCATTAAAATTACTTTAAAGGATAAGGATTTCAATAAATTGAACGAGGCTTCGGATTGGTTGGCGGGTTCTTTGCGAAATGTGCTCGGCCGTAACATTCTTGGTCCAGAGTACCCTCCTGTGGCTCGAATCCGAAGGGATTATCTGAAAAATATATTGATCAAGATTCCTCAAAAACAGCCTTTGGCACAAACAAAAAATAGCATTAAAAGAATTGAGAAATCCTTTAATGCTATTTCCAAGTATAAAAGTGTAAGACTGGTCTACAATGTGGACCACATATAATTATACGTTTGCCAGGGCTTCCGCCAGTTCTGTCTTTTTGTTTCTACTTAAAGGAATCTGTCTGCCCCCTACCTCAACATTTTTGCTGTTGAATTTCTCGATTTTCTCCAGATTCACAATGTAAGATTTATGAATACGTAGAAATTTTTCGTCAGGCAATTGCTTTTCGAAAGATTTCATAGTGGAAAGGATTACAATATTGGCTTCATCGGTCACCAATTTGATGTAATCACCCAACGCTTCTATCCATTTAATATCGTTCAAGATAACCTTGCGTTTTTTCAGGTTACTCTTTACAAAGATGTGTTCCTCGTCTTCATCTACCCTGTTCATTTGCTCGTATTTGGCAACGGCTCTTTTTACGGAAGCTTCAAAACGGGCCAAGGTTATGGGTTTGTGAAGGTAATCGGTAACGTCGTAATCGAACGCTTTAAGTGCATAATCAGGTTTACCGGTAATAAGGATAACCTGTGGTGGGTTTTCTAGGGCCTCTAATAGGTCAAAACCACTGATAATCGGCATTTCAACATCTAAAAAGATAAGATCGATATCGTGGTTTTTTAGGCCATTTTTGGCTTCAATGGCATTGCTGTACTCAGCAACCAAAGCTAGGTGTGGGTGATTGTTGACCAATTTCGCAACGGCCATGCGCTGCATGGAAGAATCGTCTACAATTATACTTTTTAATTTCATGAATGGGGTGATTTGTAGGGTTTTAAATCATCGGCAAAGTACATAAAAAACACGGTTAAGAGCAACAAAAGATGTAAACATGGTCTATTTTGTTGTGTAAATTGCCATATGTGTTATTTAGGTTTAAAAGGTTTTTAATGTTGATAACTCATGTACTTAAACGAAGTTTTTTTACTTTTCTTGCAAGGGGAAAGAAATATTATTAATTTTGCGCTCCTTTAAAAATATATTATAATGAACCATTACGAAACTGTTTTCATTTTGAATCCCGTTCTGTCTGAAACACAGATAGAGGAAACAGTCAAGAAATTTGAGGATTTCTTGATTAAGAATGGTGCCAAAATGGTCTCCAAAGAAGATTGGGGACTTAAAAAATTGGCCTATCCCATTCAGCACAAGAAAAGTGGATTTTACCACTTGTTCGAATTCCAAGCTCCAGGTGAGGCCATCGGCCCTTACGAATTGGAATTTAGAAGAGATGAGCGCATTATGCGTTTTCTGACCGTTAAATTGGACAAGCATGCAATTGCTTGGGCGGAGAAAAGAAGAAACAAACTAAAAGCAAAGGCATAAGGGTATGGCATCTATTGAGCAACAAGCAAAAGCAAAAAAAGACGGGGAAATCAGGTATTTGACCCCGCTTAACATTGAGACCAACAAGCAAAAGAAGTATTGTAGGTTCAAAAAATCAGGTATCAAGTATATTGATTACAAAGATCCTGATTTCTTGATGAAGTTAGTGAACGAGCAAGGTAAATTGCTTCCAAGAAGACTAACAGGTACTTCCTTGAAATACCAAAGAAAAGTGGCGCAGGCCGTAAAACGTGCCCGTCACCTAGCGTTAATGCCGTATGTTGGCGATATGTTGAAATAAAAAACACCAGAGAATGGAACTTATTCTAAAAGAAGATGTACAGGATTTGGGATTTAAGGATGATATCGTTACCGTAAAGAACGGTTACGGCAGAAACTTCCTTATCCCTCAAGGTTTGGCCGATTTGGCCACACCTTCAGCCAAAAAAGTTTTGGCTGAAAACCTTAAGCAAAGAGCTCACAAGGAGAAAAAGGTTATTGACGAGGCTACCAAAATTGCCGATGCGTTGAAGCAATTGGAGATTAAGATTGCCGCGAAGGCAGGTGCCGGAGATAAATTGTTCGGTTCTGTTACCAATATCGACCTTGCTGCTGCTTTGGACAAAGAAGGACAACAAATCGATAGGAAATTCATCAATATTAAAGGTGGGGCTATCAAAAGAACTGGTCCTTACGAGGCTATTATCAGATTGCACAGGGAAGTTGTAGTAGAATTCCCTTTTGAAGTAGTTGCGGAAGCTAACTAAACTTCATAATACATTAAACAAAAAAACCCGAGCAATTTGCTCGGGTTTTTTTTATGATATTATTTAAGACCAACAGGCTATTGCTGCTGTTCCAAAGCCGCTCTTAATCGTCCCTGAAGTTCGGTATCACTTTGCAATGCCATGGCAATGGTTTGATAGCGTTCCATGCTCAATCCCTCATTGCTTATGATTTCTTCGATTTGTTGGGTGAAACCCACTTGCATTTGCTGAATCTCGTTCATTAACTTGCCAAAACGCTCTTTTTCTTCGTCACTGGCATCCACAGTTTTTTCGGGAGAAGCCGCTGCTTGGTACATTTCGTTAAACCTATTGGCTTCAAAACCACTTTCTTCCACAGTTTTCATTACTTTTTGCTGTGCTTCCATATTCACTTTCTGGATATCCTGGAAAGCAGAAGCTATCTTGTTCAGTTCTGTGTCGCTAACCTCTACCTGCTCTTGCGCGTTGATTTGGGAAAAAACGGTCGCACCAAGGGTTGCCATGCAAACCATGAACGTTTTCATCGATTTTAAAAATGTCATTTTATCTTCTTTTAATACATGTTAATTTCCGAAGCTAAAGTATTTATAAGGGCTTACCAAAGAATAGAGGTTAATATATACTTAAAGCTGAAGGTACAATCGAATAATTCTCCGCCATAAATTCGGTGCTTATCATAAGCCTTTTTATTTTTGCAGGATGAAGTACAGACGTTTGACAAAAGAGCAATTAGAAGAGCTACACCCGGAGTTTATCAACTTTTTGGCAACCCAATCCATCACAGCCGATGAGTGGGAAAACCTAAAAAGGGAAAAACCAGAGGTGGCAGAGGAAGAAATCGACGTTTTTAGCGACCTTATCTGGGAAGGTGTATTGAACAAGGTCGAGTATCTCGAAAATGTTTCCGAAAGGCATATGCACCTGTTCCATTTAACGGACAAAGAAATGAAGTTGCTCTCTGTCAAGATTTTAAACCCTGAAATCGATTTGAGGACCGAGATAGGTTTTGGCTGGTTCAAACGTAACTACCAATCCGATTTTGTAGAATATCTATCAGCTTCAAAGGCCTACGGCGAGGACAAGAACGTGGATAAGTTTGAGTTGATCAAACAAGGTGCCGTTATCACCAAAGGAGAGTTGTACCAGTGGTTTGACCAGATTGTGGAGTGATTTTTTCTACTTTTCTTATAATAAAGGGTTGATATATTTCTCAATCTAATCCAAAATATTTTATCATCTCATCGTAATTTTTAGTATCCACACCCTCATTTTTTAGTGAAATTTTAAAATCTTCCTGTGTCTTACCTGTCAGGTTGGATATTTCAACAAAAAGAAGGTGTAATTCATTAATCCCTGCATTGGCAATCCAACCTTTTGTTAAATCCGAACCATCAAAATTGGAAACACCTATATAAATTTCAATATCGGTGTAATAAAATAGGAATTTTCGATCCAATTCTTTAACCGCTCCTGGTAAAGCAACATAAACGGGTTCATTTACAGCTTTTAAATAAGCGAAAATATAATGGGTTTCTAAAGATAAATTGGTTATTGGCAAATCCAAAATTATATCCGTTGTACCTTCTGTAATATCCATAAGGCTTATGATGAAACGATGAACATTTGCATTTCCGGCCTCCCCTTGTTCACCTTCCGAACCCTCTTCCCCTGGAGGGCCTTGTTCACCTTCCGAACCCTGCTCTCCTTGTGGCCCTTGTTCACCTTGTGGTCCCTGTAAACCTTGAATTCCTTGCTCGCCTTGAATCCCCTGTTCGCCATTTTCACCCGAACAAGAAACCAAAGCTAAATTAATAACCAATCCCAGTAGTAATATCGTTTTTAGTTTCATAAAAAAGAAGAATTGAGTGAACTTAAGATTTATATTTTTATAATTTTTGGATGAATTGACGGATGCCCCTTTTGATCTGACGGATGACCAATTTGATTGGTGTATATTTGCACGAGAATTTAAAATCACATGGCGAACAAACCATCCATAGCTAAAGGAACCCGCGATTTTTCACCTGCAGAGGTGTCCAGACGTAACTATATCATCCAAATCATTAAAAAACACTTCGAAACCTATGGTTTTCAACCTATTGAGACCCCGTCTTTTGAGAATTCGGAGACGCTAATGGGAAAATATGGGGATGAAGGGGACCGATTGATTTTCAAAATATTGAATTCGGGTGATTTTATTTCCAAAGTGGATGATGTGACCTACAGTTCAAAGAATTCAGCTTCTTTAACTCCAAAAATTTCAGAAAAAGCTTTACGCTACGACCTTACCGTGCCTTTTGCCCGATATGTGGTGATGCATCAGAATGAGATTGATTTTCCGTTCAAGCGGTATCAAATCCAGCCTGTGTGGCGTGCGGACCGTCCGCAAAAAGGACGTTTTCGTGAGTTTTATCAGTGTGATGCCGATGTTGTTGGGGCGGATTCCTTGCTTCAAGAAGTTGAATTTGTACAGTTGTATGATGCCGTTTTCACCGATTTGGGATTAAATGGGGCAACCATCAAAATCAATAACCGAAAAATACTTTCTGGAATCGCCGAAGTAATTGGAGCCAAACATTTATTGGTGGACTTTACCGTGGCCTTGGACAAATTGGACAAGATAGGGGAGGAGAAGGTGAAGAGCGAGATGATGGAAAAAGGTATTTCTGAAGCCGCCATTGCCAAGGCTCAGCCTCTTTTTGAGATGACGGGAACCGCGTTCGAACAATTGGAAAAACTGAAATCTATCCTTGCCGATTCCGAAATTGGAATGTTGGGTGTCTCCGAACTGGAAGAGATTATTTCCACCGTGGACATGGTTGGGCTTCAATCGGCCAGCCTTACTTTGGATGTTACTCTTGCCCGTGGGCTTAATTATTATACCGGTGCCATTTTTGAGGTAGCTGCTCCCGAAGGCGTACAAATGGGTTCAATTGGTGGTGGTGGCCGATACGATGACCTTACCGGTATTTTTGGTCTGAAAGATGTGAGCGGGGTAGGCATCAGTTTTGGATTGGACCGTATTTATTTGGTTTTGGAAGAATTGAACCTGTTCCCTGACAGCTTGGATACTTCATTGGACGTACTTTGCCTCAACTTTGGAAAAAAAGAAGGGAGAGCGGCCTTAAAACTGGTTTCAGGACTGCGTAAAGAGGGGCTTAGAGCAGATTTGTACCCTACGGACACCAAAGTGCAGAAGCAGTTCAAATATGCCGACAAAAGAGGAGTGCCCTATGTGATTCTTTTAGGGGACCAAGAGTTGACCGACGGTAGATTTGTGGTCAAAAATATGAAGACGGGTGACCAATTTGACTATCAGTTGGACTCGCTTCAAGCATTTGCGGAAAAAATCAAGTCCGACTTTTAATTTCCTTGATGATAGTTTTATAATAGGTCGGTCCGTGCGGTACGTACTTGCCGACACTGGCCAAGCCCCAGGTTTCCTCGGCGAACTTAAAAAGTGGTACGAGTGCCAAATCTTCGACCTCACTTTCTTGTTTGATGAGTTGGTTCAAGGGAACACTGAGCTGGCAAAGAAAGATATGGTGTAGTTCAGCATCAATAAAGTCCTCGGATATTTTGTGAATGGCTTTGAAGGTTCCTAGAGGCTCCAATTCGGATTCCGATACCGTAAGGCCTATTTCCTCCTCAACTTCCCTAACGGCAGCATTAACAATCTTCTCTCCTGCAGAAACATGTCCTGCCACCGAAACATCCCAAAGCGAGGGATGGGTGGCCTTATTTTTTCCACGCTGTTGAATCAAAACGCGGCCATCTGAGGTGTACAGCCATATGTGAACGGTAGGGTGCAGCAGGCCTTTTCGGTGCGCTTCCGATTTTAAACAAGATTCCCCGGTAGGTTTTCCGTTTTCGTCCAAAATGTCAACTAGCTCATCCATATCACATAAAGATAAAAAAATCGCCCCGAAGAACTTTTCGAGGCGACAAATTTTAATATCGTGTGATGGGAAACAATCAGTTAATCAAAATAACTGAACGTTTCTCCTTCCTTAATATTCAAAAGTGTTTCATAAATCAAACGGATAACATTCTCCACATCATCTTTATGAACGGTCTCCACTGTTGTGTGCATATAACGCAAAGGCAACGAGATTAGAGCTGAGGCCACACCTCCATTACTATAGGCAAAAGCATCGGTGTCCGTTCCCGTATAGCGTGATGACGCATTGCGCTGGAAAGGAATCTTATTCGATTCTGCCGTTTCCAAAATACGCTCGCGCAGTTTGTTCTGTACGGCAGGTGCATAAGAAATTACAGGTCCATCGCCGATTTTGGTCTCACCTTCCGTCTTTTTGTTGATCATAGGAGTGGTGGTGTCGTGGCATACATCGGTTACAATGGCCACGTTCGGTTTAATGGTCTGTGTGATCATTTCTGCCCCACGCAAACCGATTTCTTCTTGAACGGAATTGGTGATGTACAATCCAAAAGGAAGCTCTTTTTTGTTCTCTTTCAGCAAACGGGCCACTTCAGCGATCATAAAACCGCCCATTCTGTTGTCCAAGGCACGGCAAACAAATTTGTCCTTGTTCAAAATATGGAATTGGTCGGGGTAGGTAATAACACAACCCACATGAACGCCCATTTTTTCTACTTCTTCCTTATCCTTGGCACCTATATCAATAAAAATATTGTCCAATTTTGGAGACTCTTCTTTTTCCTTGTTCCTGGTGTGAATGGCAGGCCATCCAAATACACCTTTTACAATACCGTTTTTAGTATGGATGTCCACCCATTTTGATGGAGCAATTTGATGGTCGCTACCACCATTTCTGATTACATAAAGCAATCCTTCATCGGTAATATAGTTGACGTACCAAGAAATTTCATCGGAATGCCCTTCGATGACCACCCTGTATTTTGCATCTGGATTAATTACACCTACGGCAGTCCCATAAGTATCCGTGATAAACTCATCTACATACTGCTTTACGTAGTCCATCCAAATTTTCTGACCTTCCCATTCATATCCTGTTGGAGATGGATTGTTCAGGTATTTTTCTAAAAATTCAAGGGATTTTTCGTTAATGATTTTCTCTTTTGACATGTATCTGATTTAGAACACAAACTTAAGAATATTCACTTTTATTTAATAGCCAAATCATACCTTTATACTTACTTTTGGCAAGACTTTTGACAAAGAAATATGATGCTACGTATCTGTTTTTTAGTTATTTTCTTAACGATTAATGGTTTCGGATGGGCCCAAGAATCGAAAGACTCTATTAAAACTCCGATGGATTCCATTACCAATGATTCCATAGAGGACTACTATGTGAGGTTCGAAGGGGATTCCATTTTGATGAGCTCCATTGAGCTGGAAGAAGTATATATTTTCGGAAAACTTGACTTTGCCAGTCGAGAAGACAAATTACGTTACTACATTCTTAGAAGAAAAACCTTGAAGGTCTACCCATACGCCAAATTGGCTGCGGAACGATTGGTGGAACTTAACGATAGTCTCAAGCACATCAAAAAGCGTAGGCACCAACGGCGCTATACCAGAAAGGTGCAAAAATATATTGAAGGGGAATTCTCCGAAGAACTAAAAAAATTGACACGAACGGAAGGTCAGATTTTGGTAAAATTAATTCATCGTCAAACAGGAACCACAGCTTTTGATCTGGTCAAAGACCTAAGGAACGGGTGGCGTGCCTTTTGGTACAATACCACCGCTAGTTTGTTTAAAATAAGTTTAAAGGAGGAGTTTCGTCCGGAAGAGGTGCACGAGGATTATTTGATAGAGGATATTTTGCAGCGGGCCTTTGCAGCCAGTAGGTTGGAGCGGCAAAAATCTGTCTTGGACTACGATTATGCCCAACTTTCAAACAAATGGAAGAACCAACCGCCCAATACGGGAAATTAATCTTTTTGTTTTTTTCCGAAAACAGCATCCATTACAATGCCTACCGACCTAAATCCTAGGCAAATAGCCAAAATGGCGCAGATAATTCCTAAAATCAAAACGGGCCAGTAAAAGGGATGTCCTTCATTTTTGAATGCTTCATAAATCAAAAATGGCCCCATAAACATGGTAAGTACCGTGTAGCCAAATGATTTTACTCCTTTTACCAGAAGTTCTTTGTTGGTTCGCTTCATAAGGCCAAAGTAGGAATATTAGCTTATATTTAGAGGATATAGCACTAAAAATTGACCATGGAGATTCTTGTTCTTGGCGTTGTTGTCCTCTTTATTATTGTTGCCACTGTAAAATTTAAAATGCATCCCATTTTTTCACTGACCATTGCCGCTGTAGCTTCAGGTTTTCTGTTGGGAATTGCACCGGCAACTATCATGTCCACCATGGCAGAGGGCTTTGGAAGTACCCTCTCTGGAATAGGACTTGTGATAGCTTTTGGTACGGTAATCGGTATTTACTTAGAAAAAACGGGAAGCACACAGGTATTGGCCAATAGTATTTTAAAACTTATCGGGTTAAAGAATTCTCCGTTGGCCATCAATTTAGCTGGATTTGTGATTTCGATTCCCGTGTATTGCGATTCGGGGTACATTATACTTTCTTCATTAAATAAAGCCATTAGTAAAAAAACAGGGATTCCGGCACTTGTTTTTGCCATTGCTTTGGCCACAGGACTTTATTCGGCCCACGTGTTTGTCCCACCGACACCGGGTCCTTTGGCCGCCGCTGCCATACTAGATGCGGATTTGGGAATGGTATTGATCTTCGGACTCTTGGTCGCCATACCTGTTTCCATTTCTGGATATTTTTGGGCAAAATTTATTGGGAAATCCTTACAGGAAGAAGAAATCCTCGAAGAAAAGGAGGATTTAAAGGAGGTTACGTCCACCGTGAAACCTTTTCAAGCCTTTTTGCCCTTACTGGTCCCGATAGTTCTGATTGCGATGAAATCTGTTGTGGACTACCCGACCCATCCCTTTGGAGAAGGTGTTGTGTTTTCAGTTTTCAACTTTTTAGGCAGTCCGGTAATCGCCTTGTTGATCGGGGTTTTCTTCGCTTTTGCGTTGGGCAGAAAGGTTCCTTCGGAAGAGAAAAAGGAATGGGTGCCCGAAGCGTTCAAGCAAGCAGGAGCCATTGTGCTTATAACCGGGGCAGGAGGAGCGTTTGGTGCTATTTTGAGAACTATGGATATTGCATCCATCATTAATTTGGAGTCCAGCACTGGAATGGGAGGACTTTTAATTGCTTTTGCAATTTCAGCAGTGCTCAAAACGGCTCAAGGTTCCTCCACGGTTGCCATCATTACCACATCTGCGATTATTGCACCACTGTTGGAAACTTTTGGTTTGGTTTCCATTACTGATAAGGCCTTGGCTGTTCTGGCAATTGGAGCAGGGGCCATGACGGTTTCACATATCAACGATAGTTATTTTTGGGTAGTTTCACAGTTCTCCCATATGAAGGTCAAAACAGCGCTGCGCGGACACACCTTGGGCACCTTGGTTCAGGGTATTGTCGGTATTTTGATGATTTTGATAATCTATGCGTTTGTCTAGAAGGCGCTATTCAATAATAAGGCTGCGTTTATATTCTTGCACTACGGCAAAGTAACCTAGGGCAAAATCATTGGGATTCTCCACATCATCGATTACGGTAACATTCTCCGCCCCTGTAATATCAAAAACATTGCCTCGAACCGTGGCCACCGGTGTCTGAAAAGGCCCTCCGCCATTTCCGGTTTGCTCAAGCACGAGGTCCATATAATTGTAAAAACCTTGTGTTGCTCCTAAAATACTGACCGTTATCTGGTCTCCGGGTTCGGTCTTATCATCATAGAAAAAGGAAAACTGGAATTGTTGTCCTTGAAAAAACTCGTCCTCTACCGTTTGGAATTCACCGAACATAAAATCGAATACATAAAAATTGTCCGTTTCGCCATCGTCCGTGAAAGTCACGATGATTTCAGTTTGATCTTCATCGAAAAAGACTTCGTCTCCTTGTTCCAGATTATCCAAAGGTACGGTCGGTACGTATTCTGTTTGTGCAAAGTAGTATCTATCCTGATAATTGATCTCTAATATAAAAATGGTCCCCAGTTCAGCAGCCGAAGAGGGTATGCGTTGGTCCGTAGGCAAATTCGGGTCTGGAATATAAATTCCGGAGCCGGGTGTTTCTTCTACCAAGGATGATGTGGATAGATTGTCAAAGGCACCTTCGCTGTTCAACTGGCCATACGATATCATCACGCTCTCTGCCTGCACGGGTTGATTTTCTTCAAAAAAAATACTGCTGGCTTTTAGGCCTATACGCACATTGATGAATTCCTGTTCCTTGTTCACGCGCAAAAGCCCATCCACCACCAACTTGGACTCCGTTTCCGATAAATCGACATCAACAACATCTTCACAGGAACCGAATATTAGCGCAATAAATAGATAAGCCAATAACTTCTTCATGCCGTTAAAATTTAAAATTATAGGTTACGGAAGGGATGATTCCAAAAATAGATGTCCGAATGGCTTCGTTCCTGCCCGTGTCCTCATTTTCCCTAAAGTTTATGGATGCTGCATTTTTACGACTGTACGCATTGTAAATACTGAATACCCATTCGGATTGAATTTTTTTCCGCTTATTTCGTTTTGGGGTCAGAATGGCAGAAATATCCAATCTGTGGTAATCAGGCAAGCGTTCTTTGTTACGTAGCCCGTAGTATGGCACGGTCATATCCTCAAATTCAAATTGACCGATCGGATAATTGGTCGGCTGCCCCGTTTGATAGATAAAATTAGCATTGAAACTCCATTTTTCATTGAGCTCAAAACTGCCATAAACGGAAAGATCGTGGGTCTTATCGTACGGGGTGTTGTACCATTGTCCCATGTTGATTCCGGTTTCCAAAGTGGTCCTTCCTGGACTCCTTTGCTCAGATTTCGATAGGGTGTAGGCCAACCAGCCTGTAAATCGGCCTTCATTTTTTCGAAACAACAGCTCCAAACCGTAAGCTCTGGCCTCGCCGTTCAATATGACTTGTTCTATGGCATCATTGGCAATAAGGTTGGCACCGTCGATATAATCTATTCTATTTTGGATGGCCTTGTAGAATGTTTCTGCTTCCAAACTATATGCACCTTCCTGGATATTCCTGAAATAACCAAAGGCATATTGGTCCAACAGTTGTGGCTCTACAAACGGGCCGCTGGGTGTCCAAACGTCCAAAGGGGTGGGGGAGTTTGTATTGGAAATTAGGTGTAAGTATTGTGCCAATCGGGTGTAACTTGCCTTTATGGAGTTATTTTCCTTAAATGTATAGGACAAGGAAATCCTGGGTTCCAGATTAAAAAATGATTTCATGGTTTCGCTACGGCCAGGACCAATGGTGTCCATGGGGTTCGCTTCTCCATAGGTTTGGGTAAAAGGGTCAAAATCCACGGGATTGTCATCGGTATAAACAAAGAACTCGTCCTGCCCAAATCTGCTGAACTGACTTGCTCTTAGTCCATATTCTATGCTTAGGTTTTCCGTCATCTCATGTTCCACATCAATATAGGCGGCATTTTCATTGGCGTATTTTTTGGTGAGTTGATCTTCAACGATACCGGAATCTGGACTGTTGGGCACTATTTTACCTGGATTGAACACATAATAGATACTGTTGATTCCGTAATTCAACTGGAGTTTGTTGTTCAAGTAGTGTTTTAGGTCGTACTTTAGGTTAAAGTTTTGGATACCAGAGTTCCACTCAAAGCCCACAAAATCAAGCTCTAGGCCATAATAGTAATCGGAATAAATAAGGGAAAGGTTAGAGAAAAGCTTATCGGAAAACAAGTGGTTCCATCTCAAATTACCTACTGCATTTCCATATTCGTTCACAAAACGGTCGCTGACGTTAAAAAGATCCCGACCAAAGTATCCAGAGAGGAAAACACTATTATTCTCATTGATTCTATGCGTAATCTTGGTGTTAAGATCATAGAAATAGGCCTTATTGTCGATATCGAATAAGGGAAGAAACAGGTGCGCATAAGACGCCCTTCCGCCCGCTAGAAAAGAAGTTTTGTCCTTTTGGATAGGACCTTCAATCAATAATCTGCTCGCGACCGCACCAATACCCCCGTTTACTTTAAATTCTTTGCTGTTCCCTTCTTTTTGAAAGATATCGAGCACGGAGGAGACTCGTCCACCATATCTTGCAGGGATTCCGCCCTTAAAGAGTTTTACATCCTTAATCGCGTCTGGGTTGAATACGGAAAAGAAGCCAAAAAGATGCGAGGAATTGAACACGGTTGCCTCGTCCAATAGAATGAGGTTTTGGTCCGCTGCGCCTCCACGCACATTAAATCCAGATGATGCCTCACCCGCACTGGTGACTCCGGGGAGAAGCAGTAGCGATTTTATAACATCGGATTCACCGAGCACTACGGGAATCTCTTTTATGGTGTTGGATGTCAGAGAGGTAACACTCATTTGGGGTTTGCGGATATCCAGTTTTTCCACATTGTCCGTTACCACGACCTCTTGAAGTTCTTCCGTTTTTTCGGTCAGATTGAAATCTAGCTTCACATTCTCGTTCAGGGTAATGGTCTGTACAATTTCCTGAAAACCGAGATAGCTCACTATAATTTGATATTCTCCCTCGGGAAGCGTTATGGAATAAAAACCATATTCGTTGGTGGTAGTACCCGTTTTTAGTTCCGAAACGGCCACGGTAACACCTATCAACGATTCGTTACTGGATGCTTCGAATACCGTACCGCTCAGGGTATACTTCTCTTGGGCCTGGATTACAAAAAAATGCCCAAACAGGGCTAGCAAAAATGCAAGATAATGTCTGGGCATTCGATTGATTTTTTTAAAAGTACACATTTATCTAATGGTGAGAAAACGAATGTAGTTACGGAAGTTTATTTTAACATTGGTTAAGGGTAAAATAAAAGGCAGCCCATTCATGGCTGCCTTTTACTCTTAGGTATGTTTGTTTTGACTATCCAATGGAACTCAAAATAGTGTTTAGCGTTTCGCTGGGTCGCATCGCTTTTGATGCCATTTCTGGGTCTGGAAGATAATATCCTCCGATATCAACTGGCGAACCTTGTGCGTCTATCAGTTCTTGAGCGATTTTATCCTCGTTGGAGGACATTGCATCGTACACTTTGCTGAATATGGTTTTTAGCTCCCCATCTTTGTCCTGTTTGGCCAATTGCTCCGCCCAGTACAATGCAAGGTAGAAGTGGCTTCCACGGGTATCTATTTCATTTACTTTTCTAGATGGTGACCTATCCTGGTTTAAGAATTCTTCGGTTGCTTTGTCCAGTGCATCGGCAAGCACCTGTGCCTTTTGGTTATTGTTCTTTTCTCCGAAGAATTCCAAAGAAACGGCCAAGGCCAAGAATTCACCAAGGGAATCCCATCTTAAGTGGCCTTCTTCCAAGAATTGCTCCACGTGTTTTGGGGCAGAACCACCAGCACCTGTTTCAAATAAACCACCACCGTTCATCAAAGGAACAATGGAAAGCATTTTTGCACTGGTTCCCACTTCCAAAATTGGGAATAGGTCGGTCAAGTAATCACGCAACACGTTTCCAGAAACTGAAATGGTGTCTTTTCCTTCTTTCATGCGCTTCAAGGTGTACTTGGTCGCTTCAATTGGGGAAAGGATTTGAATGTCCAATCCAGATGTATCGTGGTCTTTTAGGTAAACGTTCACTTTTTTGATCAATTCGGCATCATGTGCCCTGTTTTCATCTAACCAAAAAACGGCAGGTGTTCCAGTGGCCCTTGCTCTTGAAACGGCCAATTTGACCCAGTCCTGAACAGGCGCATCCTTAACTTGGCACATTCTCCAGATATCACCTTCTTCTACTACATGTTCTATCAATGTTTCACCAGCAGCATTTATCACCTTTACGGTGCCTGCTTGCTCTATTTCAAAAGTTTTATCGTGAGAACCATATTCCTCGGCTTTCTGGGCCATCAAACCTACATTGGGAACTGTTCCCATGGTTGTTGGGTCGAAAGCACCGTGTTCCTTGCAAAAATCGATGGTAGCTTGGTATACTCCAGAGTAGCTGCTATCGGGAATGATAGCTTTGGTGTCCTGAAGCTCTCCGTCCTTATCCCACATTTTACCAGAGTTTCTAATCATGGCAGGCATGGAGGCATCGATGATGACATCACTTGGTACATGAAGGTTGGTAATCCCTTTATCGGAATTTACCATGGCCAAATCAGGTCCGTTTTCGATACTTGTCTTGATGGCATCTTCGATTTCTTTGTGTTGGTCTTCCGGTAGTTTTCCAATTTTATCGAACAGGGTCTCCAATCCATCGTTAGGATTGATTCCCAATTTTTCGAAAGTTTCGCTATAGTTTTTAAACAGTTCAGAAAAATATACTTCCAAAGCATGTCCAAAAATGATGGGGTCGGAGACCTTCATCATGGTAGCTTTAAAGTGCAAAGAAAGTAGGATGCCTTTTTCCCTTGCATCGGCGATTTCTTTGGTCAAAAACTCTACCAGTGCTTTTTTGCTCATCACTGTGGCATCAATAACCTCACCTTTCAGAAGAGCCAGCTTGTCTTTTAGTACGGTTGTACTGCCGTCTGTACCTACCAATTCGATACGGACTTCGTCCGCATTGGATAGCGTCAACGATTTTTCGTTGGATTTAAAGTCGCCATGGGACATGGTGGCCACATGGGTCTTGGAATCCGAAGACCATTCGCCCATAGTGTGCGGATGTGCCTTTGCGTAATTTTTTACTGCTTTTGGAGCACGTCTGTCCGAGTTTCCTTCACGGAGTACTGGGTTTACAGCGCTACCTTTTATTTTGTCATATTTCGCCTTAATGGCTTTTTCCTCGTCGGTTTTAGGCTCGTCGGGGTAATTGGGCAGGTTGTAGCCTTTTTTTTGTAATTCCTCAATGGCTTCTTTCAACTGAGGTATGGAAGCACTGATATTTGGAAGTTTTATGATGTTGGCCTCAGGAGTCTTGGCAAGTTCGCCCAAAATGGACAAATCGTCTGGTATTTGCTGTTCTTTGGTCAATAATTCCGGAAACATAGCGGCGATTCTACCTGCCAAAGAAATGTCCTTGGTCTCTACTTCGATATCGGCTGTTTCGGTGAATGATTTTACAATGGGTAAGAAGGATAATGTTGCTAAGGCGGGTGCCTCGTCTGTTTTGGTATAATAAAGTTTAGCCATTTATATGTATTTGTTTGAGCGGTTGCAAATATACGATATATGGACGGTGAACTACGAACGGAAGTGACTAAAAGTGTGGGTTTTTGGTAAGAATTTGTTAAAAAACAAAAGCCATTTCCTTGTTTTTACCAAGGAGATGGCTTTCAGAATGGACTCAAGATTTGTTTGGTGGTACCAAAACTGTAACCTATTTGATTACATCTTTTGCCCTTTCGACGTTTGCTTTGCAATGTTCTTAATTTTTCAACTAATCTACATTATGCAAAGTGTACTGTTACATTCCTAAATTTTATCAAAATGGAAAATTGCTCTTCCATCCGCACATAAAATCTATTATTTCTCATTGGGTTTTGCCAAAGCACCTCCCAAGTCAAAATTCCTTTTGTGATCAGTAGTGTTACCAATTAAAAAGGGAATCCACAGTTTTAAAGAACGTCAACTTTAAATAGATATATTCGCGATGGTATCACTATCATATCTTCGTCTAAAGTAGAACAGAAAATTAATTTCCGCAACTTTATAAGGCATTAAAAATCAACACAATATAAACCAAGGTTATTAACAATTGTTCATAAAAAAAACACCCATTTTGGGTGCTTTTCATGTTGTGTAGGATATTGATTATCCTTTAACTTCTTTAATACGGGCCTTTTTACCGGTAAGACCTCTAAAGTAGAAGATTCTTGATCTACGTACTTTACCTTTTTTGTTTACTTCAACTCTTTGCAAAGCTGGCATGTTTACTGGGAAAATTCTTTCCACACCTACCGTACCGGACATTTTGCGGATAGTAAAAGTTTCTGTTGCACCGCTTCCTCTGCGCTGTATTACTACACCTTTAAAGAACTGGGTACGTGTTTTTTCACCTTCCTTGATTTCGTAATACACAGTGATGGTGTCACCAGCTGAGAATTTTGGAAATTCTTTTTTTGGAACAAATTCGTCTTCAACAAATTTTATTAAGGATTCCATTTGTATGTTTTTTAAATGTTTTTGCAAGACCAACTTACACGGATTTCGTCAGAGGTTGATTTTGAGATTGCAAAAGTAATCTAATATTTAGAAATAGCAAGTTGTTTTTTGCCTTTTTGATTTATTTTTCCAAAAGATCGGGCCTTCTTTCTTGGGTACGCTCCATGGCTTGTTGCTCCCGCCATTTCTCAATTTTTGGAAAGTTGCCGCTCAACAGGATTTTGGGGACTTCCATTCCTTTATATTCTGCAGGTCGGGTGTACACAGGCGGTGCTAATAAATTGTCCTGAAACGTATCGGTCAGGGCAGAGGTTTCATCATTCAATACTCCAGGGAGCAATCGAATCACGGCATCGCATAAAATGGCAGCGGCAAGTTCACCACCGGAAAGCACATAGTCACCAATAGAAATTTCACGGGTCACGAACATGTCCCTCACCCGTTGGTCCACACCTTTATAATGTCCGCAAAGCACAATAATGTTCTTTTTCATGGAAATTTCATTGGCCATTCCCTGATTCAGGGTGTTGCCATCTGGTGTCATGTAAATGACTTCGTCGTATTCTCTTTCCGATTTTAATTGAGAAATGCATTTATCGATAGGTTCTATCATCATCACCATTCCAGCTCCACCGCCAAACTGGTAATCATCAACCTGTTTATAGTTTCCGGTGGTGTAATCCCTCAAATTATGAAGGTGCACCTCTACCAAATCCTTTTCTATGGCCCGTTTTAAGATGGAAGCCTCAAAAGGACTTTTTAGAAGTTCGGGAAGTACGGTGATAATGTCTATCCGCATGGATATTGTTGTTGTGTATTGATTTGCCGCAAAAGTAGTGAATGCTGGCAATAACTGCTATATAAAAGAAAGGCTTCCGAAATGGAAGCCTTAATTCTTATTTTTTTTGCTTGTTCAGTTCGTCCTGTAGCTGTCGACTTATTTTCTGCTCTCGTTCAAGTGCTCTTCTCCTGTGGTTTTGATACTCATCCTCTAACTCGGCAAGTGCAGATTTGGCCTGCTGCGTCAAAAAGTTGCTATTTCTAAATCGATAGATAAAGAACAAAAGGAGCAACAACAGTCCAAAAATAATGGACCACAATATTAAATTGTATGTTCCTTTGCTAATAAGCATACCAAAGAAAGAAATACTGTCTTTTTCCTCGGTTACACTGTTTAATTTATTGGTGGTTTCTTGCAGTTTGCCATTTAAGCTTTCTATTTCGGCATCATTTGAGGTGATGGTTGCCGATAGGTCCTTGATAGTTTTATTGGCTGCATCGATAGAATCAAAGACATTTTCTTTTGTTTTGTGCAGTTCAGATATTTTAACTACCTCATATTGGATGCCTTTGGCCCGATAATTTCCCGACTTACGTTCCAATTCTTCGAACTGACCCCTTAGGGTGTTGTCAGTTTCTTCTGTTGATTCATCTTCCTGTGCGTGTACGGACAGGGCGGGGATGAGTAAGGCTAAGGCAAATAAAATGCGTAAATGCTTCATGTTCAATAATGTTCTCGTATTAAATTTAGATTAAGGGTGAGGCGAAATTACATCAATATACCTAATTTAAAAAAAGAAAATCGGTTCAAAGAACAATTTGTGCCCCACTAATAATACGTATAACGCCTAACTTTTGCGATATATTTTGCCAATCGTACAACTTGATGCGAATAACCGTACTCGTTATCGTACCAAATATACAATACCACATTTTTTCCGCCGGGGGCAACAATGGTGGCCTTGCTATCATAAATTGATGGTGCTGTGGTGCCTACAATGTCCGAAGAGACCAATTCGTTGCTTAGCGCATACTTTATCTGCTCCACTAAATCACCTTCCAATGCATATTTTTTAATGATGGTGTCTATGCCTTCTTTTGAGGTTTTGTTTTTGACTTCTAAGTTTAAAATGGCAAGTGACCCATTGGGTACGGGAACCCTAATGGCATTTGAGGTCAGTTTTCCCTTTAGCGACGGTAGCGCTTTGGCAACTGCAGAGCCCGCCCCCGTTTCCGTAATCACCATATTAAGTGCTGCTGCACGGCCACGACGGTATTTATTGTGCATATTGTCCACCAAATTTTGGTCATTGGTATAGGCGTGTATGGTCTCCAAATGCCCTTTTTTAATGCCCAAAGAATCCTCGATTACCTTTAAGATAGGGGTTATGGCGTTAGTAGTGCATGACGCAGCAGAGTATATTTTGGTCTTGTCCGGGTCAAAATCCTTGTGGTTTACACCGTGTACGATATTGGGGACCTCTTTTCCGGGAGCGGTCAACAACACCTTGCTGGCACCTTTGGATTTTAGATGACGCGATAGTTCCTTATTGTCTCTAAATGCCCCTGTGTTATCAATAATCAAAGCATCTCCAATGCCATATTTGGTATAATCGATATCTTCAGGTTGATTGGCGTTGATGATTTTCACCGTGGTACCATTAATGATGAGTGCTTGTTTTTCCACATCCACATCCACCGTTCCGGTAAATGGTCCGTGAACCGAATCGGTTTTAAGAAGGGCTGCTCTTTTTTCCAGAACTTCCCTGTTCATCTCACCCCGGACTACGATGGCACGTAACCGTAATTGACTGCCCCGTCCTGTTTTGGCCATAAGTTCACGTGCTACCAAACGGCCAATACGGCCAAAACCATACAGCACCACATCTTTCGGGTCGATGGCTTTGGAGGTTTGAGCGCCTTTAAGTTTGTCAATCACAAAGGCCTTTACATTTAAATGGGCGTTTTGGTTGGAATTGTATTCGTAGGTCAGCTTGCCAATATCGAGTTTGGCCGGAGGGAGGTTAAGGTCGTTAATGGCCCGTAAGATTTCCACAGAATCAAAAATGGACATAGGTTTTTGGACAAACTCACCCGCATATTCGTGCAGGTTGATGATGTCGCTCACGTTCTTGTCTATAATTTGATTTTTGAAGAGAACCACCTCAATGGCCTTATCGTACCAAAGGTCGCTGATGATTTTTATGAATTCTGTAGTGGCTTTACGTCTATCTGCCTGAAAGGCAAGTTCCTTCTCGTAAGATAAATTGTCGTTCATGGATGATGGTTGCGGTTGTGATGATTAATTTCTTGGCTAAATTATATATTTCAAACGTTTTCGTAAAACATATTGAGTATAAAAAAAGCGTCCTTTTCAAGACGCTTTTAAGTGTTTTTTTAGCACTTTTTACTGAAGTATCATGTGTTCTTTTTCACCGTCTTCATTGATCATGGTGAAACTGGTTCGTCCATATCTTGATATTTGGCCAAATTGTTCTTTTGCATCATCAATATTCTCGATGGGTTCACCATCCAATTCAATAATAACCTTGTTGGTCAAACCATATCTAGAGTAGCCTTGGGGAACATCAATAATCTTAACGCCCTTGGATACGCCAAATTTCTTTTTGTCTTCTTTGGTCAAGTTTTTTACTCTGAAGGATGTAGCAGGTAAAATAACGCTGTTCTGTTTTTTCAACGTCACATTTTTTACCAGATTTTCACCATCACGGTCCAATGTCACTTGTACCACATCACCAGGTCTTTTAGCGGAAAGGTATCCTGTAAGTTCAGAGAACTTGCCAATATTTACATTATCAACTTTTTTGATGACGTCACCTTCTAGTAAACCTGCTTCATCGGCACCGGAATCTTCTTCAACGCCTGCTACATAAACTCCTTCCAATTCGTCAAGTCCTTTTTCAATGGCCAACGGAGATCTTGTATTCGCTGCAGAAATCCCCAAAAGTCCTTTTTGGACATTACCGAACTCCATAATATCCTCTACAACCTTTTTTGCAATATTGCTAGGAACAGCAAAGGCATATCCGATGTAAGAGCCGGTCTGGGAAGTAATGGCAGTGTTGATGCCTATAAGGTCACCATTGGTGTTCACCAAAGCTCCACCACTGTTACCTGGGTTGACTGCGGCATCAGTCTGTATAAAAGATTGGGCACCGGAAGGAGCAAGCGATCGTGCTTTTGCACTTACAATACCTGCGGTTACAGTAGAGGTAAGGTTAAACGGGTTACCAACGGCAAGTACCCATTCACCGATTTTTGCATTATCGGAATCTCCGAAAGCCAAATAAGGCAAAGCGTCTTCGGCATCTATTTTCAATAGAGCGATATCGGAGTCTGCATCGGTTCCGATTACTTCTGCTTCATACGATTTATTGTTGTTGAGAACCACCTCAAGTTGACTTGAGTTGGCGATTACGTGATTGTTGGTCACAATATAACCATCAGGAGAAATGATCACCCCGGAACCTGTCCCTACCTGCGGGGTCGATTTACGTTCATAACCATAAAAGAACTCGGCAATATTGGATGGCCCTCTACTGCTCATGGTCATATTTTTTACGTGTACCACAGAATTTACCGTTTTTTCGGCCGCAGAGGTAAAATCCACCTCATTGATTCCGGCTCCCCTGGCAGAGGTGTCCAAGTTACTCGTGGTCACAAAAGGCGTTTCCTCTTGTGCAGTGACCCATTTGTAGCTTTCTTTCTCAAAAAATAATTTGTAAGCTCCAAGCGTAATTGCACCTGTAAATACGGAAACAAGGAATAAACTAGCTATTTTCTTCATAATTCATTAACAATTTAACATTAAGCTTTATCAAAATTAAAAGTTTTCAATTTTTGGCTAGGTCGGTTTAACGCTGTTTTAACTACAAAAAAAACCTTAAAGAATCCCATATATTTGTTCCTTTGTAGATGTATATGGAACTACAGTTTTTTAAATATCAAGGAACGGGAAACGATTTTGTAATTATTGACAATCGTCAGGGTATATTTCCCAAAAACAATACCAAACTTGTGGCAGAGCTTTGTGACCGAAGATTTGGCATAGGAGCGGACGGTTTGATTCTGCTCGAAAATGACAATGTGTCTGATTTTAAGATGGTTTACTATAACGCAGATGGAGCCGAAAGCACTATGTGTGGCAATGGAGGTCGCTGCTTGGTAGCATTCGCCCATTATTTGGGAGTGATAGAAGAAAAGACCACTTTTAATGCGGTAGATGGGCTTCATGAAGCTACCGTAGCGGGGGACATCGTCAATCTAAAAATGATAGATGTAGATAAGATACACGAGAAACAAAACCATAGTTTTTTGGATACCGGCTCCCCGCACCATGTACAATTGGTGAAGGAACTGAAGCAATTTGATGTGCAAAAAGAAGGGAAGAGACTCCGCTATGGAATTTACGGTGAGTCTGGGAGCAATATCAATTTTGTGGAACAGACCAGCGACAATGCTTTTGATGTACGAACCTACGAGAGAGGAGTGGAAGGGGAGACCTTCTCATGTGGTACGGGGGTGACTGCCGTGGCCTTGGCCATGCACGAATCAGGTAAAACTGCAGCCAACGAAGTCCATATCCATACCATTGGAGGCGATTTGACCATTTCTTTTGAAAAGAAGGATGGAAAGTACAGCAATATCTTTTTAAAAGGCCCTGCCATACAAGTGTTTAAAGGAACCATAGAATGCTCAATCTAAAGGGAAAACAAGTCTATTTACGGGCATTGGAGCCCACCGACCTCGATTTTCTGTACAAATTGGAAAACGATACATCGGTCTGGGAGGTGAGCGGCACGCTAAAACCTTATTCCAAAAAGGTGCTCCAATTATATCTGGACAATGCCCACAGAGATATCTACGATGTGAAGCAATTGCGATTATGTATTAGTAATGAGAAAGATGAATGTATAGGGCTTATCGATTTGTTCGATTTTGACCCTAAACACAGACGGGCGGGAATCGGAATTATAATTGTAGAGCCCGGTGATAGAAACAGAGGTGCTGGCGCAGAAGCCTTGTCGCTTTTGTGCGATTATGCATTTTCAGCTTTTGACATGCATCAACTCTACGCCAATATTTTGGAGGATAATGAGGCGAGTATCCATTTGTTTAAAAAAATGGGGTTCGAAGAAATCGGCGTTAAAAAGGAATGGATAAGAACCAATCAAGGGTTCAAGAACGAAATAATGTATCAAAAGATCAATACAAATGAATCTTAAGAAAGTACTTTGGGCAACGGCCGTCCTCGGATTGTTGATCTGTGGTTTTATTGCTTATCAAATATATAGTGCCATTTTTAGTCCCAACACCCAATTCAATAATGATGAAGCCTTTGTTTATATTGAAACGGATGCGTCGTTCAATGATGTAAAAGCTTCATTGGAACCTTTGTTGCAGGATTTATCCACTTTTGAAGCTGTGGCCAAGCGCAAAGGGTATATCACCAATATCAAGGCAGGGAAGTATGCTCTCAAAAAGGGAATGAATAACAACGAGATTATCAACACCCTTCGTAGCGCAAATTTGCCCGTTCAGGTATCATTTAATAATCAAGAATCGCTGGCGTTGCTGGCCGGAAGAGTTTCTGAGCAGATAGAAGCCGATAGTTTAGAATTGCTTCAAACATTCAATGACCCTAACTTTTTGAAGGAAACAAAGTTTGATGAGGATACCAAACTGGCGATGTACATTCCAAATACCTATGAGTTTTTCTGGAATACTGACGCAACAAGTTTTAGGGATAGAATGCGGACGGAATACGAACGCTTTTGGAACAGTGACCGTTTGCAAAAAGCAAAAAACCTTGGATTGACTCCCAATCAGGTTACCGCTTTAGCGGCCATAGTTCAAAAGGAAACCGCTAAAGTGGATGAGCGCCCTCGGGTTGCTGGCGTATACTTGAACAGGATTAGAAGGGGAATGCTGCTGCAAGCGGACCCAACGGTTATTTATGCCATTAAAAAGGAAACGGGCAATTACGATACCATCATAAAACGGGTACTTTTCCGTGATTTGGAAATGGATTCACCTTACAATACCTATAAATATGCGGGCGTTCCTCCTGGCCCTATAACCATGCCAGACATTACTTCCATAGATGCGGTTTTGAACCCCGAAAAACACGATTATCTCTATTTTGTGGCCGATGTTTCCAACTTTGGCTACCACATGTTCGCCAAATCTTTGGCGCAACACAACCGGAATAAGGTACAGTACACCCGATGGTTGAATCAACAAAAAGTTTTGAGATAAGGTTCTTTATCGTTGATTTTCATCTCTTTAACGTATTTTAAGGCTGATTTAAGAAATCTTTATGAGCTTTAGGGTGCCCTTTAGCTTATCTCCATCTATATTTGCCGGCCAAATTGATTTTTGATACGTATATAGTATCGAGATCACAAATATGAACATTATGAAAAGATGGATAGGTTTTATTCTACATCTTGCCATGATCGTAGTTTTGACAAGTTTTGGTTCCTATACCGTAATGAAAAAGGAGACTGTTGAAATTCCCGATTCATTGAAGGTAACGGCCAATTTGGAAATCTTTGCACCGCAAGATTCCATTGAACTTCTTGACGAGGACGAGGTAACCCCTCCTTTTCTGGGAAAAGCCTATAATGGCTTTAAGGAAGCACTTGCTTTTAAAGAATCTCAGGGCAAATATCAAAGAGTGAACACATTAGGTTATTTGGGCAAGTACCAGTTTGGTAGCAGCACATTAAATTTGATGGGAGTTTACGACATGGATGAATTTTTGGACAACCCAAAACTTCAGGAAAAGGCCTTTGTGGCCAATATTGCCCGTAATAAATGGATTTTGAGAAGGGATATTAAGCGCTTCAACGGGAAAACCATTGGAGGTATCAAAGTAACTGAATCAGGTATTTTGGCCGCGGCCCATTTGGCTGGAGCAGGCAACGTCAAAAAATATCTACGATCTTATGGACAAAATGATGTAACCGATGCGTACGGAAGTAGCATCTCGTATTACATGAAAAAATTTGCGGGTTATGATATTTCAAATATCAAACAGCAAAAAAATGCAAAAGTCTAATTGGTACAGATGAGTTAAATTAAAAAAAGCCCCGAAATCCGGGGCTTTTTTTATGCTTGGATTATATAGATTGTTGGCCTTTTGTCCAAGTCTATCTCAATTTCGCTCCATTCATGGGCACTTTTAGTGGAGATAAACTCTGTCGGCAACGTAATATCGCACGCAATGCAGAGTCGGGTAGACTTCTGTAAAGTTTTTACAAGTTCCTTCACCAATTTATTGTTACGGTAAGGTGTTTCCATAAAAATTTGGGATTGCCCTTTTTCTCGGGATAATCTTTCCAAACTTTTTACCATTTTCTTGCGTTCCGCATTATCTATGGGCAAATAACCGTTGAACGCAAAGTTCTGACCATTCATGCCACTGCTCATCATAGCCATTAAAATAGAGGAGGGGCCCACTAACGGCACTACTTGTATTCGTTTTTGATGCGCAACACGAACTACATCGGCTCCTGGGTCTGCAATGCCCGGACACCCAGCTTCGGACAAAATACCAATATCATGACCATGGATACAGGGATCCAAAAAACCGGGAATTTCCTCAGGGTTGGTGTATTTGTTCAACGATTGTAAATGAAGGTCCGGTTGAGATTTGCTCGGGCTTACCCGTTTTATAAAACGTCTGGCCGTTTTCTCGTTTTCCACAATATAGTGGTCAATACGTTCTATGGTCCCTTTTACCGAAATGGGCAGAACTTCTAAAGGAGCATTGTCTCCTAAAGTTGTGGGAATCAGATAGATTTTGCCCACCACTAAACCAGGTTTTACCTCTTCCATGGGTTTAATTTAGCTTTTTCGCAATTTCCTCACAAGCCCTGTCAATCATTTGGTAAACATTTTCAAAGCCATCCTCGCCACTGTAGTAGGGGTCTGGAACCTCTTTAATTCCCAGTTCAACCTCGCTCAGCAACAATTTTACTTTGTTGGCTTCCTCTTGGTTTGAAGCAAGAGCGGCGATATCCGAAAAATTACTGCGGTCCATCACGTAGATATAATCGAACTCGGAAAAATCTTGTCTGGAAAATTTTCTACACTTCTGATTGTTAATATCCAGTCCATATTTTTGGGCCACCACAATGGAACGTTTATCAGGCGGATTGCCAACATGATATCCTGCAGTGCCCGCGGAATCCACAAAAACGGAATCCGAATCGACTTTTGATTTTAAAATGCCTTCGGCCAAAGGTGACCTGCAAATGTTTCCCAAGCAGACCATCAAAACTTTGGTTTTCATAAATATCTTGTGAAAAATTAGGAGAACTTCTTGCTCAAATCCTCGATGTACTTTCTGAATTGTTTATCAGTCTCCGCAAGGTTGTCCACCGTTTTGCATGCATGGAGTACGGTTGCGTGATCACGTTTTCCGATTTGAGAACCGATGCTCGCCAAAGATGCCTTAGTGAATTTCTTTGCAAAGAACATAGCCAATTGCCTCGCTTGTACAATGTGACGTTTTCTTGTTTTGGATTGAAGCGTGGCCACATCCATTTCGAAGTAATCTGATACTACCTTTTGTATATAATCGATGGATACTTCGCGCTTGGTGTTTTTGACAAACTTTTCCACCACCTGTTGTGCCAGTTCCAAAGTAACCTCACGCTTATTGAAGGATGATTGTGCTATCAAGGAAATGATGGCGCCTTCCAGTTCACGAATATTGGTCTTGATGTTCTTTGCCACGTGGTCGATGATATCTTCGGGCATCTCAACCCCATCTCGGTACAATTTGTTTTTTAAGATGGACACCCTGGTTTCGTAATCGGGACTCTGCAGTTCTGCGGACAGTCCCCATTTGAAACGGGAAAGCAAACGCTGCTCAATATCCTGCATATCCACAGGAGCTTTGTCCGATGTTAAAATTACCTGCTTGCCATTTTGGTGTAAATGGTTAAAAATATGGAAGAAAACATCTTGTGTTCCAGATTTACCGGATAGGAATTGCACGTCATCTATAATAAGTACATCTATCAACTGGTAAAAATGGATAAAATCGTTTCGGGTGTTCTTTTTTACGGACTCAATATATTGTTGGGTGAATTTCTCCGCCGAAATATAGAGTACCGTCTTTTCGGGATATTTATCTTTTATTTCAACCCCAATGGCATGGGCCAAGTGGGTTTTCCCTAAACCAACTCCACCAAAAACCAATAATGGGTTAAAAGATGTTCCACCAGGTTTGTTGGCCACGGCCATACCAGCCGATCTTGCCAATCGGTTGGAATCCCCCTCCAGGAAATTGTCAAAATTATAGTTGGGATTCAACTGGGATTCGATTTTGATGTTCCGAATGCCAGGAATCACAAATGGATTTTTAAGCTCGGGACTTTTGGAGGTAATCGGCACATCCAATTCCTGTGGTCCTACAGCGGTACGGTTAGAACTTGGAATCTGTTCTGTAAAAGGTTCCTTGTTACCGTACTTGTTTTCCATTTTTATAACGTAGATCAACTTAGCATTGCTTCCCAATTCACGGGTCATGGCAACTTTAAGGAGCTTTACATAATGTTCTTCGAGCCATTCGTAGAAAAACTTGCTGGGCACCTGAATGCTCAGCGCCTTATCTGTCAGTTTTATAGGCTTAATGGGTTCAAACCAAGTTTTGAATGCCTGCGGTTGGATGTTATCTTGGATAAAAGCCAAACAGTTGTTCCATACGGAATTAGCAGTAGCACTCATAGAAGTTTTTCCTTGTTTTAATGGTTAGCTTTAATACTTAAGAGCAAGCATCTAAAGGGTTACAAGATGCTCATTGGATGCGACAAATATGTGAACAATTCTTTTAAAAAAAAAATCAATTTGCCATTGAAAGTTCTGTTTTTTTTTCGCATGTTACCCTCAAAATAAGCAAGCCTCTAAATATATAATTTTTCAATTAAAAATGGGTCTAAATACGTATTCTTTTCGGGTCAGATATGCAGAAACTGACCAAATGGGGGTTGTTTACCATGGTAATTATGCCCAGTATTTTGAAATGGGCCGAGTGGAGTGGTTAAGGGCGATGGGAATCACTTACAAAAGCATGGAGGATAATGGTGTGATGTTACCCGTAATATCCTTACATATTGACTATAAAAAGTCTGCGCTTTATGATGATTTGTTGACCGTGCGTACCAAATTAAAGTCAAAACCCTTAGTTAAAATTGAATTTGATTATGACCTTTTGAACGAAGCAGGGGAGTTGTTGGCCACCGCAAACACGGTTTTAGCCTTTATGGACAAAAAAACGGGACGCCCCATAAAATGCCCAGATTATATCTTGGAAAAATTGGACGATTGAATTTTTTTCAGAGTTCAGAAGTCTTTGTTCTTATGTCTAGCAGCGCAGCGGTCTTTTGTCCAATAGGAAAGTGGTCTTGTTTCAATCAATCCAACATAATTACATCGACACCATGCATTTCATCGAAAAGTTGAAAAATCTCTTCCGATTCGCTTAATCGAACCGAAATAATCAGCTCGCAATCCAATTCCATTTTCTGGGAAGCAATCTCCAAATCTTTCTGTTTGATGGTCCGCATCACTATATCCATGACCGGGTACTCAAATTGTAAACGCATTTGAGCTTTGATGATTTTCTTTACAATCTTCGCATTTTCGAGCGCCGTTTGGGCAGCAGCTTTGTAGGCCTGTATCAATCCGCCGACCCCAAGTTTGCTGCCACCAAAAATTCTGGTAACGGTAATCAGGACATTGGTCACATCAAACGATTGTATTTGCCCATAAATGGGCATTCCGGCCGAATTGTTCGGTTCGCCATCATCATTGGCTCTGTAAATCGGATTTTCGGTGCCCAATTGCCAGGCATAGCAAACATGGTTGGCCGTGTGGTATTTTTTTCGAAGTTCCTCTACAATCGGTTTTACATCATCTTCCGAAGCAATGGGGTGTACCTGAGCATAGAATTTGCTTTTTCGGTCCTTATATAAAATCTCGGGTGAGGTTTTGGTAACGGTCCTATAAACATCTTCTTTTTTCTCCATTAGAACAAAGCTACCAATATTATGCTCAAAACCGCCAACGCAACACCGCTCCAGTTTTTAAGACTTAGCTTCTCTTTAAACAATAATATTCCGACGAGCGTGGAGATCATTACAATCGCAACGTTGTTTAAGGTAAAGATAGCGGCACTGCTCAAAACTTCTGACCGCAGGGCACGAATCAAAAAATAGATGGAGAAATAATTGGGTACCCCTAGGGCAATTCCTCCTGCCATATTTTTTAAATTGATTTTCAATGGTGTTTTTACCGCCTTTATACCAATAAAAATAAACCCGGTAAAAGCTGCACAGCCAAAAATCATAGAGGAGAAGACCGGAATCTCTTGGTCTGTCAAATGGACTTCCTCAAAATACTGAATACTGGTGTCGATAATACCCGACCCCAAAAACACCAGCAAAGGCAGCATAAGTGCTTTTCGGTCAATTCGTATTTTCTTTTCTTTAATGGACGCCAAATACACCGCAACCAGTGCAAGGGCAATACCAACCACTTGTAGTGCGCTCAATCGTTCGCCGTACAACAACATCCCCATTACCACCGGAATCGCCAACGACATCTTGGTGGCTACCGAGGCTACCGAAACCCCAGAGACCTGGGCGGTGCGGGCCATCAAATTAAAAATGACAATAAACAGTACACCTAATAATATAGGACCAATAAGCCATGGTTTATTCGTAAAATCGCTAACGCCAACGGGACCATCATATAAAAAGAACCCAACAGTGCAGGCTACCACGTAATTGGTGATAATGGCGTAGAGCGTCTGTATTTTAAAAACATCGAACAGTTTAAAGACCACAAAAATCAAGGTAGAACTCAGAATGCTCAGAATCAGATATACCATTTACAATTTTGATTTTAGTTGGGTTACGTCCTCTTGGCCCACTTGGAGGTTCCATACTTTTATACCTAAACTAGCTGCGGAATCAGTATTTTCTTTTACATCATCGACAAAAAAGGTTTCTTCCGCTGTAAGTTGGTTTTCTTGTAGCACAAAGTCAAAAATCTCGGTATCTGGTTTGCGCATTCCCATTTCGTAGCTTAGATAGAATACATCAAAAGCATTTTTGAACCTATTGAACCGTTCCGCGCCCATTTGTTCCCTCACACGTTCCATATGTAGGTCGTTGGTATTACTCAACAATATCATTTTATATTGATTCTCGGCAGCAAGCTGCTCAATAAATTGTAAACGTTCTTCGGGAAAATCCAATAAAATTGAATTCCAAGCTTGCGTCAAATAGTGCTTGCTGGCGTTGGGAAAGTGTTCAGACACCTCATCCAAAAAGCCTGTAGATGTGATAAGTCCCTTCTCATAATCCTGAAACAAGCTTTCCAAGTTAGGAGTAACTTCGGTAAACCCGTGCTGCACCATTGCCTTTGCCGTGGCAGGTTTGTCCAGGTTGATGAGGACGTCGCCAAAGTCGAGTATAATATTTTTAATCATTATGGTAAACGGATAAGGTGTCGGTCAATATTTGGGTCTGATGTTGTAAAGTACCCTGTAGTTTAGGAGCAGGTAAACCATTTCGAAAAGAAACGGAGCCCTTAAAAACACGCGCTTCGTCCCATAAATTTTCATCGATAAAAGTTTGAAGCGTTCTGGCGCCGCCTTCAATAATTACGCTTGTGATGTTATGTTGATGGAGCGCACCACAAATTTCCTGTGCCAAGTTTTTTGAAAAGTCGATGAGGGCATAATCAACACCTTCCTTATATTTTGATGCATCTTCAACCTCCGTCAAAACAATGGTCCGCACAGATGTATCGAAAACATGGTAGCTCGAATCAATCTTTAAATCCTTGTCCAAAACCACACGGATAGGGTCTTTGCCAGCCCAGTTTCGGGTCGTCAACTTGGGATTGTCCTCCAAAACCGTATGGGTTCCGACCAAAATAGCCTGTTCTTGGTTTCGCCATTGGTGCACCAACTGTTTGGAATGGGCATTGGTAATCCAAAACGGTTCAGGGTTATCACTTCGTCGGGAGGAATCGGGAGCTAAAAATCCATCATCGGACTCCGCCCACTTTAAAATGATATAAGGGCGTTTCTTTTCTTGGAATGACAAAAACCGTTTATGGTGTTCCCTGCATTCATCTTCAAGAATTCCCACCGTTACTTTGCAGCCCGCATCGTTCAATTTCTGGGTGCCTTTACCGGCCACTTTATCGTGGGGGTCCTGTAACCCAACAAAAACCTCTTTGAGTTGGTGTTTGGCTATCAAATCGGCACAAGGAGGTGTTTTTCCATAATGCGAACAAGGTTCGAGAGTAACATATAATGATGCTTCCTGCAATAAATCTTTGTCCTTTACCGATTCAATGGCATTCACCTCGGCATGTGGGCCTCCGTAGGGGTCGGTAAACCCTTCCCCGATTATTTTATCGTTATGTACAATTACACATCCCACCATCGGGTTTGGAGCGGTTGTTCCCAGTCCCTTTTTGGCCAGCTCTATGCAGCGAAGGATGTATTTTTGATGTATATTCACACCGCAAAAATAGAACAATAAAAACACAAAAATGGGAGATACGGTGATTCGTGAAATTACCCCCGAAGACAATGCACAGGTGGCCCAAGTGATTCGAAAGGTTTTTGAGGATATGGGCGTGCCCAAAGTAGGTACTGCTTATGCCGACAAGTCTTTAGATGATATGTATACCAATTATAACGTTCCAAAAGCTGCATATTTTGTGGTGGAGCATGAAGGCAAAGTAATCGGCTGTGCCGGCGTCGCCAAGTTGGATAACTATGATGGCAATGTCTGTGAGCTTCAAAAAATGTACTTTTTGGAGGAAGCCCGAGGCAAAGGACTCGGCGCCAAAATGATCGGAGCTTGTTTGGACAAGGCGAAGGAATTTGGGTTTGAGGCCTGTTATCTGGAAACCATGCCCTACATGGAAGCCGCTCAAAAGTTGTATAAGAAAAATGGTTTCGAATATATAGATGCTCCCATGGGAAATACGGGCCATTATTCCTGCCCCGTTTGGATGCTTAAAAAATTGTAATGCTCCTCAAAGAAATCAAAGACATTTACCGTAAAGAGTTGGGCTCAATCTATCCCAAAGAGGAGATTGATTCCTTTTTTTATTCCTGTATTGAGCATTACCTTAATCTGCAACGATTCATTCTGGCCATTCAGCCCGGGATTGCATTGGCCAAGGAAGAAGAGCAGCCTCTTTTTGAAGCACTGTCCGAACTCAAATTGGAAAAACCCCTTCAATATATTTTGGGAACCGCCCATTTTATGGATTTAGAACTTCAGGTTGATGAAAATGTGTTGATTCCACGTCCAGAGACCGAAGAATTGGTGCAATGGATTATGTCGGACGCTGAACGGAGCCGAAGCGTCATTTCGACTACGCTCAATGACCATTCTTTGAAGATTCTTGACATCGGAACAGGAAGCGGCTGTATCGCCATTGCTTTAGCAAAGCATCTTCCTAATGCCAAAGTATTTGCTTTGGATGTGTTCGAAGGCGCATTGAACGTGGCTCGGAAGAATGCAGTGTCAAATGGAGTTGACATCACATTTTTGCATGAAGATATTCTTAACACTGAACTTGAACTTGATTTTGATATCATCGTTTCCAATCCACCCTATGTCAGGGAGTTGGAGAAGGGAGAAATTCAAAAAAATGTAAAGGATTTTGAACCCGGAACTGCATTGTTTGTTCCAGATGACGACCCTTTAGTTTTTTACAGGGCAATCATCGATTTCGCGGAAAAGCATCTTTCCGAAAAAGGAAAATTGTATTTTGAGATTAATCAATATTTGGAAGAGGAGACCCGAGCACTTTTCAATCATCGTAATTTTTCAGAAATTGAACTGCGAAAAGATATGTTTGGCAACGACAGAATGCTAAAAGCAATTAGAAAATGAGCATCCAAGATAAAATCACATCCCTGCGCAACGAGCTAAGGGAACACAACTATAAATACTACGTGCTCGATGAGCCGTCCATTTCCGATTATGAGTTTGATATGAAACTCAAGGAACTCCAAAAATTGGAAGCCGAGCATCCTGAATTTCACGACCCAACATCGCCAAGCTTGCGAGTGGGTGGGATGGTGACGAAAAACTTTGAGACCGTTCCCCATGAGCATCGGATGTATTCCTTGGATAATTCGTATTCCAAGGAGGATTTGGAAGATTGGGAGAAGCGCATCCAACGAATTTTAGGCGATGCTGAGGTGGAATTCACGTGTGAGCTAAAGTATGATGGAGCTTCTATCAGCCTTACCTACGAAAATGGATTTTTGGTGAAAGCAGTAACCCGTGGTGATGGCTTTCAAGGGGACGATGTCACCAATAATATAAAAACGATTAAGTCGGTTCCGCTGAAGTTGAAAGGCGACTATCCGTCTAAATTCGATATTAGAGGGGAAATTATCCTAACGCTCGAGGGCTTTGCCAAAATGAACGCAGAGCGTGTGGAAGCTGGTGAAGACCCCTATATGAACCCAAGGAATACGGCATCCGGAAGCTTAAAATTACAAGATAGTGCCTTGGTGGCACAGCGACCATTAGAATGTTTGTTGTACAGCATAGCCGGAGATAATTTAGGAATATCATCTCAGTTTGAGGTATTGGAAAAAGCACGTTCTTGGGGATTTAAGGTTCCTACCGTAGCCAAATTGTGCAAGTCTACTGCCGAAGTTATGCAGTTCACGGATTATTGGGCCATCCATCGGCACGAATTGCCTTACGAAACCGATGGTGTGGTGGTTAAGGTGAATAGCATCCAACAGCAGGAAGAGTTGGGCTACACCGCAAAATCCCCACGTTGGGCCATGGCCTATAAATTTAAGGCGGAACAGGCTACTACCACTTTGAACAAAATCACCTATCAAGTTGGTAGAACCGGTGCAATTACCCCTGTGGCCAATTTGGAGCCTGTATTGTTGGCAGGTACCACAGTAAAACGGGCTTCTTTGCACAATGCCGACCAAATAGCTAAAATCGATGTGCGCGAAGGCGATACGGTCTTCGTGGAAAAGGGAGGTGAAATCATTCCAAAAATCGTAGGGGTCGATTTTACCAAGCGTTCAATCGATTCGGAACCCACAAAATATATTGAAAACTGCCCAGAATGTGGTACGGAACTTATCAGAAAGGAAGGCGAAGCACAACATTTTTGTCCAAACGATATCGGTTGTCCACCTCAAATTACGGGTCGAATCCAACATTTTATTTCCAGAAAAGCAATGGATATTGAAGGTTTGGGCGGTGAAACGGTGGAGCTTCTTTTTAAACAAGGGCTAATCGGCAATTATGCCGACCTGTACATTTTGACCAAGGAACAAATCTTGCCGTTGGAACGAATGGCGGACAAATCCGCTGAAAACTTGGTGAACGGTGTTCAGGTATCTAAAGCGATTCCGTTTGAACGGGTACTTTTTGCGTTGGGGATACGATATGTTGGAGAGACGGTTGCCAAAAAACTGGCAAAAGCCTTCAAGAATATAGATGCATTAATGGCTGCTTCACAAGAGCAATTGGTGGCAGTGGACGAGATAGGGGAGCGGATTGCGGAGAGTGTGGTGAGTTTTTTCTCGGAACCCGCAAATGTGGCAATTATTGAGCGATTAAAATCATACGGACTGCAGTTTTCGTTGTCCGAGGAGCAGTTGGAAAATCAAACGGAACTATTAAAAGGGAATACGTTTGTGATTTCCGGTGTGTTCGAAACCATCAGCCGTAATGATCTTAAGAAATTGATTGAGGACAATGGGGGAAAAGTATCTTCGTCCATTTCATCAAAAACCAGCTTTTTGGTCGCTGGTGACAATATGGGGCCTAGCAAACGGACAAAGGCAGAAGGTTTGGGTGTCCCAATAATTTCGGAACAGGAGTTTTTGCAAAAACTGGAATCATGATACCCAAAACCTACGCAGAGTTTGAAGCTGCTTTAGACCAATACGCACCTCCAGTCGAGTGGTCGGAACCCTTAAAATCCCTTTGGCACGATGCGAAGGGCGATTGGGAATCGTCTCACGACATCGCTCAAGAGCTAAACTCGCAAATGGGCAGTTGGATTCATGCGTACCTGCACCGAAAAGAAGGTGATAAATGGAACGCTGGCTACTGGTACGGTAGGGCTGACAAACCTTTTCCAGAATATAGTTTGGAGGACGAATTGAAAATATTGGTAGAGGCGAATCTTTGAATAATTTGCAATCATCAACAATTCTCAGTTCGAGCAAGGTATACAGCAGTCAGTAATCGGTTTTCAGTATGCAGTCTGAAATTGGCAGTAAAAAAAAGTAAGTTAAAATTGCAATCATTGAATCATTGTCAGTTCGAGCGCAGTCGTGAACCCTTCGCCAACCGTCCTTCGACTCCGCTCAGGGCCCGGCTTAGAATGACAATATTCAGTATGCAGTGAGCAGTCAACAATAAACAATAAACAATTGCTCAATTACCAACAATCCAATCAATCCAACAATCGCCCTATCCCTTCACCCTTCACCTTTAACCCTCAACCCTCAACCTTCATCCCGTAACCCTTCACCCTTCACCCTTCAACCCTAGACCCTCAACCCTTAACCCTTAACCCGTAACCCTTCCCCCTTCAACCCTAGACCCTCAACCCTTCACCCTTCACCATTAACCCCTTCCCCTAAAACCCTCCATCAACCCAAACCCCCCATCCGTCAACTCAAACGGGGCATTGGTAAATCGGGCGGAGAAAATCTTGTGTAAAAGAACCATCTTTCCAGAAAATACCATGTTATGACTATCAAATTTGAAAAGTTGTTCTTCCTGCTTTTGTTGGTATGTGCGCTACAATCTTGCGACAATGATTCTTTGGAAGATGTAAATGGGGCGCCTATCGCCCACGGAGATACGTTTTCCGTAAAGGAAGATGTGGATGAGCAGGCCATTATCGGAACCATTGAGGCGAGCGATCCGGATGATGATAAGTTGATCTTTGAGATTAGGAGTGGGGGCAACGATCTTTTTGAAATCAGTTCGGAAGGTGAAATCTCTTTGGCGCCCGGGAAATATCTGGATTACGAAACGGTGAAGGAACATTCATTGGTTGTTATGGTTTCAGATGGCATTATTGACAGGTTCAGAGGCGTAATGGTTAAGGTAGAAGATGTCGAGGAACCTATTGAGGACAATTCTACGCCGTTTATAATCACATGGAAGACCAATATGGGCAACCAGACCCTCCACATTGGTGCGAACACAGATTACAGCTATGATTTCACTATCGATTGGGGAGATGGAACAATAGAGGAAATCGTAGAAATTGCTCCAGAGGCCTTTGAGCACACTTATGAGATAGCAGGAACTTATACCGTATCTATAAAAGGAGAATTTCCCAGCTTTTCATTTGAAGAGGATTATTCCTATGTGAAGAGCATTGATCAATGGGGCGATGTAGTATGGAAAGACCTCTCATTTGCTTTTGCACTTTGTGCAAACATGCAATATAACGCCTCTGACGTACCGGACCTTTCAAATGTTACAAGTTTAGAGGGTTTGTTTTATGGGGCCGGATTCTTCAATGCAGATTTAGGTGATTGGGATACTTCCAATATAACAAATATGGAAAGGACATTTTCGGGAAGCAAATCCTTTAATGGGGACATCAGTAGTTGGGATACTTCCAACGTAACAAATATGAGCGAAATGTTTGCAGGAACGGATGTATTTAATGCTGACATCGGTAATTGGGACACCTCAAATGTATTAGATATGAGCGGAATGTTCTTTGGAGCCTATACCTTTAACATAGATATCGGTAATTGGAACACTTCCAACGTAACGGATATGACAAATATGTTTAGGACTGCTAATTCCTTTAATGGAAATATTAATGATTGGAAAACCTCCAGTGTAACCACGATGAGCGGAATGTTCGCCCATGCAACTTCTTTTAATGGAGACCTTAGTGAGTGGAACACGACCAATGTAGCCAATATGCAAATGATGTTCAAAGGAGCCACTTCCTTTGATCAAGATTTGGGCGGTTGGGACATTGGTAGTTTAACAATGCTTGAGGATATGTTTATTGGTAGCGGTATTTCTGCGGTAAATTTGAGTAATACATTTATCGGATGGAGCAGCTATGCCGACCAAAATGATGGTCCTTCCAATATTACAGTGGGATTGGATAATTTGAGTATTTGTTTGGGAGATGGGATAAATGCACTTCAGAACCTCTTTGACAATTACCAATGGGATTACACGGGCAATTTGAATTTGGTGCAATGTAATTAATAATTGAAATAGCAATTTTTCATACTATTTGTTTTTAGATTAGACCGGGAGGGCCAAGCGCTTTCCCGTTTTTTCTTTTTTAGAAGTCAGAAGTCAGAAGTCAGAGGTCAGAGGTCAGAGGTCGGATATCTGATGTCTGAACCCTTGACAATCAACAATAAACAATTGCTCAATCACCAACAATCCAACAATCCAAAAATCGAATCATCCAACAATAGACCCGTTGTCAGTTCGAGCGCAGTCGAGAACCCTTCGCCCACCGCCCTTCGACTCCGCTCAGGGCCCGGTTTAAGAAAGACAAGAATCGGTATGCAGTAAGCAGTCAACAATAAACAATAAACAATTGCTCAATTACCAACAATCCAATCAATCCAATAATCGAATCATCCCTTCACCCTTCACCCTTTACCCTTCTCCTAGAACCTCTCCATCAACCCAAACCCCTCATCCGTCAACTCAAACGGGGCATACGTCAATTGGGGGCCAAAAACCTCGGCAGAACCCCCGAAATTGTCGCGATTAACATAAAAATTATATTGCGATGAAATTAAAACATGCACTTTTATCCATTTTTACGATTGCCCTGATCTGGTCTTGTGGTAAGGACGATTCCCCGACCACGCCTCCGGTTACGGAAGAAGAAAACAGCGTTCCGGTAATAGCCGCAAAGACCTTTACCGTGGCGGAGACCATTTCCGATACCGAGGTGATCGGTACAGTAACCGCTACCGACAAAGATGAAGACGACACCCTTACCTTTACCATTGAAGCAAACAGCGATGCCCTGTTCGAGATCACCGCAACGGGCGACCTTAGCTTGGCAAGCGGTAAAACGTTGGATGCAGCCATCAAGGAACAGCACGCCATTACGGTGAAGGTGGACGATGGAGAGGACACGGCAAGCGCTACGATTACCATAAAAGTAACTTCTGAAGAGGTGCCCGAGACCAACGAGGCACCCGAGATGCCCGACCAAGAATTTAAAGCGAACGAGGATATTGACAATGCTTATGAAATTGGCATACTTGTGGCTACCGATGCAGACGATGACCCCCTCACCTTTGAACTAAAAGAGAATGACAACGACCTGTTTATGCTCTCTGAAAGTGGCATATTGACCCTTGCCGAAGGCAAAACGCTGGATTACGAGACCGCGACCTCACACAGCATAACGGTAAGCGTTACCGATGGGGAAGAAACCGTTGAAGCTACTGTTACCATAAACGTGGAAAACGTTATCGATAGTATGTTCGAAGATCCTGCGTCTTTTGTAACTACATGGAAAACTGAAACGGATGGAGAGGAAATCCGGATTGGAAGTTGGAATCTTTACAATTATGATTTTACCATTGATTGGGGTGATGGAACTTCAGAGGATATTATTCAGGCTGATGTTTCAGGTTTTTCACATATATATGATAAAGCAGGCACCTACAAAGTAGCTATTCAGGGGGATTTTCCATATATTTATATGAATGCTCAAAGTGCTACATCTAAAAAGCTAATGAGCATAGAGCAATGGGGTGACATTTCATGGAAAAGAATGAATAACGCATTTAACAGTTGTAGCAATATGATTTACAATGCAACCGATGTCCCGAATTTATCTGACCTGACTGTGACTAATCTACTTGGTATGTTCTTAAATGCAGCTTCCTTTAATGGAGACTTGAGCGAGTGGGATGTGTCAAAAGTTACGAATATGTCAAATATGTTTGCCGGTGCGACTTCGTTTAATGGTGATATCAGTAATTGGAATGTTTCCAATGTAACCAATATGGATGCCATGTTTTTCGAGGCCTCGGCATTTGATCAAGACTTGGGCGGTTGGGAGATTGATAAAGTAAACTCAATGGCCAATATGTTCGATAGCAGTGGTATGTCCAAAGAAAACCTAAATGCCACATTGATCGGTTGGAGCAACTACGTCGATGATAATAATGGTCCAACGGGTATTACTGTCGGCATCCATAATCTGACAATTTGTGGTGAAGAGGCATTGGCTGCCATGAGTGTCCTACTTAATAAAGATTGGTTGTTTAATGGGTCCTATTCTGAACTACAACAATGCAATTGATTTTGTAGAGAAATTGATTTTCTAAATAAATTGATAAACCGGGAGGGCCAAGTGCTTTCTCGGTTTTTCTTTTTTAGAAGTCAGAAGTCAGAAGTCAGAAGTCAGAAGTCAGAAGTCGGATATCTGATGTCTGAAATCTGAACTCTGAAATCTGAAATCTGAAATCTGAACCCTTGACAATAAACAATTACTCAATTGCCAATAATTGAAAAATCCAACAATCGACTCCTTGTCAGTTCGAGCGCAGTCGAGAACGTTTTATCTTTTAACCATTAACCATTAACCATTAACCATTAACCATTAACCATTAACCATTAACCATTAACCATTAACCATTAACCATCAACCAAATCACATCCACCTAAACCGTAATGCTCACTCCGTTGGCCGATGCCTTTTTAGCAGTATCAAAATAGAAATCTATTCTACCTAGATTGATTCCGTAGCACCCCACTTGGTTCACCAGAACCGAATTGCCGTTTTGGTTGGTGCGCACATCGGGCTTGTCCAAAAAGGTATGCGTGTGTCCGCCAATGATCAAATCCGTGTGGAACGTTTTTTGTGCCAATTGGGTGTCGCAAGGCTTTTCAGGGTAATCGTAATCATAACCCAAATGCGATAGACAAATAATCAAATCGCATTGTTCTTCCTCTTTGAGTTGCTTTTCTATGTCCAGGGCAATCTCGTAGGGGTCCAAATATTGGGTTTCCTTATAGAGTTTTTTGGTCACCAATCCGTCCAGTTCAATACCAAGGCCATACACACCGATTTTAATGCCATCAACAGTATATATTTTATAAGGCTTCACGTAGCCGTCCATCACCGTGTTGGTAAAATCGTAGTTGGCGTTGATCATTTCAAAAGTGGCATTGGGCATCTGCGCGAGCAGCCCCTCGATACCGTTGTCAAAATCGTGGTTGCCTATGGTTGCCGCATCATATTTGAGCTTGCTCATCAGCTTAAATTCCAGTTCACCACCATAAAAATTAAAGTAGGGGGTTCCTTGGAAAATATCGCCGGCATCAAAAAGCAGGGTGTTCGGGTTTTCGTTTCGTATTTGCTCCACCAAAGTGGCGCGCCTCGCCACCCCGCCCAAATTTGGGTGCCTGGAGTGGGTAGAGGGGAAGGTGTCTATATGGCTGTGCACATCGTTGGTGTGCAATATGGTAATCTGTTTTTTGCCCAAGTTGGAACATGAGCTTAAACTGAGCCCGCCCAATCCAATTAAAGTGGATGCAGCGGTAGTGTTGGTGATAAAGTCCCTTCTTTTCATTAATCCATTTGTTTTATGCGGTCATCAGCAACCGCTTGTAGCGTATCCACCTTTTTAAAATAGTCTATCATTGCGTTCCGCAATAGGTAATCCGTTGGTGTTCTCGATACAATTTGGTCAAAAAAGCCAACGCTTGGCCCTCCGTTGATCAAATAATCGGAAGAGGCCACGTAGTAGTTTCGGCTTTCATCAAAAGGTTCCCCTTGAATGTTCACGGATTCCAGTGCACCGTTCTTGTCCGTAACAATCTCGATTCCGGCAACGGGGTGTCTTCTAGAAGCCTTTGCCACAAAATTGATGAGTTCACGGGTAGCGGAGCCGCTGAGTTCCACCACTTCAATATAATTTTCAAAAGGCATTACCTCGTAGGCGTTTCTGGCGCTCACATTGCCCTCGGAGATAATGGAGCGTACCCCACCGGCGTTCAACACCACAAAATCCAAGGTGTTCCCGGACCTGGAATTGAAGATAGGGGAGGCCTGCTCAAAAACAATATCCGCCATTAAGTTTCCCATGGATGAGGTACGTTCTCCATCGTTCAGCAATAGCGGTTTAGGGGCATAGGCCAAGGTGCTGTCCAGTACCTCGTTTATTCTTTTTCTGTACGGTTCCACAAAGGCTTCAATGGAATCGGTCTGGGCTATGGTGGAATCGATGGGGATTTGTTTGCCCTGTATTTCCGTTAGGTTTCCAGCATCGTTTTTGCAGGACATTAAAAAACAAAAAGTTGTAAATACAACAAATTGTTTAAAATTTAGATTGTTCACGTGCGTATCTTTGTTAAGTCGTCTTGGTAGATTATTTACCTTTGTAAAAATCGTCAAAAATATGTTTTTGAAAGGACTCCAAGACAAATTTAAGGTTAAATCGGGGCATAAATATTTAAGGGAGGAACTGGAAAGGTCTCCCAAGACTGTTGCCAGGGATAAGGGAATTACCAGTGTGGGCTGTATCGTCGATGTTGATAATTTTCAGAAAGCTGAGGCCTTTTACGAACTTATTGAGGAATTTTCGCTGAGACCGAATGCCATAAAAATCATTGGATACAAGCGAGAGTTCGATAAAAATTCCCCATACGCCATCCAAATGTTCTCGGACAAGGACCTTGGGTGGAAAGGACAGATAGAGAACAGTTATGTTCTGGAATTTTTGAGCAGGGAGTACGATATGTTGATCAATTATTACGAAGATGATAATTTAATGATGAAGTTGTTATCTGTAAAAACTCCTGCACGTCTCAAAGTAGGTTTGGCCACACAGGACCCCAAACTGAATGATTTAATCTTGAATACATCCTTGGGCGACTTTAAGTTGTTCAAAAGTGAACTGAAGAAATATTTAAAGGTCTTAAAAGAAATTTGAAGTGATGGAACAATTGATCGGAACAGGAGTAGCTTTGATAACCCCGTTCAGAGAAGATTTATCGGTAGATGTAGAAGCCTTGGAAAGAGTGGTAGAGCATAACATTCAAGGTGGTGTGGATTATTTGGTGGTGTTGGGAACAACGGCCGAATCGGCAACCCTTTCGCAGGCAGAAAAGCAGTTGGTGGTAGATGTGGTGGTGCGCGCCAATGCAGGGAGACTTCCTTTGGTACTAGGTGTAGGAGGCAACAATACCATGGCGGTGGTGAACGAGCTAAAAACATTGGATTTATCCGATTTTGATGCGATACTTTCCGTTTCACCTTATTATAACAAGCCTACACAAGAGGGCATATACCAACATTTTAAACTGATTTCAGAAGCGTCGCCCATTCCAATCGTGCTTTACAATGTACCTTCAAGAACAGGCAGCAATATGTTGCCGGCGACCACGTTGAGGTTGGCGCACGACTTCACCAATATTATTGCGATCAAAGAAGCTTGCGGCGATGCCGTTCAAATTGATAATATTATAAAAGGCAAACCAGAAGGCTTTTTGGTCATCTCTGGTGACGATTCAACGGCTTTGGCCACGGTGCTGTCAGGTGGGGCTGGTGTTATCTCGGTTTTGGGGCAGGGATTGCCATCTCTTTTTTCCGATATGATAAAATTTGGCTTGGAAGGCAATGTAAAGGAAGCTTACGCCATCCACCACAAACTATCTCCCTTAATGTCACAAATTTTTGAAGAAGGGAACCCGGCCGGCATAAAAAGTATTTTTGAAAGCAAAGGGATTTCACGGGCTACTGTGCGATTGCCATTAGTGGAAGCGACATCGGTTTTAAAGGATAAAATTGTAGCCTCTTTGGGTCAGTTGGACAAGGCCCATGTTTAAAATTCGTTAAATGTTGCCCAAATAATTGGGGATTGCCCTTCCTACCTTTTACATTTGAGTGGTAAAAAAATCTTTTTTATATCCGTTCAATATCACTAATTTTGCAAAATGTTTTTGAAAATGAGGTCAATACTCCTTTTTTGTTGTGCAGCAGTGCTTCTCGTATCCTGTAGTGAGTATCAAAAGGTACTTAAGGAAACCGATGTGAAGGCTAAATACGATATGGCCGAAAAGCTGTACGAGGAAGGTGATTATAAAAGAGCGGTTCGTTTGTTCGAGCAGATTGCGCCCCAATATGTTGGAAAACCACAAGGGGAACGCGTGATGTTCTTCTTTGCCGATAGCTACTTCAAAAATGAGGAATATTACTTGGCCGGTTATCAGTTTGAGCGCTTTATTAAGTCTTACCCACGTAGTGATAAGATTCAGGAAGCCAGTTTTTTGGGAGCAAAAAGTTATTACATGCTTTCTCCAAAGTACTCCTTAGATCAAACAGAAACTGACAAGGCACTTTTGAAATTACAGACCTTTATCAATAATTATTCCGAGTCTGAGTTTTTTGAGGAAGCCAACACAATGGCCAGGGAGTTGACCACCAAAAAGGAGAAGAAAGAAATAGAGATAGCAAAGCAATTCAATAAGTTGGGAGAATTCAATTTGCCCGTTTTGATTTCTGCAATCACTGCTTTTGATAATTTCATTACAGACAATCCAGGTTCCGTCTATCGTGAAGAAGCCATGTTTTATAGAATAGAATCGGCCACGAGATTAGCCCTGAACAGTACATTGGACAAAAAACAAGAACGATTGGAAGATGCACTTGAATCTTACAATACGTTGATGCGTTATTTTCCTGAAACGGAATTCAAGAAAAAGGCTGATGACTATGCCGAAACAATCCGTGAGGAGTTGAGTGCATACGACACTGCTTCTTTATCAAAATAAAAAATTAGCTTTTAAACCATTGCACATGCAAGATTTGAAAAACACCAAGGCCCCGGTATCCACAAAAACTCTTAATAGAAACGAGTTTGACGAAAAAACCGAAAATATTTACGAAGCTATCTCCATAGCTTCAAAAAGAGCTATCCAAATCAATTCTGAAATCAAAAAGGAATTATTGGAAAAGCTAGAAGAGTTTGCTACCTATAGCGATAGTTTGGAAGAAGTGTTCGAGAACAAAGAACAAATTGAGGTTTCCAAATTCTACGAAAAATTGCCAAAACCACATGCTTTGGCGGTACAAGAGTGGTTGGAAGATAAAATCTACTACAGGAATACAGAGAAAGACGCATAAGAAATGCTCAGCGGTAAAAATATTCTTTTGGGAGTTTCCGGGGGAATTGCCGCCTACAAGACTACATTTCTTGTTCGTTTACTGATTAAAGCTGGCGCCCAGGTCAAAGTTGTAATGACCCAGAGCGCCAGCTCTTTTGTTTCTCCACTTACACTTTCCACACTTTCAAAAAATCCAGTGTTGATGGATTTTATCAACGAGGAAGATGGAAGCTTGTCCTGGAACAACCATGTTGAGCTCGGACTTTGGGCAGACGTGATGCTGATTGCTCCCGCTACAGCCAATACCTTGTCCAAGATGGCCAATGGGACATGCGACAACCTTCTTTTAGCGACCTATTTATCGGCAAAGTGTCCAGTGTATTTTGCACCTGCCATGGATTTGGATATGTACCAGCATCCATCCAACAAAAATTCACTTGATAAATTGGAATCTTTTGGAAACGCTATCATTCCTGCCGAATCGGGAGAGCTGGCAAGTGGATTGCACGGCGAGGGACGTATGGCAGAGCCTGAGAACATAGTGGCCTTTATTCAAGAAGATTTAAAAAAAGGATTGCCACTTTCAGGGAAAAAAGTACTCATTACGGCCGGGCCTACGCAAGAGGCCATTGATCCCGTTCGTTTTTTGGGAAACCGTTCCACGGGCACCATGGGGTTTGAACTGGCCAAAAGGGCTGCAAATCTTGGCGCGAACGTAATTTTGGTCTCCGGACCCACACATTTGGACATCGAACATAATGGCATCGAATTGATTCGGGTGACGTCGGCCCAAGACATGTACGAAGCCTGTCATGAACATTACGCGAACACCGATATCGCCATATGTGCAGCTGCGGTAGCAGATTATCGTCCTAAAATAATAGCTTCTGAAAAGGTAAAGAAGCAGGAAGGTGACATGAAGATTGAGTTGGAGCGGACCCCGGATATTTTAATGTCACTTGGTGAGGTCAAAAAAAACCAATTCTTGGTCGGATTTGCCTTGGAGACCCAAAACGAGCTGGAAAACGCTAAGGGCAAGCTCAAAAGAAAAAACTTGGACGGCATTGTTCTTAATTCCTTAAAAGATGATGGCGCCGGGTTTGGCGGTAGCACAAATAAAATTACTTTCATAGATAAGAATTCGGAGATAAAAACGTTTGATTTGAAGACGAAGCCCGAAGTAGCTTCCGATATTTGGAAAGAAATCATCTCCAGGATTCATGCGTAACATAGTTTTTTCTGTTTTCTTATTGTTGTTGACCATCGGAACTTCTGCACAAGAGTTGAACTCTTCGGTGACTGTGAACTCCGACCAAGTAGGGCAGACCAATCAACAGATTTTTAGAACTTTGGAGCGTTCGCTGAACGATTTCGTGAACAAGACGAAATGGACCAACAGGACTTATCGTGAAAATGAGCGTGTCAATGCGCGGATGTTCATTACGGTAACCCAGTACGAATCGGACCGTTTTGAAGCCAATATTCAGATTCAATCCACACGACCGGTTTTTAATACCACATACGAAAGCCCTGTGTTCAACTACAAGGACAATTCATTTAACTTTCAATATCAGGAATTCCAACCTTTAGTGTACAATCCAAATAATTTTGATTCCAATTTGGTGGGGGTAATCTCTTACTACGTGTACATTATGTTGGGATTGGATGCTGATACTTTTTCCTTGGAAGGTGGAAATGATTTTTATCGTCAGGCACAGAACATAGTGACCCAGGCGCAGAGCTCCGGTTATGCTGGATGGAGTCAAGAGACGGGGGACCGCAGCCGATTTGAGTTGGTGGACAACCTATTGAGCAACTCATTCCGGGAATACCGGATTGCCATGTACAACTACCATAGAAAAGGGCTCGATATTTTGGCGGACAACAATAGCACGGGCAAACAAATCATCGCAGGAAGCCTTCGTTTGTTCGAAACACTTATTAGCCGCAGGCCCAATGCCTTCTTGATTCAGACCTTTTTTGATGCCAAGTCCGAAGAAATCCAGAATATCTTTTCGGACGGCCCAAAGGTGGACATTGTAAAACTCAAGGAAACCCTTAATAAAGTGGCTCCATTTTATTCCAGCACATGGAATGAAATAAATTACTAGTGCAGTTCTATAAAGAAATTTATCTTTACGGGTAAATTCTTCAATATTGCTAGCAAATCTATCCATCCAAAATTATGCACTCATTGATGACGTAAGTGTGTCTTTTTCCAACGGATTTACCACCATAACAGGTGAAACCGGAGCCGGAAAATCCATACTCTTGGGAGGTCTTTCCATGGTTTTGGGAAAGCGCGCCGATTTATCATCGTTAAAAAATACAGCACAAAAATGTGTGATAGAGGCCGAGTTCGATATTTCCAAATATCAGCTCAGGCCGTTTTTTGAAGAAAACGAACTGGATTACGAGGACACTACTATTTTGCGGAGGGAAATTTTGCCGAGCGGTAAATCGAGGGCATTTGTAAACGATTCCCCTGTTACTTTAGATGTGATGCGTGCCTTGGGAGACCAATTGGTGGATGTACACTCGCAGCATCAGACCATGCAGCTCACCGACAACGATTTTCAGATGAAAGTGTTGGATGCATTGGCCGATAACTCCGAAAATCTTTCGGGATATATGGATGAGCTTGAAAAGTTGCGGGCAGCGTCCAAAGAGCTTCAAAAGTTGGAAGATTTCCAGGCTGATGCCGATAAAGAACACGATTACAATAGTTTTTTGTTGAAGGAACTGGAAGATGCCAAGCTCAAGGAAGGCATGCAGGAAGAACTCGAAGAAGAGTACGAGCAATTGAGCAACGTGGAGCAGATTATGGAACAGTTGTCCGCCGGGCATCAGTTGTTGAATGACGAGCAATTGGGCATTGTAGGCCGACTTACCGATTTAAAACGGGCATTCCAGAGCTTGACTGATTTCGGGGCTGACTATAAATCCTTGTACGATAGGATTCAATCAGTTTTGATTGAAACCGATGATATTGCCTCCGAACTGGAGCAAATGCAAGAAGGTGTAGAGGCTGATCCTGAACGTTTGGAAGTAGTCAATGGGAAATTACAGCAACTCTACGACCTTCAGAAAAAGCATCATACGGATTCCGTTACGGATTTAATAGCCATTCGGGAGGAATTGGCCCAAAAGGTGGATGCGGTTGCCAATATTGAATCCAAAATCAAAGAGAAGCAACAAGAGGTCGATGCCATCACCAAAAAGGTAGATGCTTGGGCCAAAAAAATAAGTGACGGTAGAAAGACTGTCATCCCCAAATTGAACGAAAGACTTCAGGCTAATCTATCATCTTTGGGAATGTCGGCAGCGACATTTAAGATAGAGGTACATCCATCTAAATCATTCAAGACCAACGGTAAAGATGATTTGATATTTTTGTTTTCGGCAAACAAAGGCTCTAATTACGGGGAATTGAAAAAAGTGGCCTCTGGCGGGGAACTATCCCGGATTATGCTGACGATAAAATCCATTTTGGCGGAGTACGAAAACCTACCGACCATGATGTTCGATGAAATCGACACCGGGGTTTCAGGTGAAATATCCAACCGAATGGGAGAAATTATGCAACAGATGAGCAGCACCATGCAGGTGTTTTCCATTACGCATTTGCCGCAGGTGGCCTCAAAAGGAAAGTATCAGTTCAAGGTGTATAAAGAAGAAAGAATGGAAGGAACAAGCACTCACATTAAACAGCTGACTACGGACGAACGTGTACGGGAGTTGGCAGAAATGTTGGGTGGCAAGTCGTTGTCCGAATCCGCTTTGGCGCATGCTAGGGAGCTGTTACAATAAAACCACAAAGCTGCTTCCCAAACTTCAAATAGTTTAAATATCTTTGTGACACAATCAACAATAGCAATAAACTATGGCATACAATCTTTTAAAAGGTAAAAAAGGAATCATTTTTGGTGCATTGGATCCTAACTCCATTGCTTGGAAAACCGCTGAACGCGTTCACGAAGAAGGTGGCGAGTTTGTTCTAACGAATGCACCCATCGCCATGCGAATGGGTCAAATCAATGAACTGGCGGAAAAGACCAATTCAGAAATTATTCCCGCAGATGCCACTAACGAAGAGGACTTGAAAAACTTGGTGGAGAAATCCATGGAGATTTTGGGAGGAAAACTGGATTTTGTGCTCCATTCCATTGGAATGTCCGTCAATGTTAGAAAAGGAAGACATTACACCGACGAGAATTACAGTTTTACCGAGAAAGGGTGGGATGTGTCCGCATTGTCTTTCCATAAAGTTATGCAGTCACTTTATAAAGCTGAAGCGATGAACCAATGGGGGAGTATCGTAGCATTGACCTACATGGCAGCACAAAGAACATTCCCGGATTATAATGATATGGCGGACAACAAAGCTTATTTGGAGTCTGTGGCCAGAAGTTTTGGTTATTTCTTCGGAAAGGAACACAAGGTAAGGGTGAACACGATTTCCCAATCACCGACCCCGACCACAGCTGGACAGGGTGTTAAAGGCTTTGATGGGTTCATCAACTACGCGGAAAAAATGTCGCCATTGGGCAACGCCACCGCAGATGATTGCGCCAACTATACGGTATCACTTTTCTCCGATTTGACAAAAAAGGTGACCATGCAGAACTTGTTCCACGATGGTGGGTTCTCTAATACAGGTGTGAGTCAAGAAGTAATCGATGAGTTTTCGAAATAAACTTTAAAAAATATATGGGAAGCCACTCTTTTTAGGGTGGCTTTTCTGTTTGAGATGAATACATTTTTTTCCATAGTGGTACCGGTGTACAACCGGCCTGATGAAATTAGGGAACTCTTGGAAAGTCTCCAAAAACAAGACTTCCAGAAAGATTTTGAGGTGGTTATTGTTGAGGATGGGTCTTCACAAAGTTCGGAGGAAGTGGTAGATAGGTTTCAGGGTAAGTTGAATATTTCCTACTATTTCAAGAAAAATTCGGGACCTGGGGATTCCAGAAATCTTGGAATGCAACATGCCAAAGGAAATTATTTCATCATTCTGGATTCCGACTGCATCCTCCCTAAGCAATATTTGTCCGAAGTGGACAAAGAACTAACAAGGGAGTTTGTGCACTGTTTCGGTGGTCCGGATGCTGCGGACGATTCTTTCACCACCATTCAGAAAGCCATCAATTATGTAATGACGTCTTTTTTAACGACTGGAGGTATCCGTGGTGGTAAAAAGGGCATAGGTAAATTTCAGCCCCGTAGTTTTAATATGGGGATATCCAAAGAAGCATTTGAAAGGGTGGGAGGTTTCGGTCGTATACATCCTGGTGAAGACCCGGACCTGACTTTTCGTATTTGGAAGGCGGGGTTTGAAACTAGATTGCTCCCCGAGGCATTTGTGTATCATAAAAGACGTATCGACTGGAACAAATTTTATATTCAAGTCAATAAATTTGGGATGGTCCGTCCCATACTCAATAAATGGCACCCCGGAACGGCGAAGCCGACATACTGGTTTCCGACATTGTTTATGCTTGGATTGGTGGTGGCGATTCTCTTGGCCTTTGCAGGGCTTGGACTACCACTGATACTCTATATGTTCTATTTTTTGGTACTATTTTTGGATGCTTTGATAAAGAGTAAAAGTCTCATTGTCGCCTTGTTGTCCATTTTTGCCCTTATGATTCAGTTTACAGGATATGGAATAGGTTTTTTCAAGTCCACAATGTTGCTTAACTTTAGTAATAAGAACCCAGAGGAGTTGTTCCCAAAACTATTTTTCAAGAAGAAGTAAAGTGTTTAAAAAGGTATTGCACGGTCTCAACCAAAGAAAGGCAAAAGTATTTTTGCTATTTCTGATATGCTCTTTTTTTGCTTGGTTTATCAGCAATTTATCTGAAACATACGAATCCAGGGCTTATTTTACCTTAAATTACCGTAACCTTCCCGATTCTTTACTGTTGGGGGAGAATTCAAAAGACCAGATTGATGCAAAACTAAGAACAAGCGGGTTTCAATTTTTGTACTATAAGATTTTTAGAAGTCGAGTAGATATTGATGTATCCCAAGTAAAGTACCAAGATGGGAAATATGTTCTTGACGAACAGGTCCTGATTAGACAAATGGACCAACAACTGTCACAAAATATATCTTTGTTGGATTTGGACCCGAATGTGTTAGATGTAGATTTATACAAGGTCGATTCCAAGAAGATACCTATTCAGGCGAACTTGAACCTTCGACTTCAACAAAATTATATATTGGACGGAAAGGTTAAGATATCTCCTGATTCAGTTGTTGTGAAAGGACCAAAAAGTGAAATAGATACCATAAAGACCATTAAAACCTCACCTGTTCAACTCAGCAATGTGAACGAAGATTTTTCTAGCGATGTCACTTTACTTTTCCCGAAAGGGCTGGACAATAGCATATTCTCAGTGGGGCGTGCAACGGTTTTTGGCAAGGTGTCTAAATTCTCGGAAAAAGTTTTTGAAGTTTCGGTTCAGGTGCGCAATATTCCTGAAGGTTACCAAGTAAAAACGTTTCCCAACTCGGTCACCATTCTTTGCAAAGCCACGATAGAAAGATTGAAAGAGATATCCGCATCCGATTTTGAGGTGGTGGCCGATTATGGTCAATTGGATGGATCTGAGAGCAGCAAATTGTTTTTGGAAATCACAGAGAGTCCCCAAAAAGTGTACGACGTAAAGTTGGAAGAAAGGACCGTAAATTTTGTTTTGGAACAGCAATGATGATAGTTGGTCTTACAGGAGGAATTGGAAGTGGAAAGAGTACCGTGGCAAAAATGTTCTTGGACCTAGGGGTCCCGGTGTATGACTCTGACAAGGAGGCCAAGGACTTGATGGCAACATCCAAGGAGATTAAAAAGGCAATTATAAAATTGTTGGGGGACGGGGCTTACGGCGGAGAAGGCCTTAACAGGGCGTACATAGCAGATAAAGTCTTTAAGGATTCCGATTTGCTCGAAAAGCTTAACGGAATTGTCCATCCAGCGGTTAGGGAGCACTTTTTAGAGTGGGCCAAAAATCAAGAATCACCTTACGTTATTCAAGAAACCGCACTGATTTTTGAGAACCAAGCACAGGATAAATACGATTGTACCATACTTGTAACTGCGCCAGAGGATATCAGGATACAAAGGGTTGTTCGGAGAGACAATACTAGCGAACAAGCGATAAAGAACCGCATCCATAATCAACTGGAAGATGGTCAGAAAAAGAAATTGGCCCATCACGTTATAGAAAACCTAGACTTGGACAAAACCAAAGAAAAGGTTAAAGAACTACACCTCAAACTATTAGCGATAGCACCTAAATTTTAACATTTATGTTAAGTTTTGGTTAAACGCTAAAATTACTAAATGTTAAATTTTTAATTTTACATCAATGAACAAGAAGCTATTCGTTCTTCTGGTTGTTCTTATGAGCTTATCTCTTTTGGGGATAATTTTTGTGCAGGTTTATTGGATCAGAACATCCGTAAACGACAAAGAAGAACAATTCTCGAGGACAGTTACGGACATTCTGGATAAAGTAGCGAGTAGGGTGGAGAAGCGCGAGATGAAGGAATATTCGGACCGTTTAGCATCTCTTGCGGATAGTATTGGCGAGCCCAAGAGCACGCAATACAAGAATTTTTTGTTCGTGGATCGGGATTTGAATTCCGATGAAATCCTATTTTATTCCCACGGAATTCTTGAAGAAGATTACAATATAACCTCTGCGTTCTTTGATATTAATACAGGTGGCAATGAAGATACGACCACAATTAAAAACTTCACCAGCAAGCGGACCAAGGCCGTATTCAAAGAAGAATATGGATTGGATGGGAAGAGTTATAGCTTGACCCCTATACAACGCGCGGAGAAAATTGGTGGATTGAGCAGTATTGACAAAGCGGCTTGGGAAGATGTTTTTATGGAGGCGGCCAAAGCAAAGCCAATTCATAAAAGGGTGTCCAAACAAGAACTGGAATTGCTGCTCAGTCAAGAGTTGAGTAATCGGAATATTGATACCGATTACGAATATGGAGTATATAGCCAGGGTTACCCTACCAAGGTGCGTTCCAGAAAGTTCAAGTTTTCGGGTACCAAAATGTACAAGGCCCCTATTTTTAAGGATAGTGAAGGTAGGTCCAATTTCTCCCTGCTACTTACGTTCCCGAGCATGAAAAAATACATTTTCAGCTCAGTGATGGGAATGGCCCTATTGTCCTTGGTGTTTACTTTGGTAATTATGTTGGCCTATTCCAGTGCGATTTACCAGCTAATCAAGCAAAAACGTATTTCGGAAATCAAGTCAGATTTCATCAATAATATGACGCACGAGTTCAAAACGCCCATAGCGACCATTAATTTGGCAGTGGAAGCTATACGAAATCCGAAATCCATAGAGGATAAGGAAAAGGTGTTGCGTTATCTAGGCATGATTCGTGATGAAAATAAACGTATGCACGCGCAGGTGGAAAACGTACTGAGGATATCCAAATTGGAGAAAAATCAATTGGACATTAGTAAAGACCGTGTAAATATGCACGATATTATTACAGATGCCATTGCACATATAGAGCTTATTGTTCAGGATAGGGGCGGCTATGTAAATGCCCATCTTGATGCCGAACGCTCTGAGGTTTTGGCCAATGATATGCACATGACCAACGTGGTGGTAAATATTTTGGACAATGCCGTAAAGTATTCCCCAGAAACACCTAAAATAGATGTGTTTACCGAAGTGGTAAAAAATAGCATCATTATCAAAGTACAGGACCATGGTGCTGGAATGAGCAAAGCGGTCCTGAAAAAAGTATTTGAAAAATTTTACCGGGAACATACCGGCGACATACATAACGTTAAAGGCCATGGATTGGGATTGGCCTACGTAAAACGAATTATAGATGATCATCAGGGCGAGGTTTATGCAGAAAGCGAAAAGGGAAAAGGAAGTACCTTTTTTATAAAACTCCCTTTAATTTAAAAACGAACTATGGAAACAGAGAAAAAAAAGATACTATTGGTGGAGGACGATCCCAATTTTGGAATTGTTCTTAAGGATTATTTGACCATGAACGACTTTGATGTTGTTTTGGCCAAAAACGGAATGGAAGGTTTTGAAAAGTTCAAAAAGGACAATTATGATGTTTGTATTTTGGACGTAATGATGCCTTATAAGGATGGATTTACCTTAGCGAAGGAAATTCGAGAGAAAAATGAGAACGTGCCTATTATCTTTTTGACGGCCAAAACCATGAAGGAAGATGTTCTAAAGGGATATAAAGCAGGTGCGGACGATTATTTGAACAAACCGTTTGATTCTGAAGTCCTTTTAATGAAACTGAAAGCGATTCTCCAGAGAAAAGCATCCAGTTCTTTGGCCGATAGCAAACAGTTTGAGTTTGAGATTGGAAACTTCCATTTAAACTCAAAACTACGTTTCTTGAAATATAAGGAGGAGGAACCTATAAAGCTGTCTCCAAAAGAAAACGAACTGTTACGTTTATTGGCGCTTCATGAAAACGATTTGATGCCAAGAGAACTGGCATTGACCAAAATCTGGAGAGATGACAACTACTTTACTTCCAGAAGTATGGATGTTTATATCGCCAAACTAAGGAAGTATCTGAAAAAAGATGACCTAGTTGAAATATTGAATATACACGGGGAAGGATTTAGGCTTGTTGTAAAAGCTGAAAACGAGCAATAAACCAATGTCCCATATCATATAAAAAAGCCACCTTTAAAGGTGGCTTTTTTCTGCCGAAAATTCGGGGGATTTTTAATCGTTTAGTTTTTTAATGATGCTTTTCACAACCTTGGCAGGAGTTTCATCTATGGAAACCGTTATCGCCTTGGAAGGAGGTTCCAGCGTGTCAAATTGGGATTTCAACAAGTTCAAGGGCATAAAATGTCCTTTCCTTTGTTCCAATCGCGACTTTATCAATTCAAAGGAACCATCTAAATATACAAATTCCATACAATTCCCCATCCCTGCCCTTAGAAGGCTTCTATAGTTCTTTCTTAAAGCAGAGCAGGCAATGATTGCACCTTTGTTCTTGTGTTCTATAGCCAATTTATTTAGGGCGACCAACCATCCTTTCCGGTCTTCATCATTCAACGGAGATCCAGCGCTCATTTTTTTAACGTTCGCTTCAGGGTGAAAGTCATCACCATCAAAAAAGGGTCTTGAGAGCTCTTTGGAAAGTCGTTTTCCAATTTCGGTCTTACCGGAACCACTCACTCCCATAACAATTAGTACAGTTTTACCGTTAGGCATAAAGGTTGGTTTTAAGTCGGTCTGTAACCATTCTAAGTACTTCTTCTGGTTCAGCATTATAAGGTACCCACAAAATGGTTTCGTTCTTTCGCAGCCAAGTCAGTTGCCGTTTTGCAAATCGTCTTGTATTTTTTTTGATTTCCGAAATGGCAAATTCCAAAGTGCAATTACCCTCAATATATTCAAAAAGTTCCTTGTAACCAACTGTTTGTAATGCGTTCAAGTCCTTGTTTGCATAAAGGTTTTCAGCTTCTTTCAAGAGACCGGCCTCCATCATAAGATCCACTCGCGTATTTATGCGTTCGTAGATGGTTTCCCTAGAAGCATCAATCCCTATATAAAAAGACTTGAATGGCCTTGCTGCCCTTGGTTTGTCCAGAAAGGAGGAAAACGGTTTGCCGGATGCTATGCAGACTTCCAAGGCCCTTATCAACCTATGGGGATTTTCCAGGTCCACACTTTTGTAATAGTCCGGGTCTTTTTGTTTTAATTCTTTTTGAAGACTTTGTAAGCCTTCATCTTCTAATTGTTGGTTTAATCTGGAGCGTATCTCGGGGTCAACCTCTGGGAATTCATCAAGGCCCGATATAACAGCGTCCACATATAGACCGCTACCGCCGACCATAACCACCATATCTTTTTTTTGGAACAAACCATCCAGCAGGGAAAGTGCTTCCTTCTCAAAGTCACCCACAGAATAAGACTCAAAAATACTTTTATGCTGAATAAAATGATGGGGAACGGCTTCTAACTCATCTTTTGAGGGAACCGCAGTTCCAATTTCCATTTCCTTGAAAAACTGTCGGGAATCTGCGGAAATAATCTCGGTGTTGAAGTGTTTCGCCAGTTGGATTCCCAGAGCGGTCTTTCCAATGCCCGTGGGGCCAACCACTGCAAGTAATATTTTTTCGCTCATAATGGGTGTCCGCAATTATAACAATGGGTGGCATCATCCCTGTGACCTTCGACCGAGCAGTTGGGACAGGATTGGGTGTTAACATGGACCACATATCCGTTGTCGTCTTCGCCTTCACTATTCTTGTTCCTTGCAAATTCCGCCGTAACTATACCTGTAGGCACTGCTATTATTCCATAACCCAAGATCATGATCACGGTTGCCAAGAACTGTCCTAAATTACTCTGTGGAGCGATATCACCATAACCTACCGTGGTAAGCGTAACAATGGTCCAATAAATACTCTTTGGAATACTGGTAAACCCGGATTCGTCCCCTTCAACTATATACATTATGGTTCCAAGGATTACGGAAAGGATAAGAACCACGTAAATGAAAACCGCAATTTTGGTTCGACTTGCTTTTAGAGCAGATTGTAGTTGTGAGGCTTCGCCCATGAACTTTACAAGCTTTAAAATCCTAAAAATTCTTAGCAGACGAAACGCTCGTACAGCCAACAATACTTGAGATCCTGCTAAAATATAGGAGAGGTAGAGGGGAATGGTGGACAAGAAATCAATGATTCCATAAAAGCTAAACACATATTTTAATGGCTTTTTAATACTGATCAATCTCGCAATGTACTCCAAGGTAAAAAAGATGGTCACGATCCACTCTAGGGTAAGCAGTGTTTTATGGTAATGCTCATCAAAGCCATCGATACTTTCCAACATGACCAAAATAACACTGATGATGATCAGGATAAAAAGAACAATATCAAAAAACTTGCCCGATGGGGTGTCCGCTTCATAAATCACTTCATGAAGTTTACTTTTCCATTTGGCTTGTGGTTTGTATTCTTTCAATGATCAGGATGTTAATGGTATGGTTTTTAACCTATTGTTTTTTCTTAAAAATGTTTCAATGATAAAGGTTGTATTTTCGTCGCTCCGCATTGGGGTCATTATGGATTCTAAGATATGAATATTATTGATTTGATGGTTGAGTTCCACAAAGCCAAAACCCTGAAGCTTACCATTTTTTACTAAGATAAAACTGCGTTCTCCCGTTTGCCTGCCTTGATCTGTCAGGGCCACATTTTTCTCTTGTATACTGTACTTTTCAAAAGCAGAAAGCACTTTGTTGTTACAGTTTGATGCTTCCTCCGTCTCTTCAGGACCTAATCCCAAAGAGCATGGACAAAGTTCAAACTCTTCTGATATTTTGTCCAAGAAACTTTTAGCAGATTGCATTCCGTTAAAGGCCATTTTTTTGTGTTCAAGTATACGGTCCTTTTCAACCTTTAAAATGATATGGTCGCCCCCATTTTGATTAAAATCTATGGTATGGGTAAAGAGTTTCTTTTTGGAAATATGGTTATACCTTGGCTTGTTCTTTTTTTGTTCCACATATGCCTTTAAAATAGCGATAAGCTCGCTTCCTGTGGTCTGGTAGGTTACTTTCTTCGTTTCCTTTTGAAGTTTTCGTGCAATTTTACCAACGTTGGTAAAATGTTGGTTCACCCTCTTTCTGATATTCTTGGTCTTGCCCAAAAAGATGATTTCCCCGTCTTTGTCGTGCATGTAGTAAACACCTGTTTCCGAAGGTAGGTTAAAAACCATGTCTAACTGGTTCGGTGAGAGTTCTCCATGGGTCTCTTCACGGATGACTTCGGTAATAATTTTCTTGCCCGAGTCCTTGTCCAATAATAATTTAAAGAGTTTTAATGTCGCCAGTGCATCCCCATTGGCACGGTGCCTATCGCTCATGGGAATCCCCAATGAGCGCGCCAATTTTCCTAAACTATGCGATTCGGCCTCTGGAATCAATTGTTTGGACAAATCTACCGTACAAAGTGTCTTGCGTTGAAAATCATACCCTAAACGTCTAAACTCCGTTCTCAGAATTCTATAGTCGAATTGTGCATTGTGTGCTACCAAAACGGCACCTTCGGTAATTTCCACAATACGTTTGGCTACTTCATGAAATTTGGGTGCCGAACGCAACATTTTATTATTAATGCCCGTAAGTTTGGCTACAAAGGGTTGTATTTCCCGTTCTGGATTGATTAAACAGATGAATTTGTCTACCACCTGATGCCCATCAAACCTGTGGATGGCGATTTCGGTGATGCCTTCCTCATTGTATTTTCCTCCCGTGCTTTCAATGTCAAGTATCGCGTACATGGAAAATTACTGGTTATGTATAGTTTCTAGCCCCAAATATACTGCTTCCAATCCGGACCATGGTGCTACCTTCCTCAATGGCTAGCCTGTAATCGCCACTCATGCCCATGGAAAGGATGGTAATGTCGTTTAGTTTTGTTTTAAGGTCGTCGAACATGGATTTGAGTTGGGCAAATTCTCTGCGAACCTGGCTTTCATCATCTGTAAAAGTTGCCATGCCCATCAAACCTACAATTTTGATGTTCTCCATCGTCTTAAATGCATCAGACTCGATAAGTTCCTCCAGTTCTGCTTTATCCAGACCAAATTTGGTGTCCTCTTCGGCAATATGGATTTGAAGTAAACAGGGAATAACACGGTCGTGCTTTTTTGCCTGTTTGTTGATTTCTTTCAATAGGCGGGGACTATCCACCCCGTGAATCAAGGAAACAAATTCGGCCATGTATTTGACCTTGTTCCGTTGTACGTGGCCAATCATGTGCCATTCGATGTCTTTGGGCAAGTCTTCCCATTTTTGGACCATCTCCTGCACTTTATTTTCCCCAAATATGCGTTGCCCCACTTCGTAGGCTTCCAAAATATCCTTGTTGGGCTTGGTTTTGGAAACGGCGACCAAGGTAACTCCCTCGTGGAGTTCGGATTTTATTGTATTGAGATTATCTTTTATGGACATAGTGTTCTATAATTCATAAATAGCCAGCCCGCTACGGAGCTTAGGCTCAATATACGTGCTTTTTGGGGGCATTACCAAACCAGCGTCGGCAATTGCCTTGATTTCTTTAACTGTTGTCGGGACCAGGCTGAAACCCACCGCATAGCTTCCCGAATCCACCAAATCCTTCATTTGGATAAGGTTATTTTTGCCATAACCGTAGCAAATCCGCTTATCATTCCTCAGGTCTGTGATGCCCAAAATGGGCTCTAAAATGGTTTTGTACAGGATTTGGGTGTCCAACTTGCTCAAAGCATCCGTAAATTCATGGTTGGTTTGTCGGAAGTGCAAGGTGTAGAACTCTCCGCCCAAATACATGCTAAATTCATGTTTTTTGGATGGTTTGCAAAGTCCGTCCTCCCTTTTTTCTATTCTGAAATGCTCGTCCAACTGAATCAAAAACTCCTTTTTCGAATAGCCGTTCAAATCTTTGACCATTCGGTTGAACTCGAAGATTTTCATCTGTGATTCAGGAATCAAATAAGCCATAAAATAATTATAGGGCTCTTCTCCTGTGTGATTCTCATTTTCTGACATTTTTAGGTCTGCCAACAAGCTGGAAGATGCACTACGGTGATGTCCATCCGCAATATAGAGTGCATTAAGGTCTCCAAAGGCCTTTTCCAGTTTCTCAATCCCTTCGGGATAGGAGATTTTCCAAAGTTTATGGTTCACTCTGTCCGTAGTGGTGAAATCGTATTCGGGTGTCCGTTCGATTTTACGCTGAAAGATTTCATCCACCGTTTTATTATCCTCATAGGTCATTAAAACGGGCTCCGCATTAAAGCCAACGGTATGCAGGTAGTCGGCAAAAAGCTCTTCACGATCTTGAATGGTGTCCTCGTGTTTTTTGATGACATTCCTCCTGTAATCATCCACACTACAGGCGCAAAAGAAACCCAAGCTCTTAAAATCATCTTTTTCAATTTGATACAGGTAAAAGCTGGGCTCTTCGTCTTTTTGAAAGATGTTTTCCTCCAAAAACTCCAAATACCGATTGTGAACCAATCCAAACCGTTCCTTGCCCTTGATGTTCTTTTCGAACTTGAACCCAGGGTTGATGATATGCAAAAAAGAGAACGGGTTATACTGCAATACCGCTTTAAGCTCCTCTTTGGAATATTCCTCGTAGGATCTTGAAGCCACAAAAAAAGCTTTGTCCTTTGTGGGGCGAATGGCCTTAAAAGGCTTTACAATGGCCATGAAATTTGTTATCTAGTTAGTAGGGATACTTCCCTAATTATTTATTGTCGATATTTTATTTCCAAACACTTAGTATTCTTGGTCATTTCGAACGTAGTGAGAAATCTCATTTTAGATTTAAAATCATGAGATTCCTCATCGCTTCGCTCTGTCGGAACGACAACCAAGTTCTTTGAACCCTATTTGAATTGTGCGGAAACGTTTTCCGCTTTTCTGGATTCGGAATAATCGTAAAAACCTTCGCCCGATTTTACCCCCAATTTACCGGCCATAACCATGTTGACGAGTAGGGGGCAGGGAGCATATTTTGGGTTTTTGAATCCGTCGTACATCACGTTCAAAATGGAAAGGCATACATCCAGCCCAATAAAATCGGCCAACTGTAGCGGCCCCATGGGGTGCGCCATGCCCAATTTCATCACGGTGTCTATTTCTTCAACACCAGCCACGCCGTTGTACAAGGTTTCGATGGATTCGTTGATCATGGGCATCAAAATGCGATTGGCCACAAAACCGGGATAATCGTTTACTTCCGTTGGAGTTTTGCCCAATTTTTTGGATAGCTCCATTATGGTTTCCGTGACTTCATCAGAGGTACTGTATCCACGAATGATTTCTACCAACTTCATAATCGGGACTGGATTCATAAAGTGCATTCCAATTACTTTCTCTGGACGATTAGTGGCAGCACCGATTTGCGTAATGGAAATAGAGGAGGTGTTGGTCGCTAAAATGGTTTTGGCATCACAAACTTCATCCAAATCCTTGAAAATTTGGAGTTTGATGTCCAAGTTCTCTGTTGCGGCTTCAACTACTAAATCTGCGTCAGAAACACCTTCTTTGAGATTGGTATAAGTGGTAATATTGGAAAGAGTAGCTTCTTTTTTGGCCTCATCGATAACCTCTTTAGCAATCATTCGGTCCAAATTCTTGGTGATGGTAGCAACTCCTTTGTCCAAGGATGCCTGAGAAATATCCACTAAGTTGACCTTGTATCCGTTTTGGGCAAAAGCATGGGCGATTCCGTTACCCATGGTTCCAGCACCAATTACTGCGATTTGTTGCATAGTACATTGTTTACAACTGTGTCATTCGAACAAAGTCGAGATGACAACGATTAATTTTCAAAAGACTCAATAATTTGAAGAGCCACTCTTAGGGCATTGGTGCCTTGCTCCAAGCTTACGATTGGGCTAGTATCGTTGTTTATGGCGTCGGCAAAGGTTTCCAGCTCATCCAAAATGGCATTGTTGACGTCTATTTCAGGGTTTTCAAAATAGATTTGCTTTTTCTCCCCTTCGGCATTTTGAAGGATCATATCAAAATCACCGGGACTTTCCGGGGCATCCTTCATTTTCACCACTTCTACCTTTTTCTCCAAGAAATCCACCGAAATATAGGCATCACGCTGGAAGAAACGTGACTTTCGCATGTTTTTCAAAGAGATTCTGCTAGAGGTAAGGTTGGCCACACAGCCATTCTTAAACTGTATACGCGCATTGGCGATATCCGGTGATTGACTGATAACGGAGACCCCACTTGCGTTAATTTTTTCCACTTCGGACGGAACTACGCTCAAAATGGCATCGATGTCGTGAATCATCAAATCCAAGACCACAGGTACATCGGTTCCTCGTGGGTTGAATTCCGCCAACCGATGCGTTTCAATGAACATGGGATTCTCGATTTTGCCTTTCACCGCTAAAAATGCCGGGTTAAAGCGCTCCACATGCCCAACTTGGCCTTTTACATTATGCTTTTTGGAAAGCTCCAATAATTCTTCCGCTTCTTCCAGCGTATTGGTTATGGGCTTTTCTATAAAGATATGCCTCCCTTTTTCGATGGCTTTTTTGGCACAATCAAAATGGGACAATGTGGGCGTTACAATATCGACCACATCTACGGCATCTATCAAATTATTGATGTTGTCAAAATGGGTGTAGCCAAATTCTGCGGCTACTTTTTTGGCATTGATTTCATCTGGATCATAAAATCCGACAAGTTCATATTTATCGGACTGGTTTAAGAGCCTAAGGTGTATTTTTCCCAAATGTCCTGCTCCGAGGACACCAACTTTTAGCATAATACCTGTTTTGGTCAAAAATACGGATATGATGCCATTTTCCATAAATTTTTGAGAGGAACTAAGGGGATATTTTTAGGGAACTTTTTAAATTCGTGCCACCAGACCACAGACCATGAAGGATACGCTCAAACATAGGGGAATGCGCAAAAACTTGGCAGAGATTGTTGCCGCCAAGGGAGTTACGGACCAAAAAGTACTTGATGCCATAAAAACGATTCCAAGACACTTGTTTTTGGATAGTAGTTTTGAGGACCACGCGTATCAGGACAAGGCGTTCCCCATTGGGGCCGACCAGACCATTTCACAACCTTATACCGTGGCTTTTCAAACAGAATTATTGGAGGTGAAGCCGAACGCCAAGATTTTGGAAATTGGTACGGGAAGTGGGTATCAAACCGCCGTTTTAATGCATTTAAAAGCGAAAGTTTATACTATTGAACGCCAGTTGGAACTGTTCAAGACCACCAGTTTATTTTTTAATAAAATGCATTACCGCCCCAAGAAAATGATTTTTGGTGATGGTTACAATGGATTGCCTGAAGAAGCTCCTTTTGATGGTATTATCGTAACCGCCGGGGCTCCTGAAGTGCCAAGGCCTTTAATGGCCCAGCTAAAAGTAGGGGGCAGGTTGGTGATTCCCGTAGGGACGGATGAACAAATCATGACCTTGTTTGTGCGAAAGTCCGAAAAAGAGTTTGAGAAAAAAGAATTCGGTTCGTTCCGCTTTGTGCCCTTGTTGGAAGACAAAAACTAATTGTTGAAGCTCTTTTTGATCCTTGATAGGTTACGTTTGTTGTCCCTATCCTTGATAGTTTCCCGTTTATCGTACAATTTTTTACCCTTTGCCAGACCGATGTTCATTTTGGCGAGACCTCTATCATTGATAAAAACTTTAAGTGGAACAATGGTAAGTCCCGTAGTGGCCACCTCTTTTTGAAGTTTCTTTAATTCCCGTTTGTTGAGTAACAATTTACGAACGGCTTTGGGCGCGTGGTTAAAGTGACTTGCGTGACTGTATTCATCAATCTGCATGTTCACGACAAATAGTTCCCCTTTGTCATTGAACTCACAAAAGCTCTGGGAAATGGAAGCCTTGCCCAATCGTAGCGATTTTATTTCGGTACCTCCCAGAACAATGCCTGCGGTATAGGTATCCAAAATTTCGTAATCGAATCGGGCTCTTTTATTTTTTATGTTGATATTTTGTTGCATCGGGCACAAAAATATAAACTCTTTGCCAAGAAAATTGTAATGTTATGCTAGATTTTACGAATAAGTACCAAAACCAACTCATGAAAAGATTTTTTATCCCCCTGATGCTCGTTTTCGCTTTTGCTTGCAAACAAGAGCCTAAAAAAGAATTGACCGTACAAGAAATAGTGGATAATTCCATAGCTGATAGTGGAGGAAAACAGTTTAATGATCACAAAGTTTCTTTTGATTTTAGGGATATGAGTTATGCTTCCGATAATGTTGGGGGGCAGCGAGTATTCACGAGAATCTCAGCATTGGATTCAACAACTATTACAGATATCAAACGCGGCGAAGAGTTTGAACGCTATATCAACGATTCCTTGGTGATGGTTCACGATACCATGGCCGTGAAATATGCCAACTCCATCAATTCTGTGCATTATTTTGTACGATTGCCTTTTGGATTAAATGATGGTGCTGTGAACAAGGAGCTTTTGGGAAAGGAGACTATCAACAACAAAGACTATTACAAAGTAAAAGTAACATTCGACCAGCAGGGTGGAGGGGATGATTTTGAAGACACCTATCTATATTGGTTTGATAAAGAGTCTTTTAAGCCCGATTACCTTGCCTATGATTTTCACGTGAACGGGGGTGGACAACGTTTTAGAAAGGCGTATAATGAAAGATATGTCGAAGGCATTAGATTTGTAGATTACGAAAACTACAAGCCTAAAAATGAAAATACGTCCATTTTGGATATTGGAAAGTTATACAACGAAGGTGAGCTTGAACTCTTAAGTAAAGTTGAGCTCAAAAATATTGTGGTAGAATAAACCTAGTCCATTTTTAGACGAATATCGGTCGGTACCCCATCAATGATTCGTACGATGAACAGACTGGCATTGTCAGAATCATCCATTTGATCGTACTTTTCCATTCCAAGTACTTTGTTTACAAGCATTGGTGTAGTGTTGCTATGTCCTACGACCAAAACGTTTTTACCATCATTGACCAATTTGAACTCTTCCACATCAAATGTGCTGGGATCATAGTATGTAATGTCAATATCTTTTTTTACAGAAGTTGGGGCGGCTGTCATTGAAGTGCGCTCGTAATTGGTGGAATAAATGACGTCCAAAGGAATGGCATCAAAAACTTCGGCCCAACGAATGGCCCTGTCCAACCCATCTTGATTGAGCTCTGGGTCAGCATTTTCCGGGTCGGTTCTATCTTTTTCTGCATGTCTAATAAAATAGAAGGTGGAAATAATAGGATCTTCCCCAATTTTCGTATCTTTTTTGCAGCTGACTATTCCAAAGAATATAAATGCAAGTATAATTAGAGGTTTGATGGTTCGCATGGTTCTATTCAAAGTTCACGAGTGTTTTTTAGATAATTAGCCTAAAAGTAACGTTTAATTTTCATTTTCTCGTATGCCAAAATATTTGGTTTGTTTGTTTGCAATGGCAATTTACATGACAAGCTGGGGGCAAGAGCCCGTTCTGCCATCTGATTTTAGACAACATTCGTTAACACAGTTCAATGCAAGTTTATTTAATCCTACCTATGCTTTGGATTGGAACAGCCCGAACTCCTTTTCTGTTTGGACGCGCTGGCAATGGCAGACAATAGATGAAGACCCGACCACCATTTTTGCCAATTACACTCACCAGTTAAATGCCTCATCGGTAGCTTCTGCTGGGTTTTTACAGCACAACACGGGAGTTTTTCTATATACTGGAGGTAATTTGAATTTTGCCCAAGCTTTTGAATTAGGCGATGATATTCGCTTAATGGTCGGATTGAATATTTTCGCTTTTCAACAATCGGTAGCGGATGAACAGTTTTTTCAAGGGGATGAATTAGATCCAGTTTTTTTGGAGGATTACGAAGCTTTTAGGATGCAATTTTCGCCGGGATTACGATTAGCGCTGAATCGGTTTAGTGTTGGAGTGGCGTTGGAGAATGCCGTTGGGTTCAATGTGTCAGGAAACAGTGAAAATATGGATAGCTTTCAGAGTGTTACAGGGACATTGAGCAACGATTTCCCTATTGCAATATCCAAAGGTCTTGGAAATAGTTTTGTGAGACCAGTTCTTTATATAAAAACCATTCCTAATGGGGATGCCCAGTACGGACTGAACGGTCTGTTTTCCACATCTAAGTTTTGGGTTCAAGGCGGCTACAATAATTTTTATGGTCCCTCGGGAGGACTGGGCATTACTATCTCAAAAGCTTTTTCAATTGGCGGACTGATGGAATTCGGAACAGATAGTTCCCTCTCCGAAGAAGAATCAACTATAGAGATTGTTGCATCGTATCACTTTGGAAGAACAAGATCAAGAGAAAAGGTGAAGAAAAAGGAAGAATCCAATAGGCTTGAAGAAGATATTGAGAAACAAAGATTAGATAAAGAACAACGAGAACTGGAGGCAAGAAGGCGTATTGAACGTGAAAAAGATTCTTTGGCGGAAGTAAAACGTATCAAGGAACAATTGGAGCTTCAACAAGAAAAAGAGCGACTAGAGCTACAGCGCAAAAAAGATAGTATTGCACAATTGCAGAACCAAAAAGTGGTTGTGCAAGCCAACGAACGTTACGAAGAAGTAGAAAATGAAGATGGTCTAGAACCTGGATTTTATTTGATAGCCAATGTCTACGGCACCAAAAAGTATTTTGATAACTTTATGAAGATGCTGCGGGAGAAGGGTCTGGAGCCGAAATCTTTTTACAGAAGTTTCAATAAATACAATTATGTGTATTTGGATCACTACAACACCATGGAAGAGGCCAGAAAAGCCCGCGACAGTAAGTTTTTTGGCAAATACGATGAAAAACTTTGGATTTTTAGGGTGAAGGGGAATTAAAGTTGTAGTGTATGCCGTTGATTTGTAATGTTTTCAATCATCATCTTCATCAAAAAAAATATCATCATCTTCATCAAAAAAATCATCGTCATCTTCATCATAAGAATCATCGTCTATATCATGCTGATATATTTGCATTTCAATATCTGTATGGAACAATGGATTTTTGGCTAAGTTGTCAACTACTTGACGTCCAATTTCGTTTATAGCATCCTCAAAAATTTCATTATAATCAAAAGAATCGTCCCCTTCATCCATTGCATTTTCACTCAATTCAATCAGATTGTCATTCCAAGCTGTTACGTCTAAACTAAGTAAATACCGTAATACAATATCGCTATCGTTGGTCAATGTGTTATTGGAAGAAGGTTCATAATTAAGATAAATACAGGTCAAAGTAGCATCGGTCCAATAAAATTTAATAGATTTAATTTCTTTCTTAACCACAATATATCTGTGCTTTTGCAAATTTTCCAAGGATTCGGAAATACATTTAGAAAAATATTGTACTACATCTTCAGTAGTTTTTAAATCATCATAAGAAACTGACATAATTGATTTATCTCCCAAAACAAAGATGATTTTTTCATCCTCTTCTCTTTTTTCAACATCTTGAAAACCTAGTCTTGGTGCATCGTTTATAAAATTTTCTTCCAATGATGCGAAATCTATATTGGTTTTATCATATTCCAACCCCAAATCTAGAAGGTTTCTAAAATAGTCTGTGTTGGACGCAGATGAATTGGCGAAAATTTTCCCGTTAGAAAAAACTATCGCCAAAGTGACGGGAATAGGATAATCTGTTGGAAATAATTCCTGTGCTATAAATTTTTCTTTGAAGGTTTTGAAGATAGATGCTAAGTTCATGCTTTTCGATTTGGTTAAGCTAAAAATAGGTTTTCGAGCCACACGAAGGGTGATAAGATTGATAAATGAGGTGTTTGAATTGACGGATGGTAGGTTTCAATTGACGGAAGGAATCAGCATTCCCAAATATAGATTGGGTTTTTAGAAGAAAGAATCAATTATAAAAACTGGCTTTACCTGAAGGAGTGCAGTTTTTTAATCTTATGAAAGGGTATGTTGTAAGTGAAAAGGTTTACTTTTTAAGCTCCTGTTTCACCAAATATTCTAAATAGTTAATGGTGTTGACCAAATACTTTCGGTCCTGGGTCATGGTGCTCATGGACACGGAACCCTGAACCATGGTAAACAGTTGCTTGGCAAATTGTAATGGAGGAACGGGAAGTTTGATTTCGTTTTGTTTGGCACCATTTTCAAGGACTAGGGCAATCTTGCCTTCAATTTCTTTGATGGTTTCCCTAACAGCAGCTGCTAAAAGTTTATTGTTTCCTTGGGCGTCCACTCCTACGTTCAATAATGGACAACCACCCATGGGAAGGGTGAAAACGTCGTACTGCTTATAAAAATTCAACAGGGAATATAATTTGGCCAATGCTTCATGTCCCGTTTCTAGTTTTTCATCAATTGCTAGCAGCAACATATTTCGATTGTGTTCAAAAGCTGACAGCGCTAGAGCTTCCTTGTTCTCAAAATTACCATAAATGGCTCCTTTGGTAAGCCCTGTGGCTTCAGTAAGGTCGCTCATACTTGTACCTATATAACCGTGCTTGTTGAAAATAGGAGCTACGGTTTCTATAATGTACGCGGTGGTCCGTTCTGCTTTCTTGGTCATTCTTAGGTTGCTGTTGGTCGAAACTAAGATATAAAAAATCAAATACCCTTTGGTATCAAAACAGTCGAAAGCCTGTATTTTAACATGTTTCTAGGCTTTTTGACAAAAAAGTCCTTGTTGAAAAGTAATTTTTTAGCAGAAGTTTGAAAGAACTTGGTTTTGTTTGAGGCTAAGACCAAACTTTTCTCAGGAAGTTGATAAAGTTCTGGTTCATAATTTTTTCAATATCAGAGCTTGTGTAACCTCTCTTCGTCAACATGTTTGGAACTTTTTTAAGGTCAGCTATGGTATCCATGTCCCACGGACTCTGTTCTTTTCCAAAGGCACCGTCCAAATCGGTTCCAATACCAACATGGTTGGTGTTTCCTGCCAATTGGCAAATGTGATCCATATTATCAACGGCAATTTCCAGTGTTACGTTCATTTCTTTAGGGGTGGATTGCCCACGTACCCAGTTGGGAACCATCATCCATGCATCCAAGGCAACGCCGATTACAGCATCTCTGTTGATAAGTTCCTTAATCTGCTCATCAGAAAACTGCCGATTATGGTCTACTATTTTTCTGCAGTTATTATGACTGGCCCAAACAGGTCCATTGTAGACATCCATGGTTTCCCAAAAGCTTTTATCGCAAAGGTGGGTGGCATCCAAGATAATGTTGAGTTCCTCCACTTTTTTGAGTAAATCCCTTCCTTTTTGACCAATTCCTCCCACCGAATCCGTCCCATGAGCGTAAATTCCGGGGCCATAATGGGCAGGTCCGATGGCCCTGAGTCCTGATTCGTATGACTTTTCCAAATAATCCAGGTCTATTATGGAGTCTGCTCCTTCTAAGCTTAGAATGTATCCAACAGGTTTTTTAGGCATATCGCTCTTCCAAAGTTTAAGGTGTGATTCCAGCCCTTCAATATCCTTAATTTGAACCATTTCTCCGGCAGCTTCCATGGTTTTGTACCATGCAAGTTGACCCTGTGTCTGCGCCCATGCCTGATGCTGGGAGTGCCAACCGGGAAGCGTACTGTCCTTTTCTACAAAGCGTGCAATTTGAGTAGCCATGCAGAGGCCAATGTTCCCTTCTCGCATAGCAGGCAAAGATACCGTGTTCTTGCCACGATCAGGCTTATCGGACATGCCTTGCTCGCGCTCTCTTATCTCGGAAACAGAAAGTCTAATGTCTCTGTTCCATTCGAGGGCGTTCATGGCAAGGTCGAGATGGGCATCGAATATAAACATGAAAGGGTAGTGTTATTTGTGAAGTTCAAAAATGGCTTCAATCTCAACGGCAATATTTCCAGGAAGCATCATGCCAACGGCACTTCGTGCACCAATGCCATGCTCTTTTCCAAAAATATCAGCCATCAATTCACTAAAACCATTGATTACGTAAGGTTGTTTGCCAAAGTCTGGGGTGCAATTTACCATTCCCAAAACTTTTACTATTCTTTTGATCTTGTCCAAACTTCCATAATGAGTTGTGATGGTGGATAACATGGTCAACCCTACCTGGCGAGCCGCTAGTTTTGCTTGGTCTTCATTGAGGTCGTCTCCGGCACGCCCCGTCATAAGGGAGCCATCTAAATTCACAGGTCCTTGACCGGATACGTACAAAAAGTTGTCGACAACCAAAACAGGTCGGTAAACGCCAGCGGGTGGTGGCGCAGGTGGTAATTGAAGGTTGAGTTCCTCCATTCGTTTTGAGGGTGATTTTTCCATAAATTTTATTGCTAGATTATACTATTGATTGCTAAAACGCCCAATAATCCCATAACACCAACCAAAGTTTCCATAACGGTCCAAGAAGAAAGCGTTTCTTTTACCGAAAGGTTGAAATACTCCTTAAACATCCAAAATCCGGTATCGTTGACATGTGAAAGCATTAAACTTCCCGAACCAATGGCTAAAACCATTAATTCTGGACTTGTCCCGGTACCTGAAGCGAGTGGGAGTACAATACCTGCAGCGGTGAGGCCGGCTACGGTTGCCGATCCCACACTAACGCGGATGGCGGTAGCGATGAGCCAGGCCAGCACCAAAGGCGAGATACTGGAACCCTTTAAACTATCAGCGATATAGTCACTTACTTGACTGTCTATTAAAACCTCTTTTAATGCCCCTGCCCCGGCAATGATCAACAGAATCATGGTGATACTGGAAACGGAGGCGGACAAGGAATCCATAATTTTACTCATTTCTTTTCCTTTTGCCAATCCCAAGGAGTAGATGGCGATGAGCACAGAAATCAATAAAGCGATAACTGGGTTGCCAATGAAGCCTAGGATATTTCTGAGTACGCCATCCTCTAAAAATTGTTCGGCCGCGATGCCCACTCCAATAAAGATGATAGGGGAAAGGGCTGTCAAAATACTAACGGCTGTCGACGGCAGTTCTTCCTCGGGTATAGGTTCGGCATTGTAAAACTCCTTCAATGGCTTGGCTTCAATCTTTTTTAGGGTTCGAGCGAACAACGGTCCCGCAACAATAATGGCGGGAACGGCTACAATAAGGCCGTACATTAATGTTTTTCCAATATCCGCGTTGAACATGGCGGCTATAGCCGTTGGAGCTGGATGGGGAGGAAGATATCCATGTGTCACAGATAAAGAGGTGAGCATGGGCAATCCCACATAAAGCAAGGGTAATCCAGTTGAAAATGCCACGGTAAATACCAAGGGTATCAAAATAACAAAGCCCACGGAGTAGAACATCGGGATACCCACTATAAACCCTGTGACCACCATGGCCCATTGTACATGTTTTACACCAAACCTGGCTACCAATTGCGTCGTGATTTGTTGGGCGGCACCACTATCGGCCACCAATTTCCCCAACATGGCCCCAAGCCCCAAAATAAGGACCAGAAAACCTAATGTATTGCCAATTCCCCGTTGTATGGATTGGACTAAATTGCTCAATTCCATTCCTTGGAAAATGCCAACAAACAGACATACAATGATAAAAGAAAGAAAGGCATTGAGTTTAAATTTTGCGATGAGCAAGAACAGCAGTAAGATGCCTAGTACGGCAATGATTAGTGGCATATTTAGGATATGGTTTTGAGCTAAAATAAGGATTTAAATGTAATAGCATTCAAAAGTTGTAGATTTCTAAAATTTTGATCAAAAAATATGATATAAATAAAAATCTCCTCCCAAAATGTTAGGGGAGAGGATTTTTTGACTGAAACTTATTTGTAGAATTACTCTACCAATTCATCTTGATTTCTAAATACCAATTGATCATCAAAGGAATCCAAAAGTACAATGCTGTCGGAGGTTATTTTTCCTGACAACAACTCTTTGGACAAGTTGTTCAATACCTCTTTCTGAATCAATCGTTTTACAGGTCGTGCACCGTATTGCGGGTCGAAACCTTTTGCAGCCAAATATGTAATGGCTTCTTCGGTGGCATCGAGGGTAATGTTCTGCTTGGCCAACATTCTTTTCAAGTTTTCCAACTGCAGTCCTACAATGTCCTTGATGTCCGATTTGCTCAATGGTGCGAACATGATGATGTCATCAATACGGTTGAGGAACTCCGGTCTTATCGTTTTACGTAATAACCCCAAAACTTCTACCCGGGCTGCCTCTGAAGCACTTTCCACATCTACAGCATCTTCAAACTTCTCCTGAATGATGTGGCTTCCCATATTGCTCGTCATGATAATGATGGAGTTTTTGAAGTCTGCCACGCGACCTTTGTTATCGGTCAATCTACCTTCATCCAACACCTGTAACAGTATGTTGAAGGTATCAGGGTGTGCTTTTTCAATCTCATCCAGCAAGATGACGGAATAGGGTTTGCGCCTTACTGCTTCTGTCAACTGACCGCCTTCATCGTAACCTACATACCCTGGAGGTGCCCCCACCAATCTGCTCACGGAGTGACGTTCTTGGTACTCGCTCATATCAATCCGTGTGATGGCGTTTTCATCATCGAACAGATAGGCGGCCAAGGTTTTGGCCAACTCGGTCTTACCTACACCTGTTGTACCCAAGAATAGGAAGGAACCTATCGGCTTCTTGGCATCCTGTAACCCGGCCCTGCTTCTTCGAATGGCGTCGGATACGGCAATAATCGCCTCGTCCTGACCAACCACACGTTTATGCAGTACATCTTCCAATTTCAAGAGCTTTTCGCGTTCGCTCTGCATCATCTTGTTTACCGGAATTCCGGTCCACTTGGCGACCACTTCGGCAATGTCCTCATAAGTGACTTCCTCTTTGATCAACGTGCCCGCAGTTTGCTGCTCTGCCAACTCATCTTGGAGTTTTTCCAATCGTTGTTGGGCTTCTTTTATCTTCCCGTAGCGTAACTCTGCCACTTTACCGTAGTCGCCGTTTCGCTCAGCGCGCTCGGCCTCAATTTTATAGTTTTCAATATCCTCTTTTGTTTTTTGGATATTGTCCACTACGGTTTTCTCGCTTTCCCATTTGGCAAAGATTTCGTTTCGCTCTTCCTTAAGGTTGGCGAGATCCAAGTTCAAGGTTTTTAATTTAGATGTATCGTTTTCCCTTTTGATGGCCTCCAACTCAATTTCCAACTGCATTATTCTACGGTCGAGCACATCCAATTCCTCGGGTTTGGAGTTGATTTCCATGCGAAGTTTGGAAGCTGCCTCGTCCATAAGGTCGATGGCCTTATCGGGCAAGAACCTGTTGGTGATGTAGCGTTGTGACAACTCCACGGCACCGATTACAGCTTCGTCTTTGATACGGACTTTGTGGTGTGCTTCATATTTTTCCTTGATTCCCCTAAGGATGGAAATGGCACTCTCGGTATCGGGCTCATCTACCAAAACTTTTTGGAACCTACGCTCCAAGGCTTTGTCCTTTTCAAAATATTTTTGGTACTCGTCCAAAGTAGTGGCACCAATAGCTCTTAATTCACCACGGGCCAAAGCAGGTTTCAGGATGTTTGCGGCATCCATCGCACCTTGTCCGCCACCGGCACCGACGAGCGTGTGAATCTCATCAATAAATAGAACGATGTTCCCATCCGATGAGGTTACCTCTTTGATTACGGCTTTTAGACGCTCCTCAAACTCACCTTTGTATTTGGCACCTGCGATAAGTGCACCCATATCCAAAGAATAAATGACTTTGTCCTTCAAGTTTTCGGGAACGTCCCCTTGAATGATTCGGTGTGCCAGACCTTCGGCAATGGCTGTTTTACCCACACCGGGCTCACCTACCAACATCGGGTTGTTCTTAGTACGTCTGGACAAAATCTGCAATACCCTACGAATTTCCTCGTCACGCCCTATTACGGGGTCCAGTTTGCCACTATCGGCCATCTGGTTAAGGTTGTTCGCATATTTATCCAAGGAATTATAGGTTTCCTCTGCGCTTTGAGAGGTTACCTTACCGCCTTTGCGCAGTTCTTCGATGGCTGCTTTCAAATCTTTTTCGGTCACGCCTTGATCCTTTAGGATTTGGGCGATTTTGCTTTTGGATTTGAAAATAGCGAGTAATAAATGCTCAACGGAAACATACTCATCACCCATGTTTTTGGCCACGATGCTCGCTTCGTTGACCGTTTTTCCAGCTTCTCTGGAAAGCATGATTTCACCTCCCGATACTTTTGAAAAGCTCTGGAGTTCCTTGTCCAATATTTGGTTGAGGAGGTTGGTGTTGACGTTCAGTTTCTTCAATATGAAAGGCAACACGTTTTCATCGACCTCGGCAATAGCCTTGAACAAGTGTTCGTTCTCGATTTGTTGATGCCCAAATTCTTGGGCCAATTGCTGGGCCTTTTGAATGGCTTCTTGTGATTTTATAGTAAAATTATTAAAGTTCATTGTCGTTGTTTTTCTCTTTAAAGTCAACAACCTTACCAATACGTTATCACCGTCAAAATGTCCGTTAAAACCAGAAACAGCAAGACATTTAGTCAGTTGTAAGCTTTTTGTTTGCTCACGACTTATCCAGTAAATTTGTATTATGGGAATATTTGACAGTGTTTTTGGAAAGAAGGCGGGAACAAAGAAAGAAAGGAAAGAGTTGCCGTGGATTCAATTGGAGTCCATAGCTCAATTGGAAACGATTGTGGAAAGCTCAAATAATAAACCCCAGGTTATTTATAAGCACTCTAGCACTTGCGGTATCAGTAGGATGGTATTGAATATGTTTACCGAATCTTATAACATGGATTTGGATATAGACCTTTATTTTTTAACGATACAGCATCATAGAGATGTGTCCAATAGAATCGAAGATAAGTTTGAAGTTCGGCACGAATCCCCCCAATTATTGGTGATTAAAAAAGGAGAAGTGGTCTTTCATACTTCGCATGGTGCCATTTCAGATACGGACTTTACCAAGTATTTATAGTAAAAGGAACATATGTAAGTTCGAGCGCAGTCGAGAACTTAGGACATCTCGACTGCGCTCGATGTGACACAATCCTTTAGTTGAATTGATATTTTGAAACGATACTCTTGAGTCGCAATTTAAGGTCCTCACCGGCATCGTAAACCATTTGTTCGTTGGAAGGAAAGGGAACTTCCCTTGCGTTCAAGTATAGCATTAAGTCATCTTCCAAAGCTCTTTTATCACCTTGATAATTGGCGAAAATATGCTCGAACAGGAATTCGCTTGATAGAGGGTAAGAGTTGATTACCTGTCCATCTCTTAAATTCGTAAAACTGACTTTTGCCCCGATTCTGGCACTTTTTGTTTGGGTAAACTGGAACAACTTACAGGTCACGGTTCGCATCTTGTCCACTTTAATTTTGTTGCCCAAACTGTCTTTGACCACATTGCCATCACGGTCTAGAAGATATTCCCAACCATCTTTGATTTGTCTTTCTTTGATAACTTGTGTTTCGTTGATTCGTTCTGGCGACACGTTGATTTCCATAAAATCAAGGTTCATCGCATAATCATATTTTACATTGGCCAACGGATTGGTATGGTATTGTAGCCAGAAGTTATCAATTCCAAAGGCATTAAAATCCAGCAATTCCGCCTCCAAACGTTCTGGAATTATCTGTTGTGTTTGATTTGCAATATCCACCCTTACAAATTCGAGCCCCTTGTTATAGGCTTCATCCATTTTTGACACGGTTTCCCTGTAGCCTGGATTTATTTCCTGTAAATATTTTAAATCGTCATAAGCCGCTCTATAATCTGCTTTGTATTTGGCAGATGCCAATAGGTTCGAGGCATTTTGGTACAAATGTTCGGAAAGATTATCCTTGGTGTTCAAAATTTGATTGTCATAGTTTACAAATTTGAACTCGGCCTGTCTCCCCTCATCATTAATATACAATGGCAGCAATGGACGTATACGTTGTTGAATCTGCTTTAACTGTAAATATTTATTGTAGATGGTCTCCAAATTGGCCGGGTTTCCATCATTTTGAAGAAAGGCAATTTCCTGTTGTTCCCTTGCAGCATTCTTGGCAAAAGCCTCTTCCAGTAGCAATATGTATTCCTGATGCCCTTTTTTGGTCTTGTTTTCCGCAAGGTTTTTAATGGCCTTGTTCATGGCAGTCCCATAGTTGCCCGTGTTTAGGGCCTCTTGGGTTTTCTTGACACCGCCGCATGCAGCAAGAACTAAAACTGTGGTTAAGAGTAAAAGTTTTTTCATTAGGGTCAACTTTATGGTTGTTATGTGGAATTCAATAGCTGTGCCAAAAATCCTCTTCCTATAAACGAAAAAGGGGTGATTGTAGTATATTTTTAATAAAAACCCTTTTGAAATGGCGGACTGTACAAGATTTAACTTTTTCACAGAATTGTTAATTGTCGTTTAATAAAATAATGTTCCAACACTATTTTTATAGATGGAAATCCCCTTTCAATTCGTAATTTTACGCCCTTAATTAAACAATGGGCAACATGCAACGAGACCAGAAGATTTTTGAACTTATAACGCAAGAGAAAGAAAGACAGTTGGAGGGTATTGAACTGATAGCTTCCGAAAACTTTGTAAGTCCGCAGGTAATGGAAGCTGCTGGCTCCGTACTTACGAACAAATATGCCGAAGGATATCCTGGAAAGCGTTATTATGGAGGTTGCGAAGTTGTGGACCAAGTTGAGCAGTTGGCCATTGACCGTGCCAAGGAGCTTTTTGGAGCTGAATATGCGAACGTGCAGCCGCATTCTGGCTCACAGGCCAATGCATCGGTTTACCACGCTTGTCTTAATGCAGGGGATAAAATTTTAGGTTTCGATTTGTCCCATGGAGGGCATTTGACCCACGGTTCACCCGTAAATTTCTCTGGGAAATTATATAATCCTGTTTTTTATGGGGTTGATGAGGAGACTGGCATGTTGAACTACGACAAAATTCAGGAGATTGCGGACAAGGAAAAGCCCAAATTGATCATTGCCGGTGCATCCGCTTACTCAAGGGATATGGATTTTAAACGATTCCGTGAGATTGCCGATAGTGTTGGAGCTATTTTGTTGGCCGATATTTCGCACCCTGCAGGTTTGATTGCCAAAGGTATTTTGAACGATCCTATTCCGCATTGTCACATTGTTACCACCACCACGCACAAAACTCTGCGTGGCCCACGTGGAGGTCTTATTTTGATGGGAGAGAATTTCGACAATCCATTTGGCATCAAACTAAAGAACGGCAACCTGAGAAAAATGTCAGCTTTATTGGATTTGGCGGTGTTCCCGGGTAATCAAGGAGGACCGTTGGAGCACATCATCGCAGCCAAGGCCATTGCCTTTGGCGAAGCACTTACAGATGAATACTTACACTATATGGTTCAGGTGAAAAAGAATGCAGCTGCCATGGCCAAAGCGTTTATGGACAGGGATTACAAAGTAATTTCTGGGGGTACCGATAACCATATGATGTTGATCGATCTTCGAAACAAGGATATTTCGGGTAAAGAAGCAGAAGAGGTACTGGTGAAGGCTGATATTACGGCCAACAAGAACATGGTGCCTTTTGATGATAAATCGCCATTTATCACCTCTGGAATCCGTTTTGGTACTTCGGCCATTACCACTAGAGGTCTCAAGGAAGCGGATATGGACACTGTTGTGGGCTTTATTGATGAAATCATCACCGATGCAGGGAATGAGAAGAAGGTAGCCGAAATAAAACAAAAGGTCAACGACTTGATGAAATCGCGACCTTTGTTCAGTGCTTAGTATTTGCTAGTGGAATATTATTCGAAAAGGAATATGCTTTCCTCGTAAAATCTCTTTTGGTGGAGGGAATATATCAAGGCTTCATGCTCTTGGTTCCCTTTATCAAAATATAGCCCCCAGTAATTATCATAGCTGGTCTCTATATTTACCTTGAAAGGGTCGTCTTGTATGGATGTGTCCTCAAAAACGGGTACAAAAATTTCATAAGGCATTTCAGTCAATCCTTTGGTAAAATAAACAAAGTGTTTGCCGACTAATGTCAATATATTGCTTGCATGCTCGGGAATACTATGTCTGTACAATCTTGAAATGATTATTGAAGTATCTTTAAAATGCATCGAAAGCTCCATAATATCAGTTGGATAGGCGCTCTTTTGGTTAAGCACTTGAAGTGCTTTGTTAAGAGATGAAGAAATGTTGGAACGGCTTTCTTCGGCAAAGTTATACCCGCCCCAATCGCCATTGTTGAAATGCCTTAAGCATTCGGCAATCCCAAAATTGTGAAACAAATCTATAATAAGATCGGTTCTATTGTTTAGGGAATCGTGTTTGCACTTTACTTTTGCAGTCGCAAAAAAATACTTTTCCAGAACTCTAAGAAAATCGTCCAGTCCATCTGTGGCCTCATAGGTTTTTGGACCAGCGTACTTATAATTTTTTTTTGATCTATTTGAAGATGACATGTGGTGTTGATTGAATTCTTATATTCTTTCAACATAAAGTTAGGATGAATCTTTTGCATGGGATTACAGATTATCCTTAAAAATTCTGGGGATTTCCCCTTGTTTGTAAGATTTTTTTGAAAAAAAAATTAAAAATGAACGACAAAATTGGGTTGCGGTCCCTTTTATGGAAAGTGATCACTAAATAAAACCTCTGTTTTTTGCGGCCAATATAAGGGCTAGGTCATTTTCGTTCTCTGTTCCGAATAGCGTCTTTAAATGGCGTTTTCTATTCTCAATGGAAGAGGGGGAAAGTCTGATGAATTTTTCAAGATCTTTGTTCTTGGTTCCTTTGGACAAATGATACAATATCTGTTTATCCTTTTCATCAATTTCTATGTCATTGGCCATTTTCTTTCTAATGGCACCAAGAGCTTTTGAAGAATAATAAGGTGGGTCGAGCATTATGGTCTTGACCGCATCTTCAAGTGTTTTGGGGTCAATATCAGTCTTTACCAAATACCCGTCCGGATCAACTGATTTTAAGATACTGTTTATTCTAAAATTATCGCTAAAAGAGGACATGAAAACGATTTTGCTACTTGGCACGATCTTACGCGCCAAAATACCCAAATCTTCACCTGTGTAGGGTTGATCTTCGTTCGGGGCGAACAATTGTACATCCAAGAACAAAATATCATACTGAAAAGTATTCACTGAATCCTCGATAAGCTTTTTGCCAGCATGATAGGAAGTAGCCGTATCCACAATAATGTTGTAGCCGTCAAAATTAATGCTCTCCAGTATAAATTTATACCCGAGCATCGTCATTTCGTGGTCGTCTATAGCCAATATTCTCAGTGTTTTCATGGTAGGTTCTATTATTGTATCTGGGGAACTAAGCATTTATTAATTTAGGTTCTTCAGGTGTTTTTACATCCGTGTATTTCGCGGGGATTAAAATTTTAATAGAAGTTCCCTGGCCCCTTTTACTGTCAATATCCAGAGTTCCTTTTATTTTTTTGACCCTTGAAACAATATTTCTAAGGCCAATTCCTTTTTTCTTTTTGTTTACATCAAACCCAACACCATCATCTGTAATAATCAACCTTAACTTATCGTCCATAGCATGGAACGATATGGTAACATGTTGACTTTTGGCATGTTTGACACAGTTTTTCAGCGATTCTTGAATAATCCTGTAAGCATTGATCTTAATGTCCCCCAATAAATCGTCCCAATGTATTTCAGGGTCATAAGTAAACGGACACGTAATGCCCGAAGATTTTTCAATCTCCACGATCATGTTTTCAAGAGACACAATAAAATTATGAAATTTTTTGTACGCTGCATGGTTCAGTTCGTGTGAAATGGTTCTGATTTCTTCCTCCAGCTCTTGCAGTTTTTCGATAAGACCAGCTCGCTGCTGTATGGAAGCCGGGTCATCACGTTCGTTGAGTCCACTTAAAATGAGGCGTATTCCCAGCATTTCACCCAATATCCCGTCGTGGAGTTCTTCGGAAATCCGTTTTTGCTCCAATTGCTTTCCTTCCTCGAACTTACCTTGTTGAGAAAGTAGGAGGTTGTAAATTTCTTGGTTGCTTTCCTGTTGTCTTTGTTTAAATTTTAATTGATTGTTGTTTACGTACAACGAAACCATGAGCATGAACCCTATCCCGAAGATAATCAGTAATATAGCGGAGTATACCCACACCTGCTTTTCTTTGGTAAGGATTTGGTTTTCCTCGATAATTTCGTCCGTTTCCAATCGTATTCGTGCAAATTTGTCCCTTTTGGTACGCTCTTCCTCGCTTACGGCTTCATTTAATTGATAGTATTCTTCGGCATAGGCAGATGCTTTGGTGTTATCAAGCTTCGTCAGTAATTTTAGTGCATCCAACGAACGGTCGTTGTTGTAGGTTTCCCGCGCTATAGCGTAGGATTCATTGGCCTGTGCAATGGCCTGTGCTGTATCTCCTTTGGAAGCCAATACTTCAGCATAGTAGTAATGGAGCCTTGCCTTGTCATAGAGATCCCCGTTTTTGGTGTTGATGGTGAATGCTTCGTTTAATAATTTTTCAGCCTGTTCTGTGTCGCTCTCTATTTGAAGGATTGAAAAGGCTAAGCTTCCTAAAGCTTTTTCATAAATGCCAGGAGATTCATTTTTTAAATTTTTATCGTCGAGTAATTCTTGGTATGCTTGTCTTGACTTTAAATAATCACCAGAATTAAGGTGTATACTGGCAATATTATTTTGAATCCTCCATAAGAGTTCTGCATTATCTGCCCTATCGGATTTCATCAAATATTCCCGAGCCTTATTATAAGAAGCTATTGACTTTTCTTTGTCGCCCATACCATTAGCTAAAACCCCCATCATGTTATAGGAACTATACAGTCTGTAATCATCATTTAATTCATCAAAAATTTTAATGGCCCCAGTTGCACTGATTTCACCACCTAGGTAGTCTTTGTAAGAATCTTGTACTCTTGCCATATTGTAAAGCATACGGCCCTTTAATGATTGAGAAGTGGAATCTAAGGGTAAAGCTTCAAAACTTGCCAAAGCTCTTCGATAGTTATAAAAAGCGCTGTCCATTATTCCGTGGGATTGCAAAAAAATTGCTAAATCCCAGTGGGAATAACCAAGCATTCTGTCGACACCAATATCTTCAGATAATTTTAATAATTTAGCATTCGATTGTCTGAATCCTGAGGAATCTTTAAGACTCATATAAGCTAATGAAATTGTAGATAGCTGTTCGAGCTTAAGAGTATCCGAAGATAGTCCCATTATTAAAACTTCCGCGTCTTTTAAATGAGCTTTTCTGTCTTCAAGAGATAACTCTTTGGATGTTTTGGCAATTTTAACCAATTCCTGAATGGAGTCTAATTCTGCGTTGAAAATTTTTTCATCCTCGTGTTTCTGATTAGAACATCCAAAAAGAATTAGCAGTAATAGTATTAAAGTTCCGTTTTTCAAATTGATTTGGTTCGTTTATATACTCAAGTTAACAAAAAAAGCCCCAAATCTTTAAAGTTTAGGGCTGAGTTGTATGTTCAATGTTAAATTAAAGTTCGCGACTATCGTTGACAGTTTGCTCTAACCTGATCGCGCTGTGTTTTAAAAATCCGATATGAACTCGGTTTTTAAGCAACTTTTTTTGATAACGTTTTAATTGATCATCTTGATGTAAAGGCACAATCTTATTAGGTGTTAAAGATTCATCCTTTTGATAAAAAAGTGCAACTGACAAAATGGATATTGAAACTATATTTCTTAATAAGCTGGTTGTAGTTTCTAGTGACATTGTATACTATTCATTATCCCCTCGTGCATCAGGAGCAGTGTCATCATCATCCGTTGCATTTTGATCTACTGTCAATTGCTCGAACATAGCTTCGGTATCCTGTACATCTGTTTCGGCTTCACAAGAGTAGAATCCAACTGTTAATAATGCCACTGCTAAAATGCTAAGTACTTTTTTCATAATGATAGGTTTTGGTATGAATATTAAGTTTATGCAGCTAAAGTACAGGGCATTTTAAGCCAAGTTGGTATATATCCAAAGGGAGTAGTATTCTAAGGAAGTCTGTTAGAATTATGCGGTAATTTGCAAGAATTTTGCTAATTAAGGGCTTTTGTCACTGTTTTGGAGAGCATTTCTTTCAATTGGTCCACCTTGTCCTTATATGTTTTGGAAAAAGGAAGTTCCTCTTCTTCTCCTTGATTTAGGCTACAAATGGACTTACCATAATTGATACGGGAAACGTAGCGACTATTAAGAATATAGCTCTGGTGCACGCGTATGAAATCCTTTGGAAGTTTATCCTCGAAGGATTTCAAGGTTTTAAAGGCACTTATCACGGTACCATCCTTCATGTAGAAATCCGTGGTGTTGTTGTCGGATTTAAGATAAAGGATGTTTTTGGTGTCCAAATACCTGTAATCCTTATACGATTTTAGGCAAATGGTAGATGGAGTATCCTGCTTTGGATACAGTTTTCTTAATCTGAGTATTGTCTTTCTCACATCGAACTCATTGTGTGGTAGAATCCAATAATCAAAAAAACCACTCTTAATGGCATTGTAAGCGTACTGCTTGGTCTTTGCATACCCTATTATAATGGGAAGCGTTTGCATGTATTGGTTCAGCTCCGTTACCATCTGAAAGTAATCCATACCATCTTCACCAAGGTTGATGAGCACCAAGTCTGGATTATATTTTAAAATAGAATTGAGTCCAGCGGAAGCCGTGGTGTCCACACCTGCACATACCAAATCTTCGTACTCCTCCAAATAGAGTTGTAGTTGAAGCTTTGAGGTTGCATCGGAGTCGATTATGTTGTAGGTGTATTCCATGTGCAATTTGCTGATTGCAAGTTACTAACGCACAAAATAAACTCATTGCAGTTTTCCCTTAAAAAAACTATGGGTTTTACCTTAAAATGGGCTATTTTCCTACACTTTTCCCTAAAAAATCGTTAAAACAGGTTTAACTGTAATTTTTCATTTCATTTTTTTGAAAGGCTTAAACGTAAAAAATGCCTGTTTCAACAAGTATTGGGATTTAGGAAAGTAGGGAATGTAAAGATGGTCAAGGTTGCGTGTAATAGGTTCAACAAATAGGTTTGGTTTATGTTTGGTTCACTACTATATTACGATTTGTTGTCTCGGTTACAAAATTTTTGACAAGGGTATTTTAGGATATAGGACTATATTTCGATGAAATACAGCGTCTTAATGAAATTGTAAGAGGTTTACTGCAAGAAAAGCTCCTTGATTTCTTCCGGGACCCGTTTTGGGCGCAAAGTTTTGGCATCCAATAGGCACCACTCTGTTGCGGCGCTTACAAACAATTCGTTGGTTTGTTTGTTCTTTATTTCTACAATCCGTGTGGAAATGGGCCCGTTATTGCTTTTGATGTAAGTGTTCAACTGTATGGTATCTCCCAGCACTGCGGATCTGTGATAGGTGATATTATGGTTTCGGACTACCCATATCATGGAGTTTTGCACGTCCTCTGAGGTAACGTGCATCCAATGTTTTTTTGAAATATCCTGAATCCATTCCACATACCGAATATTGTTTACATGGTTCAGGTCGTCCAAATCGCTCGGGACTACATCAAAAACTTGGGAATAGGTCTTCATTACTCTTTTTTGCGAATTTTGACTTCGAACAGCTTGTCCCAGTTTTTACCGGTCACAAAAAAGGTTTCTCTTTCTGGATTATAGGCCACTCCGTTCAACACAGAATTGCCTTCGTCCCATTCCGGCCCCTTGTTTACCTTGTTTTTGAGCCCTCCAAAGTTAATAACGCCCTCAATGGCCCCTGAAGTGGCATCTATGATCATCATACTTTCTTTCTGATACACGTTGGCATAGATTTTACCGTCGACGTACTCCAACTCGTTGGCCATGTTAAAAATGGATTTGTTGGTAGCTGTTTCAATGTAACCTTGTTCTTCCATGGTTTCCGGGTCAAGAAACCAGATTTTTTCGGTACCGTCACTTTTGAAGATTTTGCTGCCATCGTTGCAAAGGCCCCATCCTTCACGACTTTTGCCATAAACAAAATTTTTGATTTTCTGCAGATTGGAAATGTCGTAAACAAAACCCATCCCACTTTGCCAGGTAAGTTGGTACAGTTTATCATTCATAATAGTGATGCCTTCACCAAAAATGGTGTTGTCCATATCTATCTGCTGAAGAATCTCACCTGTTTCAAAATCTACTTTTCTAACGCTCGAGTTCCCTCTTTTTCCTGTGCTTTCATACAAAGTACCATTGTAGAACTCCAATCCTTGCGTGTAGGCACCCGTATCGTGAGGATAGCTATTTACGATTTCATAAGTATATACCTCTGGGGCATCGGCGGCCAACAACCTCATATCCTTCTCAACTTCCACTGTTTTTTCCTCGATTTTGAACTTGGCGAGCAAGGTTTTGTTTCCTAGGGTGGGGAGATCCAGAGTCAACTTTCCATTTTCAACAGGCAGTTCCTTTCCATCCATATAATAATGTAGGTCGGAAATTTCGATGTCCTTTTTGTTCTTTAGTGCAACACCTACTTGTTGGTTTTGCTGTATGGCTTTGTTTTCCAATTGAATGGAAAAGTGTTTGGCGGGATCGGCACTTCCTCCGCACGCCAAAAAGAAGAGCAATGCCCCGGTTATGGAAAAAAGTTTGCCCATTGTTCTTAATGCTTGTGTCATAAATCGTTAATCGTAAAACACCGAAATTAAGAATCAATTGGGATTGCCACAAATATAAAAGGTCGTATATTTGCAACCGGCAAGTCCTACACGACCAGCTCCTGCAGAATCCCCCAGGGCGGGAACGCAGCAAGGGTATGCGGTCGTAGCGGTGCGATGTAGGTAGCTTGCCTTTTTTTGTACCCAAAAATCAGATGATCATGGATAAAAAAGTTGTACTGATCACCGGCGGTTCTTCAGGTATTGGTAAATCCATCGGAACGTATTTGGCCCAAAAAGGATTTATTGTTTACGGTACTACGCGCAATCCACAAAATTACCCCGATTTTAAGGAATTTGAACTTGTTCAGTTGGATGTGAAGGATGTGGAAAGCATTCAAAAGGCAGTTTCCTACGTCATTTCCAAAGAGAATAGACTCGATGTGTTGATCAACAATGCTGGCGTCGGTATCACCGGACCTATTGAAGAAACTCCACATGAAGAAATCCTTCATGTATTTGACACCAACTTTCATGGCCCGGTACATGTGATGAAGGCTGTTTTGCCACAAATGCGTAAACAGGGTAGTGGAGCCATTATCAATATAACATCCATTGCAGGATATATGGGGTTGCCCTTCAGGGGATTCTATTCCGCTACAAAAGGCGCTTTGGGGCTGATTACGGAAGCACTTCGAATGGAAACCAAGGATTTTGGCGTAACCATCACCAATGTGGCGCCGGGTGATTTTGCCACCAATATAGCATCTGGAAGGTACCATTCTCCAATAATTGAAGGTTCTGCCTACGAAGAAAAATATGGCCAAACCCTTAAAGGGATTGATGAAGATGTGGATAGCGGGGGAGACCCGATTCAGGTAGCCGAAGCGGTTTATAAAATCATCAACCAGAAAAAACCGAAGGTGCACAACCCGGTTGGAGCGTTTTTACAAAAGTTTTCCCTTAGGTTAAAGAAGATTTTACCGGACAAAGTCTACGAAAAGTTACTCCTCAACCATTATAAGTTGTAATTTTACACGTATTAGTGAACCAATTATAAATACTTAGAAATGAAGTTTTTTATTGATACAGCCAACCTTGATCAAATTAAGGAAGCCCAAGAATTGGGCGTGTTGGATGGGGTAACCACCAACCCTTCCCTAATGGCGAAAGAAGGTATTACGGGAAAAGATAATATTTTAAAACACTACGTGGACATTTGCAATATTGTTGATGGAGATGTTTCTGCGGAAGTAGTATCCACCGATTTTGACGGAATGATCAAAGAAGGGGAGGAGCTAGCCGAACTGCATGAGCAGATTGTAGTGAAAGTTCCCATGATCAAGGATGGTGTAAAGGCATTGAAATATTTTTCAGATAAAGGTATCCGTACCAACTGTACTTTGGTTTTCTCTCCTGGTCAGGCTTTATTGGCCGCTAAAGCAGGAGCGACCTACGTATCTCCTTTCTTGGGAAGGTTGGACGATATTTCAACGGACGGTCTTAACCTGATTGCTGAAATCCGTTTGATTTATGACAACTACGGTTTTGAAACTGAAATATTGGCCGCATCTATCCGTCACACCATGCACGTAATCGACTGTGCTAAATTGGGCGCCGATGTTATGACTGGACCATTATCTTCTATTGATGGATTGTTGAAACACCCATTGACCGATATTGGATTGGCCAAATTCTTGGAAGATTACAAAAAAGGAAATTCCTAATTAAGGAATCAAAATAAAAGTAAAGAAGCCCTGAACTAAAGTTTGGGGCTTTTTTATTTATAGGGAAGTGTAAAGATTGGCAAAGCCGTCCACCACAACGGTATCTTTAGTGATGACACATTTGTTGAGACCATCAATGATCATGGCCATTTGTAGCTCCTTAAAATTTTCTCCGTAGAATTGTTTCTCCTTGTCCAAATTGTTCTCGCTCATGAGTTGTTTCCACTGCGAGTGGCTGGTTCTTAGATTGATGCCCAAAAAGTTATGATTCGGATATTTTCCTTCTAGCTCAGCAATGTGTTTGCTTATATTTCTAAAGTGTCCTTTTTGCCCCGCTGTCCAGAAATAGAAGACGGTATTCTCTTTTTTGCTTGCTAAATCCTTTAATGATATTTTCTCATCATTGAAATTTACAACGGCAATATCCGGGATGGTATTGTTGGGTTGAAGATTTTGTATTCCCTTGTATAAAAGTTCGATCTCTTGTTCGTGCTCTTCGTTTGTAGATAGCGTCTTGAACTTATCTATAAAAGCCACGGATTCGTTGTCCGGATTATGTTCCCACTTTAAATAATCCACGGCAATATTACGGAAAAGGTTGTTTCTCAATTCCTTTTCAACAACAATGCTATCTACAATGGCAAGCTTGTGTTGATTGAAATGCAAGCGGTCGCTTACAGGTTTTTTATTACTGGAACAGTCATCCAGGCAAGTCATATAAGAAACGTTGCCTATATACCATTTCATGAAATCAAAATAAGGTTTTAAATAGGTTAAATCCTTATTGTTGAAATCTATCTCTTTTCGGTAACTGTAAAATTCGTTGCTGAGATCGTGTATGGTTTCTTCCCCTGTTTTCTTTTTATGATAGAAAGGATATTTTTCCTTGGTAATAAAAGTGTTGTAATACACGGAAGCCTTGCCCATGGCCAAAGCCTTGGGGGACAATTGGTCGTCAGAACTCAATTCGTTCAACAAGGCCAATTTATCCTTATGTAGGGAGTCGATTTTCTGGCTGAAAGCCTCCGGGTCAAGACTATAATAGTCTTTTATCAGTTCCTCGTCACTTTCATTTTGTAAAAAAATTTCAATCAGAAAGTTGTTGATTTCGCTTCCTTTTCCAGAAAACACAAGTGATTCATCAAACTCTACCGTATTAAGGCGTGCAACAAGACTGTCTCCCTTTCTCAAATACACATATTGAAGCTCAGGCGTGTGGTCAAAATGATATAAGCCATCTTCTAAGGTATCGAGCTGAAAAGAAAAGTGGTTTTTTTCATCGAGCTTTACGGAATCCACAAAGTTATCTTTGTGGTAAAGAACCACATAATCACTTGTAGGGTTTACAATTTCACCACCAAAAAACACAGTGGAATTGTTCTCAGGAGAATCCGAGCACGATACAATTGAAGAAATAAAAGTGAGGCTTAGTAAAAATCTTACCATATATAGATCCCAATCTATTTGACTTTCAAATGTAAGCAACCCAAGAAGCTAAACTTGTTAAGGGGTAGTTAAAAGTTGTTAAACGGTGATTTTCCATCGTTTAAATATGCATTCCAAAATTAGAATTACCATTTGTATTTAGCTACTTTTGCAAAAAATCTAAAGATAGTTGCATGTTATCAGTATCGAATTTATCCGTACAGTTTGGCAAAAGAGTTTTGTTCGATGAGGTCAATGTAACCTTTACCGAAGGGAATTGTTACGGTATTATTGGTGCCAATGGCGCTGGAAAATCCACGTTTCTCAAAATATTGTCGGGACAAATAGATCCTACTTCCGGTCATGTACACTTGGAGCCAGGAAAACGTATGTCCATTTTGGAACAGAACCATAATGCCTACGATGAGTACCCTGTATTGGAAACAGTGGTAATGGGAAACAAGCCATTGTTCGAGATAAAAAAGGAGATAGATGCACTATATGCGGACTATACGGATGAAAATGCCGAGAAAATAGGTGAGCTTCAGGTTACTTTTGAAGAAATGAATGGATGGAATGCCGATAGCAATGCTGCCGCCATGCTTTCCAACCTTGGTATTCCTGAAGACTTGCATTATACCAATATGGCCGATTTGGATTCCAAGCTTAAAGTTCGTGTACTCTTAGCGCAGGCATTGTTCGGTAATCCGGATGTGTTGATCATGGATGAGCCTACCAACGACCTGGATTACGACACCATCAACTGGTTGGAAAACTTCTTGGCCAACTATGATAACACGGTAATCGTGGTTTCTCACGACAGACACTTTTTGGACGCTGTTTGTACCACCATCGCCGATATTGATTTCGGAAAGATCAACTTATTTTCTGGTAACTATACCTTCTGGTACGAGAGTAGCCAATTGGCCGCACGTCAGAGAGCCCAACAGAATAAAAAGGCCGAGGAAAAAGCCAAAGAACTTAATGAGTTTATCCAGCGTTTTAGCGCCAACGTTGCCAAAAGTAAGCAGGCGACTTCACGTAAAAAGATGTTGGACAAACTTAAGGTAGAGGACATTAAACCATCGAGCAGAAGATATCCTGCCATTATTTTTGATAGAGAACGCGAGGCCGGAGACCAAATTTTGAATGTGGAGAAACTATCTGCAACTTCAGAAGATGGGGATTTGTTGTTCAAAGACGTGAACATCAACTTGGCCAAAGGGGATAAAGTGGCTATTCTATCAAAAGATTCACGTGCTACGACTGCATTCTATGATATTATTGCCAATAAACTCAAACCACAAAGTGGTAAGTTCCAATGGGGTGTGACCACGACCCAATCCTATTTGCCAGCGGATAATTCCGATTTTTTCCAAGAAGACATCAACTTGGTGGATTGGTTGCGCCAATGGGCCAAGACCGAAGAGGAAAGGGAAGAGGTATATATTCGCGGTTTCTTGGGTAAGATGCTTTTCAGTGGCGAGGAGGCACTTAAAAAGTGCACAGTTCTTTCTGGTGGTGAAAAAGTACGTTGTATGCTTAGCCGTATGATGATGCTCCGTGCCAACGTTCTTATGCTGGATGAACCCACCAACCACTTGGATTTGGAGAGCATTACAGCCTTCAATAACTCTCTGAAAAATTTCAAAGGGACTATCTTGTTGACCACTCATGACCACGAATTTGTGAACACGGTGGCGAATAGAATCATCGAGTTGACGCCAAACGGAGCTATTGATCGTTACTTGAGCTTTGATGATTACATGTCCGATAAGTCCATTAAGGAACAGCGTGATAAAATGTATGCTGTTACGGCCTAGGCATTAAAATACTTGCTTTTCCAAATAGCTGGGTTAAAGTTTTTCCCCAAAGCGAATCCGTAGAAAATTACTATGGATGCAATGCATTTGAACATAAAAAAGTAGATAATCCAAAACTCTGCCGTCGTGTTCTTTTTGGAAAAGAGTCCTTCGGGAACCATAAGGGTAACGAGGTAGCTGATAAGAAGTACCACCAATCCCAAGTTGGCAATGTTCTTAAAAGGCCATGCAAACAATTTTCGCAAGGGGTGAAGGTCGTTTCCCCACTTGTGGATTAGATAATAATAATCGTTTCCGATAGGGGCAAAGAGCAATGGGTCGTCCTTATCTTCCAATTTGAACAACTTGGAGGGGGCCATAATTTTAAAACCTTTTATTTCGGTATTATGGGCTGCTTCCAACTGTTTGATTTTGGAAATCGCTTCTTGTGGAATTTTACCTTTAAAATAAGAGCTGTTCAAAAATCGTAAACGGTAATCAATACAAATTTCCTTGATTTGGTCAATGTGGAATATTTTATCCGTTTCCAATAGGTCAAAATCAAAATTGTTTTCGCAAGTGTTGCTTTTTGAACCCAATTGCTTACTTATCTGTTCGTCCTTGTGGGAATCTTTATTCAGAATTTGTTGTATTTCGTCCAAAATATCCAAGCTACTCGCACTTTTATTTTTACTTTTTTGAAGCTTGTGTTCAATATTTGTTCCTCTCAAAATCATGCAATTTTTTTAGTAATCTACTCAAATTTAAGGAATTGAATTTTTGATTTGATGTGTTCCCCAAGGACATTGGCGTTAAGTTTCTGTTAAATGGAATTACGGGTGAAAATTAATTCAACCAAGTAAGCAAAAAAGATGTATCTTATCGACGTTTTTGGTAGTTAATCGTATAATCATACTAAGAGAAGCCCTATAATTTGATCAACCACATGAATACCCCCGCACCCAAATTCTTGCTAGGCCTTTGTCTGGCATTGTCATTTTACACCACTGCTCAAAACACATCCAATGCACTTTCGTATACGGGCAAAATGGATAATCATAAAATTTTATTGGCTGCAGTAAACGCAACTGAACTGGGTTCTTTGCTTCAAAAGTCAGGACCATTTACCATTTTTGCTCCGTCAGATGCTGCTTTCGAAAAGTTCTCCAACAATAAAATAGCCGAGTTGATCAAGGCGGAGGACAAAAGGGCCCTAAAGTCTTTGTTGTCCTATCATATTGTTGCAGGCCAACTTACTGCTTCCCGTATGTTGCGTGCAATAGGCAGGGGCAATGGTATGGCGAGTTTTACAACGGTGCAGGGCAAAAAGCTTATTGCGCACTTGGACGGCTATGACATTGTGCTTACCGACCCCATGGGAAATACAGCCAGGATTACAACTGCAGACTTAAATCTGGAAAATGAAGGCGTGGTCCATGAAATAGATAGCGTTATCCTCCCAGCTCAGATGTAATTTTAACGAAGTTCAGCTCCCAATTCCTTTTGATACTGGGCCAAAAGTTTACCCATGATCTTGTCGATTTGTTTGTCGGTCAACGTTTTCTTTTCATCCATCAATGTAAAACTCACAGCGTAGGATTTTTTGCCTTCGGGCAAGTTTTTTCCAGTGTACACATCGAACAGGTTTACTTTTCTAAGCAACTTTTTCTCTGTATTCCAAGCAATATCGTATACCTTTTGGAAAGAGATGGATTCGTCCAACAGTAGTGCAAAATCTCGGGTCACCTCTGGGAACTTTGGAATTTCTTTGAAAGAAACATTTTGCGTGCTTACGGATTCCAGAATGGCATCCCAATCCAAGTCCGCAAAGAACACTTCCTGTTTAATGTCAAACTTTTTGATGTCCGCCTTGCCCACTAAACCAAGCGATACCAAGACCTTGTCGTTCTTCATATAAGATATCCCCTCAGCATAACCTGATTCGGTCAATGGTTTTGTATCGATGTCTCTTAACCCTAAACGCTCTAAAACATTGTCAACAATACCTTTCAGATAGAAAAACTCTGATTTTTTAGAGGCCACCGACCAACTGTTCTGGCTGCGGTCGCCTGAGATAAAGATTGCCAAATGTTGTTTCTCCGTATGCTTCCCATCCAATTTGTGATAGGTTTTTCCGAACTCGAACAACTTAAGGTCAGTTTTTTGCCTATTGTGGTTATAACTTACCGTTTGAAGTCCGGAATGAAGCATGGAGGTGCGTAGCACCGATAAGTCGGAACTTAATGGATTCAACATCTCAACAGCATTGTTGTCATCTGTGGTAAGTTCAGACGAAACCAAGCTATTGGTCATTATTTCATAAAAACCTTTTGCAGCAAGCATGTTTCCTACCACATCTTGGATTCTGTAGTTTTCAAAACGAGATGTTTTGGCAATGGATGCGTTCAATTTCTCCTTGAAGTCAATGTTGTTATAGCCATAAACCCTTAGGATTTCCTCGATAACATCAACCTCCCTTGTTACATCCACCCTATAGGTTGGGATGGTTAATCCAAGCCCCGATTCGGTTACATTGTTGATGCGGATTTCCAGAGAGGAAAGAATAGATTTGATAGTGTCCTGAGGAATTTCCTGGCCAATCAATGAGTGAATTTTATTGAAGGTCAAGAATACTTGTCTATCCTGTGGCTTTTTGGGGAATAAGTCAACAATTTCCGAAGTGATATATCCGCCGGCGATTTCTCTTATCAATAAGGCGGCTCTTTTCAAGGCATATTTGGTCAGATTGATATCGATGCCCCTTTCAAACCTAAAAGAAGCATCAGTGTTTAGGCCATGTCTTTTAGCTGTTTTTCTAATCGAAACAGAGTCAAAGTAGGCACTTTCCAAAAATATGGAAGTAGTGTGTTCCGTAACCCCGGAGTGAAGCCCACCAAAAACACCAGCAATGCACATTGGGGTTCCCGCATCACAAATCATAAGGTCGTCTTCGTGCAATTCGCGTTCAACACCATCCAAAGTGGTGAATTTGGTGCCACTTGGCAAAGTTTTTACCTCTACTTTGTTACCTTTTATTTTAAATGCATCAAAGGCATGCAATGGCTGGCCCAGTTCGTGAAGCACATAATTGGTGACGTCCACAACATTGTTTATTGGGGCCAATCCAATGGATTTTAGCCTGTTTTTTAACCAATCTGGAGAATCCTGTACTACTAGATTACTTATGGTTACACCGCAATATCTTGGAGCAAGGTTGCTTTCCATAACCTCTACGTCTACCTTTAAAGAGCGGTTGTCAATAGAAAAGTTACTTACGGAAGGGGTAACGAGTTCTTTTTGGATTTCTTTTTGCTCCAAACCAGCCTTAAGGTCACGCGCCACTCCAAAATGACTCATGGCATCGGCCCGGTTAGGGGTAAGGCCTATTTCAAAAACCTCGTCATTTTCAATATCAAAAACTTTGGAACAAGGGGTGCCAGAGATTAATTCCTCATTGAGTACCATAATTCCATCATGGCTTTCACCAACACCTATTTCGTCTTCGGCACAGATCATACCCTCACTTACCTCACCACGAATTTTCCCTTTCTTGATGACCCAAGCTTCACCTTCTGGGGTGTAGAGCGTAGTTCCAACAGTGGCAACAGGTACTTTTTGTCCGGCGGCTACGTTGGGGGCGCCACAAACAATCTGCAACGGTGCCTCTTGGCCTATATCTACTGTAGTTAGTTTTAGCTTATCTGCATTTGGGTGCTTTTCACAAGTAAGAACATGTCCTACTACAATACCTTTCAATCCACCCTTAACTGATTCAAATTGAGATATGCCCTCAACCTCAAGTCCGAGATCAGTTAACAGTTCGCCTGTTTTTTGAGCGTCCCAATCAATTTGTAAAAATTGTTTTAACCAGTTATAAGAAATCTTCATAGCCCATTTTTAGAGGGCACAAATATATAACAATAGGGGAACAGATTCAACGATAATAATAACCATAAACCTATAGAAATGCTCTGTTTTAAAATGTATTCCCTACATTTAGGTAAAATCTTTCATTTTATGAGAAGAATCAGGTTGGCAATGTTGGGGCTTTTGATTCTTATGGCCTCTTGCAAAAAAGAAGGGAAAGGAAATCTTAAAATTGGTCATTGGCTGGGAACTATGGAAGTTTCGGAGTCGCAAAAGCTGCCATTTGAGTTTACAGTTTCCCAAAACGATGAAGGTGGATATGTAATGAAAGTATATAATGCCGAAGAGGTGGTAGAGATTGATGAGTTTACCTTTGATGGTAACTCCATCGATATCCGTATGCCCATTTTTGAAGGTCATATAGTAGGAAGGTACACTGCTACCGAAATCACAGGGGAATTTGTTGAGGAAAGTAAGGAACGTAGTGTTCCCTTTAAGGCTGTACATGGTCCGCAAGACCGTTTTGATGTGGAGAAACCAGCTGATGTGAACATTTCAGGTATTTGGGAAACCTATTTTAAAGTAAACACGGAGGATGAATATCCTGCCAAGGGTATTTTTATGCAGAACGGCAATGAGGTAAAGGGAACTTTTAGAACAAACACAGGAGATTATCGCTATTTGGAAGGAGTGGTGACAGGGGATAGTATGAAACTGTCCGCTTTTGATGGTTCCCACGTATTTCTTTTTTTGGCCCAAGTAACCGATAGTACTTTGGACGGGAAGTTTTACTCCGGACAACATTCCATTCAGGAGTTTCTAGGGGCTAGAAATGAAGCCTTTGAACTTCCTGATTCAAATGAACTCACCTATTTACGTGAAGGTTATGATAAATTTGACTTCACTTTCCCGAACAGTGACGGACAAATGATAGGTTTAGATGATCCTATGTTCCAAGGAAAGCCGGTTCTTGTACAGATTATGGGCACGTGGTGCACCAATTGCTTGGATGAGACCCGCTTTTATGTGGATTTTATTAAGAAACATCCGGATTTGGATGTGCAATTTGTGGGACTGGCATTTGAATATTCCAAAACCGAGGAAAAGGCTTTCGAGGGAATAAACCGATTAAAAGAGCGAGAAGAGGTGCCTTATCCTATTCTATTGGCGCAGTATGGGACATCGAACAAACAAAAGGCCAACGAGAAGTTGCCGATGTTGAACCATATTCTGTCATATCCTACCACCATTTATATTGATAAATTCGGAAACGTCAAGAAGATTCACACAGGTTTTAATGGACCGGCGACTGGTGAAAAGTTTATCGAATTCAAAGAGGAGTTCAATAAAACCATTCAAGAGCTGACATCCTCAAAGGAGACTGAAGAAAATAGCGAAACTATATAATGGTCGATTTGCCCAAATCGATATTTTCATCGTTCATAAGGGTATCATCTTCAATATCTACAATATTGTGTGCAATAAAATCACCAACTTGATTGGTGCCGTATTGGCTGTTTTCCTTTAAATCCGGAGTTACAATTCCTTTTTTTAGTGATTTGTCCACTGCTTTTTTGATGGCCCAGGCCTCTTCGGCCAGTCCAAAATGCTCCAAAAGCATTGCAGCTGATAGAATAGAGGCAATGGGGTTGGCAATGTTCTTTCCTTTTGCTTGTGGATAAGAACCGTGAATTGGTTCGAAAAGAGCATTTTCCTCCCCAATGGAAGCGGAAGCCAACAAACCAATGGAACCACCGATAACGCTGCCCTCATCAGAAATAATGTCCCCGAACATGTTTTCAGTTAAAATAACATCAAACTGTTTAGGGTTAAGTATAATTTGCATTGCAGCATTGTCAACAAACAAAAAATCCAATGCCACTTCGGGGTAACTTTCCCCAATTCGTGTCACAACTTTGCGCCACAACCTGGAAGATTCCAATACATTGGCTTTGTCCACTAAGGTGAGCTTCTTTTTTCTTCCTTTTGCGGCTTTAAAGGCCAAATGGGCAATACGGCTTATTTCCTTTTCTGTATACTCGCAAAGGTCGGAGGCTTTGGTGCCTTCTTCGTTCAGTTTTTTTTCTCCAAAATAAATCCCTCCCGTAAGTTCACGGTAGATTACAAAATCGGTGCCGTTGATCACTTTCTTTTTTAGGGGTGATTTGTCCAACAAAGTCGGGTGTGACAATACAGGTCTGATATTGGCGAAAAGGCCTAGTTCTTTTCGTAATTGGAGCAAGCCCTGTTCGGGTCGCACTTTGGCATCTGGGTCGTTATCGTATTTAGGGTCGCCAATGGCGCCAAAAAGCACGGCATCTGACTCTTTGCAAAGCTTTAGGGTGGTATCGGGTAGGGGAGTTCCTTTTTTGTCGATAGCGATGGCACCAACAAGGGCTTCTTTAAATATAAATCGTTGATTAAAGGTTTCTTCAACAGCTTCTAGGCATTTGACAGCCTGGGCCAGCACTTCGGGGCCCACACCATCTCCAGGGAGCAATGCAATTTTCAATGTCATACGATACGTGTGTTACGCCAAACTTTTCATTCCAACATTGCTGGTTTCAACAATCTCGTGGATATCTTCATCCAAAATCTCCTTCTTCACGTCCGCGTATTTCAAGAAGTTTTCATACACAGTGTCCAATTGAAGCTTAGTAAGTTCATAACCTACCTTTTTAGCTCTGTAGGCCAAGGCAGCACGCCCACTTCTAGCAGTCAAAACAATAGAGGATTCGCTCACACCGACATCCTTAGGGTCGATGATTTCGTAAGTTTCCCTACGTTTGATTACACCATCTTGATGGATTCCAGAGCTATGGGCAAAGGCATTGGAGCCCACAATAGCTTTATTTGGCTGTACTGGCATTCCCATTTTTTGGGAAACCATGGTGCTGGTGTCCCACAACAATTGACTGTTGATGTTGGTATCCAAATTTAAATGTGGATGCTGTCTCATAATCATTACCACCTCTTCCAAAGAAGTATTGCCGGCTCTCTCACCGATACCGTTGATGGTACATTCAATTTGTCTGGCACCGTTGATTACACCTGCAATGGAGTTGGCCGTGGCCAAACCAAGATCATTGTGACAGTGGCAAGAAAGAATGGCCTTATCAATACCGGTCACATTTTCTTTTAAGTATTTCATTTTAGCGCCATATTCCTCTGGAAGGCAATATCCTGTTGTATCAGGGATGTTAAGTACGGTTGCCCCAGCTTTTATGACAGCTTCACAAATTTGAGCTAAAAATTCGTTGTCGGTTCGTCCAGCGTCTTCAGCATAGAATTCCACATCTTCCACAAAAGTCTTGGCATAGGCTACCGCATCAACGGCACGCTCAATAATCTTATCTTGTGTTGAGTTGAATTTGTATTTGATGTGAGATTCGGAAGTCCCGATACCGGTATGTATTCTTGGTCTTTTGGCGTCTTTGATGGCTTCAGCAGCCACTTCAATGTCTTTTTTTACGGCGCGGGTCAATCCACATACGGTGGCATTTTTGACCAGTTTTGCAATCTCGTTCACTGATTTGAAATCACCAGGACTGGATATGGGGAAACCTGCTTCGATCACATCAACTCCGAGTTCATCCAGTCGTTTGGCAATGATCAATTTTTGTTCAGTATCCAGTTTACACCCTGGAACTTGTTCTCCATCTCTTAGTGTTGTGTCAAAAATTTCTACCTTATCTTTACCCATGATATCAACCTGATTTTTTCTATGACTAACGAAATTAGTAAAGCAAGGTTGAAGATGAAAAGTGGCTCAGTTTGTGTTACAACGTTAAACTGCTTTTTGTTGCATTCAATTAACTGAAAAACAACATTTTAAATATTATTTTTTACGATGACAAATGCCCATCAGGATGCTCTGTTTGTGCTAGTAAAATCGCTTTCCAAATCCGAAAAACGCCAATTCAAACTGTATGTTGGTCGATTGGGGGTGAACACGGATGCCAAGTTTTTGGCGCTTTTTAATCTCTTGGATAAGATGCGAAAGTACGATGAGAAGCAAATTTTGGACAGCGGCATTGTCAAAAAATCACAGCTCTCAAACCTTAAAGCGCATTTGTATAAGCAAATTTTGGTGAGTTTGCGTTTGAACCCCGTGAACCAAAATGTTCGCATCCAGATTCGCGAACAACTGGATTTTGCCACTATTCTGTATCAAAAGGGGCTGTACAAGCAAAGCTTGAAGATTTTAGAGAAGGCCAAAAGCTTTGCCATTGAAAATGAGGAGAAGAATGTGGCCTACGAGATTGTGGAGCTCGAAAAAGTAATCGAAACCCAATACATTACCCGCAGTATACCCGATAGAGCTGACGAACTTGCCGTAGAGGCCAAGGAACTTTCCGCACAAAATGTGATGACGAGCAAACTTTCCAATCTTTCTTTGCAGTTGTACGGAATGATGCTGAAAGTGGGATATGTGCGCAGCGATGAGGACCTTCAAAAAGTAAAGGGTTACTTTGACGAGCATTTGCCCAAATATGATATTGAAAAGTTGGGTTTCCGAGAAAAATTATGGCTGTACAAAGCACATCTATGGTATAGTCTTTTAATTCAGGACTTTTTGTCAGCCTACAAATACGCAAGCAAATGGGTGGACCTTTTCTACGAAAACGAACATATGATTCCGTTGAATCCCGTGTTTTTTTTAAAAGGGAACCATTATTTGTTGGAGTCCTTGTTCTTTGTGAAATATGCATCGCAGTTTAGGCAAACTTTGGAGCGTTTGGAAGAGCAGGTCCAAGACCCGGGATTTCCTAAAAATGATAATATCAGTTCCCTTGCCTTTTTGTACATCAACACGAACAAATTGAACCTTCATTTTTTGGAGGGAACTTTTGATAAGGGCATTTATTTGGTGAACATTATCGAGTACGGTATCAAAAAACACAGGCAACAGATAGATGAACATCATATTATGTTGCTTTATTATAAAATTGCCTGTTTATACTTTGGAAATGGGGATAACAAGAATTGTATCGCTTATCTCAAAAAAATTATTTCCAACAAAAAATTAAAGATGCGAGAAGACCTGATGTGCTTTGCAAGAGTGTTGAGCTTGGTGGCACATTATGAAGCGGGGATGGACTACCATTTGGAAGTTCAGCTTAAAAGTACGTACAAGTTCTTGCTGAAAATGAACGATTTGCACGAGGTGCAAAAGGAAATGATCAAATTCTTGCGAAACCTTGGGGATATCTACCCGACCGATTTAAAAGGAGAATTCCAAAAGTTGTACAACGAGTTGAAGAAGTACGAAAACCATCCCTACGAAAAAAGGGCGTTCTTGTATCTGGATATTCTTTCATGGCTGGAAAGCCACTTGCAGAACAAGCCTGTTTCCGAAATCATCAGGGAAAAGGCCTTGGAGTTTACTCGCTGATACAGGCATTCCATACTGGGTCCTCCGGTGTAGGTGCCAAAAAAGTAATTGGCTCTTTTTGTACGGGATGGGTTATGGTCAAGCTTCTGGCGTGCAAGTGTATGCCTCCATCCTTATTGCTTCGGTCGGCTCCGTATTTAAGGTCTCCTTTGATGGTGCAGCCTATGGTGGCCAATTGAGCCCTAATTTGGTGATGTCTGCCGGTTTTCAAATCAATTTCCAGCAAGGAATAATTGTCGAGCTTCTTTAGGATTTTATAGTCCAAAACAGCTTTTTTGCTGTTGGGAACTTCCTTTTCGTGCGCGTACGATTTATTCTGCTTGGGTTTGCGTACCAACCAATGGGTCAAAGTGCCACTTTCTTGTGGAGGAGAATTTTTTACAACAGCCCAATACACTTTTTTTGTTTCTCCTTGTGCGAACATCTTATTTAGGCGTGGCAATGCTTTGGAGGTTTTGGAAAATAGTACAATGCCCGAAGTTGGTCTGTCCAATCTATGCACTACACCCAAATATACATTGCCGGGCTTGTTGTATTTATCTTTGAGGTATTGTTTTACCACTTCGCTTAGAGGGGCATCACCTGTTTTATCTCCTTGCACAATATCGCCAACCCGCTTATTGACCACGATTAAGTGATTGTCTTCATAGAGAACTTGAAGATTGGATGGGATGGAATGCGGATTATTGTTAATTGACAATTGCTTATTGAGCTTTAGTATGATTCTTCTTCATTCGGAAAGTCTTGACTTTTCACATCGTTCACGTATTGAGACACCGCATCGCTCATTTCATCATAGAGATTCAAGTATCTTCTCAAGAATCTTGGATGGAACTCATGCGTCATCCCCAACATATCGTGAACCACTAAAACCTGACCATCCACATGGTTACCTGCACCTATGCCGATAATTGGGATGGAGACGCTTTCCGCAACCTCTTTGGCCAATTTTGCAGGTATTTTCTCCAGAACAATGGCAAAACAGCCCAATTCTTCCAACAATTTAGCATCAGACTTCAACTTTTCGGCTTCCTCTTCTTCCTTGGCACGCACGGTATAGGTGCCAAATTTATAAATGGATTGGGGCGTTAGTCCCAAGTGCCCCATCACAGGGATGCCCGCTTCCAATATACGGCTGATGGATATCTTTATTTCTTCGCCGCCTTCAACTTTTACAGCATGGGCGCCGCTTTCTTTCATGATTCGTATAGCGGAGCGTAAAGCTTCTTTGGAGTCTCCTTGATAGCTTCCAAAAGGAATATCAACCACAACAAGTGCCCTTTTGGCCGCTCTTACTACAGAGCTCGCGTGATAAATCATTTGGTCCAGGGTTATGGGCAACGTGGTTTCGTGGCCCGCCATGACGTTGCTGGCGGAATCGCCCACTAAAATAGCGTCCACATTGGCACCATCCACGATTTTGGCCATGGAGTAATCGTAAGAGGTGAGCATACTGATTTTCTCACCGGTCTTTTTCATATCCACCAACGATTTTACGGTTACTCTCTTGTATTCTTTTTTAGCTGTAGACATCGTAATTCTATTTGATGGTTAAAAGTAAGGAGATTTGTTTAATTTAGGCTTCAATCAAAAAACTAATCAAATGAGAAAACTGTTCAGTTTTGTAGTATTATTTGCTTTGGGTGCGTTCGTATATGCCCAAGGTCCGAATCCATCGAATGAAGAAGCTGAAGCCCATATAAAACAAGTTATAGAAACTTTCTTTGAAGGTTTCCATGAACAAGATTCGACGATTATTAAAAGTACGGTGGCCGATGAAATTGTGCTTCAGACTACAGGAAGAAATCCAGAGGGAAAAACCCTTTTTAGGACCGAAGAATTCTCGAAATTTTTAAAATCCATTGTAGGCATTCCGGAAACCGTGAAGTTTGAGGAAAAGCTTACTTCTTTTTCCATTCAGGTCGATAGAACCATGGCCAACGCTTGGGTGGGTTACGAATTTTGGCTAAACGGGGAATTTAGCCATTGCGGCATCAACTCCTTTCAACTTATCAATTTTGATGGCGAATGGAAGATTATTTATTTAATCGATACACGGGGTAAGGAGGGGTGTATGATAGAGTGATTTTATTTGCCCCCGTATAATTTATACACCTCTGAACCTGCACTGAGAAAGGCTCCTGCGCCGTACACTTCGGTTTTGTCTGGCCATGCTTTTCCAGGAGCGGCACCAATAGGTTGAACATATCCCAACATTCCCTCTTCGTTGACGTAGCTAACCAATGCATTCCATGCTTTTTCAACAGCTGGCCCATAGGTTTCTTTATCCAAAATACCAGTATTAATGCCCCAAGCAAGTCCATATACATTAAACGAAGTGCCACTTGTTTCTGGAGTAGGGTAAAATTTCTGTGCCAGTAAACTCATTGCCCAATGGCCATCAGGCGTCTGTATCTTCAACAGTTTGGCGGCCATTTTTTCAAATATGCCCTTAAAATAAAGATATTCGGAACTCTCTGGTTCCAGTTCGCCCATAATGTTTGCCAAGCCAGCAAAAACCCAACCATTGCCCCTTGACCAAAATATTTTGGCTCCATTATCAAGTTTACCCATGTAACTTTCGTCACGATAATATAAACTCTCTTTCTCATCAAATAGAAAATCGGTAGTAGCCTTGAATTCATCCATCATAAAATCAAGGTATTTCCTCTCTTCTGTGATGTTGTATAATTTTGCCCAAACAGGTGGGGACATGAAGAGTGCATCACACCAATTCCAACGAGATTGATGGTATGGGCTTCGCCAATTCAATGAAGTTTTGGCCGGATGGAACATAATAAAATCGAACTGCTCTTTTGTGGGGTCCAACATTTTTTTATCATTATACTTTTTATACAGTTCCAAATAAAATTGTCCTACAGTATGGTCATCTGCATGGTAGATTCGGTCGTTTAGCTTCCAATCGTTCAATTCACCTATGGTTTTTAGCCATACATAGTATTTGTCATTTTCCGCCATTGCAGCCCAATTTACCATACCAACGTAGAGAGCGCCATTTGTCCAATTTAGAGGATGGTGAGGTTTGTCGTAAGTATAAGCGTCCCGATAATGGTCAATTTGCCAATCTGCAACTTTCCTCATTGTGGCCTTAACCTCTTCTGGTTTGATTTTTTGTGAAAAAGATAAATTTGAAATGAGCAGGACGCATCCTAATGTGATATTTTTAAGGTTGATCATTTTATATCATTTTATGTTAATGGTTGTATATTCATTTTAACAATCACTCAAGAATACACCTACCGCAAGTCCTCCTTCAGAAGTCTCCTTGTATTTGGAGCTCATATCTTTTGCTGTTTCCCACATGGTATTTACTACTTTATCCAAAGGTACTTTCACCTCGCTTGGGTCCGTATCCAGTGCCAATTCCGCTGCATTGATGGCTTTAATGGCCCCCATGGCATTACGTTCTATACAAGGTACTTGTACCAGGCCACCGATGGGGTCGCAGGTAAGACCCAAATGATGCTCCATAGCGATTTCAGCAGCAATCAATACCTGTTCGGGAGTGCCGCCCATCAACTCTGTTAATCCCGCTGCCGCCATGGCGGAAGAAACCCCTATTTCTGCTTGGCAACCACCCATGGCTGCAGAGATAGTGGCACCTTTTTTAAAAATGCTTCCCACTTCGCTCGCCACTAATAAAAATTGTTTTACATCATCAAAATTGGCATCGTGGTTTTCTATGACCATGTAGTACATTAATACAGCTGGGATTACACCGGCACTTCCATTGGTCGGGGCAGTGACCACTCGCCCCAAGGAGGCATTCACCTCGTTGACGCTGAGGGCAAAACAGCTCACCCATTTAATGATCTGTCGGAATTTAACCTCTGTATCCCGAATACTTTCCAACCACTCCTGCGGATTGGAGTAGGATACATTGCCCTTAAGTTTTTGATGCATCTCGTAAGCACGTCGTTTCACGTTCAACCCACCGGGGAGTTTACCTTCGGTATGGCAGCCCACGTACATGCTTTCCAACATGGTGTTCCAGATTTGTTTGATTCCCTTATCAATTTCATCCTCGGTCCTTAGTGATAGTTCGTTTTCTATCACAATGGTGGAGATGGATTTATCTTGTGCATTGCAATGTTGTAGCAATTCATCCCCAGTCTTAACGGGATGAGGAAATGTTTTAAAGGTTTCTTTGTTCTCCTTTGCATGGATGCGCTCTTCCTTTACCACAAAACCTCCGCCTATGGAATAGTAGGTTTCGGAAGTTGTTTCCTTTCCGGTCAATTCAGCTTCAAACTTAATGGCGTTGGCATGGAAGGGAAGGAACTCTTTCTTGAAAATGATGTCATCTGTAAAACTGAACGGTATTGTTCGTTTATTGCCAAAGTTGAGTTTGTTTTCGGCTTTAATTCTGTCAATACTTCCTGAAATACTGTCAATATCAATGGTTACAGGGTCTGTTCCCAATAACCCCATCACTACGGCAATATCTGTTGCATGCCCTTTTCCGGTGAGGCAAAGTGAGCCGTACAAGTATATCTTAATGGATTGTACATGATTAAAAACTTGCTCTTCTTCAAGCTCGGCAATCCAACGTTCTGCGGCACGCCACGGTCCAAGGGTATGGGAACTGGAAGGGCCAACGCCGATTTTAAGCATATCAAACACACTAATGCACTCCATAAACTCAATTTATGGTTTCAAATATAGGAAGCTAAAAGGGATTAAAATGCGAATATTTAAATATAGGGGGCGGGTTTTTAATATTGATTATGGTATCCTCAACGGAATCAAGGTATGTAGAGGTTTTGACAATAATATGACACCTTGTCAGATTCTCTGTCGTGGCATAATCATTGACATTTTATGAGCGAAACAAAATTGAATTTTAAACAGATATAACTTTTAGATACGATGAGCAAGATTATAGGTATAGACTTAGGTACAACCAACTCCTGCGTCTCTGTAATGGAAGGTAACGAGCCTGTGGTAATTCCAAATGCTGAAGGTAAACGAACTACTCCATCGATGATCGCATTTGTTGACGGTGGGGAAATTAAGGTCGGCGACCCTGCAAAAAGACAAGCCGTGACCAACCCTCACAAAACAATTTATTCCATTAAGCGATTTATGGGTAATAAATACTCAGAATCCAGTAAGGAGGCCACTAGGGTTCCTTATAAAGTGGTTAAGGGTGACAACGATACACCTCGTGTGGATGTGGATGGTCGTTTGTACACCCCTCAGGAATTGTCTGCCATGATTCTTCAAAAAATGAAGAAGACCGCAGAGGATTACTTGGGACAAGATGTAACCAGAGCTGTAATTACAGTTCCTGCATATTTTAACGATTCACAAAGACAGGCTACGAAAGAAGCTGGTGAAATTGCCGGTCTTACGGTAGAGCGTATCATCAACGAACCGACTGCCGCATCTTTGGCATACGGACTTGATAAAAAGGACACGGAACAAAAAATTGTGGTATTCGACTTTGGTGGTGGTACACATGACGTTTCCATTTTGGAATTGGGTGACGGAGTGTTTGAAGTATTGGCCACGGATGGTGATACCCACTTGGGTGGTGACGATGTTGACCAAAAAATTATTGATTGGTTGGCCGAAGAGTTCAAGAAGGATGAGGATATGGACCTTCGTGAAGACCCAATGGCATTGCAACGTTTGAGGGAAGCTGCTGAAAAGGCAAAAATCGAGTTGTCTTCCTCTGCACAGACAGAAATCAACTTGCCTTATGTTACAGCTACTGCTTCAGGACCAAAGCACTTGGTAAGAACATTGTCGCGCTCCAAATTTGAGCAATTAATCGCCGATTTGGTGAAAAGAACAATCGACCCGTGCGAAAAAGCATTGAAGGCTGCAGGATTGTCCAAAAGCGATATTGATGAGATTATCTTGGTAGGTGGTTCTACCCGTATCCCTGCGGTACAGGAAGCCGTTGAGAAGTTCTTCGGTAAAAAACCATCCAAAGGTGTAAACCCAGATGAGGTTGTTGCCATTGGTGCCGCTATTCAAGGTGGTGTATTGACAGGGGATGTAAAAGACGTACTCTTGTTGGATGTAACCCCACTTTCTTTGGGTATCGAAACCATGGGAAGCGTGTTTACCAAATTGATTGAGGCGAACACAACCATCCCGACCAAGAAATCACAAGTGTTCTCTACAGCTGCAGATAATCAACCTTCGGTTGAAATCCACGTACTACAAGGGGAAAGACCGATGGCAGCGGATAACAAGACTATTGGTAGATTCCACTTGGATGGTATTCCACCAGCACCAAGAGGTACACCTCAAATTGAAGTGACCTTCGATATTGATGCAAACGGTATCATTAAGGTTTCTGCAACGGATAAAGCTACTGGAAAGTCGCAAGACATCCGAATCGAGGCTTCTTCTGGTCTTACCGAAGAAGAAATACAAAAGATGAAAGCGGAAGCGGAAGCCAATGCCGATGCAGATAAAAAAGCGAAGGAAACCGCAGATAAGTTGAATGAGGCGGACGCCATGATTTTCCAAACAGAAAAGCAATTGAGCGAGTTTGGCGATAAATTGTCCGATGACAAGAAAAAGCCAATCGAAGATGCTTTGGAAGAGTTGAAGAAAGCTTACGAAGGTAAAGACCTAGCGGTCATTACACCTGCTTTGGAGAAAATCAACGAAGCGTGGAAAGTTGCTTCCGAAGAAATGTACAAAGCGCAAGCTGAAGCACAGGGTGGTGCTGCGGGTGCTACGGGAGATACAGCTAGTGGTGATGGTGCTGCCAACGGTGCATCCGAAGGTGATAACGTAGAGGATGTTGACTTCGAAGAAGTGAAATAATTTATATTACTTTAAATAGATAAAAAAACCCTGACCAAATGGTCAGGGTTTTTTGTTTAGTGGAATCTTCAACTTATGCCGCGTTCAACTGTTGCATTTCCATTTCTTTGAGCTTCCGTAAAGCTTCTGATTTTGAATTTACGTTCAGTTTAACATAAATGTTCTGAATGTGAAAATTGACCGCGCTGGGCGTAACAAAAAGCTTGTCCGCAATCATTTTATAGGTGAATCCTTGGGTAAGGAGCTCTATGATTTCGTTCTCCTTTTTGGAAAAAGCCTCAAAAGATTTTGATTGGAACGAGTCGATGATTTTTTTCGCTACATCCAGTTCCAAAGCAATTCCATGCTGGTCAAGTGCCTCCAAAGCATTGAACAATCTATCCTTGGTTATCGGTTTGATAAGGTAGCCACTCGCTCCTTTTTTAAAAGCCTCTTTGATGAGTTTGAAATCGTTCATTTTACTCATCATCAATACCTTAAGGTCTTTGTTTTTTCGGTAAAAATAATCAAGGCCATCTATGCCTGAAATACCGTTTAGCATTGCTTCACAGATTATAATATCTGGATGGCTACGTCCAAAATTGGATAAGAGCTCGTGTACGGAACTGTAGGTTCCATGGAGTTCGTACTGATTGTTTTCTTCAAAGTATTGATTGTAAATGCCGCCGATAGTACCATCATTGTCGATGATGGCAATTTTTAATGGTTTTTTTTCCATGATAAGAAAGATTTGGGGGAATTAATACTGTTACATCATTTGTTCTGTAGGTTAAGTTTTTGGACATGGGAGTCCTTCTCCGCATAGTTGAAGTTGGGATAAACTAATATTGAAACTAACCGTATTGCCTTTGGGAAAAGCTATACCAATCAATGTTCCATTTAAGTTTACTTCAAAAATGGGTACAATCCCTTATGGGATTGGTTGCTAAAATTTGTGTTGAGTTGAGGTTTTACCTCATCAAAAAAGTAAGGTGAAAAGAGGTTTTGGGACGCCTTTTTTTCTTGTGTTGTAGTTCTTGTTCATGACTTAATAGATTTGGGATTGTATTATTTCAATAGTGAATTTAGAATTTTTTAACTATTGAGCAGAATTTTTGTAGTGGTTTTCGTTCAAATGCACTTTTGGTGAAACCTTTTAATTCAGAATAGTAGGATAAGGGGTAGTGTGATTTGCTCTCAATTAATTGTATATCAGAATTTTAAACAAAAAAATAGGATGCCGTCCCATCAGCATCCTATTCTTGGTGTAAATCGGTCAGATTGAAATAATACAACCCGCTTTCTATGATAGTCTGTCAGTTTCCCCCTGTCTTTCTTATCATGGTCATGAGTGTCTCAAAATTCGGCTATGAAACAGCATCACAAGACACTTCAGGTTTATTGACCGATTCAATAAGTATTTTAATGTATTCTATTCTTCGTCTTGGAAAGATGCACCTGCATATTCGTTAGTGTCATCGTTCATAACAGTTTGGAGTCCTGTACCTCCATCAGCAACATCGTTGTACTGATCCCGATTACTTGAACGTCCATAGGCCACAGTATATTGTGATACAGTATTGTTGAATCCTCTATTGGAGACTACAAATCCCATTTTCTTCTCTGGGCTCAATTGAATGGCATAGTCATCACTGTTGCTGTTGATGTGGGCACCAAGGTTCACAGAAGTTGTAAGTGTGTTCTTTACTACCTGTGAGGCATAAAGGTCCAATCCTCCGTAACCATCCCTTCCTTCAGAAGCGAAGAACAACAAGGTTTCGTTGTAAATGCTTGGGTAAAGCTCATCTTCTTTGGTATTTACCTTTGGGCCAAGATTTTTGGAAACACCAGGGGTTCCATCTGCAGCAATATCAGCTACATAAATGTCATATTTACCATAGCTACCTTTCATATTGGAGGCAAAGAACAAGCGAGATCCATCGGCTGTAACCGTAGGGTGTTTGGCGGAATAGTGTTTAGGACATACCTCTAGTTGAGTTACATTGGTCCATTCGCCATTCACTTTCTCTGCACGATAAACGTGATAAATCAATTCTTTTTTAGAAAACACACCATATAGTGGCTTCTCATAAGTACCCTTGCTAAAGTAGGCGGTTTTGCCATCTTTGGTAACAGACATGGAAGGTACGTATCCGTCAATAGTGGAAACACTACCATCCATAGTCTCGTTGATCATTTTTTCGTCTGCCTGGGCAAATGTAGTTTGACCGACTAGTATTGTAACAGAAACAATTAGGCTGTAAAAAGTTGAACGTGTCATGATGTATAGATTTGGGGGTTAATACATAGCAAAGATCAAAAAGATTGATGGTGAATACTTATCAATTTTTCATAGGTTTTTACTTTTAACGACTAAAAAGTGTATTTCATCGAATATTTTTTAGGTGTTTAACACTGGGTTAGTAGCAAAAATGCAGTTAAACGTTTTTTTTTGTGTTTTAACAGGTTAATTTATGTTCTGATAGATAAGGATCAATTTGTTCAAAATCAATATCAATTACATTCATTTTGATGGTAATCGTAGTATCTTACATCTTCACATATCGGACAAATTGAGTTAACTTCGCTTTTTGAAAGATGTATCTATATTATAAGGAGCTATTCTTCAAATATTTTATAATAATTACCTCAAACTAGAAAGCCTGCCTAAAATGAATATCACTATTGAAAACATCATATTAATAGGTTCGGTACTTCTTCTGATCAGTATTTTGGCGGGCAAAACAAGTTACCGTTTTGGTATTCCTACATTATTGCTGTTTTTGACCATTGGTATGTTGGCCGGCTCAGATGGTATTGGAGGTATTTATTTTGATAATCCAAAGATTGCCCAGTTCGTTGGGGTGGTTTCATTGAACTTTATTCTTTTCTCAGGTGGTCTCGATACCAACTGGCAATCCGTAAAGCCTGTACTTAAAGAAGGCATAGTACTTTCAACTATTGGGGTTTTACTAACTGCCGTAGGTTTGGGATATTTTGTGTATTTGATTACTGACTTCAGTATTTACGAAAGTTTATTGTTGGGCGCCATTGTCTCCTCTACCGATGCCGCTGCAGTTTTCTCTATACTCCGGGGCAAGAATCTGGCATTAAAAAAGAACCTTAGGCCTACGTTGGAGCTGGAAAGTGGTAGTAACGACCCCATGGCCTACGTGCTTACCATTGCATTTTTGACCCTAGTGCAGTTTCCGGAAAGGAATATTTTGTCGGTATTGCCCATGTTTTTTCTACAAATGGCACTGGGCGGCGCGGCCGGTTTCCTGTTTGGCAAATTGAGCAAGATAATCATCAACAGAATACAGTTGGATTTTGAAGGGCTTTATCCAGTATTGACCATAGCGTTGATGTTCATTACATTTTCTGCTACCGATTTTATAGGAGGGAACGGATTTTTGGCAATTTACATCTGTTCCGTATATCTGGGCAACCAAAACCTGATTCATAAAAAAACCATTATGCGAATGTTCGATGGGCTGGCATGGCTCATGCAAATCGTATTGTTCCTTACATTGGGGCTATTGGTATTTCCAACCCAGATTGTTCCGTTTATTGGAATAGGGCTGTTAATTTCGCTTTTCTTGATTTTTGTTGCACGCCCCTTGGCGGTAATGCTTTCTTTGCTGCCATTTCGTATGAAGTTAAGACGAAGGTTCTACATTTCTTGGGTGGGATTAAGAGGGGCTGTGCCCATTGTGTTTGCTACGTATCCGTTGTTGGCGGGCATCGACAAGGCAAGTATCATATTCAATATTGTTTTCTTTGTTTCGATAACCTCTGTATTGATTCAGGGGAGTACCTTGTCCATTGTGGCCAAATGGTTGCATGTGGGATTGCCCGAGAGTGCCAAACCACTCTCTCCAACGGATGAACTCTTGTCCGAACACCCTAAAGCTATCATGAAGGAAATTACTGTTAGTGCTTCTTGCCCTGCCACTGGGGAAAAAATCGTAAACTTGGATTTTCCCAAAAAGGCCATTATCGCCATGATTCAACGCAATGGTAACTATCTTACACCAAATGGCTCTACCATTATCGAAGCTGATGATACGTTGGTGGTGCTTACGGACAAACCCGAAATTTTAGATAAAGTCTACGCCTCTCTTTCTATGTCCAAAACTGTGGAGAAGAAGGAACTAGCAGAATAGTTGTCTATCCGATTCGGGTGCCGTTTTCAATACTTCGTTCCGGTTGTAGTAGGGTGATTTCCTTGTTTTGGCCAATGCCCCCAAGTACAAGACACTCACTCATCATGTTGGCAATTTGCTTTGGAGGGAAGTTGACAACCGCAACAACCTGTTTTCCTACAAGTTCGTTGGGAGTATATAGATCTGTGATTTGGGCAGAGGTCTTTCTTTTTCCGATAGTTCCAAAGTCTATTATCATTTTATATGCAGGATTTCTAGCTTCTTCAAACACTTCGGCTTCCAATATGGTTCCAACTCGCATTTCTACTTTAGTAAAATCGCTCCAAGATAATTCGTTGGATGCTTTCTTCTCGTCCATTTTCAAAATTTAAAGTAAAAATAGGGCCGTATCGGACAAGGATGGACTTAATTCAGAATAAATTTTTGATAAATGGTATGTTGTAACGTCGTTGCCAAGCTAAAACTAGGCAAAATAGTAAGGTAACCAGCGCTAAAATAAAAAGAGTGCCGCCATCATCTTGGACCACTACACCTAATTTGGTCAGATGCGAAAATAGGGCACCGAGCATAATACCAATGCCCAACAAAGCCCCAAGGCAAGTTGTTTTGGGAATTAATATGAGAACCGCTACAATCAATTCAATTATTCCGAGGCCTATTCTTCCCCAAGGCTCCAGATTTAGTTGCTCGAATATGTAGACGGATTCTGGTGCTGCTGAAAATTTAAAGAACAAGGTCTGCAATAAAATTACGGCCGGGATAATTTTGAGTAGTGCATTTATAATTGATTTTGTTTTCATTTTTTAATTGATTGAATAGATATTGGTTTGGTCGGAAAACATTATTGTAAATAACTGAATGGCAACAATTAAATGCATATTGATATGTAGCCTAATTTTTAAGGTTGACCAAAGTCATCATATCAAATGGGGAATTGGTTAATTTTACTGACATGAAAAATTTACTCAAATTCTCTTTGCTTTTCCTGTTTTTGATGCAATCCTGTTCCAAGGAAGCATGGTTATCCGGGACCATAGATTCGGAGGGTGGTGAAGATTGGAAACCTATGGTATACCTGGTTGTTCCCGAAAAATTTGATGCTGTGGCCCAAAGTTTTGTTGGTAAGGTGTTAGATTCGGCCCAAATTGATGAGAGTGGAAGCTTTGAGTTTACAAATCCACCTGAAATGAAAGCTCCTGTATTGCTGGAGATAGCGGTTCAGCGGAAAGGAGAAAAGTATCCGAATAAGTTGTTGAATGAAAACCCTGAAACGGATAATTACTTTCCGTTGGTATATGAATCAGGCAAAAGCATCAAGTTAAACTCCAAGATATCCCAGTTTCAGGCCTCTTTTTCGTTGGAGGAGCCTTCGCTTATCAATGGTAAAATGATTGAATTGAGGGATTTGCGTTTGGAAGCCTATCAAAAACAGTTGAAAAATCAATCAATAAAAGAAGCTTCGGATGAAGGTTTGCTGGAACGAGAAAAGAGGCTTGTTGAATACCAAAAGCAATTGATGGACTTTGCAGATGACACTGATGAATTCTTCCCTGCAATGGTCGCTCTTCGCTGGGCCAGCCCGGAAGGAAACTACGAGCGAATTGCTGAATTGCTGTACAATCAATCCGAAAAATGGAGGACACTGTATCCGGAGCATCCTTGGACTAAAGAGTTGGGTTCGATGGCCGACAAGGAAAATTTACCCATTTTGGTAGGAGATCAAGTTCCTGATTTACTCTTTCCTATGAAAGATGGGCAAGAGGTGCGGTTACAGTCCTTGATTGAGAATCAAAGGTTGGTGTTGCTAGATGTTTGGGCATCTTGGTGCGCACCCTGCAGGTTGGAAAACAGGAATATTTTGGTGCCGCTTTGGGAAAAATATAACCAGAAAGGTTTTCAGATTTTGGCGTATGGCCTAGAAAGTAATGAAACTGCTTGGAACAATGCCATACAAAAAGACGGTGCTTACCGGTGGACACATTACTCGCATTTGGAAGGTGACCAAAATCCGTTTATGGATGCTCTTCGCTTAAAAACTATTCCGGCCAATTTCTTACTGAATCAGGAGGGTAGGGTACTAGCAAAAAACTTACATGGAGAGGATTTAATCGAATTTGTCGATAATTATATGAAAGAGAGATGATTTCTAATAAAAAAGCCAGGATATATCCTGGCTTTTTCTTCTTTAATTTGTTTGTGTTCGGGGATATTAATTTCCGCCTTCTGTTGTTTCTTCTTCAGTAGCTGCATCTGGATCTACTTCAAGAATAAAATCTTGGGTCGTAACGTTCGCAGCATTTATTTGTACTTCTATGGTATCACTTGCAATAAAGCCATCAAACTCGGAAACTACTTCGTAAGTACCGGCTTCCAGACCTAGAATGGCATAATTACCATCTGGATCGGTAAATGAAGTAGTGTTGAGCGTGTCCGCTGCAAATACAGAAACTTGTGCACCAAAAAGGCCAATTTGAGTTTCCTCTTCAACAGTGCTAACATTTCCTGAAAGTGTACCGGCAGTGGAAAGATTACTGGCCTTGATTACAGGTTTGAAATTGAACCCGCTTATTTCTGCGGCTGTGCTAATATTGCCTTTTGCCACAAATGAGCGACTTACATCGAAATCCAGTAATAAATCGGAAGATAAACCGCTTACTACAGTAATTCCTGGGTCTATAAATACTTTAATTCCGGATGAGTCACCACTGGGAACCTTTAGCTCATAAACCGTTCCATCGGTTAAAACTACATTTACGCCCTTAACGTATACGCGAACCTGATCATAAGTCCCAACAGGAACCTCAATTTCTGCCAATTGAAGAGTCAATCCATTGGTCAGTTCCAATAGGTTTGTTTCTATTTCTTCTTCCATCAAGGTTATGTACGGGCTTGTAGTAAGGGCATCATCATCATCGTCTTCGGAAACGCGACGAGCCTCTACTTTATGCACGGTAACGTTTGCTTCTGCAATTAATTCATAAGGAAAAGGAGCGTCGGTCATTTGCACAGAAAGCGTGCCTGTTCCTTGTGGATTTCCTCCGTTTCCTTCATCATCGGAGCAGCTTACAAAAAATAAGGTCATTACGGCAAATAAACTGCTAAAAATCTTTGTTCTCATAGTATGGGGTTTTTAAAATTTTTCAGGGCAGAATTATCCCTGTGCGATTTCTACCAAATAAACAAGTTAGGTGGAATAAACCCTACCCCAATGACAAGAAAAATTGATTTTATAGATAAAAAGCACTTGTGTAACCTACAATTTAATCTTTGTAGATAAAGTTCGGAGCTTGTTGATACTTGAAGGTATCGTCGGTCAAGATTTTCATTTCCTTGGTGTCCCAATTCATCAAGCCAATATGAAATTGTGTTTGTTCATCGTCGAAAAGTTCAATGGCCAACCACTTGCCATCGGGACTCCAATCATGCCAACCCTCGTTTTGAGCATTTTCTGTCAACTTCCATGTTTTGCTCCCATCCAAACTAACGGCATATAAACTATACTTGCCATTTTGCTTACTTTGATATGTAACAAAGTTTTCGGTTGGGTGTAGTCTTGGGGCACCGGCCCTATACTCATACTTTCCAGCGGTAGAGTCTTTTTCGGGATAATGAGTAAGTTGCTTTCGATTTTTTCCATCCACATCAATAATGTAAAGCTCTTCATTAAAACCGTTAATCTCTTTGCGAACTGTTTTTCCGCCTCTAAAAACGACTTGTTTTCCATTATTTACAAACAAGGGGTCAGCAGCAAAAGCTAGTTTTGTGTCCAATCGATCTATGATCTCTCCATTTTGGTTTAGAATGTAAAATGTAGATTCTGTTATCAGCTTGGGCTTTACGATAAGTTCGGTGCCATTCTTTCTGCTGCTCATCCAGCTATCAGCCAACTCCAGATCACTAACTTTTTGAACGTTTCCTCCATTAAAGTTGCTTTTGTACAAAAAATAACAACGTTTGCACGCTCCTCTATCAGAAATAAAATACAAGGTATCTTCATAAGAATAATAGGTCCAATCCACAGGGTACAGGTCGGTAATGTTTTTTTTGTTGGACCCATCGAGGTTCATTGAAAAAATCTCATAGTTCTCAATGTCAAAATCCCTTAAAACATTGTAAACCAAGCCAAGTTCACGTTGGGTATTGTCCTTTTTTGAATTGCAGGACAGTAGTAATGCCAATAATCCAAGAAAAGCTATTGTTTTAGTCATAATGAGTTTAGTTTGTTTGAAATTTTAGTGTAGTCGAATTTACTAAACTCCATGAATTTTTAAAATGGTGATTTAACCTTGGACTTCTACTTTTTTAGGTGTGAAATATTTTTTCTTTAGCCAGAATGAAACTTTTACCAATAAAATCAATGCTGGTACTTCTACCAATGGCCCAATTACCCCTGTAAATGCCTGTCCGGAATTCAAACCAAAAACAGCAATGGCAACGGCAATGGCCAGCTCAAAGTTGTTTCCCGCGGCCGTGAAGGCGACTGCAGCAGTTTTGTCGTATTCGGCCCCCATGGCTTTTGTGGTGAAAAAACCAATAATAAACATCAAAGCAAAATAGATCAACAATGGAACTGCAATGATCAATACATCCATAGGAATCTCCACAATCAATTCACCTTTTAAGGAAAACATGATCACAATGGTAAACAAAAGAGCAATCAAGGTTATGGGAGAAATAGCAGGAATAAACTTTTCAGTGTACCAAGTCTCGCCCTTAGATTTCACCAGGATTTGACGACTCAAAATTCCCATTAAAAAAGGGATCCCTAGGTAAATGGCCACACTCTCTGCGATAGTGCCAATGGATATGTCAACAATAGCACCTTCAAATCCAAAATAGGGTGGGAGTACGGTGATGAAGATCCAAGCATAAAAACTATAGGCAAAAACCTGAAAAATACTGTTTAGGGCCACTAAACCTGCACCATATTCGCTGCTTCCTTCGGCCAAATCGTTCCACACCAAAACCATGGCAATACAGCGGGCCAATCCAATTAAAATAAGTCCTACCATGTATTCAGGGTAGTCCCTTAGAAAGGTGATGGCAAGGATAAACATTAAAATTGGTCCCACAAACCAATTCAGGACAAGGGAAATGGACAAGATCTTGATATTTTTGAACACTTTGGGCAGCAAGGAGTATTTTACCTTGGCCAATGGTGGGTACATCATCAAAATCAATCCGATGGCAATGGGAATATTTGTAGTTCCGCTACTGAATGAATTCACAAAATCGGGGAAGCTTGGAAAAAAATAACCGATTCCGACGCCTACCGCCATGGCAACAAAAATCCAAAGGGTTAGGTTTTTATCTAAAAAGCTTAATTTTTTAATCGCCATTATTTCTGAATTTGGGAAAAAACATAAAACATTTCAGTTGCGATTTGCACGCTTCGTTCCTTATATTTTTCGGCTTGTTCCGGTGTGCCGTCAAATTCTTTGGGGTCGTCGTAAGTGATAGGAATGCGTTTTTCGGCCCCTGGAACAAACGGGCAGCCCTCATCAGCCTGGGAACAGGTCATGATGGCTGCAAAATCTGATTTTGGGTTGAAATCATCATCCATTTTTTTGGAAAAACAGATAACAGGGTGTTCGTTTTCGGAAAACTTGATGCCATACACAGGGTTTTTTCCTTCGGAAAGCATGTTTATTTCAAACCCAGCGCTTGCTAAAGTTGAAGCCACCATCGGAAATAGTGCAGTGGCTTCTGTTCCCCCAGAATAACAGTTCACATTATCAATCCCAAAATGATGCGCCATGGTTTGCGCCCAAACTTGTGATAAATGACTTCTGCGCGAGTTATGGGTACAGATTAAATTCAGTCGGATGGATTGGTCCTTATCCATTTTTTCCTGAATATACTCCACAAGAGGTGATAAGGTAAGTTTTCTTTCCGCAGCAATGGAAGTTGTATCCAAATCGGAAACAAATTGGTTTAAATTGTCAAAAAGTGCCATAGGTTGGGTTTTAGCAACATCCACTTCCAGGAGTGCAGGTTGGAGTGTTTTGTAATTCGGATAATTTTACTTTGGGCTTTTCGGCTGGGATGCCACAATTGTCTTTGGCCAAACAATCCGTTTGTTTGGTGGTCAACAAGAAATTGGCACCATCAAAATCCAACGCAAATTTTTCAATAGTCTGCCCTTGATATTCCACTTCTACTTCTAGATTGCCGATGCCCAATGTTTTTTGTGACAGTTCAATAATATGGACCAATTTCTCTGGATGAAGTCTATGGTCGTAATCATCGGCATTCCAAAGTTGAAAGTTGACCACCTCCTCGTTTCGAACTGTTCCACCGCAATCAATAAAGTGCTTTGTGATTTTACCCACCTCGGTCACATGAAAATGATTGGGAACCAAATCCCCGTTCGGTAATTGAAACGCTATGGTGTCCAATTGGGTCAATACTGATTTAACTTCTTCTAATTTCATATCCCTATATTTATTGTAATATTACGATTAATGATATTAAATTTTTTTAACAACAATCCTTTTGGTTGAGATCTTGATTCAAAAAATCTGACATTACGTTTTTCATTTTCTTCCAATTATCAACATCAATACAGTAACAAACGCTGGTTCCTTCAACATTTCCCTTAATGAGTCCTAAGTTTTTTAACTCCTTTAAATGTTGCGAAATAGTGGGTTGCGCCAAACCAATTTCATCCACCAAATCACCGCAAACACATGCGTTCAGCTTGTACAAATACTGAAGAATGGCGACACGAGCAGGGTGTCCGAACACCTTTGCATATTGCGCAATCTCGTTTTGTTTGTCTGTAAATATTTCTGTTTTTGCTAATCCCATAGCTTTTATTAGTACATTGCAATATTACGATTAATAGCATATGTGTCAAAGGTTTTATTTGATTTTATTTCTTAATGGTTTGAAAAACATAAGTGAAAGCTTGATGATTCTTATTAAATTGCGTTATGCATACCAAAACATAACGATTATAATTTGTCTCTTACTAAAAAAATATATCTGGATTGTAATGCGACCACACCCACCGACACAGAGGTAGTGGAGGCCATGCTGCCGTATTTTACCCAAAATTTTGGCAATGCGAACAGCGACCATGCTTTTGGTTGGCATGCTGAGGACGCAGTCGAAACTGCTAGAAATCAAGTTGCCAAACTGGTGAATTGCAGACCAACCGAGATAACTTTTACCTATGGCGCTACGGAATCCGCTAATTTGGCCTTGTTCGGATTTTGCAAAAAGAACAGGAACATGGGAAACCATATCATTTCCTGCAAAACAGAGCATAAAGCAGTCTTAGATACTTTGGAAGCATTGGAATCAGATGGTTTTGAAGTTACCTATTTGGATGTGGACAGGCAAGGAAATATTGACTTGATTGAATTGGAAGCGGCCATAAAACCCTCCACGATTTTGGTTTGCATGATGCTCGCTAACAACGAGACAGGTCTAATTCATCCAATAAAAACCATAACCGAAATCGCGCATTCCAACAATGTGCCTGTGATGTCGGATATCACGCAGGCTGTTGGCAAAATTCCTGTTGATCTACAAGAATTGGGAATCGATATCGCTATTTTTTCATCACACAAACTGTATGGACCTAAAGGTGTTGGCGCACTTTACTTGAATAAAAGAAAAGATATTTCCATTGATAAACACCTTTATGGAGGCAGTCACGAAAAAGGAGTCAGACCAGGAACTTTGAATGTTCCTGGAATTGTTGGATTTGGTGCAGCTTGTGAAATTGCAAATCAAAGCTTGGTAGAGAATCAGCAAAAATTCAAAAGTCTTCAAAACCAATTGGAGCAGGGGTTATTGGACATAGACGGAGCAACCATTAATTGCCGGGATGAAAAACGGTTATCCAATACCACAAATGTGTCGTTTAAAGCAATTGATGGCACCAAGCTACTTCGGTATTTGAACACGTTGGCCGTTTCACGGGGTTCCGCGTGCACTTCAAATCAAGTAAATCCGTCCCACGTGCTAAAAGCGATGGGAATTGAAGATGATACAGCCTTGGCCAGTCTTCGTATCAGTACAGGGCGAAACACCTCTTCGGAAGACATTGAAAAAGCCTTGTCTGAAATCAAAAAAGCCGTTAACCAACTAAAAACGATTACCGTATGAGAGAGTTGGATGTCATCATTGCACAGTATCAAGAACTAAAATCACCGGGCATCCGCTGTGTTTTAGCTACTGTTGTCCATGTTGATGGTTCATCTTACCGTAGGGCAGGTGCTCGCATGTTGGTGGACGAATTCGGAACCATTATTGGCGCTATTAGTGGAGGTTGTTTGGAAGGTGATGCGCTCAGAAAAGCACTTTTTGCATTGGACCAACAGGAAAACAAATTAGTCACATACGATACCAGCGATGAGGATGATGCGGTAATTGGGGCGCAATTGGGTTGTAATGGAATTATTCAGGTGTTGTTTGAACCGATTAATTATACCGATGAGAATAATCCCTGTGAGCTATTGAGAACTGTTACCGAACAGGAGGTTCCAATGGCTGTTTCTGTAGTTTTTGACTTGGACAAATCCCAACAACAACTAGGGACCTGTTTGGTTTCAGATGAAAACCAGATCATCTCAGGGTGGCAACTTCCCGACGAACTGCACCAAGCTTTGCTTGTTAAAAGTAAGGAGACAATTAAATTGGACAATTCTTGTTTCGCAGAGTTGAGAATTGAAAAGAAATCATATTTTGCCTTTATCCAATTACATCAACCCGCTGTGAAGTTGGTTTTGGTAGGAGCGGGGAATGATGCACAGATATTAGCGCAACAGGCTGATTTGTTGGGATGGAAAGTAACCGTTACCGATGGTAGACCAACACACGCCAACAAAAAACGTTTTGTAGGGTCATGTCAAGTTATTGTAACTAAGCCAGAAGAAACACTAAAAAACATCAATATAGATCAACGCACCTGTTTTGTGTTGATGAGCCATAATTATAATTATGACCTAGCGGTACTCAAGTTATTGCTTGGAAATGTGGAGACACCTTATATCGGCATCCTTGGACCGTTAAAAAAGTACAATCGTATGCTTAACGAGCTTGCGGATGAAGATATTGAAGTGTCAAAGGAAGATCTAGCCAAAATCCATGCGCCCGTAGGGTTGGAAATTGGAGCAGAGACCCCAGCCGAAATCGGATTATCCATTTTGGCCGAAATCCAAAGTGTGCTGACCAAAAAAGAAGCTCGACCTTTAAAGCAGAAAACCGAGCCGATTCATGATATCACTGAAAATCAATTTCAAAAAATAACCCTATGAGTTCAGAAGAAAACATAGCAGTGGTTGTTTTGGCAGCAGGTGGCTCTACCCGTTTGGGTCGACCAAAGCAGTTGGTTGAATTCAAAGGGAAAACACTTTTGAAACATACCATGGATGAAGTTGATGACTTGGGTTTCCAAACCAAGATTTTGGTACTAGGGGCTAGGCAAGAAGAAATTCAGAATAAAATTGACCCCAAAGGCTTTAAAGTGGTCATTAATACCGATTGGGAGCAGGGAATGGCATCCAGCATCAACGTTGGATTGAAAGCAGCGATAGCGGAGGAAGAAGGATTGAACCATGTATTGTTTCTGGTATCCGACCAACCCTTTTTGGAGCGCGCTAACCTAATCAAACTGGTGCATACCCAACTGACACAACATCCAAAAGCAACCTATTCCAAATATGGGGATAATATTGGAGTGCCGGCCATCTTTAGTAAGGAAGCATTTCCATTGTTATTGCAGCTGGAAGGAGACGAAGGAGCTAAGAAACTAACTCGCATGGAAGATTTTAATTACTGTGCGGAAACCTTTAAAAAGGGAGGTTTTGATGTGGATACCGAAGAAGATGTGAAGCAACTAAAGCAAATGGAAGAATGAAAGTGACCGTTAAATATTTTGGTTTGGTAGCCGAAGCTACTGAAAAGTCCGAAGAGGTTTTGGACCTCAATGGAACGCTTACCGCTTTGGAACTAAAGGTACAATGCTTGAACGGCTTGGCTATAGCGGACAAAGAGTCCGTACAGATAGCCGTAAACCAAAATTTGGATGATACAATAACCTTAAAAGACGGGGACGAAGTGGCCTTGTTGCCACCATTCGCTGGAGGATGAGCAGATACGACAGACAAATAAAACTCACGGAAGTTGGGCCTGGAGGTCAGGGAAAGCTTCGCAATGCCAAAGTATTGATTGTTGGTGTTGGGGGGCTGGGCTGTCCTGCTGCGATGTATTTGGCAGGCGCAGGAGTCGGCAAAATTGGTTTGATGGACCATGATAAGGTCGATATGTCCAATTTGCATAGACAAGTCCTCTTTCAAGAATCGGATGTGGCAAGGTCAAAAGCTGTTGTTGCCAAGGAACGTTTGGAAAAACAGAACAGTGAGGTACGGTTTGAAGTGTTCGAAGTGCCGTTGACCGTTGAAAACGCGGAAAACATCATCAATCAATACGACGTCGTTTTGGATGGCACGGACAATTTTGAAACCAAGTACCTTATCAATGATGCGTGCATATTGACGAATAAACCTTGGGTTTTTGCCTCTATTTATAAAAATGAAGGACAATTATCGGTCTTCAATTACAAGAATGGGCCTACGTATCGGTGTGTGTTCCCAAAAAGCACACGGCAGAACATCAGTTGTGAGGCCACGGGTGTATTGGGTGTATTACCGGGCATTCTCGGAACGCTGCAGGCAGCGGAAGTACTTAAAATTATTTTGGGGGCGGGCGAAGTAATGTCGGGTAGGTTAAAACTCATCAATATGATGCGGGCCAGCGAGCAGATCATCAAAATAAACAAGCGCCCCGAAGAAGTGGAAAAAATTCGCAAGAATGGAATAGCTCCCGTTTACATTGATTGCGATTTAAAAAATAAGGAACAGTGGTATCTCGATGTACGCGAAGTGTTCGAACAGCCCAAACCAAAGGGTAAAAAAGTGCTCAGTATTCCGATGAGTGATTTAACATTACGATACCAAGAAATACCCAATAATCAGGAGGTTTTTGTATTCTGCCAATCTGGAAAACGAAGCAAAAACGCCATAGAAATCCTTAAAAACGAATTTGGCTTTCACAATTTGAAAAACGTGGAAGGCGGTATAGAAACAATTATTGATGGATAAGAAGAAACCAAAAAAAGTATTTGTACAAGGAGCGATTCCTCCCGAAAAAATAGCCAATTCGGTGGCTAACCACCAAAGCAAGACGAATATTGGCGCGCACAGTATTTTTTTGGGACAGATAAGGGCCGACGAGGTAGAAGGTAAAACCGTGACTGCCATCGATTACACAGCATATGAAGAAATGGCTGAGAAAGTCTTCCACGAAATACGCGAAGCAGCTTTTGCCAAGTTCGACATTACCTGTGCTCATATTTATCACAGTTTGGGTAAGGTAAACGTTGGGGAGTTGTGTTTGTTCGTGTTCACATCATCGGCACACCGAAAGATTGCGATAGAGGCGACCAACTTTTTTGTGGAGGAAATCAAAGCGAAAGTACCTGTGTTCGGTAAAGAGATTTTTGAGGACGAAACTCATCAATGGAAAGTAAATAAGTAAATGGTAGACATTACACATAAAGTGACGACTTTGCGGGAAGCTACCGCTGAAGCTATCGTAAAAACAAGTAGCCAAGCTACGATAGATGCGATACAAAACAATGAAGTTCCCAAAGGGAATGTGTTTGAAATGGCCAAAGCGGCTGGTTTGTTGGGCGTCAAGAAAACACCGGACCTATTGCCTGATTGTCATCCGTTACCCATTGAATACACGGGCATCGATTATGAAATTGACGGGTTGGACATTACCATTTCCATGACGGTAAAGACCATATATAAAACAGGGGTAGAGGTAGAGGCGATGCACGGAGCAAGTGTTGTGGCCCTTACCATGTACGATATGCTAAAACCGATTGACAAAAACGTGGAAATCGGCACTATTCGCCTTAAATCCAAAAAAGGAGGGAAATCTTCCTATAAAATCAATTCGGAAGGGTTGACCGCTGATGTTGTTGTTTGTTCGGATACCATTTCCAAAGGAAAAGGCGAGGATAGGGCAGGAGAGGCTATCATTGAGAAATTGAAGTCTCTGGGTGTGCCATCCCAAAAAAGCATCATTCCCGATGAAGCTGAAGCAATCATCAAAAAAGTGGAAAACACTTTTGCTGACTTGCTGATTTTTACCGGAGGAACAGGCGTGGGACCTCGAGATGTCACCCCGCAGACCTTGGAACCCATGTTGGACATCAAACTAAAAGGAGTAGAAGAACAAATGCGAAGCTACGGGCAAAACAGGATGCCGTATGCGATGTTCTCGCGTTCCATCGCGGGCATTAAAGACGGTAAATTGATATTGGCACTTCCAGGTTCCACAAAGGGAGCAGCGGAATCCATGGACGCGATTTTCCCGCATGTGCTGCATGCATTTAAAGTGATAGAAGGAAAAAGACATGATTGACAAAAAACCACAAATAATAGACAACTTCGGTAGGCCACATACCTATCTGCGCATTTCATTGACGGATCGGTGCAACCTGCGGTGCTTTTACTGTATGCCGGAAGAAGGCATTGAGCTGATGGAAAAACCGAGTATCATGACGCTGGAGGAAATCATTGAAATGACACGGACATTTCGGGATTTGGGCGTGGATACGGTGCGGCTGACGGGCGGCGAACCTTTGGTTCGGAAGAATTTCGGCTATTTGGTCGAGGAGCTTGCCAAACTGGGCGTGACCCTAAAATTGACCACAAACGGAATTGTACTTGATAAATATTTGGACCTTTTCAATAAAATTGGGCTGCGCAAAATTAATTTCAGTCTGGATACACTGGACAAGGCCAAATCCATTTTCATCACCAAGCGGGACTATTATGAGCGCATTATGCGAAACTTGAACATGGCCTTGGACATGGATATGGATATCAAGCTCAATATTGTGTTGGTCAAGGGAGTGAATGATAAGGAAATCAATGATTTTATCGCATTGACCAAGGATAAAAACATTACACCCAAATTTATTGAGTTTATGCCTTTTAAGGGGAATAAATGGGACTGGAGCAAGGGCGTTTCCAAAGAAGAAATCTTAAAGACCGTAGGCGACAAGTTCGGGGAAATCGAAACGTTACAAAATCCAAAGCACAGTACCTCCACAAATTTTAGAGTGAAGGGTCACAAGGGCAGTTTTGGCATTGTAAGCACGATTACCAATCCGTTTTGCGATGAATGCAACCGTATTCGCTTGACCGCCGATGGCAAAATGAAAAACTGTCTTTTTGCCACCTCAGAAACTGATTTATTGACGCCGCTTCGAAAAGGAGAACAAATTGAAAGCACCATTCTGGAGGCCATAAAATCCAAAAAGCATTCCCGTGATGGCATGGATGTTAAAATGGACGCCGACCACTACGAGCAAAACCGTTCAATGATTTCAATAGGAGGCTAATGGTTACGATTGAAGAAGCCCTTCGTATTATCGAAGACCAAAGCAGCAATTTAAAAAGTGAATCAAAACCTTTGGAGAAGGCATTGGGTTATGCATTGGCAACAGATACAGTATCACATTTTGATGTGCCTGAGTTTGATAACTCTGCAATGGATGGCTATGCGTTGTGTGGACTGTATCAAGAATACCGATTGGTAGGGGAGGTGGCTGCTGGTGATTCCGAGGATGTCTCGTTGCAAGATGGAGAAGCCGTTCGGATTTTTACTGGAGCAAAAGTGCCCAAAAACACCACTGCTGTGATGATGCAAGAGAAAACCTCCGTAAAAGACAGCACGCTGTTTCTTGATGAAATGCCAAAAATTGGTCAGAACATCCGAAAAAAAGGCGGTCAATTGACCAAAGGGCAAGCCGTATTTGAAAAACGACACGTTTTGAATCCACCATCATTAGCTTTGATGGGCAGTTTGGGATTATCGCAATTGGACGTTTTTTCTAAACCACAAGTCAATATAATCACCACGGGAAATGAACTCGTAAAACCGGGAGAACCCAAAACCGAAGGACAGATATACGAATCCAACAGCTACGCGATTTCTGGGGCACTTCAGCAATTTGGGTTTCAGCATCATCAAAAAACTCAGATACAAGATGATTTTGAGGCCACAAAAGCAGGCATCAAAACGGCATTGGACTCTTGTGATGTATTGATTATTTCTGGAGGAATATCGGTTGGGGATTACGATTTTGTAAAACAATCCCTCGAAGAAAATGGAGTTAACGAATTGTTTTACAAGGTCTTTCAAAAACCAGGTAAGCCATTATATTTTGGGAGGAAAGGTAATCAGTTTGTGTTTGCCTTGCCCGGGAATCCAGCATCTTCATTGACCTGTTTTTATGTGTACGTGCTTCCGTTGCTCCAAAAGTTATCGGGATATGGGAGCGTAGGTTTGACTACTTATCAATTCCCAATAAAACATGGGTATGAAAACCGTTTTGGGCGACCATCCTTTCTAAAAGCTGCTATCGTTGAAGGAAAAGTAGAGATTCTTGATGGACAGGGGTCTTCCATGATTCAATCCATGGCCAAAGGCAACGCACTTGCTTTTGTGGATGATGGCGAGGTATTGAAAGAAGGTGATTTGGTAAGGTGTAAACTAATTTCATAATTGATGACAGTTGAATATTTACCCATAGTCTTCTTTTTGATTGCGCTGTTCTATAGCTCTGTTGGATTTGGTGGCGGCTCCAGTTATTTGGCCATTTTAAGCCTTTTCCTGACCGATTTTTATGAAATCCGTTCCACAGCCCTCATTTTAAATATTTGCGTGGTGACCATAGGCACTATAGTTTTTATTCGGAACCGGGTGTTTGATATGAAGTTATTCTGGCCGTTTTTGGTGGTGAGTATCCCATTTGCTTATCTAGGTGCACAAATCCGCTTATCGCAAACCGTATTTTTTCTGGTATTGGGAAGTGCCTTGGTGATGGCGGGTGTTTTTATGTTGCTTCGCTTTGCGAAGAAAAAGCTGGACTCAAAGAAATTTTCCAATCCAAAAAAATCATTGCTTGGTGGGGGAATTGGATTGCTTTCCGGAATTTCCGGGATAGGTGGGGGCATCTTTTTATCGCCAGTACTAAATCTATTGAAGTGGGAAAACCCTAGAATAGTTGCATCGCTGGCCTCTGTTTTTATTTTGGTGAATTCTATTTCTGGGCTTATAGGTCTCAACGTGGCAGGCACCTTTAAACTGAACAATGAATTGATGCTACAGCTTATTGTTGCCGTGGTAATAGGAGGGAGTATCGGTTCTTATCTATCAAACAAGAAGTTCAACCTGAAGTTTTTGGGTGTGCTTACCAGTATTTTGGTACTCTACGTGGGTTTCCGTCTGATTTTACTTCACGGTTTTGATATCAAGATTTAAATCATCCCCAACATTTCATCCGTATGCTGCTGAACGGTTTCAGTGATTTTATCATTCATTTTTTGAAAGGTGGAAAGTGCTTTTTTGCCAGCCTCGGTTAATTCCGCACCACCACCTTGTATGCCGCCTTTGTGGAGTTCTACATAGGGTTGTCGACCTCGTTGGTTCATGTCTTCGACCATGGCCCATGCTTTACGATAGGACATTCCCATTTCCTTGGCCGCTTTAGACAGGGAACCGTTTTTGTCAATCATTATTAATAGTTGGGCTCGCCCAGGACCAAAAAACTTTTTGCCGTCAATATCTATCCAGCATCTTATTTTAAGTTCTTTTTCACTTTTCATCACGGTTAAATTTAAGCATCTATGCGGTAAATTGAATATTCACCCCAAATAAAAAATATAGGATAATATTGTTCTTATTTAAACAAAACGTATTGCATAATTCTTTTCCGAATGATGTTTAACTGTTTGGTATCCAGCGGTAATGTATTACCTTTATTTACAGTGTACCGTATTCAAAACATAGTTATATCCCTTCTCTTTTTTATTCTGTCAATTGCTGCCCTTGCGCAGGAGCGGGCAGCTAAAGGGACGGAAGGTCTGCATTTACTTGAAAATATCCACTTACAACTGAATAAAACGGTCTTTTTAAAGGGAGAGTATATATGGTTTAAGGCATATGTTCAAAATCAGAATCAACATTTACCATCCTTGGCCACGAAAAACCTACATGTAGGAATTTTTTCAAAAGATGGAAGCATGCTAACAAAAAAGATGTTTTTAGTACGCAATGGTGTTTCTTTTGGTGATTTTAAAGTTGATTCAACTTTTGTTAAGGATTCATATACCATAATGGCCTGGACCAACTATATGAAGAATTTTGAGTTTACTGCTCCTTTTCTTCAAAATATAGAAATCATTGGAGTAGCGGAACAATCAGAATCAAAGAACAAAGGTGGCATTACTGTTTTAGTTTATCCCGAAGGGCAACAAATTGTAGCGAACACATTCAATAATGTCGGCTTCAAGATTTTTAACCAAACCTTACCACCAATAAAGACCAATGAAATAGAGCTGATTACGGGAAAAGGTGAACGAATACAATCTAACATTCAAACAAACCAATTAGGGCAAGGAAGATTTGGTTTTTTTGCCAACTCAACCGAAACCTATTTTTTGAAATTACAACATCCAAACGGTCTTAGGACCACCAAGGAGCTGGAAGTTAAACTACACCATGGAGTAGGAATAAGCATCGATAATACAGCGAAGGATGTTGTTGTACTAAACTCCAAACGGTCTAAATCTATTTTAAATAACGAGAAATTTTCTATGGCTATTTATAACCATGTCAACGGAAATTATGTTTATCGTTATGAGCTTGATGGAGATAGCAGACCCATTTCCGTAAATCGCAATCAAATCCCCGGCGGAATCAATACAGCGGTGATTTTGGATGAAACTATGAAACCCATTTCACAACGTATTTTTTTTAATAGACAGAATTTGAAGGAAAGGGTAGGTTCTGTAGATGTAAGCTATTGTTTAAACAAAGCTCAAGATTCCTTACAGATAGATATGATACTTCCTCAGGGACATCAAATGGCCAATTTAAGTTTGTCGGTTTTACCTGCTGAATCAAATGCATACTTCCCTGATAATTCTATAGCCTCTTCTTTTTTGATTCAGCCTTATCTCCATAAACGTATTGAAGGCCGCTATTTTTTTGATGACAATAAACGTTCAAGGGATTATCAAATGGACACCAGATTACTTATGGAAGGGACCGAAATGTTTGACCAGTATATCAGAGCAGGAAATGCTAAAAATAGCACTTACAAACATGAAGAGGACATTGCTTTCAACGGTAAGATTTTGGATGCCGACCTCGAAAACGAAAAACAAGTTTCGTTGTTTTCCCAAGCATTGGGTACAGTCAATTTTTTTGAGCTCTCAACCAACAAGAATTTTGAAGGAAGCCTGCCTTTGTTTGAGGGGGATTCCATAATGATCAGCGTACTGAACCACAAAGGAAAACTTAGAAAACCAAAAGCGGAACTCTATTTTTATGATAACAATGCAGATACTTTTGATTATACCAAATGGTTGAGCAAAGCGGACCGGTTTAAATCAGGGGTTTCGCAATTAAGAGTGAATGAGAGTTTTGATCTTACGGATGGAATCATATCTCTGGATGAAGTGGTGGTTTCGGAAAGGGCAAAGGAAACTACAAAGTTTCAAATAACTCCAGAAATTGAAATGAGACTAATTGATAAAGCAACCGTGAACCGTTATCCAAGTCTTATAAACTACATTCGGAAATTGGGATTTCAAACACGTCTCAATAGAAAAATTGGAGGTATTGGTGTTTATGTTCCCGATCCTCCTTATCTAGCCCCAGTACCTGTTTTAATCGAAGGACTTCCGGTTGATTCGGGACAACTTATGTCCATGCCCCTTTCCATGGTAAAATCGATGGTTTATAATAGGTATGTAACTCCTCATCAAGGACCATTTATTTCCCTGTCGTTACGGTCTGATTATGATGGATTATACGGAAGGAACCGGTTCACAAGCATTACTGTGCCAAAAGGATTCAGTAGGGCACAAGCCTATTTTGCCCCAAATTATCCAGATTATGATTCGTTGTTATATCAAAAATATGGTGCCATTTGGTGGGAAAGTCAATTTGAGATAAACTCAGACGTCCCATATTCAATTACAGTTCCTTTAAACGAACAACGAGAGGTAAAGATTATAATTGAAGGAATGTCCTCCAATGGTTTTTTATATTACACCGAACAAATTTGTAGTCCTTTTGAGACCAACCATTCCTCCAATCAACACGAATAATTCAGTTATTGCTATCATTAAAAACAAAACCCGCAACATTTGTTGCGGGTTCTTTGCGGAGGAAGAGGGTCTTCTTTAATTTGAAAAAATCACTGTTTTCAGAGGTTGTAAAGGGTAGGGAATTAGTACTGACACCGAAAGGGACACCTTTTTAACAATAATTTAACATTTATGTGCATTTTAAATGCGAAATGGGTACAATGAGGTGTAAAATAATTTAAAGAGCTAAAAATTTACAAAATTTCAAATTGAGCAATGCCAAGTAACGCAATCAAAATTTTAAATGGACCATCTATTTATCTATGATATAAAACTTTAAATAGGTTATATAATGAATTTTCTATCTAAGAAACTTACACTTTCCTGGCAGGAAAGAGGCCACCGGTTCGAATCCGGTATTCTCCACTAATATTTGCAGGGCTTCAAGAGTTTTTGACTTTTGAAGCTTTTTTCATTTGCACGCAAAATTGATTTTAAATTAAGCTTTGTGATATTTGATTCAGATTAGTCTATTTTGACGTTTTTTCATCTTTCACAGAATTTTTTTTAAAAAAAATATCACATCAATTGTATTCTTTAACTTTAAAATTAGATTTAGGAATCTAAGTCCTATAAAAGGTTAATTACCGAGAATGTTTAAAAAGACCAAATTTGGGACTTTTAAAAAAATAACTTTCTTCCTTTTGAAACTGTCTTATCAAACGGTCATTTTGGAGGCTCCAAAAATGACCTCGCATGGCCAATATGAATTGGATACAATTATTAACTATATACCTCTATATTCAATAATAACTATATTCTCCCTGACCCCATTCGGTGCCATCAATTGACCCTGAAGACCATTATATTGTTCTTTTTAATTGCTATCTACATCGACCCAACCAAGAACCCCTAATCTAAATATTAATAAAAACAAGATTTTCGTTTTTTGATAGGAAAGCCCTATCATATAAGAGGTGCAAAGCCCACCAACTATTGAGCTAGCCCCCATGGACTAAAACAATCACAGGTCGTTTCTTTGTATCTATACCAGGTTTGTTAAAAGTTAGCCAAAGGCAATCCTCCGATAGTACGCCATCCGAATTTCACTGTTCATATTTTGTATGTTATGGATATTTTGGGCATAGCAATCTGCTGCCCAATACTTCTCCACGGTCTTGGGGAATTGGTACATGAAGCCTTAATGAATCAACAGGTGGTGAAGCACAGGTAATGGAGTTGGACCTAATCAGCCGCTTTTAATCCTATTCCCATATACCTTACCATACTTTACTTTATTTTTGCAATGAAAATAGTATTCAACTCCTGTTCATTTTCCATTATAACAAAAAGTTTCCTCTGTAACTTTAGCACTTCAGTTTACTTTTTGCCGGTTCGTTTTCACAAGAACTAATAATCAACAAAATACTCAAAATGCATAAACATTGAAATTTTCAGTCTTTGTAAATTTTCAAGTTGTCTTGATTGTTCATTTTCACCTCTATGCAGAATTGATTGTGTTTTCAAATTAATGGGCCAAAATGATTTATCTACCGTAATTCTATATGGAAATATTAATTGAAATGAATTTGTTTTTTACCAATTTAATATGCTCCACATCACAACTGAATTGGTAGTTTCAACGAAGCCATCTTTATCATGGATATCTGTCGAACCAATACCAATTGATGGGAGGAATCCCCCGTAAGACTATCTTTTATGATTTCCCTTCTCACCTCCAGTTCATATTCGAATCCATTCAGATGGTTAAATCCAATAATGTCTTCATATAGGGCCGTCCATACATTTTGCCCCATCTTTTTTATCAATAAACATTTTGCAATCCCAGTACCTTGACAGCTTATTGTTTCCGATGAAACGGTCAGTTGAATTGTTTGTGGCTGGTATTCCACAATATTCTCTTTAGTCTGAACGGCCTTTTCATTTTTTTGTACCAAGGGAGCACTTTGCTGCCCTGCATTGAATAGACGGTATACAAAAAATCCAAAAATCGAAATCAATACCATAAAAAACAGGTAAACAAACAATCTTTTTTTAATCACTTTTTTTAGCATTTTTAGAATAGTGTTATTGATTGAATTATTTGGTAATATCAATCCGACTTTTAGATTTTTTATTTTTTTTAGTATTTGATCAATTCATAGTTGCCTGGGCTAAGATTACTTTTATGGGACTACCCCCTTGCCAAGGGCAGTTGGCTGGATACCATAAAATCCCTGGCCGTTTCTATGAAGTCATCTATCTGGAGAAATCTTAGGAACTTTGATGGGGGCAGCAATTTTCTTATTTTTTTAAAGTGCCTGTTTTTGATCTTTTGCAATTTGGTCTCATGGGCCAGTACCCTTTTTACATAGATTTCAGCTTCAAAACCATCCAATTGTGTGAAATCCAGTGCGAACAGGTCCACATCATCCGATATCAACTTGTCTTTTTCGGCGATGTATTTGTTGATGATTGGCCAAAACTCCGCGGTTTCCTCTTCAGTGAAGCCCATGTTAAAGCGGACTACATCCTTGTATTCCTGGTTTGCCAAATCGAGTGAAAAGCGCATACGGTCCTGTATGTTTTGTGCCGTTAGATTATAACAAAGAGCAAAGAAGCATGCTAACGTCAAAAGGTTTTTAAATGTTTTCATTTTTAATTTTTGTTTTGATTATGATTTTTATTTGAAGTTTGGGAAAAAAGGGAATCAACATAGAACCAAAAACCAATGAATACGGACCATATGATCCAGGAGTTCAACCTCAGGAACATCAATAATGCCATCAAAGCCAAAAAACCGGCGTGCATGACGTAATAGGGCAATTTGTTTCTTTTGTTCTCCATAGGTATTGTCCAAGTCCTTTAATGGCCATGATTTGTTAGATCTTGTTGGTTCTCTGATCCTATTTTAAGTTAAAGTCGATATGCCAGTGTAAATTGGAACACGGAGTTCTTAAAGTGCCCTGGGGTCTTTGTAAAATCTGTCAGTCCTAAATTGTAACGTGCACCCACCTCCATTCTATCCGTTACTTGGTAAGCGGTCCCGAACGCAGCTCCCAGATCGACAGTTTTGTAAGCGCTGCTTGGGAGTCCCCCGCCCCTTCCGCTGAGCAGAAACCCTATTTGGGGTCCTGCTTCAAAACTTAGGGTATCACCAGTATAGAATCTGACGAGGATCGGCCAGTTTATATAGTTCAATTTTATTTTTCCATTGCCGACACTAGCTTTTGCGCCCTGTACGGAAAAAATGGCTTCTGAACGGATGGAAAGGGTTTCCGAAACAGGGTATTCCCCGTAGGCACCCACTGCCAGTCCCGTTTTCAAATCACCGTTGGCGTTTTGGATATTCGATAGGTTCAATCCCCCTTTGATTCCGAATTCGACAAATTGGTCGTAGCCATTGCCACGCGACTGGGCATTTGTGGCCAAGACACCGGATAAGACGAATGACAACGCGATTAAGGTTTGTTTTAAAGTTCTCATTTGTTAAAAATTATTTATTTAATTGTTTATATTAAGGTTGCCCGTCCATCGGTACTATTGACAAGAGGGTATTTCTTGTCACAATGGGAAGATTATTGGTTTTTTTGATGTGCCATATTTTTGCCCACCGTTGTTGTCAAACAATACTTGATGGTTTTCACTTGGCAGTGAAATCTTGCGCATTGGCTTTTGATCTGTAATCAGACGATAGGTCATTGAGCGTAGCGTGAGTGGGCCAAAAACCTCCCTTAAAGTCCTTCTTCAGTTTACTTTTTTCCAGGTTTCCACAAAGGCAAGGCCGTAATAGGAATAGCTGATATGCAAGGTCTTCGGGTCCATCATTTTAAGATTGGCGTCCACCTCATAGGTCTCCCCTTCATACTTCATTGCATACTTGGCCTTTCCCTTACCATTTTTGAAACTTAGGACCTCCATGGATTGGCTTGAATCTTTTTTTTCATTGCCCTTATCATCTTTGGTCGAGATACTGATAGCCTTCACCTGTGCTTTGTCGTTTTTAAACTCGTAAGTGACCTGTTCCGTTTGGCCCTCATAGTCATGCGTGGTACTCCACGTCCCAACAAGTTTGTCCGTTTCCTGTGCCCATGAATTGAATGAGGCCATTATGATAAGGACCAAACTAGAAGCGATTGTTTTTATACTCTTAAGTAATACCATTGTTCTTGTTTTTTTGATTCTGGGACAAAAGTATTTCGAGGCCGGGGCCAAAACGTTCCTCCCTATAAAACAGCACAAAAAAAAGAAGTGCCGTTTTGTCGGGAAATAGGGAAATTGTGAAGAATTATTCTTGACTTGTTGCGAGAATAAAGATGCAATGACTTAAAAAAGTCAGGACCCATGGGCCTTTTTGAATTCTGACGGCGTTTGGAGTGTAAATTTTTTGAATGCGGAATAAAAAGCCGTTTTACTGTTAAAACCAACATCAAGGTAGATGGCGAAAATAGTATCTGGTTTCGGCATTCGAAGCCTTGCCTTTGCTTCCTCGATCCTATAGCTGTTTATAAAATCCGGAAAGCTCATTTTTGCATTTTGGTTTATGGCCTGTGAGATGTGGTGTATGGATTTATGAAGTGATTCGGCCAAGGTGTTCAACTTTAGGTCGTAGTCACGGTACAGTTGGTCCCGTTCCACCAAATCTTTGATTTCCTCAAAAAGTTCAGAGGAATCGGAAAGGGAGGAATGGGTATATTTTTCCCTGGTCTGGTTCGGTAAATCATCAAAGTCCCCGGTATAGACAAATATTGGGAACTGCATTATAGAGAAAGTGAACAGGAAGAAGAAAACTGTGATCATGAACGTATCGAATTTAAGATAGGCCTGATAGGTATCCAGATTAAACTCCGATACAACATCGTTCAAAAATACCCCAACCTGCAAGGCTATGAAACAGATCATTGTGAATTTCACCCATTTGTACTGTATGGCCTGTCTTTGGTTCAGCTCCAGAATAGTCGGCGTTTTTCGCAATTTTGAATACGCCAGAACGATAAGGGCTATATTAATGAGGTTTACAAGGTAATACTCCCCGTTCAGCAGCGCCAGATAATTGGAGTCATGGACAAACTTCAGAAATTCGGACAGGCTCCTATACTTGAGAAAAGGAAAGTAAAATGCGAAGCGGGCCAAGGTAAGCCCAATTACGATCAACAGCCATTTTTTAAAATTGATCTCCGCCTTGACAAATAAGGCGATAAAATAATAAAATAGGAACCCCGCAAGGTGAAAGAACATATAGGATATCCCAAAATATGGGGTATCGCCTTGGTTGTTGATGATCAAAAAGTAATCGAATGAAACAAAGGTGTACAAAAAGATAAGTGAGCACAGGACATACTTTATGCGCTTGTTCTTTCCCAGTCCAGATCTTCGCAACAGGATAAAACCAAAGAGCAAAATCCCTGAAAATACACTTAAAATAGGTGTTATATCTAAAAAACCCATAACTCAATACCAACATTTTTGATACAAAAGATTCGTTTCATAAAGGCTTATGCTGCATTTTCAATGGTCAATTGGAAACACAAAAAGGGTTTTAGCTATCCCCAGGAAAAGAAGCATAGTATCATTTATACACCACTTCGACCTTTTCACTCAATGGAATGCTCTGACAACTCAGGATATATCCATTTTTTACCTCTTCCTCAGAAAGTGCCAGATTATTGGTCATGTGCACATTTCCCGATTTAAGCTTGCAGATGCAAGTTGAACAGACACCGCCTTCACATGAATATGGTGGTTCTTTTCCGGCATCGATCAAAGATTGAAGTATGGTCTTGCCTTTGGCAATCTTTGTGTGTACGGTTTCCCCATTTAGTTTTGCCGTTAATTGGGCGTTTTCAATACCGTCGACATCGCTTTTTGCGCTACCCCCTCCAAAGCTCTCGATGAATATACGTTCATCCGGCACATCGATACCCTTTAATGCGAGCTTGACATTTTCTATCATCGTACCAGGCCCACAAATGTAATATTCGGCGTTCTGGGCATAAGGGGGATGTTCGTTGATAAACCATTCCACTGTTGCCCTATCGACACGGCCTTTTCTAAAATCGTCAATGGTGCCAGAGGACCAAAGGTCCATCCATCCACTTTTTGAACGACTTAAAGTGTGTACTAAATTGAATCGATCACCGTACTCTTGCTGAAGTTGTTCGAGTTCATCCTTGAACATTATGGAATCGCGGTTACGATTTCCGAATATCATATGCACAAAACTCTCTTTTTCGGTTAACAGCACCGTCCTTAATATGGATAGTATGGGCGTGATACCACTACCGGCCGCAAAAAGATAGTAGGTTTTGTAGTTATCTTTTTTCACATCAGCGTAAAACCTTCCATCGGGGGGCATTACATCCACCAAACTCTCTTTTTTGATCGTATCGTTGATGTAATTGGAAACCAATCCCTTTTCAACCCGTTTTACACCTATTCTCAGTGGTTCTTCCTTTACTGGAGTACTGCAAAGTGAGTAAGATCTGCGCACTTCTTCACCATCGATATTGAACCGAAGTGTTAAATACTGCCCAGGTTTATAATCAAAGGTATCGTAAAGTTCATAGGGTACATCAAAGAAAATGGACACGGAATCCCCCGTCTCCTTTTGCGATTCTAAAACTTTTAGTTGGTAAAATTCACTCATTACTTCTTGTCCTTCTTAATAACTTGTACATTCCGATAAAAAACACTCCCCAACAGGCCAAAGAGAGATGTATTCCCAATAGTTTCAACAAAAGCGGCAATTACCAACAGGCTCATTAATTAGACTTCCGGCCGACAAAAACGGAAACATCAAGATATTGCCTAACAACGTTGACACCTGAAGACCCATAAAGAGTCCGATGAGGGAATCAATCCAAATACCATTCCACATAGGAGCACTTTTTTGTTGTTTGTCAATACAATCATTTTTGATTCTTGAACGCCCCTTCTTTTTCCATCCATTTTTTTACTTCTTCTTGAAATCGTTGTACGGCATATTCACCACGTTCAGCCCTTGCACCGATACTGAACATTGGTGAATATAGCGACTTCTGTTGCTGCTCACAGGCATAGATGTCCTCTTCCATAAAATCTCCCGAGGCCATTGGGTCACTTGCGTCCCCTTCATATTTGCCCTTATTTCCGTATTTGCCCCATATTTTGCTCATCGCAGCCCTTGCCGTCTGTTTGGTATATTCCCAATCGCTAACATTCATTGTCTTGGTCCTAAAAGTTACCAATGTTCTATCCGGTGCCAAAGGCAATACATGAAAGGTGTTCCAACTGCCCTCGCTCTCGGCCAGTCCGATATTAGGAAAAAACCAGGGCACATACGCCCCTATCTTTTCCGAGGGAACATGGTCAATTACCGGGGTCAATGATGCGTTCTTAAGATCTTTCATATAATCTTCCATTAAGGGTTCATAAAACCAATAATGAGGTCCTTCCCATCCAAACTTGGCCTTATCATGGTCGTACATGTTCAACGTCCCCTCATGCAAATGGGCCAGATGATAATGGTCAATATTGTTTTCGATCACGATTTTCCAATTCGCCTTGATTTCTTTGGTGTACAACCCCTCTTTATACTCTACGAGTTCCTCTGGGACATGTGGCCCGAGATAGGGTTCGATTGCTCCAAAGTACTCCATGATACTAGGTGCGTTTTTTTCGGGATGCACAAAGAGCATTCCTTTGAAGATATCGACAGAGGCCTCATGGAGGTTTAGCCCACATTCGTGCAGGAGATTATCGCCCAATTCTGGGAATTCCTGCTCCTTTTTTGGAACGCTCATCAACTTCCCCTCTAGGTCGTAAGTCCAATCGTGATAAGGGCAGGTAATGGCCTTTTTGTTTCTGCCTACAGCCCGCAGCAACTGCGTTCCTCGATGACGGCACATATTGTGGAATGCTCGCAAGCGGTTATCCCGACCTTTAACGATGAAGATATTGTTCAGGCCGGCTTGAACAGAAATATAATCTCCTTGATTTGATATATCTTCTACCAACCCAGCAAATTGCCAGGTGGTACTAAAGATATATTTCATTTCCAAATCATACCATTCTTTAGAAGTATAGGCCTCTGCGGGCAGGGCATGCATCATGTTTTTTTTTGTATCCATTTTGACATTTTTAATCTAAAAAAATAACGGTTAATGGGCCCCACTCAAGTTCAATCCAATGATTCCCAATATAATAAGAAGTATTGAAATGATTTTCACAAAGGTAAAGGTGTCCTTGAAAACAAAATATCCAATAATGGCCAAAAGTGAAATACCGATCCCACTCCAAATCGCATAGACGGTACCCAGTTCAAAATATTTCATCGCATATTGCAATAGGCCAAAGCAAATAATATAGGAGCCCCATACCCCAAGAGTCCAGTATGTGGCATTTTTACCTCCTTGGGAGGCCATTTTCATTGACATGGTGCCAAGTACTTCGAAAGCTATAGAGCTAAAAAGAAAAAACCATTTCATATCCTTATTGTTTGTGAGCAAATATCAGGATTAGAAATGGCTCCAAGTTTGATGTAAGTCAAAAAATACAATTATTTATCGAAGTTTTGAAAAAGGGTCAATCTTCCACGCGTTTCCAGATTTCAAGGTTAGGGGCCCCCCAGAAAGAGTAGATGACGGCCAAACTGTCCTCATCCCTCAACTTTAACCTAGCGGTAACGTCGAATCTATGCCCATTTAATTCAATATTGTACCGTGCGCTTCCAATTTCATCCGAAAGCGTAACCTTGTCCAATACCAATGTATTGTCCTCCATACTGTTCCCTTCGTCGTCCTTGATCATAATGCTATAGGCATTTATCTTTCCGTCTTCCTTCCTGAACTCATAGACTGTCTTTATCTTTTGGTCCTCCCCTCTATAGGTGGTCCTCCATTTTCCCAAAAGGTTTTCCGGTGTTTGGGCGGTTATCGTCACCAGGCCCATGAAAAATAGGACCAGCATTGGTGTTGTTCTCTGGATTTTGATCATAACGTATGGATTAATTATTGATTTTGAATTTAGGTATTGTCCTATCTAAGGTTCACAACTTCGGTGCTACCATCCTCATTGGTGAAAATCGCTTCACGGTCACAATCGCCATCACCATAGTCCAGAACACCTTGGTCTCCACCTAGTTTCATTCGCAGTTTTCCACTTACAATGTTTTTACACCTGCCCTTTCTTTTTAAGGGCTGAAGTACTTCCAGGGCATAGGGTCTACCATCCCTTAAGACCACATCCAATTTACCTTGGATCGTGTACTCATCGTCCCTAACGCTGCCGGTCCCGGCTCCCCGTGTCTTGGTCACTGTTTTTATGCCCATATACGATGCCGTTGTACCGTCGGGCCATCTGATATCAATATCGGCATCTATTTCCCATTCAGGATCGTTGTCTCTATTATTGGTCAATGTCCGTTGCTCGAAACCTTCGACCTTGACATCATTGATAGAAAAATCTTCGAACGATACATCGGTATCCCTGAACGGGTTACGTCCCGTCCGCAATTGGTAGATCAATATTATTTTTCCCTTTAAAACCTTTCCCTTCCTTCTATTGCATCCTTGGCCAAAATCAAAAACGATCCTTTTTATGGCGCGATTGGTCTGAACCGTGTATCTTCCGCAAGTTCTGCTCCTTGTAAGCCCGCTATTGCCCGGGACCGTATCCAAATCGGTGATCAGTTCGTCCAATTCCGATGTTATGCTGTTTACCTCGGCTAATCTAACGACCCTATCAAAACTTCTTGTTGGTCTTACGGTCAGTTCATCTTTTATACAGCTTGATAGTGCCAATAAAGTTATAACAAATGTCAGTTTTATTATTCTCATGATTATTACTTTGATTTATGGGGCAAATTTATTGGTCAGGGCGGTCTCGATTGTCCTTCCCGATAATTTCGTATCAAAAAAAGAGCCCCGGTTTATAGGGAATCCAAAGAATATCTGTCACTATCCGACGATAACATAAAACAAAACCAACTCCCAACGGCCGAAGTGGGCTGATTCCATCCATGGGCCAATCGAATTGTGAAGATTTCCTTTATTATTTTAATTTCCATTTCAAAACCCATGTGGGAATTTTTCGTACAGTTTTTCTATTAATAAACTCTTCCATTCCCATTTTGGCCAGCTCACGTCCAAAACCGGAGTTTTTTATACCTCCGAAAGGAGTGCCCGGTTCGGTAATGCTTACCGAATTAATGAAGGTCATCCCTGTTTCCAGTTTACTGGAAATGTCTTTAATCCTGGCATCGCTTTTACCGACAATTACAGATGACAGGCCATAGGCAGTATCATTGGCCAAGGCCACAGCCTCGGCATCATTTTTAAATTTGTGTACTACGGCAACCGGCCCGAACAATTCTTTGTGATAGATTTCCATGTCCCTGGTCACACCGGAGATAATTGTTGGTTCCAGCCAAGCACCTTCGAGGTTCTCAATACGTTTTCCACCAAGATCGATTTTTGCACCTTTGCTCACCGCATCATCGATAATTGAAATGAGAGCATCAACTTCCTTCTGACTACTCATCGGTGCAAAATTGGTGGACCTATCCATGGGGTCCCCGGGTTTAAGCTCCATTGTCTTTGCTATAAACCTTCCCATAAATTCATTATAAACGTCTCTATGGATTATAAAGCGCTTGCTGGCAATACAGGTCTGTCCGGAATTAAAGAACCGTCCTAAAATGGCCAAGTCCGCAGCGTGCTCGATATCGGCATCATCCAATAATATGAAAGGGTCACTGCCTCCAAGTTCCAACACCACCTTTTTGAGGTGTTTCCCCGCTAATTCCGCAACTTTTGATCCTGCAAACTCACTGCCCGTAAAAGAAATTCCTTTGATTCGAGGATCTGCAATCAGTTGCGCCGAATTCTTTCCGGATACCATGACATTGGCGTATACACCATCGGGAAAACCCGCGGCCCTAAACATATTTTCAATGGCAATGGCACATTGTGGAACATTGGAGGCATGCTTTACAATGATGGTGTTGCCCGCCATTATGTTCGGAATTGCGAACCGCATCACTTGATAATAGGGATAGTTCCATGGCATGATACCGAAAAGGACACCTAAAGGATATTTTTCTACAACGGTCGAGCCCGAAAGGGGAATGCTCTTTAAGATTTTGGGTTTCATAAAGCCTTCGCCGTTTTTTGCATAGTATTCTGCAATTTGGGCACAAATATCAATTTCCCAACTTTGAGTTTCATTTAAGAGCTTACCCATTTCCAAGGTTGGAAAAAACTCGTATTTATGGGTATTTTCATGCAATTCTTGGACCAGGTTCAATAACAACATTTTTCGTTCTGAAAAGGTTGTTTTTTTCCAGCTCTGGAACGCTTTTTCAGAACGGTCAATTAGGGAATCGACCTTTTCTGAAGTGAATTCATCAAAGTTTTTTTCAACTTTGTTGGTATAAGGGTTATATGATTGTATCGGCATTGTTTTTTACTTTAAGATTTAAAATTGTTGAACGTATCTCTGAATGGATTAAAACTATTTCGTTTCCATTTTCCCATTCCTTGTTACCCTAGGAGATGAATTAAGTTATGGTTAATATTTCGGTCACCAGGATCTTTTCCCAGGTCTTAAGGCTCTATATAGTTTACAGCTCTTATCTTTTTGCCTAAAACAATCCAAAATAATCATACCAAATACAGATTTCCAGAATGGAGACCAGAACAATAAGTGGGATATATCCTTTCCAGCCGAAAGGCCTTTTGTTGGAGCAAAAATCTATAATTGTCCAAACAATGACCAAGGCGAGCCAAATCAACCAGGATCGTAATCCCGAAGCCGATAAGGTCAGGAAGATTATTAGCGAAGCTACTGCAGTTAGTATAAACTTCATTTTGAATATTTTGATTGTCGTGTTATTTTTCTATCAACCCATCTTTTACCCATTTGAACATGATCAAACGATCTCTAAGTGATAGCATTTGCGTGGGTGGCATGGGGTCGTTTTTATCGTTTACCCTTTTGATGAGATTTTTGTGCTTTATCGCCATGGTCAACTCATCCAGGTTGGCCAGGTTGAGTCTTGCATCTGGACTTGGCCCGCCATGACAGGTAATACAGTTATTGAAAATGATGGGTTTAACATCGTTTTCATAGGTTACCTCCCAATCGATTACGGGAACTTCTTCATCGTCACTTTCCACACTGTTCACATCATTTTTATAAAAATCGTTGCCCAAATTTGGGAAGATAAATGCTTTGCTGATTTTAGTGAAGTTGTCAATGGTCACTTCAACATCGGTTTTTGGGTCCACGGTCACTGGCACGCTTGGGGCATACACGTCGCCCCTTGAAATAACAAAGTTTTTGTCCATATCAACAACGGCCGTGACATAGTAGTCTTCAGGGAGTACATAGGTATAGGTAAATTGGTCCTCTCCGTTGGTCAAGAATGAAAATAAGACTCTGTTGTTATGTACATCCAAATCTTTTATCAAACTACCTCTTTTGTCCGTTAAAGGTGTTGTGGAAACATATAACATAATGTTCCCTCCTTTGGTTTTTCGGTTATGTTCAAAATTGATTTTTAATGAGGAGATGAATGGATAGTCATTTATGAGCACGGGATCCATTGCCAATTTTCCCATTTTGGCAATACCTTCATTGGTATCCGTCTGCCAAAGAAAAGTTGCTGATTCCTTACTGTAGAGATAGGAGTTGTCGAAACCGGTGGGAAAATCATAGGCCACCTCTTTCTTAGGGAAATCAAATTTTTCCGCATTGGCCCTGGCCAAATCGTCTTTGTATTTTTTTCCTTTATAGGTCATATGGCGTTTTGGCATCGGTTTGTTGCCCAACTGACTGGTGTACACGTTCCAGAATAGACTGTCTTTTTTAAAGCGCAGTTCCATATACATGGTGCTTTCGCCTCCAGCTGCATCGACCAGCCTATAGTAATCGCCATTATTGTCCTTTTTTACCTTATCGAGTATAAAGTAACTTGATCTATAGATGCCATTGAGCACACCTCCGTTACGAACCATTATGGTTTTGGTACCTTTAAAATCCGCTATGAAAAAAGTGTTGAAAAGGTTACCCATGGAACCTGCTTCGAACATGCCATGGATCTGTGATGAAGATATTGGTCGCAGGTCCCAAGCAAACCAGTTGTATTCGATGCCTGCCACGCTGTTGATACCCAACCATTGCCCCTGGAGCTTTTCCAGTAAATCAAACCCATGTTCCTCGATGTCAACGACATTTATTTGGGGAAGGGATATATATTCGCCGTCCCCATTTTTTCTAAAGCTTAAAATGGAAATAACCACCATGGCCAAAACTGCAATAATTAAAAATCTAGTCTTCATGTTCTATCAAAATATGGTTGCCACAAAATTCACGATTAGTGGACATTTTACATTTGACATAAATCAAAAAAAGACAGTCCGAAAACTGTCTTTATCAATCAAATCAACCAAAAAAAGATTTCACCTTGAAATCAATATGAAAAAAATAGTTTTACTTGTTCAATATTACCATGTTTACTAAGACCTATTTGATTTAAATCAAAAACGAAAGCTATTTAAAGGTGCCAAAAATATTCAACTCTACATCATTTACATTTGGGTGCTTTTGAATAATACCAATACATTCTTTTTCTTTATCAATCGGCACTTTAAAATGGGCAATTTTTATATCTTCGGTTACCATCAACATTTTTATCAATGATAAGTCTTGATTTTTTTCCAAAGCTCTAATAGTTGTATTGTAATCTTCCTTGTCTTTAAATACTAAAATGAGCTCGCCCTGTACATAGGCCTGGTTTTGTTCAAAGTTATGCGACTGAATCTTCTCATTGTTTTTGTACGAACCAAGACTCCCAACAGCATTTAACTCCACATATTTTACATTTGGATGCTCTTGTAAAATAGAAATATAATCTTCTTCTTCACCTTCAGGAACTTTAATATGAGCTATTTGAATATTATTAATTTTCATAAGAATTTTGATCAAAAAAACCTCTTGTTGCATTTCTAAATCTATAATGGTCATTTTGTAATCACCACTATCTTTAATGACCACTATTAATTCTCCTTTTCTGAAAAGTTTGCGGACTATGGTTTTATTGTTATTCTTTTCTTGTTCCACCTGTTTTTTTATGAGTTACAGCTTATCATGATAATTGCAAATAGTATTATTTCATATTTCATCTAATTTAAATTTCAAATTAATAACTTCGATACGGCAGATAAGAAACCTAAACTCAAAGCAGTCATACGTTTGGGTGCATTTAAGTGTGAATATGTTCCATACCACGAAAACATTACTTTAAATGCCAAAACCACATCATCTATTGAAGCCACAATATCTGCATTACATAACCAGAGAATAGTCAGCATGTAATTCACTAATCCAATGATGTTTATGTGGCAAATTGTTTTGAACCTTTAGCGCAACGCAAAAAAATAAACTATTTAAAATAGAAAAGAAACGTGTCATTAATTGTTCATATTAACGACGCAAAAATAGGTTGTTCAATACGCAATAGATTTGATGTAAATCAAAATCGCTAAGTTAAATACATCATTATGCTAATTACCGAGAAAAACACCCAAACCGCCACCATTATCCAATACATAACAGGGCTTTCGCTTTTTTTGATACTCTCCACAAAATGAATTTCCTTTGTAATAAAGACGTTCAACAATCCTAATAAAATGAGGATTGCCCAAAACCATTTCCAATCGTAAATTATGGCAAACCCCATCAGGATTAAAGCCAATGTTGTTTTCCAATGCTTCATAGGGTAAACAGATTTTTTTTTAAAAGTTAAATGGTCTTTAAACGAGAGCTAATTTCTCGCAATCTAATGACTTGCTGAAAAATAATAGGCAACATAAACACACCGCCTGAAAACTCAAGCACATAGGTTAGGACAGAGAAAATTTCTCCTGCAGTCGCATTTACAGCACTGGCGGATGTATATAGGGCATAGATGGCCAAAACAAACAATACAGCTTCAATAATGGAGAAGTTGACAGTTTCCAGATCGCTCATTCTCACCAACCATTTGGCAATTTTTTTAAAATGATTATAAATACCGGTTTGCTCCCTTGCTTCCAGCACATTAATGCGATGTTCCAATTCATCATTGAGCCCAATGTTATAGCCATAGATGCGTTTGGTACTAAAGGTGTAAATAAGCACTATTATTATGATTGCAACCAAGCAACCTCCAAAAATCCACCAATCGAATAGAGCTAACATTACCAGAGCACCCACAACACTGATTGCTGAAGTGAAGGCCTGGGTTACGTCATGCTCGAAAAAATCCACCAATTCCTTTACCAAAGCACTTCTGGCCGCAATGGCAGAGACTTCAATACCCTTGTCATTTTGAATTTTCGCAATATCGGATGCGACATTGGTGTAAATGGACGTATAGGCACGGGTATCATAATATCGTCTTAAGGTACCGATTACAAACCCTATTCCATATAGGACACAAAACAACCATAGCCCATCATTTGATCCGTTGATCAAATCGTTGATGGCAATACCAAGCACCAAAGGTTGTAGTACTTTTGCGACGTTCTCCATGATCAATAACAAAAAGGTTAACATTATTTCCCCTTTGAAATTCTGGAAAATGGATTTAATCGAAAAATCGGTCATGGCCACATGAGTTATGTAAATTCAATAAACAGGGTGGCTAATGAAACCAAGGACATTAATATCCAGCTAATTATAATGGTCCAGTATAAAAATGGGCTGTTTTCTTTTTCAACTGGCTCGATAAAATAAGTGACCCCTCTAAAAAGGTCGGGGATGACCCAGTAAAGAAACAAAATTCCCCATGCCCACTGCCAATCAAACAGGAAAGCCATGTACATTGCAACCAATGCAAGAAATGGGCGCCATTGAAATGGAGTTTTGGTTCCAATGTCAAGAACCTTTTTTTTACCTTGTTCCGAACGTAATCTTTTGTTTATACTTTGAAGTAATTTTGATTTGTTCATTATACCGCGAATTTAGACAACATACTAAATTTTAATACCAAAACGATTGAGCATTTTCTTTTCCATATTCCAGAAAAAATCGAACTGTCCAAAAAGCCATCCAAATAAAATCAAGAACAGTTGATAAAAAATAGAACTTAAAACAATAAAAAGCGGGTAATAGATATAAGGATTCAAATTATCTAATGTAATCCCTATAGCTTTTAAAGTGGGTCTTCCAATCGCAATTGAAGAAGAACCAGTTATGGAAAACACTAAAAGGATTACAAAAAGATCTCTTGGTCTATCTATATTCCAACGTATCATTAATTTCTTCAAGGTTCTTTTAGTTTTTTAAAATGCAAACATATTGATGGGCATTCAATTTTCATTTGACTTATGTCAAAATAAAATGGTTGGTTATTGACGATTTTGACATAAGTCAAAATTTTAACTGCTCCAAAGGGATATTTTCGCACCTTATCTCATTAAGGGGTGCTTTTTATAAAGGCTGAGATTATACCCAATGAACCTGGGCGGGTAATGCCGCCAAGGGAGGCGCTTCTGCGTATCTTGGAATCATATCGTTTCTCATCAGAAACCAAATCATCTATTAACCAGAATAATGGCCCCTTTTATTCGTAACACTTTTTACGAATGAAACCGCTCTGTTCTTACAATTGCGAGAAAGTTACAAAACATCAAAGTGACCCAGTACCGCATTTTAAAAACAATTACAAACGCCGCATTAAAATTTTGCTCTCGGCCATCGCTCTTTCAGGAATCGTACTGAGTTCAACTGCACAGGAATCACCAACGGACTCCATCGAGGGAAAACGGGTAGACCTTAATGAAGTGATAGTATCCGCTTCCCGAGCCACCCATGAATCCCCTGTCACTTTTTCCAACCTCAAAAAAGTAGATATTGCCAAGGTTAATTTGGGGCAGAACATACCGGTAATACTCAATTATTTGCCATCGGTGGTGTCCACAACTTTTGATGGTACAGGTGTGGGAAGTACGGATTTTCGTATCCGGGGAGCGGATAACTCCAGAATCAACGTTACCATCAATGGGATTCCGTACAATGATGCGGATAGCCAGACCTCCTTTTTTGTGAATCTGCAGGATTTTGTCTCTTCGGTAGAGAATATCCAAATCCAGAGGGGTGTCGGAACCTCTACCAATGGGGCTGGGGCCTTTGGGGCAAGCATTAATATTTTGACCGATAATCTTTCGGAAGAAGCCTATGGTCAAATTTCCAATAGCTTCGGTAGCTTCAACACCAGAAAACATACCGTAAAATTCGGAACGGGATTGTTGAATGATCACTTTGCTTTCTCAGGTAGGCTTTCCAGAATCAAATCGGATGGGTATGTAGATCGGGCTTTTTCTGATTTAAGCTCTTATTTCTTCGACGGTGCCTACAAGGATGGGAATACCCAGGTCAAGCTTTTGGTATTTGGGGGGGAAGAGATTACGGGACTTTCATTTGCTGGATTGGATGAAGCAGGATTGGAGAACAACAGAAGATTTAATTTTGATGGTCTTTATAGGGACAGGGATGGCGTTCAACGTTTTTACGACCGTCAAACCGACAACTATAAACAAGACCACTATCAGTTACATATGACCCAACAATTCGATGAAAACTGGAGTGGAAACATTTCTTTTCACTATACTTATGGGCGCGGGTTTTTTGAACAATATGTGGATGATGCCTCTTTAAGTTTTTTCCGCTTGGATGAATTTGATTCCGAAGGCGAAACGGTTACCAATTCGGATTTGATCAGCCGCCAGCATTTGAACAGTAATTTTTACGGTACTGTTTTTAGTTTGATTTACAATTCTCCAAAGGTCGATGCTGTATTTGGAGGAGGATGGAACCGTTACGATGGCGAGCAGTTTGGAGAGATCATCGGTTCGGAGTTTGCAATTGTCCCCAATATTCCAAACCGCTTTTTTGAGAATGATAGCGATAAAAAAGACTTCAATCTTTACGCAAAAGGAACCTTTAAACTAAATGACCAACTTTCTCTTTTTGGAGATTTGCAGGTTCGAAACATAAATTACAAAGCTGGGGGCTCATTGTTTGAGCCTGGAGCAGTTCTGAGCGTGGATGAGACCTATACCTTTTTTAACCCAAAAGCCGGTGTCACCTATAATATCGATCAAAATAACAAACTCTATCTTTCTTATGCACGGGCCAATCGTGAACCGGCCAGGGTGGATTTTGAAAATGGAAACCCGGAGTCGGAGAGCCTAAATGATTTTGAACTGGGATGGCGTCACATTAGCTCCGATTTTCAGTTGAACACCAACGTATACTATCTGGATTTTAGAAATCAACTGGTACTGACCGGAGCTTTGGATGAAGTGGGGTTCCCCATTCGCCAAAACAGTGGGAGCAGTTTCCGTTTAGGTTTGGAAATAGATGCGAACTGGAACATTTCGGATAAGTTCAGTATACGCCCCAATTTGGCTTTGAGCACGAACAAAAACCGTGATTTTTTCTTTCAGCGAGATGGACAGCTGCAAAATTTGGGCAATACCAACATCTCTTTTTCACCAGAGATCATTGCTGGAAATGTGTTCACTTATAGCCCGAATGACGATTGGAGTTTTAACGTGTTCTCAAAATACGTCGGAAATCAATTCATGGCCAACATAGACTCTCCCGTTTCCCGTTTGGAGGCCTATTTTGTAAACGATTTGAATGTCCAATACCAGATTACCACCATACCCATTTTAAAATCAATTGTGTTTACCGGTCAAATCAACAATCTGTTCGACCTACGGTATGAGAACAACGGACGGTTCAGTGCAATTGATAACGAATCAGGAACAACCCAGGAAAATAGTAGGTTCTACCCTCAAGCGGGAATCAATTTTCTATTGGGAGCGACAATCCACATTTAACCATAGCATTGAAGATCGATTTTGACTTAGGTCAAATTGGAAAAAGAATATTGGAACTAGATTGCCCCCGATTAGAATCCAAATGAAAAAAAGAACCATAACAGTATTGTTGCTGATAGCTTTCTCTTGCAGTCCAAAGCCAGACCCAATATTGGGCAAATGGAGAGTGGAAAGCAAGTATTATAGGGCGACATACAATATAGTTGAAGTAAATGATTCTCTCCAGGGAAAAGTGATCTACTACAATGACGACACCACTATAATACGGGAAGAGGACGATGGGGAATATTTTGCTTTCAAGAATTTGAAAAAAGATGATGGTATGTACATGGACGCTATTTCCGGTGCAACCAAGACCAAAGATATAAAACCCAACATTACATTAAAATTAAGGCATCCGGACACATTGGATGTGACAACCTATGTAAGGAACAATGCCTTGAAAGAAACTTGGATAAGAATTAAAAAAAGATAAGCAATATGAAAAAACCCGCTAAAATTTTAAGCCTTTTTACCGTTCTATCGGTATTTGTTGTAGCCTGTTCTACTGATGATATTAGAAATATTGCTGGAGGAACAGATCCCGATCCTATTGGAGGGATCCCTGGAGAGGTAACAGAGGTCAATCCAATTGATATCAATTCTGATGGTTTTGATATTATGGAAAAAATGCAGGGGGAATTTGTAGGTACAAACCTCGTGATAAATCAAGACTACCCATATTTCGCGTGGGATTACAGGGCCATTGCACCATCGCATACCGTAGGTTTCTTTGAAGGCGGTTCTATGGGGAACCTAGTCAATTCATTTTTTGTAACCAATTACAAAGGAAAACGCACCGTTATGATACGTAATGGAGGGGTTTTAAATGGCATATACCGAACCAGTTATTTTGTTATGGACAGAGCAGAAACAAGGGACGACAGTCGATACTTCCGGTTTGTTGATGCTATAGGTGGTGATGGTATTATGTATATGGAATACCGTTTCCCCAACAATACCGATAGCTTATATTTTAATGCCTACACCAGTGGGTTGGGGAATAGGGTCCCAAATAGGCATATGACCTTCAAAGGGGAACGCAATATTGTCGACCTGGCCGAAGCTGCTGCATCGGCTGTAGGGTATCCACAGAATGAAGTTGCTGCCCCAGGGTTAGACTTTGCCAATGGCTTCAATGCTAATAATTTATTTGTAAGAGATGGACTTACCGAAGCTAATTCTGCAACCTTTGTAGCACTTCAAGAAGAAAATAATGTATTTGAATTAGCGCCACTATCTGGTGATCCCTATACGATTTTAGAACACCCAATTTTGGGAGGGATACAAATAAATATCGATAGAGGTGATATCCCTGCGGAAGTGCCATTGCAACTCTTTTTATCTACTGAACCTTTAACAGATGAGTTCGGGTTTTTTACCACTGATTCTGATGCCTACAATACTGTTGTCCACTTTCCCAATTTATCTGAAGGTGAAAATGAATTCATAATGACATACATGCATCCCAGCACCTATTACATAACTGTATTGGCTGACATGGATGGGGACTCTTCATTTTCTGTGGGGGATTTCACCCATTCCCCTCGCTTGGTGACTTTGGAGCCATTGGGAACAGAGGAGATTACAATAGATAACATTAACGTTCAAAATTAATCCGATTTATGGCCAACAAGCATTTATATCTTATAGTACTGGGATTGACCCTGACTTTCCAAAGTTGTACAACTGCTATTATAGATGAAGGGGACAAGAATTCATTATCACCGATCACGAGGGTGGTGACATACCAATCGGATATAAGGTCAATAATGACAAACCATTGTATAACCTGTCATGCAGGTCCTGCACCGAACGCAGGTCTAGATTTATCCAACTATCAAAATACCAGATTTTCCGCGGAAAATGGAGGTTTGGTCCCACGTATGAATGATGCCGTAAACCCAATGCCCCCGGTTGGAAAACTACCAGCTACCTCTTTACAGCTAATTGATAAGTGGGTTGCCGATGGCTTTCCGGAAAATTAATGTGTGCACTTGACGAAACATTTGTTAAAAAGAAATACAACGATTTACATGAAGAAAATCATGTTTTTAGTAATAGGCGCGATATGTTTAAATGTATCCGCACAAAGATACTTGACCAAAACCGGCACAACTGAATTTAAGGCATCGGTCGATGCTTTTGAGCCTGTTGAGGCCATAAACAGAAGTACCACAGTAGTGTTGGATGGATCTAACGGGAAAATTGCTGGCTTACTTTTTATCAGGGCATTTCATTTCGAGATCGCCCTTATGCAAGAGCATTTTAATGAGAACTATATGGATTCCGATAAGTTCCCAAAGGCAACTTTCAAAGGGTCGATTGAAGGGTTTTCTTTGGAGCGTATGGGAAAAGAAGCTAAACCTTTCCCTTTGAAAGGCATTCTTAGCATTAGGGGTAAAGACAGGGAAATCAATACGGTCGCTATGCTCTGCCGTGAAGGAAGCAAAATCTTGTTTGCCGCAGAATTAAATGTGAAACCAGACTCTTTTGATATTAAGATACCAGGCATAGTCCGTGAAAAAATTGCAAAAACCATTAACATCAATTTGGATTATGAGCTTGTCGAGAAAAAGTAAGGTTGCTATTTCCACATTGGTCATTTTGCTGATAATCGGCTACTTGGCCATGAATTATACTTATAAACCCCATAAGACACTCGAAGAAAGGGAAGTTAAATTCAATGGGGAGGTCAAGGATTTTTCCCAAAAGGTATCCGTCAATGTTGACCAGTGGCAGGACATGGCAGTTGTTCTGGTCGGTACGGTAACCGCAATGGATGAAAATGGATTTGTCCTGGAAGAGAAGGTTTTCTGTCAATTCAAGGAAAAGACCGAGATAGAGAAAATAAAAAAAGGACAGACTTTGAAGATCAAGGCACGGATGATAGGATATGATGATTTATTGGAGGAGATCAAGCTTGATCAAACAATAATTATTGAATGATTTGCCAATCAAAGAAAAAACCACAAACCGTTAAACAACAAAAAATGAAAAAATATATACTTCTAGTTTTCTTTGCAGCAACCGTTTCATGGACCTACTCACAGGAGGACCTGCTGAAAGAACTTGAAAACGCAACCCAAGAAGAATCATTTGAACAACCAGCATTTAAGGCAATGAAAATCGGGAACCTACAATCCACCAAGGTTGCTGGGAAGAAAGACCTTTACCTGTATGTGTCGCATAGGTTCGGAACATTGAAAGACGGCCTTACCACTTTTTTCGGCTTTGACAACGCGAACACAAAGATTCAACTGGTGTACGGAATATTGGATGGTGTCCAAATAGGTATTTCCAGGGAATCCATCAGGAAGACCTATGCGACACATGCCAAAGTTGGTTTTTTAAAGCAGTCCGAAGATTTTCCGGTTAATGTTGTAGGTTACGCCACAGCCAACATACGTACTGATTTAAGAAAAGAACAATTCCCATTGCTTAAGTTTGGAGATCGTATGAGCTATGCCACACAAGTATTGGTGTCACGTCGGTTCAACAACAAACTTTCTTTGGAATTGGCACCGACATTCGTTCGTCAAAACCTGGTTCTTGAACCTTTTCAAGACCATAATCAATTTGCATTGGGAGTTGGCGGTCGTCTTAAGATAAGTAAACGTATGAGTATCAATGCCGATTATGTATACAATTTTAGTAGGGATAACAATTCCCTGTTCAATGATCCACTAACCATTGGTTTGGACATAGAAACCGGGGGGCATGTGTTCCAGTTATTGTTCTCAAATGCGCAGTCCACGAACGAACCGGGGTTTATCACTAATGCCGAGGGTAAATGGTTTGAGGATGTTTTCTTTGGATTTAATATAGTAAGGGTTTTCTAAAGTACCACTTCCAAAAAAACATCACCAAACTTCCAATAGTCCACCCTATTGGAAGTTTTTTATTTTGCCCTAACCCTGCTCAACGTTTCGAGTGATATGCCTAGCATGGAGGCGATGTGCCCTAAATTGGCCCTCTGGGTTATACTAGGGTAATATTTTAATAAGAGTTCATACTTCTCTTTAGCTGTCAAAAAATAAAACTCTTTATAAAAATCATCAATTAAGGCTAATTGTTCCTGCGCTATTAATCTTCCAAAACGCTCCATCTCTGGATATTTTGCGTATAACTCTTCCAATTGATCGTAGGTAAGTGATATAACTTCGGTTTGGTCCAGCACCTCTATATTTTCCAATGCAGGTTTGCGAAGTATATAACTGTGCCAAGAAGAGAAAATAGTATTCTGAGGATAAACCCAAAATGTAATATCCTTACCGTCTCTGTAAAAATAAATTCTCGCAGTGCCCCCAGATATAAAGTACATACGTTCGCAAACTCTACCTTCCTGAAGCAGTTGATCTCCTTTTTCGTAGTTTTTTATTTCGACATTGCTTCGGATCTCTTTTTCAGCTTCCGGAGACAATGTGATGTATTGTTTTATATAGTTTAAATATTCTTCCATACTTCCAATCTAATGTATACAACTTTTTTTAAATGAAACCTGTTTGAATTTTGATAACTTCATGATAATCCTTGATTAGTTCATAGAATTTCGGTGTTTGGGCACATAGGGTAACTTTATCTGTTCCTGTTATAGTTTATAAAATGTCGATACATGAAGGGTCAAAAATAATGTATTAATCTTTGTTGTCCGGTCCTAGTGTGTTTGACTAGAGTATTAGGTCTATCCGCACAGACTATGGGCCCGATAAAATTTTAAGTAATGACACTTAAAAAAGTTGGTCATATATGCAGCTATGAGGGTATTAGATCTACTTGGTTTCATCTCTTTAAGCCCATACATTCAACGATTTTAAAGACAGTATTTTTCTAAAAAAATGTTTAGCTTTCTACTAGAGGTATTAAAACTAGAAACATCCAAACATGAAAACCTGCCTTTTTAAAGTGCCTATTTTCACATTTATTCAGTTTTAGTTGTTGATAACTCCGTTTTTCCCATTAAACAACTTATTTAACCAATATTAGGAATGGTTCCATTTGGAATCAAATGAAACCAAATAAAATTAATGGTTATTGAACCGTATTTAGTTTAGTAGTTTTTGACGTAATTAACAGTTTATCAATTATTTGTAAATAACTATTTGGAGTTGTCACTTTCTTCCCTTGCCTATTTTCATACATTTATTCTATAACAATATTGAAAGAAAACAAAAGCGCTTTTGTTCATTTTTTAATCTAAAAAGAAGCAAAATGGACAATTTTTTGATACTCGAACGGCTCGACCGACTGGAAAGGCTGTTGATGGCCAATAAAGAGGTACTCACCTTTGAGGAAACCTGTGACTATATGGGTATATCTAGAAGCTATCTGTACAAACTTACCTCCGCGGGGCGGATACCGCACTCCAAACCCAACGGGAAACTGATTTTCTTCGAGAGGAAGAAAATCGTCGATTGGCTGCTCCAAAACGAACGGAGACCCATTCCTGAAATTGAAACTATAGCGGTACCTCTACGTTAGGCAATACCGATTAAGGCTTTTTATCAATCTACAGCATGCCTTTGGAATCACCTTTGACTTCTAAAACCTATTCATATGAAATTAATTCCTTATTTAAGGGTGGGCACTTCGTACTACAAATTGGTACAGGCACCAACCATCGCCGGACATTTCAACGAGCAGTTGGTCCCGTGGAATGAGCATATCATCAAACAGGACCATGGCAAGGACTATCTGGGCAAGGTGCCCAAATATGACGGTTTCGCCTGTATTCCGTGCCATGTGGATTTTAAAAAGGAACACCATGGTTTCTACAATACCTATTCCCCTTTGGCACATGAACCCAAAGAGGGAACCATCAAAAGGACACGGGCCTTTTTAGGGCATATCTTCGGAAACCAGCTGGAGCTGGGATTGGACTATCTGAAACTCCTGTACCAAAGACCGGTGCAGGTGCTCCCCATCCTCTGTCTGGTCTCCACCGAAAGGAACACAGGGAAAAGCACCTTCCTCAAATGGCTCAAGGAAATCTTTGGCAACAACCTGACGTACCTGACCAACGACAGCTTTGCAAGCCAATTCAATGCGGACTGGGCCAACAAGCTGCTGATATGTGTGGACGAGGTACTGTTCAACAAGGAAGAGCTCACCGAGCGCATCAAATATCTGAGTACCACCAACAGGAACAAGCTGGAGGCCAAGGGCAAGGACAAAAGGGAAGTGGAGTTTTTCGGAAAATTTATCCTCTGCAGCAACAACGAGGACAGTTTCATCAAGATCGATGCTAATGAAACCCGGTTCTGGGTGAGGAAGATCCCATCCCTTAAAAGAGAGGACACCAACTTCCTGGACCAGTTGACCCAGGAGGTGCCCGCTTTTTTAGATTTCCTTTCGAAAAGAGAGTACAGCACAAAACAAAGAACACGAATGTGGTTCACCTCAAAACAGGTTCATACTCCTGCCCTAAAGAAATTGGTGAACAATAACCGGAACAGGGTGGAGAAGGAACTGGCCAGTCTACTGCTCAGTGCCATGGAAAAATTTGAGATGGAATCGGTTGACCTTTGTCCTATCGATGCCCTGCACATGCTCAACCGCACACGGGTCAAGACCGACCTGACCCAATTGAGGCGGTTGCTGAAAAAGGATTGGAAACTGGACAACCAGCCCAATTCCAATAAATACCAAAAGATCACAATCTGGAATACCGGCGAGATAAACACCGAGGACGCCAAGGGAAGGTACTTTACCATAAAAAAGAATTTTTTGGTCCAAAATTTTGATGATTTGATGACAGATTGATATAAGTCCAGTGTTCATATAGGTTCAGGCTGTCATCACTTTGTCATCATTCTGTCATCAAAATAAAAAATGATGACAGGTACTATAAAGAAAAAAACAAAAGTGATGAAAAGATGACAAAATGATGACGGGGAAAATACCAGTGTTTATAGGGTATCCCAGAGGTTTGTCATCAAATCGTCAAAAATCGATTAAAAACAGAACCATGAAAGAAAAGAGATTGGACTGCGAAAAAGCCCGCAACATTGACATCGTTTCCACGCTGGCCAAGTCGGGACACTTTCCAGTCCGGAAAACGGAAAAAGAAGCTTGGTTCCTCAGCCCGTTCCGGAGCGAGACCCAAGCCTCTTTCAAGGTATCATTGAAGGAAAACTACTGGATAGATTTTGGGACCTTCGAAGGTGGCAGTACCATAGACCTGGTCATGAAAATGGAGAACTGTTCCGTAAAGGAGGCATTGGAACGACTGTCTGGGAACATGGACCATTTTACTTTTCACCGGCGGCCGAATCCAACCAAGAAGGAACATAGGGCCAACCCGATTGAAATCATCGAGGTAAAGGAAATCGAACACTGGGCCCTTCAAACCTATCTGAGTTCCAGAAAGATCTCGACCAAGACCGCAAGAAAACTTTGCAAGGAGATACATTATCGAATAGGGGAGCGGATATACTTTGGCATCGGACTCCAAAACAGGTCTGGAGGCTGGGAACTGCGGAACAGCTATTGGAAAGGGTCCACATCGCCAAAGGATGTTTCATTGGTCAAGAACGATTCCAAAAATTTGGCCATTACCGAAGGCATGTTCGATATACTTTCCCTAATTGAGCTGATGCCGGATATCATAAAGAGCCATGACCTTCTGGTATTGAACACGACGGCCTTTGTAAAACGGATGATAAAAGAAATAGGGGAATATGAAAATGTGGAACTGTTTCTTGATAGGGACAAAACGGGACTTGAGATGACAGAACTTTTATTGGAAAGGTGCCCGAACAGCAGGGATCTGTCATCTCTCTATGGAAGATTCAAGGATATCAACGAATGGAAGGTAAAAAGCACGAAGGATGAAGTTCGGCAACGAATTCAAGATGTGTCATTGTCATGACAAATCTTGCTTTTGCTCCCGAAGGTCGCAAAAGTTGATGGGAAAATGAAGAAAGAGTTTGTCCAGTTCCGCTGCTCGGTCTACGAGAAGAAACTGCTGAAGGTCAAGGCCCGAAAGAGCGGTCTTTCCGTCAGTGAGTACTGCAGACGGGCAGCTTTCGATGACCGTATTGTGGAACGGATGACGGACGAACAGATAGAGGCCTATAAACTATTGGTCAAATACCAGCGGAACTTCAAATTGATCACGAACATGTTCCGCAAGCGGAACCCCAGGTTGGCAAAGGAAACGGCGCAGCTGGCCAAAGAGATACGACAACACCTTTTAAACTTTAGAAAATGATAGGAATGGGAAGATCCATATCGCACACGGCAGCCTCAATGAGCTATGGAATGAACCAGGAGAAAGGATCCGAGATTATACACAGCCAATATCTGGCCGGGGAGACCCCAAGGGAGATCACCGAGGAGTTCAAGGTCATCCAAGAACAGAACGAACTGTGCAGGAAGAACACGCTGAGCTTTGTGCTCAGTCCCACCATCGAGGACGGCAGGAAACTCGAAAGGGAACAGCTCAAGGAAATGACCGAAAGGTTCCTTAAGGAAATGAAGCTCAAGCAGCATCAGGCCGTTGCCTTTGTCCATAGGGACAAGGAACATGTGCATGTCCACCTGTATGCCAACCGGATAAACTTTCAGGGCAAGGCCTATAACGACAGCTTTATCGGGAAGCGGAGCCAACAAGTGGCGGAGCGGGTGGCCAAACAAATGGGCCTGACCACGGTAAGGGAGGTACAGCAGGAAAAACTGTACCGGATGCAACATGTCCGCTCTGAAATACAGAAGATCCATGAAAAGGTCATGGCCAGGGAACGGCCAAGGGACTTTGACCAGTACATCAAGTCCATGGAGCAGAACAATGTAAAGGTCATTCCCAGCATCAATAAGCAGAACCAACTGCAGGGCTTCCGTTTTGAATACAAGGGAACCAACCTAAAAGGAAGCGAGGTACACCGGTCCATGTCCATGGGCAGGATTGCCCGTCAAATGAACTTTGAAAGAAACATTGCACAGCGGATTGCCCAGGACAAGAGCATGCAGCTTTTGGGCAAGACCGTGAATGTCCCAACAAGTCTGACCCAGACCATCATAAAGAAAACCATCAAATTGGCCATCAAGGTGGTCAGGGACACAGGAATAGGAATCTAAACATAACATAGTGGCAAAACTGGATGAAATAGCGGAACTGTTGACAGAGGAGATCAACGGGTTTGAGAAGAGTATAGATCGTTTGGAAAAGGTTCATGAGGATTTCAAAAACCTTCCATTAAGGGCAGATACCAGCGAATTAAATGCTCTTCTAAAAGAGTATGGCAACAACCAAAAAAACAACATTGAGGAACAACAAAGACTAATGGAAAGTATTCTACATAAAGTAGAGCGGTCCATTCTCTTGCCCAGTTGGGCAATAAAACTTACTTGGGGGTTGTTGGTCACGGTCCTGTTGGTCCTTGGTTTTTCAATCTATCAGGTATCAAGGATTTCCAAGAAAGAAGAGGCAGCATTCACCAAAGGCCAGGATGATGCAATTGAACACTACGGGACATTCTTTAAAGAAAGCCCAGAGGCAAAGGAACTGTACCAAAAATGGCTGCAGGGAAATGGCAAAAAGTAGGACAGCGCCCTATCCTATTTTTGCTTTACGCTGATCTTCCCGAACACTGCAAAAATAGGCTAGGATCCATGCGCTGAAGTTGGGGTAAGGATTTGGGACAATTCAGCGAAGACTTTAAGCGTTTTTTGACTTGATCTTTTCTTGAAAGCTCAATTTCTTTTTTAACAATTGCATATCTTCACTGACCTTTCGGTTCAATATTTTTGCATAATGTTGCGTAGTTCGGAGTGATTTGTGCCCCAGCATCTTGCTTACAGACTCAATGGAGACGCCATTGGAAAGTGTCACGGTGGTCGCAAAAGTATGTCTGGCCAAATGAGTGGTCAGGTGTTTATTGATTCCGCTTAGATCCGCTATTTCCTTTAAATAGGCATTCATTTTTTGATTGGTCAATACGGGTAGCACCTTTTTATCTACAAGTAAGGGGCTATGCTCGTATTTTTCAAGAATCAACAAGGCAGTGGGTAGGACAGGAATATTGCTTTTTGTCTTTGTCTTGGTACGTTTGGTGTTGATCCATAAATCTCCGTCAATCCCTATCACAAAATCGTCATGTGTCAATTTTTTCACATCCGCATAGGCCAATCCGGTAAAGCAACAGAAAACAAAACAATCCCTTACATGCTCTAACCGTTCATTTGTAAAAGGATGATTCATTAGTCGTTGAAGCTCTTCATCAGTCAGGAATTCTCGTTCTACAGTTTTTAATCGGGCTTTCCAATTGGCAAAGGGGTCTGTTTTGATCCAGCCATTTGCATAAGCGATCCTTATGATTTTTTTAAAGTTCACCACATATTTGATGGCCGTGTTATGGCTGCACTTTCTTTTTGTCTTTAGATAATATTCAAAACCTGAAATAAATGAATGATCTACATCTACGACAGGAATATCTTTCTTTCGAAGTTCGATCTGTAAATATTCGGCCAGATGACTTTTTGCTGTTTTGTAACGTTCTGCTGTACCAGGAGCAAAATCTTTCCCAACTAATTTTTCAACCCTGTCATTGTGCTCTTGAAAGATTTCCAATAACATTTTTGAGGGCTTATCCACACCTAGGTAAGAATTTTTAAGTGACACAGCAGTCAATGGTCGGCCCTTGTCTTTCAATTTATCCGCATGCCGAAATAGGTCGGTCCGTATTTTCATTAATTGCGAATTCAGTTGACGTACTTCTTGCGAGAACCCTAACACCTTTCCATTGGTGGCATCCCAAGTGTTGGGATAAATTTTGCGGCCAGTGCTGAATTCGGAACGCTTTCCATTTACCGTGATTCTGATGTATATCATTGCCCGGCCTACTTTGTCGGTTTTGTGCTTTTTGATGTAGAATAAGAGAGATAACATAAAAGGGACACCTATTTTAACATTATTTGCCTTGAAATTAGTAAAAAAATATTAAAAAATAATCCCTGTAATATGTTGATTAACAATATTTTAAATGATATTAGGTGTCCCTTTTTGGTGAGATTGCAGGTGACACCGAATTGGGCACCTATTAGGATGATATTAAATGATATCATTTGATATCAAAAAAAATAAAAACCCTGTAAATCAATAATTTACAGGGTTTCTTGTTTTGAGATGATGTCTCTCAGCGGAGGAAGAGGGATTCGAACCCCCGGAGGTGTGACCCTCAACAGTTTTCAAGACTGCCGCATTCGACCACTCTGCCATTCCTCCTAAGCGGGTGCAAATATATAAAGCTTTTTCTTATCCCAAAAGACCTTTTTGGTTTATTGTTGTATAAAAATAAAAATCCGATGTACCTGTTGGAGCACATCGGATAGTGTTTTAAGGATAGGTGGGTTTTAATTAATGTCAAACTCTAATCCTAAGGAGATAATGTCCCAACTGCCTCCATCTAGGGCTACCCCTCTGTAAGCTAGCACAATGTCCATCATCTCGGTTATGGAATATGCGGCTCTTGGTGCATAATAAAATCCACCATCGTTGCCATCACTTATTCCAAGGGCATAGCCAAGGTCTGCGCCTAGCGAGAATTCATCGGAAACACTAAAACGACCTGCCGCGGCAATGGGTAGGAACTGGACGTCATCAACATCGATGGTTCCAAAACCAGTGTCTATTTCGTCACCAAAAGAATGTGAATAACCCAAAGTCGGGCCAGCTTGGAACTCATCGGATACATCGAACAAGTAGCCTAATTCCACGGCAATTGCAAATGTCGATAAGTCTCCGGCATCCCCGATGGGAAGACCTGCATGGATTCCTGCTTTAAAATCACCTTGTGCTTGTACACAGGTTAATCCAAAAAATACGGCTAGTGTAAATAATGCGATTTTTTTCATGAGATTGTATTTAAGGTTAAATCAAATGTAATGATTTTTAAAAAATTAACATTTTGAAGGCTATTAAATTATGTTTTCGGCAAATTAAAAGCATTCTTTATTGTCTGTTTTTGATGATTCTCAATTTTACTAAAGTTTACCAATTCTATACGCCGTTCAAAACAATGGTCATACCTTTGTTTTTATGCTCGAGTGGTACCATTATTTCTTATTGATTGCTGTTGGTTTTGCCGTAGGGTTCATTAACACCGTAGCAGGGGGTGGGTCGCTACTGTCACTGCCCACTTTAATCTTTTTGGGTCTACCGCCGGCAGTTGCCAACGGTACCAATAGGGTGGCCATTGTCATTCAAACAGCGATGGGTACAGCAGGCTTCAAGAGCAAAGGAATCTCTACATATCCTTTTAATATTTATTTGGGGATATCGGCTTTTTTGGGAGCTATAATAGGTGCTTACATTGCGGTGGACATAGATGGGGAAACCTTTAATAGAATTTTGGCCATAGTGATGATTGCCGTAGTACTTATCATCATTTTTAAGCCCAAAATGAGGGTGGACGAGATGCAAGAACGACTGACAGGCAAATATCTTTGGATAGCTCTTGTGGTATTCTTCTTTTTTGGTATCTATGGGGGATTTATAAATGCTGGACTCGGGTTTTTGATGATGCTGTTTTTGCATTATTTTAATCAAATGAATCTAGTGAGGTCCAATGCGACCAAAGTGGCCGTGGTTTTTGTTTATATGTTGGCCGCATTGGCGGTTTTTGTTTTGAACGATAAAGTGGATTGGAAAATGGGCCTTGTTCTTGCTATTGGAAATGGGTCGGGAGCATGGTTTGCCAGTAGGTTTTCCGTGAAAAAGGGAGATGGATTTATAAAAACATTTTTAGTGATCGCCGTAGTTTTGATGGCCATCAAACTATGGTTCTTTTAAATTAAGATTTACTATGCCAGGATTTGAACTCTTTGGAGATAAGGAAAGAAAAGAAGTACAAGACGTAATGGACTCCGGGGTGCTCATGCGCTACGGGTTTGATGGTTTGAGAAACGGACATTGGAAAACCAAGGAGCTCGAGTCCGGACTGTCCCAACGCATGCAATCCAAGTATGTCCATGCAGTAAGTAGCGGTACCGCCGCATTGACAGTGGCTTTGGCCAGTGCAGGTATAGGAGCAGGGGATGAAGTGATTATACCGACCTTTACATTTGTTGCCAGTTTTGAGTCCATTTTAGCCTTGGGAGCGGTACCTATTTTAGTTGATATCGATGATACCCTCACATTGAAACCCGAAGCGGTCGAAAAAGCTATTTCTTCGCAAACCAAAGTAGTGATGCCCGTGCACATGTGTGGTTCTATGGCCAATTTAGATGCTTTGAAAGCCATTTGTGACAAACATGGTCTGTTGTTGCTGGAAGATGCCTGTCAGGCCATAGGAGGCACCTACAATGGAAAACCATTGGGAAGCATTGGTGGTTTGGGCTGTTTTTCTTTTGATTATGTAAAAACCATTACTTGTGGAGAAGGTGGAGCCATAATCACGGATAACAAGGGTTATTACGAAAATGCCCATCAATACTCGGACCATGGCCATGACCATATTGGCAACAATAGAGGGGCCGAGGAACACCCGTTTTTAGGGTATAATTTTAGAATCTCCGAAATGAATGCCGCTGTCGGCGTTGCCCAATTAGCTCGTTTGGATGAGTTTTTGGCCATTCAAAAGCGGAATTATACCATTTTAAGAGATGCTTTATCCGATATTCCCGAGGTTGTTTTTAGGACTGTTCCAGATGGGGGAGAGGAGAACTATTCATTTCTAAACTTTTTCATGCCTACAGAAGAATTGGCCCAAGTGGCTCATCAAGAATTGATTGAATCTGGAGTGGATGGTTGTTTTTATTGGTACGACAATAACTGGCATTATTATAAAAAATGGGAGCATTTGATCCAGAAAAAGTCTTTGGGAAAATTACCGAAAGATGTGCTTGAAGCCTTGCCCGATTATAGCAAAGCCGATTTTTCGGAATCCGACAAATGGATGTCCAGAAATATTTCTTGCCTTATCAAACTGGGATGGTCCGAGGAGGAAGTGGCCGAGCGAGCAAAAAAAATGGTGGACGCGATAAAATCATCTATCTGATATCATCAGAGAGAGACCGTTTTGTCAATAGTTTACGTATTCCACAATTTCAAGACCGTAGCCAACCATGCCCACACGCTTTGTTTGGCCGGAGTTCGTCAATAATCTAATTTTGGAGATATTGATATCGTGCAGAATTTGGGCTCCAATTCCGAAGTCCTTATTGTCCATTTCAATTTTAGGAGCTTTGGTGATGCCGTCGCCCTGTAGCTTTTTAAATTCCGATAGCCTGTTCAATAAGTTCATGGATTGATTTCCCTGATTAATGAAAATCATGGCACTCTTTTCCTCTTTGTTCAGTGCATCGAACATCTGTTGAAGCGTCTCGTCCGGATTATTGGTCAGGGTACCTAGAATATCATTGTTCACCAAGGTTGAGTTGATACGCGTCAAAACAGGCTCACCTGTTTTCCAATTTCCTTTCAAAAGAGCAATATGTATTTGGTCGTTCGTAGTTTGCTTGTAAGCTCGCAAGCGGAACTCGCCAAACCTTGTTTGTATGGTAAAAGCTTCTTTAAGTTCAATCAGACTATCGTGCTCCATGCGGTAGGCAATCAAATCCTCAATGGAAACAATTTTAAGGTCAAACTTTTCGGCCACTTTCAACAATTGTGGCAAACGGGCCATTGTTCCGTCCTCATTCAATATTTCAACCAAAATGCCGGCTGGTTCCAATCCCGCCAATCGTGCAAAATCAATAGCAGCTTCCGTGTGTCCGGAACGGCGTAGAACACCTCCATTTTTGGCCCTCAAAGGGAAGATATGACCAGGTTTTCCTAACTCGTGAGGTTTAATGTCTTTATTTACTAGCGCAGCTATGGTCTTGGCCCGATCATGAACCGAGATACCTGTGGTGCAACCGTATCCCAATAAATCCACGGATACGGTAAACTGGGTTTGATGAAGTACGGTGTTGTTTTGCACCATCATGTTCAATTCCAGTTCTTCGCATCTATCTTCCGTAAGTGGTGCGCAGATAAGCCCACGACCGTGCATGGCCATAAAATTAATCATTTCGGGGGTGACCTTCTCGGCAGCGGCAATAAAATCACCTTCGTTCTCCCGGTTTTCATCATCAACTACAATAATTACCTTACCGTCTCTAATGTCGGCAATGGCTTCTTCTATGGCGTTCAGTTGTACTTTCTTATCCTTGGCTATCATTGGTCTTCAGTTTCTTTTTCTTTCTTTTTGAATAATGATTTGATACGGTCTATAAAATGACCAAACCCTATTAATCCCTTGTCAGCAGTGGCTCTTCTAGTCAGCGAAATGCCCAAAGGCAACATAATCATTGTCGGGAGCCAAGCCCCGATTGCAGGGTGAATGTTTCCTTCTTTGGCATAATTACCGGCAAATACTCCGATAAAGTAATAGGTCAAAAATAAGATAATGGCCACTACCATGGGCAGCCCCAATCCGCCTTTTCGGATGATGGCTCCCAAAGGTGCCCCCACAAAAAATAGGATAATGCAGGAAAGTGCAAGCGCATATTTTTGGTGAAGGGACAAAATATGACTGTTGTAAAATTTATATCGGCTCTGGAGTTCATCTTTTTTGGAATCTACCGTATTTATGATACTGGAAACCTCGTTCAGAGCTTTTTTCATAACTTGAATCTGTTCCCATTGTTCTAAACCGGACACAAATTGGTCAATACTTTTAATGGAATCCCTTTGAATGGTGTCCTTTGCCTTTAAAAGTTCTAGCTTCTGGGTTGTAGTGTCTATGGGTGCCTTAACAGGAAAGGCTCCCATGCGGTTCACCACGTTTTTGGAAAACGCCGTTACTTTTTCCAGATTGTTTTCCCGTAGGGAATCGATGTCCTTGATCAAGCGGCCAACATTTTTCATTTTGTTGGTGGTGATATTCTGATCCTCTTCCAAATCTTGGTCGTTGAGCTCCGAAATATCAATATTGATGGTGTAAGTTTCAAAATTGGATTTAGCAAAGGGCTGTTTTCGCTTTTCCTTAGCATCCTTCTTTACGATTTCTTCGTAGTAGTTTCCATCTTTCAGGACCAATTGAATAATATCCGATTCCTCGCTACTGATCAATTCACCCGCTTTGGCCTTGATGACCGTGTTGTTGATGTTCTGGTCCGTTTTCTTGTGGATGATTACATTGTCCAAAAAACGGTCCTGTTCGCCATATTTCTTATCCACTTTGATGTTCATTCCCTGTCCGGTTCCTTCAAAATCGCTAAAAACACCCTCTGTAATTGCCGCAGCTGGTTTTACCTTGGCAATGTTCCGTCTAAGGTTGAACATTTTTTGTTCGGATTTAGGGATGACATCATTTGCAAAAAAGAAAGTTACCAATCCAAGGAACAATACAAATACGATTAGGCTACACATTCCTCTTTGTAGGGATATCCCAGATGCTTTCATGGCGGCGAACTCATAGTTTTCCGCAAAAGTACCAAAGGTAAGGATTGAGGAGAGCAGTACCGTAAGTGGTAAAACCTTGTCCACCAAGGTGGGAATAAAGTAGAAAATAAACTTGCCAATAATTACCATGCCCAGTCCCTTTCCCGCTAAATCATCAATGAACAACCATATTCCCTGAAAGATGAATATGACGATCAGGATGAAAAAGGAACTGAAGAAGTTGTAAAGAAATCTTCTTAGTATATACTGGTCAAGTATTTTCAATGCCTAGTTTCTTATGATGTAGTACCCTTTGTCTTCGTACTTTTTCTCGTCAAAGGTAAACAGAGTACTCGATATGGGCTGATTGGTTTTGAAAGAATTAACGGTAATCGTGGTTTTGGTACCATTGCTTCCTGTTTGAATCAGCTTGTAGATGTGTTTTGTTTGCGTATCGATACCCAATAAAACGGATTTGATTTCAGTATTTGAATCAATTGGGATCAATTTTACATATTGAATTTTTCTACCGCCCACATTTTGAAGGATGTCCCATTCGTAATTGTGTCCCGTTTTGTAGAAGGTCAACATTTTTGATGGGCTCACGTTATCGTTGTCCTCATTTACGTCCTCAATAGTAACTTCTTCATTTTCGGGTACTACGGTGTATACTTTTTTACCGTCATATAATTGTTTTGCGCCAAAATAGTTCAATACATATTTTTCGCCATCCAAGGTTACGTTTCCGTTGGTTTCCTGTTTTAGATTTGCCTCTGTATTCTCAAGAGTGGACTGGAAATCAATGTAAATATTGTCGTAGCTCTGCACTTTGTTGTACACCTCGTCCAAAAGCGCTTTTGCCTTACCTGAGTTTTGCCCGTAGGAAGATAGTCCAACGGCAAATAATGCGATTAAAAGAATACTTTTCTTGATCATGGTCTTATTTTGCTTCATTTTCTAATAATTGATCTAAGGCGTACATATCAGGAACCAAAACTTGTCGGGCTTTGCTGCCCTCAAATGGCCCCACGATTCCGGCAGCTTCCAGTTGATCTATGATTCTACCAGCACGATTGTACCCCAATTTTAATTTTCGTTGGATCAAAGAGGCGGAACCTTGCTGTGCGGTAACAATAACCTCGGCAGCTTCCCGGAACATGGCATCTCTGTCCGCGATATCATTATCAAGACTTGTGCCAGACTCTTCGCCTACATACTCTGGCAGCAAATGAGCTTCAGGGTAAGCACGTTGTGAGCCAATGTAGTCGGTAATTTTAGCCACTTCCGGGGTATCCACAAAAGCACATTGAAGCCTTGTGACATCGTTTCCTTGAGTATAGAGCATATCTCCTCGACCAATAAGTTGGTCTGCGCCTTGTGCATCCAAAATGGTTCTGGAGTCGATTTTTGAAGTTACCCTAAAAGCAATCCTCGCAGGGAAGTTGGCCTTGATGATACCAGTAATTACGTTTACCGAAGGTCTTTGCGTGGCTATGATCAAGTGTATGCCAATGGCACGTGCCAATTGCGCCAATCTGGCAATGGGTGTTTCCACTTCTTTGCCAGCTGTCATGATCAAATCGGCAAACTCATCGATTACCAACACGATGTATGGCAAGAATTTATGACCGTCGTTCGGGTTCAGTTTTCTGGCCTTGAACTTGGCATTGTATTCTTTGATATTACGAACCATCGCCGTTTTGAGTAGTTCATAACGGTTATCCATCTCGATACAGAGTGAGTTCAAAGTATTGATTACTTTAGTGTTGTCTGTTATGATAGCCTCATCCGAATCTGGTAATTTTGCCAAGAAATGACGCTCAATTTTATTGTAGAGGGTCAATTCCACTTTTTTAGGGTCAACAAATATAAATTTCACCTCGGCAGGGTGCTTTTTGTAGAGTAGGGAAGTGATCACTGCGTTAAGACCTACAGATTTACCTTGACCGGTGGCACCTGCCATAAGCAGGTGGGGCATTTTTGCCAAGTCGACCACAAAAGTTTCGTTGCTAATGGTCTTTCCAAAAGCGATGGGCAGTTCCATTTCCGCTTTCTGGAATTTGTTGGAAGCAATTACCGAACGCATCGAAACAATGGTCGCATTCTTGTTGGGCACCTCAATACCAACCGTTCCTTTTCCGGGGATTGGTGCGATAATACGAATTCCCAATGCGGCAAGGGATAAAGCGATATCGTCTTCCAAGTTTTTGATCTTGGAAATACGGATTCCGGCTTCTGGAACAATTTCGTATAGCGTAACGGTTGGACCTATCGTCGCCTTGATCTGTGCAATCCCGATTTTATAGTTCTTAAGGGTGCTAACAATTCGGTTCTTGTTTTCCTCAAGCTCCTCTTGATTGATGGTGATACCCCCCGAAGCGCCGTGTGCTTCCAATAGGTCCATAGTCGGGAATTTGTAGTTGCCCAATTCCAATTTGGGGTCGAACTCTCCAAAATCCTCTACCAATTTAGCAGCCTTTGCATCGGTTTCTTCTTCCTCAACGGGGGTTTCCTCTACTTTTAATGCGATGTCGGATTCCTCTTCTTCTGGAATGTTGACATCTAATCCGGCTTCATCCAACGGAGGAATGTCCTTTTTATGGGTGTAGGTGTCTATTTTTTCGGGAGCAGTATCTTCTGTGGTCAATATCATGCCGTTTTCTTCATCTTCTTGAACTGGGGCATCCTTGGTGTGGACAGTTGGTTCTTCCTTAAAATCTGATTTTATCTTTTGTTTTTGTCGTTTGAAGAAGTTGGCGAATCCTTCTGGTGTAAAGTTGAACAATCGAACCAAAATCACCATCAAAACAAATATCAGAATCAAGAAAACCCCAATTTTACCAGTATAATCTTGAAGGAAATCGTTCATTTCATAACCGATAAGACCGCCCAACAAAGGAAAGTCAGCAGCAAAAAATCCTAGGGCAATAGAACCCCATATAACTCCGACCAACCCCCAAATCCATTTGGATATCAATCGTTTTCCATCCAATCCCAGGAATAGGTAAAGTCCGGTAACGGCCAATAAAAAAGGAAATACAAAAGAGGCCAGTCCAAATCCCCGGTACATGAAAAAATGGCTAACGTTGGCACCAAATTTATTGAGCAGATTACTGGCTTCGGCATTGCGGTCCGCAAATTGTGACAACATGCTCTGATCTTCTTGCCATGTAAAATAAAATGACATAAAGGAGAAGAAAAGGGCAATGCTGAGAACAATCAAAAGACTACCGAAAATAATCTTGTTCTGCTTGGAAGGCTTGAACGAGAGCTTCTTTTTGGTAGTTGTGGTAGTATTTTTTGTTTTTGATTTTGTTCTTTTTTTGGCCATTAATCGATTTTAAGCGGGGCTAAGTTACAAATTTACGTTGCTACTCTCTGTCTTGGATTTTACTAAAAAATCTTGGGCAAATAAATAATAAGTCCGGCAATGCTTGCCAATACCGATACTATCATAACGGCACCTGCCGAAATATCCTTTATAAAACCAATTTTGGGGTCTAAATTGGGCTGTATATAGTCACAGATCTTTTCGATTGCCGTATTTACGCTCTCGACGCCCATCACCATACCAATGGCCAATACCTGAATCATCCATTCGGTAGTGGAAATCTCAAGGTAAAATCCCAGGGCCGTAACGAGCAGTGCGATAAAAAATTGGATCTTTATGCTGGGTTCCGTCCGTAACAAAAGTAACATGCCCTTTAGGGCAAATCCAATGCTTTTTATCCTGTTCCGTAAAAAAGATTCTTTAGGCATCCATCAACGCTTCGAGGGCGGCTTTATAATTGGGCTCGTCCACGGTTTCCGACACCTGTTCAGAATACACGACCTCACCATTTTCATTGACCACTACAACGGAGCGAGATAACAGCCCTTGTAATGGACCATCGGTGAATTCCACATGGTAGGATTTCCCGAAGCTGCCATCCCTAAAGTCGGAGAGGGTCTCAACTTTATCAATGCCCTCGGCACCACAAAAACGTGCTTGAGCAAAAGGCAAATCCTTGGAGATGCACAATATTGCAGTGTTTTTCAACTCAGCAGCTTCTTGGTTGAACTGGCGCACAGATTGCGCACATGTACCGGTATCTATACTTGGGAATATGTTGAGAACAACCTTTTTGCCTTTGTAGTCGGATAGGCTAGCGGACGAAAGGTCGGTTTTTACTAAAGTAAAGCTTGGGGCTTGGGAACCATTTTCTGGAAGGTTGCCAAGTGTGTGAATTTCATTTCCTTTAAGTGTTACAGTTGCCATAGTAGTAGTTTTGATTCGGAACCAAAAATACTAAAAAAACCTTCCCGAAGTCTGTTCCGGGAAGGTTCTTATGATAATGTTTGTCACAATGTCCGTTACTTGTCTATAGAGCCAAGCACCCTCGACATAAAACCATTGAGGGCTTCCTTTTTAGGGGTTCCGTTCTTGATTTCGTTGGATACTTCCAGGGCTCCGTAAATATTGGAGATCAATTCCCCGATCATATCCAGTTCGTCATCTTTTAAACTGGAAACTTCGCAAACACTTTCGAGGGTATCCGCAGTTTCCTGAAGGTAATCCTCGTCGTGCTCCTCGGCAAAATTGACCAACTGCTTAATTATGGGCAACTTCATTGATCAAGTCTTTTAAAACATCATACTTATTGGTCTGCACCTGATTCTTCAAAGATCCTTTGGAAAAAGCGGCGAAGGTGGGCAAATTGTCCACGTTGGCCAGTTTTCTGGATTCCGGGAATTTTTCGGCATCGACCATTACAAATTTTATGTTCTCGTTCAAAGAGGCTTCCTTTTTGAACTTTGGCTTCATAATCCTACAGTTGCCGCACCAAGATGCGCTGTACTGCACCACTACGTTGTCATTGTTGGCAATGACTTCGCTTAAATTGTCTTTGTCCAGTTCTACAACCATAGTGTCCTTAGTTTACGTGGTTGGCCAAATAATCGGAAACACCAGCTCTGTCAGCGTTCATGGCTTGTTTTCCTTCTTCCCAGTTAGCTGGACAAACTTCACCTTTTTCCTGAACATGGGTGTAGGCATCTACCAAACGCAAAAATTCTTTCACGTTTCTTCCCAGTGGCATGTGGTTTATGCTTTCGTGGAATACAGTTCCTTCTTCATCAATCAAATAAGTGGCTCTGTAGGTCACGTTGTCACCTTCCACCACAACAGAGTTTGTCTCTTCGTTATAGTCTTCTTTCATGATGTCCAAGATTCCCAAGGCAGAAGCCAAGTTTCTATTGCTGTCAGAAACGATAGGGTAGGTTACACCTTCGATACCTCCGTTGTCCTTTTCGGTGTTCAACCATGCAAAATGTACTTCGGCAGTATCACAAGAAGCTCCGATAACAATGGTATTTCTCTTTTCAAACTCACTTAGGTTTTGTTGAAAGGCAAAAAGCTCGGTCGGACAAACAAAAGTGAAATCTTTTGGATACCAGAATAACAAAACTTTCTTGTTTTCTGCTTTGGCTTTCTCTAAAATGTTGATTTTGAATGTGTCGCCCAATTCGTCGATGGCGTTTACTTCAATGTTTGGAAATTTTCTTCCTACTAAAGTCATTTATTGGATGTTTTTTAAATTTTCGAGTAGCAAAAATAGGGTGGTTTTACGGCTTTTACCAGCTTAAAAATTAGTATTTCTTATGGTAGAATAAGGCGTGACTATGCCATAAAAAAGCATCATCAATATTGAGGTTGTGGCAAAATTGCACATCAATTTTTGATGACTTCTCAAAGAAGTAGACGTATTGAAAAAGCTGAAATAAAATTTATTCAGCGGCAGTGGTGGTAAGTTGCTTGATCTTGATTCGGAAAGCGGCAAAAAGCAACGTCATTATCGGGCTTAACCAATTGAAAATGGCATAAAGGAAGTATTCACCAACACCAACGCCCAAAACGCTACTGTGATAAGCTCCACATGTGTTCCAGGGCACCAGAACAGAGGTCACTGTACCTGAATCTTCCAAGGAGCGGCTCAAGTTTTCGGGTGCAAGACCACGCTCTTTATACGCTTTGGAGAACATTTTACCGGGCACTACAATGGCCAAATATTGGTCGGATGCGGTTACGTTCAAGGCCAAACAGCTTCCCACGGTGCTTGCAAACAGTCCAAAAGTGGTCTTGGCCAATTTTAGAAGGGATTCCGTGATACGCTCCAAAGCCCCGATACCATCCATAATTCCACCAAACACCATGGCGCAGACTATCAACCAAATAGTGCCGAGCATACCGGACATGCCACCAGAAGAGAACAAATCGTTCAAGGCTGGGTCATTGGTGGCAATTTCAGTATCAACCGTAATGGCATTCAAAATACCTTTGTACCCCGTTTCAAAGTTCAATGCGGTGCCTCCACCGATGTTTGCTACAATATCAGGCTGAAAAATTAGTGCAAACACACCGCCCAATAGCGTACCGACCAAAAGCGCCATCAACGGAGGGGCCTTTTTAAGAATCAATCCGATAACGACTAAGGGCACAATAAACAACCAACCATTAATATTAAATGTAGACCCGATATTGGTGAGTAGTGAACTTGTGTCCGCTACTCCGGATGTATCAATTGTAAAACCAAGAACAATGAACACAATCAAGGTTACCATAATAGTAGGCACCGTGGTTAGGGTCATGTATCGAATGTGGGAGAACAAATCCCCTCCGGCCATGGCAGGGGCCAGGTTGGTGGTATCGCTCAAGGGGGACATTTTATCACCAAAATATGCCCCGGAAAGCACGGCACCGGCCGTCATTCCCAATGAGATGCCCAAAGCCTCACCAATACCAATCAAGGCAATACCAACAGTCGCGGCCGTTGTCCAGCTGCTTCCCGTTGCAATGGAAATTATAGCACAGATAACCACACAAGCGGCCAAAAATATGGTGGGATTCAAAATTTGAAGTCCGTAATAGATCATTGCAGGGATAATTCCGCTCACGAGCCAAGTCCCGGACAACGCACCTACCATTAAAAGAATAAGCAAAGCACCTGTGGTGGACCGAACATTTTCGGCGACCTCATCAATCATTTGGTCATAGGAAACCTTATTGAAAAAACCAACGATTGCTGCCACTGCACCGCCCATCAAGAGTATAAACTGGTTGGAACCGCTCAGGGCGTCATCACCAAAAACAAAAACATTGTAGGCCAGCATGGCAACAAGGGCGAAAACGGGTATCAATGCTTCCGTGATGCTCAGTTGTTTGTTTTCTACAATATGTTCGTCTTCCCTGAATTTTGGATTTTCCTCTGTGTTCGGCATTTGGTCTGAGTTTGTTAAGAGGTAATATTACAACTTTGCACCTTTTTGTGCAAACTCCATTAGTCGACTTAGCTAGGCCAAACTTGCATCTGGGGATAGAATATCCAGCTTTTCCATACAGCTTCGCATGGTGGTGTAGGTCTTTCGGATATCGTTGTCCAGACCGATGGAAAAGCGGATAAGTCCTTGGGATAGACCTAGTTCTTTTTGCTCTTCTTCGGGTATTTCGGAAGATGTTGAAGTTCCCGAAGCACTGAACAAGGTTTTGTAAAAGCCCAAGCTCACGGCTAAATACCCCAATTTTTCGGTCTGCATCAGTTCCATCAATGCGTTGGCACGTTCTACAGAGCCTACATCGAGAGTTAACATGCCTCCAAAACCGTATTCGTGGTTCATTTGGGATTTCATCAAATGGTGCCCGGAATGACTTTCCAATCCAGGATATACCACTTTTAACCCATCTTTTTCAAACTGTTCGGCAAGATAATGGGCATTTTTACTATGTTTTTTGATGCGGATGTGCAGCGTTCGCATATTTTTCAAAATGGAAGCGGCACGTAAGCTATCCAACGTGCTTCCCAAGAGCATTCCCGCTCCGTTGTTTACATCTTTCAAGCTTAAACAAAAATCGGTGGAGGCACAAACAGCGCCCGCAACACAATCACTGGTGCCATTGATGAATTTGGTAAGGCTGTGCACCACGATATCGGCCCCCAGCTTTGCTGCGTTGATGGTAAGTGGCGAAAATGTATTGTCCACCACCAACGGCATATCATTTTTCTTTACAATTTTCGATAACGAAGGAATATCGGCAATCTCCAACAATGGATTGCTGACCGCCTCGCAATAGATCATCTTGGTTTTCGGTGTGATGGAGTTCGCTACGGTTTCCAAATCGGTAATGTCCACAAAGGAAACGTCCATGTTGAACTTCTTCACAAAATTTTTCAGGAAAGCATAGGTTCCGCCGTAAATGGTTCGGCTGCATACAATATGGTCCCCGGCATCACACAATTGAAGGATAACTGCGGTAATGGCTCCCATTCCACTGGCGTACACATTGGCCGATTCGGTTCCTTCCAATTGCGCCATGGCTTCGCCCAAATACAGATTGGAAGGGGAGGAGTGGCGACTGTACAAATAGCAGCCTTCCGTGTTCCCCTCAAATGTATCAAACATGGTTTTCGCCGATAGAAATGTATAGGTTGAAGAATCTGATATGGAGGGGTTTACACCTCCGAATTCACCAAAATATTGAAGGTCTTGAATATGTTCCGATGCTTTGTAGTCCATAATGAGCTGTTTTTAGTAAAACTAAGAATGTGTAGACCCAAAATCAATAAATTATTATAAATAATGATGATTTGACTGTTTTGATGAAATAATTAGGAAATTATTCCGTAAAATTGGATTTTAGAGGTTGCAATTAGAAAAATCGTCGGTATGAAACTGGATAATGTGGATATTGAGTTGATCAGGTTGCTTCAAAGCGACAGCAAAAAAACTACCAAACAATATGCGGATGCTTTGCATTTGTCCAAGACTGCCGTTTACGAGCGCATCCGCCGTTTGGAGCGCAACGGGGTGATTACGCAATACACTGCCTTGGTGGACAAGGTTAAGGTGGGCCGTGATTTTATGGTGCTTTGCCAGATACGTTTGGTGCAGCACACCAAGGAGAACGTTATTAAATTTGAACGTGAGGTTCTGCAACTTAAGGAAGTTTCCGAATGCTTCCATGTGGGCGGGGATTACGATTATATCTTAAAGATTTTCGTGAAGGATATGAAGAGCTATCGCGAATTTATGCTCACCAAATTGACGGCAATTGCGAATATCGGGAACACCCAAAGCTCTTTTGTGATTAAGGAGGTGAAGAACAGTCCTTCGGTACACATTTAGTTTTTAGAAGTCAGAAGTCAGAAGTCAGAGGTCAGAGGTCAGAGGTCTGTGGGGTAGTTGGCAGTCAATAATTATCACTTGTCAGTTCGAGCGCAGTCGAGAACCCCTTACCCTTTACCAAAAACCCTTTCCCTTCGACCCGGCTCAGGGCCCGGCATTCAATTAGAGAAAATTCGTGGAATTCGTGTCAAGATGACTACTAACAATCGATCCGTCCAAAAATTGAACAATCTAATAGTCCAATCAACCAATAACGAATAACGAACAACCATGCCCCTTCGACTACGCTCAGGGTCCATACTTCTAATCATTCAACCATCCAATAATCCATTAACCCCTTAACCCCTTAACCCTTTACCTTTCAACCCTTCACTCGTAACCCCCATCAACCCAAACCCATCATCCGTCAATCCAAATAGGGCATTGGTCAATTGGTGGCCGAAAAACTCAGCATAACTCCCGAATTTGCCGTGAATTTTAAACCTTATAAAAGAAATTATTATGAAAAAACTGCTTTTTACCTTAGCAATTATGGCCATAATATCGTCCTGTGCAAAGGATGATAGTCCAGGTCCGCCGCCGGCATCCAGTAAACCAACGATAACCGATTTTACACCTAAATCGGGTCCAGTGGACACCGAAGTCACGATTACGGGAACCAACTTCTCCGCCACTGCCGCGGACAACGAGGTAATGTTCGGTACGGTAGCTGCAAATGTCAGCAACGCTACACCCACCAAAATTGTGGTACATGTACCGGAAGGAGCCATCACTTCCAAGATTACCGTGACCGTCGATGATGAAACCGCTACCAGCACCGATACCTTTACGGTAAATACGGAAACCTTGGAAATGGCCGACCAAGAATTTACGGCCTCCGAGGATTTTACCGATTCCGATGAGATAGGCCAAGTAACGGTAACAGGTGGCAACACCTTGACCTTTAGCATTACAGACAGCGAACTGTTTGCCATCTCCAATACGGGAATGCTTACTTTGGCCCAAGGCAAACTGCTGGATTTTGAAACAGCGACCTCACACATTATTACCGTAAGCGTTACCAATGGCGAGGATACCGTGGATGCCACCATTACCATAACCGTTGAGGATGTTGCAGAAGCCGACCCCAAAGATAAAGCTGCTTTTGTGACCACTTGGAAAACAGAGAATGATGAGGAATATGTAAGCTTTTACTTATCAGATGATTACGCCTATAATTTTGTTGTAAACTGGGGCGATGGTACCGTTGAGACTATTAATACAGCAGATGCGTTTCCAGCAAATGGAGAGGTAATCCATACGTACAGTAGTGCAGGAGCTTATTCTGTAGCCATATATGGGGAAATGCCTTGGTTCGTAGTTGGGCCGGAGAACCAGAATGCTTTAAAGCTATCCAGTATGGACCAATGGGGAAATAATGTATGGCAAGATTTATCTTATGCCTTTGCCTCATGTGCCAATATGGTTTACAATGCCACCGATATGCCAGACCTTTCCGAGGTGACCAATTTGTCCCATATGTTCGCAGAAGCTACTAGCTTTAATGGCGACATTAGCGATTGGATTACTAGCAACGTTACGAACATGTCCTATATGTTTGCCGTGGCGACTTCGTTCAATGGGGACCTGAGTGAATGGGATACTTCAAATGTAACGGATATGTTGGCAATGTTTTATGAGGCAGAATTGTTCAACAACGATATAAGTGGTTGGGATACAAGTAATGTAACCACTATGGAAGGTATGTTTGGAGGAGCATTATCTTTTAACCAAAACCTTGGAAGCTGGGATATAAGTAATGTAGAACAGATGGGATTGATGTTGACCAATAGCGGAATGAGTACTGTTAACTATGAAAATACGTTGCTGGGATGGAGCGTATTGGATGAAGGTGAAACACAAGTTCCGTTAAACATTACCTTGGGAGCAACAGGTTTGACATATTGTACCTCCGCTGGTAAAACTGTATTGGTTGACGATTTTTCATGGACCATTAATGATGATGGTTTTGACCCTAATTGCCTTTAATTTATCAATTATTTTTTTGTAAAAGCATCGGAAGCCAATTGGTTTCCGGTGCTTTTTGTTTTTGGGAATGATAGATCAGTCTACAATTAACAATAAACAGTTGTCAATTGTCAGTTCGAGCGCAGTCGAGAATCTATTATCTCTATCAATATATATTGATCACTGCCCTTCGACTCTGTTCAGGGCCCGGTTCAGAATACAATAATCAGTAGGCAGTTAACAGTTGTCAATCATCAGTAGGCAGTATGTTGTCCAAAATCGAAGAATCCAAAAATCCAAAAATCTAATAATCAAATAACTCTTTTCCCGTCAACTTTTACCCTTGACTCTATGGCTTCAACAATCCCACATAATTCCTTGGTACTGTCCCGAAAAACATTCGTATTTTTACACTTGTTTTTACAAAAACACAGTTTTTTAGCAATTATCCTTACAATTATTACAATATGAATCAATATGATGTAGCCATTATCGGCTCTGGACCAGGAGGCTATGTGGCGGCCATTCGATGTGCCCAATTGGGAATGAAAACCGCAATTATAGAAAAGTATGCCACCCTTGGCGGAACTTGCCTTAACGTAGGCTGTATCCCATCTAAGGCGCTTTTGGACTCATCACACCACTATGAGGATGCCGTAAAGCACTTTGAGGAACACGGTATCGATATTCCAGGTGAAATAAAAGTAAACTTGGAGCAAATGATAGCCCGCAAGCAAGGCGTTGTGGACCAGACTACCAAGGGCATCGAGTTTTTGATGGACAAGAACAAAATAGATGTTTATCACGGTGTCGGAAGCTTTAAGGATGCCACGCACATCAACATTGCAAAAGAGGATGGCGAAGAGACCATTGAAGCTAAAAATACGATTATAGCAACTGGCTCCAAACCATCATCCTTGCCATTTATCGAGATTGATAAGGAGCGTGTAATCACGTCCACGGAAGCCTTAAAATTGAAGGAAATTCCAAAACACCTGATCGTTATCGGAGGTGGTGTAATCGGATTGGAATTGGGCCAAGTTTATAAAAGACTAGGGGCCGATGTTACCGTAGTGGAGTTCATGGACCGAATTATTCCAGGAATGGACGGTGCATTGTCCAAAGAACTCACTAAAGTGATGAAAAAGCAAAAGGTGAAGTTCAACCTTTCCCATAAGGTAAAGTCCGTAGAGCGTAAAGGCGATGAGGTCATCGTAAAAGCCGACGATAAAAAAGGAGAAGAGGTCACCATTAAAGGAGATTATTGCTTGGTAAGCGTTGGCCGGAAACCTTACACCGATGGATTGAAAGCCGAAGCCGCCGGGGTAAAATTGGATGATAGGGGCAGAGTAGAGGTGAACGAACACCTACAGACCAATGTATCCAACATTTACGCCATAGGTGATGTGGTAAAAGGAGCCATGTTGGCCCACAAAGCAGAGGAAGAAGGTACCATGGTGGCGGAACTGTTGGCAGGTCAGAAACCACACATCGATTATAATTTGATTCCAGGGGTGGTCTACACTTGGCCAGAGGTTGCCGCTGTGGGCAAAACAGAGGAGCAATTGAAGGAAGAAGGTGTGGAATACAAATCAGGGCAGTTCCCGATGAGGGCATTGGGAAGATCCCGTGCCAGTATGGATTTGGATGGCTTTGTAAAAATCTTGGCCGACAAAAACACCGATGAGGTATTGGGCATCCACATGATTGGCGCCCGTTGTGCCGATTTGATCGCCGAAGGCGTTACTGCGATGGAATTCAGGGCATCTGCAGAGGATATCTCGCGTATGAGCCATGCGCACCCGACCTTTGCCGAAGCCGTTAAGGAAGCTGCTTTGGCCGCTACGGATGATAGGGCATTGCACGTGTAAATAGAAAATCAAAATGATGTATAGCAAAGCATTCAATCTGCGGATTGGATGCTTTTTTTAGCTCCGTACGGTACGAAAAATGCGTCTTAGGAAAAGACGAATACGGATAAAAACTTCACGAAGTACTGGTATGGATAATTCCTTTAGTTCGATTGTCTGGGTTTTAATGAACACAAAACCTGATGAAATCTGTGTTTTGATGCCCAATTCGTACTTGTTGTATTGAAGAGCTAACCAAGTGCAAACAATCATAAATGCCAATGCTCCTGGAATCACAATGGCAGGGGATAGCGAGTGATTAAAGAACCGATATAGCCCCAACCCTGTAAAACTTCCATAAAGGATAACAAAGTGAATTACGTAGATGAAAAGTGTACTTGCCCCTATTTTTAAGACCGTTTTATTTGTCATTAACTTTCTAAGTATCATAAAGACTGCAAAAACAACAAAAACATTGCCCAGTCGAATAAACAGGTAGTTATTGGTAAGTAGCAGTTTAAGAAAATTCAATCCGGTCCTTTCGTAAACGAACTCAAAGAAATTGGACGATTGATAAATCAAAATATAACCAACGGCCAAGGCAATGGAAATGGCTGCAGGATACAAATACCTATAATTTTTAAACCTAGTAAATAGCACGGATATAAATGCTCCAATCGTCGTGTAGCCAAACCATGGTATTATGGTGAACACGGAACCGTTGGCCTTCGTCAAATAATTCGCCAAAAAGTCGGGCAAAAAGGGATAGGACCAATCTTTATAAACTCTTTCAAAAAGGAAAAGCACCAAAGTGATGAGGACAAGAACAGTCGGGAAAACATAGGCTTTCTTTTTGGCAGTCAGCACATAGATGCCGATTAGGCCCAAAATAGATAGCCCAATACAATGGAGCACATCCACTAAATAAAACGAATCGTAAATTTCGCCTTTGAACAGCCCGCCAAGGTTCATCCGTAGTAAATATCCAATGAGTAATAGCTGTAAACCGCGTCGGATTCCTTTGGAAACCCTTGGGTTTTCTATGCCGTTTTGCGGAACGCGAATCAGTAAGTAGGTGAAAATAAAACCGGAAACCGTAAAGAACACGGGAGCCGTAATTCCCCTAAAATACAACCAGATGTTGTAGGCTGTGTTACTGGTATCTCTAAAAACAGGGTCCAAAAGACCATCTATAAAATGCCCTTGCAGCATCATCAAAATAGCCCATGCACGCATGGCGTCCACAAAAAATAGTCTGTTTGTCTTTACCGTCATTTTAGAATCGATTCACCCTATATACTTGTTTAGCAAGTACTTTGGATGTTGGCCGCACCAAAAATATGCAAAATAGTCGCATCTAACTTCCAATTGCGGTATTTTAGCGAAACAATCAACAATTCCATTATATGGCTGCAATTTTGGCATTAGCGGGGAGCAATTCTTCCACTTCTATCAATTTTAAACTGGTAAAATATACTGTTTCCTTAGTTCAACAGCATGATATTCAACTCATAAACATGGCAGAACGGGCCTTTCCAATGTTCAGTGAGGATTTGGAAAGAGCAGAAGGCTATTCAGCAGACTTGATGAAGTTGAAGGCGGAAATCAACAGTGCGGATGGATTAATATTGTCCGTGAACGAGCATAACGGAAACCCATCGGCATATTTTAAGAATGTACTGGATTGGCTATCCCGAATGGACCGGAATTTTTTGGAAGGCACCAAAGTGTTTTTGATGTCCACATCGGGCGGCAGGCGTGGTGCAAAAGCTTCTTTTACTGTGATTGATGGCATGTTGCCAAGATTTGGTGCGGAAATAACGGCAAGCTTTTCATTGCCATCCTTTTATGAAAATTTTGGTGATGAGGGCATTTTGGATGAAACCCTTCGAATGGAACACCAACAGGCGCTGAGTACATTTTTGGATTCGTTAAACTCATAACCATTGCGGACGCATCGCTCTTTTAAGATAAAATCCCTTTTACAAACAAAAGAGGCACTTTTTTGGTGGTCCAAACAATTTGATACGGCCGTTTGGCTGGATAGCAATTCCCATCAAGACCAATATTCCAGTTTTGAAGCGTGTTTAGCGGTTGGCGCATCTCAAAAATTTGAAACCACAAAAGATCTCCGCACTTATTTAGAAAATGAAAAGGATTGGCTGTTCGGTTACTTTTCCTACGATGTAAAGAACGAGTTGGAGGACTTGTCCTCAACTAATTTTGACGGTCTCGAATTTCCGGAAGTACAGTTTTTTCAACCGGTAAAAGTTATCCAGATTAAGGATGATGAACTCCATTTCAGTTACTTGAATGGAGTGTCTCAGGAAATTGAAGAGGATTATATAGAAATCAGCAGTTTTACTGCTGCACCAACCCCATCTGAACCGCAAGACCCTATCAAAATAAAAATGAGGATTCACAAGGATGCGTATTTTGATAAGGCCCATCGGTTTTTGGAGCATATTCACCGTGGCGATATTTATGAAGCCAATTTTTGTCAAGAGTTTTATGCCGAAGATGCTACCATAGATCCATGGCAAACCTACCAAAAGTTGAATGACATATCGGAACCACCGTTTGCCGCTTTTGCACACTTCAATGATAACTATCTGATGTGTGCCTCACCAGAACGATATATTAAAAAGATAGGGCAAAAGGTGATATCGCAACCTATAAAAGGAACTGCAAGGAGAGGAATTGATGAACGAGAAGACGAAAGAATCAAAAAGGAGTTAGCTCAAGATGCAAAAGAACGCTCCGAAAATATTATGATTACGGACCTGGTCCGTAACGATTTATCAAAAAGTGCGATACGTGGGTCGGTTAAGGTGGAAGAACTTTGTAAACCACACACATTTAAGCAAGTACACCAATTGATTTCCACCATAGTTTCAAACGTGCCTAAGGATAAGCATCCGCTGGAATTGATAAAGGAGACCTTTCCAATGGGAAGTATGACCGGGGCGCCGAAAATTTCCGCAATGAAAATAATCGAGGAACTGGAAGAAACCAAACGAGGTCTGTACAGCGGGGCTATAGGTTATTTTGCACCCGAAGGGGATTTTGATTTGAATGTAGTAATTCGCAGTATTTTGTACAATGCAAGCAAAAGGTATGTTTCCTTTTCCGTTGGTAGTGCCATTACCGCTAAATCCGATCCAGGAAAGGAGTATGAGGAATGTCTGTTGAAAGCCAAAGCTATGCGGATGGTTTTAGAGACAGACTAAGGTTTATTCGTAAATTCGCATCATGGTCCAAAAATTCAAACAGCACATTGCGAGTTCTCTTTGTTTTCTTCAGGGAAAAAAGTTGTTGTTGGCATGCAGTGGTGGCCTTGATAGCGTAGTATTGGCAAATTTGTGCGACGCTTCGGATTTGGATTTTGCATTGGTCCATTGTAATTTTTCTTTGCGGGGCAGCGAAAGTGATGGCGATGAGCATTTTGTACGTGAGTTGGCCTCTAAATTTGAGATTAATGTTTATGTAAAACAGTTTGATACCGAGCATTATGCAAAGGAGCAGCGTTTATCGGTGCAAATGGCGGCTAGGGAATTACGTTACAAATGGTTTGAGGAACTGTTACAGGCCATAGAGTACGATTATGTACTGACTGCCCACCATGCAGATGACAGTTTGGAGACTTTTCTCATCAACCTTTCCCGGGGAACCGGAATAGAAGGACTTTCAGGCATTCCTGAAGTAAATGGAAATATTGTTCGACCGTTGTTGCCCTTTTCCAGGAACGAGATTATGGAATATGCAAAGTCAGAAAGTATTCAATGGAAGGAGGACGGCAGCAATGCAAGCGTCAAATACCTTCGCAATAAAATACGCCATACCATTGTTCCCATTTTAAAGGGATTGTCTCCGTCTTTTTTACAAAATTTTCTCAACACACAACATCATCTAGGACAAACTAATAGTTTGGTAAACAATTACTTAAATGAGTTGAAGTCAAGATTGTTTCAACAAAAGGATGAGGATATACAAGTCAAAATTACCGAGTTGCAAAAGTTGCAGCCTTTGGATGCTTATCTATATGGGTTGTTCCATGGTTATGGATTTACCGAATGGAACGATGTGAAAGATTTATTGACCGCTGAAAGCGGTAAACAAGTGTTTTCCAATACACATCGACTGCTTAAGGATAGAGATTATTTGATTCTTGCCGAAATCGTACCTAAAAATAAAGGAACGTATTACATTCATTTGAATAAAGCTTCAGGTGAATTGCCCATCAAAATACAGTTAGAAGAGGTGGAATCCTTTGAAAAACAGGTACAAAATGTCGTATTTTTGGATAAGGAAAAGTTAATCTTTCCGTTGATGTTAAGAAACTGGGAAAAAGGCGACTATTTTTATCCACTTGGGATGCAAGGCAAAAAAAAGTTGTCCAAATTTTTCAAGGACGAAAAAATGGACCTTATTTCCAAGGAAAGGCAATGGTTGCTATGCTCGGATGATAAAATTGTCTGGGTTGTGGGCAAGCGCGCTGACGAAAGATTCAAGGTTGAGGAATCGACCAGAAAAATAGTAAAGATTACATGGCTAACATAAAATTATCGCTTCTCTTTTTAGGATTATTGGTGTTTAATCTGGGTGTATTTGCCCAAACGGACAAGAATCCTGCCGTTTGGAGCCATGAGGTAAATAAGCTGTCCGACACCGAATACGAATTGGTGTTCAAGGCCAAAATTATGGACGGCTGGCATGTCTATTCCCAGTATACGGATGAAAACGGTTCTTTGCCCAGTGAGTTTACCTTTGAAAAAGCAGGTGATGATTACGAACTCATTGGTAAAACAGAGGAGAGCGATACCCTAAAAGAATATAGCGATATTTTTGAGGTGGACGAGACTTTCTTTAAGAAAGAGGCCATATTCACTCAAAAAATCAAATTATTAAACCCTGAAGTCAACCAGATTTCAGTGAACTTGTTCTACCAAATTTGCAAGGAGGTTTGCATCCCTGTTGACGAACTATTCCAAATTTCTTTGGACGGAACAGGGTTTGTGGCTGAAGAGGCAAATCTGGACGAACGCAGCGTTGCCTTGGGAAAATCACTTAAGGTAGATTTAAAAAACAAAAACCTTTTAAATCAAAACGGAGTTACGGATTCTGAAGGAAAATCTAACCTATGGATGATTTTTGGATTAGGTTTTATCGGTGGTTTGATAGCATTGTTGACACCATGCGTTTTTCCTATGATTCCGTTGACGGTGTCTTTTTTCACCAAGCAGACCCAAAATAAATCCAAGGGAATAGCAAACGCCTTGCTCTACGGTTTCTTTATCGTTTTGATTTATTTCTTGTTGAGTTTACCCTTCCATTTGTTCAATTCGGTAGACTCACAAATTTTGAACACCATTGCGACCAATATCTGGTTGAACGTGTTCTTCTTTATCATTTTTGTATTCTTTTCCTTTTCATTCTTCGGTTATTACGAACTGACGTTACCCAGTTCTTGGGCCAACAAGATGGATTCTGCTTCTTCCAAAGTAGGAGGGGGATTGGGTATATTTTTTATGGCCTTGACATTGGCAATCGTATCATTTTCCTGCACAGGCCCTATTTTGGGCGGACTTTTGGGAAGTACAACATTGGCAGAGGGTAATGTGGCTACCAATCTAACCTCCGGAATGGTAGGTTTTGGTCTGGCTTTGGCGCTTCCGTTCGCCTTGTTCGCTATGTTTCCAGCTTGGCTGAACTCATTGCCAAAATCCGGCGGATGGATGACGACCGTAAAAGTGGTGCTTGGGTTCTTGGAACTGGCTTTGGCCTTCAAATTCCTGTCCAACGCAGATTTGGTCGGAAATTGGGGCATCTTTAAAAGAGAAATATTTGTGGGCATCTGGGTAGTGCTATTTGTTTTGATGACGCTTTACCTGTTCGGGATCTTTAGGTTCCCACATGATGGACCCAAAAAGAACCTGTCTCCGGCAAGAAAAGCAATCGGTGTCCTCAGTTTTGCCTTTACCGTTTATTTGGTTCTTGGACTTTTTAATGTCAGTAATCTAAAATTATTAAGCGGTTTTCCGCCACCTAGTTTTTATAGTATTGTGGAAACCGAGAGCGATTGTCCCTTAGGCTTGGATTGCTACAAAGATTTTGAGGAAGGGGTGGCATACGCACAAGAGGTAAACAAGCCTATTCTACTTGATTTTACCGGCTGGGCCTGTGTCAATTGTAGAAAAATGGAGGAAAATGTGTGGAGCGATTCCAATATTTACCCCATTTTAAAGGAAGATTATGTATTGATTTCTCTCTATGTGGACGATAGAAAGGAACTTCCCGAAGCAGAGCAATTTGACTTTAAATACGACTCTGGACGGGTAAAATCCATCCAGACGATTGGCCAAAAATGGGGGACGTTTCAAACCATCAATTTTAATGCTGCTTCGCAACCTTACTATGTACTGCTTTCCCCAAATCTTGAAATTCTCAATGAAGCAGTCCAATATGTTGATGTTGAAACGTATGAGCAATGGTTGAAGTCAGGCTTGGAAAAGCACCATTTATCTATGAACAAGTAGTTGATATTTGTCAACATCTTTTTTAAGTCATCTAAGAAATTAATTATACCTTAGGGTACTAATTGACTTAACCCATCTTCGTGAAAAAGTACAAAAAGATTCTTCTTGCAATTGCAGGATTCCTTCTACTTGTAATTATTGGTATTGCTATATTCTTAAATTCCCTAAAACCGGATTATAGCGGTGAAAAAAAACTGCCCGGTATCTCCAATGAAGTAATCACATATTTTGACTCCTACGGGATTCCACATATTTATGCCGAGAACGAGGCTGATGCCCTGAGAGCATTGGGTTATGTCCATGCACAGGACAGGTTATGGCAGATGGAATTGCTTCGAAGAGTGGCCAAAGGCAGGCTTTCGGAGGTTTTTGGAAAAGATATGATAGGAACTGATAAGTTTTTTCTGTCGTTGGGAATTGCGGACCATACAAAGGAAACTGTTGCCGGTCTTGATACTGATAGCGAAACCATTGTGCTTGCGCAGGCTTATCTGGATGGGATTAATGAATTCATAAAACAAGGACCAACCCCTATTGAGTTTTATTTGACCGGGATAGACAAGGAACCTTTCACTATTGAGGATGTATATAATGCCGTAGGATACATGGCATTTAGCTTTGCCATGGCCCACAAAACGGATCCTTTGTTGACTAGTATGCGAAATAAGCTCGGAGAAGAGTATATGCAAGACTTGGCGATTGATTCAGATACCTCTACCGTATGGATAAAAAACTACAAAGGAGAGGTTACCGATACTTTGGGGACCAATATTACTGCAAGTGTGACCGCTGCTCTTAGCAAACTGCCCATTCCACAATTCGAGGGTAGCAATAGCTGGGTAGTTGCCCCACAAAAAACAAAAAAGGGCAAGGTAATTTTGGCCAACGACCCACATATAGGATTTGCTCAACCTTCGGTATGGTATGAGGCCCATGTGAGTACTCCCATCTACGAAAAATATGGATATCATTTGGCAGGAGTTCCGTTTCCATTGTTAGGTCACGATAGAAATCTGGCATATGGCCTTACCATGTTCGAGAACGATGACATCGATTTTTATTATGAAGAAACCCATCCATCCGATAGTACCAAATACAAAACAGCAGAAGGATGGAAGGACTATGAATTTGTAAATAAAACCATTAAAGTAAAAGATGGTGAGAATGTATCGTTTACTTACAAGAAAACACACCACGGGCCTGTCTTAAACAATATTGCTGACCAAATTTCGGAGGAAAAACCAGTTGCCATGTCTTGGATATATACCAAACCCAAGAATATGGTGATACATGCCTTGTATGGGTTGAGTCATGCCACCAACATGGAAGAGTTTAAAAGCGCTTTGCCCAATATCCATGCGCCAGGACTCAATGTAATGTATGGTGATGCCCAAGGAAATGTAGCATGGTGGGCAACCGCCAAGCTTTACGAGATGCCGGACAGTTTGTCCACCAAGTTTATTTTGGATGGCACATCAGGCAAAGAGGAGCCATTGCGCTATTTGGACTTTTCGGAAAATCCCATGGCCGAGAATCCACCATGGAACTATGTGTATTCTGCCAACAACCAGCCCGACTCCATTGCCGGAATGCTCTATCCCGGTTATTATTTGCCTGAAAACCGTGCCAAGCGGATTGTGCAGTTATTGGAAGCCAAAGATGATTGGGACAGGGAATCCATTTCTGAGATGATATTGGATGTTACCTCTCCAGTGAACACGGAGGTGGTAACCGAGTTGATTAAATTGTTCGATGTTTCAAGCTTGAACAATGAGCAATTGGTGCTTTTGGACTCTATGAAAAATTGGAATGGGGAATATAAGCTCAAATCCATTAGCCCGGTGATATACCACAGGACGCTATATTTTATGGTTAAGAACACCATGGAAGACGAATTGGGCCCAGAAATGTTCAAACAATTCTTGTCCACGCATCTATTTAAGAGACAGATAGCTTGGGGCTCCAGCATGAAATCCGGAAAATGGTGGGACAACGTCAACACTCCAGATGTAGTGGAAACAAGGCAGGATATCGTGTTGATGTCGTTCGCTCAGACATGGGAATCATTGATTAAAGACTTTGGAGAGGATACTAGCCAGTGGACTTGGGACAAGGTACATACTTTGGAACATGGGCACCCCTTTGGCCAAGTGGCATCCTTGAGAAAATACTTCAATGTGGGACCATTCCCTGTAGAAGGTACACGTGAGGTAATAAACAACCTTGCTTTTCCTTACGACAGCACCGGTTTCTATAAGGTGAATTCAGGACCTTCGACCCGTAGAATCATAGATTTCTCTGATATTGAGAACAGTATCAGTATTTTGCCGACCGGGCAATCCGGTAACCCCCTGAGCAAACATTACGATGATCAAGCACAGATGTATGTCAACGGAGAGTTCCGTAAAATGATGATGAACAAGCAGGAAATTGAAGAAACTGCTGCATCTGTTTTGATCTTTCGTTAATTCAAAAGGGGCATTCGTCAATTCAAATTAGGGTATCCGTCAAACCATTGATTTTTTTGATTGGAGATTGGCTATTTTTTCAGTCTTTTTTCAATTAAGAAAGGTTATATGCTTATAAAAGTTTACGGAAGTGCCGTTTTTGGAATCGAAGCAACAACAATTGTTGTAGAGGTAAATATAGATAAAGGCATTGGTTATCATTTGGTTGGATTACCGGATAACGCTATTAAAGAAAGCAATTTTAGGATTGCTGCGGCCCTTCAGAATAACGGGTACCGTATTCCCGGAAAAAAAATCACCATCAATATGGCGCCTGCCGACCTACGAAAGGAAGGGTCTGCCTACGACCTTACTTTGGCGATTGGTATTTTGGCCGCCTCGGACCAAATCCGGTCAGAAAACATTCAAAAATACTTAATAATGGGAGAACTTTCCCTCGATGGAAGCGTACAACCCATAAAAGGTGCTCTGCCCATTGCCATCAAAGCAAAAGAGGAAGGTTTTGAGGGGTTTATACTGCCCAAAGAAAACGCGAATGAAGCAGCGGTGGTAAATGGACTGAAAGTATATGGGGTTGAGAACATAAAAGAGGTTATCGGTTTTTTTGACGAGGACAAACCGCTTCAGCAAACAGAAATAGATACAAGACAGGAATTTTATGACCATTTACATTTACCAGAGTTTGATTTTGCGGACGTAAAAGGTCAAGAGAGTATAAAACGCTGCATGGAAATTGCCGCGGCGGGCGGACACAACATTATTCTGATTGGCCCGCCCGGGGCCGGAAAGACCATGTTGGCCAAACGTTTACCATCCATTTTGCCACCAATGACGCTTCATGAAGCGCTGGAAACCACTAAAATCCATAGTGTGGTGGGCAAGGTAAAGAACAAGGGTTTGATGAGTCAGCGACCTTTTAGAAACCCGCACCACACTATTAGCAGCGCTGCCTTGGTAGGAGGGGGAAGCTACCCCCAACCGGGAGAGATTTCATTATCCCATAATGGAGTGTTGTTTTTGGATGAACTGCCAGAGTTCGAAAGGCGAGTTTTGGAAGTGATGCGTCAACCCATGGAGGATAGGGAAGTCACCATTGCCCGTGCACAGTTTACAGTTACTTATCCAAGTAGCTTTATGTTGGTGGCCAGCATGAACCCAAGTCCGGGCGGATATTTTAACGACCCTGATGCCCCAGTGACATCTTCGCCTGCGGAAATGCAACGCTATCTAGGAAAAATTTCTGGACCTTTATTGGATAGAATCGATATTCATATTGAGGTGACTCCCGTGCCTTTTGATAAACTATCGGAAGAACGTAAAGGGGAGAGCAGTGTTGTAATCAGGGAAAGGGTAGAAGCAGCGCGCCAATTACAGACCCGTAGGTTTGAACATGTTGAAGGCATTCATTACAACGCACAAATGGGAACCAAGCACATTCGAGAGTTTTGCCGATTGAACGAATCTTCCAAAAACCTATTAAAAGAAGCGATGCAACGGCTGAATCTTTCGGCTAGGGCTTATGATAGAATTTTAAAGGTTTCTCGTACCATTGCTGATTTGGAACAATCGGAACAAGTGGTTGAGTCCCACATTGCGGAGGCCATTCAGTACCGGAGTCTAGACAGAGAAGGCTGGTTGGGGTGATACAAGGCTATTTTATCTTTTTCTGCTAAAAACGCACAGATACAATTTAGTAGGGTGCAATATCATTCCAAAGAGTTCCACTCTTCCTCAGTAGCTTTGGATTTTTGATATTCCATTACCAACAACCAAGCTTTATCACGTTTTACGAGCAAAGCATCAAAATGAACGAAATGTTTCTGATTGGCGTCAGCCGTCCCCTTGGTGGATTGGTAGGCAAAAATACCGGTTTCATGTGCGGTAGTTTCGCTACCTATTCGCTGTGAAAAACGGAAATCCACACTATTCTGCGTTTTTCCTGTCTTGGTATCCATGAAACCTTGCTTCCAGTGCTGCAATGCCTCTGCAATTGATACAGATGTTTTGTTTTTACCAGTTGTAAATACAACAACCGCATCTTTATGGTAAGTAGCTTTATAGCCTTCGAAGTCCCCCTCATTTACGGTTCTAGAAACCTCGGCCCAAAAGTTATTTAGTTCTGCTAGTCTTAACGAATCATTTGAAGTTTCAATTTTACCCTTTGTATTGTTTTTAGGGTAACCCGCATTAGCAATTGCAACGCTTAGTGTTAGTATCAACGTAATAACGATTCTAATGTTTTTCATAGGTAAATTTGATTTTAGTCGAACCTTTTGATTAGATTATAGCAAAACACTATCATTTCCTTGTAGTTCTCTTTGCCAATTTTTTCATCAATTCCATGGAATCTTGTCATACTGTCCGGACCTATTCGAATAGGGTAGAACCTGTATACATCATCAGAAACATCATAAAAATATCTGGCATCCGTACCTCCTCCAATCAATCCTGGTACCACAACTACTTCAGGGAAAACTGAACGTATGGTCTTTTCAAGGTTTTTAAATGCATCGGAATCTATTCCAGAGGCAGGGGATGGGTTGGTGGCAAAGCCACTGAGTTCAACATCTATTCCATCTCCAATCGTCTTCTTGATATGTTCTTTAACAGATTCAATGGTTTCGCCGGGCAATATCCTAAAATTAATGGTGGCTTTGCCCACCGTGGGAATAACATTGTCCTTAACCCCGCCCTCCACTATGGTAGGTGCTGTTGTGGTATGAGCATTTAGGGCTTTGAGTACAGGTCCTTTAAAAAGCCAAGGATTGGCAAAAGCCATTTTTTTGAAGAAGGGCATTTCCGCACCCATGTACTCAAATTGATAATCCAAGGGTTTTACCAATTTATAGGGCAGTTGATTGTTCTCCAAGTCTACAATGGCTTGGGCAAGCATTCCGAGTGTGTTGTCTTCAGGAGGGGCAGAACTATGGCCCCCACTGGTCTTCACAATCAGGTTAAAAGATGCGTATCCTTTTTCTGCCAAGTTCACCATGGCAACAGTTTTCTCAAAATCAGGAATCATGTTTTGGGCCAAAAAGCCACCTTCGTCCAATGTCATTGCAGCACGTACTCCGCGTTCTTTCAAATGGGAAGCAATGGCTTTGGCGCCATTCTTTCCCCCAAGTTCCTCATCGTGCCCGAACGCCAGATAAATGGTCTGTTTGGGGGTAAAAGATTCTTTTAATAAAGTTTCAACCGACTCCATCAGTGCCATCAAGGAACTCTTGTCATCCAATGTTCCCCTTCCAATGACATGACTGTCCGTAATCTTTCCTTCAAAGGGGCCAGCTTCCCATTCTGATAATGTGGGTTGGTCTACAGGGACCACATCTTGATGGGAAAGCAAGACAATTGGTTTTTGCGACGGGTCGGAACCTTGCCATTTGTACAGTAGACTGTATCCGTTTATTTTTTCCAATTCTAAAGTTTGATGCAAAAGAGGGTAGGCTTCACTTAAAAACTGATGAAACCCGTTGAAAGCAGTAGAATCTGGAATGGCATCTTCATTAAAGGAAATAGTCTTGTATTGTACGGCCTTGGATAAATTTATAAATGCGTTGTCAGGAAAATTCATCGCCTCCAAAGATTCTGGTTCAACCTGTTTGGAGGTTAGCGACATCGTATTGAAGATTAAAATTGCAGCAAGGATCACAAATAGACCCAAAATGGCAAGAAGAACTTTTTTCATGGTTGGTTTTGGTTGTTGGCTCCAAATTAGATAAAAATCGATAAGTAATCAATCATAAAAAAATAATTTAAGTGCCTGAACTTGAATAAATTCACAATAAAGCCAATATAATCGATGAAATATTCAACTAATTCGTTAAATATTAATTAACGCGCTGTTTTAAAGTGTTTTATGGTTTATTTTTGCACGATTTTAGAAAAATAGGGAACATGCAATTTGTGGAGTTGAACCCAGTGGGCAATTTTTACCCTTGGGAGCAGGAGAAGATTGATGAGTTGCTACATCAACAAATTAAGGAGTCGTTAAGCAATAGGTTGATATTTGAGGACGAGAGCATCAAGCTCTGGGATCTACGTTTACTTCCCGGCGAACGACTCAATTTTAGGAGGCACAATACCAACTATGGTTGGGTTTGTACAACAGGGGGGGCTGCTGATTACTAGATACGGTAATGGTAAAATAGATATGATCAAGTTAAATCCAGGGGACACCGAATACTTCGAAAACATAGGCAAAAACTACGTCAACGATTTAGAAAACATTGGAGAGGATTTGGTGGTCATCAACATTCTGGAATATAAACAGACCAAAAAAGAGAATACCCTATCCTTCAGTAATTAAATTGCCTTGATGTTGGCCTTTAACCCGGAGATGATCCCAAGAACATTCTCAACGGTTTCATCCAAATAATATTTAATGGCCAAATGCGGTATCCTAATGGTCGTAAAGCCATTTTTAAAGGAATGCATGGCATCTTCAAGGTCGTTTATGGCCTGTTCATGCGTAATCATGTTGTAGTTCTGGTCAATCTCAATGTTGAGTTTAACTCGGGAGATAGCAATGTCTACGGATTTTTTGCCGTCCCACCACTCCAGCATGGGATGCACACCAGCGTCTCTTAGGGCATAAAAAAGGTGAATGGCTTCAATAGGAGTGTCGTTATCGAGAATTACCTTTTTAATAAGTTTTGTATGTCGTTCGCAAAGCGTAACACCTAAAGATTCTTTTGATGCGATATACTGTCGGGGGTTTATGCTTTTTCCGCAATCCTTACATGTCATAAGTTGTTTTCAAGGTTTAAGTCTTAGTACGATTTGGGACTATTATAACTTTAACATTTTCGAATTAGTATAAAAAATCGACGTACGGCAATCCACTTTTAGACGAAATACACTTTTTCGGATGAAATGCATGATTTGTCCATTTATACCTTTAAATTAATCCTCCAAAACCGACGTACCAATGTTTAAGAAAATAGGACCGGGTGTTCTTGTTGCCGCAGCCTTTGTAGGTCCGGGCACCATAACCATGTGCACGCTCGCCGGAGCCCAATTTGGATATGCTTTGATATGGGCTTTGTTAGTCTCTATTATAGCCACGATCGTATTGCAAGGGATGGCCGGAAGGATTGGCCTTGTGACCCAAAATGGATTAGTGGATGTGGTACGGACCGAACTTAAGACCCCATGGATCAGAAACGTTGTGATTGCCATGGTTTTGGGTGCTATATTGGTTGGTAATGCAGCCTACGAAGCAGGCAACATTGGTGGAGCTACATTGGGGCTTGAACAATTGTTGCCACAGCCGCAACTAAGACCCTTTTTACCGACCGTTATCGGAAGCATCATATTTCTTTTGCTGTGGTTCAGTAGCTACAAGATCTTGGAAAAGATATTCGTTGGACTCGTTGGTATCATGGGGGTTAGTTTTATTATTTGTGCCATCATCACACAACCATCGGTTTTGAAAATAGTTAAAGGAATGTTTGTTCCGGAGCTTCCCGAAGGAGGATTACTTACCGTAGTCGCATTGGTAGGAACCACAGTGGTACCCTACAATCTGTTTTTGCATGCATCTTTAGTGAAGGAAAAATGGAATTCCAAAAAAGACTTAAAAGCAGTAAACTGGGATACCATTATATCCATTGGACTAGGAGGGTTGGTATCCATCGCCATATTGATTACAGCATCGGCAGCACCGATTTCCGAAATAAACAATGCTCTGGACATGGCCATAGCGCTCGAGCCCTTATTTGGCAAAATGGCTTTTTTGTTTATGGCAATAGGGCTTTTGGCTGCAGGAATCACATCTGCCATTACGGCGCCCTTGGCAGCAGCCTATGTTGCCAGTAGTTGTTTTGGTTGGGAGGGCGGTATGCAGAACAAAAAGTTTAAAATGGTCTGGGCCATTGTTTTGCTGTGTGGTGTGGTGTTTCTTTCCTTTGATATAAAACCAATCGAAGTAATCCAGTTTGCACAAGTGGCCAATGGTGTTTTACTTCCCGTAATGGCTACATTATTACTGTGGGTGGTTAACAAGAAATCGGTAATGGGAGAAAACAAGAACAGTCTTTTGCAAAACATAGCTGGAATCGCTATTGTGGTATTCGCTATATTCCTTGGCTCAAAAAGTATACTAAAAGTGATAGGATTGTTCTAATGGATACGTTTAGCATAGATATTAATTGTGATGTTGGGGAAGGTGTTGGTAATGAAGCCGATATTTTTCCGTATATAAGTTCCTGCAATATTGCCTGTGGTGGTCACGCAGGAGATAAGGAAACCATGCTGAAGATAACATCATTGGCCAAGCAGCATACTATTAAGGTGGGTTCCCATCCATCATACCCCGATAAAGCTAATTTTGGTCGCGAAGTGATGGATATTTCAAACAGGGATTTAATACAGAGCATAAAGCAACAATTATCGGATTTTGATGAAGTCTTGGAACAGCAAGGAATCCATTTGCATCATATCAAAGCCCATGGAGCTTTGTACAATAAAACAGCAAAGGATGAAGATGTAGCCAAGATATATCTGGAAGCCATTAATGATTATAAGGAAAGGGCCATTTTGTATGTGCCTTTTGGGTCGGTCATTGCCGAGCAGGCGGTTGCCCGTGGATTTAAAGTCTGGTTTGAAGCATTCGCGGACCGTAATTACAATTCAGACCTGTCCCTAGTCTCCAGAAAACAAGAAAATGCACTGATTGAAGAACCCGAAGGTGTTTTAAAACATATTTTGCCCATTATTAAAAAAGGTGAGGTTTTGACTGTTGACGGTAGATTACTCAAAATTCAAGCAGATACACTTTGCATTCATGGAGATACAGTTTCCGCCTTAAAAATATTAACGTATCTTTCTAAACAATTACCCCAAAAACAGGTGCGGATACAAAAATGAAAAGTTACCCCATTAGCATCAAACCCTTCGGAGAACGAGCTGTTTTAGTGGAATGGCCAGAAAAGGTTAGTGAATCCATTTTGGCGGACATCCTAGATTTTATGGACGCATTTAAGGAATTGGAAATCCCGGGTTGGGAAATGTCGGTGGCCTACAATTCCTTGACGATGGTCTATAACCAAGATCATATCGATTTTGAGGAAACAAAGGAAATGATTTTGAAATGCCAAGAGCAACAAGCAAAATCCAAGACCGAACGGATTCAGCATTTATGGACGTTGCCGGTATGCTACGACCTTGAATTTGGGATGGACATCGAAGAGGCTTCCAAAACCTTGGGCATTTCGGTGAAAGAACTTATCCAACAGCATACCTCGAACCAATATGTGGTGTATGGTATCGGTTTTTTGCCGGGCTTTATGTATTTGGGTGGACTTCCATCAACTTTGGAGATTCCACGTAGGGCTGAGCCAAGGTTAAAGGTACAGAAAGGTTCCGTGGGGCTGGCCAGTAAGCAAACCGGAATTTATCCGCAGGATTCTCCGGGAGGTTGGAACATTATCGGAAATTGTCCCGTTGATTTGTTCAACCCGACGAAGGATGACCCTTGTTTTGTGAAAGTAGGGGACAAGATTCAATTTGAAAGTATATCCAAGGCCGAGTATAAACTCCACAAGATTGAAGGTGAAGTTGGTATTTACGAACCCGAAAAAGTTGTTCTGAATGCTTAAAGTTTTAAAGCCCGGACTTTATACGACCGTTCAGGATTTAGGAAGGTACGGTCACAGAGATATTGGAGTGCCGATTGCAGGGGCAATGGATGTGGAATCGGTAAAAAAAGCCAATCTGCTATTGGAAAATAATGAAAATGATGCGGTTCTGGAAATAACCATGACCGGACCAACACTTCAATTTGATACGGACACATATATAAGTCTGTCAGGAGCCCATATTGTGGCCACTTTGAACAATGAGCCGATAGATAATTACTCGGTCATCAAAATTGGCAAAGGGGACATTTTGTCCTACGGCCGATTGGAATTGGGTTTTAGGGGATATATCGCCATAAAGGGCGGTTTTCAGACCAAAAAGGTACTCGATAGTCGCTCACAGTTTTATCCCGTGACAAAATCGGCACGACTTAAAGATGGTGATGAGGTGCCATACAGCGAGACCAAAAACTATGAACCAAAAATCTCAGAGGTAAAAATTGAAGAACATTTCGAAAATAATATTTTAAAGGTCTATAAAGGGCCTGAGTTTTCATTGTTGTCCGATGGCCAGCTTACAGAGATTTTTGCCAAACCGTATACCGTTTCCAAAGAAAACAACCGAATGGCCTATCAGCTTTCCGAACTGATTAGCGGACATTCGCATTCCATGCTTACATCGGGTACGTTGCCCGGTACTATTCAATTGACCCCTGCTGGCCGTATGATCATTTTAATGAAAGATGGTCAAACCACAGGTGGCTATCCTCGCATATTGCAATTGAGCGAGGAATCCATTTCGGTGCTTGCACAGAAGAAGTATGGGGATGAGTTGAAGTTTAAATTGGTTTGATGAAAAAAGCGCCCAAGATTTAAATCAGAAGCATTTTTTTCGTACCATTACAATATGAAAGCAAATAAACAAGTCATTATTGAGGTCATTATTATTCCGGAAATGGAGTGATACAGACTTGCTATTGACTTAAAAAGGCCTGTATCCCACACGATACAGGCCTTTTTTATTTGCAATAAAATTAATTGAATATTGGAATTTTAATCAGTCTAAAAAACTGAATAACAGTAATTTATGTATATTATGTTTCCAGTGGATTTAAACAGCGAAGAACTGTTAAAAATCTAGGGCTTTTTAAACATTTATCTTTGAATTACGGTATATATTCAGAAGAATACTGTATTTGAATGAAATTTGATAATGGAATTGAACAAGTTTAGTAAGAAAGTTACACAAGACCCAACGCTGCCAGCCGCTCAGGCCATGTTGCATGCGATTGGACTCACAGACGAAGACCTACAAAAACCTTTAATTGGAATAGCAAGCACGGGCTACGAGGGTAACCCCTGCAACATGCACTTAAATGATTTGGCCCTTGATGTAAAGAAAGGGGTGGAGTCATCCAATTTGGTAGGGCTTATTTTCAATACCATTGGGGTGAGTGATGGAATTTCCAACGGAACCCCGGGAATGCGTTACTCTTTGCCATCGCGAGATATCATTGCGGATTCTATTGAAACTGTGATTCATGCTATGAGTTATGATGGTTTGGTCACTGTGGTAGGTTGCGATAAAAACATGCCAGGGGCCCTAATGGCCCAATTACGTTTGAACCGTCCTTCCATCTTGGTATATGGCGGAACCATTGCACCGGGATGCCACAACAACAAAAAATTGGATATCATATCGGCCTTTGAGGCTTACGGACAAAAAGTGGCCGGAGCTATCGATGAGACTGAATATAAAGAAGTAATCCATAAAGCGTGTCCGGGAGCGGGAGCCTGTGGAGGAATGTACACGGCAAATACCATGGCGTCTGCCATTGAAGCCATGGGTATGTCCATGCCGTTCAACTCGTCCATTCCGGCGGTGAACGATAAAAAACAAGCGGATTGTGAAGCATCTGGTGCTGCATTGTACCATTTATTGAAAGAAGACATCAAACCAAGAGATATCGTTACCAAAAAGGCCCTGGAAAATGCCTTTAGGTTGGTGACTGTGCTTGGTGGGTCTACCAATGCCGTACTGCACTTTATGGCCATTGCACACGCTGCTGAGGTTGATTTTACGTTGGATGATATCACTAGAATCAGTGAATCCACCCCGTTATTGGCCGATTTAAAACCAAGTGGAAAATACTTGATGGAGGACCTTCATAAAGTTGGGGGAGTTCCTGCGGTATTAAAATATATGTTGAAGGAAGGCATGCTGCATGGTGATTGTATGACAGTTACCGGAAAAACCTTGGCCGAAAACTTGTTGGATGCCCCAGATTTGGCCGAAGGCCAGGACATCATCAGAAAAAAGGAGCAGCCCATTAAAGAAACAGGTCATATCCGTATTTTATATGGAAACTTGGCCTCTGAAGGTGCTGTGGCAAAAATCACAGGTAAAGAAGGTCTTGAATTTACGGGGACAGCTCGCGTTTTTGATAGCGAAGTTGCCGTAAACGAAGGTATTCACACTGGTAAGGTGCAAAAGGGCGATGTGGTCGTCATTCGCTACGAAGGGCCAAAAGGTGCCCCGGGAATGCCCGAAATGTTGAAGCCCACTTCCGCCATTATGGGTGCAGGCCTTGGAAAAGATGTAGCCTTGATTACCGATGGAAGGTTCTCAGGTGGTTCCCATGGGTTTGTTGTGGGCCACGTATCACCGGAAGCCCAAGTGGGTGGTGGAATCGCTTTGGTGAAAGATGGTGATGAAATCACTATTGATGCTGTCAACAACACCATCAACATTAATATATCGGATGAAGAATTCGAACAGAGAAGAAAAGAATGGAAGCAACCTGAATTGAAAATAAAATCAGGAAGCTTGTACAAATATGCCAAGACGGTATCCTCCGCAGCCAAAGGTTGTGTTACCGATTTGTTCTAACAATTTACAATAGGGGTATCTCCCTTAATTTAAGCTTATGGAGACATTAAAAGCGCAAAAAAAAGATAGTAAGAGTCAAAAAGCCATCAGAATTACTGGTGCAGAGGCGATTATCCATTGTTTGCTCGCAGAGGGAGTGGATTTGATATATGGTTATCCAGGAGGTGCCATTATGCCGGTTTATGATGAATTATACAAGTTTCAGGACAAACTGACCCATATTTTGACGCGACACGAGCAAGGTGCTACACATGCCGCACAAGGCTATGCCAGGGTTACAGGTAGAGTAGGGGTCGCAATGGCAACTTCCGGACCCGGGGCTACCAATTTAGTAACGGGGATCGCCGATGCGCAGATAGATTCCACCCCAATGGTTTGTATTACTGGGCAGGTAACGAGAAGTCTTTTAGGTTCGGATGCGTTCCAAGAAACAGATATTGTTGGTATTTCCACTCCGGTTACAAAATGGAACTATCAAATAACAAGGGTAGAGGAGATTCCTGAAATCATGGCAAAGGCATTTTATATTGCCAAATCAGGAAGGCCAGGGCCGGTATTGATAGACATTACCAAGAACGCTCAGTTTGATGAGCTTGATTTTGTATACGAAAAATGTACCAAGGTCAGAAGCTACAAACCGGCTCCTAAACCAGAAACAGGTAGTTTGGAGAAAGCCGCTGAATTGATCAACAGTGCCAAAAAACCATTTATCGTTTTTGGACAAGGTGTGATTTTAGGCGAAGCTGAAGCTGAGCTAAAGGCATTCGTTGAAAAAACGGGTATTCCAGCCGCATGGACAATCCTTGGGCTTTCCGCCATGGATACCGACCATCCGTTGAATGTTGGAATGGTGGGCATGCACGGGAACTATGGGCCCAATATGCTGACTAACGAATGCGATGTGCTCATAGCTATTGGAATGCGCTTTGATGACCGTGTAACAGGTGATTTGAACACCTATGCAAAGCAGGCCAAAATCATCCATTTTGAGATAGACCCTGCCGAGGTCAACAAAAATGTGAAGGTAGATGTTGCCGTTTTGGGTAACTCCAAAGAAACTTTGAGTGATATTCTTCCATTAGTGGATAAAAAGGAACATACGGATTGGAAAGGGGAATTTGATAAAATGTATCAAATCGAATACGATACTTTGATTAAAAATGATATACATCCAACCAAAGATGGATTGACCATGGGTGAGGTAATCGAACAAATCAATGTAGCCTCCGGTCACAAGGCCGTAATGGTTTCCGACGTTGGTCAGCACCAGATGATTGCCTGTCGTTACGCAAAGTTCAAACAATCCAAAAGTAATATTACTTCGGGAGGATTAGGGACCATGGGATTTGGTCTTCCTGCCGCCATTGGTGCCAAGATGGGCGCTATGGACCGCGAAGTAGTCGCTATTATAGGTGATGGAGGGTACCAGATGACCATTCAAGAGCTCGGTGTTATTTTCCAACATAATGTACCGGTAAAAATCGTGGTATTGAACAATGATCACTTGGGAATGGTTCGTCAATGGCAAGAGCTTTTCTTTGACAGGAGATATGCGTCAACTGTGATGACAAATCCTGATTTTGTAAAGATTGCCGAAGGATATCATATCAAATCAAGAAGGGTGTCCGAGCGAGGCGACCTTCAAGAGGCCGTTCAAGAAATGATGGCATCCAAAGACCCATATTTCTTGGAGGTTAAAGTGGAAAAAGAGGATAATGTATTTCCAATGATTCCATCTGGAGCTTCGGTATCTGATATTAGATTGAAATAAATGGATCAATCCGCTATCATAGAACGGCCCAAGCAATATCAAGATTTGCTTGAGAAGAGCAAGGAGATGGGATTCACCATGCCTTCTGATATTTATATTGGCACTCTCTTGAAGACCTTAGTGGCATCAAAACCTGCTGGTAACTTTTTGGAGTTGGGCACAGGAATCGGTTTGTCCTTATCTTGGATGATTCAAGGAATGGATGAGGATTCAAGAATATTAAGCGTTGACAATGATTCCGAGCTTATTGAAGCGGCCCAGCTGTTTTTTGAAGACGAAGATAGATTGGAGCTTGTGTGTGATGATGGAGAGAAATGGTTGGAGGAATACAACGGTGATACTTTCGATTTGATTTTTGCCGACGCATGGCCAGGAAAATACAGTCATTTGGACACTGTTTTGGGTATGCTCAAAATAGGCGGATTTTATGTAATCGATGATATGAAGAAGCAACCCAATTGGCCTGAGGGACATGAAGAAAAGGCCAACAAATTGGTCAAAACGATCGAGAAAAGAAAAGATATTACAATAACAAAGATGGACTGGTCCACAGGACTTATAGTTGCAGTAAAAAAATAAAAAATAACATGGGAAAACAATGGTATACCATCTCGGTGTATTCCGAAAATCATGTGGGACTGCTCAATAGAATATCTGGAATATTCCTAAAGCGACACATCAATATTGAAAGCTTAAATGTTTCAAAATCAGAGATTGAAGGTGTTTCTAAATTCACGATTGTAGTCTTTACCACCGAGGATTGGACACGCAAGATAGTAGGTCAAATTGAAAAACAGATTGAAGTCATCAAGGCATACTATCATACTGATGATGAAACCATTTATCAAGAATCGGCACTGTTCAAAATAGCTTCGCATTTGTTGTTCGATGAACGTCAGATTCAAAATATCATCAAAGAAAGCAATGCCCAGATTGTAACTGTCAACCGTGAGTTTTTTGCATTGGCCAAAACAGGTCGTAGGCATGAAATAGACGAAATGCACGATGCACTTTTGCCATATGGCATTATGCAGTTTGTGCGATCGGGACGAATCGCAGTTACCAAGGCAACAATGCCCATAAGCGAAATATTACAGGAATTTCAAGAAAACTAAATAGCGTAAAATCAAATATTAAAAATGGCAAATTACTTTAACACACTATCACTTCGCGAACAACTGACACAGTTGGGAAAATGTAGATTTATGGATTCCAGCGAGTTCGCTGATGGTGTTACCGCACTAAAAGGAAAAAAAATTGTAATTGTTGGATGTGGTGCCCAAGGGTTGAACCAAGGGTTGAACATGCGCGATTCTGGATTGGACATTTCGTATGCCCTTCGTCCAGCAGCAATCAAGGAGGAAAGACAATCCTTTAAGAACGCCAAGGAGAACAACTTTGTGGTAGGTACCTATGAGGAATTGATTCCAGATGCTGATTTGGTCATCAACCTAACACCTGATAAGCAACACACCAACGTAGTGGGTACAGTAATGCCTTTGATGAAAAAAGGAGCAACCTTATCTTACTCTCATGGATTCAACATTGTTGAAGAGGGAATGCAGGTGCGTGAGGATCTTACCGTAATCATGGTGGCACCGAAAAGTCCAGGTTCCGAGGTGCGTGAAGAGTACAAAAGAGGTTTTGGCGTACCAACTTTGATTGCCGTACACCCAGAAAACGACCCAGAAGGCAAAGGTTTGGAGCAAGCAAAAGCCTATGCGGCCGGAACAGGAGGAGACAAGGCGGGAGTTCTTGAATCATCATTCGTGGCAGAAGTAAAGTCAGATTTGATGGGAGAGCAGACCATTCTTTGTGGTTTGTTGCAAACAGGATCTATCCTTTCCTTCAACAAAATGGTTGAAAAAGGAGTGGATGAAGCCTATGCTTCCAAATTGATTCAATACGGATGGGAAACCATTACCGAAGGTTTGAAGCAAGGAGGAATTACAAATATGATGGACCGCTTGTCCAACCCTGCAAAAATCAAAGCCTTTGATTTGGCCGAAGAGTTGAAAGAAATCATGCGTCCGTTGTTCCAAAAGCACATGGACGATATCATGAGTGGACATTTCTCCAAAACCATGATGGAAGACTGGGACAATGGCGATAAAAACCTATTGGACTGGAGAGCTGCCACTGGGGAAACCGCTTTCGAAAAAACTCCAGCGGGCGATATGGAAATATCCGAGCAAGAATACTACGATAATGGTGTTTTGATGGTCGCTTTTGTGAAGTCAGGCGTGGAATTGGCCTACGAGACCATGACCGAATCAGGAATCATTGGTGAGTCGGCCTATTATGAGTCATTGCACGAAACACCATTGATTGCAAATACTATTGCAAGAAAGAAATTGTTCGAAATGAACCGCGTAATTTCCGATACAGCTGAGTACGGTTGTTACTTGTTCGACCATGCGTGTAAACCATTGTTGACCGATTTCATGAAAACCGTGGAAACCGACATCATTGGAAGGCATTTTGGAGAAGGTAAGGACACGGGCGTGGACAACGTAAAGTTGATTGCCGTGAACAAAGCCATCCGTGAACACGATGTGGAAGTGGTTGGTGCGAGATTACGTGCATCCATGACAGCCATGAAGCCAATCGGATAATATAAAACCATTGGCCCTGTGAGTGAAACTGTGGAAACTTACTTTCCGCAAATAGCGGATATTTATCAAGCAGCAAGGACCATTGCCCAAGTGGCGGAGGAAACACCTTTGCAGCAAAGTATCCGCTATTCCAAATCCCATGGGGCCAATATTCTTCTTAAACGGGAAGACCTCCACAGGGTGCGTAGCTACAAAATACGTGGTGCGTACAACAAAATAAGCTCACTTTCCAAAAATCAACTGGTTAATGGTGTGGTCTGTGCCAGCGCTGGCAACCACGCGCAGGGCGTTGCTTTTGCATGCAGTCATTTACAGGTAAAAGGGACCGTTTATATGCCCGTGGTTACCCCAAAACAGAAAATAGACCAGACCAATATGTTCGGAGGCGAATGGGTGGATGTAGTTTTGGAAGGAGACACTTTTGACGACTCCAAAAAAGCCGCCGAACTGTTCTGCGAGCAAGAAGGGAAAACCTTTGTCCATCCGTTTGATGATGAAAAAACCATCGAAGGGCAAGCAACTGTTGGTTTGGAGATATTGCAACAATCCAGCGAGCCCATCGATTACTTGTTTGTGGCCGTTGGTGGAGGAGGATTGGCATCGGGACTGTGCGGTACGTTCCAAGCTTTATCGCCCAAGACCAAAATTATAGGAGTGGAGCCGGAAGGAGCACCATCCATGCTAAAATCCATTGAGCAAGGGAAATTGGTGGAACTGGAGAACATCGATAAGTTTATCGATGGAGCAGCAGTGCAGAAAGTAGGCTCATTGACCTATCCCATTTGTAAAGAATACCTGCATCAAATGATGACCGTTCCCGAAGGTAAAGTGTGCCAAACGATTCTTGACCTCTACAACAGGGATGCCATTGTAGTGGAGCCCGCAGGTGCCTTGACGATCGCAGCTTTGGACTATTTTAAGGAAGAAATCAAAGGTAAGAATGTGGTCTGCGTGGTGAGTGGAAGCAACAACGACATTACCCGTACCGCCGAAATCAAAGAAAGGGCCTTGCTTTACGCCCAGTTGAAGCACTATTTCATAGTTAGGTTTCCACAGCGCCCAGGCGCATTGAAAGAGTTTGTGGTGGATATTTTGGGTCCGAATGACGACATTACCCACTTTGAATATTCCAAAAAATCGAGCAGGGAAAACGCCCCCGCTATTGTCGGGGTGGAATTGAAATCGCCCGAAGACCTAGAACCTTTGGTTCAACGGATGAAAGACAATAATTTCTTTGGGGATTATCTCAACAATAAACCCGATTTATTTCAGTATTTGGTGTGATGCTACCAACATTTTCAAGCATCGTTATTATAAAGTTTGATTTTCAATCTACACGAAAGCGTTTGCGTAAAAACAGCATGATTTTCAAAGGTTTTTATGTTAGCTTTGTGTGAAATGGGCGACCATTTATCAACACTAATCGCTTAAAAACAACAACTAATGGCAACAACTACAACAGCAATACCGGAAGCTTTTCAAATTACCGAAGAGATTCATCAAAAAACATATCTGGTCAATGGGGAACTACGAAAATGGGATGGTGAAACCAGTCCTGTAATTTCCACGATATCATCCACGGAAGAATACGCCCCAACAACTTTAGGGAGTGTTCCTGATATGGGGGAGGCGGAAGCTTTGGACGCCTTGGATTCCGCTTTAGCTGCTTACGATAAGGGGCAGGGACTTTGGCCTACCATGAAGGTGAAGGACCGTGTGGAATGCATGGAGTCCTTCGTAAAGAAAATGGAGCAAAAGCGTGAAGAGGTCGTAAAGCTTTTGATGTGGGAGATAGGTAAATCCAAACCAGATTCATATAAAGAGTTTGATCGTACCGTTGAGTATATTTATGACACCATTGAGGAATATAAACAATTGGATCGCAACAATGCCAAATTTGAAAAGCATGATGGCGTTTATGCCCACATCCGTAGAGGGCCTCTTGGGGTGGTGTTGTGCCTTGGGCCATACAACTATCCGTTGAATGAGACTTTTGCTTTGTTGATTCCAGCCATCATCATGGGGAATACAACTATTTTTAAGCCGGCAAAACATGGAGTTTTGTTGATTACACCACTTTTGGAAGCTTTTCAGAGTTGTTTTCCAAAAGGAGTGGTAAATATACTTTTTGGTCGAGGAAGAACCGTAGCGGCCCCCATAATGCAAACAGGCAAGGTGGACGTGTTAGCTTTGATAGGGAACAGTAAGTCTGCGAATGCTTTGCAAGAGCAGCACCCCAAGAGCAACAGATTGCGTTTGGTTTTGGGCTTGGAGGCCAAGAATCCGGCCATTGTACTTCCGGATGCCGAGCTGGATTTGACCATCAATGAGTGTATTTCGGGTACATTGTCCTTCAATGGGCAGCGCTGTACAGCGTTAAAGGTGGTGTATGTACACGATGAAGTAAAGGATGATTTCCTGAAACGCTTTGCCGAGAAAGTGGATGCATTGAAATTCGGTAATCCTTGGGATGATGGTGTAAGTTTGACGCCACTTCCTGAGCCGGATAAGCCAGCTTATATCCAAGAGTTGTTGGATGACGCGTTGTCGAAAGGTGCAAAAATCATCAATAAAAAAGGAGGAAAGCATTTTGATAATTATATCTGGCCAGCTGTATTATATCCAGTGACAAAAGATATGCGAGTGTACCAAGAAGAGCAATTTGGGCCAATTATCCCAGTACTTTCATTCCAAGATATTGAAGAGCCTTTGGACGATATGGCGGAATCCAACTACGGACAGCAGGTCAGCTTGTTCGGTAAGGATGTGTATACGCTATCTCCGTTAATCGATACGTTGGCAAACTTGGTGTGCCGTGTGAATCTGAATAGTTCCTGTCAACGTGGACCGGATGTGTACCCATTTACAGGGAGGAAGGATTCTGCACAATCTACGTTAAGTGTGCATGATGCCTTGCGTTCGTTTTCCATTCGAACCTTTGTGGCATTCAAAGACAACAACTTGAACGTTCAAACGGTGGAACAACTAATGGAGGCAAAAGTGAGCAACTTTTTGAGTACTGACTATATATTGTAAGCTCAAAAACTTTTAAAAAATAAAAAGCCCCGAATTTCGGGGCTTTTTTCTTGGTTTTATGTGGAGTTGATTAAATATGTTCTGCCAGCCAGTCCCCAACTTGACTGGTTTTATATGCTTTTCCGCCATCAGTAAGATCTTCGGTCACAACGCCTTCCGCCAATGATTTGTTCACTACCTCGCGGATAGCTTCAGCTTCGTCTTTTAAACCAAATGCTGTTTCAAACATCATGGCAGCAGAGAGTACGGTAGCCAATGGATTGGCAATATCTTTCCCTGCAGCTTGTGGGTAAGAACCGTGGATGGGTTCGAACAACGATGTCTTTTCACCCAATGAAGCAGATGGCATCAATCCCATAGATCCAGAAATCACGGAAGCTTCATCTGTTAGGATATCTCCGAACAAGTTTTCCGTAATCAAAACATCATAGGAGCTTGGCCATTGCACCAATCGCATGGCTACGGCGTCTACAAATTCATAGGATACTTCCACTTCAGGATAGTCTTTTTCCAGTTTTTGAACGGTTTCCCTCCATAAACGGGAAGTTTCCAACACGTTAGCCTTGTCCACACAACACAGTTTTTTATTACGTTGCATTGCCATTTCAAAGCCTTTCTTTGCTAAACGCTCTACTTCGGCGCGTGTATAGGTGCAAGTGTCGTAAGCGGTATTGTCGTTATCTTCTCGACCTCTCTTTCCAAAATAGATGCCTCCTGTCAGTTCACGAAGAAAAACGAGGTCAGTTCCTTCAATCCTTTCTTTTTTCAAAGGGGATTTATCGATCAGTGATGGAAAAGTAAATGTTGGTCTAACATTGGCGAACAATCCCAATTTTTGACGCATTTTCAACAAACCTTGCTCGGGACGTACCTTGGCGGAAGGGTCGTTATCAAATCGTGGATGGCCAATAGCGCCAAAAAGAACGGCATCGGCAGCAACACAGGCTTCGTGGGTTTCGTCCGGGTAAGGTTCCCCAACCGCATCAATCGCTGCAGCACCGGTTAGGGCAGGGGTCCAGCTAATTTCATGACCGAACTTCGCAGCTACGGCATCGGATACTTTTACGGCTTGGTCAATTACTTCGGGGCCAATTCCATCTCCGGCCAAGAGCGCTATGTTTAGTTTCATTCTATTAATTATCTGTTATACTAAATTCAACATTTTCTCCGTGGCCTTGATTGCGGATACCGTTTGGTCTGAATCGAGCCCACGAGTAGTGAAATCTTTTTCCTTGGTCTGCCATGTGATGACGGTCTCACAAAGTGCATCGGAATTGCTGCCAGGAGGTATGCGCACGGCATAATCCACCAATTTGGGTAATTCCCGACCTTCTTTTTTGTACACTTTTTTCAACGCATTGATAAAAGCATCGAACTGTCCATCGCCTTGAGCGTTTTCCTCGTAGGTCTTTCCTTCAATTTCGATGGAAAGGGTGGTGGAGGGTTTTAATCCTTTAGAGTGGGTAAGCACATATGATTTTACAAAAACCTTTTGCTGATGCAGATTGCTGTCCAGTACATCTGAAATGATGTAAGGCAGGTCATCCTTTGTAACACGTTCTTTTTTGTCGCCAAGCTCGATGATTCGCTCCGTAACCTTTTTGAGCTCATCATCGTTCAAGGTTAATCCAAGCTCTTGAAGGTTCTTCTGGATATTGGCTTTTCCGGAGGTTTTGCCTAACGCGTATTTACGTTTTCTTCCGAATCGCTCTGGTAATAAGTCATTAAAGTAAAGATTCTTTTTACTGTCACCATCTGCGTGTATTCCAGCTGTTTGGGTAAAAACATTGTCGCCAACAATAGGTTTGTTGTCAGGTATGCCAAAACCGGTAAATGCCGACACCAATTTACTTACTTTGTACAGCGATGATTCCTTTACACCAATCTTAATTTCCGGTAAAAAATCGTTGATTACGGCCACTGCACTTGCCAAAGGAGCATTACCTGCACGTTCGCCCATCCCGTTTACAGTAAGGTGCAATCCGTGAGCACCAGCTTTCAGCGCTTCCATTACGTTGGCTACGCTCAAATCGTAATCGTTGTGCCCGTGAAAATCGAAATGCGTATTTGGATATCTTTCAATGATTTCCTTAAAAAACGCTCCGGTTTCGGTATGGGTCAGTACACCCAAGGTATCCGGAAGCAGGATTCGTTTAATGGGTTGTTGGGTCAAAAAATCCAAGAATTGGAAAACATAGTCTTTGGAATTGCGCATTCCATTGCTCCAATCCTCTAGGTAGACATTGGTTTCAATACCGAACTTTTGAGCTTCGGAAACTACATTTTCAATTTCTATAAAATGCTGTTCTGGAGTCTTTTTGAGTTGATGGGTTAAATGGTTTAATGAACCCTTTGTCAGCAAGTTCTGAACTTTCGCACCTGCTTCTTGCATCCATTTTAGAGACACTCCGTTATCCACAAAGGTCAATACTTCTACCTTTGAAATCAAGCCTTCCGCTTCAGCCCATTCGGTGATGTTTTTAACTGCTTGCAGTTCTCCTTCTGAAACACGGGCAGAGGCCACCTCAATACGGTCCACCTTGAGTTCTTCCAGCAGGAGTTTGGCCAAGGTGAGCTTTTCCGAGGCGGAAAAGGAAACCCCAGAGGTTTGTTCACCATCCCGTAGGGTGGTGTCCATAATTTCTATGGTGCGTGTTTTCATTTTTTAATGCCGTAGTGTTCCAGGCGATGAATTATAAAGGCGTGCTTTCAGCGTATTTCTCAATATCTTTTTGGATGTTCAACAAGTAGTCGATATCATCAAAACCATTGAGCATGTTGCCTTTTTTGTAATCGTTGATGTCAAAACTTTCATTTTCACCCGTAGCTAAAATGGTAATCTTTTGTTCTGGCAAATTGATTTCCAGCTCGGTTTTTGGGTCAGCTTCAATAGCTGTAAAGATTTTGTCCAAGAACTCAGGGCTTACCTGAACAGGAAGAACACCAATGTTTAGGCAGTTGCCTCTAAAAATATCTGCAAAAAAGCTGGAAACTACACAACGGAAGCCGTAGTCGTACACTGCCCAAGCTGCATGCTCCCTAGAAGAACCGGAACCAAAGTTTTTTCCTCCAACCAAAATTTTACCAGAATAGATAGGATTGTTGAGTACAAATTGCTCTTTGGGTGTGTCGTCAGAGTTATATCTCCAATCACGGAACAAATTGTCCCCGAATCCTTTACGTTCCGTAGCTTTTAGGAATCGCGCTGGGATAATCTGGTCGGTGTCCACATTTTCTATGGGTAAAGGTACCGCTGAACTTGTTAGTATGTTGAATTTATCGTAAGCCATTTTTCTTTCAATTATCAGTTTTCAATTATCAATTAGCAATTGATTCTGCATTGCTAATTGCGCATTGTTTATTGTTAAGCTAAAACTTCTTCTTGCATTAATTCCCTTGGGTCGGTCACTTTTCCTGTAACAGCGGCTGCTGCAGCCACCAAAGGACTTGCCAATAGGGTACGAGCCCCTGGCCCTTGTCGTCCCTCAAAGTTTCTATTGGAAGTACTTACGGCGTATTTTCCAGCTGGAATTTTGTCATCGTTCATGGCCAAACAAGCGGAACAGCCGGGTTCTCTCAATTCAAATCCAGCTTCGGTCAAAATATCCAATATGCCTTCTTCTCTGATAGCTGCTTCTACCTTGTGGGAACCGGGAACCAACCAAGCGGTCACATTGTCCGCTTTTTTCCTTCCTTTAATAATGGAAGCAAAGGCCCTGAAATCTTCAATTCTACCATTGGTACAGCTTCCAAGGAACACAAAATCGATAGGTTTGCCCACCATGGCCTCACCTTCATTGTAATCCATATATTCCAAGGATTTCTTGTAAGTGGCAGGAGAGCCATCAATACTCTCTGCCAAAGGAATATCCTTGCTGATACCGATACCCATCCCAGGGTTGGTGCCGAAAGTGATCATAGGTTCTATTTCGCTGGCATCAAAAGTCACTTCTTTGTCAAACTCAGCATCGTTATCAGAATAAAGAGTGCTCCAATATTCCATGGCAGCATCCCAATCCTTCCCTTTTGGGGTGTACTCTCTTCCCTTAATGTATTCAAAAGTGGTTTCGTCGGGAGCAATCATACCGCCACGGGCACCCATTTCAATACTAAGGTTACAAACCGTCATCCGGCCTTCCATCGACATATTTTTGAAGACATCACCTGCATATTCGGCAAAATAGCCGGTTGCACCGGAAGTGGACAATTTGGAAATAATGAAAAGTGCTACATCTTTCGGGGTAACAGCTTCGCTTAATTCCCCATTCACATTGATGCGCAAACTTTTGGGTTTTGGCTGCATAATACACTGGGTGGACAATACCATTTCCACTTCGCTGGTTCCGATACCGAAGGCGATAGCGCCAAAGGCTCCGTGAGTAGAGGTGTGTGAGTCTCCACAAACAATAGTGGCCCCGGGTACGGTAATTCCGTTTTCCGGGCCAATTACGTGAACGATTCCGTTTTTCTTATGTCCAAGTCCCCAATAAGGTATGTTGTGAGCGTTGGCGTTTTCTTCCAAAGCCCTTAACTGATTGGCGGACAAGGGGTCCTTAACGGGCAAGTGTTGATTTCGGGTCGGGGTATTGTGGTCCGCGGTCGCAAAGGTGCGCTCTGGATACAATACTTTTATTCCTCTGTTTTTTAATCCTAAAAAAGCTACGGGACTCGTTACCTCGTGGACCAAATGCCTGTCGATAAAAAGTACATCCGGACCGTTTTCAATATGCTTCACCACGTGGGAATCCCAAACTTTATCAAAAAGTGTCTTGCTCATTGTGTCTTCAATAATTTGTAAGCCTACAAAGTTAAAATTTGTGTGTAAACCGATTTTCGGTTAGTTGTAAAATTACGATGTTCAACCGCAATTTCAATGGGTTATTTTTAAAGTTAACAAATGGTAAGGGTTGATTTTCAATTTATAACAAAGAAGTGTGGAGAATTGCGGCATGTTCCAATTACAAACCTAAATCGCTGCTAACTAATATAATTCCAGATGGTTTTGTTGGCCATCATTTTGGAATAGGCATTTAGGATGGGTGCATTTTGAGCTTTTTCCAGTCTTGGGTCGTCTTTCAGCAACTGGATGGCATGATAACGGGCTGTTTTCAGGATTTGATTGTCCTTTACAATATCAGCAATCTTAAGATTGAGCATACCGCTCTGTTGCGTACCCATTAAGTCGCCGGGTCCACGGAGTTTTAGGTCGACCTCCGCAATCTCAAAACCATCATTGGTGCGCACCATGGTCTGTAATCGGGTCTTGGAATCTTCGGAAAGTCTGTTGCCCGTCATCAAAATACAAAAACTTTGTTCTGCACCCCGCCCCACACGACCGCGAAGCTGGTGCAATTGGGAAAGGCCGAACCGTTCTGCACTTTCAATGATCATCACCGAGGCATTGGGTACGTTTACGCCAACTTCTATTACCGTAGTGGCAATCATAATCTGGGTTTCACCTTTAACAAAGCGTTCCATTTCGTAATCCTTGTCCGCAGGTTTCATTTGTCCGTGCACAATGGAGATTTGGTACTCGGGCTGTGGAAAGTCGCGGGCAATGCTTTCATATCCGTCCATTAAGTCCTTGTAGTCCAAAGCTTCAGATTCTTGAATCAGTGGATACACAATATAGATTTGCCTTCCTTTTTTGATTTCATCTTTGATGAAACCAAACACCTTTAATCGATTATTGTCAAAACGATGTACTGTTTTGATGGGTTTTCGGCCAGGCGGTAGTTCATCAATTACCGAAATATCCAAATCGCCGTAGAGGCTCATGGCTAAAGTTCTAGGGATAGGAGTTGCGGTCATCACCAAAACATGTGGAGGCGTGTTGTTTTTATGCCACAATTTCGACCGTTGAGCCACACCAAACCGATGTTGTTCATCCACTATGGCCAAACCAAGGCTTTTAAACCGGACTTTGTCCTCCAAAACGGCATGGGTACCCACCAGTATATTCAGATTTCCATTTTCCAGTTGATTATGGAGCAAGGTGCGTTCGGATTTTTTTGTAGATCCTGTCAAGAGAGCAATTTTAACGTCCATGTTTTCCAATAGCTCTTTGAGTCCGTTGTAATGTTGTGTCGCCAAAATCTCTGTTGGGGCCATCAAACAGGCTTGAAAGCCGTTATCAATCGCCAAAAGCATGCACATCAATGCTACAATAGTCTTTCCGGAACCTACATCACCCTGCAACAAGCGGTTCATTTGGGCATTGCTCCCTAAATCGTTACGGATTTCCTTGATAACCCTTTTTTGTGCATCGGTCAATTCAAAGGGCAAGTGGTTTTCGAAGAATTCGGTAAACTTTTCACCTACAGCGTCAAAAGGCATCCCCTTGATTTTTTGTTTGCGCATCATATTTTTGGAAATGAGCTGCAATTGCACAAAAAACAACTCCTCAAACTTTAGCCGGAACTGAGCTCTTGCCAGCAATTCTTGATTCTTCGGAAAATGAATATTGAACAGCGCTGAACTTTTCGAAATTAATTTTAATCCTTCCAAAATGTGTGTGGACAACGATTCGGGAAATTTGCCCTTGCATTCCAAGAACAATTGTTGGATCATTTTACCCAGTACTCTGTTGGTAATTCCAAAATTCGCCAATTTTTCGGTGGAAGGGTAGATGGGCTGCATCACCATTTTTAATCCCTGCTGATGCTTTTGCAAGGTCTCCATTTCGGGGTGGGGCATAGAGAATGTACTTCCGTATTTGTTTACGCGTCCAAAAACTACGTAGGGTTCGTTCAATTTTAGATTTTCCCTGATCCATTTATGTCCTCGGAACCAAACCAAGTCCATTTGTCCTGTTTCATCCACAAAAGTGGCCACCAGACGCTTCCCCCGTTTTTGCTCCACCATTTTGATATGGACAATTTTGCCCACCACCTGTACATCGGCTCCACTTGGTTGTAGTTGATTTATCTTATAGTAACTCGTCCTGTCCAAATAGCGGTTAGGGAATAGATGGAGCAGGTCCCTAAAGGTCTCAATGCCCAATTCGGCCTTTAGAATATCGGCCCGGTTGGGGCCAACGCCTTTTAAATATGCTATGGGAGTTTGTAGAAAATTGGGATTCATCGAACTAAAATATGTAATTTGGAAGGACTTTTGATAAGATGATGGTATGAAGCTGAGCCCCGCACTTATATTTTTCTTATTTGTACAGTTCCTGTCCGCTCAAATCCAGGATAAAGTGGATTTTATACATGCCGATGTTTTTATTGAACCCAAACCTGTTGAAAACCGGATCAATGGTAGCGTTAGATATCAATTTAATGTGATTGAGGATGTCGATGCCATTTTTTTGGATGCTGTGAACCTTGAGTTTTCCAAGGTTACTTTGGATGGTGAAAATTTGGATTATGACTACAATGGCAATAGAATTATCATCAATAATGCGATGAAAGCAGGGGAGAACCATATCGTTTCAATGGAATATGTGGCAAAACCAAAACAAACGGTATATTTTTTAGGGTGGGATGATGCCGTAAGGAACAATGAGCAAGTTTGGACCCAAGGTCAGGGAAAATATACCAGTCATTGGTTGCCCAGTTTCGATGATATGACCGAAAAGGTGGAGTTTGATATCCAAATACAGCTCAAAGAGAATTATACCGTAATCGCCAACGGGAAACTCATCAAAAAGGAAAGTTTGACCGACTCAAATGGTCATTTATGGCAGTTTGATATGGAGAAACCCATGAGCAGTTATTTGGTTGGTTTTGCCATTGGGGACTACAATAAAAAATCTATAATCTCATCTTCGGGAATTCCCATTGAACTGTATTACGAACCAACGGATTTTACCAAAGTAGAACCTACCTACCGATATTCCAAACACATTTTTGATTTTTTAGAAACTGAAATTGAGGTTGCATATCCTTGGCAGAACTATAAACAGGTTCCTGTTCAGGATTTTCTTTACGCAGGAATGGAGAACACGACCTGTACCATATTTTCAAATCAATATGTGATAGATTCCACAGCTTTTGTGGACAAAAACTATGTAAACGTCAATGCGCACGAATTAGCGCATCAATGGTTCGGTAACTTGGTTACGGAAACGAGTAGCGAGCACCATTGGTTGCACGAGGGGTTTGCCACGTTTTATGCATATTTGGCCGAAAGGGACATTTTTGGAGAAGATTACTTTTACTGGCATTTATTGGAGACTGCACAAGCCTTGCGGAACTTCTCCGAGGACGATCAGGGCGAAGCCTTACGAAATTCGGGGGCGGGTAGCCTTACCTTTTATGAGAAAGGTGCCTGGGCCTTGGTAATGCTACAAGATAGAGTAGGAGAGGAAGCCTTTAAAAAAGGGGTTCGAAACTATTTGAACAAATACGCTTTTAAAAATGTGACCATACCCAATTTAATGGTAGAACTTGAGGAGATTTCGAACACTGATCTTAGTGATTTTGAGAAATTGTGGTTGCAGAACCCAGATTTTCCCTATAATCAGGTGGTTTCTTTTTTGCGGAAGAAAAACGCATCAATAAAAACCTATTTTGAGATAAAAAACCAGATAGAGGAGATTGGTCAAGCCGAAGCTGTTTTAAAACGCAGGTGGAAAAAAATAAAATCAAGTCAATTAAAGGAAAATCTGGTTTTAGATTATGGAATCAAATTATCACCTGAATTTTTAGGCTCCATTCTCCAATCGGGAGATGTAAAAACTAGACAGGCCGTAATCTTGTCTCAGAACAAAATACCATCTGAACTTAAAATCGCTGCGGAGAATCTGTTAAAGGATAAAAGTTATACTACCATTGAGACTGCCTTATATCGATTGTGGACGGATTTCCCCAAAAACAGGAGTAAATACCTAAGTGAGACCGAAAACATTACTGGATTCCCCAATAAGAACATCCGATTACTTTGGTTAACATTAGCTTTGGTGACTCCCGAGTATAATCCGGATTCAAAAGCAACATATTTTGATGAATTAAGCGGATATACCAGTTCCGAGCATCATTTTGAGACACGTTTGATTGCATTTCAATATTTGAAGAGCATCGGGGGCTTTACGGATACGGTTCTCAAAAACTTGGTCGAGTCCTGTAGTCATCATGTGTGGCATTTTAAAAAATCAGCTAGGACCATATTGAGCGACTTCTTGAAGTCTGAAGATAATACCGCACGTATTAAGGGACTTTACCCTTTGTTAAGTCAAGAAGAAAAGCAATATTTGGAGAAAACTTTAGGTGAATGAGGGCATTGGTGATTTCGGGAGGAGGAAGTAAGGGCGCCTTTGCGGGCGGCGTTGCCCAATTTTTGATTCAAGAAGCCAAACACGACTACGATCTTTTTGTGGGTACCTCAACGGGCAGCCTGTTAATTTCCCATTTGGCCCTCAACAAACTGGACAAGATCAAGAATATCTATTCAAACGTCAATCAAGATAGTATCTTCAACAATTGCCCTTTCATCATCAAAAAGAAACATGGTGTTGAGACCATTGCCATCAACCACTGGAACGTTATAAAAAACTTCATCAAGGGTAAAAAGACCTTTGGGGAAAGTGAGAACCTTAGAACATTGATTCGTAGTTCCATTACCGTCCAAGAGTTCAATAAGCTTAAAAAAAGTAAGATGGATGTGGTGGTTACCGTCTCAAATCTATCATTGAACCAGGTGGAATATAAATCCATTAATGACTGCACCTACGATGAGTTCTGTGATTGGATTTGGATTTCCTCCAATTACACCCCTTTTATGAGCTTGGTCAAAAAGGATGGGTGTGAATATGCAGATGGCGGACTTGGCACTTTAGTTCCGATAGAGGAGGCTTTGTTACGTGGTGCGACCGAGGTGGATGTTATTGTCCTTCATACCGAGGTAAACCACTTGAACCGTATGTCCTCTAAAAACCCTTTTGATTTGATAACAACCATTTTTGGTTTTATGCTGGATCGTATCGAGAACCAAAATGTGCGTATCGGGAAGTTGGTGGCCAATCAGAAGGATGCCATCATCAATTTTTATTATACACCAACGGTTCTCACCACAAACTCATTGATATTCAATAAGGAGCGTATGACCTTGTGGTGGAAGCGCGGTTATTTGTATGCCAAGAACAAGAATGAGGAAACAAGTCCTATAGAACCTGAAAAACAGGAATGATTAAGCCCAAAGGTCGCTAACCTCTTTTTTAACGTAAGCCAAGGCTGCATTCGATGGTGATTCCTTTTCCATGGTCTGGTTCAAGATATCTTCTCGCAATTTATCGGGAGAATCGGTTTCGCTCATTCCAGCTGAACGGATTATCTGTATAGTAGTGTTCTTTGCTGTTTTGATAATATTCCAGCAAGCATCCGACATGTAAATTTGCTGGGAGAGGTTATGCTCGAACTCGGTTTCAATCTGTTTTATGAGCAAGTTTTCGTAATCACCTTTGTTTTTACTCGTCGGCGCAACACGAACCACTAAGCTGTTCAGGGCAATACGCTCTAAAAATAAGGCCATGCGCTCATAGGCCTGTAAACGAATTGGCAAAGTGTCCTTTTGGGAATCTTTGTGCAATAAAAATCGTCTGCGCCCATCTTCATTGCGGGTATGCAATCTAAAAAAGTAGAAGGCCACGGCTCCGGTTACAACGGCCGGCATTAAATAAGCGAATAACTGAAGGATTTGATCTCCACTCATAAGGTAGTCTGGTTTTTTATTGATTTTACACTACCAAGAACGCATCAAAATTGTAAAAAGTATTTTTGATTAAAGGTTATTGGGTCGCCTTGGCACTTTCTTTGGCCTTAGCGTAAAAACCTTTGTAATCGGGTTGCAATTTAATATTGATCCCTTCTTTAAAATTGCCATCCTTGGCCGAAATGCCAATGTTTTCGGCGGGCACTTCCAAACTGGTCACCAATTCAGAAGCCACAGATGCCACTTGGCCATAGGTAGGTCCAAATTCACCAGTAATGTTCAATCCCTCGACCTCGGCCTTAAAATTTGGATTCGATTTGATGATGTTTGCAACCCCGGCCAGCCATGTTTTTCCTTCTTCCGTCAATTTGTCGGAGGTATCCGAACCAAAAAGCGTATTCAAACTATTACTGATGACCACTACGCCAGCTTCAACACTTACTTTGGCATTTTCTCCCAAGGTCTGTTTTATTCGTGTCAGAGAAACAATAGCGATAGAATCGTTTGCGGAAATCATATCGTTTATTCCGCTCAACTGTCTTTCTTTTCTGGCAAGAGCGGCCATCGCACGGTCTACATTGTCCGAGTTTTGTTTAGACAGCTGTGAAAAATTGCTCATGTTGCCCAATAGGGTCGCATTGGCATCACGAAGGGTCAGGTTTTCCGACTTTAAGGCTTCCGCTTCTGCGTTACTGGATGATATTTCCCTTTTTGCAACAGCGAGTTCTTGTTCCACTTCGGATATTTTTGATTTTAGATTGTCTATTTCAGCAATCAAATCACTTTTTCTCTGCGAATAAACACTTGTGGTTATAATAAGGAGCGCAATGACGAGTAGATTGTTTTTCATAAGTAGTACAATTATTTGGGTCTAAGTTATAATGTTTTTAATTAAGTTGCTTTTTTCCTCCCAGATGCTCACAATCATAGAGCTCTTGCATAGAGGTGAAGGGCACTTTCTCTTTTTGGTACTTGTATACCCTTCTAATATCGCTGCTAAGATAATCATCATCCACATTCACTTGTATATCCTCCATATGAAATTGACAAGGATGTTCATAGCCCGCAGCATGGGTGATTTCTAAAAATTCTTTTTTGAAGGTATTGAAGTATTGGGCCAATCTATCCGATTTTAATGGTACGTTGATTCCGCTCTGTCTCCATTTGCTTTGCGTCGCAACACCGGCAGGGCATCTATTGGTGTGGCAAACCTGTGCCTGAATACATCCAATGCTCATCATGGCTTCCCTGGCCACGTTGATGCAGTCTGCGCCCATAGCAAATGCCATGGCTGCCTTCCCGGGAAAACCTAATTTTCCGCTTCCAATAAAAACAATTCTGTCCGTAAGCCCATGGTCTAGGAAAATCTTGTAGACCGAAGAAAATCCATAAGTCCAAGGTAAGGAAACATGATCGGCAAAACTTGGAGGTGCTGCTCCCGTTCCTCCTTCACCACCATCAATGGTAATAAAGTCTGGTCCTTTTCCTGTTTTCTTCATGATATCGGCAAGTTCCTGCCATTGGTCAATTTTTCCGATGGCACCCTTAATTCCGACGGGGAGTCCTGTTTCCTCAGCAATGGACTCAATAAACTCCATAAGCTCTGGAATAGTAGTAAATGCTTTGTGAGTAGGAGGGGAGATGACATCTTTACCAACTTCCACGCCACGTATTTCAGCAAGTTCATGGGTGATTTTAGAACCAGGAAGTACTCCTCCCTTACCAGGTTTGGCCCCTTGGGAAAGCTTGATTTCAATAGCTTTGACACATGGATTTTCATCCACCAAAACCTTTAATTTGTCCATGGAAAAACCACCATCTCTTGAACGGACTCCAAAATATCCAGTTCCAAAATGAAAAATCACGTCTCCACCTTGTTTATGATAGGGTGAAAGGCCTCCTTCACCTGTATTGTGGTAGGCGCCGCACTTTTCGACACCCTTGTTCAACGATTCGATGGCAGCCGCGGAAAGCGAGCCAAAACTCATTGCGGATACATTGATGATGGATGCCGGGCGATACGGTTTTCTTCGCTTATTATGGGCTCCCATTACTTTTGCGCACGGTAAAAAATATGGATGTTCAATGTTTGGATGCTTTTCCGGGACTTGAAAACCTATCATGGCATTTTTTATAAAAAGATGTTGGTGCTTGTAAATGTCCCTGTCGGTACCAAAGCCTTCGTAATTGTTTTCTTTTTTGGCCGAAGCGTATATCCAGCTTCGCTCTATTCTATTAAAAGGAAGTTCCTCTCTATTGTTGGCCACAAAATATTGACGCATTTCTGGTCCTATACTTTCCAGCCAGTACCTTAAGTGTCCCACCACCGGATAGTTGTGGCTTATGGTATGGGCCTTTTGAAAAAAGATATCACGTATGGCCACAAGTGCCAAAAAAATCAAAACCCATGTCCACCAAGGGATGTCGTCTAAAAAGTCAAGGAATTCTTCCATTTATTCAATTTGATGTAGTAACTACAAATATCAAGCCCCAACATCCAAATTCCAAATATTGGAGGACATTGGGGCTTAAAGTTTTTTATTTTTTAATGAAACCTATTTACTTCTATCCAAGTAATCCAAAGCGATTTCCGTCATGGCTTTCACACCCAATTGTAATCCGCTATCGTCAATTTTAAAATCGGGAGTGTGATGGGGAAAGTGCTCATCAGGACCTGCATTGGGGTCTTTTCCTCCCAAAACATAAAAGAAACCAGGTATATTTTCTTGGTAGAACGAAAAATCTTCGGCCCCTGTAATGGCTTTGATCAAGTGTACATTTTCTGCTCCTGCCACTTCTTGAAGACTGGGCAATGATGTTGCTGTTAAATCAGGGTCGTTGTAAGTGATTGGAACCCCTTTGGCAATTTCCACAGTTGCTTCGGCGCGGTAGGCTTTGGCAATGTTTTCTGCCATTTCTTTCATTCTATCGTTAACTTGTTTTTGCATGTCATAATCCAACGTACGGATAGTTCCGATAAGTTCGGCACTTTCCGGGATGATATTGTTACGTACCCCACCACTGATCTTACCAACGGTAATTACTGCGGCTTCCTTGGTCAGTTCCAGTTCACGGCTGATGATGGACTGGTACCCATCCACAATCTTGGATGCTACAAAAATGGGGTCGATACCGCCCCAAGGCTGTGAACCGTGGGATTGTTTTCCCTTAATGGTCACTACAAAACGTTGGGCTGCGGCCATAGCACCGCCCGGTTTGTAGGCAATATGACCCACTGGCAAATAAGAACCTATGTGAAGTCCGTAAATCGCATCCACTTTTGGATTATCTAAAACACCCTCTTTGACCATAAGTTCTGCGCCACCTTCTTCTCCAGGAGGTGCACCTTCTTCAGCAGGTTGGAATATGAATTTTACGGTACCATGGATTTTGTCCTTGTTCTTTGCCAATACTTCGGCAGTTCCCATCATGATTGCGATGTGAGTATCATGTCCACAAGCGTGCATCACTCCGACCTCTTCGCCCAAATACTCGGATTTTGCTTCCGATTTAAATGGTAGGTCGTTTCTTTCTGTTACTGGCAGGGCATCAATATCGGCTCTCAAAGCAACCACTTTTCCGGGATGGTCCCCTTTTAAGAGTCCAACAACACCGGTATGTGCAACACCTGTCTGCACTTCGATGCCGAGGGATTTTAGGTGGGCAGCAATCTTTTCCGCTGTTTTAAACTCTCGGTTGCTCAGTTCGGGATGTTGGTGCATGTCGCGGCGCCATTCAATCACTTTGGATTCAACGGCGGCGATGTCCTTTTCCAGTCCATGGTCTTGTGCAAAAATGGATAAACTTGCGGTACAAAGTGCAAGTGCTAAAATGTGCTTCATAATATAATTGTGTTGAGTTAGTTTATAGTTTGATAGGGCGGTAGCCTTGGTTTTGCAATTGAATATTGGCCGTCATAGCGGAGAGCGCGATTTTTACGCCGGGAATCAAATCTTCTTTTGGGAGGTCCCTTGTTTTGGACGATTGTCCGCACATGATTATTTCTACACCGGCTTCCAAGAGTTTTTCAACCAGTTCTAGATTTGGATTTTTTACCTTATAACGGGCTTTATGTGCATCATCAGACAGTAAATTTCTTGCTGCGGTGCCATGCACTATCAATGCCGCCTTTACTTGTGAGGAAGGAATTCCACTTTGGGCATGCATATTCAAAAAACGGGCAACGGTATTAATGTTCCGGTTTATTTCGGTATCGGACTCGGGTCCATCCTTAACATCAAAAACCACTTTAAATTCTTGGGATTTATCTGTCTTAAAATCTGGATTGTTGATTTCCCATACGGCACCGTAACCGTCGATTACAGGACCTGTTTTTGTGGTTTGGGAAAATCCATAAAAAGAAAGAAAAACTAGAAAGAATTGGGATAATCGTTGAAAATTCATCAGCTAATAGGGTTGAGGGGCTAAATATATTTAAAATTCAATCCAAATCCGAAAACGATGTTTATAAAAATTGACAGCTTGATTTTAGCAAAAGATCATTATTGGCTAATTTCACGGCTCCTTTTAAAAGCTTCTGGCCCTTGAGTAATTTTATAGATGAATTGAATGATGCGCAGCGCGCTCCCGTGCTGCATAAGGATGGACCTCTAATGGTGATTGCCGGTGCTGGCTCTGGAAAGACCCGAGTGCTTACGTACCGAATCGCCCATTTGATGGAACAGGGCGTGGATTCCTTTAATATTTTGGCGTTGACCTTTACCAATAAGGCAGCACGTGAGATGAAGAAGCGGATTGCGACCATCGTTGGGAATTCTGAAGCCAAAAACCTATGGATGGGTACGTTCCACTCCGTTTTTGCCAAATTACTCCGTTTTGATGGTGACAAACTGGGTTATCCGAGCAATTTTACCATTTACGATACCCAAGATTCACAACGCTTGATTGCAGCCATTATCAAGGAAATGGGACTGGATAAAGATGTGTACAAGTACAAGCAGGTCCAGAATCGCATTTCATCCTACAAGAACAGCTTGATTACGGTGAAAGCATACTTTCAAAACCCTGAATTAATGGAAGCCGATGCCATGGCAAAGCGTCCACGTTTGGGAGAAATCTATCAGAACTATGTGGACAGATGCTTTAAGGCGGGTGCCATGGATTTCGATGATTTGTTGCTAAGAACGAATGAGCTATTGACCCGATTTCCTGAGGTGTTGATGAAATACCAAGATCGTTTCCGTTATATTTTGGTGGATGAGTACCAGGATACCAACCACTCGCAATATTTAATTGTAAAGGCGCTTTCCGACCGTTACCAAAATATTTGTGTGGTAGGCGACGATGCGCAGAGTATTTATTCGTTCCGTGGGGCGAACATCAGTAATATTCTCAACTTTCAACGGGATTATGACGATGTGGCCGTGTATCGATTGGAACAGAATTACCGTTCCACCAAGAACATTGTAAACGCAGCAAACTCCATCATTGCAAACAATAAAAATCAGTTGGAGAAGAATGTGTGGACCTCGAATGACGATGGTGGACTCATAAAAATCCACCGAAGCGTTACCGATGCCGAGGAAGGCCGATATGTAGCAGGTTCAATTTTCGAGAACAAGATGCAAAATCAAATGCAGAATGGGGAGTTTGCCGTTTTGTACCGGACCAATTCACAATCACGAGCCATTGAGGATGCACTCCGCAAAAGGGATATTCCCTACCGGATTTATGGAGGATTGTCCTTCTATCAACGGAAAGAGATTAAGGATGTACTCGCTTATCTGAGGTTGGTCATCAATCCAAAAGATGAGGAGGCCTTGAAACGGGTGATCAACTTCCCCACGCGTGGAATAGGACAGACCACAATAGACAAACTAGTGGTCGCAGCCAACCATTATGGACGTTCCATTTATGAGGTGATGGACAATTTGGACCGGTTGAATCTAAACATCAATGCAGGTACCAAACGTAAATTGGCGGATTTTGTCACTATGATCAAGAGCTTTCAAATTATGAACGAAGGCTCCGATGCCTTTGTATTGGCCGAGCATGTGGCCAAAAAAACGGGTCTCCTGTTAGAATTCAAAAAAGATGGCACTCCAGAGGGAATCGCCAAAATGGAGAATATCGAGGAGCTTTTGAACGGTATCAAGGATTTTGTGGAGGGCCAAAAAGAAATTGCAGATGCCACAGGAAGTTTGACCGAATTTTTGGAGGATGTAGCCCTTGCCACCGATATGGACAAGGATATTGAGGATGACGACAGAGTGGCCCTTATGACCATTCACCTGGCCAAAGGTCTGGAATTCCCCTATGTATATATTGTGGGAATGGAGGAAGATTTGTTTCCGTCAGCCATGAGTATGAACACTAGGAGCGAGTTGGAAGAAGAGCGACGGCTGTTTTATGTGGCACTCACCCGGGCAGAGAAACAGGCATTCCTAACCTATACCCAAAACCGTTATCGTTGGGGAAAATTGATCGATGCCGAACCTAGTCGTTTTTTGGAAGAGATTGAGGAAAAGTATGTCGAGAACCTAACGCCTGTTAATGATGGTTACCGATACAAATCAACAATAGATAAGAATATTTTCGGTGAGGTGGACAAGAGCAAGCTACGTCAGGTAAAGCCATCGAACGGAACACCTCCCAGTGTTCAAGGCCCAAATGAAAACCAATTGCGCAAGTTGCGTAAACTAAAACCCGAGATATCTTCTCCGGCCCAAGCGCTGGATCTGGACCCTGGTTTGGTAACGGGAGCACGCGTTAACCATACCCGTTTTGGCAGGGGAAAAATTCTAAATATCGAAGGGGTCGGCAACGATAGAAAAGCGGAAATACATTTTGATCAGGGTGGCATAAAAAAACTATTGCTGCGCTTTGCCAAACTTGAGGTTTTGGACAATGCCTAATACAATTTTTCACTTTCTCACAATTTAACCTTAGCTGGTTTAGTTATTTTCTAATTAATTTTTGGGAGTAGGCTGCAATGGCTAAAAATGCTTAAATTCAGAGCTAGTATTTTGAATTCTAAGACCAAACCAACCAACCTCCCCCTTATGAAGAATCTCTTTCTTAAACCTGTTTTTTTAGCAGTCGCCATTCTTGTTGTCACGATTTTTGGAGTGGCCGGCTATCATTACGCAATTGGATACCCCGCTTGGGTTACCATGATGGCCGGAATATTAATAGGCATCATGCTGATTCTGGTTTTAAAATTATTGCTGACTTGGCTCTTTCCATTGGCCAAGAAAATTCCAGTGCCGATAGCAACAACAATCTTGGGAGGCTTTTTGGCCCTTTACATTATGAGGATGTATGCCTTTAGGTGGCCATCTATTTTGTTCTACAGTCTCGCCTTGTTCGGGTTTATCTGTTTGGTATTGATTGTTTTGGGTGTCTGGCAAATCTTGAAAAATAAAAATACCACAAGAGGAAGTGTTCTAATACTTATTGGTATTGTGCTGATTGTCTTTGGGCTATATGGATTCAATGCCTTGGATGGCGACCCATATTTGGAAGAATCAACATCCGAAGAGAACATATCCGTAACTACTTTGGGCAAATTGGGTATTGCAGACCCTTCTGAAAAGGGAAATTTTGATATTGAAGTTTTTACCTATGGTAGCGGAACCGACGATAAAAGAACGGAATACGCCGAAGGTGTTAGGATTAAAACACCAACGGTAGATGCATCACTATTGCTACCGGAATGGAAGGGCAAAAAGAAAAAATGGCGCGAAAAATATTGGGGCTTTGGAGTGGATAGTTTTCCTTTGAATGCCCGTGTGTATATGCCCAAGGGCAAGGGGCCCTTTCCAATGGTGATGATGGTACATGGCAACCACAGTATGCTCGATTATTCCGATGGAGGTTATGCCTATCTCGGAGAGCTTTTGGCCAGCCGAGGTATTATTGGGGTCTCAGTGGATGAAAACTTCATCAACGGACATTGGTCCGGTGATTTTATGGGCAAGGAGATGCCAACTCGTGGTTGGTTGCTGCTCAAACATCTGGAACAATGGAGAAATTGGAACAATGATGAGAGTTCCGAATTGGCGGGAAAGGCAGATTTGGAGAATGTAATCTTAATGGGGCATTCCCGAGGAGGTGAAGCGGTATCCATTGCGGCAGCTTTTAATAAATTAGAGAGGTTTCCCGATAATGGTAATGAAAAGTTCGACTTTGATTTTGGGATTAAAGGTATTATTACCGTAGCACCCACAGATTATAGGTACAATCGTGAGATTAGTTTAAAGGATATCAACTATTTGAGCATTCAAGGGGTATCAGATGCTGATGAAACAAGTTTTTGGGGAATGCGTCCGTATCACAGATTAACGTTCTCCGATGGTTTTGATGGCTTTAAAACTGGCTTATATATGAACCATGCCAATCATGGTCAATTTAATTCATCGTGGGGCCGTTCGGATTTTGGCGCTCCAATGAAATGGTTGCTCAATCTTGAGCCGTTGGTCACAGGAGAGGAGCAACGGCAAGTGGCCAAGGTTTATGTGAGTGCATTTGCAGAGAGTGTGTTCAAAAAGGATAAGGATTATCTGCCTATGTTCAAAAACGTGGATTTGGCGCATGATTGGTTGCCCAAAGAAACTTATAGAAGTCAATACAGCGATGTAAGCAAGCAAGTGCTGGTTGATTTTGAAGGGGATTTGGATTTGAACAGTGCGTCTGACAGTATAACATTGGCTGCCAAAAACTTCAAAATCTGGAGAGAAACCGAATTGATGTCCAGAGACGGCGGGAGCCAGCAAAACAATACTTTGGTCTTGGGTTGGCAGCATGGTAAGAACGTACAAAAGGACTCCCTTCCGATATACAGTATTATGTTGCCCGATACTTTGAGGAATTTCAGTATAGCCGATACTTTGGCTTTATCCATGGCCATGGGCGATATCTCAGAATTGGAATTAAAGGATAAGGATAAGAAAGAGGATGTGCCAACATTTGGTTTCAATTTTAGTGTGATGCTGAAGGATAGTACCGGAAACACTTCATCGGTGGCAGTATCGGATTACAATGCTTTACCGGGAGTAATCAAAACCAAGTTTACCAAGTTTGATTTTTTGGACAAAACCATGATAGGAAAAAACTCGGAAGACCAATTAAAAAGCTGTTATCTGCCCATTTCATCCTTTTTGCAAAAGAATGATAGCCTCAATCTGGACAAAATTAAAAGCATTCATATGGTTTTTGATAAGGACACTTTGGGCGTGGTTATTTTGGATGATATAGGGTTCTATCTTGACAAGTAGGTTTTACGGTACGCTATAAATAGACTTCAATTTGCTGAATATGTAGATTGATGGTGGCCATCAATCTATGTACCATCCTCACGTTCAATAAGTATTATCTTTGTAGTTGTTCTTTTGAAATGGGTATAACTTTTTTTGATGACTTATGGCAGAATTGATAAAATTATATGAGGAAAATCCTAATCCAAAGCAGGTTCAACAGGTAGTTGACGTGCTTAGGGAAGGTGGCCTGGTAATTTATCCCACCGATACCGTATATGGTCTTGGGTGCGATATTACCAATTCAAAAGCATTGCAACGCATTGCCCGTATAAAGGGAGTTAAGTTGGAAAAGGCCAATTGGTCGTTTATCTGTGCCGATTTGAGCAATCTTTCGGATTATGTTCGCCAAATAGATAGCCCTACATTCAAGATTCTTAAAAGAACCTTGCCAGGCCCCTATACTTTTATCCTGCCGGGGAATAATAATTTACCAAAGGACTTTAAGAAAAAGAAAACGGTGGGTATTCGTGTGCCCGATAATTCGATTGCCCGTGCCTTAGTAACAGGATTGGGACACCCCATTGTTTCCACATCTATCCGTGATGAAGATGATATTTTGGAGTATACCACCGACCCTGAACTAATTTTTGAAAAATGGGAAAATCTCGTCGATGTTGTTATTGATGGAGGTTATGGCGATAACGTCGCATCCACGGTAATAGATTTATCGGGTGATGAACCGATAGTGATTCGGGAAGGCAAGGGAAGCCTTGAGATATATTAATAAAAAAAGCGGCCTATTTGGCCGCTTTCTTATTCTATAAGCTAAAGCTTATTTCTTATTTTCCAGAACCACCGATTGCTGGGTCTTTCATTCCTTCTTCGATCATGCTATAGAACTGATCGATTTTTGGAAGTACAACAATTCTTGTTCTTCTGTTTTTAGCTCTGTTTGCAGAAGTATCGTTACCTACTAGTGGCACGTAGTAGCTACGTCCGGCAGCGGTCATTCTTGCAGGGTCTACACCAAAATCATCTTGTAGTATTCTAACAACGGATGTTGCTCTTTTAGCACTCAAATCCCAGTTATCAAGTAGAACACCGCTTCTATAAGGTACATTATCAGTGTGACCTTCAACCATAAATTCAAAATCAGGCTTGTTGTTCACTACTTTGGCTACTTTACCAAGTACTTCCTTAGCAGCGTTGGTTACGTTGTAGCTACCACTTCTAAACAATAGTTTGTCAGAGATAGAAACGAATACAACACCTTTTTCAACACTGATTTCGATATCTTCATCGTCCAAGTTGCCCAACACACCTTTTAGGCTCTGTACCAAAGAAAGGTTTACAGAATCTCTACGTGTAACGGCATCTTGAAGTTTTCTAATAGTAAGATCTTTTTCTTTAAGGCTTTCCAAAGACTTTTCAAGGTTTTCGGCACCTTTAGTGGTAAGCGTTGTCAAGTTGCCCATGTTGTTGATAAGCTCTTGGTTGTTCGCTTTAAGGAATGCATTTTGATCTTCGAGAGTTTTCAACCTAGAGTCAGCGGTTGCTTTATCTTCCAAACAATCGTTCAATTTAACGGTTGCGGAATTTAATAGGTCTTGCGTTTCTTTGTGCTTGGCCTCCAATTCGGCATATTTCTTTTGCGATACGCAAGAGGATAATAGAATCGTCATTGCCAATGTTCCTAGAAAAACTTTTTTCATAGTTCAGATTATAATTTAAGGATTGTTAGATATATCAAATGTTAAAAAACTACACCAAAATTAGATAAAAAGCAAGGTACCTATATTTCGGCTTCGTTAATCTTTTACTAAAATGTTAAAATTCTCTACTTGATGTACGAAGTAGGACCATACTATGGATGTCGTAATATGGTATTTTAATATAAAATTAGCTTTTTCGCGCTTTCTGTACATTTTTATAAAGTTAGCATAAAAGCTAAGATGAGCCCTCAAGATAGCGAAGCAGTGGTCGAATTTTAATTGGAAAACAAAACGTAATGCTGCCAAGGCGTCTAAGACCAATCGCGCAAATACCAGCGGGATTGCTTTTTTTCTGGGAAGATTTTTTGTGATGGAGTACAGCGAGTTCCTAAAGTTGAGAAATGTTTTCTTCGGGTTCATATTGGAAAGGGTGCTACCGCCCAAGTGATACACGCTACTGTGGCCTACATAATATACTTTATGACCAGCATTTTTTGCGCGCCAACATAAATCTATCTCTTCTTGGTGGGCAAAGTAGTCCTCGTCAAACCCTCCTAATTTCTGAAACACGTCACTTTTAATGAACATACAGGCGCCCGTGGCCCAAAATACTTCTTTAATATCGTTGTACTGTCCTTCGTCCTTTTCAATGGTTTGGAAAATGCGACCCCTGCAAAACGGGTACCCGAACATATCAATGAATCCACCTGCTGCACCAGCATATTCAAAGTGGTCTTTTTGGATTAGGTCCAAAATTTTTGGTTGAATAATGGATGCTTCTGGTATCGACTTAAAAGCATTTTTGACAGGCTCCAACCAATTGGGAGTTACTTCCACATCGGAGTTTAGTAAGCAGAATATATCTGCTTCAATGTGTTCAAGGCCATCGTTGTATCCTTTGGCAAAACCACCATTAGAGCTGTTTTGAACTATTCCGATGCCGGGGTAGTACTGTTTTAAAAAATCAACCGATCCGTCAGTACTGGCATTGTCCACAACATATATATCTGCTCCATCCGAATGCTTCATAACAGAAGGCAGGAACCTTTCTAGCAAGGCTTCTCCATTCCAGTTGAGTATGACGACGGCGATTTTCAAAACGGAGGCAAATTAACGGCTAAAATCAGGAATATCCTTCAAAAACGTATATTTTTCATTCTCATGATCCATTTTGCAATAATAATGATCTAGACCGTTGGTCACCATTAAGTATTCAGCCTTTAACTCGTAGTTGTAACGGGCTATTTGGTCAAAAGTATCTTGAGTGATTTTTACATCGGGACCTTTGCACTCGATTAGAAGATAGATTGAGCCATCAGGTTTAAATACGACAACATCGTATCGTTTTTTTAAATTGTTGACCGTCAACTGTTTTTCAACATTGATCAAGCTTTTAGGATAATTTTTGGTAAAGACCAAATATCTGAGCACATGCTGGCGAACCCATTCTTCCGGTTGGAGGACTACAAATTTTTTACGTAGCCCATCAAAAATGTACTGCCTATTTTGGCTATTTTTGATTCGAAACGAATAGGGTGGAAAATTCAAATCTTGCATTCTACAAAACTGGTGATATAATTTGAATGGACAAAGTAAAGGAGATTGTATCGGAAATCAACAAGGGAAATCCAAAACCTATATATTTTTTAATGGGGGAGGAGCCCTATTATATTGATAGGATTTCTCAATATATTGCCGAAAATGTACTTACGGAAGATGAAAAAGGCTTTAATCAGATGGTACTTTATGGAAAGGATACCACTGTTGATGATATAGTTGCCAATGCCAAGAGATTTCCTATGATGGCTCAGTACCAAGTGGTTATCGTGAAAGAGGCGCAACATTTGTCAAGAACTATCGAAAACCTTGTTCCGTACGCCGAAAACCCACAACCGACCACAATTTTGGTACTTTGTTATAAGTACAAGAAGCTTGATAAGCGTAAAAAACTATATAAGGCCGTCAACAAAAGTGGTGAGTTGTTCGAAAGTAAAAAACTGTATGATAATCAAGTGGCAGATTGGATTCGAAGGACCTTGGCGAGTAAAAAGTACAAAATTTCCCCCAAATCTTGTATCATGTTGGTGGAGTATCTTGGAACCGATTTGAGCAAAATCAGCAACGAACTTGATAAATTGACATTGATTGTCTCACCTACCACGGAAATAACCCCCGAACTGATCGAAGAGCATATCGGTATAAGCAAAGACTTCAATAATTTTGAGCTGAAAAAGGCAATAGGGGAGCGGGACGTTAAAAAGGCATCACGAATCATCGATTATTTCGCACAGAACCCAAAAGACAATCCCTTTGTGGTTACGGTTACTCTTCTGAACACCTTTTTTACCCAACTTTTACAGTATCATGGACTCAAGGACCATTCTCCGGGAAATGTGGCCAAGGTACTTGGAGTCAACCCCTATTTTGTAAACGAGTATGTAGTGGCCGCAAAAAATTATCCCATGAAAAGAGTGAGCGGCATTATTTCCAGCTTAAGGAATTTAGATCTAAAGGGAAAAGGAGTAGGTGCCAGCAATATGGGACAGGCTGATTTGCTGAAAGAACTACTCTCCGAAATAATCTAAAGGTTATTTTTTATCCACACTGTACTTGCCCGGGCCCAATAGCATTATAATTACAAAAAAGGCAAGATATAGCAATGGCAGCTCTTTTCTTCCAAAAGGATCAGCACCATGGGCGATAAAAGCTGCAACGAACATAGTAATGGCTGCCGGTATTGCGGCCCAACGGGTTTTAAACCCGATAATCATTAATAGGGGACAGATAAATTCACCTATGACAGCTAAAAACAATGAGGGAGCTTGGCCTATCCCAAAAGGATCAGCGAATTCCGTGTTGCCATTGATAAGTTTCATAAGTTTTGGATAACCATGAGTAAGCATAAATGCTGATGGAACTATCCTTAATAACGCTAGACCCAGGTGTATCAAAGTATTGTTTTTCATGTGGGGATAATTAATGCACGTGAAAATATAAATTATGTTTTAAAAAACGTAACATTAATTGACGAAAAGTGCTTTTGAATTGACGTATGAGAAATACTAACGTAAAGATGGATATGATTTTGGGTCCGATTCATGCATAATCTGATATACCTTCTCAAAAATATCTTCGGCATTGGGCTTGGAAAAATAGTCCCCATCAGAAGCATAAGCCGGCCTATGTTCCTTGGCCGATAAAGTTTGGGGTGCACTGTCCAAATATTTATAGCCACCTTGCTTTTCGAGCACTTCTTGCATCAAATAGGCCGAACACCCTCCTGGAACATCTTCATCAATCACCAAAAAGCGATTGGTTTTCTGAAGACTTTTCACCACGTCATGGTCTAAATCAAATGGTAGAAGTGACTGTGCGTCGATAACCTCTGCATCAATGCCTACTTCCAATAAATCGTTTGCTACTTTTTCCACAATACGAAGTGTGGAACCGTATGATAGGAGTGTAATATCCGTTCCTTCTTTAAGGGTTTCTACCTTGCCAATTGGTGTGCAGAACTCTCCTAGATTAGCGGGTTTTTGTTCTTTTAGGCGATACCCGTTAAGGCTTTCTATGACCAAAGCGGGCTCGTCACTTTTCATAAGTGTATTGTAAAAACCTGCTGCTTGAGTCATATTTCTGGGTACTAAAATGTACATTCCTCTTAATAAATGCACCAATCCTCCCATAGGAGATCCAGAGTGCCATATTCCTTCCAAACGGTGCCCGCGTGTACGGACGATGAGCGGAGCCTTTTGTTTACCCACGGTCCGGTACATCAAAGTGGCCAAATCATCACTCAATGTTTGGATGGCATAAAGGATATAATCCAGATATTGTATTTCAGCAATGGGCCTTAAACCACGGAGGGCCATACCGATTCCTTGACCTATGATAGATGTTTCACGAATTCCTGTATCGGCAATCCTTAGTTCGCCATACTTCTTTTGAAGGCCCTCAAGTCCTTGGTTAACATCACCAATATTTCCAGTGTCCTCACCAAAAATAAGTGCCTCAGGATATTTGGAGAAAAGAGCGTCAAAATTGTCCCTCAAAATGATTCTTCCGTCGACTTCCTCGGTTTTTTCAGGATAAGAAGGTGCTACGGACTCTATTTTTGTGGCCTTATTTTCTAGTTCGTTATAAAGGTGCGAACTGTAATGGGGTTCGTTGGATTTTAAAAAATTATCTATCCACTGCTGGAGCTGTTTTTTTTCCGGGGTGGATTCACCTAAAAGGTAACGAAGTGCTTGTCTGGATTTTGATGCTAAATCTTTCTTTAGAGGTTCTTCAGTAGCAATTAGATCATTTTTTAATTTATTGATGAACGCTTTGTTGGGACTTTGTGCGGACACTTTTTCCAATAGTTGCACCAATTCCTTTTTCGCACTCAACTGAGGTTTCAAAAATTCAGACCAAGCTTCTTTTTTAGCGGAACGTACTTTGTGCTTTATCTCGCGTTCTACCTTTTTAAGCTCTTCTTCTGTGCTTATGCCATTTTCTATGATCCACTCTCTAAAACGTTTGTTGCAATCATTTTTGCGTTCCCATTCCAGCCTTTCTGTGGATTTGTACCTTTCGTGCGATCCGGATGTCGAGTGACCTTGAGGCTGGGTCAATTCTGTTACATGGACCAATACGGGCACATGGCCTTCGCGTGCAATGTCAGATGCATTTTCAAAGGCATGTATCAGCGCTGTATAATCCCATCCCTTTACTTTTAAGATTTCAAAGCCATCATGTGTTTCATCCCGTTGTAATCCGCTCAACGCTTCGGAGATATCACCTTTGGTGGTATGGAATTCGGAGGGTACCGAGATTCCATATTCGTCATCCCAGATGCTTATTACCATGGGTACCTGCATTACCCCGGCTGCATTCAGGGTTTCAAAAAAATGACCTTCGCTTGTGCTTGCGTTGCCAATGGTCCCCCATGCTACTTCGTTCCCGTTTTTGGAAAAATTGGATTGGTCGATTCCCTCGACATGTCTATATATTTTTGAGGCTTGTGCCAAACCGAGCAAACGGGGCATTTGGCCTGCGGTGCAGGAAATATCGGCACTACTGTTCTTTTGTTCGGTCAGGTTTTTCCATGTTCCATCTTCATTTAGGCTGTGGGTCACAAAATGACCGCCCATTTGCCTTCCGGCACTCATGGGTTCTTTTTCAAGGTCGGTCGTTGCATATAGTCCATGAAAAAATGCTTTTGGGCTTAAATAGCCCAAGGCCATCATAAAGGTTTGATCGCGATAATAGCCACTTCTAAAATCACCATCTTGAAATGCTCTTGCCATGGCAAGTTGAGGAAGCTCTTTACCGTCTCCGAATATTCCAAACTTGGCTTTTCCCGAAAGTACTTCGCGACGTCCCAATAGACTACATTCCCTACTCATAACGGCGGTCTCGTAATCTTGAAGAATTTGAGATTTGAAATCGTCAAAAGAGATGTCGTTACTTGTACTAGGTTTAGGTTTCATGGATGTTTGAAGATTTATGCAAAACTATTAAAAATACATCAAAATAGCAACATCAAATCTCGTTAATAAAATGAGAATTTATTAAAATAAACCATTAAAAAATAAATATATATTAATTTAGATTGATTTATTGGATATTAAATTATTGATTTGATAATCAAAACCACTTTCGAGTAAACAAACCTGTCAAGGTCCTAGGACTAATAGTGACTATAAAGCGAATACGCTCTCCATAGTTGTCTTGAGCTATTTCCCACCCTCGATTGGAGTATACGGGAAAGTAGAGTTCAAAATAGTCCGTCACCAAATTTAAGCGGATACCGGAATCGTATACAAAACGAGGGTCATTGCCTTTGTTTCTTATGAACCCCAAGTCACCATATGCCTCGACCCATCGCCAAATATTGGTACTGGCGTTAGTGGTGGCAATCCAATCGTTTGCAAAGGGGTTTTCCAATTTTGACTTAAATCCTCCTTCGGCAATGATGACCTGTTGACTGTACAAGCCGGAATCCTCGGATCTTCCCAGATAGGCAAGGTCGAACATGTAATCGGTGGGCCTGTCCAACGCGAAACTGAAGAAATTGGATTCCGTGTCGTTTCTTAGAAATTTACCTGCATAAAAGCGTAGATTGAACTGCCTGTTACTTTGGAAAAGCTTTCGGTATTCGAACTCAAAGGCAAGCTTAGTAAATTCACTGGAGTGTTGGGCATCTACAGACCAAAGGGAGTAGTTAAGAATATTATTGTCAACATCCGTAAACCTTACATTCATAACACCGTAGTCGGGGTCGGTATCCAACTCCCCAACAAGGCTCTCGTCTATGTTCCGGTAAACACTGCGATACCGAAAAAGAAGGTTTTGTCTCCGGTTGGAACGTAGGTCATTGGGGCGCCACCCAAAACTTACGGCCGGCGTAATCGTAGTAAATCGAGAGTTTTCCTGAAAGTGCGACGTGGAAGCCGAAAACGAATAATTGGTGACGTAAAGCCCAGTTTTCTTGTGGTATTTTCTATACCTGAAACCAACTTTTCCTACCATTGTTTTCTCCAAAAAGGAATAGGTAGGGGAGATATCGTATTGGAATTGGCGCTCCAAAAAGGTTTTGTTGTACAATCGCAACCCTGGTGTAATTCCATCATAGAGGTTAAAATTTGCAATAGGGACATAAAACACCTGATTATAATAGGGATCCTCGGTATCCTTAAAGAATTGAAATTTTAATTTTTTATTGCTGGACAGCCACCCGTTCAAGGTCTTCCAATTATCACGTTGATTAAACTCAGGGATTTTTTGATCATAGTTGAGCACTAGTCGATCTTCACTTTTTCGGGGTATGGTAAAGGTCTTTGTACTATCAATATCCGAAAACCAATATTGCGAAACCACTGTATCATTTTCCAGCCCAAAAACAGATATGGGAACATTGGTACCCCTTTTATTTTTCAAAGTAAAAGTGATGGAGTCTTCCGTTTTCTGGATTTTTTTGATCTTGAAATCTATTTTCTTGTCAGTGGATACATATTCATCAAAAAACCAATCAACATCTTTGTCAGCATATTTTTCAATAGTTGCTCTAAAATCAGTGGCGCTGACCTGTTGCTTCTGCTTGTAATTTTTATAGAAGTCAAGCACGGTGCTATCGATCTCCTTTTTACCCAAATAAGCGGATAAATATGACATTCCAAGCCCAGCTTTATAGCCGTTGGCGATTTTTTCGTTGAACTTGATCAATGAATCGTTGGAGGTGGTCAGTGCTTGGTCAATGTTTTTTCGAGCGGACAGCATACTGAACAGTGAGTACTGTTCATTAAAGTCCATTTGTGCCAAATGGAAGTTTTTAAGGCCCCAAATTCTTGAAAGTTTTCCAATCAATTTTTGATCAGGGTAGTGTTCCTCCACAAATTTTATCATGAGGTAATACCCGATGGCATCGTTTACCCATCGTTCTTTTCTTGGGTTCAGATATAATGATTCCTTCAAGTAATTTCGGATGGCCGTTTTTAGGAATTTCATTTCAAATTGAAATTGCTCTTCGTATGGCCTGATAAAAGATGGAAGTTGACTGATTCCGTAGAGTGGAGACCTATTGTAGTCAAATTCACTTACCAAAAGATTATCGTGCGGGTATTCACCCATATTCTCATAAAGAAACTGTGAAATCTTGTTTATGGATATGCCCTGGGCTATTTCCTCATATTTATTGGATTCAATATCTGTGGTTATGGTAACGTAGCTGGTTATGTGCTTGGTGAATCTTTCGTCAATAGTAAGTATGATTTCACAACTTTTTCGTTTGTCGCCAATGAGTTGCACGTGTTGTCCTTCTGGAAAATTGGAAATACTGGACATACGATAATTGGAGGCAACATATAGCAGGTTCGGAAAAGTAAAGTTGATACGGGTATCGGTGAGGTCGGTGTACAGATCGTCAAGGTTCATATTATCGTACAGCTCCCAGTCTCCATTTGTAAAAACCGCAGGGGTAAGGTACCAATCCTTTAAATTATACCCGTTGCCCGTATGCCCATATCCAGTAAACTTGGCTTCCGGCAATTTAATGGTGTAGGTGAAAAACAGCTTAACAGACTCTCCGGGTTTAAGAATTTCATTCAGGTTAACGGCAATGATATCCGTATTGCCGCGCCGTTTCCAGTCCAAACCTGCGTAGTTGTTGTCCACAATGGACTTAATCGTGGTTTGTCCTCGCTCCCTGTCCTTTGCCAAGTGCAGGCTCCTATTGAATTCTTCACCAAACCTTTTGGCCAAGGCAGTATTTTTATTAGAGTAGGCATGGTTCCAATCGTTGAAATACAATGTGGAAAGACCTCTTTTGGATTGGTTTACGTATGTGAAATGCTGTCGTATACGAATTTGATTGGTGGGCCCATCGAGTGTAGCCACAATCTCATTTCGGTGTTGCGACCAAAGTTTGGGGCACACCAGAATGATAAGCAGCGAAGCGCTAAGTAAAACTCGATGGATAATCAATGTAGTAGGATTAAAAATTTGGACTCAATGTTCTGCCCTTATAAAAGGCGTCTATAATCTCAACAACTTCATCTTCGGTGTCCACCAATTTGATCAAATCAAGGTCTTTTGGACTAATGTTACCGGCTTCGACCAAAGTATTTTTGATCCAATCCATCAATCCCTTCCAGAATTCGGTACCAACAAGTATAATAGGAAATGTATGTATTTTATGAGTTTGAATCAAGGTGAGCGCCTCAAAGAACTCATCCAATGTTCCGAATCCTCCAGGCATTACCACAAAACCTTGAGAATACTTCACAAACATTACTTTTCGTACAAAAAAGTAATCGAAATCAAGACTTTTATCATCGTCAATATAAGGATTGTCATGCTGCTCAAATGGCAGGTCTATGTTCAATCCAACAGAGGTTCCACCAGCTAAACTAGCTCCTTTGTTACCGGCTTCCATGATTCCGGGACCTCCACCGGTAATGACACCATAACCGGCCTCGGCGATTTTTTGAGATATTCTAACCGCTAAATCATAATATTGATGGCCTTCGCGAACCCGTGCCGACCCAAAAATGGAGACACATGGTCCTATTCTGCTCATTTTTTCAAATCCATTGACAAACTCGCCCATAATTTTGAATATGGCCCATGAATCGTTTGTCTTTATTTCATTCCATCCCTTGGAATGTTGCTCTCTTCGCATATGCATAACTTTTATCTAAACTGCGCGTGCAATTTTTTGTTTAGTATTTTCCAATTCTTTCTTTAAAAACTTGGCGGTAAAGCTTTTTTTGTCCTTGGCGACTTCTTCCGGGGTACCGGTAGCAACAACTGTTCCACCACCTCTTCCTCCTTCATAACCTATGTCTATAATGTGGTCCATCATTTTGATTACATCCATGTTGTGCTCTATTACCAAAATGGTGTTGCCCTTGTCCACCAAACGGTCGAGTACGTCCATAAGTACTCTAATGTCTTCAAAATGCAAGCCTGTTGTTGGTTCGTCGAGGATATAAAAGGTGTTTCCAGTGTCCCTTTTGGAAAGTTCCGTAGCTAACTTTACCCTTTGGGCTTCACCACCGGATAAGGTAGTGGACTGTTGACCCAATGAAATATAACCCAAACCTACATCTTTTATTGTCTTAAGTTTACGATGAATTTTTGGAATATTCTCAAAGAAATCTACAGCTTCGTTGATGGTCATTTCCAAAACATCGGCTATCGATTTGCCTTTATATCGGATTTCCAAGGTTTCCCGGTTAAATCGTTTGCCATTACAGGTTTCACATTCTACGTATACATCGGGCAAAAAGTTCATTTCAATCACTTTTAGGCCGCCCCCTTGACAGGTTTCACATCTTCCTCCGGCCACATTGAAACTAAAACGCCCCGGTTTATATCCGCGTATGGTAGCCTCCGTGGTTTTGGCGAAAAGCGAGCGTATTTCACTAAAAACCCCAGTGTAGGTGGCTGGGTTTGATCGTGGAGTACGGCCAATGGGAGACTGGTTGATATCGATGACCTTGTCGATATGTTCCAAACCCTTGATTTTTTTATACGGCATTGGTTTTTTAACGCCATTAAAATAGTGGGCGTTCATAATAGGGTAGAGGGTTTCGTTAACCAAAGTGGATTTGCCACTCCCGGAGACCCCGGTGACCCCTATCAGTTTCCCCAATGGGAAATCCACGGTCACATTTTTAAGGTTATTGCCGGTACAACCCGAAAGAGTAATCTTTTTGCCGGTTCCCTTACGTCTTTCTGCTGGTACTGGAATTTCCAGTTCCCCTGTAATGTATTGTGCGGTCAATGTTTGCTGGTTGACCAAATCCTTTGGACTTCCTTCTGAAATGATTTCTCCGCCGTGCTTGCCGGCCTTTGGGCCTATATCGATAACATGGTCTGCACATTCGATCATGTCGCGGTCGTGCTCCACTACAATTACTGAGTTTCCGATATCCCGTAAGGCTTCCAAAGAATGAATCAGGCGTTCATTGTCCCTCTGGTGCAAACCGATACTAGGTTCGTCCAAAATGTAGAGTACGCCCACCAATTGTGAGCCAATTTGCGTGGCCAAACGAATACGTTGCGCTTCACCACCTGACAATGACTTGGAACTGCGGTTCAATGATAGGTAATCCAACCCTACATCCAATAAGAACCCGACACGTGCTTTGATTTCCTTGATGATTTCCTCGGCAATTTTCTTTTGGTTGCCTTCCAAGGTATCTTCTAGATTGTGGAAGAAATTGTTCAGCTCTACAATGTCCATTTGGGCCAATTCGGCAATATTTTTACCATCTACTTTAAAATAGAGAGATTCTTTCCGCAAGCGGGAGCCTTCACATTCTGGACATTTCACCTTGTCCATGTAATCTTTGGCCCATCGTTTTATCGATGTTGAGTTAGCTTCTTCATACTGGGTCTTTATGAAGTTGGAAATACCTTCATAATCAATTTTGTACTGTCTTTTAACGCCCAAGCTTTTGGAATCTACCTCAAAACTTTCCTTGCCACCGTTCAAAATAACGTTCATGGCCTCTTCAGGAATTTTTTCGATGGCATCGGTCAAATCAAAATTATAGCGCTGCGCAATGGTTTCCAGTTGTTTGAAGGCCCAAGATTTTTTGTATTCGCCCAAAGGGGCAAGTCCACCAGATTTAATGGATATTTTTTTGTTGGGAATGATTTTATTCTCGTTAACCTGATGCACATGTCCCAACCCACTGCATTCTGGGCACATTCCTTTGGGAGAGTTAAAGGAAAACGTATTTGGCTCTGGTGTGGGATAGGAAATACCCGTCGATGGACACATTAAATCTCTACTGAAATACCTAGGTACAGTTTCACCCTCTTCCAGTATCATCAGAACATTTTCTCCACTGTACATGGCCGTATTGATGGTTTCACTCAGCCGTTTATGGAAATCTTCGCTATCGCCCACCTTCAAGCGGTCGATTACTATTTCGATATCGTGGGTTTTGTAACGGTCCACTTTCATTCCCTTGGTGATGTCAGTAATCTCACCATCTACACGCACCTTTACAAATCCCTGCTTGGCGATTTGTTCAAATAATTCGCGATAATGTCCTTTACGTGATTTAATTACGGGGGCAAGCACATTTATTTTTTTGTCCTTATACGATTCAATGATCAAATCCCTGATCTGCTCATCGCTATAGCTTACCATTTTTTCACCCGTATTGTAACTGTAGGCATCTCCGGCGCGGGCAAAAAGAAGGCGAAGAAAATCGTAAACCTCTGTGATGGTACCGACCGTGGAGCGCGGAGATTTTGATGTGGTCTTTTGTTCAATGGCGATTACAGGGGAAAGCCCATCGATTTTATCAACATCTGGGCGTTCCAACCCGCCCAAAAATTGTCTGGCGTAGGCAGAAAAGGTTTCAATATATCTTCTTTGACCTTCGGCGTAAATGGTATCGAATGCCAAAGAGGATTTCCCGCTACCCGAAAGACCGGTAATCACCACCAGTTTTTCACGGGGAATGGTGACATCTATATTTTTAAGATTATGGACTCTTGCGCCCTTAACCTCAATATGTTCTTCGTAATTGATCATAAATCATAGCAAACCTCAAAAATAGCGAATTGGGATGTAAAAATGAAGTGTGGCCCAGTTTCGTTTTTGTTGCTCGATGCTTTATTTTTACCCTGTAGTTATTAAAACGCAACTTATGAATTTACTTGGCATTGGCTCTCGGATAGATCATCCGGAATATGGCAAAGGTGTGGTCACCAACGTATCGTCCAAACATTATTGGGTTACTTTTTTGGAGAATGGATTAGAAACCATTGATTTGAATGCTGATTTTGAAGTCATTGAAGCTGTGGAAAATGAAGTGGATAGCGTCAGTTTTTTTGACGTGGAACGTTCTTTGGTGAAAATACTGGAAAAATGGAGCGACACGCACGAAAAAGTTGCCATGGCCGATAAATGGAAAGGTGGAAAGTTGGTTTTGGAATCCGGTGATGATACGGCCAACAAGGATATGCCTATTGATACGTTCTTTCATAAAATTGTAATGGTTCGTGACAGGATACGAGTGATGGAACAAAAAATAAACAGCAGCAAAAACTTGGACGATCAAGAAAAAGTTGACTTACAACAGTACATTACCCGCATCTACGGCAGCTTGACCAGTTTTAATGTACTGTTCAAGACCAAGAGCGACCATTTTGTAGGGGAGAAGAGTAAGGGATAATCAAACCGCTTCCTTTTTCTCGCTCAAATACTTCCAATAGCGTTTAGGTACGTGTTGTTTATGCAGTTTAGGGTTAATGCGAGATGCGATATTGGTCCTTTTAAAATAATCGTTCCAAAGCGTTTGGCATTCATATTCTTCGGAGGCAAAGGAATCACTTTTCACGGTTTTGTTATGGTGTATGTCCTTTAAGTTTAGGGATACCATCTCCACATGGTCTAGGTCATAGTAGATGCCATACCTGCGCTTTACATCATAAATCAACCATTTTTGGTCTGCGTAGCGGTCTCGAAAATGTTTGGAGATGAGCGGCAACACATCAAAATCAGGTTCAATGTTGGCAAAGTAGATTTTATCCTTTGTCAATTGAAATCGAACAAATGCTTCCATGCGATGTTTCTCCCGACCTACTTTTTTGGCCAATTGGGCGATAAAGAGTACCGTGCTGTCCGAATAATCTAAATACTTACCGCTTTTGGCGCGCATCAATTTTTGAATGTAGGTATAGAGCATCATTTCGACGCCTTCGGCTTCGCTCAAAAAAGCAAAGTACACATTGGAAATGGCGTTATGGCTCTTGTTTCGAATTCCGTTCCATACACGCTTCGCTTTCTCCACGTTCGTAAAAACGGTTTCGGTTTCAGAGAATAATCCGTTTTGGGATTGATTGTTCTTTTGAATGTCGGTCACATTGATTTTCTCATCAAAGGCCACGAAGATGGAGGTAAGAAATCCATTAAAACTTCCATCATAAACTAAGGTTGTTGAAGCATTCATAATGTTTGCTTTTTAGTTTCATTATTGTCATTTCGAAGGAGTTTACGACTGAGAAATCTAGATTTCTCCCCTTCGGTCGAAATGACTTGCAAGTCAATTGCCTGTTGCTAATTGAACAATGACAACTGTGTACTGTACTGATTCCGGAATTTTCCAGAGGAAGACTGCAGAATCATTCTTTTTATCTTATCCGCGTCCATGTCACGACGCTCCCATAGTCGGGAATCGCAGACCATAAAATATTGGGCACGGTTGAGGGCCACTCCGATTTTTTTAAGGTGGTCCCAGTTCAATTTTCTAAATTTTCTTGCTTTCATAATTTTATGCACCGATTGCATGCCTATTCCTGGAATTCGAGCCAACAATTGTTTGTCAGCTGTATTCACATTTACGGGAAAGTGATGAAGGTTCCGCAGCGCCCAAGAAAGCTTTGGGTCCACATCCATGTCCAAGTTAGGATGTTGGTTGTTCAGAAGTTCTCCAACAGAAAAGCCATAAAAACGTAATAGCCAATCGGTTTGGTACAATCTGTTTTCACGCAACATAGGCACTTGAGAACCTATGGCTGGCAAGCGCGAATCATGTGTTACCGGCACGTACCCGGAATAATAAACCCGTTTCATGTTGAAAGTCTTGTAATAATAGGTCGCCGAATACATAATATCTTTGTCCGACTCGCCAGAAGCTCCTACGATCATTTGGGTACTTTGGCCTGCAGGGGCGTATTTGGGTGTACTTTTTATGATTTTTCGTTCTGCGCTATACCGTACAATTTCATTTTTCACCTTTTGCATGGGTTTGATGAAGTCTTCATGTTTTTTGTCGGGAGCCAACAATTTTAATCCTGAAACGGTCGGCACCTCTATATTGACAGAAAGGCGGTCGGCATAAAGGCCGGCCTCGTACATTAACTCATCGCTGGCACCGGGGATGGATTTTAAATGGATGTACCCATTAAAATTTTCCTCTTCACGAAGTTTTTTGGCTACGGACACTAGACGTTCCATGGTATGGTCCGGACTTTTGAAAATTCCAGAACTCAGAAAAAGCCCCTCGATATAATTTCTACGATAAAAATTTATGGTGAGGTCCACCACTTCCTGCACCTTGAAAGCAGCCCTTGGTACATCGTTGCTTTTTCGGGTCACACAATAAGCGCAATCAAAAATACAATGATTGGTCAACAGAATTTTCAACAGGGAAACACATCTACCATCTGCGGTATACGTATGGCAAATCCCCATTTTAGAAGCATTGCCCAAACCTTTGTTCTTGTTGGTGCGGTCACTGCCACTGCTTGCACAAGAAACATCGTATTTAGCGGCATCGGCCAATATGTTCAGTTTTTCTCGTATCCTATCAAAATCCATAACTTGGAAATATTCCAATCAAAAATATGGAAATATTCCAATAAATGGAAATAATCCATAAATATTTTTGGAAATATTCCAAAAACCTTATATTTGAGAATAGATTGTCTGAATGATTCTCTTAGACATGACATTATTGACTTGATGATGGAAAATGAAATAACCTTAAAAAGATTTACCGATTTACGAAGGGAACTTGGTTTTACTCAAACTGAATTTGCCGATTTACTCGGTGTTAAGAATACAACAGCGGATATAGAGCGGGGGAGGACCAAACTTTCGGGGAAAGTGGTGACCGAACTTTTAAAGCAATTTAAAATCAATCCTCTTTGGTTGTTTGGGGAAAGTGACCAGAAACATCTGGATACCTCCAAAACTAGCGTAATCCCAAAAGTCGTAACGGTTGATAATTCAGATAACGATAACATGGTGATGGTAAATGCCAAGGCCGCTGCGGGCTATCCGCAGAATATTTCCGATACGAGTTGGTACAGACAATTGCCTGCTTTTGACATGCCCATTCCAGAGTTCCGGAATGCAACGTATAGGGGGTTTCAAGTAGAAGGGGACAGTATGTTGCCGAATCTAAGACCTAATGACTGGGTCTTGGCCCGTGCCATCGAACATATCGATTATGTGAGCCCAAATAAAATGTATGTGGTGGTCCTTCAGGACTCTGTTATGGTAAAGAAGATTGAGCGAAAGCCAAACTCCAACAATATTACCTTGGTTTCTTTAAACGAAACCTACCCGCCATACGAAATAAAGCCCTTTCAAATACAGGAGATTTGGGAAGTGAGCAGTAAATTGACTTTCAATGTGGATGCCACAACTGAAACTGGACTTTTAAGGCAGTTACAGGAATCGATGGAGGAGCTGAAAAAGCAAATAGCAGGAAGTTAGTATAGGCTTTTAGAATCCCAGACCCTTTGATTTTGTTTGGATTCTTATAAGATAATTATGAGCAGTCATGTACAGGACTGAACCATCATTGCCCCATGCACAATTCGCTGTTCGCTGTCCGGTTTCAATTCGTCCCAACAACTTTCCTTTTGGAGTGATGACTAAAACTCCACTTGGTCCAGTGGAAAATATAGTTCCGTCCGCAGCTACTTTAAGACCGTCCAAGGAACCTACAAATCCTTCTTTCAATAACTGAGAGGCATCAAAAAAGATACGGCCTTCATCCAAAGTGCCGTTGTTTTTTATTTGGTAAACCATGATGTATGGCTCGTCGGAATCGGATTGGTTTACATAAAGTAATTTTTCATCTGGAGAAAGGGCCACCCCGTTGGGTCTTTTGAGGTTGCTGACCACCATTTCGACCTTGCCTTCGGAATCAATTTTATAGACTCCGAACGCATCAATTTCCCGGGAGTGTGAATCTTGTTGCTCGGGCAAACCGTAAGGTGGGTCGGTAAAGTAATAGGTGCCATTGGAGGTTTGAACAATATCGTTTGGACTGTTGAAGCGTTTGCCTTTCCAATTATCCGCAATGGTGACTTTGCCTCCATTTGCCAATGGCATTTTTGAAATCCTACGGTCGCCATGTTCGCAGAAAACCAGTTCTCCTTGCTTGTTTATGATCAAACCGTTACTTCCTGGTTCACGACTATAAGGAGAAATTCCTGTATATCCGGATGGTTTTAAAAATTCGGTAACACCTTCCGTTTCACTCCATTTAAAAATGGTGTTTTGGGGAACATCTGAAAAAAGAAGAAACGAGCCTTCCTTCACCCATACAGGACCTTCGGCCCAAATGAAACCCTCGGCAAGCACTTCAATTTTTGCATTTTTATCTATGTAATCATAAAATGCATCATCCAATGCGACCAATTTAGTTTTGTTTTGACCAAAACAACTTATTGTAACAAGAACAAACAGTAGGGCTAATTTTTTCATTTTTAATCATTTACGTAAATATAAGACATCGCTATCTTAAGATGTTTCTATTTTTGAAATAGATGTTCCTTAATCCCAATGGCCAGGGTGTCCGCTGCTTCTGGATGGAGTCTAAACCATAGTTCGGGCTCAAAAATCTCCAGTTCGGCCAAAGCCCATTTGCCTTGATTGTCCTTAAAAATATCGACCCTTGCATACATGGGGAGCTCGGGAGCGGCAAACACAACACTTTTGGCAAAAGCAATTTGATCTGCACTCGGGGAATAGGGGTGTACGGTACCGCCAAAATCGTCTTGCACCCTAAAATCACCTGTTTTGGCAATTTTTAAAACTGCGTGGGTGAACTCTCCGTTAAAAAGCATCATGGAGATTTCCCCTTCGGATACGATGTGGTGTTGAAATTCTTGAAGCATCATGGCCTCCTCCTTAATCAGTTCCGAAAAGATGGATTCGTGCTCTGCAACAGTGCTATCGTCCAATTTATAGGTATGTCTTGCCGCTCCGGACACACAAGGTTTGAGGATATATTCGTTTCCGTAAAAATCATGTTTCGATTTCGAAATTTCGATTGTTTCGGAAAGTGAAGGTTTGGCTCTCTGTTCGATAAATATCGTTTTTGGAATATTAACGCCCGCAATTGACAAATCCTTTAAATAATGTTTGTCGATGTTCCAATAGATGAGCTTTTTGGAGTTGATGAACTTTGTTTGCTGTGAGGTTTCATCCAACCAAATTGAAAACTCGGCATATCTATCAAAATAGTCCCAAGTGGTTCGGAACAGGGCATATTTTGTGGTCGTCCAATCAAAATCGGGGTCGTCCCAAGCTTTTCGGACTGCTTTTAGCCCTTGATTTTGCAAAGCTTCCAAAACCAATCGGTCTTCTTGGAGCACATTTTTAATATAAGGTGTTTTCTTTACCGGGGCCACATAACGGTGGTCCGTTAGAACGACTACGTCAAATTTCATTCAGTAATGGTTAATAGCCAACAGCGGTATCATCACCACGTTTATCCGCTCCACCTTCAAGTTTACCATTCGGCAGAACTCGAATAGCATCTACTTTTCCGATAATGGGCGTACGTTCTTCGTTGATGATATATCCTTTGCTCTTTAATTCTTCAATTAATTCTTCGGAGAAACCTTCCGGCTCAAAAATGACCATATCCGGCAACCATTGGTGATGAAAGCGGGGTGCGTCAACAGCTTCTTGCATGCTCAAATTAAATTCATACACATTTAGGATGGTTTGTGCTACGGCGGTAATAATGGTCGACCCGCCTGGAGTGCCCACGACCATATACAGTTCCCTATCTTTTTCCACAATCGTGGGGGTCATACTGCTCAACATACGTTTTTCGGGTTGAATGCTATTCGCTTCGGCCCCAATAAGACCAAACATATTGGGAACTCCCAGTTTGGCACTAAAATCGTCCATTTCATTGTTCAGAAAGATGCCCAACTCCTCGCAGAATAATTTAGAACCATATCCGCCATTCAATGTAGATGTTACCGAAACAGCGTTGCCCTCCCCATCAACAATGGAAAAATGGGTGGTCTGGTCGCTTTCAATAATTTCAACTTCGCCATGGCTTACTTCCGATGACAAAGTTGCTTTATCAAATGAGAAATTCTCCATTCTATCCTGAAGGTAATCATCACTCAAAAGAACATTATATGGTATATCAACAAAATCGGGGTCTCCCAAGTAAAAGTTTCTATCGGCATAGGCCCTTCGGGATGCTTCGGTAAACAACTGGATGGTTTTGACGGAGTTATGTCCGAAATCGGAAATGTCGTATGGCTCCATCATTTTAAAGATTTGATTGATGGTCACACCTCCGCTGCTAGGTGGGCTCATGGAAATAATTTTCACGTCCTTATAGGTGAAAACAATGGGGTCTCTCCAGACCGCCTCATATTTTTCCAAGTCTTCTTCGGTGATCAGACCACCTTTTTCTTGAACAAATGCAGCGAGTTTTTGGGCAATATCGCCTTTATAGAAACCATCTCGACCTTCTTCCATTATTTTTCGAAGGGTTTTGGCGTAGTTGGGATATTTTATGGTATCGCCTGCTGTAAATGGTCCTGCAAATTTGGTGCTGTCACCGTTGGCCTCGATAAATCGTTCACGGGTTCCTTTCAGTCTATTCGCTTGGTTCTCCGTAACTACCACACCTTTGTTGGCAAGGGCAATAATCGGCTCAATAATTTCATTCAAGGGAAGTTTTCCAAATTTTTTATGGACTTCCAACACTCCTGCCACAGTACCAGGGACTCCAACTGCTGTTCCGCCATAAGTGCTCAAACCGGGAATCACATTTCCCAATGAGTCCAAATACATGTCCTTATGGGCTGCCAGAGGGGCTTTTTCGCGATAATCGATACCTCCGACCTCGCCATTGCTCTTGCGGTACACCATAAATCCGCCACCGCCAACGCTTCCTGCAAATGGATAGGCGATAACCAAGGTAAGCTCGGTAGCCACCATGGCGTCGAAGGCATTTCCGCCCTTTTTCATAATGTCCACCGCCAGTTGTGAAGCTTCTTGACGGGCAGAGACCACCATGGCACTTTCGGCAACCAATCCGGTAGGTTCCGCTGGCTGTTGCTTACAATTTATAAAAAAGATAAGGGATGGGAGGAGGAGTATCAGTCTTCGCATAGAGAAATGAATTTTTGGTTGGAAAAGGTAATTAATTCTTCAAAAAATGAAGTGAACTCATTTTCAAATTCTGTGTAGTGTTCTTCTAGGTCCAAAATGGCAAAATTCATTCTGGACTTGTTTTTGGTGCGTCGGTTCATGCCATGCAGAACATTGTTGATACCGGCTAAGTTGGCATAATTCAGCAGCCAATTGTCCGCCATCATATAGGGCATCATTCTTTTGGTGGCCATCGGGAGCACATCATAGTTGTCTTCCAATAGGTTATAGAAGTTTTCCACATACTCATCCAAGGGCACCTCTGAATAATCGCTCCAGTTCTTGGCCAAAAAATGGTCGTAATATATATCTACAATGACCCGACTGTAATGACTGTAATTTTTATGAAGACGTTTACTGCTCTTCCGAACCGTGGGATGCGAATCGGTAAAAGTATCGATTTCGCGGTGCAACAGTATGCCTTTTTGAATCTTTATGGGCAAATGACCAAACTTGTTTCCACGGATATGATCGGCAAAGAAATTGCCCAAAGTAATCTCTTTATCATCAAAAGAAAGATAGATATGCGCTAAGAAGTTCATCGGGACAAATTCCTTTTCTGTCGAAATTTACAAATTCAAAACATGGAATCGGATATGCCCGATTATATTTGCAAAAACTTTTTTAACAATTATGACACTAATCAAATCAATTTCTGGAATACGAGGCACTATTGGAGGCCAAACTAATGACAACTTAACACCTGTTGATGCGGTTAAATTTGCAGCGGCCTACGGTACTTGGTTAAAATCGTATTCGGAAACAGATGATTTGAAAGTTGTAATTGGACGTGATGCCCGATTATCCGGAGAGATGATCCAGAACTTGGTGGTCTCCACTTTGGTTGGTCTTGGCATTGATGTGATAGATTTGGGATTGTCCACTACACCTACCGTAGAAATTGCAGTTCCTTTGGAAAAAGCGGATGGTGGCATCATTTTAACCGCTAGTCATAATCCTAAACAATGGAACGCACTTAAGCTCCTTAATGAAAAAGGGGAATTTTTGGATGCGGAGCAGGGTGCCAAAATTTTGTCCTTGGCGGAGCAAGAGGATTTTGAGTTTGCCGAGGTCGATGATCTTGGGGAAATCATTAAGAATGACTCCTATATCGATATTCATATAGATGAAGTGTTAGAGCTTTCCCTTGTGGATGCAGATACTATCAAGAAAGCAGGTTTTAAAGTGGTTGTGGACGGTGTAAATTCCACGGGAGGTATTGCCATTCCCAAATTGCTCGAGGAATTGGGAGTGGAAGTAGTAAAGTTATATTGTGACCCAACCGGTCATTTTCCGCACAATCCTGAACCTTTAAAGGAGCATTTGGGGGACATCTGTAAAAAAGTGGTTGAAGAAAAGGCTGATTTTGGAATTGTGGTCGACCCAGATGTGGACCGTTTGGCATTCATCAGCAACGATGGACAAATGTTCGGGGAGGAATATACATTGGTGGCCTGTGCCGATTATGTCTTGTCCAAAACCCAAGGGAATACGGTTTCCAACCTATCATCTTCCAGAGCTTTGCGTGACGTTACCGAAAAACATGGAGGTACTTACGAAGCTGCTGCGGTTGGAGAGGTAAATGTTGTGACCAAAATGAAAGCCAACAATGCCATTATAGGTGGAGAGGGCAATGGCGGAATCATATATCCAGAAAGTCATTACGGGCGCGATGCATTGGTAGGAACAGCGTTGTTCTTAATGTTGATGGCGGAAAAAGGCGGGACGGTTGCCGAATTGCGTGCTAGCTACCCAAGTTATTTTATGAGCAAAAAGAAAATCGAACTCACCCCTGATTTGGATGTAGATGCTCTTTTGGAAGCCATGCACCACAAATACAAAGATGAGGAAGTGTCCACAATTGATGGAGTAAAAATTGATTTCCCTGAAAACTGGGTACACCTGAGGAAATCGAACACAGAACCCATTATCCGAATTTATACCGAGGCAAAATCACAGGAAGAAGCTGATGGTCTGGCGGACCGAATTATTGGTGAAATTAAAGAAGTGGCAGGATTGGAATAAATCTATTTTTTCAGCTCATAGATGATTTTTGAACTATCAAATTCATCGTCAGAAATATCGGTGCGGCTATCGGAATCCAGCCAAATTTTCCAAGTTCCATTTTCCTTACGAAGTCCAACGTTAAAAAAACCATATCCCGTGTATTGAGGTTGGGAAATTATTGAATTATGTCGGACTAAACGGTAATAACCAGTTTGGTAGGCAACATCTTCATTGGAATTGAGGGCGGTGGTACGGATTGCAAAAGCTATACTCAAATGATTCCCTTGATTTTTTACGCTATCTAAAAACCCGCCAAATTCATTCAGGTACTGACTCCCGGATGCAACATTGTTTTGGGAAATGGTAACCCAAACAATATCCGGGGTATGGATAGCTTTGATTTTCTTGGAATCCAGCTGATCGTAAGCCTCCATAAAAGGGACCCAAACGTCGTTTTTAATGGCTTCCATGATTTCTGGTGGTATTTGTTTGGGAGATGTTTGCCCAAAGCACAGACCAATTCCAAGACAAAAAAAGATAACAATTGATTTTTTCATGTTGAACTACCTTTTCCTGTTAAGATATTACTTTTTTAGGGATTTTAGGTGCTTTGTCCTTGTGCTTCCAGCGTTTGTGGGTCCAGAAATAATATTCCGGTGCCTCCCTGATGGATTTTTCTGTTTCTCTTAAAAAGGCATCTGTGATTTCGTAATCGGGAACCGTCGTAGGCTCCTCGAAAAGCACCTTAAAGGTGCCTTGGTAATATCCCCTTTTTAGTTTTTTGACCTTAAGGTAAACGGGTACAAAGTTGTTCGTTTTGCAGATTTCTTCACCTCCAACGTGCGCAGGAACGGTAATGCCCATAAATTCGGTCCAATATTTGGCCTTGCTCACCATGGGCGACTGGTCACTGATGATGCCGACCATCGTCAATTTTTTGCTGTCTTTGGCAGCTTTAAGGATTTTTCGGGATTCTCGCGTAGAAATCAGTTCAGTGTTAAATTTGCCCCTTATATTTCGCACCAATTTATCAAAGTACTTGTTCTGTATTTTCTGATAGATTCCGTAACCTTTCGATTTAATCTGAAGGTTCAAAGACAATACCCATTCCCAACTGGCATAATGGGGAAGCATTAGCATGGTGTTTATTCCTTTGTCTTCGAGACCATTTAATACCTCAATATTGGTAACTGTAAACCGTTTTTGGATTTCCTTTTTACTTATGCCCATGGTCTTGATCATTTCCAAAAACATATCGCACATGTGCTTGTAAAACTTTTTCTCTATCAGTAAACGTTCCTTTTCTGCTTTATCGGGGAAAACCAACGCTAAATTATTGCGGACTACTTTTTTACGGTAACCGATTACATGATAGAGCAGTGCGTAAACACCATCAGAAATAAAATATATGATTTTAAAGGGAAGTCTGGAAATCAACCAGAGCAAAGGATAAACAAAGATATAAACTACCAGCTGCATAGACTATTCTTGTGTACAAATATAGCTATATTTGAACCCAAACCTTTATTTACATGCTCAATTTACATATCGCTACCATTGCTATTATGGCCGCCAATGTTTTGGTTTCCCTTCGCGGATTCAACAATCAGGCATTTTTTGATAGATACAAGTTTAGTATCAGCGCCATTCAAGCAGGGCAAAAGGAACGAATGTTGACCTCTGGTTTTTTGCACGTTGATATTTCGCATTTATTCTTGAACATGTTTACGCTATACTTTTTCGCCCCTGTTGTCATCGGATGGTTCGGACCCCTAAAATTCTTGATCATTTATTTGGTGAGTTTGATTGCGGGAAGTCTTTTGGCACTGGTTTTTCATAAAAATGAGCCATACTACAGTGCGGTTGGTGCCAGTGGAGCGGTAATGGGGGTTCTCTATGCTGCTATACTATTAAATCCGGATATGCAATTAGGTATTATGTTTATCCCGATTCCGTTACCTGCTTATGTTCTAGGTATAGCATATCTATTATATTCTATCTGGGGGATGAAGAGTAGAATGGGCAATATCGGTCATACGGCCCACTTTGGTGGTGCCATAGGTGGGTATGCGACTACCTTATTGTTTATGCCAGGACTGTTCGTAACAGATACTTTGATTGTGATTCTGTTGGCCATTCCTATCATTGTTCTTTTTGTGTTGGATAAAATGGGCAAGCTATAGGGGTAATAAAAAAGGCCTTGAAACATCAAGACCTTCTTTTTATCAAAATATATTTTACTGTTTAGCTCTTTCCAAGTATTTCGGCAACTTTTTCCTCTAACGCAGGACCTCTTAAATCTCTTGCTACGATTACGCCATTTTCATCCAATAGGAATGCGGCAGGTATAGCGTTGATATTGTAAAGGCGAGCAATCGGGTCTTGGAAACGTTGTAGATTGGAAATATGGTTCCACTCCAACCCATCTGAAGCAATGGCATTTTTCCAAAGGTCTTCTTTGTTGTCCAAAGAAACGCCCAATACATCAAAACCTTTATCGTGGTATTTTTTGTAAACCGATACAATGTTCGGATTTTCAGCACGACAAGGTCTGCACCAACCGGCCCAAAAATCCACCAACGTAAGTTTAGCCTTACTGGTCACATCACTGAGCGCCAAAACATCGCCAGATGGGGTAGGGGCCGAGAAATCTGGGGCAACTGCACCGATTTCGGTCGACTTTAAATTTTCAAGCTGTTCCGCAATTTTCTTCGCTGGCTCTGTTTGCTTCATTTCAGGGGTAAGACCCTCAAACATTGATTTGATTTCATCAACAGGCACTGCTTTTGTGGCCAAAAGATTGCCAATAACCAATACGGAAACAAAAGCATTTGGATTATTTTTCGCAAAATCGATATTAAAGTTTTTCGCATCTTCTTGAAACTCGATAAACTCCTCACGAAGTGCGGTGACCGTGGCCGTATCTTGTTGTTGGGCTGCTACTCGCATATCATTTTGCATAGACCTTGCTCTTTCGGACAGTTTGCGGGATTCTTCCAAAAAGTCCATGAACAATTCATTTTGTTCCGTACCCTTTAGTTTAGCATACTCAATGCTATCTTTCGGAAACTCTACTTCTATGGTGCCGTTTTCCAGAATTACCGGTACGTTTCCTCGAACTTTATCCACAAATAGGTAGTGCATTTTAGGACCGGACTGATTTCCGCTGAAACTAAACAGCCCATTCTCTACCGTAGTAGTGTCAATATCAATCAATTGATTGATGGAATCTGTGGTCTTCAAAAATATTTTTGTTCCATTTTCGGGCTCTCCGGTAATGGTTCCACTCAATGTGTATCCTTTAGGGTCTGAATTACATGATGATAAAAACAAAACTCCCAAGGTTATTGCTAAAAGTCTTTTCATTTCAGAATGTTTAAGTTGCTAAGGTATTCAATGTTTATGGCATAAAAAAACCCTTGACTTTTATTGGCCAAGGGTTTTTACATATATGTGCTCTACTAGAATTGGTATCTAATACCTAGCGCAATGTCAAAATCAAAATCATTATCGAAGCCATCATAGCCTACAAGGCCGACTTCCGGTCTAAAGTCCAATGATAACAGTAAAGGGATATTGAAATTGTATTCAATACCAATATCACCGGCCCCGAAAATGAATAGTCCTTCATCATCGTCAAAAATGGGATCTTCAAAGTCAACGCTTCCCAATCCACCACCGGCACCAACGTACCAGTTAAAATTGCCGTCTAAAGGAAATACCCATTGGTAAAGTCCGGCAAGTTTAAAAGCATCAAAATGTCGGCTATCCCTCCAGCCTAGGTCAACTTCCAACCTGTTATTGGCTCCAAGGGCATTTTGGTACGAAATTTCGGCCCCAAAGCCATCGCTGTCTCCCAATCGTAGCCCCAAGGCATGTTCGGAAATACTTTGAGCGCTTACGCTAGCTGTTGCAAATAACATAACAGCGGCAAATAATGTGGTAATCTTCATGAGTTTCTCTTTTAAGTTAAAAATTAGAGATAGTTTTGTGTTAGATTTACGTTTGAAAAACCGTTTTAGTTCCCAAAAAGTATTCCAAATTGAATAAAAATTTGTTAAAAGGTCTTTCTGAACATCTGAAAGGTGAGTTGTTGTTCGATGATTTGAGTAAGGCAATCTACGCTACGGATGCTTCGGTATATCGTAAGTTGCCAATAGCCGTTGCATATCCAAAAAACACTGATGACCTTAAAACTTTGCTTGCTTTTGCAACCAAAAATAGGGTAGGTCTTATACCTCGTACTGCGGGAACTTCTTTGGCTGGACAATGTGTCGGTGAAGGTATCGTTGTGGATGTCAGTCGCCATTTTACCAAAATTGTCAGTTTGGATAAGGATAAAAGACAGGTTACCGTTCAACCTGGGGTGGTCAGAGATGAGCTCAATCAGTATTTAAAACCATTTGGTCTCTTTTTTGGGCCAAATACCTCTACTTCCAATAGATGTATGATAGGGGGAATGGTCGGGAACAATTCATCGGGAACCACATCCATACAATATGGTGTCACCCGGGATAAAGTATTGTCCATGCAATGTGTGCTGTCCGATGGGAGCGATGCGTTTTTCTCGGATATTTCAAAAGAAGAATTTGAACGGAAGAAGCAGGGAAGCTCCTTGGAAGCAACAATTTACAGAAAACTTTACGAAGAACTTTCCAATTCAGGCACAAGGGAAACCATTAAATCCGAGTTCCCCAAACCGAGCATACATAGACGAAACACAGGATACGCCGTTGATGAATTATTGGACAACACGGTTTTTGGCGATTATAACACAGATTTCAATTTATGCAGGTTGTTATCGGGAAGTGAAGGTACGTTAGCTTTTACCACCGAAATAACACTGCAGTTAGATGATTTGCCTCCACCATTTGCGGCAATGGTTGCCACGCACTACAAAACTTTGGAAGATTGCTTGACCGATGTTGCTCCCGTAATGCAGCATAGCCTGCATTTGTGCGAGATGATGGATAAGGTAATCTTGGATTGTACCAAAAATAACCGCGCACAGCTGGCCAACCGTTTTTTTGTAGAAGGTGACCCTGCCGGAATATTGATGTTGGAGGTGAAAGCGAATTCCGAGGGAGATTTGGAAAGGCAACTTGAATCACTCCTCAAAACCATTGAAGCATCAGGATTAAGCTATGCCAATCCAATTTTATATGGTGAGGATATCAACAAAGCTATTGAATTGAGAAAAGCCGGTCTTGGTCTTTTGGGAAACATGGTGGGAGATAAAAAAGCAGTTGCCTGTATCGAGGATACTGCCGTGGCCTTGGAAGATTTAAAGGATTTTATCGCAGAGTTTTCCTTGATCATGAAAGGATATAACCAAGATGCGGTGTATTATGCCCACGCGGGTGCAGGTGAACTTCATTTAAGGCCCATATTGAATCTTAAGAAATCGGAAGATGTAGTGCTTTTCCGCAGCATTACCACCGATGTGGCCAAGCTGACGAAGAAGTACAATGGCAGTTTTAGCGGGGAACATGGTGATGGTATCGTTAGGGCCGAGTTTATTCCTTTGATGATCGGAGAGGCGAATTATGAGCTATTGAAAAGGGTAAAAGCCTTTTTTGATCCCAACTTGATTCTAAATCCGGGAAAAATAGTTGAAGCCTATCCTATGGATGAGTCGCTTCGCTATGAAATCGATAGGAAGGAACCCGAAGTGAAGACTGTTATGGATTTCTCCGATAGCGAAGGAATTTTAAAGGCTGCTGAAAAATGTAACGGTAGTGGGGACTGTAGAAAGAGCCATCACATGAACGGGGGTATGTGCCCGAGCTATCAAGCTACCAAAGATGAGAAAGACACAACACGTGCCCGAGCCAATGCGCTACGGGAATTTTTAACGAACTCAGGCAAAACCAATAGGTTCGACCACAAAGAGCTCAAATCTGCATTCGACCTGTGTTTGAGCTGCAAGGCCTGTGCCAGCGAATGCCCCAGCAATGTGGATGTTTCAGCTTTGAAGGCCGAATTCCTGTACAACTATCAAGAAGCTAACGGATACTCGCTACGCAGTAAATTGTTCGCCCATAACACGCAATTAAATGCCATGGGCAGTAAAGTGGCCGGCATCACCAATTGGATGTACGAGTCCAAAGCCGTGGGAGGTATGTTAAAAAAAGCGGTCGGAGTGGCCCCTGAGCGTAGTTTACCGAAGGTTGGGCGTTTCAATTTTGAAGAGCATCTTAAAGCCAACCGTGGCCAGCGAAAGGAAGTTTCCAAACGACCTGTTGTTCTCTATATTGATGAGTTCGTTAAGTATTTGGATATTCAAGTTGGTAAAGATGCCATCGAACTTTTGTGCAAGCTCGGTTACGATGTGGAACTGTTCTATGGAGAAAGTGGCAGGACCTATTTATCCAAAGGATTTTTGAAACAGGCCAAAAAGTTGGTGCAGAAGAATATGGAAAACCTAAAGGATATTTTGGATGCCGGGACACCCATTGTGGGGCTAGAGCCTTCGGCCATTCTTTCTTTTAGGGACGAATACCAGCGTTTGCACGATGATAAGGGACAATTAAAAAAGTTGTCCTCACAATCATTTTTAATCGAGGAATTTTTGGCTGCTGAGATTGTGGCAGGAAAGATTTCTTCAGATAGCTTTACCGAAGAGGAGAAGACCATCAAAATTCATGGACATTGCCATCAGAAAGCACTGAGCAATCAAAAGGTGACCTTTGATATCTTGAACCTACCGAAAAACTACAAAGTGACCATTATACCGTCCGGTTGTTGTGGTATGGCGGGTTCGTTCGGGTATGAGAAGGAACATTATGAAGTCAGTATGCAGGTAGGTGGGCTAAAACTGTTCCCTGCAGTGAAGAAGAGTTCAGAGGATACGTTAATTGCGGCAAACGGAACCAGTTGTAGGCATCAAATAAAAGATGGGACGAAAAGGGAGGCGCAACACCCGGTTTCAATCTTGAGACAGGCCCTTATCGTCTAAGAAGTCGTTCTCGATATTCTCTTCTTCGGTTTCGCTTAAGTGTTCTTCAGTTACATCATACATGTTCACTTCCTTGTCGGTAATGGAAGCGATTAAGTCGTTCATATCCATTTCCTTTAGATCCTCGTCCATAAAAAACGGGGAAAGCCTATCATGGTTATAATGGTAAATTTTCCATCGTTTGAAGGAGTATTCAAGTGCGGTCAAGTTTTCTACCCAATCTCCGGAATTGAGATAGGTGCAACTGCCATATTTGTTCTCGTACACTTCTTTTTTTGGTTGATGGATATGTCCGCATACCACATAATCATACTCATTTTCTATGGCAAGATCAGCAGCGGTTTTTTCAAAGTTGTTGATATATTTGACGGCACCCTTTACGCTGTTTTTGATTTTTTTGGACAAGGAATATTTTTCACGGCCCATTTTGGCCAAGCACCAATTGAGGAAGCTGTTGATCAAAATAAGAAGGTCGTAGCCATAGCCGCCCAACTTTGCCAGCCATTTTGCATTTTGAATGGAAACGTCGAACACATCACCATGAAAAATCCACGCTTTTTTGCCGTCCAAATTAAGTACCAGTTTATCCATCACCTTAAAATTTCCCATTGAAGTATTACTGAACTTACGGAGCATTTCATCATGATTACCAGTGATATAGTAAACCTCTACGCCTTTTGAAGCCATACCTATAATCTTTCTCAGAACCTTAAGATGGGAAGGTGGGAAATAACGTTTGCTAAACTGCCAAATATCAATAATATCCCCATTTAAAATCAACTTTTTAGGTTGAATACTATTGAGGTATGTGATGAGTTCTTCTGCGTGGCAACCGTAGGTTCCCAGATGTACATCCGAGATTACGGCCAATTCTATCTTCCTTTTTTTCAATGGTATAGGATTTATTACAAAATAAAACGGTAGGAATAAAATAGAAATCAAATCCAAATCATTAATTCATGAGCATATTGTTAAAATAATATCACGTTAAGATGAATTATGTTACAATAACATTAAGTCAAACCCCTGTTTTTGAATTAGCTTTGTAACATCTACCTTTGAAGGAGATATAATTTTTATACCGAATGGCTGGAAATTCTTTTGGACAACTTTTTAAGCTCACCACTTTTGGTGAATCTCACGGAAAAGCATTGGGAGGCATCATTGATGGGTGTCCTGCAGGAATTACATTGGACTTGGATAAGGTTCAAGAAGAATTGAATCGTAGAAAACCGGGACAATCCGCCATTGTAACCCAAAGAAAGGAACCTGATACGGTTGAAATTTATTCCGGAGTATTTGAGGGAAAAACCACCGGAACGCCCATAGGATTTGCGATTCACAATACCAACCAGAAGTCCAAGGATTATTCGCACATCAAAGATTCGTACCGACCATCTCATGCGGATTACGTGTACGATAAAAAATATGGTTTCCGTGATTATAGAGGTGGTGGTAGAAGCTCGGCTCGTGAAACCGCCAGTAGGGTAGTGGCCGGTGCCATTGCCAAACAGTTTTTAAGTGAAATCAAGATAAATGCATTTGTCTCTCAGGTTGGAGAAATGAAATTGGACAAACCCTACCAAGACTTGGATTTTTCCAAGATTGAATCCAATGCCGTTCGTTGTCCAGACGCAGAAATGGCGCAAAGAATGGAAGACTATATCAAATCCATTAAAAAAGAAGGCGATACCATTGGTGGCGTTATCACTTGCGTTATTCAAAATGTACCAATTGGTCTTGGAGAACCTGTTTTTGACAAATTGCATGCGCGCTTGGGAGAGGCCATGTTATCTATAAACGCCGTAAAAGGCTTTGAATACGGAAGTGGCTTTGCCGGAGTAACCATGAAGGGCAGTGAGCACAACGATGCATTCAATACGGATGGAACCACCAAAACCAACCGAAGTGGCGGTGTGCAAGGAGGTATTAGCAACGGTATGGACATTTATTTCAGTGTTGCATTTAAACCTGTGGCTACCGTGTTGCAGTCCTATGAGACCATCAACAAGGAAGGTGAAAAAGTGACCACACAAGGTAAGGGAAGGCATGACCCTTGTGTAGTACCAAGAGCGGTTCCCATCGTGGAGGCCATGGCTGCATTGGTTTTGGCGGATTACTCGCTTTTGGCCCGGACCAACAAATCTAGGTAGAGGTTAGGACGTTTCCATTCAATAAAGTATCTTTCCGTCCCTAACTTAACTCTTTATGAAGAAACTGGAATTACACTGGCAGATCCTAATCGGAATGGCCGCAGGTGTTTTGTTCGCGCTATTGATGGTTCAATTTGAATGGGGACCTAAAATTGTCTCCGATTGGATCAAGCCTTTTGGAAATATTTTCATCAATTCCCTAAAATTGATTGCTGTACCCTTGATTTTGGCTTCACTGATCAAAGGCGTTTCAGATTTAAAGGATATATCCAAGCTATCCCAAATGGGGGGTAGGACCATTGGTATTTACATCGTGACCACTATTATTGCTGTAACCATAGGTTTATTGGTGGTGAATACGGTTAAGCCGGGTAGTTCCATAAGCGAAGATACCCGAAACGAACTGGTCGAAAACTACAAAGGAGACGCCGATAACATTAAAACTGCCGCAGATAAGCAAAAAGAAGCTGGACCATTACAGGCTTTAGAAGACTTGGTGCCGAGCAATATTTTTAAGGCGGCGAGTGATAACGGCAACATGCTTCAGGTCATTTTCTTCGCTATTTTCTTTGGAATAGGTTTGATTTTGATTCCCGAAAAAACCGCAAAACCTGTCAAAAAGTTCTTCGATGGCTTTAACGAGGTCATCCTCAAATTGATAGATATTATTATGTTGGCCGCGCCTTACGGTGTATTTGCGCTATTGGCCGCTTTGGTCGTGGAGTCACCAAGTTTGGATTTGTTCAAGGCGTTGGCTTGGTATTCGTTCTGTGTGCTGCTTGGTTTGGCGTTAATGCTATGTGTTTACCTCTTGATTGCTTGGGTTTTTACAAAAAGAAGCCCGGCCTTTTTTATGAAAGGGATGTCTCCTGCACAGTTATTGGCTTTTTCTACAAGTTCCAGTGCGGCGACCTTGCCCGTGACCATGGAAAGGGTAGAAGAGCATTTGGGAGTAGAGGAGGAGGTAACCAGTTTCGTATTGCCTATTGGAGCCACCATTAATATGGACGGCACCAGTTTGTACCAAGCTGTGGCCGCTGTTTTTATCGCTCAGGCATTTGGTATGGACCTTAGTCTGTCCGCGCAACTTGGCATCATTGTAACGGCTACCTTAGCCTCCATTGGCAGTGCTGCGGTTCCCGGAGCTGGAATGGTAATGTTGGTTATCGTATTGGCACAAGCGGGAATTCCAGAAGCGGGATTGGCCCTAATATTTGCAGTGGACCGACCGCTGGATATGTGCCGTACCGTGGTAAATGTTTCTGGGGATGCGACCGTATCCATGGTGGTGGCAAAATCAGTAGGTAAATTGGGCGAGCCGAAAGTGAAGAATTGGGACGACAACTATCAAAAGGATAGCGACAACTAATCCAAAAATTTGGCCTTTAATTCGGGCGTGGGAATCATACAGGCATCCTGTTTTCCGAACCATTTGTACCGATTTTTAGCAACAAAGTCGTAAATGTGGTTGCGAATAGATGTGGGAATCCAAGTGAAAATTGCGGACAGTTTCCATAAGCCTCCTAAATCCTGAGCTATCTCCAAAGCAGCGTCGGATTTGGTATAGTAGGCCACACCTGGCTCTATTAAGATAATGGAATCCACCTTGCTGGTATCGATATGGCGTTGGTTTACCAATTCCTGACCGATTTCACTTTGCAATGCGGCATAGCGGAACACATCCTTTTTATCCCGTTTGATCACAAACTGGACGGAGCTGTTGCATAAGTTGCAAACACCATCGAACAAGATTATTTTTTTATTTTCCATATCCCTATTATTCCTGAGCGGGCAGGAATCTAATTTCTTTTCTACAAAGATACGCAGCTTTGCTATCTAAGTCTAATAGGCCGATACGAATGGGATGAATTTTAATGCGGAAAAAGATGCACTCTACAGTATAAAAGTCCTATGGGAGTGTATTGAGCGGATTGTTGGTGATGGGGTAAGGGGTAAGGGGTGAAAGGTGAACGGTTAAGGGTGGGAGGGCCTTTTACGGCCCTCTTTCCTTTTGTTTTATGCTGCGTTTACTCTGTAATCACCTTTAAATGCTCCTTGGAGCCTGTCATTTGCCAATGTCCCAACGAAATGGGGATGTTGCCAATGCTGTTGAGCGTATCAAAAAAGTCCTTTGGGGCAAAGGGTTCGCCCTTTAGTTCTAGCAGTCGGGCATAATCGGTCAAGGCAGCTTCCAATAAATATTTACCGGTAATATAGCTAGATCCATACCCCGGTTGGCGCAAATAGAGGTGTTGCTCAAAAATGAGGAGTTCCTTTTCGGTTTTCATCCAACCACGTGGGGTGTATTCGCTGTGGATGCCTCCGGCCTCTTCCATGGTCATTTCATTGGCGTGGGCGTACAATGAGCCCAAACCTCTGGCCGCACGCTGCGCGATCATTATGTATACAATCTCCTTGGTCCGTGGGCTATCGTTGTACAGTCCGGCCTGCATAAACATTTCTTCCACGGCCGTGGCGGTTCCTTCGTTCCGGGAATCCCAAATGTTGTACAACAATGGGCCTTTCCGTATTTTACTTTGGTGGGGCTCCAAATCCATGCGCGCCAGTTCAAACCAATGGTAAAAATGGGAGTAGAGGGGCCGGGCATCGTAATGCTCCCCGATGGCGAAGAAATTACGTTTTTCCTTGGGGATAAATTCCCCTAAATGCTCGCGTAGGGCAGGGTCAAAATACGGTTTTACAGTAACGATGTCCTGTTGCTCCAAAAAGTTCATCAAGCTTTTCGCGGATGCATCGGCCATTTTATCATAGGCTTCCGGAGAGTCGGCATCCACCAGTTCCGGCAGGTTCCTGTTATTGTGCTCCACCAATTTTAAGGCAGTCCATGCACGGGCAAGTTCCCGTTTTAGGATCATTACCTCATCTTCCCATGTCAACGGCACCAGGTGTACATTTTGAATATACCAAGTGTAATTATCCTTGCCAATGCCCGAAGGGCCGGTTTTTGATTCGGATTCGGTCTCCAACCAACTAACAAGGTCGTCGGTGGCGGTTATGGCTTCATCAATAACTTCGACCAATTCGGCATCGTTGGTAAAGGCATCGTTTTCTTTTAACTCGGTAAGCACTTCGCTCTGGTTTTTGATATCCCGAATACCTGTAATCCATAATTCACGAGCGTTCCCTGTCAAGTTTTGCTTGGCTTGCGTGTAGAACGGGACAATGACTTTTAAGTCGGACAGAAGCTTGGTACGTTCCTCTGTGGATAAAGGAAAAGTATAGGTCCAAAGCTCCGTGGTGCCGTGGTTGGTAGGTCCTTCGTGTGCGGGCACATCGCTTTTAGCGGTCCAAACCACTTTGTAGAATGCAGGATCGCGAACCCAAGGTTGTAAAACGCGCTGGTTGAAGTCGTAGCCGTTCATTTCGGCCCAAACAATCATCCAATCCACCTGGTTTTCCACAGACCAGTTGGTGGTATCGATAGCCTGTAGTTTGGATTGCAGTTCCTTGAATCTTGGCCAGCGTTTCTCAAAGGTTTCGGCGGTGTAATCGGGAGCGCCTTCCAACAATGGAGGATTTTCGAACCTTCTCCATTCCTTGAACAAGGCCACAAGATCTTGATAATCGTTAGAGGTGAAATTTTGAGTTGTGGTCGGGGATTCTGTGGCACCTTCTTTTTTATCGGTTTTGCAGCTCAGCAAGAGCACGAACAAAAAAGAAAGAATAAGGTTGGTTGTTTTCAAGGAGTTGAGTTTTTAATTGGAGTCCAATTTCGTTGAAATATCCTTGAAAAACAAAAGTTACGGTGGGACTCAAACAAGTTTTGAAGAATAAAGTTAGTTTGGTTGCGGTGGAGGTGATATACAATCGTTTTTTTACAGTTTGACACGAATTTCCCGAACTCTCACGAATTATTGTAGCGCTGTCATGTCGAGCGCAGTCGAGACATCTGTTTTCTTGATTTCTCAATCCTCACTTCGCTCCTCATATCGAAATGACCATCCCATAGTTTTGGTCATTCCGGACCGGATGTGGAATCCATTTTGCTTTTTTGGATTCCTGCTTTCGTAGTAGTGACATCTACTTTATTGGAGCTTTACTCCAACTGTTTTACGGTTTGACACGAATTGCTCGAACGTGCACGAATTATTGTAGCGCTGTCATGTCGAGCGCAGTCGAGACATCTGTTTTATTTGCCTTCTTAATCGTTATGAGGACAATTCGTTATCCCATAAATTTTAATACAATCCCAACAACCAACCAAACATGGCAAATCATCGCTATCCATTTCAATATTTTCCATCAACAGGCTTTTAGGGGCCATTTCCCTGTGGTGCTTCACACTTTTCCCAAAGTAGCCACCATTCCAGATACGGCAATAAGGCCAAGTTTAGGAAGAAGGTGTAATCAATAGAAAAATCAATGCTGTACATGGATAAGGGTTAGGTTGAACACCCAGTTGCACAGGTTTTATTGGCAATTAATTACGATGTTTGTTTAAAAGAGTATAAAAAAAGACCGCGATAAGCAGCCTTTTGATTTCTAATAGGATGTATATTCTAAACATCTTGCATTTCCCAGCCTTCACGATAGGTACGGGTAACAAACTGATTGGCATCATCAAAATTGGTGATTTCCATGTTGTCACCGTCCCAGAGCAACTTTTTACGGCCATAAAATTCCATATTGCCCTCGGCATTTTCCTTTCGCAACATATAACTGCGTATCGCCAGGTTACCCATGAGAACGGTTTCCGTCATAGGTCCGGCGTAGTCGAATGAAGACGTTAGGTCTAGGTGTTCTGTACTTCCGAAACCGGCTTTACAGGCATCTACCCATTTGCGTTGGTGACCGTATTCAGGTTCTGGCATTTCCTCTACCTCTGGTCCAAATTCGGTAACGCCATTGTTCATGTATAATTTTGGAGTCAATGGCGAACTATCGTTGATGTTCGTGGAAATTACCCCATGCTCTCCATGAATCAATACACCGTTTTGACTTCCTGGCCCACCGATATCGCTATCCGCAGGTATGATCTCTGGGTGCGAAGGTCGGATTCCGCCATCGCTCCAAGTCATGGTCAACGGAGCCCCGGTCTTGTCGGTAGCTTCGTAGTTCAGTGTAATAAAGGATGATGGTGGACAACCTTCCGGATGGTAATCAGGGTTCCACATTTGGGAGAACACGGTTCCTACACTACATTCTGCTGCAGTCGGATATTTAAGTTTTAGGGTTCGGTAAGGAATGTCGATCAAGTGGCATCCTACATCTCCCAAAGCTCCGGTTCCATAATCCCACCAACCTCTCCAGTTGAACGGATGCAGGTTCGGTGTATACGGTTTCATGGGTGCTGGGCCCAACCATAGGTCCCAGTTCAAATCGTTGGGTTTGCTGGAAGCATCGGGTTCTGGCATGGCGTTTCCTTGTGGCCAAACTGGACGGTTAGTCCAAATTTCAACCTTTGTGATTCTGCCCAGTGCTCCGGAATCCACCCATTTTTGCACCATGCCCAATAACGGGTTGGAAGCTCCTTGGTTTCCCATTTGGGTCACCACTTTTTTATCACGGGCCATTTGGGTGAGCATACGTGCCTCTCGAATATTGTGCGTCATCGGTTTTTGTACATACACGTGCTTGCCACGCTGCATGGCATAAGCTGCTGCCGGACCGTGAACGTGGTCGGGCGTACTGATGGTAACCGCATCGATATCCTTCATGGTATCGAGCATTTCGCGATAATCACTAAAGAGCTTTGCCTTGGGAAAACGCTCCACGGATTTCTTGGCCGATCCGGAAAAATCGACATCACAAAGGGCCACTACATTTTCACGCCCGTTTACGGAGGCGTTGGCAATATCGCTGGCACCTTTGCCACCGGCACCAATGGCAGCGATGTTCAAACGGTCGCTCGGGGCCAAAAAGCCAGGCCCGCCCAGCACATGGCGGGGCACAATAAAAATACTGGACGCCAGTGCGGTGTTTTTAACAAAATTTCTTCTGCTTTGGGAATTGGTTGTTTTTTTCATTTTTTGTTTAACGATGTTTAGTTTCTAATTGCTAAACAAGATAGGAAAAAATGAACTGAACGCTCGGAGGGATTTTGTGATATGTGTAAAATTGGAAAGGGGGCTAAAATGTGTTTTAATGCAATTTAGCTGTTGTTATATTCTTTCATTTTATTTTTAATCCATTCGCGATAATCATAGTACCCATTAACCAGTCCTTGATCAATAAGCTTTTGCGTAATGTTTTCTGGGCATTCGTTTAATCCTAAATTACATATTGCCTCTCTTACTAAATCAGTAAGTGAATCTATAAGATCTTGTGTTAGGTTAAATTCCTCTCGATTTTTATCCATTAGAGTTTCAATGAATAAATTTGGAAAATTATAATTTCTGACCCACCGGTCACAATTTATCAGTCCAGAAACGAATTTCTGTTTATGTTGGTCAGGTAACCAATCTGAATCTGAGCTTAAAAGCCAAGTCAAACCATCTAACATTTCCCAATCGGAACGATAGTATTTAGTGTCATGAGCAGAAAAGTACCAATGTCCAAGGTCTTGTTCTGTAAAATTTCCAAACTCAGGGTGTCTATAAGCTATTATATCTTCACATAAAGCTTTTTTTGAAGCTAAAACACGATGAAGTCCATATGAAAAATACGTTTGAGAATCCGTGCTTTGTACATTTAGTATCTCATCAAATATTTCTTCGAATCCAGAATCAAATCCAGGAATGGTTAATTGAGGAACGTACATGATGAGAGTTTTCGGGTTGGCTTTAGCACATTCATAAAGCCCTGGCCAACGGTGGATAAACTCATGTACAATGTCTGGATTTGTCGTTGATGAAATGTTCATCTCATTTCCTTCAAATGACCAGTCCAATTGCAATACTGTAGATGCGATATTTAGACCTCTGTTCCTACCACTGTCTTCGTTAGGAAATGGTAACGGAAAAATCCAACGAGTCCCAACGTTCAGGTCTGGATATTTTAAATATTCTTTGTATTCAATAATATTTAACCACCATTCATCCGAAATCGGAGGGGTGGTGACACCCAGATTTGATAAATAATCACGAGCAACAATAAGTGGACTCTCTTCAGGTTTGATTTTTTTAATCAAGCTTCTTATTAGAGAGTTGATTCCTTCAGAAGATGATCCGGCTAGTTTATCTGCAAGAGGTGGGGAAAATTGCATTACATCTTGTACGTCCACTCTGTGCCAAATCGGTAAAATAACATCTCTTCGCTCAACCATTTCTCTTGAAGTTAGTCCACTTAACTCTCGTTTCGTCCATGGTTTGCTAAAAAAATGCTTGCTTAATACAACTATTCCATATCTAGATTTCGATAGACCTTCATCAATTTTTTGTGATAGACTATCCCCAATATTGAGTGAAAACTCATCATACCAAACATCTAGATGATGTTGCCTTAGTCTTTCCGCTAATGGTCTAACAAAATCTTCTTTGTCTTCACTTGCATGACATATGAATACATCGTATTGCATTTTGATTTCGATTAATTGAGTATAACATTAATGATATGGATAGTTTCTAATACTTCGACTGCGCTCAGTACAATGTGATTTATATCAACCACTAACGAAGTTCGCTTAAAAAACATTGACAAACAATAGGTTAAGTAGTTGACTTATGAGGAGTTGTCAACACTAAAAATGATGGCAGCGTGTCATTTCTAACGTATGTAAGAAATCTGAAGATGGCAAAGAGATTTCTCAATCGTCCGTGCCCTCTTCATTTAGAAATGACAAACAAAATCAAAATTGGATTCCTGCTTTCGCAGGAATGGCAAAGGTGCTACTTCTTGGCTTCCACCAATTCCAATTGGTCCACGCTCACATTGGTGGTAAACATACCGTAGTTGACCACCGCTTTGCCCTTTTCCAGCGTATCGATGCTTCCAACCGCCTTACCATCCATCAAACGGACACGGTCACCAATCTTAAAAACAGGTCTGGGTTTGTTCTTTTCGGCCTGGATTTCCTTTTTCTTCTGGATTTTCTTCTCGACCCGTACCTTTTTGATTTTTTGTTCCAGCTCTTCGGCCACCTGTTTCTTTTCTTCCTGTTTGGCCTTGGCCTTTTTGGCAGTGGTCTTTTTGCGCTTGCTGTTCTCGGTTTCCACAATACGGAGCATTTCGGAGATCAACGGACGCTTTTTCTTGTCCATGAAGTATTTTTCCGCAGCGGTGTTCACCTTGTTGCCCAATTGGATCATACGCTGGTTGTGGTCGTACATTTCTTGGTAGCTCTCCAGTTTGGATTTGATCTTGGAATTCAGTTGTTCCAAACGTTCATTTTCCTCACGGGCCTTATTTTCTTCTTCTTTAAGTTTGGAGCCGGTCTCTACCATTTTGCTGCGCTCTTTCTGCAGCTTGGCAATCGTGGCGTCAAAACGGACCTTTCCACGTTCAATCTTTTTCTTGGCCTTATTGATCAAGGAGTAGGGGATGCCGTTCTTTTGGGCCACCTCAAACGTAAAGGAGCTTCCCGCTTCACCCAACACCAATTGAAAGGTGGGTTCCAGCGTTTTGGAATTGAACAGCATGTTGGCGTTGGTAGCATGTGGCAATTCATTGGCCAAAGCTTTCAAATTGGCATAGTGCGTGGTGATGACCCCATAAGCTTCTCGTTCGTAGAACACTTCCAAGAAAGCTTCGGCCAGGGCACCGCCCAATTCGGGGTCACTTCCCGTTCCAAATTCATCAATTAAGAACAATGTTTTGTCGTTGCACTTTTTAAGAAAGTGGTTCATGTTCTTCAATCGATAACTATATGTACTTAAATGATTTTCAATAGATTGATTATCTCCGATGTCCGTCAAAATCTTATCAAAAAAGCAAACTGAACTGCGTTCGTGCACAGGAATCAACATACCACTTTGAAGCATTACTTGAAGCAGTCCAATGGTCTTTAACGTGATACTTTTACCCCCTGCATTGGGTCCCGAAATCACAATAATTCGATTCTCCCGATGCAGTTTTATGGTCTGCGGCCATGTTTTTTCGTTCTTTCGCTTATTGGACAAATAGAGTAGTGGGTGAAAAGCATCGCGGAGAAACATCTCACGCTCATCATTGATTTCTGGCAATATGCCGTTCATATCGTTGGCATACCGTGCCTTTGCAGCCGTAATATCGGTTTCGGCCAAATACGTTTGATACGATTTCAACACTTCCAAGTAAGGACGGATTTCGTCCGTCAACTTGTTCAGGATACGTTGTACCTCTTCTTTCTCATCAAACTCCAAATTGCTCAACTCCCTGGTGTAGGCCAGCGTAGTTTCTGGGACAATGTAAACGATACTTCCTGTTTTGGAAGTGCCCATCACGGTGCCCTTCACTTTTTTGCGATGCATGGCCTTAACGGCTAAAACCCGGCGGTTTTCAACCACGGATTCGCGGATTTCATCCAAAAAGTCGGACGATTGATACCGTCCCAATGCAGCACTAAAACTTTGGTTTATCTTGCTACGCACCTCATTGATTTGATTCCTGATATACCGAAGTTCATCCGACGCGGAATCCTTGATTTCCCCAAACTTATCGATAACATCATCAATGGCATCGGGAATTTCAGGATGTGGCTCCAAAGCATCCACTTTATTAAAAAGCAAGGGATAATACTCCTTAAACTTTTTGAAGAATTTATGGTGAATGGCAACCGTCTTGCAAATCCCGCCAATTTTTCGAAAACCGCTAATCTCCAAGGTGCTGTTGTCAATTTTGAGCAGTCCAAGTTCACTATTGATGTGTTCGAAACCGTGATTGGGAATACGGTTATCGTTGGAAAACGAAGCCAGATACTCCGAAGTCTGCCCCAAAACATCCATCAACTCATCTTTGTGGCGGTATGGTTGAATGGACAATGCCTTTTCCTTTCCCAACTCGGTATTGCACCGCGCAGCAATCTGCGTCAATACGGTTGGAAACTCTAGGTCTTGAAGTGTTTTGGGGTGAATGTTTCGCATCTTTCTCAAATAGCAAGGCAAATATAGGATTTTGAAGTCTTTTAGCAGATGTGCTGTCTAGTAAAAACTGTCTGCATTGTGTACTTTTGGGTGAAACTTGAAATTCCCATCAAAACCATCATATGGAGGTAAACATTGAACCCAGTTGGAAAACGCAATTATCTGACGAATTTGAAAAACCCTATTTCCAACAATTAGCCGTTTTTGTGAAGCAGGAATATCAACAACATACCTGCTATCCCAAAGGAACGGATATTTTTTCGGCGTTCGACCATTGCCCTTTTCAAGAAACCAAAGTGGTAATTATTGGACAAGACCCGTACCACGGCCCAAACCAGGCCAACGGATTGTGCTTTTCCGTAAAAGATGGGATTCCACATCCACCATCCTTGGTCAATATTTTTAAGGAAATTAAAACCGATGTGGAAAAGCCCTATCCCAAAAGTGGAAACTTGGAACGTTGGGCCGACCAAGGTGTACTTTTGTTGAACGCGACGCTGACGGTCCGGGCGCATCATGCCGGGAGCCACCAGAAAAAGGGTTGGGAGCAATTTACCGATGCAGTGATCCAAACAGTTTCCAACGAATTGGAAGGTGTGGTTTTTCTGCTTTGGGGCGGATTCGCCAAAAAAAAATCATCTTTGATTGATAAAACCAAGCACCATATTCTTACCTCTGGGCATCCTTCGCCCTTGAGTGCCAATAGAGGTCTGTGGTTCGGCAATCAGCATTTCAGTAAAACAAATGATTTGTTGAACCGCATGGGTAAAGAGGCTATTGACTGGTAGGTTGAAATCGAATGTTGGATTATTGGATTTTTTTGATTCACGGACTTTGGTTTATTTCCAAAGAAAGGTTTCAATAGGCTTGACTTCATTGACTAAGTTAAGGTCGTGCAATCTAGATTGGACTTCGTTCACGGTTGCTGAGGAAAGTTGTTCCTGTCCCCAAGTTGTTTTGGATAACCATGCTTTTATGTCCTCCAGTTTTTGCTCATATCTGTTGGACAGGGTTCTGTCAATACTTGGAATTTGTTTGAACTCCGATGTATAGGTGTTGATCACCTCCAAAACATGTTTGAGCACGCCTTCGTTATCTTGAATAAATGCGTCCGAAGCAGCAATCACAAAGCAAGGCCATGGGGTAGGGCAGTCGCTCACTCTTTTAAAAGTACCGTTGTCGACCAAAGGTTTGGTAGTGAAATGCTCCCACATAAAATAGGCGCCGGAACCGCCCGTTAGACTTTCTATGGCGCCATCCAAATTGTTGATGATCTCAAATTCCAGTTTTTCCGTGTCCCACCCTTGGTTTTGCGCATTAACGTAGGCCATTAAGTGGCTTCCACTTCCCATTCGGCTAATGGCAACTTTATCATCCCTAATGTCAGAAATAGATGTGCGGCTACTGTTAGCGTCCACATGAATGCCCCAAAGCAACGGAGAGGAAATGAATCCCTGAACAATTTTACTAGGATTTCCCTGCGATATGCTTTTGATAATGCCCTCGGTAAGAATGATGCCCATATCCGCTTCTCCATCTTGTAGCATTTGTGTCATTTTACCGGTTCCTTCTGGAACATCGGTCCATTCCAATTGAATGCCCCTGTCTTCAAAAGCACCATCTTCCATGGCCAGATGCCAAGGGAGGTTAAAATGTTCTGGGACACCAATTATTTTTACCGTTTTCATAGGACTTGTTGCTTTGTAGCATTAAAATTATGATTCCGTTCGGTATCCGTCAAAAAAAAGTAGCGTAAAATTATGTCAGGTCACTACTTGCGACAGCGCTTAAAGTATACTTGATGAGTTCTTCGACGGTTTTATGTCCTTGCTCGGAAAACTCTCCGGTGGCCCTATTCGCCAAGATTGCATTGAGCGAAACTGCTCGATGTCCAAGAAGTTTGGCAAGGCCATAGATACCTGCCGTTTCCATTTCCAGATTTGTTATCCTTGTATTTTGATGGGAAAACCCGGCTAATTTGTGGTTAAAATCTTGAATGGATGGCGCTAATCTCAACGTTCTTCCTTGTGGCCCATAAAAACCTGAATTTGTTCCAGTTACACCGTATCGTATACGATTTGATTCAAAAATTTTAGCTAATGATTCGTCATAATCGACAACGTAGGGATGTATATGGTGGTCTGACCAACCCAAATAAGATGTAAGGGCAGATTCGAGTTCATGGTTCTTGATGTGTCCATGCTCATAAAAATGGAGCAGGTTGTCAAAACCTATTCCGGAGCTGCTTATCAAAAATGAATCAACGGGAATATCCGGTTGTATGGAGCCTGATGTACCAATCCGTATAAAACTGAGCTGTTTTTTTTTGGATTTAATTTCTCGGGAAACAAAATCGATGTTGGCAAGGGCGTCCAATTCATTAAAAACAATGTCGATATTGTCCGTTCCAATACCTGTTGAGATAACTGTTATTCGTTTATGGGCATATGTACCTGTATGGGTGACAAATTCGCGTTTCCCTTTCTTTAATTCAATGGAATCAAAGTGTTTGGAAACTTCGGAAACACGCTCTGGGTCACCTACAGTAATAATATTAGCGGCAAGGTCTTCTGGAAGAAGGTTGAGATGGTAAATGCTCCCATCAGCATTCAGAATAAGCTCTGAATTGCTCAAAGAGGCTTTCATGTATTACAATTTCAGAATTCGTTCGGTATCCGTATTGTATAAAAAGTTATACTTTAATGAACCTCCCAGATACATTTGACTATCACGTAGTTCTGAATAATAGTTAGCTTCTTGCTTTAGCACATGCAATCCTTTTTTGGTCAGTTTGACCGGGTCAAAAGAACTGAACAAGGGTTTCAGGGATGAAATCATTCGGTCATATTGTGTATCGCCAAAACCATAGAACCCTTGATTGGTCAAAAGTTTGCCCATAAGTTCATTTCTGGAATTCGGCTTTTCTTCTTTGGCCACTTCCAAAATATGGTTCTCTAGGTCATTAAGGCCATTTTTAATGGTAGGGTAGCGCTTTAAATGGGTTTTAAGTGCGTCCGAAAGATACTCGAACTGAAAATCGTTATTGGCAATCTGGTTTTCCAAACGAATAGGATTGTCACTGCAATACAACTGCCAGATGTAATCCGCGTATTCAATATCGTCCTGTGAAAGGACTTTTTTATTGTCGTAAAGCTCTAGAAGTTTTTCGTCGTTGAGCTCGTTTAGGCCATAAAGCTTATTTGAGCCCTCGACTTTGCCACTACATACCAAATAAATTTCGGCATGTCTTCTGTGGGTTTTTAACCAGCTAAGTACGGCCAGCATATTTATTTGGCAAAATAGGTCATATTCAAACCATAGCACTATCTGGTCCTGCTGTTTGTGGTTACAAAGGGACCTATACTCTTTCAGGGTTTTTTCAATGAACCAAGATTTGGATACTTTGTAGTTCTTGTTAAGGAACTCGAACCTTGTTTTCCAAAAAGATTCGCTTCCCACGGAAGAGAGAGTTTTGCCTTCGCAAAGCATTTCTCTCCATGTAATTACGTCTCCTTTTAATTGCAAAGATTGTAATCTGGACGTGAAACTGTCCCCGTTGGTTATGTGCAACAGTGATTTCATTTTCAGCTCAGTTTTCGTTGGTTAGGAATAATAAAAGTACGGTTTAAAGCAGGAACACAAAAATTTTTTCACTAAACATTGCTTTAAACGTCAAGTTTTTAACATCAATTAAAAACAGAATCGGTTTTTTGTTAAATTGATAGATTATCCACCGACCCGCTTTACCGAAAAACCATTTTCCTTTAGGAAAACCATGATTTTATCACGGTAATCCCCCTGAATAATGATGGCTTCGTTCTTAAAACTTCCCCCGACTCCCAAGAGTGTCTTTAAATCTTTAGCTAGTTTTTTGAAGTCACTGTCTGCGCCGTTGTATCCTTCGATTATAGTGACAGGTTTGCCTTTTCGTTTTTCGTATTTGCAGATAATAGGGTCGTCCTGTAACCAATAAGACGCTTCGTTCTCTCCTTTCTCTGGCTCATCTTCCGGTTCATGGTCAGGGAACAGGTTTTTAAGTTGGTCTTTTAAGTCCATCTTTATTTTTTTACAAGTCCTAGCTCAATAAGTCTTTCGTGCAAGTATTCGCCCGCGGTAATGTCCTCAAATGCCTTGGGGTTGTCCTCATCGATACAGTTTTCAAGACAATTCAATGGCATATCGCTTACCGGGTGCATAAAGAAGGGAATGGAATAGCGAGATGTTCCCCACAACTCTTTTGGCGGGTTCACTACTTGGTGAATGGTCGACTTTAATTTGTTGTTGGACAAGCGAGACAACATATCGCCGACATTGATCATCAACTGATCAGGTTTGGCAATAGCGTCCACCCAATTGCCTTGGTGATCCTTTACTTGGAGTCCTTTACCGTGGGCCCCCATAAGCAATGTAATCAAATTGATATCGCCATGGGCAGCGGCTCGAACGGCATTTTTAGGTTCCTCCGTAATAGGCGGATAGTGAATAGGCCTTAAAATCGAATTTCCGTTTTTGATGTGGTCATCAAAATAAGTTTCTTCAAGGTTCAGGTGCAATGCCAAGGCCCGAAGCACATATTTAGCGGTTTTTTCCAGCATCTTATACGTTTCTTCCCCAACGTTATTAAAGTCAGGGAGCTCATCAACAGTAACATTATCCGGGTATTCGGCCAGCAATTTTGGATTGTCCTCCACATATTGGCCAAAATGCCAAAACTCTTTTAGGTCGCCTTCCTTTTTTCCTTTGGCATGTTCTTTTCCAAAGGAAGTATATCCCCTTTGGCCACCTATACCTTCAATTTCGTATTTATCTTTCACCTCTTGCGGAAGGTTGAAGAACTTTTTAATCTCACTATAAAGGTCACCCACCAATTCATCAGACAAAAAATGCCCGCTCAGTGCCACAAAGCCGATATTTTCAAAAGCGGCACCTATTTCATTGACAAATTTTTCTTTTCTTTTTGCATCGCCCGAAACAAAGTCGCTCAGGTCCACACTTGGAATCGCACTCATATTGTCATCTTTGATATAAAACCAAAAATAAGGAAATAAGCTGAAGGTTTTTGAATTTTAAGGTGTTTTGAAGGGCTTTTTACTACTTTTAACCAACAGAATTTTTACGATATGAGGTATCATGTTGGCAACTTGGAACGGGAAAAGTTGTTGGAGTTGTACAAGGGCATGTTAAAGCCAAGGATGATAGAAGAAAAGATGCTGATTCTTCTGCGACAGGGCAAAATTTCCAAGTGGTTCAGTGGAATCGGGCAAGAGGCTATATCCGTTGGAGTGACTAAAGCGCTCAAAGAAAGCGAGTACATTCTCCCTATGCATAGAAATCTTGGGGTCTTTACCTCCAGGAACATTCCTTTGAACCGTCTTTTTGCCCAGTGGCAAGGAAAACAGAGCGGGTTTACCCAAGGTAGGGACCGTAGTTTTCACTTTGGGACCCAAGAATATAAAATAATAGGTATGATTTCGCATCTGGGCCCGCAATTAGGGGTTGCGGATGGGATTGCCCTTGCGGATATGCTGCGGAGGAAAAAACGGGTTACCGCAGTTTTTACGGGCGAAGGAGCAACGAGCGAAGGAGATTTTCACGAAGCTCTGAACGTGGCTTCCGTTTGGAATCTACCTGTACTGTTCTGCATTGAAAACAATGGGTACGGACTATCAACACCGACCAATGAACAATATAAATGTGAACATTTGGCGGACCGTGCCAAAGGCTACGGTATGGAGTCCCGAATAATTGATGGCAACAACATTTTGGAAGTGTACACCAAAGTGGATGAATTGTGCAAGGCCCTACGAAAGCGTCCAAGACCCGTTTTGTTGGAATTTAAGACTTTTCGTATGAGGGGGCACGAAGAGGCAAGTGGAACCAAATATGTTCCAGAAAAGTTAATGAAGGAATGGGGCAAAAAAGACCCGATTTCCAATTATGAAGACTTTCTGTTGGCGGAAGGAGTGCTGACCCAAGAGTACATTGAGAACCTCAAAGAAGAAATTACCGAGGAAATCAACACAAATTTACAGTTGGCTTTCGATGAAGATGACGTTGATTCCATTGAAAGTAAAGAATTAAAAGAGGTTTATCATGATTCTGATTACCAACATATTGAACCAAAATCAGATTCAAAAGAAAGTATACGTTTTGTAGATGCTATTTCCCAAGGCTTGGAACAATCCATGTATCGTCACAACGAACTCATCATCATGGGACAAGATGTGGCAGATTATGGCGGAGTGTTTAAAATCACCGAAGGTTTTGTGCCCAAATTTGGCAAGAGCAGGGTTCGAAACACGCCTATTTGCGAATCGGCCATTGTCTCCACGGCTATGGGACTATCCATCAATGGCATGAAAGCAGTGGTTGAAATGCAGTTTGCCGATTTTGTGAGCTCCGGTTTCAACCCAATCGTAAATTATTTGGCGAAAGTACATTATAGGTGGAACGAGAAAGCCGATGTCGTTATACGAATGCCTTGTGGAGGCGGTGTAGGGGCAGGGCCTTTCCATTCCCAGACCAATGAGGCCTGGTTTACCAAAACGCCCGGTTTAAAAGTGGTGTACCCAGCGTTCCCAGATGATGCAAAAGGGTTATTGAACACGGCCATCAACGACCCTAATCCGGTTTTGTTTTTTGAACACAAAGGACTCTATCGAAGTATAAAAGGTGATGTTCCAACCGATTATTACACCATTCCCTTTGGCAAGGCCAAGTTATTGAAGGAAGGAAAAGCTTTGACCGTGGTCACTTATGGTGCAGGCGTGCACTGGGCGTTGGAAATTTTGGAAAAACACCCAGAAATTGATGCGGATGTGCTGGATTTGAGAACGCTTCAGCCGTTGGATACCGAATCCATTTATAACTCTGTCAAAAAAACGGGCAAATTGATCATACTGCAAGAGGATACTTTGTTTGGCGGCATTGCAAGCGATATTTCTGCCATGGTCATGGAGAATTGTTTTGAATATTTGGACGCTCCTGTCAAGAGGGTGGGGAGTTTGGAAACACCGGTTCCCTTTGCAAAATCACTTGAAGCAAACTATTTGCCCAAAAATCGGTTCGAAGCAGAGTTAATTGGACTGTATCAATATTAATCCGTTCTTTATCCCATTTAAAACAAGTGGATTAGCCATTTTTTTCATAATTTAACAACTATAAATGCGTCCCCAAACGTATATTCTTAAACATTAACTTAATTATCTATGATGAAACGATCACTCTTATTGATTACAGTGGTGGGACTTTTGCTCTCATCATGTTCGGTTTCCAAAAGCGCTAGAACACAGCGAGACTTGTTCAGCGGAACTTGGAATTTGGACAATGTTTACTACCAAAACGCTTCCGGAAATTTTAAATCCACCATCTTCAACGATGCAGAGGATATCTGCTTTGAGGATAGTGAGTGGTTTTTTAGGGACAATAATAGTACTGGACGCTACACCATCGCTCCAAGTTCGCTCTGTCAAGGAGGGGACCGTTTTTTCAGATGGTCCGTTGTGGAGCCGGAACAGAACTATCAAAGTCAGTTACAGTTCAAGTTTATTGATGAAAACCGAAAGGATATTTCCGGAGGTTACGGATACCGTTTGAACATTGTCAGTTTGTCCGAGCAGTCCATGACCCTTAACTCCAATGTATCGGTTGACGGTCAGAGTGTGACCATTGTTTACGAATTCTCAAAAAAATAATTTCATGAAAAATATTCTATTGAAAGGTGCAACTGCTTTTTTAGCCTTGACCATGATTATTAGCTGTGATGCTGTCAAAAATGCCAACAACACTCAAAAAGGTGCCGCGATAGGTGCCGGTGGTGGTGCCGTTATCGGTGGTGTTATCGGTAACAATGTAGGTAAAGGAAACACTGCCCTTGGTGCCATTATCGGTGCTGTTGTAGGTGGTGCTGCCGGTGGGTACATTGGTAACCGTATGGACAGACAGGCCGAAAAAATTGAACAGGAAATCCCAGGTGCCGAAGTGCAAAGGGTAGGTGAAGGTATCAATGTGACCTTTAGCGGAGAAAATGGTGTGTATTTTGACACCAATAAGGCCGATATCAAAGGAGCTTCAGCTACTACATTGGATAAATTGGCCGGAATCTTTATGGAATATCCAAAAACCAACATATTGGTCGAAGGACATACCGATTCCGATGGTGCTGCCGAGTACAACATGAGCCTTTCTCAGCGTAGAGCACAATCCGTAACCAGTTATTTGGTGTCCAAAGGAATCTCCAGCGGACGTTTTACCACTAAATGGTATGGTGAGGACCAGCCTATCGAAAGCAACGAAACAGCTGCCGGTAAAGCAGCCAACCGCCGTGTGGAGTTGGCCATTATAGCCAGCGACGAACTTAAGGAAGAAGCTAAGGAACAGACTGGAAATTAAAAGTCACTTTTCTCCTATACTGTAAAGCCCGGGTTTTATCCGGGCTTTTTTATGGCCAGATGTTAAATAAAGTATTAAATGTAAGTTAAGCCGTTACAGTATTGCAAGAATTGTTTTAACTTAATAGTGGACAACACGTTACACCATTAAAACCTTGTAAGCCATGCAACATATATCCCCAAATACCATTGAACATAAACAGGAACTTCTTGTAAGGGTGGAAAGAAACGAACGTATGGTGCAAAGACTATCGGAAAAATTAAATTCTTACACCTTTGAACCCAAATGTCCACAGCGGTTCGAAAAGTTTTATGAGCTCAATAGACACATTCAAGAGTTTAGGAAGCATCAAAATAGGTTGTTGTCCAAAATAAGAAACCAAAAGGTAGATTTACCGGAAACGGACACCCATGAAATCGAATCCCATTTGAATCGTTTCAAAGTATTGGAAAGCGAATTCGCGGCCTATCTCTTCGACCTTAAAAAGCCCTTGTAAGCGATTTTTTGTTCTAAATTTTCAACAAAACGGTCGTCACCCAATATTCATGCGTAATATTGCAGGATAATAACAGTATCCCGCAATGGCAAAATCCTCAAACTCCGTACTTGTGATCCTGGCATTTTTTGCCATTTACTTTATATGGGGCTCAACCTACCTGTTGAATAAAATCGCTGTCATGGAACTTGAACCGTTCATGTTGGCGAGCTGCAGGTTCACCGTGGCAGGACTTTGTATTTTTATCTTGGCCAAGATCATGGGGATTTCCTTAAGCATTACCAAAAAACAGCTTATAAACTCTGTATTGGCAGGCATACTCTTTCTAAGTGTTGGCAATGGATTGGTGGTCTGGGCCTTGCGTTATGTGGACACAGGCTTTGCAGCGCTCGAAATCTCTTCGCAACCGCTTATTATCCTTTTGATGATGCGCATACTCCAAGGGAAGAAAATACAGCCTATGTCCGTAGTGGGAGTGGTCTTGGGAATCGTCGGCATTTACCTACTAGTAAGCCAAAAGCAGATTATAGCCCAAGAGGAATCCATCGTTGGAATGGCAATGATTTTCTTTTGTATGCTCTGCTGGGCGTATGCAAGCCTTTTTGTGGCCAAAGCAGATTTACCGACCAATTATTTTGTAAACACAGGCTATCAAATGTTCTTTGCAGGCCTTATTTTAAGTTTGATGAGTCTTGGGTTTGGAGAAGAATGGTCATCACCATTGGCCTGGAGCGGCGATGTGCAGATTTCGATGTTGTTGCTCATCTTTTTTGGAAGCATCTTGGCGTTCACCTCGTTCAACTACCTGCTCAAGACCGTTTCTCCGGAAAAAGTGGCTACATCAACCTACGTGAACCCTATTGTGGCCCTATTGTTGGGTTGGTATTTTTTGGATGAACAGATTACCCTTCAATCCATTCTGGCAGCTGCCATATTGTTGACCGGGGTGTATTTTATCAACACCAAAAAGACCTTGGCCATTTTTGAGCGCTTTAAACGTTAATACTCCGTTATTTATCTCGGAATTGGCGCGGCTTTTTCGTATTTTCTTTCGAATTAATCATAAACCAATGAAGCATATTATAAAATTTGGAGCCTTTCTTTTACTATTGATGTCCGTGGGATGTGCTTCCAGCAAAAACCAGGCATCGCCCGAAGCTATGGCGGCTTTGGATAAAATGATCACGAACCAACACTTTGAAATCGATGCCAATTGGGCCCAACCCATGGCAAGTCAAGGGTTGAACAGCATTGCCAATGCTGGGCTTTTGCCTTTTGGCAGTACCGCTAGCCGTATAGATATTAGCGGGTCCGGTGGTTATTTACGCATGGTGGGTGACAGTGTTAAGGCAGATTTGCCCTTTTTCGGTGAGCGCCGAATGGGCGGATATTACAATCAGAACAATGCCGGAATCAAGTTTGAAGGTATCCCGAAAGACCTTTCCTTTTCATCCAACAAAAAGGATTCGGGGAAAACCATGCGCTTCAACATTACCGAAGATTCCGAGAGTTATCAAGTTATCGCCCAGCTATATCCCAACGGAAATGCCCGGCTCACGGTCTCCAGTAGCCAACGGACCAATATCTGGTATCAGGGCAACCTTTCCGAATACAAAAAGAAAGAATAAGAGAGGAGGGCGTCAAGTTTTGCCATTGCCAAGGGATATCTTTCCACGTTCCATCATTTTGTCATAGCTTTATTGATTCTAAACTAAAACACCTAAAAAAATAAGATGAAAATGTACACTTTGACCCAACGGTCAATATTTATGTTGATGCTCTTGGGAGCTTTTGTAGCCTGTAAGGACAATAAGAAAAATCAAGAAGAATCAACCGAAGAAGAAGTAGCGGAAAACACAGAAATCACCACAGATTTGCCATTGGACCGCCTAAACCTGCCCGATGGTTTTAGCATAGATGTATATGCGGAAAATATTGAAGGGGCCCGTTCCATGGCCATGGGAGCCGATGGCACCCTCTTCGTGGGTACCCGTAACGAAGGAAAGGTCTATGCCCTAAAAGATACCGATGGTGATTACAGGGTGGACAAAACCTATACCATTGCATCCGATTTGGAGCAGCCCAATGGTGTTGCGTTCAAGGATGGCGCCCTCTACGTGGCTGCTGTGAGCAAAATGTTCAAGTATTCGGATATTGAGTCCCAGCTGGAAAGCCCACAGGAACCCGAATTGATTTACGATGACTACCCGACGGAGTTCCACCACGGCTGGAAATACATCGCATTTGGACCTGATGATAAACTCTACGTTCCTGTTGGCGCACCCTGCAATATTTGTGATAGCGCCACTGTGGACAAGCGTTATGCTTCCATCACCCGAATGGATTTGGATGGCAGTAACCGTGAAATCGTGGCCAATGGGGTACGAAATACCGTAGGATTCACTTGGCACCCAGAGACCAAGGAACTTTGGTTTACCGATAATAACCGGGATATGATGGGCGACGACCTTCCCCCGGGAGAATTGAATAAACTTACAGAGGTAGGCCAACATTTTGGATATCCGTTCTGCCACGGCGGAACCGTTAAGGACCCCGAGTATGGCGACCAGCAACCTTGTTCGGATTTTGTTCCACCGGTACAGACATTACAGGCCCACGTAGCCGCTTTGGGCGTTAAGTTCGGAGAAGGCTCCATGTTCCCGGAGCAATACACGGGACAGGCATTTTTGGCAGAGCATGGTTCGTGGAACCGCTCCAAGAAAGTGGGTTACAGGGTAAGCATGGTAAAACTGGAAAATGGCGAGGCCGTAAGCTACGAACCTTTTATAGATGGTTGGTTGGACGAAGAATCGCAAGAGGCTTTCGGTAGGCCAGTGGACCTTCTTTTCCTAAAAGATGGTTCGTTGCTGATCTCCGATGACGAGGGAAATGCCATCTACAGGGTCACCTACAAAGGCTAATACAACTAGAACAACGATTCAAGGTACTTGGGAATGGACAATGGCTCCATTTTCCAAGTACTTTTTTTTTGGTCCTTATCCGTTACCTCAATAAAAAAATAGTGGGGAGCACCTTTCTTAACAGGGTGGAGGTGTTCCACGCTAAAAATACTTTCGCCGTTCCTAAAAATATATTCCGTGGCTTCCTTATCGGCAGTTGCCTTAACCGTACCATTGCCAAGGATTAAATTGGGCCTGGACAAGATACTCTTGATGTTCTGCCAGCACAGGTATCGGATTTCACCGGAATGCAAACGGTCTATGCGTACGGTGTACTGGCTATCGCCGAAATAAGCTAAAATACGTTCAATATTGGGGTCTCTCCAGAAGATGGCTAAGTAGGTTTAAGTAGGTTTGGAGTGTGTACGAACGGTTTAAAACCGGGTGTATTGCTTTAACATCTGTATTTTCTGGAAAATTCTGCTCCTAAAAGCCAACCCACCATAAATATGATGAATCCCAATACCACTAAGCAAAAAATCTGTAAGGCGTTTATCGTTTCCAGTGTAGTCATACTCTTAATTTTTTTCCAAACTACACAATACGCAATTATTTTACGTATCCCAATTGACGAATGCCCCTTTTGAATTAACGAATGGCCGTTTTGAACCAACGGTTTTTTAAGGATGGGTGAAAAAGGGGAGGTGAGTGGTTGGTTTTTTTTGGAATGTTGGGGAAAGCCCTTTGGGGATTTTTTTGCGGGGTTGTGGGGTTCTGTAAAATAATACGTGTTAATTTCCATATATTTGATTAAGAATATCATCTATTAAAATTGTTGGGATGACTAAAGAAGAAAGAATACAGTACTTAGCACAATTATCTCCTACTCAAGAAAATAAACTGATTTTTTACAACAATCAGAAAACGTTATTCCCTGTATATGATGTTTCTATGAAGTACCTTATTTATAATCATTACAATGGAAGGATTAAAGCAATGTCGAAATCATGGGAACGGGCAAATCATAAACTTAATTCTGAGAATCCAGAAGATGTAGCTATAATTGAACAGTTTCTTTGGGATTCAGCTCCCCAAAGGAATGAGCAAACCCTAAATAGTATTAGGCAATATGGTCAATTCGAAGTTGGCATGATAACAAAGGATGGCGTGATTATAGATGGGAATAGAAGAGCATCTATAATAAATATAATAAATAGGGATGAAAAAGATTTAAGTAAGCATTTAAAATTCCGAACAGTTATTTTACCTACGGATAGTTATGAATTTGGAGAAGAAAAAGAAAAGGAAAAAGAAATAGTAAAACTTGAGACAATATATCAGATGGGAGTCGACTCTAAAGTTGATTATAACCCAATTGAAAAATATCTCAGATGTAATGAATTGTTTGAATTTGGGTTTTCTATTGCTGAAATAGCGGATATGCTTTCAATACAGCAGTCTGCCATAAATAAAATGCAGGAAATTTTTGAATTGATGAAGAAATATTTATCTCGATATGAATATGATGGAATTTTTATTGGATTAGATAAACGAGAAGGACATTTTGTAGATTTAAGAGGATACTTGGCATCTTATCAACGTGGTGTTGGCAAATCATATGCAAAATGGGATTTTACTGATGAAGACTTATTTAATTTGGAAAATGCCTATTTTGATTATGCCAGAATGAAGTATCCTGTTCAAAACTGTCGAATTATCGCTAATCCCTCTAAATCACAAAGCTTCTTCTGTCATCAAGATATTTGGTCACAATTTTTTACAGATCATTCACAGATTATATCCTCTATACAAGAAGAAGAGTTTGATATTTTATCAGAGAGGGTTAAAGAAAGAAAAATTCATAGTATTGTTTCGGATAGAGATGAACTGTGGGCAAAGACTATAAAAGATGATTTGTTGGATAATTTATATTCTAACAAGAGAAAATTAGAAGATAAAATAAAACTCAATATACCTTTTAAGAAATTATTATCTGCAAGAAATACTATTTACTCTATAAATATTGACGAATTAGAGGCCAAAAACGATAGTGAAATTGATCGTGTTTCAGATGAAATCTCTTTATCTGTAAGTAAAATAAAGGAAGCCAATCAGTTGTAATTTAACAATCCTCCTTTATGTCATACAGAATTAATTGTTTGCCCAATAAAATAGGTGGTAATAACGAAAATAAAAGTGTAATTGTATTTGTACACGGATTAGGTGGTGGCAGGGAAACTTGGCTTGAGTTGTCTAATTTCCTAAATCAAAACTGGAGCGAAGATTTTTCGTTTGATGTGAAATACTATCATCCATATAATGAAAGGTCGATATTTAATAGACTTTTTGTTTTCTTGAAAGAAAGTTTTCCTTTGGGGTCTTACTTTCTTTTTTTGTATCGTGTTATTGTAGGGGAAGGAATAGATGTGCTAGCCAAAGGTTTGGACTCCTATCTTGAGGTAAATTGTTATAATTATGACAATATAATGCTTGTTGGACATAGCATGGGTGGACTGATATCTAGAAAAATGTTAGTAGACCAACTTGAGAAGAAACATTTTTCTGAAGTCGATAAATTATTGACTTATGCCTCACCACATATAGGTTCTCATTTAGCAAATATGTTCGGGTTTACGCTGCAAATTCGTCAAATGAATTTTTTTAAATCCAAATTTCTTGAGAGCCTTAATTCACTCTGGTATAGCCTTTCAGCAAAAGACCATGTTAATCCTACATATGTCATAGCAACTAAAGACAAAATAGTAAATAGTGATAGTGCATCAGGAATTGACGTTGACCCACATATTGTGTACGCTATTGGACAATCACATTCATCTTTGATTAAACCAAACAATATTGATGATATAGGTTATTCTATTTTACTGAAATGTATTTTTGAAACTTTTATTGAAGTAGAATTGTCATCAATGGGAGCTCTTGATGGATTTGTATCTTTTGGAGATGATGACGATGAGATAACTGATGATTTGGATGATATACCTGGAATACCTGATTTTTAAAAAAAAAGTGCTGAAATTAGGCGTCCCACTTTTCAGCACTTTTCGCTAAATTTTATCGTTTTACATGAAATTCCCTAGAAAAACTCATGTGGATTGCTTTTACGTGCATGCCCGATACTTTAGCATGTGAATTACAAATTTCTAAAAAAAAATAGTTGTAATAAAGTTTATTAACTAAAGTTATCAACCATGTTTTGAACATGTTACGTGATCGATAGAGTTCCTTTTTATTTGTTTTAATAGGTAAATTAAATCTCAAATCCCCCCAATCACCTTTAAACTCAAGCCCGTATGCTTTTTAATGTCTTCGTCGGACATTCCACTATCCTTTAAAGACTTCGCAATACTAATCGCCTTTTCTTTTTCGGCCCGCTTTTTCTCGGTATCGATCTTAAACTGTTCCAGTTCCTGCTTTTCGGGGCCGGTGATCTCAAAAAAGCCGCTTTTGCGCAATTGGTCCATTAGTCCCTTGTCCTGGAAACTGGTGTATTGGGTTTCGGTGATCACCAAATGGTCCAGCACCTCCACATGGATCAGCTTGCCCACTTTTAGCATATGGTCGGTAAAGTTGAGGTCGGCATCGGTAACCTGGTGCGAGCCGCTGGGGTGGTTGTGCACCAAGATCAGTTTGTTGGCCAGTTTGTAGATCGCCATCCTAAACACATCGGGCGGGTCGGCATTTACCCGGTTGCTGGCACCCAGGCCAATGAGCTCCACAAACAGAATCTTGTTGTTCTGGTTAAGGCCCACCACCCAAAAATGCTCTTGGTTGCGGCGTATCTTGTTCTCGCGCAGCAATACCTGCTGCATGATCGCATATATGTCCGCGGAGTTGAGCACTTTGATCTTCTGTTCTTTGGTAAGCCGTACATTCATGGTAAGTGTGTTGCTATTTGGGTCTGGGAAAGGTAATCCATGCCCGTGAAAAAAACAAAAATGCGTTTGCGTTCATAAAAAAACCGCCCCTCACATTTTGCAAGGGGCGGTTTTGGTTTTTCAAAGAAATCCAATTACCGCACTAGGCTGTTCAGTTTCTGTACCTGCGCATCAAAATTGCTTAGGGTAGCGGCCAAGACCCCGATTTGTTCCTGTGCTTCTTTCCATTCCTTCTGTTCAATGGCCTCGCGCACGCCTGGAAGTGTTTTTACCCCATACCCTGTGTAAAATCCAGGGGCATAGATCTGGTGCTTGAACCAATCTCTACGGGGAAGCCCTTTATCCTGCAACAATATTTGCTCCATGCCCATCAACTCTTGGTTCAGTTGTGCCTTTTTGGCCGGGGACAGCGCCAATGCATCTGCCTTGGAAAAGGTTTCGATACTCTTCTTTAATTCCGCTACCACATTTTGGATAGGAGAGAAGTCCAAATAAGGTACTTCGCCCTCCATTTTGGCGGGAGCGATAGGTTTTTTCGGGTCCATCACCAATCCGTAGGTATCCGCTTTTACCAATTTGTTGTGTTTTTCCACATCGGCACGCATGGTCTCCAAGGTTTTCATCACCTCGCCCAAATAGGTTTCTATGGTACTGTGCCATTGGGAGAGTTCAAACGGCAGTACTTCGGCATTTGCCAAACGTAAAGAGATACGTCCTGCCGTATTTGCCAAGGCAATACCATATTGGAACCCAGGGTCTTTAAAGCGGGTGTAGTGGGTGTAGGTATCGTAAATGGTGTGGTATTCGCCGCCTCGACCTTCACCACCGTAGCCCAAGTTCAACGAGGCGATACCTGTATGCTGGATAAACGGAGTATAATCCGAACCAGAACCCAATGCGGATAGCTTAAACGAGTTGTCGCCTCCGCGCATTACATTGGCCGCTTTGCGACGCTCCGCCACGGAAACTCCTTTTTGTGGGTCGGTCACCGCATTGGCCACTTGGCTCACCATGGCCTCCAATGAATGGGAACCTCCGGCCCCCAAATAGCCACGGCTGTTGCCATCGGTATTGATGTAGGCCACGGCCTTTTCTTTCAATTCGGGAATGTGGTCCTCCACCCATTCGGTGGAACCAATCAATCCGGGTTCTTCGGCATCCCAAGCACAGTACACCAAGGTACGTTTGGGTTTGTTGCCTGCCTTGGCCAATTTGGCCACTACGCGAGCCTCTTCCATCAAGGCCACCATTCCGCTCACAGGGTCGCTGGCACCATGTACCCAAGCATCGTGGTGGTTTCCACGAATCACCCACTCATCAGGGAATTCATCTCCTTCCCATGTGGCGATCAAGTTATGGGCCGGTTTCAATTGCCAGTCAAATTCCAATTTTAAGTGCACTTTGGCCGGTCCGGGACCAATATGATAAGTAATAGGCAATCCGCCTCTCCAGTTGGACGGAGCAACAGGGCCTTCCAAAGCGGCCAACAACGGTTGCGCATCTTCATAAGAAATCGGCAATACTGGAATCTTCGTGATTGTGGGTGCATCTTCGCGATCCAAACGCTTGGCATCCTTGGTCGCGGCATAGCCAGGGGTCAGAACATCGCCCGGATATAGTGGCATATCCATTACGGAACCACGTTGCACACCGGTTTTGTTCTTGTACGGACCTTTTGGGTAAACATCGCCTTGGTAATAGCCATCATCCATAGGGTCGGAGTAGATAATACAACCAATGGCACCCTTTTCTGCGGCCAGTTTCGGTTTGATGCCCCTCCAAGAACCTTGGTACTTGGCAATCACGATTTTTCCTTTAACGTCAATACCCAATTTTTCGAGCTCTTCGTAATCGCTGGGGATTCCGTAGTTCACAAAGACCAAATCGGCCTCCACATCACCGTCGGTGGAGAAAGCATTGTAGCTGGGCAACAATTTGTCACCTTGGGCGGTGTATGGGTCGCCCTCAACGGCAATGGCTTCCAAGGAAGCGGTGTACTTGGTCGGTGCGGTCAATTCCAGCACGCGTACTTTCGGATAAGGAAAAAGCACATGGTAGGTGTCAATCTTGGTTTTGTAGCCCCACGATTTGAACTGCTTTTCCATCCATTTTACGTTCTTTTCACCATATTCGGTACCTACCCAGTGTGGTTCTGCCACCATGAGCTTCATCCATTCGTCCAAATTTTTAGTGGAAAGTTGTTTTTCGTACTCAGCTTCGAGTTGGGTCTGTGCTTCCGAAGCTTTTTCACTGAACCCAATGATTTTGTCCTGGGCCGAGACACTGACTACTCCTAACAGCAGGAGCAGGGGAAGTAATTTATTTTTCATTGTTTTGAATTAGCTCCCTAAATTTAAGGGATTGTTTAAAGGTAATGAAGTAAAAAGGGTAGAAGTGATACCACATTTTCAAAGAATTTACATTTTCTTTGAAAGGAACCCTCAAAAATAAATATCATGAACCCAAAAGTTGATTTCTTTTTTGAAAAGCCATCCCAATGGCAAAATGCATTCAGGGAATTACGAAGAATTGCGCTCGACACGGGTTTGACCGAAGAGCTTAAATGGGGCAAGCCCTGCTATACCTTAAATGGCAACAATATTTTTTTGATGCATGGTTTTAAGGAATATTGTGCGTTGTTGTTTCATAAAGGTGTTTTGTTGAAAGACACAGAACATATTTTGGTGCAGCAGACCGAGAATGTACAGTCCGCACGCCAGATTAGGTTTACTGGTGTTGAAGAAATTATAGAACAAGAAAGAATTCTTAAAGCTTATATCTATGAAGCTATTGAAGTGGAAAAAGCAGGTTTGGAAGTAAAACTAAAAAAGACCTCCGAGTTTGATATGCCCGAAGAGCTTCAGAAGAAAATAGATTCGGATACAGAGTTCAAATCAGCATTTAAGGCATTGACACCTGGTCGACAACGCGGGTATATGCTCCATATTTCCCAAGCCAAACAATCCAAGACCAGAATAGCCAGAATTGAAAAATCCATTCCCAAAATTTTTGAGGGTAAAGGGTATAATGAACAGTAGTTTTAAAATAAATCCTTGTAACAATGCGTAGAATTGTTCCCAATATCCATTCCAATGACCTCGAAGCAAGCAAATTGTTTTATATGGATTTCCTAGGGATGGAATTGGTGATGGATATTGGATGGGTCATAACATTTGCCTCCAAAGAAAACCCAACGGCGCAAATCAATATCTTTAAGAATGATAAGCCCATAGTTGATGAATCCTTTATATCCATCGAGGTGTCCAACGTAGACCAATTGTACGAGCAGGCCCAAGAAAATGAATTCGGTATAGTTTACGAATTGAGGAACGAGAGTTGGGGCGTGCGCCGATTCTTTGTAAAAGACCCCAACGGGGCCACAATTAATCTTTTGACACACCTATGAATCCCGAAATTGACTCGTATTTACAAGAAGGTTGTGGAAGATGCTCCTTGGGCGGCACACCACAGTGCAAAGTACATGGCTGGCAGCAAGAACTCAAATATCTCAGGCAGCTTGTTTTGAGCTGTGGATTAAAGGAGGAATTGAAATGGAGCGTGCCCTGTTACACCCATAATGGCCATGTGATAGTAATGGTGGCAGCCTTTAAAGAAAATGCAACCCTTAGTTTTTTTAAGGGAGCACTCTTAAAGGATGAAAATGGAATTTTGAAAAAACCGGGGAAAAATTCTCAAGCGGGCAGGGTAATCCGGTTTACTAATATTGAAGAGATAATTGCATTGGAGGATGTGTTGAAAACATACATTTTTGAAGCAGTGGAAGTTGATGAACAGGGCAAAAAAGTGACTTATAAAAATATTAGGGATTATGAGGTGCCCGAAGAATTCCAAGAACGTTTGGATGCCGATGCAGATTTGAAAGAAGCATTCGAAGTATTGACTCCAGGCAGACAAAAAGGGTATTTGCTCTATTTTGCCGGAGCGAAACAATCCAAGACCCGTGCCTCCCGTGTAGAAAAGTATATGCCGAAAATAATGAAAGGTCTCGGTTTTCATGACTGAAAAGCAACAAACAATCAACCCATAACCAACCCAACCATGACGCAACGTAGAAAATTTTTAAAACAAGGCACTGCAGCCATGATGTCGTTACCTTTTATTTCTTTTGACCCCCAAAAAGATTGGTCCATCGCAGAATTGAAAACCAATGCCCCCAAGGACGAGACATATTGGGCCATGGTACGAAAGCAATTTCCGCTCAAAGAAGGCCAGACTTACTTCAATAATGGAACCATGGGGCCAACACCGGGATATGTGTTGGACAAAATGTTCGACCACATGATGCATTGGAACGTGGAAGCTGCTACCGTGGATTATAAAAATGGCTCCGGACCGGAGTTGTTGACCGGTTATTTTCCGTATGAAGAGCTTCGTACCAAATTGGGCAAAATCATCAATTGCGATTTTAAGGAAATCTCCCTGACCCAAAACGCCACATTCGGTATGAACTACGTTGGTATGGGACTCAATCTAAAAAAAGGAGACGAGTTGCTCAATACCAATCAAGAACACGGTGGTGGTTTTGGTGCTTGGCAGTTGTTGGCCAAACGAAAAGGCTGTGTGTACAAGCAGGCCACTATGCCAGAACCTGCCAACGACCCGCAGGAAATCGTGGATGCCATTTTCATGGAGGTCACCCCAAGGACGAAGGTGATTGCAGTACCTCACATAATTTCAGGATTTGGAACGGTAATGCCAGTCAAGGAAATCTGTGCAGAAGCCAAAAAGCGCGGCATTTTCACGGTTTTGGACGGAGCACAATGTGTTGGTCAAGTTCCTGTGGATGTTAAGGACATCGGTTGCGATGCGTATTACTCCAGTTTGCACAAATGGTTGTTGGCTCCTTCGGGAAGTGGGTTGTTGTACATCAACAAAGATGTGGCAAGCGACATCTGGACCACCATTGCCAGCTATAATTGGGACAATCAAGATGATCATGGTTTCCGTTTGATGCAAAACGGAACGGGCAATGCAGGACTAATGGCAGGGTATGATGCCGCTGTGGATTTTTTCAACACCATAGGTCATGATGTGTGGTTGGGCCGTGTAAAGGAATTGGGGAAATATTTAAGGGATGGACTTAAGGAAATGGACCATGTTACATTCTATTCGTCCACCAATGAGGATATGGCCGCAGGGATTACCACCTATGGTGTGGCCGGCATGTCTGGCCCTGAACTCCAAAAGTATATGTGGGAAAAGGAACGTTTGCAGCCCCGTTCGGTGGGCAACGAAATGATACGTCATTCCGTTCATATTTATAATTCCAAGGAAGAAATTGATAGGGCTTTGATTCTAATTAAGGAACTGGCTTAGCAACTAACAGGTTAAGAATTTTGACATTTTGTAAATTGAGGCTTCCATCTCAATTGTATAATGTTTCACATGTGCTACCGATATGATTTTCAGTATTACAATTTTAACTTGTAATCATCCTATTAAGACGGATTAGCTGTTTTTTCGTTTATTGTACCGGACAACAAAAATGACTATCAACGCTATCAATCCAACAGGGATAGCAATTATGATTCCAATACCAATGATGGTTCCTAAGGAGTAGCCCAAGGAGTAGGTTGAAGAGGTGAGGGTGTCATTGTTGGTGAAAATAAGGTACCCGATGTTTTGATCCAATTTGACCATATCGTTGTAATAGGTGTCAAATCCCGAAACAGGGACATGGTCATTTTGATGTTTATAGTAATAATCCAAATCAATGATTTTTTCCTTAGCATCATACTTGGAATTAAAATCATAATAAAAATAATCTGAATTAATAGTCACATTTTCAGGTTTAACCCTTATGCCCTCAGCTAATTTAATTTTAATATGTTCTTTTCGAACGAAAGGATAGGTAAGTGCATATGGTGTTAATCGCTGCAACTGGGTTGGCATACTCAAATTGGAGATTAATCCGTTGGGAAAGATGGATAAATTCATAGTGTTAGTCTTTTCTACGGATGGGCTCCAAATGGAGTCCAAGTGATAACGCTCCAACAACAGGAATTCATTTTTGATGGTATCATCTTGAATGGTTGGTGGAGCCAAAGATGAAACCCTTCCATAATTATCGGAGTAATAGGACATCAACTCCTGTTGAATAAGGTCTTTACTGTTATTTCGAAATATGGAACGCATATAATCTGCTTCACCTTCGTAGTAATGCGTACGAACCTCTAGTTCAGCACCCAAACCACCTTCTTCCAAGGTGAAGGTGCTAAAGGTTTCAATCATATTACTTCGAAAATCAGTTATGGTGTCCAAATCTGACATATTTTGGTCTAGGACCAAACCATATCTATAATCTGGAGTATAAGTATTGGCATAGGTACCACCTTGGTCAGTAAGTGTTGGGTCGTACCATAAAGTTGAACCATTTTCGTCCACCACTTTTACAATACAATGATCAAATATTTTGGATGATGGAGTAAGATTTGGTAATTCCTGTTTTAGAGAAGTATTTACCAATGTAGGGTGGGCCTCAATACCCATTTTGTTGAGCATAGTGGTAAAAAGAACACTTTTGTCCTTACAGTCACCGAAACGCTGTTCCATGACTTTGTTCGGAGGGTTAGGTTTATATCCTCCTATACCCGAAGAAATAGAGAGGTATCTTACCTCATTTTGAACAAATGATAAGGCAGATTTGATGCGCTCCCCTTCCGTTTTATTGTTGGTCTCAATTTCAGAAATGGCTTGTTGAAGTTCTTGGCTCAAAGGTTCTTGAAACGTAAAAATATTTTCACCCCAATCGATGACTTGATCCCAAGAATCATATTCGGTAACCAAAACAGTTTCATTTTGGATATACCAAGACGGTATTTGCTCCTCCATTAGTATTGCGGGAACGTTTTTTTGAAACCATTTATAATGGTTAATGCCCCCTCTTTTCTCAAGGTCAGCCACCAAATCCGAATTGAGCATTTTATAATGCAATGGATTTTTGGAAAAAACATGTGCTGAAATTCGGTCTATAGGTTGGGTAGAATTCAAAACGAAACTAGTGGAGAACTTATTCTTTTGAATAGGGTTAAACCCCTTCACACTATAACTATAAACAACAATATCTCCAATTCTCACATCTGGAATATTCACAAAAGCAGAAATGGAACCATCATAAATATAACTTTCAGCATTGGTTTCACGTCGGGCGGTTTGAATATCCTGTTGATTTAATCTATTAATCCTTTTCCCATTTCTGATTACATCGATATTATGGAACCTTAATTCTTGGTAGCTGGGGTCATAATCTGCAACAACACTGGAGATAGTTTGGATACCACTATACTCTACGGCCTTTGCTACATTTTTAATGTAAGCTTCCTCACGGTCAACATGTACTTGTTCGGTATACAACAGAACATGAGTGCCTCCATAAAGGCCATTTTCAGGCGCTACTGCATTCGGGTTGTATTCTTCGTTAATTATCCAAGAAGGCTCTTTGGTAATTGAAACTTGACAGTAGGGGAGATAAAAAGTTAAAAATAGTATGATTAGGGTAATTGGCTTGTACATTTGGTTTGTTTGGTAATGGTTATGTTGCCCTAAAATAGCAAACAAATCCAATTAGTCAGAAATTTCTTGGCTCAAATGGGCTATAATCAAATATTTTACCCTTAAGTTTTTATAAATTCCTTAACTAATTTTTGGCATGCTTGCCAAAGAACAACTTTTGATAAATAGGTATATTTGAGTAAATATACCAACCCTATGAAATACTCAATAACAATGGCCCTCGCGGGCATGCTGTTGCTATCTTGTCAACAGGAAAAAAATCAAGAAGAAGAACCATCCAAAATTGCGTTTACAGGAATTACGGAGTCCATAAAACCGGGCGATAATTTTTTCGACCATGTGAACAAAACATGGTACGATACCATCCAAATTGCCGATGATCAGGTCGGTGTAGGTTCCTACAGCTTCTTGAACATACCTCAGCGCCAATTGCTGCAGAATATTTTGGAAGAAGTTTCATCCTCCGAGCACGAAAAAGGCTCCGTGGAACAGAAAGTGGGTGATTTCTTTGCATCAGGAATGGACACGGCCACCCTTAACCAACGTGGATATGAACCCATAAAGCCTATTTTGGAAGAAATCGATGCCATTTCCAACAAAAAGGAGTTGGTCAATTTTGTCACTGAACAAATTTCCAAAGGAAATAACTCCATCATGGGGCTACGTGTGGCACCCGATAACAAAAACAGTCAGATCAATATTTTACATGCCGGCCAATCAGGACTGGGCCTGCCGGACAGGGATTATTATTTTAAGACTGATGAATCAACAGTTGGCATTCAGGAAGCCTACAAAACCTATTTGGCAACCTTGTTCGATTTAACGGATATTGAAGATGGTGCCGAAAAGGCAGAAACGGTGTACGATATAGAAAAACAACTGGCGGAATCGCATAAGACCCGTATCGAAAGAAGAGACCCACAGACCAACTATCATAAATTGGCGGTTTCTACTATTACTGCATCAAACCCTAACATTGATTGGGCATCTATGCTATCAAAATTGGAGTTAGAGGCGGATTCCATCAATGTGAGACAGCCCGCGTATTACGATAAATTGAACAGTATGTTGGGCAGTGTTTCTGTGAATGATTGGAAAACCTACCTAAAGGCGCATACCTTGGACAATTACTCCAGATTTTTGAGCGTGCCGTTCGAAGATGCCCTGTTTGAATACAACAAAATTTTGTTGGGGCAGTCCGAACAACAACCAAGGGCACAAATCATGGCCCAACAGGTTGATAGAAACCTAGGCTTTGCCTTGGGACAATTGTACGTGAAACGATATTTTGACGAAGCAGCGAAACAACGAGTGTTGGATTTGGTAAACAACCTTCAAAAAGCCTTTGAAAACAGAATGTCCGAGTTGGATTGGATGAGCGATAGCACCAAAACCAAGGCCAAGGAAAAACTGTATGCCATCACCAAGAAAATTGCATATCCAGATGTTTGGAGGGAGTATGATGTGGAAATTGCAAGAGACCAATACTTTGAAAATGTGGTAGCCCTACAGGAGAATAATTACGAGTATAACGTACAATATTTGAACAAACCACCGAATAAAGATGCTTGGGGCACAACGCCATCAACCGTAACCGCATATTACAATGCTTCCTTAAATGAGATTGTTTTCCCTGCTGGGATTCTACAGTTCCCTTATTTTGACATGGCCGCCGATGATGCAGTGAATTATGGCGGAATCGGAATGGTCATCGGTCACGAACTTACCCATGCGTTCGACGATAATGGTTCGCAATACGATGGCGAAGGAAACCTGAAAAACTGGTGGACCAAATCAGATTTGGAAAAATTTAAGGGCAAGACCCAACAATTAATAGATAGATATAGCTCGTTTACCGTGTTGGATACCGTTCACTTGAAAGGTGCTATGACCATTGGTGAGAACACGGCGGACAACGGTGGAATCGCAATTGCTTACGATGCCTTTAAAATGACCGAACAAGGGCAGGATACCGTTAAAATTGGTGGATATACCCCGGACCAGCGGTTCTTTATGTCCATTGCCCGTATTTGGCGCGTAAAAGTACGTGATGAATTTATGAGGAACTATGTAAATACCAATTCACACTCTCCTGCTATTTGGAGGGTAAACGGTCCTTTAATGAATTTTACTCCGTTCTACGAAGCCTTTGAAGTAAAGGAGGGCGAAGAAAACTATAAACCAGAAGAGGAAAGAATAAAGATTTGGTAAGAACTCGTATCTTGGTTAAAACATTAAAGCGCACCCAATGGTGCGCTTTTTTATTTAGGTATAATACTAATCAAGATGGGTGCATAGGTATTTTATCTAAAAAAGTACGATGTCTGGTGACTAACCAATCCATATTTCAAAGAAAAATCCTACTTTTAGAAAGCGCATTAAAATTATAATCAACCTTAACCCTAACCATGTACCCCTTCAGAAGAATCTTTCTATACGGCACACCTTTGCCGTGGAAACGATGGTGTATTGTAGACTAAACAACCCCATTCATGTCATGAAACAAGCCTTATACGTATTGGTATTGCTCACTTTTATGGTTTCTTGTTCAGAGAGTGAAAGTCCTACTCCTCCTAAAACACCAGAAGTTCCAAGTGCAGTAGAACAGGGATCCCAATCTTTTGGGATTAACAACATGGAGATTACTTCCAAAAATTCAACAAATCTAGTTGCAAAGGAATTTATACCAGCCTATGTTTTTGTTAGCGTGGAAACGGATGAAGGCAGTACTATATTGAATAGACATCAACTTGATGTTGTGGACAATGGAGGTGATTATGTTACAGAAGAAGTACTATTGGACCCAGGAACCTACACATTAACAGAATTTATTGTGGTAGATGCTGACGATAAAGTGATTTCCTTAGTGCCAAAAGCCACCTCTGCACTCTCTCAGTTTACTGGAACTTCACTTCCGTATGATTTTACAGTTCAAGAAGGAGATTCAAAGAATACACCTATTGATAATATAGAAGCAGCCGGTTATTCTTGGGTGGAATTTGGTTATGAAGAAGATGACTTGGTTTTTTCCGAGGCAGAAGATTTCTTCACATTAACTGTTGATGATTCAGAAAACTTAACAACAAAAGTGATTGCTTTAAAATCGTTAACAGGTTCAACCTATCAAATTGATTGGGGAGATGGTGTTATTGAAGAATATGTATCTACCCTAAATACTATTGAAATAGAAAATGAAGCCAATCATACTTATGAAATAAATGGTGTCTATAAAATAAAAATTATCGGAGCAGTAGAGGTTATTGAATATTTGAATTTCAGTAATTATGAGGTGGAATTCAATAATCAAAGCAATATTATTGCTGCGGATTTAAGTAATTTAACCCTATTAAAAGAGGTGGATTTCCATATCGGAAAATTAACATCATTGGATACTTCAAATAATCTTTTATTAGAAAGCCTTAGTCTGGGATACAACCAAATAACACATTTAAATTTAACTAATAACGAGAAACTTAGGAGGTTGTATGCTAGATTTAATCAGTTAGCCGAAATAGATGTTTCACAAAATCCAATGTTGGAACTTTTGTGGATAAATGGCAATCAAATTTCCAATTTAGATGTTTCCAACAACTCTTATTTACAGTTATTATTTGCTAGGGAAAATAATTTAACCAGTTTGGATGTGACTCAGAACAGCCAGTTAAACCAACTTGACTTAAGCGGTAACTTAATTTCAAATATTGATGTCACCCAGAACACAAACTTGTTTTTGATCAATATTGGAGCAAACAACCTAACCCAAATAGATTTATCGCAAAACATAGAATTGGAACGTATAGATTTATATGAAAATCAAATAAGTGCGATAGACCTTTCCGCAAATTTAAAACTACAGGATTTATATATCGAAGATAATTTATTGAGCAGCTTGGACTTATCGCAAAACGTAGCACTTGAAAGATTAATAATCGAGAACAATAACTTTAGCCAAATCAATATTACCCAGAACCACAAAATTTTTGATTTGCAAATTGGCGGCAATCAGTTTATGGCAGCGGAGCTGGACCAAATGATTTCTTTTATTTATGATCAGGCAGTTCTTAATTCAACTACTCTTGGGTATATTGACTTTCAAAACAATCCAGGTACGGATTTGATAAATCAAACCACCATTGCTAAAATCAATGAATTAGGACTAGATTACGATTGGACATTCAACAATAATTAAGGAAAGGCCGAAATAAAAAAAAGGCGCACTGATCAGTGCGCCTTTTTTGTTACTGAAAATTTATTTATTTCTTCATTCCAGGAATACCCTCTGGCTTTTTCGTTTGCCAATGGAATGTCTCCGCTTCTTTTTTAACAGGAGCCACCTCATCTAACGTATCGGCATCGTAGACCCTTCCGTTTTTGATGACATGGGTAATTGTGTTGGTATTTCGAATATCTTCCAACGGATTTTTATCCAAGATCAAAATATCCGCCAACTTGCCTTCCTCGATACTTCCCAGATCACCATCCAAACCAAGCGATTCCGCACCAAGGATGGTCGCAACTTTAAGGGCGTCCATTGTCTGCATTCCGCCACTTGCTACCGACCACAGTTCCCAATGATAGCCTAATCCCTGTAACTGACCATGGCTTCCAATGCCACCGAGTCCATCAGCTTCGACCAAATCTTTCATAAACTCGGCATGCTTTTTAAACACATGTTCTTCGGGCATAAACCAAGCTCCTCTTCGTCTTGATTTTTGAGCCAATTCTTCATAAGGAGTAAAGTATTGTAGCTTTTTATCGTGGTACACATCTTCCGTGGCATAGTAATAGTTCTCTGCCCATGGTCCGCCATAGGACACCAAAAGGGTAGGGGTGACCGCCATTTTGGATTCTGCAACGGAGTGTACCACATCTTTGTAAATAGGATAAATCGGGAATGAATGTTCGTGACCGGGATAACCGTCCAACAATTGGGTCATGTTCAGTTTAAAGTCCAATCCACCTTCGGTAGTCGGCATCAACTTTAGTTCTTTGGCTGCCATAATGATCCATTGACGCATCTGTCGGTTCCCCACCAAATACATTTTTATGCTCTTGGTATCGTAGTACTCGCTGTATTGCTTCAGCACTTCCTTGGCATGTTCCAATGATTTTATTTTGTACGACCAATAGCCAACGCCGGGCCCGGTACTATAGACCCGTGGTCCGTGCATCATTCCGGCATCAACCATATCGGAATATGTAAGAACGTCGGTTGTGGCCGTCTGAGGGTCCCTGGTGGTTGTAACACCGTACGCCAAATTGGCGGAATAAATCCAAATCTGATTTTTATGAATGCCCCAGTTAGGCCACATGTGTGCGTGGGTATCCACAAAACCGGGGGTAATTGTTTTGCCGGCAGCATCAATTTCCACGGTTCCTTTAGGAACAGTTAAAGAACCTGACGCACCAACTGCTTTAATTCGATTGTTTTCGATAAGGATGTCACCGTTTTCAATGATTTCATCATCCTTCATTGTGATGATGCGTGCACCTTTTATTAGCACCGATCCTTTAGGAATATCTTTGGTATAACTAACCTTTACTTTGATTTCTTTGGCTTGATATCCTTTGTCCTCCTTTTTGTCATCATCCTTCTCATCTTCTTCCTCGTCATCTTCGCTCTCCTTTTTTAGTTTTTCGGCTTCCTTTTTAGCAATTGCCACACTGTCGGCATATGCTTTGGCGGCCGGAAGATTGTAAATAAAGTGACTGGCGCCCAAAGACCAGTGCACATCTTTGCTATTTCCCGACCATGCAGCAAACTCTCCGCCCAGCAATGTCAACTTCATGGCAGGGAAGGCCGCTTTATCGGCATCAGCTACGGATACTTTTGGCGTTTTCCCATATTTAGGTATGGTAACCGTATAAATATCATTGTTGATTTTGGCCAAGGCCGTGGTGCCGTCCGGTGAAATCTTGATTTCTGATGGAGCAGATGACTTATCCTCTGGAGCTTTATTTTGTTCTGACCCTGGCAAAATACTATGTCCTCCGTTTTCATCATGGAATCCAAAAGAAGAGGAGCCGAATGTAGTAATACCGCTAAGCGTAAGGTGTTCCTTTTGATCAGTACCGTCCCATCGAATTGAAAGCAAATCTTTGCCTTTGCTCAAATAAATTCGGTCGTCCACTTTGGTAAAATGTGGATTGGAACGACCTTCGGATTTATCTATCACCGTAATTTTTCCACCTTCGGATGGAATCCATGCCAAATCTTCCTCGGCACCACTCGCACGAGGGCCAATTGCATCGCGATACACTTGCGCGGAACCTTTGGTAAAGGCAATTCTATTGCTTTGGTAAGACCAGGCCGGATTGCTATAGATGGCCGATTCCTCCGTTAGTTTTTTGGAGCCTCCGCGTCCGTTAGCATTTACTTTATACAAATAACCGCCATCGGTTTCCCAAGATGTGAAAACAATGCTTTCGCCATCAGGGGACCAAGCGGGTTGTGCTTCGGTGAAATCGTTTTTTGTCAAACGTTTTGGTGTGCCGTTGGGCAAATCCATAACATACAGCCTGTTTAACGCGGTAAAGGCAAGTTTGCTTCCATCGGGTGACGGGACACCATCCCGGATTTGTGTCACAAAAGCCTCTTTGGTATCCTCAATGGGATATTTAAAAGATAATTGTGGGCCTAATTCGAGATTGACATCTACTTCAAAAGGTATCTCAACCGATGAATTCGAGTCGATATTTATACGGTATATTTTTCCTCCATAGCTTGCCACCAAGTTTTTACTATCAGGAGTAAAGGCCATTCCGGGCAGTACGCCAAGTGGTGCAATGGATTCTTGCTCATCCCGCTGTACTGGATAGGCCAACCAACGTTCGTCACCATTTTCCAAATTACGCAATACCAGTCCCGTCTCGGTTTCAAAGCGGCTTCCATATACCAGCCATTTGCCATTGGGCGAAAGCGTAGGGGTAAATGCCGAACCATATCTGGAAGTTACCGTAGAAACCCCACCATCCTCGGTGTTGTAAGTTCCTAGTTGATATTGAGGCAATTGGGCGTTATAGTTCCATGCTCCCGTACGTATCGAAAAATAGATGAGTTTTCCATCTGGCGAGAATTCTGGGTCAATGGCTTTCAGTTTTTCCGGTTCGGAGATAAGTTGGGCACCGCCTCCGCCATCTTTGTGGTACATGTGCAGTTTGATGTTCCTACGGCCTTTGGCACCAACAATATAATCTCCGTCCGGACTCCAGTCGGCCGAAAAGAAATTCTGATCACTGTCTTTGGTAATTTGTTTGGTTTCTTCTGACTCCAATTCCATGGTCCAGATATTATCGGACCTACTTTTATCGGAAATAAAAACGATGGATTTTCCATCGGGGCTGAACCTCGGGTGGACATCATAGGCCATTCCTTTGGTAATCTGAGTTGCTTTGCCCCCTTGAATGGGAATGGTGTATAGGTCGCCCATCAAATCAAAAATGATGGTTTTGCCATCAGGGCTTACGTCCAAGGAAATCCAAGTTCCCTCTTTGGTGGTGAAAGAAATGGTTCTCTCGGGTTCTAAGGGTAGTTCTTCGGTTGCCTTTTTTGTGCTGTCCGCAACCTGCTCTTTATCCTGAGCAAAAGAAGAAGTACTCATAAATACTATGGCACATGCCAACAGGTAGTAATTTTTTCTCATTGAGCTAGTTTATTGATGAATCAAGAGAACAAGGTATGAAAAAAAAGAAAGGATTTATTTATTTTTAAAGCAGTTACGGTGTTTGCAAAAGTAGACTGGATAAGCAGTTTGATAGAATTTTCCTTTGAGCCTTAATAACCGTTCAATAAATAACGGGTATATCCATCAATATCGTAAAACCATTGACCATGTCGTCCATATACCCCTTTCGGAACGTATGTAAATGGACGATTCGACTAACACTAGATTACTCCATGATACAGCCTTCCAAAAAGCGGCTTTTTTCTGTATTTCTATTTTTGATGCTTTCGCTTCAGACCTTTGGGCAAGAACGAAAAACATATGAAGGACCACTAAAAGTAGGACCTTATACGGGAAAAGCAGTTTATCAATTCGTTATTTCTGACCTCGATACCATTTTTGACGGTGATTTTCAATTACAACAATCCAATTTGGAGACCTTGGTGGAAAACGAGGACACATCCTTTCGTTTTTCGGGCAAGTTTGATAAAGGCGTTGCCAACGGACCATGGGAATTTGAATTTGGAGAATATAAGACCAATAGCCAGAGTCAGGTGGTGGGCTACGAATACCGGGTTTTGGTCAGTGGCGTGCAAGAAATAGGTGAGGGGAACCTAATAGATGGTAAACCCGATGGTGATTGGAACTACACCATTAACCAGATAAAGGACTCCGAGGTTGAAAAAATCATATTTAAAAGCACCATTTCTTTTGACAAAGGAGTACCGCGTCAAAACTTTCAAATAGAGAACGATAGCAGCGTGCTGGTGGGTCGATTTTTAAGGGACGGTCTTGCGCACGATGAATGGTCGTACTATGGAACAGAGGCCGTGGAGGATATCGAGGATTGGTTCTTCGAGGATGGATTACTGAGAACCATAAAAATAAAGTCCGAGGGTAAATCACAGGATATAAACGTATTCACCAAGAGCGTTGCAGCCTATAAAACCGTTCAGTTGAACGAGGGCTATATTACTTTGCTTGAATCGCTTGTCCATTTACAAAGCGGGGAAAGCCAAATACTGCGTCTCTTGGGACAGAACATGGGTTATTATCAAAAGGTCAACAATGTGCTAAACCATTTGGGAACTTCTGATTTTAAGCCCAACATGAAAGTCAGGGTACCTTATTTTCCTTTGGATTCCCTTCAAAATAAAGCCTTGGACAAAATTGTTTCGGAATATAAAGACGCAGAAGAAATGAGCTCCATGATTTTGGAAAACAGTCATCTGAACATCGTAAAGCGTACGGATTCCGAAGCACTTTTTTACTACAATGCCGCTCAAAAAATAAACAACGACTTCTTGATTCCTTTATCCACATTGGTGGCACATAAGGAGTTGGAAATTGTCCAGTACCAAGAGATTCCATTGCTATTGAAAATGCTTTGGCCCAATGGCAAACCTAGCACGGAGATTTTGGTGGTCGCCGACGAAGAAGGTGGCACCAGGACGTTTAAGTTGCCAAGTTCTGAGGAATTTGAATATGAAAGCAATGACCTGTTAGCGGTCGAAGCTTTGGCCACGTACGCAAAAATGAGTTTGGAATACATAAAGGGTTCCCTTGCATCACGATTGACCAATGAGGAACAGCTTCAAATGTTGAACGGACTTGAAGAAGAGCTTATTGAGCTGAACAATGATCTAGAGCACAAATTAGATTCTGTTCCAGGACTTTCATCAGAATATACAAATGCACTAAAACAGCTAAAGAACTTGTCCGATAGCTCTTTGACCCGGTATGCGGATATCAAAAATCCTCAGGAAAAACTGGAATATGGCAAAGGGGCAAAAACATGTCTTATGCAGCTGAGCGAATTGGCAACAGGCATTAAAGCACTTCCGAACCGTGTTGAAGCTGTGGAAAAGGAATATACCGATGCCGTATGGAATCCATTTATGGCCAATGTGATGGAGGAGGAGGTAAAAAAACGAATTGTATCGGCCTACAGGGATATCCTGATTCCTTATTTCTTGAACACGGCAACAGAAGAATTAACATGTGACAATATAGGTACATTGAACGACCAGATGATGAACACTCACCAAAGTATATTGGATTTGCGAAATAAGGACACCCGCAAATTGGAGCGCAAACTTCGTCGTGAAAAACGGCCAACAGAGGTTTTGGCACTGATACTTGAACAATCAACTTCCCAAAACCAATAAGCATGAAGAATAGTAGAAATAGCTTTTTGGCGGTTGTTGTCTTATTATTCGGATGTGCGGTTTTTGCACAAGAATCGGAACCTGAAGTGCTTCCAGAGACCTCACAGTACAAGGACCCAAAGACGAAAGTCTGGGTCAACACCTATGGAAACATAAGAATAGGCAAACGATTCTTCTGGGATGCCCAGACCCATTTTAGGTTTCAGGAAACCAAAAGCACCCCGTTCATAGGACAGATAGGTCAAATTTATAACCGACATGCCATTGGTTATATTTTCAACAAAAAGACCAATTTTAGATTGGGTGGGGTAGTGCGTATTAATTTTAATACCGATGAAGATTCGGAAGATAAAAATGTGGTTCCCGAATGGCGTATCTGGCACCAATATCAGTTTGCCATGCCGTTTTATTCGGCCATGTTCTATCATCGAATTCGAATAGAGCACCGCTGGAGCAAAGGCTTTACAGAGAATAGCGACTATATTTTCAGAAACCGTTGGCGATACATGTTCAGGGCAAAAATCCCTTTGAACAATAATAAACTCAGCCCCAAAACCATTTATGTGGCACCAGAGGCGGAATTGATCATGCAGAGCGGCAAGGAGGTGGTCGCAAGTCCAATGGAAGACCTTCGGTTAACCACTACTATTGGATATATTGTTACCCCACGGCTCACATTCGCCGCAGGCCTTTTGTACAACCAAGGACAGGAAAGGTACAATGGAGGTTATTATCAACAAGGTTGGACATTGCGATTCCATATGTATTATTCTCCTGACTTTAGAAGAGTTAAAAAAAAGTTACCGGACGTCCATTTGACCGATTAACCACGTATGTAATAGTGAACCAAGCAATTAACGCATGAAAATAAAAAAATACGCTCCCTATATACTTTTAGCACTTTTTGCCGTGGCAATGTTTTTCTTTGCATCCCGTTCGGTTCAACTTCAAAAAGACCTTGCGCAGGTCAAAGAAGAAAACAAGGTTATTTCAGAAAAAATAAATGCCTATGAGCAACTGAACCGAATAGATTCTTTGTTGCTCCAAGAAGATTATGATACTGCAATTTCATCATACCATGCTTCCATGAATTCCAGCAAGGAAAACAATATGGTGATTCCCTTACGCATAGCCTTGGCGGAAAAGTTAAAGCAAAACAAAATAGTTGTCAGCCCCATGCCAGATAGCGTAACTGCAAAACAGGATACCATCCAAGAATCAAACTGGGCCGAAGAGGAAGCCGTTAGAAAATATGATTCCATCAACTTTTCATTAGAAAAGGCCAAAGTACAATTGGCCCGTCTTAAAAAACAGCTGCAACAAAAATCGTTCGGGGAATATCTTACGTTCAAAAGCAAGAAAGGTAACCAGCTGCACTATATCGGTCAGGTGAAAGATGGCAAGGCCCACGGTTTTGGCGTTGCACTTTTAGAGACCGGAAGTAGGTACGAAGGTGATTGGAAAAACAACCAGCGCCATGGTGAGGGTACCTTTTACTGGGCCGATGGCGAATATTATGTAGGAAGCTATCAAGATGACAAGCGTAATGGATACGGCACCTACTACTGGCCCAATGGAGAAAAGTACACCGGTGAGTGGAAGAACGACAAGCGAAACGGAGCTGGTAGGTTCTACGATGCCGAGGGAGATGTGGTCGCGGGCGGTGAATGGAACGATGATAAATTGGTAGAGGTCAACAAAAAGTGATTTCTGTATTCAATCAATCATCATTAAAAAACAACCATTCTTACATAGATAATATCATTCCATACATAATCATTGCTGTTTTGTTACAAGGTTAGAGTAATCTACTTTTTTTTGTTAAATTTAGTTAAAATCAAAACTCTGGTTTACTAGATTAACTTAAAAATTGAGAACATGATTACGAGAAACCTCACAAAATCTTTCCGCAATTCTTTATCATTTACAGCAGCCGCGGGAATGCTGATTTTTTCCTCTTGCTCCAACGATGTTGGTATGGACGAAGATGTAAACTCCATCCAAAAGTCCGAACCTAAGTTGGTTACACTTGCAGCACGCACAGGAGAGCCCATTATTTTGGATGATTTGATCACTACGGATATTTCGACCGCAAGGGCAACAGGTGCCGCAGGTACCGATAACGGACGCTTTAATATCAGCCTAAAGTTTTTATTGCCACCTACCGAAAGACAGCAAGAAGTATTTGATCAAGCTGCAGCCCGATGGGAGCGAATCATTATAAAGGACGTTCCGTCCATAACAGGAACCATTCCATCGGCATTTACCGGTTTTCCTCCAGCGGTAGATGGAACTCTTGATGATATTGTGATCGAGGTAGCCCTAGCGCCAATTGATGGTCCTGGTGGTATATTGGGACAGGCAGGGCCCAACTTTGTCCGCACAAGTGATTTCTTGCCAATTTCGGGCGTTATGTATTTTGACGTAGAGGACTTGGACTTTTTGGAAAGCCTGGACTTGTTCGAAGATGTGATCGTACACGAAATGGGGCACGTTTTGGGCATTGGTACACTTTGGAACACGGCTGATTTTGGATTTGACAGAACCTTGATGCTAGGTGGCGAGACCACACCATATTTTGCAGGACACAAAGCGAACGTATTCTGGAATGCAGAAGGAGGAACAGGGGAACTGCCCATAGAAAGCCTTTATGGACCAGGAACGGCATTTGGCCACTGGCAAGAGTCCACATTGAACAATGAATTGATGACCGGGTTCTTGAACTTGGGTGAAAATCCATTGAGCAGAATCACGGCCGGTTCCATGAAAGATCTGGGCTATGGTGCAGCGAGCGTAGGGGAGCAGTACGACCTACCACGAGGAACACCGGGTGTTGATTTAAGCACCTTAGAGGAAGGCGATACCTCCGAAGGGCTCAACATAGCTTCCAAAGAAATATTGTTAATGCCCGTGGGTTTCGTAAATACGGGTAATAAAAAGTAAAACTTTTACCCCATGCTAAAGAAAAGCTTGTACCGGTGAGGTACGAGCTTTTTGCTTTTGAATGCCCCAATAGGCCATAAATTTCTATCGTTCAGAGCAGTTTTTTTTCTTTCAAAGTCTCTTCAAGTCGGTTATGGTTGTCCCAAAATCTATTCGCTATTTTTTTTATCACGTTTTGGTATTCTGGGTGTACTTCGAGCTTCTCTAGGTTAGGGTCCAATCCCATAAACAATACAATCCAATACTGAAAATGATTTTTGGCGGCAAATGCTTCCAATTGTTCAATGGCCTGATCAAATTTGTTCTCATAGGCATATTTTACCGCCATACTTGCAGGTTGGTATATAGATTTATCATTTACACAGTAATCGGTATAGGCTGCCAATAGTTCATCAGCTTCTTTTTGATACCCCATTTTTTCATAGGTTACCCCGATTTTGATATCCTCTTGAGGATAAATATTCAATCCACGGGCCTTTTTCATCTCATTATATGACTTGTAATATCTGTAAGCACTGTCATATTCTTTTTGAAAGTAGTGCAGTTTGGCCACTTCCTGTAAAATGTCCAAGCGGGTAGTATCCTTCTGAAGCTCCCGTTTTATGGCATTCAAAGTCTGCTTAATGTCCTGGTTCTTGGCATAACGGATATAGGCCTTAAGATATGGGGCATAAGGGTTTTGCGGAAATAGGTCAATTGCTTTGTCAATGTATTCCAAGGCTTCTTCGGTAAACCCCGATTGTATAAGGGCGTTGCTCAAATGAAGATAAATATAGCTCTTGGCCGTATCGTTGTCCGCCACATCCAATTGAATGCCTCTTAGCGCATATTCCAAATATTTTCCGGTATTGGGCAGTTTGTTGGCATAAAGAGTGGACAACATATTTACCACCCCCGAAGAATTAGGGTTGTATTCCAACGCTTTTTCCAAATGAGGGACAGCCAATCTATAGTCCCCAATATGTTCATAATACAAAGCTTTGGCAATCAAACTTTCGGTTAATTTTGAATCGTGCAACAAGGCTTTGTCGGCATAGTTGTTGATGATCTCGGTATGCTGCTTTTCTTTCTTATAAAGGTCAAGATAGTAGTATGCAATTGCCAGGTCTGCATATACCAAGGCAAATTCAGAATCTTCCCCAATGGCTTTTTCAAACAATGGAATGGCTTCCAAAAGACCTTCTTCCGTTTGCCGGTTAAAGGGTTCTTGGGCCTGCAGATAATAATCGTATGCGGCTAGGTTATCGGTTGGTTTCTTATCGATTAGTTCCAATTCGGATGGAGTTACCTTGGCCTTGATGGCATCGGCAATTTTTTTTGCGACTTCGTTCTGCACTGCGAAAATGTCGATCACCTTGTGTGTGTATTGTTCGCCCCAGATTCGTGTATCCGTAGCGGCATCGATCAATTGGATATTGAGCATAACTTGGTCGCCCACTTTTTGGCCACTTCCTTCCACGACATAGTTCACGTTCAGTTCATAGGCGATTTCACCTATATTCTGGTTGGAATTGCGGTATTTTTCTACCGATGTCCGACTAATTACACGTAAATCCTCAATTTTTTGAAGGTTCCCTAACGACGCTTCCATCAAACCATTGACAAAATACAGGTTGGTGGAATCACTGCTTTCATTTTTGAACGGAAGTACCGCAATGGATTTTTCCAAGTTTGTTTTTTGTGATGCATCGGCAGTAGTAGGGGAGGAAGGCAAAAGTAGATAAGCAACACCACTGATAACAAGAATGGTCAAGGCCATAATGGCCCATTTGTATTTTATCCAAAATGGAGTGGATGTGTTCTCCCGTTCAGCTTCAAAATCAGGTTTACCAACTTCTCCGGGAGGGTGGCCGTAATGTTCCCGAAAACATTTGATAAAATAAGAAGTACTGCCAAACCCTACCCGATAGGACACCTCCGAAACCGTAAGGTCGGATTCCCTGAGCAATTCCATGGCCTCTTCCAATCGGATTTGTCGAATAAACTGACTGGCGGATAATTGTGTCTGCTTTTTGCATTTACGGAGCAGGCTGGAGCGGCTCATATGCATGGCATCTGCCAATTCCGATACGCCAAAATGTTCATCGCCCAGATGTTCCAGTACGATGGCTTTGGCCTCATAGGTAAATTTCTGCCCTTTTGGTTTGTCTAGCATGGTGGCTTGCAGATTGATAGCTGCATGGGTTTAACAAATATAAGCGATTCCTTTCCATGGAGAAAATGCAGGTATTGCCGCATAATTTATACCCATGCACCATAATTTTTATGGACTGCGCAAGACTTACATACAACGCGGCATAGCTGATTAGTACTGCATCAGGCTTTGGGGAATCTTTGTAACGTAAAATTTATTGTTCAATACTTAAAACGAAAAGTCATGAAAAATTTTAAAAACAATTCAATGAAACATCTAAAGTACGCATTGCTTATTGTAATGGTAAGCCTATCCGCCTGCGGACAAAAAAAGTCAACCTCCGATAAGGAAGAAACTGCAAAAACAGAGGTAAAAGCCCCTGATGTGGCTCTTTCTGCTGCCGTGGTCGCTGGAAATCTGGAAGCGGTGGAACAGCATATCAAAGCTGGGACCGACATCAATGAAAAGGACGCCCTTAGCGGTTCCACTGCATTAATCACAGCTATTACTTTTGATAAGAAGGACATTGCACAAACCTTGATAGATGCGGGAGCAGATTTGTCCATTAAAAACAATGATGGTTCCACTGCACTGCATGTGGCCGCTTTTTTCTGTAAAATCGAAGCTGTTCAAATGCTGTTGGATTCGGGCGCGGACAAAAAAATAAAAAACAACTACGGCGCAACACCGCGCGAAACCGTTGTGGGTCCGTTTGCCGATGTAAAGCCCATTTACGAAATGATGCAACAACAATTGGGGCCTATTGGCCTGCAATTGGATTTGGAGGAGGTTGAAGAGACCCGTCCTACTATTGCCGTAATGCTACAATAATCCATCAAAAAACAACAGTTATCATGAAAACAGCACGTAGACACGATATTGATTGGTTGCGGGTAATTACCATTGCCCTGTTACTGATCTATCATATTGCCATTATTTTTCAACCTTGGGCCATGTTTGTTGGTTTTGTAAGGAGCGAACAATCCCTTGAAGGGCTATGGACCCCGATGACATTGCTCAATGTGTGGCGTATCCCTATTCTGTTCTTTGTATCGGGCATGGGGCTCTTTTTTGCCATGCGCAGACGTAACTGGAAACAATTGATAGGGGAGCGGACTAGACGTATTTTGTTGCCGTTGTTGTTCGGGATAGTGGCCATTGCACCGTTGCATATGTTTATTTTTCAAAAATTCTATAAACTGCCTTTGGGATACTATCCGCATATGGGGCATCTATGGTTCTTGGGAAATATTTTCGTCTACGTGCTGTTGTTTTTACCTGTTTTTTATCTGTTAAAGCAAAGAGAAGGAGGGGTGTTTCAACAAATATTGGGCTCACTGATGTCCAACCCTGGTGGCCCCTTGTTGGTTTCGTTGTTCTTTATGTTGGAAGCCATTTTAGTAGAACCACAAGTGTATTCCATTTATGCGGAAACATGGCATGGGTTCTTTTTAGGGGCATTGGCCTTCTTTTTTGGGTATTTGTTCGTTTACAGTGGCCAACATTTTTGGGATACCGTAAAAAAATGGCGCTGGGGCTATTTGGCACTTGCCTTGAGCCTGTATGCAGTACGGTATTTGGAGTTCCAGTTGGAAGCTCCCGGATACCTCATGGCCTTGGAATCCAATTGTTGGATTTTAGGAATCCTTGGTCTTGGCTATCGGTACTTGAACAGACCCAGCGGGCTGTTGCAATATTTGAGCCAGGCGGCCTATCCTGTTTATATCATCCATATGTTTGTGATGTATTTGGGGGCCCTGTTGATTTTGCCGTTAAAGATTCACCCGTTTTTACAGTTTGTAGCCATAACGGTGTTCACTTTTATAGTGTGTTATTTGTTGTTCGAATTCCTTATTCGTAGGATATGGTTTTTGCGGCCTCTGTTTGGTCTAAAGGGGAAGGTGGGCAAAGAGGTTGCAAAAAAAATCATGGCTAGCGATGCTTAAATCCAATTTTTAAGGAGGTTTTGGCAAAACGAATCCAGAACTTTTCGTTGAACCATTTTATACCTCATATATTTGCAACGTTTTGATTTTAAAACTATAAACAAAAATTATGAGTAAAGTAAAAGAGAATGACACTGTAAAGGTGCACTACACAGGTAAATTGACCAACGGACAGGTTTTTGACAGTTCATTGGAGCGCGAACCTATGGAGGTAGCCTTGGGGCAGGGTCAACTTATACCAGGTTTTGAAAAAGGGCTTATTGACATGGAGGTCAATGAAAAGAAAACCATCACCATAGACAAGCAAGACGCCTATGGAGAGGTGAACGAGGCACTTTTTCAGAAAATCTCTAAAACACAATTGCCCGAAGACCTAAAACCAGAGGTAGGCATGGGCTTGGTCGGCTCCAATGCCCAAGGGCAAGAGCAACAGTTTAGAGTGGCCAAGGTAGAAGAAGAAGATATTATCATAGATGCCAACCATCCGTTGGCAGGCCACGATTTGGTGTTCGACCTTGAAGTGGTTGAGATACTATAAATACACGATTTTCACACTATATTGTTAAAGCCACCCTTTGGGTGGTTTTTTTGTTTGTGCCTAGTAGGACGTTTGAACCATATGGAGAATTATAGCTTACCAATGGCGAAACCCTTAAAATACAACATAACGACGTTTGTACTATAATGTTCTCGCGTTATGTAACTTGAGCTTTGGTACGGCATAAAAAGTGAAGGTCTTGTAGACCTTTTCTTTTTTGAGCGGGTTGAAGCGATGGCAAAGTTTATTATACACTTCCTGAAAAATTTCTTCTAGAAACTTCCTTTTAAAAATATAGTGGAATACTATTTTGCCGAACCCGCAGAGTGGGGGAGGTAAAAGTGTATGGAATGGGTTTTAGGCACAATTATTTTGCTCAACATGGATTTTCAAAATAGCTTCTTTGAGTTCCATAAGTACATGACAAACGTTTTGGCGCTCCGTTTCTGAAAAAGTATCTGTTGGAAGGTAATGGAACATATAAACCGCCTTATCCACCCATTGGGTAAGGGAAAGTAAATTTCCCTCATGACATTCTTCAAAGTAGGAGAGTAGGGGATGTAGGTTAATGTTTGACATAAATTTTAAGATTATAAGAATATAAGTTCATATTATCGGAATAAATATACTTAAAATCAGATAAAAATAGATAATAGAGTTTTGATTTTCGGATAAAAATTTCCTAAAAGGTAACTTTATGAACTGAAAACCAGATAAAAATGACTGAATTAGGATTGTATCTTGCTAAAAAGTCTGTAAACCGTTCTGATGTAGCAAGAAAAACTGGAATCAGCAAAACCAGATTGAGTGAATTATCTAACAATAAAAAGACAAAACTTCGTGCAGATGAGTTATATCTTATTGCCTTAGCTATAGATGTAGAACCATGTGAGATACTAAATGAAGTGTGCAAAAGCTTAGAACTTATAACCGTACAATAATTTATAGCCATTAATGGATTATTCTAATTTAAAAGAATATTTGAACATTACAGAAGATAGGAAGTATACTAACGAACATGCGTATATTACACATTATCTTCAGAATAGTAAAAATGGAGTGGCTTCATTTTATAAAGAGAAGGCCCTGCAATATATTGCCCAAAGAATTGAAAAGTCAGGAAATACGACATGGGACGTGCCGTTTCCACCCCCCGATAATCCTAAATTTAAATTTATAGACCTGTTTGCCGGAATAGGAGGATTTAGAATTGCTCTGCAAAACCTTGGTGGAAAGAGTGTTTTTTCATCTGAAATTGATAATGCCGCAAAGGTTACTTATGAAGCTAATTTCGGAGAATTCCCATTTGGTGATATTAGAGAATTTACTGGGCCGGATATAACAGATGAGGAATTGGATAAATTGATTCCCGATCATAATATTTTGACAGGTGGATTTCCTTGTCAACCTTTTAGTCTTGCTGGTGTTTCTGCACGTAATTATTTAGGTCATAAACATGGTTTTTCAGATAAAGACAAAGGAAACTTGTTTTTTGATATAGCTAGAATAATTAATGTAAAAAAGCCTGATGTTGTTTTTTTAGAGAATGTTAAAAACTTTAAAGGGCATGATGGTGGAAATACGTTTTCTACAGTAAAGGATACTTTTGAAGATTTAGGATATAGCTTCCACCATGAAATTATTAATGCTGCTTCTGTTGTTCCTCAAAACAGAAAACGTTTTTATATGGTTTGCTTTAAAAATGAAGGTCTAAATTTCGAATTTCCGAGTTTTAATGGGAAACAAAAAAAATTAAAATCTATTTTGGAAAATAATGTCCCCTCTGAATTTACTATTTCTGATAAATTATGGCAGGGACATATCAATAGGACCAAACGAAATCTTGAAAGAGGAACTGGGTTTACGGCGAATGTTGCAGACTTAGAAAAACCAGCAAATACATTAGTAGCGAGATACGGTAAAGATGGAAAGGAGTGTCTGATTCCTCAAGAGAACTCGAACCCTAGAAAACTGACTCCAAGAGAATGTGCAAGACTTCAAGGTTTTCCGGAGACCTTTAAGTTGCCATCTAGTAAAGCTGCAGCATATAAACAGTTTGGTAATTCAGTTGCAATTCCAGTAATAGAGGAGATTGGAAAAAAAATAATTGATGCCCTGAAAAAAAGTCTTCACTAAATGATTTTTCAAACTATACATAAGAAATATTTTAATTGTAATATCGGATCATTTTCAATAGTTACTGAAAGGGAAAACTATGATTCTCAAATAACAGTCACACGTGATGAAAAAGAAATTTTTCAATCGTTCTTTGGAAAGAACAATATACATAGAGGTAATAAATCAAGTAATCCAGATTTAGCATTAAAGAAGTTTTTATTGTACCCAAATATGACTCAAATTGAGTTGAATTTGGTTTTTCCCAAGAAAGATAAAAACGAATTAAGACTGTACTTGTCAGATGAAAAAAACTTCAAACCAAGAGGGAATGATGTTTGGTTTGTATTCCTTAACCATCATAACGAACTTGTTATTGGATATAAAAATTTTGAAGAATGGGATGGCATAGGCCTAAATTCAAAGTATGATGACCTTTATGATTTATGTATTGATGCAATGAAGCTCTCAGGTGGTAGTACTTCAATTTATAATATAGAAAATTATGTAGCTGACAAACTTGGTCTTTCTGAAGAAGGGAGAAAAATAGTACATGATACAAAATATGGAAGCAGGTCCAAGTTAGGATATAATCTGGCATGGACTAGGAACTATTTAAAAAGAGCAGGATTAATAGAACAAATTGAAAGAACTATATGGGGATTGACCAATGAGGGAAGGGAAATTGATGAAATTGACAGGTATAAAATTAACAATCTTGTTACTGAATTGGAGGTTGAACATGAAGTTTCAAAGACAGATATAGCAGTCGATGAGGAAGATGAAGATGTCGAATTGGAAATTACAGACACCAACTCTACCGATATAATTGATGATCCTTTTGATCCGAAGAAAGTAGATATATCATCAAAGACATTAATTCTTGATGTCATCTTTAAGCGTTTAAGAAATAATGAGATTAACTTATTTACAGATTTTCAGAGAAAGGCAGGTTTATGGAATAAAACTAAACAGAGCAGGCTAATTGAATCCATTTTAATAAGATTTCCGCTTCCGGCTTTCTATTTTGATGGGTCTAATGATAGTGAGTGGTTAATCGTGGATGGATTACAACGTTTAACTACATTGAAGAACTTTGTTGAAGATGAGAACTTTGCTCTTGAAAACCTAGAATTTTTGTATCAGTTCAATGGTAAACGATTCTCTGATTTGCCCAGAGACTTACAAAGAAGAATAGAAGAGTTTGAAATACTGGCATATGTTATTAACCCAGGTACACCTGAGAAAGTAAAGTATAATGTGTTTAATAGAATTAACACTGGTGGTCTAATTCTCTCATCCCAGGAGATTAGACATGCTTTGAATCAGGGAAAACCAGCAAAACTAATAGCCCAATTGGCCGACTGCGAAGAGTTCAAAATCGCAACCACATATTCTGTTAATACTGACCGTATGTTGGACCGAGACTTTGCCAATCGTTTCGTGGCATTTTATATAAATAGTTATTGGGACTATAAACCTGATTTAGACTCATTTCTTCATTCTTCAATGGCTAGTTTAAATAGTTTTACTAAGGAGGAATCAGAAAAACTTTACAAGAGTTTTCAAAAGTCTATGAAAGCTGCTTATGATATTTTTGGACCATATGCTTTTCGAAAAATGTATGGAGGAGAAGGGGAGAGAAGAAAACCTATAAATAAAGCTTTGTTCGAGGTGTGGTCAGTGACTTTAGCGCATTTAAGTATTCCAGATTTGAGAAAATTGATTCTTAATAAGGAAGAATTGATTAATAACTTCATCTATTTAATGAACTACAATTCTGAATTTGTTCATTCAATCAGTTCAGGGACGGGTGGCTCAAGTCAGGTAAGAAAGAGATTTTCAGAAATAAAGAGTATTGTGAGTATGATATTAGAAAAGCACGAAGACCATGATATCTAGAATTAAAAGTATAAACTTTAAGGCTCTAAAAGAAACAGAATTCGAATGTTCTTATCTAAATCTATTTTCAGGAATCAATGGAATGGGTAAGTCTACAGCTTTGCAAATTTTGCTATTACTAAGGCAGTCTTATAAAAACGGGTACTTACAAAAACATGGATTGGCTTTAAAAGGGCGATACGTAAACATTGGTGTTGGTAAGGATGCACTTTATCAATTTGCAGAGGAAGAAAAAATAGTGTTTGAACTTGATTTAGGAAAAAAGGAATCTTTTAATTGGAATTTTGACTATGATTCGGATTCAGATATTTTGCCTTTTGACAGTGAAAATAACAATAATGTTGATTTTGAAAACACTAGTCTCTTTAATGGAAATTTCCAATACTTAAGTGCAGAAAGATTGGTGCCTAAAAAGTTTTATGAAAGATCGGATTTTGAGGTAGTTCAGAGCAATAATATAGGTATGAGAGGTGAATTTGTTGCTCATTTTCTGTCACATTACGGAAAAGAGATTGTAGCACCGATTATGTGTAAAGACAATGCTAGATCAAATACCTTACTTCACCAGGTTTGGGCATGGATGAGTGATATTTCACCCGGTATAAAAATTAATGTTGAGGAATTAAAAAACATAGATGCTATAAATTTAGGTTACCAATATGAGACCAATACTGGTTACACGAATGAAATTAAACCTCAAAATGTAGGTTTTGGATTATCTTATATTCTTCCAGTTGTAGTGTCATTACTTTCCTCAAAATCAGGAGATTTGATAATTATAGAAAATCCAGAATCTCATTTGCATCCAAAAGGGCAGTCTACAATAGGTAAATTGATGCTTTTAGCAGCCAAAAATGGTGTCCAACTTTTCGTTGAGACCCATAGTGACCATGTATTAAATGGAATCAGAGTGAGTGTTTCGGAAGGGATTTCCCCAAATTTAGTGAAGCTCTTCTTTTTTGAAAGAAATCAGAATACTGAATCTAGCAGTCATTTTTCTACCATCACGAAACCTGTAATCGATGCAAATGGAAGAATAGATTTCTGGCCAGATGGTTTTTTTGATGAATGGGATAATAATTTGATGAAATTGCTCTAAATGGATATAGTTTTAAATGAACTTTCATTTAATAATAGTACTCGCGGTAGAGCTATCGATTGGTATAACACTCTTTTTGATACTTGCATATCATTCGGTAAAGAACTAAATACTCCAATAAGTTTAGTAGCAACAGATAAGTTTTCGAATATTATTTTAGATAAAGAAATGATGTTTGATAAGTGGCTGTCTACCATTTCGGATAGAGACAAAAAGTTCTTGATAATTAGTATGGTTACTAAAAAACCAATACTTCATGAATATCCATATTATTATTTCGAAAAGAGTGAAGCAAAAGGTTTAGGTTATGCATACGAAAATGAATTGTTACCAATAAGTTTGGATAATAATGAGAAATGGCATGAGTTATTTCTAGAAATTGAACTTCATTATCTTACAGAAGAATCATTAGAGTATAAAGAGGAGAGTCTTAGTGTCAAACATTCTTGGAATATAAACTCATCGAACCATCACTTGGAACATTTTCGAGAAAAACTTAGTTCCAATCAAAAATTAATAATACAAGAAATAAACTCTGGTGTGGAACTTTGGAACAACAGAGAAGTCTATTTTTCCCACTTACTATTTTGTGAATCGACTGAAGATAATATAAAACGATTGTCTGGAATCATATTAAAAAGTCTGTGTAATAGATTGTTAGAAATGAATAATTATTTCTCAAAATGGAAAAATGGAGATTTTGAGAGGAATGGTTTTGGTGGTGATCCAAGACTAGAATCTGATACCAGAGAAAAAAAATTCAAAAAGAATTTAACGATAGAATGTCCTGACAAAGAAAACAGGATGTTTTCCTTTCACTGTAATTTTGGTACAAGAGATTTAAGACTTCACTTTTTCCCTGATGTAGAAAAACGAATTTGTTACATAGGATACATTGGAAAAAAAATCATCTAGAGTTGTATTATAACAAACAAAGTTGAGGATAGGTGAGATATGGCTAGAAGAAAATGCGGGCCAGCGAGGGCGTGAATTTGTGGCTAACACAAAGAGCCATTGCCCTGGGCTTTGTGTATGGGCGTAAACGCCCAAATTGCGAAGCTATTAAGACACAAAGAGCGCACGGAAGCATATTTTCTTCTTGATTTTTTGTTTCTTTTTTATCAAGAAAAAAGAAAGGGAAACCTCAATTAAACTTCAAGTAGCATGTGTATGGAAATTTGCAATGCAAATTTTATACTTATACGGGTTCTGGGCAGAAATTTCAACAACTTTTCTTCTCTAAGTATCAAACTAAGAATATATTTCAATTTGGGTAAAAAATTTTTGCTTTTGGCCGGGGCAAGCGTTGGAAAATTGTGTGGAAAAGAAAATGCGCGTAGCATTTTGCTTTTGTATAACAATCGAGCGTTTGCGCGCGGCAATTAAATATAACGACAAATTATGGTACAAATGAAAAGATGCGGCGTAGCCGACCGATTTGGAAAATATTCATGACCCCGTTGAGAATTTCAATAAATAAAGCTCACATGAGGGATATTTTACATAATGGAGAATTATAGCTTACGGATGGCGAAACCCTTAAAATACAACATGACGGCATTTGTACTATAATGTTCTAGCGTTATGTAACTTGAGCTTTGGTAAAAGCGAAAGTTTGTACCGTACTTCCTGAAAAATTTCTTCTCAAAACATCCTTTTAAAAAATGTAATGGAACACTTATTTATCGAGCCTGCGGAGTAGGGGAGGAAATGTGTGTGGAATGGGATTGTTTATGACCAAATAAATTTGTTTTACGGAATTCCACAAAGATATGATTGCTTTCTAAACCATATTTAGCCTTTAATTTAAAAATGTTAATAAATGTTTCATAACTAACGATTTAAGATGTGTTTAAAGTGTATGCAAAGTGTATATTTGTGTATGTTTTATAATTTATCAGATAAGGAATTAGAGGCGTTAAAAATCATTAGAAATTGTCTTGTCCATAAAGGAAAGATACCAAGTGTACGAGAATTAATGAATGGTTTAGGCTATAAATCTCCCCGCTCATCGGCTGTTATATTCAAAAGTCTTGAAGAAAAGGAAATTTTGAGGAAAAAGTCAGATGGCAGTTATCAGATTGTTGATTTTGAAATACCGGAAGATTATGGTTCAAGAGCACAAACTGTAAAAATACCCCTATTAGGAAGTGTTGCTTGTGGGATACCAATTTTTGCAGATGAGAATATTGAAGCTGAAGTTTCTATTTCTGTGGAAATTATAAAAAGGGGATATAAGTATTTTTTATTGAGAGCAAAAGGTGATTCGATGAATGAAGCAGGTATTAATGATGGTGATTTATTATTGATAAGACAACAACAAGATGCAAATAATGGTGACAGAGTATTGGCACTTATTGATGATGAAGCAACTATTAAAGAATTTACTAGGAGCAAAGGAATGGTTATTCTAAAACCAAAATCAACAAACAAAACACATCAACCAATAATTTTGACAAGTGATTTTAGAATTCAGGGTATTGTGGAAGCTGTGATACCTAATTAAAAAATATGAAGATATGAGTGAATTAACTACGCATTCCTTATTACATAAAAGGATATCAACTTTTGTCGATTGGATAAAACCAGAATCATCAAAGCGTGAAGAAATTAAAGAGAGAGCAAATAAGGTTCGAGAAAAGATAAAAGAAAAGGCAGAATCCGATGAATATAATTTAATAGTTGTATCAACACCTAATGCAGGTTCATTTACGACAAGAACAGGTTTAAGAAGACATTTTAGAGGAGATGCCGAAGTAGAAGGACTTGATGTAGATTTGCCCTTTGTACTCCAAGATGCTCAAGATGGATATGTGCTCTACAATTTATTAGAGACATTCTATAAGATTGTTGATGATTGTTACCCAAGTGTTGAAAAGAAAAAAACAAAAAGTTCCATAAAGCTTAAATTTCCAGACAAGGTAAATTTGGATATTGTTCCAATGTTGGAAGGAGACAGTATAGAAGAACAAATATTAATGCGTTCTACAGGAGAAAAGATTGAGACTTCTGTTAAAAGACATGTTGACTTTATAAAAAAACGCACTGAAACTAGTAATACCGAACCAGGTAGAGTAAAATTTAATGAATGTTTGCGTTTACTTAAATGGTGGAGAGATACACAAGCAAATGGATCATATATTTTAGGTGGAGATGATGCCCCTCCAAGTTTCCTAATCAATTTATTGGCTGCTAAAGCTTTTGATCAACTATCAGTCAAAAAAACATACGCCGAAACCTTGGCAATGTGGTTTGGCTATCTTGCTCATATTGTTCGGACAAGGGAAACAATACTTTTCAATGACTACAATTCACCAAGTAAAGACAACACTTTGTGGTCTGTAATTGACCCCGTTAACACCAAAAATAATTTGGTCAAAAATTGGAGTTCGTTAAAAGTTGATGAGCTTTCCAGTTGGTTAGAGAACGGTAGAGATAATTGGAATAGAGTTATAAGGTTTGATTTGGAAGGAGAAGATTCTAAATCAATGGACCAACTAGTTGAATTATTCGGTAATTCTTTTAAAAACCACACCACATAAAAATATGAGTACAAGTTATACAAGATCAGAATCAACAACATATACGGCCGCAAGAGCAAGATATGTTATGGGAAAAGTACAGGAAGATTTATTAGGGCTTATGAATAGAGGGTTAATAAATCTCGAAAGGGTTAACAGCATAAAAAGTGATGTTTTGTATCTGTTAGATAAACAGGCATTAAAATATTTCCAATTACAGTTTAAGACCCCTGAAGGAAAAGAGATTGGAGGTTTGCATTATGATGTAAAATCTAATGGACAAATTTTTTCAGATGAAGATTCAGGCAGAATCAATTATTGGATGTTATCTAGTGATACTAAAGTGAATTTATTAGTTGATTTAGATAGAAACAGCAATTATATAGATGAAGTTGACAGACAGTTAGAGGATTGGGGTTGGGGAACGGGTACAGCTCTATCTGGAACTAAAGAAGTTTTGAAATCATATTCCAAAGAGGGCTATGGTTTAACGCAAAGTAAAATTGGTACATGGTAGATCTATTTAATACTGAACATCCAAATAAAAGCTCTGAAAAAAAATATGATGAGCTAATAGGAATAGATGATAATAAGTCAAATTTACTTTCTTCCTTAAGTCTATTGCTTGACAATAATAAGATAGAGAATTGGCTATCCAAACATCATAAAAAAAAAATATCCATTATTGATCAAATCTATTCGGGTACACCATTAATAATTCTTTCGGGCGATGTTGGTTGCGGTAAAACCGCTCTAGCACAATCTATCGCCACTCCTTTGTCAATAAAGTTAGACAAGAAGATTACAGTTTTTGAAACCCCATCTAATATTAGGGGTAGTGGTTTGGTAGGTGAAATTTCAAATAGAATTACCGAGGCTTTTGAACAAGCCAAAAGAAAGCTTGGGAAGGATAAATCAGGAATTTTAATAATTGATGAAGCAGATGATATTGCAACAAGTCGATCACAAAATCAAGCTCATCATGAAGATAGAGCAGGACTTAATGTTCTGATAAAACAGATTGACTTGATTAAAAAAGATGCAGTCAATCTTGCAGTAATACTAATCACAAATAGAGTTGATGCTCTTGATCCAGCCGTGAGGAGAAGGACATCATTGCATTTAGTGTTTGAAAGACCAACCGGTGAAAAAGCTGAGGAAGTTGTTAGATACATACTTAAGGATATTGAATACGATGAATCCAAACTTGACGATGTTATGAACTATATTAAAGATCAGCACATACCCTATAGTTTTTCGGATTTAATTCATCGTGTTGCAAAACAGGCAATTTACAAGGCGATTGAAATTGATAAACCTTTTACAATTGATTTGTTTAAATCAACATTAGAAAATACAATACCATCTCCATTAATTGATTGATATGAAGGAAAAATTAATCATTATTGCGCATTCAGGTTTAGAGAAAAAAATATCAAAAGAAGAATGTTTATCGGCTATTTCTAATATTAAGGACAAGAATGTAGTTTTTATAGATTTTGATATTGCTGAAGTCAAATTATCTGATCTTTATTATTTGCCCTATGAGCAATTGGCATTAGAGCAACAACGTAGATACAAACTTGAAATAGAGCCAATATTGAGGGAAAATTCTAATTCACGAATTGCGTATTTTGGATTAGCTCCAATACCTCTAGCAATTCACCTTGGCTATTTATGTAGTAATTATAATCAATATTCATTTTATCAATACCATCACAAGAAAAATGAATGGTACTTGGAAATTGAAAAACCAAAAAACTATAATTTTAAGGTTAAAGAAATTGTTGGTCTTCCTGATAAAGTTGAAAAGGGAAAAGGAGAGGTTTTTATTCGTGTTGGCACATCATTTAGGATTGAACCTCAACATTCTCTAGAAGTACTTCCAAATCCAACAAATGAGTTTGATTTGACATTAGAACAGCCTCATGTTGATGGAATTTCAAACCAAAATGAGATGAATGAGATAGTTGATTCATTTCAGGTCATTCTTTCTGCCTACAGCAACTTTTTACCGGATAAAGATAAAATACATTTGTTTGTAGCATCAACAACGGCCGTAGCTTTTGCTATTGGGACTAGGATTAATCCTAATATATATCCATATATCCAAACGTATCAATATAGTAGAGACGAAAATCCAAAATACCGTGAAGCCATTTTAATAGATAAAAGTTCTGACGATGTTATTGCATATACAGAAGATGACAGGAAAATGGCAGCCGAAATTAGAAAATCATGGGATGATCAACTTCAAAATGACCTTAAAACTTTTATTGGGAACAGTGAAGGAGGGCTTTACGGAGATTGGTTGGACCATATTACACAGAAAGAACCTATTTTAAAGGATTATGCTCATCATCTTTGGTTAAAATTACCACAGCTTTTTTCTACTTCATTAAAAAATGACAGTATCGATTTGGATGAAAATGTTGTTGGTGATGGATTCGACTATGATAAAACTGAGCTCAAATGGAAAATCGATGATGGTATGTTCGTAAGTTTAAATAGCAGACTGGGAAAGATAGAAGGAGCGGATATTTTACAAGCTGGTCGGCTTTTTTTATTTCATGAGGGATTGCACTATTGTCCAGAAGCACATAATTTGATTGGATCTATAGCAAATGGAATTGGGCAGTTCCCAAAGGTAATAGAAGAAGCAGATTATCAGGCCGACACCTACGCTTTATTATACGATTATAAGTATAGTAAAGAGAAAAATATAGCGATTGAACAGAATATAAAAAAATTCTTCTTGACGGCAATTGATACCGCCACTGAAACTATGTGGTCGTTTATTGATAATGGAGCAGAAATAAATGAGCTAAATATTAGATCAATAAACCGCTTCTTAAATTGGTATTGGCAATGGGTTAGAATAGAACAGTTGAAAAGCACAGGAACACTAAAAGAAATAATTGAAATTTTATTTGACAAACCTGTTATTGAGTTTGCAGGGCCTCCGCCATTTATTTTAAATCAAAGGAGAGTTGCTATAAAATTGAACACAAATAGTTTAATTAGGTATGAACTTGCAATTTTTCACAACAACAAAATTGTACGCGGAACTCCAATTGGTATAGATAGTATTGTAGATGGATTTAAGAAAATGGATAGTAGTAGAATTAAAGATGGTCTACGAAGTTTTCTATCAATGGTTTCCAATTAGATTATAAAATTGAATTCTATAAAGGACTCATATAATTTTGGTCAAAGCAAATAGGCTAGGGCAGGGCACGAAGAAAATGCGGGCGAGTAGGGGAGTGAATTTGTGGCTTGGCACAAAGAGCCATTGCCCTGGGCTTTGTGTATGGCGTGAAACGCCCAAATAGCGAAGCTATTAAGACACAAAGGGCGCGCAGAAGCATATTTTCTTCTTGATTTTTTGTTTCTTTTGCATCAAGGCAAAAGATAGAAAGCCTATTAAGATTTTTTTCTGTGACCAGTTGGGTAAGGTTTAATCTTTTTCTTAAAATCCTCAATTTCATCTTTCAGTTTCTTATTGGCGTTCGTAATAAGCTCATTTTGTAGTTTCATTATTGCCAATAAATCATGCATCGCATTTAAATTCTCCAATTGAGCACCGACAATTTGTTCTAAATCTGCCTTGGTATATCCATTTCTACTCATAGAATATATATTTTTTACACAAAAGTTTCGATTATCTATACTAAAGTATAGAATAAATACCCAAAAACAAAACATTTGATTCAAAATTTGATACAAGTGTGTACATAATCTATATTTATGTTGATAAAAATCAAACACTTATGACCAAACTAGGTCTATATCTAGCAAAGAAGTCTATAAATAAGGCAGAAGTCTCCAGAAAGACTGGGATAAGTAAATCCAGAATGAGCCAATTGAGTTCTAATGAATCCACGAAGCTTCGTGCAGATGAATTGTATCTTATTGCTTTGGCCATAGATGTTGATCCTTGTGAGATTTTACAAGAGGTTTGCGAAGATATTAAACTGAAAAATGACGAGTGATATGCAAGAATTGACACTGAATGATCTTCAAGGTCTATGGTTAGGGAACGAATTCAATTTAATGGTAGGTTTAAATGATGATTCAAATTATGGGAATTTGATTGATAGGTTGAATGAGACCAACATTGAAACTAGAAACCTTGAGTTATCTGATATCACCGAGGAAAACACAAAAATGTTAATTTTTAATAACGAATACGAAATTGAACTTTGGCGTTGGAGTCCACCACAAATTACTATAGTAGTGAATGGAAGTAGATATGACTTAACGTTCTCTCCAAGATAAGTTTATTCTATTTGACATAATATTAAAGGAGCAGAAATATAAATTTCAATTAGGGGGAGTATTTGAGCAAGTGCTTAGAAATTTACGCTTCAGCGAAATTTTAAGCTTTTGTGACAAGCCGACTAGATTTTCCTGAAATTTTTCTTTTCCCCAAATCCACAATTAAACCAAAGGTTTCAACAAATACGAAAAGCTGAGCTTTTAATGGTGCTGGCCAGGTGGCTGAGAATTGCGTATAAAAATAAATGCTAGGGCATTTACTTTTTATGAAAGCAATGTGCTGTTGGCCGAGCGGCTATTTTACATAGCGACAAATTATGGTACAAATGTGCTTGCACATTCACGAACACCCGTAAAATAAAATTTACGTGAGTAAATGAAAAGATGCGGCGTAGCCGACCGCTAGTGAATGTTTCATGACCCCGTTGAAAATTTCAATAAATAACGCTGACATGAGGGATATTTTACATAATGAAGAATTATAGCTATCTAATGGAGAAACCCTTAAAATACAACATGACGACATTTGTACTATAATTTACATTATGTAAAATAGAATGTTTCAAAACCAGCATAACCCCACCCGACAACTTATTTCGGCAAGATCAATAACGGTACTTTAGTTTTTCGGATAATTGCCTTGATTGGATTGTTTTTAAGCATAATACGTTTGCCTGCTTTTTTAGGAACACACAACAATTGTATATTGGTGTGAGAAACATAATTCACCAAACCATCCAAAGCGTTGACACCTTTCGAAAATTTGTATGAAACTGTCTTGTGCCAAGGAAATTCAGTTTTTTGCGGTTGATCTTGGGAAATATCAAAATGTCGGACAGGTTTTTCACTGTTGCGTGTTAAGTCCTTGATTACTTCTAAATTGGAAGCCTTGAGTTCATTTCCAAAAAAACCAAGGTTAATATCTTTGAACGTGTGAAATTTGTCGTCTTCGCCCAAAATAAGCGCATTCGTATGGCTTGTTTGGTTGATTACAAAATCGGTTATGCTTTCCGAGAAAATCCCAAATCTGGGCCTACGCTTGCCCAAAACCAAAATATCTGGTCTATGTAGTGCCAAATAGTCCCTTATTCTATGTTTTACCCTTCCATGCTCCATTTTATAGGTAACGGGCAAATGCTCTTGTTTCCCCATATTTATGATCAGCTCCTTAATTTGAGTCTGTGAAGAATCATAATCTTTGGTCATTGAGCTCCTTTCTCCATTCCGTGTATTGTAGGGGTTTACATGGAAAACCTCCAAAGTGCCATCGATTTGCTTGGCCAGCTCCAAAGCGCTGGTGAGCACAAATGCGGAACTTTTGGACATGTCCAGCAATACGGAAATACGATACTTCTTTGCTGCTGCTTCCATAGGCGTTTGTTTATGACTGATACTCTTAAAGTTAGCGTCAAAAAACCTATGAATCAGGTGTTTAACTTTTATTTAATAATAAAATGAGATTCTTTTAAATGAAAGCATCAAAAATTGCTATTTTATTAATAATTTAAAACAAATACTTTATTTTTTTAATCAAATTCATTGAAAAAGTATAAGGAGCATAACGCAAAGGTACATCTAACCAAGTACCTCTTTTTACGATGGATTTATGGTGCGAGAACAGGTCAAAAGTATGTTTACCATGGTATCCCCCTATCCCGGATTGCCCTACTCCACCAAATGGTAAATCCTTGTTGCTGATATGGATTACGGTATCGTTAATGGTGCCACCGCCAAATGAATAGCTGCTCATTAAGCGTTTTTGGAACTTTTTGTCACTGGAGAACACATAGAATGCCAATGGGTTTGGGTATTTGGAAATATAGCCATCCAGTTCGCTTTCATCCGTATAGGAAATCAAGGGCAGAATGGGGCCAAATATTTCTCCTTGCATGATAGCGCTGTCCATTTCGGGTTCATCCACTAAAGTTGGGGCCAAATATTGGTCAGCATCCACGAACTTGCCTCCAAAAATTATTTTCTGCCCTTCAAGCATTCCTTTAAGTTCATTGTAATGCTTATCGGTGGCGATTCTGGCAAAATCACCTGATGTTTCCATATCTTTTCCATAAAACTCGGTGAGGGAATTTTTAAGGTTATCTACGAGAGCATCTTTCACATTTTTATGCACCAAAATGTAGTCCGGGGCTATACAGGTTTGCCCGGCATTGATGAATTTCCCCCAAGCTATTCGCTTGGCAGCCAGTTTTATGGAAGCCGTTTCATCCACAATGCAAGGATTTTTACCGCTTAGCTCCAGTGTTACCGGGGTAAGATGTTCCGCGGCACTTTTGTATATGATCTTGCCCACTTGGGTACTACCGGTAAAAAATATGTATTCCCACTTCTCGGCCAATAATTGAGTGGACACCTCTACTCCACCCTCAATTACGGTTACGTACTCGGGCGGAAAAACTTTGCGGATTATTTGCGAAATAATCTTGGAGGTATGCACACTGTACTCCGATGGCTTCAATATAGCTGTATTGCCAGCTGCCAAAGCACCTATCAGCGGTGAAATGGCCAACATAAACGGATAGTTCCAAGGTGAAATAATAAGCACTTTGCCATATGGCTCCGGCTGTATCCATTCTTTTGACGGAAAATTGGACCAAGAGCCGGAAACCCTTTCGGGTTCGCTCCATGTATCTATGTTTTTTATGGCATGTTTTAGCTCCGCAAGTGCCAATTGGGTCTCTGTGGCCAGACTTTCGAACTTTGGCTTTTTAAAATCGGCATAGAGCGCATCACAAATAGCATCCTCCTGATCCACAATCTCTTGTTGCAGTTTTTTTAGATACTGTTTTCTATAGCCTATATCCTTGGTTTTCTGTGTGGCAAAAAAGTCGTTTTGGGCGGCCACCAATTGCTTTACCATAAAACTGATTGTTTCCTTAAATATAAACAAACAAGCAGTAACCTGTCCAAAATATAAAAAGCACCGGGCTTACCGATGCTTTTTCATTATGTTGTGTAGTGTGTTTAAAGAGAAATCTCTTCGGTAGCCCCATTCGGATAAATAAGTGTGGCCACGTCGTCGCATTCGCCATTTCCAAAATCCACGGTAACGGCCAATCCATTTTTGGAAACCACCATGGTTCCTGTGGTCATATGTTCGCAGGCAGCGCTCCCTTGAAGGTCTTCCAAAGTTTCAACGGCATAAACGTTTCCATCGGCTTCTACGTTCCAACTTCCGGAGATGGAAATCATGGTGCCTTCCAAGCTGTCACCAAAAGCAATGGTAAACGTTTTGGTACCGTTTTCGGAAATCACGGAGCCATCTTCCATTTCTATGGACATATCGCTGATAATGGAGAACGATACCGAGGTTTGCTCCGTACTTGAGGAAATCTCAAATGTTCTGGTCCCATTTACTTTGATGTTCCCAACATAAAAATCTTGGTATGTGGCGATAAAAGTGGTCATCTCGCTACCTACTTCGTAAGTGGCAGTAACGGTTCCGTTTATATTATCGGTACCATTGAGCACACAATTATTGAAAGTTGCGACAAAACCTGTTTCGGTATATTCAGTGGAATAGCATTCGCCTTCCTTGCCAACGGTGACACTTTCGTCCGAATTCCCGCCAATTATTTCCGCTAGGGCCGTATCAACAGCTCCGGCAATATCGTCGGTATTCAAAATAGTCTGTAATTCTGCTTGTGAAAGGGTTTCTCCATCACCGGACATCCCGTCTTCGCTACACGATTGAAAGCCAAGAAAGGCAATGGTGAAAAACGCGATGCTTACATTTCGTAGATTAAGTTTCTTCATGTTATTTGGTTATAGATGTGTTGGTAGAACAACGAAACACGTTCATTTTTAGTGTAAAGGAGCTTATTCAATTCGATGAAATGCAGGGTTGATTGAACCTTTTTCCTTGAAATTGTCTTAATTTCATCGAGCTAAAACAATCTCATGAAAGAAATCAAACTATCTATCTTATTGATGTTTACACTTGTATTGATGATGTCCTGCAGTGAGGATGGTGACGATGGTCAATCTGGATTTTCCAATGCAGAACTTGTAGGCACTTGGGTCTTGGTAGAGGTTAATTTAAGTAGCGAAGTCGATGTGGATGGTGATGGACAGACATCCACTAATTTGATGGAAGAAGAGGATTGTGTGTCGGGCAGCATAGTTTTTAATGCAGATACCACCTACCAGTTTGAGCAATCTAGTTTTACGATCAATTCCATCACCAATAACAGGTACTATGTGGATTGTACCGGAACCAATCTTGCTACAGGTGCCTGGGCAAGCGATGGTTCTAACGTAGCTTTTCAAGGAAGTAGCATTTTGAACAGCAATTTTGAATTGATGGGAAACCAGCTCATTTGGAACAAGGATGAAGAATTGCCAGGAGTGTCATCTTATATCTATGAAAAACAATAGTGTTGACTTGCTGCCCTAAGAAACACTAACCTTTGCGTATGGCTAAGTTGTCGGCTTTAAGAGATAAGATCAAAGAACATTTATTGCAGCAGATTCAAAATGGGGAATTGCAAGTGGGCAAGACGATTAATTTGGCGGCTCTCTCCCGGGCAACGGGCATTAGTGTAACGCCCATTCGTGAAGCATTGACCCAATTGGAGCAAGCCCAAGTAATTCAGGCAATACCCAACCGCGGTTTTGTGGTAGCCAAGCTTTCCAAACAAGAAGTCAAGAACTTAATCGAAATTGTGGCTCAATTGGAAGTGATGGCCTTGGAGAATTCAAAGTTTGAACCTGATGAAATGGAAGCCTTGTCCAAAATGCAGTCCGAACTTGAAGCAACCACCACTATGACAGAAGGATTACGGGCCAGATTCAATTTTCACAATCATTTGGTACAGCATTGCCCAAATAAAGTGCTCTTACAAATTTTAAAGGACCTGAAAGTTCGGCTTCATTTTTATGAACACGATTTTATTAAAGATCATGGATTTTTCAAAAAACTAAGTACACAGACGCGTTCCGTGATAGATGCCATACACGAAGACAATGTGCCTACGGCCGCATTGATCCTACGTATGCACTGGATGTCTATTTTGGAACATATTGAAGCGCAGATCAGTGTTAAAAATGGTTAATCTTCTGATTGTCATACTAAAATAAGTCTAATTTCGTTTTTAGGTAAAATAATTCACCATGAATTACTTGAACAAAGAAATAGAATCGCGCACCAAGAGAAAGAAATCCAAATCACTGGTAAAAAGACAGATTTCTTGTGGAACTTTCCAAGATTTTGAAACCTTAGATCTGGACAATCATAAAAGGGCATTTCCAAAAAACTAACCTCCCTCCTGTTCTTTTAGCTTACTTTTTACAAATTTATAGTCCGACAATGAGTTGGCATTGAACAACACTTGCTTATTTTTAGGCTGAACAAGTGAAATCTCAGCATCCATTAGAAATTGCTTTGGGCTTGGATAATCGGAATCCTTGAGAAAATTAATAGCTTCTTGCAACCCATTAGGCTCCCAAATACAACATAGCGGTTCAGGATTGCCCGTATTTGGATTTTTAAAGGCGGTTGCAGATTTCCCAGGGTTTCTTTTCCCTACCAATTGCTGTAACGACGGTAGGTCCATGAACGGTAAGTCACAGGCAATTATCAACCAACCAACGTTTGAGTGGGCATTAAAAGCACTTGAAATACCATTAAATGGTCCCTTGTATTTATCTTGGTCCACAACGGTCTTAAAGCTTGTTGGAGTTTCTGGTAACTGTTCTTGCCGTATACTTAGAAACACACTATCGCAGACCTCTTTTAACAGGTGGTACAAATATTCCCGCTGAGGAGTTCCATGGTAATCTACCAGCCCTTTATCCCTTCCCATTCTTGAACCTTTACCACCGGAAAGTACCAGACCAAATAATTTGGGAGAATGTTTTGTTGCTATTTTTTTGTGTTCTGTGTTCAAAGGCTTGTATTAGGAATCATACCTGTGGTGGAGGTATCAGTGCAATTTCGTCATACGAATTGATCCTGTCACCATCCGATGCGTAATTTTGATTCACGGCAACGGTCACCTGTGGTATGGATTTGAGTTCTGGATACGTATTTTCCAAAAATTTTTTGAGTTCACCTACCGTATTGGGTATTTTTTTTCCGGACAAGCTTGCCGTTGGCACGGACAATGTTGGAGTCCCAATAATATCTTTGGTAGCTCCGAACAATAGTATAGTCATAATATCAACCTATTAGCGTTATTGTTTGTTTTGAATCTTGGTTAGATAGGCTGGTAGGTTATATTAAAAGGTGAAAATATTAAAAATTGCCCGAACGCCTATCTTTTTAACAAGCAGGAATTTCTTTTAACTTTTCTTTAATTTAATTCTGGTCATCATACATACTTTTCCTTTAAATTCGGCGTTTTGCATGCAGAACCTTAACTTATATGAAAATGAAAAATATACTTCGATTTACTTTTCTTATATCCCTTGGACTTATTTTATTCTCTTGTGGAAATGCTGACGATGATGTGAGTTTTGACATTGATGACAGGGAACTCGGTCTTGGAGAAGAGCCGGATGATTGCCTAGGTTTTGATGAAAATGAGATTCTATTGTCCATTCAGGATGAATATACCACCCAACCCGGTAAGGTCTCTGTTCTTTTTAGGGTGTCCGACCTTATGGGCAATCCTATTTCAGGTCTATCCGCCGACCAATTCTCGATTTATGAGCAAGGTAGGAACGATGATTGCTTTAACTCCATATCATCATCAGAATCTTTTGCACGAATTTCTCCTAATTCACAGGTCTTCAACAACAACACCCTCTTGGTATTGGATTTGAGTAATAGTGTTTTGGAAAGTAGCTTGGATGAATTAAAGGTAGCTACCACAAGTTTTATCAATAATGTAATGCCCTCACCTGGTTCAGAATCCTTCAGAATGGCCATTTATTGGTTTGATGGAGAGGATGAGCTTCACCTTTTGAACCCATTGACGTTTTCTATTGAAGAACTAACCGCTTCTGTGGATGGAATCACAGCGGACATCAGTAGTGACCCATCAACAGATTTGTACGGTGCGGTAATCAAATCAACAAACATTGCCGAGGATTTACTTGATGAAAATTCTGATGTGATCAACGCAGCCTCCGTAGTATTGTTCACCGATGGTACCGACCAAGCATCCCGTTATAGGGAGTCAGACGCTCTTCGTGTTGTCGAGGAAGCAGATAGAAACATATCTTTCTTCTCTATTGGGCTAGGTGCAGAAATCGACACTGAAGTTTTAGAGCAAATAGGTAAAACAGCCAGTGTTTTTGCCAGTAATTCCGAAGAGTTGGAAAACACTTTCAACGATATATCCGAACGCGTGGAGGAACAAGCGGGAAGCTATTACCTGTTCGAATATTGTACACCAAAACGTGATGGTAGTGGTGAAAGCAACCTAGTGATTCAACTTACCCACAATGGATTACAGGGAGCCGTTCAGACCAAATTCAGTGCCAAAGGGTTTATAGGAGGTTGCGAATAAGTCAGCATACTCGGTAAACTAGTTAAATTTGGGATTATACCGTATCTTGTTCAGCAATTAAACTGAACATAACTATGATTAACCCTAGAAAAACGATTTACACCTTTATTTGCACCCTATTTTTAGGTTTTACGAGCAGTCTTTATGCCCAACACATCAGTCCGTTAGAGGGCAGATGGGATTTGGAAATGGATTTTATGGGCAAGCCCTCCCCTTCTTGGTTGGAAATAAAACATTCTGGAAATGCTACGTTATTGGGACGCTTTGTGTTTGCTTTTGGTAGCGCAAGACCCATTGCCGAAGTGGAAACTTATGGGGAGAACAATTTTACCTTTAGTATTCCCAATCAATGGGAACCAAAAGGCAGCGATATGATTTTCCATGGCGAATTGGATGGTGAAGAATTGAAAGGTACAATGATCTATACTGATGGTTCCATTATTCATTGGACCGGGGTGAAAGCACCTGAACTGCCTTACACCGAAAATCCAAAATGGGGAAAAACCATTGAGGTGTTCAATGGTAAGAATCTTACTGGTTGGCACGTAGATGGCGAAAAGAACCAATGGGTGGTAAAAGATGGCATTTTGACCAGTCCTGAATCAGGATCTAATTTGATTACGGATGAAAAATTCCAGGACTTTAAAGTGCACGTAGAGTTTCGTTACCCCGAGGGCAGTAATAGTGGTGTTTATTTACGTGGTCGTTATGAAGTTCAAATTGTGGATAGTGAAGGTTTGGAACCTGCCGATATCTATTTAGGAGGTGTTTATGGCTTTTTGGAACCTAATCAGAATGCGTCCAAACCTGCTGGCGAATGGCAGACGTATGATATTATATTGATAGGACGACGGGTAACGGTAACGCTTAACGGCAAAACCGTTATTTCTGATGCCACTATTCCCGGGATTACGGGAGGAGCTTTGGACAGTAAAGAAGGTGAGCCTGGACCATTCATGATTCAGGGAGACCACGGACCTATTGAATACAGAGCTTTTGAAGTTACTCCTTTAAAGAATTAAAGATTCATAATTCAAATAAAAAAAGCCCGATTATAGCAATCGGGCTTTTCTTTTTTCTTAATCCAAAGGGATAAGTTCTATGTTTCGCCATTTTACGCGAATACCTCCTCCATCATGGATCTGTAATGCGATGGCGCCTTCGCCCTCTCCAATTTTTTCATCTTCCAGATGAATCATTTCAACCCCATTGAGCCAAGAAGTTACCTTGGGACCTTCCACACGGATTTTCATAGTGTTCCACTCCCCCATTTTTAGGGCTTTGTCTTTTTCAGGGTCTGGTTTTATCAACCAACCTCGCCCGTAAGATTCGTAGATTCCACCCGTATCTTTTCCTGGAGGGGCAACCTCTACTTGCCAACCGGTTACTTTGGTGCCTTCAAAAGTAGAACGGATAAAAACACCGCTGTTACCATCGGCCTCTTGTTTAAACTCCAAGGTCAATTCAAAATCTTTATAGAATTTATCTGTGGACAAATAGCCATATTCACCTTTTGGACCACTTTCGCAGATGAGTTCACCATCTTCTACAAACCATTTTTCCTCTCCGTGGTTTACCCAACCATCCAAGTTTTTACCGTTAAAAAGAGTAATAGACTCTTGTGCAAAAGTCAATTGTGCTGCCAAAAGGCATAATCCTACTAAAATCTGTTTCTTCATTTTTATGTGCTAAAGGGTTATTTACTGTTTCTAAAATCTATTTACCATTAATCAGACCGTTTCCTGTATTTTGTTGTTCCAAAGGCTTGGAAAGGTCTATCAAAAAACCATTGATGACGGCGTGCGTCAATTTCCCATCTTTCTTTAGAAAGAATGTCGGGTTTGCTCCCGGTTGCATACTAAAACTTTTTAATTCAAATTTCTCATCTACCAATATCAACGGAAAGTGTACAAAAGTGCTTTTCTCTGGCTTCTCCGTTTTTACATAGGCCACCCCATCCTGCAACAACTGCATGGGATTATCAATTCGAGTCACCTTGGCCACCTTTGGCTGAACGATGGTATAACCTTCGGCGTCAAAGGTTTTGTAAGCATAATAAGTGGATAGGTCCCCTTGGTCGGCAACCGAACTTTTGTAATAGAACTCGTTGTGGTCTTTTAAATCTACCTCGTAGTTGATTATCCCCAAATCAATAATATAGTCATTACCCAAAAGCTCATAAGTGATGTTTTCTATCTTTAAATCGAACAACATACGATTGTTGTGGGGAATTTTTTCGTAATCTTCAATGGGAATATCCTTGTACGATTGGTTGGCAATAGTATACAGCGCCGAAAGAATGGAAACGTAGTTCAGCTTGCGAATCTCTTGTTTTTCCGGGTCGCCTGGATAGCCTCCAGATTCTATCAGAATAAGGCTAGTCCCCCATTTAGCAATGTTGTCACCAAAGGCACGAGGCTCAAAATCATCGCTGTACCGACCAACCTGTCCTGGTGCATAGTTTTGTATGATTTTATCCATAAAAACAATCACTTTCATGGCATTGGCCCTAACATCGTTGATGTCCTTTTCGTAATTATATGCTGTGGCGAGATATGAAATAGTCGCCGGCTTATCGGTCCGTTCCGCATTGTAGTACTTGCTCTGATCATGAAGGTTAAAACCAAAATCTGCATCAAGGCTATCACGAAGACGCTTCAACGTTTGCCCCTCAGGAGACTGCAAGCGCAGGGCATCACGGTTGATATCGATTCCCAATGCATTTCTTCTAGTAAATACTTCGGCGCCATCCGGGTTGAGCATTGGTAAAAAGTGAAGTTTTAACTTGGATAAGATTGCTTCCGTCTCTTCCTTAAATTCCGGAGCATCCAAAAAATTTAGGATGTCAAAAATAGCTTGGGTGGCCGTGGGCTCATCACCGTGCATTTGGGACCATAAAAATATATTGCTGTCCCCGGAACCAATGCTTACCAAGTGTAAATCCCGTCCCTGAATGGACTCTCCTACTTTTTGGACTTCAAATTTAGGGTTGGTTTTAAATTTTTCGATCAAGGGTTGAATGTCGGCGTGTTTTATCCTCCGTTTTCCAATGCTTGGTTCTTTATAATCATCATAGGTTTCGTATAGTTTGGAGGTAAGTTCATCCTGAGCCTGCACATTACAAACTAGAAGGAAGACAGCAGAAAGTAAAAGTTGCTTTATCATTATTTTTTTGTTGGAACAGGTTTAAAGTTAAATTTTTTAGTGGCATTTCGAACCTTTTCCACAAAATCCATTCCTGGATCGGTTTTTTTGGTACGATAACCATCATCTACCTCCAGCCAAAGCGGATGTCCTTCAAAAAGTGTGTATTCCTGGTGACCGATTACATAATCAATATCATATTTTGATGCTAAATAGTTCACCAGATAGATATTGGAGCGCAACTGTTTTTTGGTCAAGGGCAACCCTTCGGTACCGCCCACATTTTCTATACCAATGGCACAATGGTTTAATCCAATAGTGTGTCTTGCCATGGTGGTTTCCGGCATTAAACGGTATATGGTGCCATCTTGATCCACCAGAAAATGAGAGCTTACGTTTAGTCCACTTACGTTCACCAAATCGGGCCGCCAATTGGGCAATGTGGACCTATTAAAGGCCTCGAACGATTTTTTTAGGGATGGAATGGCCGTCCAATGCAGCACTACTATTTTAGGCGTTATTTCCGGGGTATCCTGCTCCAACTCGTACCTATTCAACAGGTATTCCTTGGTCAATTCAATCCGTTGTTCATCAAAAATAATGGGAATATCCACAATTTCCTTTTGAGTTGAGCATGCTCCCAAGGCCAGTCCCCATAAAAGTAAACTAATCTTCTTCATTTGTAGTATTTATGGAATCGATGGGAACGGCATAACAGATAATCAATCTTTTTCTGCCCCATTCCCGTGCTTTTTTTACGTCTTTACCCATGTAAATATCAATACGGTTTCGCCAACGCCAATGCATTTTGTCCTTCACGTAAAATGTATCTGGGAAAGTATCGATTTTTACCATGGTATTGTACGTCAATCCTTTTTTGATAAGGTCTCTGGATACTGCGATGACTTTCATGCCGGGCTTTAAGGTATCTCCCCAAGCCGCAACGGAAGGGTTGATACTATCCGTTTGCCAAAATACGGAGTTATAGGCAGAAGCCGTGACTTCGTGTCCGTACCAATCATATTTTTTGTTGGGCTTTGTTTCATCTTCTTTTGATGAACATCCCACAAGAATAATGATCAGTATGAAAACACAGTTTTTCAATGCAATAAATTTTCCAAGAGCATAATATCCACATTGGTGTTGTTCCATCGGTCGGACAACACATCGGGAACCGGCGTGAATCCTAAGGTCAAGGAGCTAAGTACTATATCCAGGTCACCATCATCATCAACGTCCGAAGCATCCATCAAAAACCATCGTGCCAAAGCGGGGTCTTCCAATATTTTTGTAGAAAACTCATAAGTATCCGAGTCCTTGTTTTCCAAATACACGAAGGAGCGTTCTGGAAACTCCATATAATTGGGAAATGTGCTGATCAGGGCGAAATCAATGTCGCCGTCTTGGTCAAAATCCCTGGAAAGTACCCTTGTAGCGCCGTACATGGGATAAAAATAGGATTCAGCGTACTCATTGTTTCCTTGATTGAGATAGATGCGCATACCGTGATAGGGTTTGTGCACATACGAAATATCCGCATTGTCCCCTTGAACTGTTATAATGTCATCTAGGCCATCCCCATTATAATCTACTATTTCGAACCAACTTGTTCCGAATATAGGGCTGAACTCCAAAAGTTTTTTAGCTTCAAACATTAAATCTTCAGTCTGATGGAAAACAGTAATGCTCTCGTTACTTTGGGTCATTAAGGCTACAATATCTAGTTTTCCGTCGTTGTTCATGTCCTTTGCCACAGTACGTATGGCACCGGGTAGGTTGAGCAATACTTTTTTGTCATACCCTCCAGATTCGTTCTCGATCAAAAGTGACAACCGACCGGATTCATTGCCGAACTCGCTCACGACGATTTCATTTTTGCCGTCACCGTTCAAATCTTCCAATAAAGTATGGACGGGCCTATGAAAACTTTGGTTCACAGCTAAGGTATCCGTTCCAGTTTTGCGGAGTATTTTTCCTTTTTCCAATTCGGATGGACGAATGATTCCTACCTCACTGATAATTTCCATGGAATCTTTTTTACTGTACCAAGTTATAGGTGTTTTGCCTTGATAGATTTGTTCAGAGGCTTCTTGGTCAAAATTAAAAGACCCTAAAGTCCCGGTGAGATCTCCATAGTGGACACGGTTGTTATTCTGAAGAAATTCCAAATAAGTGATCATACCGCCATTTTGTTCATCAACGGCATATGGCTTGGCCACAAATTGGTTCAAGGTATCTGCTCTGGGTACATCTATGGTTTCCAAATGTTCTGGTGCATTGGATAGTATGTAGGTTTGAATCTGAACCCATTCTTCAAAGGTGAGTTTTGGTCTAAACCCTGATGTTTCTGTATTCGCACCTTCATTGATTCCTTCTACTTCCATACGCTCCAACATTGCTGGAAGCACGGACTTTTCCCAAACATCTTTAGGCAGTTCATTCAACTTTGGGGCTAAGTGGCAACTGGCGCAGTATTTTGTATAGAGCTCAGCTTCCGGGGATTTCGGTTTTTCTTTTTTACAGGAAGAAATAAAAATTAGAAGTAATAAAAGCAGTGGGGTAATACTTGGTTTGTTCGGCATTGGTCGGTTCTGTCTTAAACTTTAAGTGAGTTGGTTTACGTTTAGTTGGGTAACGGTACATAGGTGTTGTCGTTTTCCATCATTGGAAAGGTTTTATCTGCCCATGCTTTTTTTGCCTCTTCGAGTTTTTCCTTACTGGAAGAAACAAAATTCCAATAAATATAACGTTCCTCTAGAAAAGGTTCGCCACCGAACAACATTAAATGTGTATTTGGTTTTAGTTTTATGTTGCAGGTGTCCTCCACTTTGGATACTAGAATATTTCCTTCGCCGACCGTTTCTCCGCAGGCTTCAATGCCGCCTTCAACTATACAAATGCCGATTTCGCCTTTTAGGTTACCGTTTACATTCAAGGAATACGCTTCCTTTGCCATTACTTCTACCATAAAAAGATTGGAATGCACGGGTACCGGGGATTTTTTTCCGTAACCTTCGCCCGCAACTAATTTAAATTGCGTACTGCCATCGGTCCATTTGGGAATGTCTTCGCCATCAATATGGTGGAATTGAGGTTCCATGTCTTCCAATTCTTTTGGCAATGCTACCCAAATTTGATAACCATGCGCTGTAAACGAGTTACCGTTGCGCAAATCTTGTGGTGTTCTCTCGGTATGGGTGACCCCCTTCCCTGCCGTCATCCAGTTAACGGAACCGGGTTTAATACGTTGATGGGTCCCGAGGCTATCTTCGTGGTTGATCTCACCTTCCAACATAAATGTCAAAGTGGAAAGGCCCATGTGCGGATGCTGGTCCACGTCCATATACTTTTCAGGCCCCAATTTTGTGGGCCCCATATGGTCGATAAAAATAAAGGGGCCGATCATGCGCTTCTTGCGGAAAGGAATCAGCCTTCCTACCAAAAAGTCGCCAATATCCCTACTGCGTTCTTCAATGATCAATCCAATGTTGGACATAGGTTAAATGTTTATATTTAGAAGCAGAAAGTTACAAATACATCCTATACCATGAAACTACTTAAACGTGTTTTGCTGCTCCTTCTTATTGTGATTGGAGTGGTCGTTTACCTAAATTACCCCAAACTGAACATTATCTCCGGTTATGCTGCAAAAAATGTGGCATCTGGTGTTTTCTTGGCGCATCGTTCCGCTGCCAGTATGAATCAATATGACAATAGTGCTCCCTTAATTGAAATAGCATCTACTGAGATTGATGAGGGTGAACAATCCGCATCTTCAACCGTTTATGGAATGATGGAGCGTACCGCAGTATATCGTGATGGTCTTGGAGCAGTTTTGATCAATGATGATTATGACCCCAAGGCATTAACAATAAGACCTCAACGAAACCAACCTGTCGATACTATTCCTTACCCTTATGGACAAGCGGCTCCATTGGATACCATATTGGCCGATGTGAATATGGATCAAATCAATAAGGCCATCGCGATGGCCTTCGCCGAGCCTGAAACTCAAAAAACACGAACCTTTCTAATTCTTTATAAAGGACATTTGATTGCCGAAAAATATATTGATGGGTTTGATAAGGACACCCCTATTTTGGGATGGTCCATGACCAAAAGTGTTTTAGCATCTTGCTATGGAATTTTGGAACACCAAGGAAAGTTAGAAATGGATTGGCCCGCTCCCATTCCTGAATGGAAAGATGATGAAAGGAAAGATATCACCCTGAACCACCTGCTCCGCATGCAAAGCGGATTGGCTTGGAATGAAGATTACACGAGCATATCCGATGTTACACGGATGTTGTTCTTGGACAGTGATATGACTCGTGCCCAACGTGATAAAAAAGCGATTGCAAAACCGACAGAAATATGGAACTACTCTTCGGGAACTACAAATTTGCTTTCGGGAATACTAAAGCAGCAATTTAGGAGCCATCAAGAGTATTTGGACTTCCCGTACTCCGCTTTAATCGATAAAATAGGGATGTATTCCATGGTTATGGAAGCGGATATTGCAGGAAATTATGTGGGCTCTTCTTACGCATGGGCGAGTACACGGGACTGGGCACGTTTTGGACAATTGCATCTGGACAAGGGAAATTGGAACGGGGAACAATTGTTCGATGCTTCATGGGTAGATTATATCACAACTCCAACCGCTAAATCCAATGGCACTTACGGCGCTCACTTTTGGCTGAATGCAGAAGGGAAATATCCCGATGTGCCGAGGGATATGTTTTCTTGCAATGGTTTTGAAGGTCAGCATGTATTTATGATTCCTTCCAAAGACTTGGTCGTTGTACGGACAGGTTTGGCCGAGGAACCGTATTTTGATGTGAACGGAGTGCTGTCGAACATCGTAAAAGCAGTACCGTAAATCGATGAGATGTATTAAAATACTTGAAAAACCACAGAATTAAGACACTTCACAACAATAATTTCGTTTACGGGAACTCTCGTAGTAGTTTTACTATGTAATAAAAAACGAAAGTAATTTTTTCATTTTCATATAGTGTTCTCGTAAAAGAGTCTTGACCCTAGCGGCAAGGCTCTTTTCTATTTAGGGCTATCCTGAATTAGCAACGTCACATCTCGACTTCTCTCTATGTGACAACTACAGTTCTTCATTTCTTGTCATTTCTAGTGTAGTCAAGAAATCCATGTTTCCGAACCTATTCAAACATAGATTTACATAAATCACCAAGATGACAACAAGTAAAAGGCTCTTCACAACAATAATTTCGTTTACGGGAACTCTCGTAGTAGTTTTACTATGTAATAAAAAACGAAAGTAATTTTTTCATTTTCATATAGTGTTCTCGTAAAAGAGTCTTGACCATAACGGCAGGGCTCTTTTCTATTTAGGGCTATCCTGAATCAATCCAAGACGCATCTCAACTGCGCTCGATGAGACAACTATATTTGTTCGTTTCTTATCATTTCGAGCACAGTCGAGAAATATAGATGCTTAAACCCATTTCACTCTTTCAAAAAATGACAATGGGTAATTGTAAATTGTTTATTGGTAGCTGTAAATTGATTTACGGAATCCACTTGTCCTTGCCAAAATCCGGTTTACGCTTTTCCAAAAATGCGTTTCTACCCTCTTTTGCTTCGTCCGTCATGTAGGCCAATCGTGTAGCTTCACCAGCAAACACCTGTTGTCCGACCATGCCATCGTCTGTAAGGTTCATGGCAAACTTTAGCATTTTTATGGATGTGGGCGATTTGGCCAAGACTTCCTGGGCCCATTGATAGGCGGTATCCTCTAATTCATCATGAGGGATAACAGCGTTTACCATCCCCATTTCATATGCTTCTTGTGCGGAATAGTTCCTTCCTAAAAAGAAAATCTCACGGGCCTTTTTTTGCCCTACCATTTTGGCGAGATATGCGGAGCCGTAGCCGCCGTCAAAACTGGTAACGTCGGCATCGGTTTGTTTAAAAATGGCATATTCCTTACTGGCAAGGGTCATATCGCACACCACATGTAGGCTGTGCCCTCCCCCAACGGCCCATCCGGGCACTACGGCAATGACCACTTTGGGCATAAAACGAATCAAACGTTGTACCTCTAAAATATTCAAGCGATGGTAACCATCGTCACCCACGTAGCCTTTATGTCCACGTGCCTTTTGGTCGCCCCCGCTGCAAAAGGCCCATTTGCCATCCTTAGAAGATGGTCCTTCGCCAGAAAGCAGCACTACCCCAATGGAGGTATCCTCTTGCGCATCGTAAAAAGCTTTGTACAGTTCGCTGGTGGTTTTGGGGCGGAACGCATTGCGTATATCGGGGCGGTTAAAGGCGATACGTGCCACGCCATTACATTTTTTATAGGTAATATCTTCGAATTCCATGGCGGTCTGCCAGTTGGGTGATTCCATAGTTGTAGTTTTTATTGAATCACAAAATAACGGAAATTCTAGATCATGGTGGTTTTGAATTACTCCTGCCGACACCACTAAAAGAATAATTTGATTAAATTAATGATTGACAACAGTTTAATGTGTGCCAATCCTTGTAGGTAGTTTTATTTTTTTCAACTACCTATGAAAATCACTACTAACCTATTTATAGACAATCGAAACTGTAACAATGGTTCAACAATGCCATCTTTGAAAGTGAACACTAACTAATTTATCATGAGATTGACAATTCTACTATTTTTAATATTCCTTCAAACCACTTCAATAGTTTCTCAAACCTCTCTTAAAGAAATCGACCTTGATAATGGAAAATTCAAAGTGGGATTCCAATATTATACGGCCTATGATAGCACAAGAACTTACAGTAGAATATATGACTACACCAATAAAAAAATAGAAAGACCGATTCCAGTAAGTATATGGTATCCAGCTCAACAAAATGTAGATGATGCTAAATCTTTAATAGTATTGGATTATCTTGAAATTTTAAAAGAAGAGGAAGAATGGGAACATCTGCCCAATGATCAAATATTGAATTGGTTTTATTATCAAAATACCCCCGCTAATCAAAAACATCTTATAGAAGAATCTACTGCTTATGCAAATGTGGAATTTGCAAATGGAAAATTCCCAGTAGTCATCTATAGGCCAAGTTTTCAAGCGTCTTCCATTGAAAATTTTATGCTTTGTGAATATTTGGCAAGTAACGGTTTTGTGGTCATATCAAGCCCAAGTAGAGGAACGGAAACTCGCTGGTTCAGCAGCAATAATGCCAAGGAAATTGAAACACAGGCTAGGGATGCAGAGTTCTTGATCAAGGAGGCTGGGGAACTTTCTTTTGTGGATTATGAAAAGATTGCTCTAATGGGTTTCAGCTTTGGGGGATTATCAAATATCATAGTGCAAAATCGTAACGACAATATAAAAGCAATCATTAGCCTTGATGGTACAGAAAGATATCAATATGGATTACTGGAGCAATCCCCATTTTTTGATGCTGAAAAAGTAGACGTTCCGTACATTCATATGGCTCAGAAAGAAATTCCTGAAACAGTTTTAAAGGAAGATAAGATTGATTTCGAACTAAATACTGTATTCCAATTATATGATAGCATAACAAACAGCAAAGTGTATCGTTTGAGGTTTCATAATCTGACACATAGCTACTTTAGCACATTGGGAGTCCTTTTTGCAAATAGAGATGAAAGACAGGACAAAAGCGATTCTGAAATTATGGAATCGTACAAATGGGCTGCGATTTACACCTTGAATTTTTTAGAAGCTACTTTGAATAAGAATAAAAAAGCAATGGGGTTCATTGAAAACAGGCCAGAAAACAATGGGGTGGGGAAAAAACTGATAACTCAGAAAATCAAACAACCAACAAAGCAAACATTCTCGTTTCAGGATTTTAATCAGTTGGTTTCAAACCAAAACTATGAAAACTTAATACAACTACATGATTCAATTGTAGCGATGTATCCTTCGTTCGAAATTCCAGAGGGTAGTTTAAACATACTCGGATTACAACTTGTTTTCAATCCAAAAACATCATTGCAGGGAATAAATGTATTTTTATTGGCAACAACACTTTATCCGGATTCTTCAAACCTCTATGATAGCTTGGGTGAAGGATATTTGTACATTGGTGAGAAGAAAAAGGCCATAGAGAGTTTTGAAGAGTCTCTGGCATTGAATTCTCAAAATCCCAATGCCATTGATCGATTAAAGCAACTTAAAAAATAAACACCTGTTTTTCCTTCTAAAAATCAGATGTCTGACTTTTAGCGTCAATATTTTCTTGGTATGCATCAACCCCCAAATTACTTCCATTCTACTTTCGTGATGGATTAGAAACCCCAAAATATTTATATCATGAAAAAGAATTTGATTTTATTAGGTGTCCTATTTATAGGATTTACCTCTTTTGCGCAGAATACGAACAATGTACAACTAGGAGTGCGTGGTGGTGCCAATTTTGCCACCGTTGCAGGTGATGATTTTGATAGTCCGGATTCAAGAACATCATTTTATTTAGGTTTGTTGGCCGAAGCGCCATTGTCCGACCATGTGTCGTTGCAGCCAGAGGTGTTCTATTCAGCACAAGGTTTTGATATTACCGACGAACCGGATACACCAGATGCGCAATTTCAGGTAGACTACATACAAGTTCCTGTGCTTTTAAAGTTTTATATAGCAGATGGACTTAACATTCACGGTGGCCCACAGTTTGGTTTTAAAGTGAACGAAGAACTTGATTTTGATCCAGGGGAAGATTCTGGTGATTTTGACTCAGATTCCATCAACAGCTTTGATTTTCAGGGAACCGCCGGTGTAGAATATAAATTCCCATCTGGATTTTTTATCCAAGGAAGATATTCTTACGGTTTTTCCGAAATGATCGAGGACGTCGATGTTCATAACTCCGTTTGGTCCGCAGGCCTTGGATTTATGTTCTAAAAGAACTGTACAAAAAATTGAAAAAGAAAATGGGAAACTCCATCTATTCACTTAGATGGAGTTTTTTTATGCTTAAAATGCTTTAATGATTTATTTGTTGGGTAATTTTAGTCTTTCAGGTTAAATTCATCCACAAAGTTCAACTGGATTCAAAACAATGCTCATAGGTACTGTTTTTATAGGGTATGACACTAAGGTGACATCTAAATGTCGTGGCGCTGTCATGTATGCTCCGATAACTTTGTTCCCGAACTAAAAATCATATATCATGAACAATTCATCAATCGGGGAACGCCTCAAGTATCAAAGAAAAATTAAAGGTTATTCCCAAGAAGAACTGGCCGACCGGACCAATGTAACAGTCCGAACCATCCAACGAATAGAAAAGGAAGAGGTATCCCCCCACCTAAATACCATCAAACTTTTGGCCATTGCGCTAGATATTGAAGTGGATGAGCTTGTTGCTTTGGATAATCCAAAAGAAGAAATCGTAAAAAAGAAATGGTTGCTCTTGATGCATGCAACACCCTTGGCCGGGTTGATCTTACCACTATTAAATGTGTTGATTCCACTTTTTCTGTGGATTCACAAGCGGGAAGATAATCCAGTTTACAACGAACATGGCATCAAGGTCATTAATTTTCAGATTACCGTATTGATACTTGCGATTTTGTCTTTTATAACCTTACTGACTATTGAAAAGTGGGGCTTTTTCATTTTCATTTCAGTGGTACCGATTTGTATTGGAATAATGCTGTTCAACATCGTGTATGTAGTACAAAAAAATAAATGTTACTATCCGTTCTCCATTCCATTTATCAGATTGAAGAAAAGCAGAACATTTGTTTTGATGGCTTTGATGGGCATGGCGCTAATGGGCAGTTGTACTGCTCAAAAACAGGAAACCATCGAGCGTTTGGACGGTTCTGTGATAACCAAGGACTCTGTAACTGCCAAAATCCACCAATTGATGGATGATGCCAAAATATATGGTACTGCCATATCAATTTTTAACGATAACCAACCTGTCTATAAAAAAGTATTTGGTTATAAAGATTATCCAAACCGAATACCATTTACCGATTCCACCAACATTTATGGGGCATCCTTTAGCAAAGCGGTATTTGGTGTTTTGGTTATGAAATTGGTTGAGCAAGGTGTTATTGACCTGGATACACCGCTTGAATCTTACTTGCCACAAAAAATATATGAATACGAACCCCAAACAAGTTGGCACGACGATTTTTCAAGTCTTAAGGAGGACTCGCTCTACACCAAAATAACTGCTAGAATGTGCCTGACCCACACCACCGGGTTTAAAAATTATCGATGGTTTGAAGAGGATTATAAACTCCGCACCCATTGGGAACCCGGCACCAAATTTGGTTACAGTGGTGAAGGGTTTATTTATTTGCAAGTAGTACTGGAAAAATTGACTGGCAAAGGTCTGGAACAGTTGGCCCAAGAATACATATTTGAGCCTCTGGACATGAAAAATTCTGCCTACGAGTGGAAAACCAGATTTGACAAGGATTTTGCATTGGGCCACGATGAAGATGCGAAAGCACTTAAAAAGGATAAGGACAATGAGCCCCGGGGTGGAGGTACTCTGGAGACGACTGCCAAAGATTACACCAAATTTCTCACCGCTGTGCTCAACCAAGAATTGATCAGTAAGGAATCCTACGAAGAAATTTTCGCCCCACATATCAGAATTAAGACCGAAAAGCAGTTTTATGAAGGTGAAGGCAAAATCACGGATAAATATGATGACATCAATCTTGGGTATGGTCTTGGCTGGGGTTATTTTGAAACACCTTACGGAAAAGCTGTTTTTAAGGAAGGTCATGGCAGTGGATTTGTACACCATTCCGTTTTATTTCCAGAAACTGGAAAAGGAATAATGATTATGACCAATTTTGAGAACGGGAACAGTATCTTCAAGGAATTACTAGAGGTTATTCTGATGGATACTTACACACCCTGGGAGTGGGAAAATTATATTCCGTACGATAAAAAATGACCCACTTTTATAACATTACAAGTATCTTTACTGGAACATAATAGAATTTTTCAGAAGAGTATGGCAAAGAAAAAGTATATCATATCGGTAATACAATTAAACCTGGACAACACACCCGAAAACAATTTGGTCAAATGTACCGAATGGGTAAAAAAGGCAGCAAGTAAAGGGGCCGAGGTCATTTTACTGCCCGAACTGTCCAGTAGCCATTATTTTTGCCAGAGCGAGGACACGGAGAACTTTGCGTTAGCGGAACCACTTTATGGCACTTCTTTCAAGGCGTTCAGTGCGTTGGCAAAAGAACTCGGTGTGGTCATAATAGTTCCGTTTTTTGAAAAACGAATGGCCGGAGTGTACCATAACAGTGCCTACATAATCGATACGGATGGAACAGAGGCCGGACTATATCGCAAAATGCACATTCCGGACGACCCACATTTTTATGAGAAATTCTATTTTACTCCGGGCGATCTCGGGTTTAAGAACATTCCGACCAAAAAAGGAAATATAGGAACACTGATATGCTGGGATCAATGGTATCCAGAGGCAGCAAGGTTAACCGCACTACAGGGTGCCGAAGTACTCTTCTACCCTACCGCCATTGGTTGGCATCCCCAGGAAAAAGAGGAATTTGGTGAAAAGCAGCATGGCGCTTGGATGAACGTAATGAAAGGACATGCTGTTGCCAATGGAGTTTACGTGGCAGCAGCGAACCGTATTGGTTTGGAAAAATACCTGCCGGACACCAATGGCATCGAGTTTTGGGGGTCTTCCTTTATCTGTGGACCACAGGGCGAGATTTTGGCGCAAGCATCCAATGATCAGGAAGAAATATTAATGGCCGAAGTAGATTTAGACCTTCAAGAAAATGTAAGGCAGAATTGGCCATTTTTACGGGATAGAAGAATAGACATGTACGGTTCCATTACCAAACGCGCCATCGACTAATATGAAGAAGGAAAATTGGGTATTTCCCGCAGAATGGGAAAAGCAAGAGGGCATTTTGCTTTGTTTCCCTCATAATGGAAACGATTGGCCAGGTAAATATGGAGCTATTCAATGGGCCTTTGTGGAATTTATCAAAAAAGTTTCGCAATTTGAAAAGGTGATTCTTGTAGTATCATCAGAAAAGCTTCAGGATAAAGTACATGGTATGCTGGGCACGGCACACGTTAACATGGAGAAAGTTTCCTTTATCGTGCACAAGACCAACCGGAGTTGGATGAGGGATTCGGGCCCTATCATCGTCAAAAATGGAAAGAAACGGAAAGCAATCAACTTTAACTTTAATGGTTGGGCAAAATATACCAATTACAAACTGGATAAACACGTGCCCAAAAAGGTCTCGGATTTTTTAAATATTCCTGTTGAACACGCAGTGTATAAAGGAAAACCCATTGTTTTGGAAGGCGGAGCCATCGATGTGAACGGTAAGGGCACCTTGATCACTACAGAAGAATGCCTTTTGGACCCTAATGTTCAGGTAAGAAACAAAGGTTTTATCAAAGAAGATTATGAGGCTATTTTTAAGGAGTATTTTGGAGTTACCCATACCATATGGTTGAAAGACGGTATCAAAGGTGATGATACACACGGACACGTTGATGATTTAGCTCGATTTGTAAATGAAGAAACTATCGTAACCGTGGTTGAAAATGACCCCAAAGCATCCAATTATGTTCCGCTACAAGAAAATTTGAAGCGTTTGAAGCAGGCGAAGTTGGAAAATGGAAAATCACCAAAGATTATCGAGCTGCCAATGCCCCATCGCTTGGAATTCGATGGTCTTGAATTACCAGCCAGTTATGCCAATTTCTTGATTTTGAACAAAGCTGTTTTGGTGCCAACCTTTAATGATAGCCGTGATCGCGAAGCTTTAAATATCTTGTCAGAGGTGTTTAAGGATAGAGAGGTAATCCCAATAAATGCCATCGATTTAATATGGGGATTCGGAACTTTACACTGTCTAAGTCAGCAAATACCAGTTTAGGAACAACCTTTATTCTTTTCCTCAATCCATTTGGCCATGTACTTAGTGCTCATCATGGTTTGATGCTGTAGCAACTTTCCAATAAAATTTTGTTTACGGTGAGTTTCCAACACGGTGCGTATGTGGTTCACTCGCTCCTCCAGTCGGTCTTGTAAAAATGCTCCATCATACATAGTTTGAAGAAGTTCGAGCCCCTGCTCTTGAGCTGTTTCCCATAAGTCTTTGCTTTGATAGAGTTTTACGGAGATTTGGGCAAAATCTTTCCAATTATTTGTGATAGCGCCGTTCCAAGGAAGGTCTTTGTGCATACCTTCCGCACCTACCGTGGTAGTTACGCTGGGCGTTCCAGTTCGCATGGCATCCATTAGTTTCCCCTTTATACCAGCTCCAAACTGTAAGGGTGCCAACAGTACTTTTGCCTTATTGAGTACGACATCCACATTTTCGGTCCATCCTTTCACATAAAATCCTGATTTTGGATAGTGCATTTGACACACTTGTTGAGGTAAGTATGCACCATAAATGTGAATTTCAGCATCAGGTAATTCTTTTTGTATGCTAGGCCATATCTCTTGTTTTAGAACTTTAACAGCATCAATATTCGGGCTATGCTTACCATTGCCAATGCTTACGAAGCCTTGTCTATCTTCAAAAGAGGTAAACTTTTTCCTGGATATGGCCGAAGCATCGATCATGAAAGGTAAATGCATGAGTAACTCCGATGGAATATGTAGTTCTTTTTGTAAAATCTCCATTTCGTAAGTGGAAATTATTAGACTAAGGTCACAACGATAGGTGCTGGCTATTTCCCGTAGGGTCATTGGGTGGTTCTTCCAATCATCGATTACAAAGGGACTTTGTTTTTTTTGAGCTTCTTCCCTAGCCTTTCGTAAAGCATGTAGATCTTCTGTATTCAGGATGCGTAACGCTTTTGGGGCAAATTCAGCGACTCGCCATCCAAATTGCTCTTCGACCATAAATCGGTCAAAAATGACAATGTTGGGCAAAAGTTTTTTAATAAAATCATCAAAACTCGAATCGTTGAGTTGTATGGCGACTTCGGCGACTCCAATTTTTTCCAAATCCTGACTATACTCCGTTCTGCTTGCCGTACTCGCAAAGGTGATGTTGTAACCAAATTTTAAAAATGCTCCCAATAATTGTTGCATACGACAGCCGGCAGCAGTAGTGGTCGGCTCTGGCCATACAGACCCAATGACAAGGAGTTTTTTTGACATACTAAATTACAGGTAAATGGGTAAATGGTAAAAGTACTACGTCAGAATCCAATAATCCAGATTTACATTTTGGCCGCAAACATTTTGGAAATACTCGAGCGCAGTTTACGTTCATAATCCTCCTCCAGCCACTCTTTGTAATTTTTTGTGTTGTTCATGATGCAGTATGAATATTGCTTTACACGATACTGAATCTCATCTTTGAGCTCTTTGGCCAAAATTCGGGCATCGAATACGTCCTCACTGTTTTCCACACATATTTGAGCGTGCTGCTCAATACTTTTTTCAAGGACCAATTTTGATTTTTTGCCCTGCGCGAAAATCTTTTTATATTCTTCTTTTACATCAAAGGAGATATTGTTCGAGTTACTGAATTTGGCACGAAGCTCATCTGGCATCTCATAAACAAAATCACGCTCGATTTCCTCATCATTTTTAATGTTCTCCAAATAAAAGTCCGGAAAATGGAATATTTCCTGCCAATCGATCGGCGCATCCCATGGGCCAAAACGCGCAATATTGTTACCCATATCGATTACGTTGAACTCATTTTTGTTTGGAAGAACCCTAGAGCCTCTACCGATCATTTGGAAATACAAGGTGAGTGATCTTGTGGCCCTGTTCAAAATAATGCTCTCAACCGTAGGTTCATCAAAACCTGTGGTGAGAATACTAACTGAGGTCAATATGGCATCGGGGGTTTCCGCGAACCACTCCAGAATCTCTTTTCGCTCCGTGGCCGTGTTTTTATTGTCCAAGTGCCGAACGTTATAGCCTGCTTTTTTAAAGGTCTCATAAACGTACAGGGACGTGTTGATACCGTTGTTGAAAATCAACGTTTTTGTGCCCTTGGCAATCTCCTCGTATGCTGTGAGCAGTTTACCGAGCATACTGTGGGCACTGTAAAATTCATCGGAAGATTTTACGGTATAGTCCCCATTAATGCCCAGTTTTAGGGTACGTAGGCTAACATCGTAATTGTATAGATTGGCCTTGGCCAAGAAATTTTTATCGATCAACGATTGTATGGACTCCCCAATGATCAAATGCTTGTAATTGTCCTTCATGGGGAGTTTAATGTTGGAACTCAATGGTGTGGCCGTTACTCCCAAAATGGTGGCCTTGTCAAAATATTTAAAGAGTTTCCTAAAGGAATTGTAGTGAGCTTCATCGATAATGACCAAGCCAATATTGTTGATTTTGACTTTTTCTTCCTGTAAACGGTTGTTCAGGGTTTCCACCATGGCAACAAAGCACATGTAATCGTCCTGATCATAAAGCTCTTTAACTTCACTGTTGATGACTTTGTTGGCTACTCCAAATCCCTTGAGCATTTTGGAAGTTTGTTTACTAAGCTCTATTCGGTGTGTGAGTACCATTACTTTTTTTCCGGTCTGCTCGATAAACCTGCGGGTGATTTCAGAAAACACCACTGTCTTTCCGCCTCCTGTTGGTAGTTGGTACAAAATGTTGGTACCCTCCGGAAGCTCGTCCAGTTGGGTGAAGATTTTGTTCAGGTCCTCTTCCTGATAACCGTATAATGTTTTCTTCTTGACTTTTTTGTTTACCTCCAAAGGGAAATGCGTTATGGATTGTTAAATAAAAAACCCTACAAAATTAGGGGTTTTTTGCGCTTGAGACCAATCCTTCTTGGCTTTTCTATCAAAATTGTATTAACAATTAAAATATCACGTCTTTTTTTGCGAATCGCTTATTTGCTCATAACATTTTGATAACAATAACATTTTGGACTTGGAAAAATGCATATTATAATGTATTATGATAGTTTATAACACTAGTAAACCAGATACAAGAATGAGGCAGCTAAAAATCATCAAACAGGTCACGAACCGTGAATCCAAATCACTTGACAAATACTTGCAGGATATCAGCAAAATCGATTTGATCACCGCGCAGGAAGAAGTTGAGCTAGCACAGAAGATCAGGGCCGGAGACCAAGCTGCTTTGGAAAAATTAACCAATGCAAACTTAAGGTTTGTGGTATCCGTTGCAAAACAGTACCAGAATCAAGGGTTGAAGCTCCCAGATTTGATCAATGAAGGAAATGTTGGATTGGTAAAAGCAGCCAAACGTTTTGATGAAACCCGTGGGTTTAAATTTATTTCCTATGCTGTTTGGTGGATTCGCCAGTCCATTCTGCAAGCTTTGGCGGAGCAGTCCCGTGTGGTACGTTTGCCATTGAACAAAATTGGATCCATAAATAAAATAAAAAAGACATTTTCATATCTGGAGCAGGCACATGAACGTCCACCATCCCCAGAAGAGATTGCCAAAGAATTGGACATGACGGTTTCCGAAGTGAAGCAATCATTGAAAAATACAGGTAGACACGTATCTATGGATGCGCCATTAAAGGAAGGTGAAACTTCCAATCTATACGATGTTCTTAATGCCGGGGATTCCCCAAAACCAGACAAAGGTCTGATGCACCAGTCTCTGAACACAGAGATAAACAGGGCTTTGGACACCTTGTCGCCAAGAGAGGCCGATGTGGTACGGTTATACTACGGTATAGGCGACCAACCGTCCATGACTTTGGAAGAAATAGGAAGCACATTTGATTTGACAAGGGAACGTGTGCGTCAGATTCGGGAGAAGGCCATCCGAAAATTAAGACATACATCAAAAAGTAAAATCTTGAAATCCTATCTTGGATAAGCCAAGACAGTTAATAAAATAGAAAAGGGGATGTTGTAAAAAAACATCCCCTTTTCCATGATATACACATAAACATCATTGCTTGCTCAAAAGACTAATATCAAAGTCGGTGAGCATGTCTTTCAAATCTTGAATAAAATTCAAGTAAGCGGCGTTTTCTTTGTTTGGGTTTTTCATGGTAATAAGTGTTGGGTTGTTGGCTAACTATAGGTAATCAAGTTCGGCAAGTTCGTTTACTGTCAAAATTTCGTTGAGTTCTTGTAAAAAGGCTAAGTACTCTTCTCCGTAGGTATCGTATAACATGGTAATCTTTGGTTTTGGTTCGGGGGTTTTTAGGTATAACGCAGTTTCACATATAACATTATGTTGCTTTCACAAATTGTGGTGAACATATCAAATTATGAAGTGAAACGTTTTTATTTCATATTTAAAATATCAAGTTCAACTTCAAAATCAAGTTCGTTGTCTATTTTGCTCGGCCTAATATTGAACTCGTCATAAATAAAGCAAAGATTCATGGGCAATCTTCTTCGCTCTGCATCGGACAACACGCCCAATTTTGACTGCAGTTCGTTTTTAATGGCAAAAGCCTTGTTACTGATTTTTGGATTATGATGGAATTCCAATTCAGAAAGGAAAGGTATCTCTTTCCTATCCCCTACCTTCAACATTTCATCCAATAACATTAATTGGCACTCCAAGTCTTCCGTATGTTGGAACAAAGGATAAAATATGCTTTGAAGGTATTCGGGCAGTTGGTTGTTTTCCATCTTGATTTTATGTTAGATTGTACGGAATATCTCCATTTCAAAATCTATTTGCTCTTGAATGCGTGGATATTCTTGAAGAAATTGATCGTACAAAAAGTAAAGGTGTTTTTTATCCCTATCCGTTTTGCACAACCTTGAAATTTGTTGGGTTACTTCCAAAAGCCCTGATGTCTTCATCATACGCAATGAAGGCATTATTTTTTGGCAGGAAAGCTCAAGCTCCGTATAATTTTCGTTCATTAGATTGACTTTGGCACTACCGACAAACTCAAAAATGTTTTGTTTGAACATGCGCACCAACTCTTCCAACAGTTCAATTTGCCCCATGCAATCCTCCAAAACGGGTTGGAGATCAATCTTTTGGGAAGAAAAACCAGCTTGAAGGCTTTTCTCTATAAATTCAAAATCGGTAGACATACGTTCTGTGTTTTTATTCTGATCTTGAGGCTTCTCTTGTATGTTCTGTATTCTTTTCTTAATCTCTTCCACAATACTTTTTTGTGGTTCAGAAAGATTTGTTTCCTCCAAGGATTTTATAAGCATCAAAATTTCGTTGTCATTCGGGGCAGTAAACGATTTGCTATCAGAACCTTGGATGCCTACATTTTTGTAAAGGTCTTCGAGTTGCTTCATTTCGGAAATCCCAAAAACTTTGCTTTCAAGTCCAAACTTGAACATTTCAAAAGTCTTTTTAAGTTCCCCAGCCTCAACTACTCCCAATTCTTCATAAGAAAAAGAACTCAAACCTATTTCAAGCTTTTCCAGATACGTTAACAATTCGCGTGTTCCCAATTTTTTGCGTTAATGGTTATTAATCACATTAAAAATGTTGATTAAACTGAGGGATTACAATTTATTGTTCCGTAGCATTCGGATATTGTTGTCAAATTGCGTTATTTGTATGTGTAAAAAAACCAACCATGAAATATTTTTATCTATTCCTTAGTATTACCTTATTGATTTCCTGCGGGGAGAAAAAACAAGAAAAGACCGAAGAAACCTTGGAAGAGAAAGCGCAACGAATTCACGATTCCGTGATTACCATCGATACTCATGACGATATCAATGTTCAGAATTTTACGGACAGTATCAACTACACCCAGAATTTGGATACCCAAGTAAACATACCCAAAATGAAAGAGGGTGGTCTCGATGTGGCTTGGTTAATAGTATACACAGGTCAAGACACCTTAACAACCGAGGGTTATGCCAAAGCCTCTGAGAATGCAATTTCCAAATTCGAGGCTATCCACAAGCTCTGTGAGGAAATTGCTCCTGATGAGATCGAGTTGGCTCTAACCTCCGATGATGTGAGAAGAATTGTGGCCGCAGGCAAAAAAGTGGCCATGATTGGTGTAGAAAATGCCTATCCAATTGGCGAAGACCTTTCCAAAATCGAAGAATACCAACAACGTGGTGCCCGTTACATGTCTTTGGCGCATAATGGTCATAGCCAATTGAGCGACTCCAATACGGGGGAACAAGACAGTGTTTGGCTACATAATGGTTTGAGTGAGCTTGGAAAAAAAGCGGTAACAGAAATGAACCGTGTTGGAATGATGATCGATGTTTCGCATCCGTCAAAAGAAGCGATGAAACAAATGATCGAGCTTACAAAGGCTCCTATAATTGCATCACACTCTTCGGCCAGAGCACTTTGCGGTCATAGCCGTAATCTTGACGATGAGCAATTGATGTTGATGAAGGAAAACGGAGGTGTTGTGCAAACCGTGGCTTTTAGTTCTTACTTGAATACCGAGAAACATGAAGCACGTTCTGCCTACATGACGGAGGTGTACAAAAAAGTAGCCGATTCATTGGAAGTTAACTGGTACGAGCGCTCACAATTTGGTTCTTTGACCGATGAACAGCGCGAAGAGTTCTTTGCCAACTACGGTAAAATCAGAAATATCGGCGAAGAATTGTCTGAAACCGACCCCAACGTGCCACCTGCGGTAAACGTATCCGATTTTGTGGACCATATCGACTATATGGTGAAATTGATAGGTATTGACCACGTGGGCATCAGCTCCGACTTTGATGGTGGAGGCGGTATTGAAGGTTGGTCGGATGCATCCGAAACCTTCAACGTAACCTTGGAACTCGTAAAAAGAGGCTATACCGAAGAAGAAATTGCCAAATTATGGGGCGAAAATCTATTAAGGGTGTTGGACGAGGTGCAAGCGGTCGCCAAAACAATGAACTAAGAAGTTGCTTTTTGCTCTTCTTTTTCTTTTTTGGCAAGTCGGTCCTTAACGTATTCTATTTTCGTTTTACCATGAGCTTTCGGATTACCGTTCTCATCTAGGTTTACCATAATAATATTGTCTACGGTAACAATACTTTCGTGGGTCATCTTATTTCTAACTTCACAATTGAGAGAAATTGAGGTGACCCCGAATTTTATCACTTCGATACCAATCTCTATGATGTCCCCCTCGTGGGCGGTGCTCATAAAATTGATTTCTGACATATATTTGGTTACGATTTTTTTGTTTTCAAGCTGTATAATGCTGTACAATGCAGCCTCCTCGTCTATCCAAGCTAGGACCTTGCCTCCAAAAAGAGTTCCATTGGCATTCAAATCTTCGGGTTTTACCCATTTTCGTGAATGAAATCGCATAGTTGAAACTTTTATAATTCAAGTACAAAGTTAGCGGAATCCTTTGAAGATTTTCTTGATAAAACCTTTAATTTATGTGAATTACGAATTTGAAATATTTCGTAGAGGGCAAATATTGAGTAAACAATTTTAAATGCCCAAGATTTTAAACTTGATCAATTTGTGCCATTTTAATCGAATAAACCTTTTTGGGGAGGCAAAGTAGTCTTGGGTATATGCAAATTACAATTCATTTTAGCATTTAACAGCTCAATAAAATAAGCGGATAGCAAAGGAGATTCGAGTTCAAGGTTTTGATGCACAAAAAAGTGAATGTTCTCCAATCCCATGGCTTTCCAAGAATTTAAACGTTCTATCCAATCATCCAAACGGGGATAATCTGATTTATGGTTTGCGCCTACATATCTAATAAAAGCTTCATTTGTGGTCAACCGCATATGCATAAGGTCCCTCCTTCCGGCGGTATCTACCAAAACGTTGGAGATATTATTCTCTTCCAGTAAGTGATAAAGCTCTTGCGCCACCTTGTCATCATTGAACCAATCCGTATGCCTAAACTCCATGGCCAACGGAAACTCTTTGGGCCAATATTCTACGAAGCGCACTACCCTATCCCAGTTTTTCGGTCCGAAATTGTTGTGCATCTGCAAAAAGATGGTACCCAGCTTGTCCCCAAGTAAAGAGGTTACTTCCAAATACCTATCCGCGATTTCATAAACTTTGTCGTTCATGCGACGAAGATGGCTTACTTCGTTGGTCATTTTCGGGAAAAACTTAAAGCCATCAGGGGTTTTGTCGCGCCACTTTTCATATTGTTCGGCTGGAAAGATGCGATAAAATGTAGCATTGAGCTCAATACAGTTGAATTGGGAGGAGTAGTATTCCAATTCGTCCTTTGTACCCCTTGGATAGAAATTCTTCAAATCTTGCCGGTTCCATTTGGCGCAGCCCACATACACTTTGGTCTCTGTCCCTGTTTTAGAGTTTGATAAAACTACCGGGGTATCTGGGTGGTCGGGTGGTATGGTGAAATCTATGTTTTCTGGGTGGTCTACTTTTCCGAATTTCATGATCAATTCAATTTGTTATAAAAATAAGGTTTTGGTCTCTAGTATGATTTAATATAGTTTGCTCATTTTTCAGTATATTTAAACATGTTTCATTTTCATATACCTTCTAAATTACCTAAACTATTCAGATATTGGGTTCTGACCGAATTTTCAATCTGTTTAATATGCCTTATAGTATATTGGGTATCCAAGTTGTTCTAAAGTTATCTGATTGGTGTTAAATATGGTTGTTCATAACCTCGTTGACAACTATTCTCAAAATCAAAAGTCCACGATTCATCATTCTGTAATTTTATTAAAAATCACAGCCATGGATTCAGCATCCGACCGTCGATTGGACATTCGTCCCACCATTAAATCATCACATTTTAACAGCCAAATGGGTTTTGATGAGCATTTTCAAAACAAAACCTTACGTCCTGTAATCAAACTCCAAAATGATTTATTAGTAGAGGCTTTCAAGAACTATGCGAACAAGCACAAGGGGGCTTTTTACGAACTTTCTCTGGAGAAAAAGATGGAGTATATAGAAAGGGCCATTCAAAAGGACATCAAATTCAGAAACTCTTTAAAAGGAATGGTCATCGGTCAATTCACCGTAGAAGAGTACCGCGACTATATCACCAACTCTTCAGCACTCAATAAACGCATGATGAACATGGTGGTGGAACGCTTAAAAGATCAAATTCAACTTTTAGAGGAAGAAGAGGCCCTATTCCAAAATTGATTCCCCGTTCAGGTTGGTGGTGAGGATTTCGCTCATCAAATTAAAATAAGGGCGAATGGACTTAAAGGATTTGTCCACTTCATCCAAAAAAGAAGGGGACAGCACTTCTTTATCTGTAAGATTCCGAACAAATACAAACTGTTTTTTTCGAATCAAGTCAATATCTGGGTGTTCCTTGTCAAAACCTTTGGGTGCCGTTTTTAATTCATCACCACGCAATTCACCCCAAGTTTCTTTCAATTCTTTTTGATTGATGACTTTACGGAACTCGTCCGCATCCATTTCCAGTTCTTTTCGAATACGAAACAGGTCTTCCTTGTTCGGGTCCCAGAATCCCGTAGCCAATAAGGACTCGCCTGGTTTTAAGTGAATATAATAACCGCCCCGTAAGTGTGCCCCCAGTCGGGAAAAAGACCCTGCAAAATGACTTTTGTAGGGTGTTTTGTCTTTAGAAAACCGTACATCTCTGTAAATCCGGAACAGCTTCATTTTTTCAATATCATCATGGTGGTTTAAGTTTGTCTTTACAGCTTCTAGAAATGACTTTACCTCGGACTGATGTTTTTTGAAATCAGTTTTATGTGCTTCAAACCAATCCCGGTTGTTGTTCCTTTTTAGCTCTTTCAGAAAATCAAAAACTCCTTTGGATATTGTAATATTAGACGCCATATGTCGATAATATGTTATTTTTAAACTAAAGTTAGCCTTTTATACCTTCGCATGGTAAGGATTTGTCTAATTTTAAGACAATACAGAGCAGTATGGACAAGGATAAAATCATCGCCGAACTCAATAGGCACAAAAAACTGCCTTACCTGGATTATAGATTAAAGCAGGAGACAGAGGATTTCACAGACACACTTTTTTATACCCTATTTGATGCTAACACCCCAGTTGCCGTAAACTTGGAGCTATTGGAGAATAAATTCAATCAGCTGATGGATATGGCATGTTGGGATTTGGAGAAGCCCAATGAAGAACTTTGGGGTAATTATGTGAGCCATCTGCCACAGATTCTGGAAAATCTAAATTTAGACGCAGAGGCCATATTAAATTGTGACCCTGCCTCTCTTTCCCTTCAGGAAATTTATATGGCCTACCCCGGTTTTTATGCCATCGCCATTTATAGATTGGCACATGAACTTTATGAAGAAGGGGTACCATTGATTCCTAGAATGATGACCGAATATGCGCATAGACAGACCGGTGTGGATATTAACCCTGGAGCTAAAATCGGAAAGTCCTTCTTTATCGACCACGCAACGGGAGTTGTAATCGGAGAAACCGCTATAATCCATGATAACGTGAAGATTTATCAAGGCGTTACCTTAGGTGCGCTATATGTGGCAAAAAACTTGGAGAAAACCAAACGTCATCCCACCATAGAGAACAACGTGACCATCTACGCAAATGCCACTATTTTAGGCGGAGATACCATTGTTGGCGCTAACTCCGTCATTGGAGGTAATGCTTGGATAACAGCCTCCGTCCCCCCTAACTCAACCGTTTATCACAAACCAGAAATTAAAATAAAGACAACCCCAAATGTCTAACAGCATACTAAATCTTATCGGAAACACCCCAATGGTGGAATCCAAAGTGTTGAATACCAATCCAAATGTAAAAATCTTGTTTAAGCTTGAAGGGAACAATCCCGGAGGAAGCGTAAAGGATCGCCCAGCTTACAATATGATAAAGAGCGGGCTTGAACGCGGCGATTTTACAAAGGAAACCAAATTGATAGAGGCCACCAGTGGCAACACCGGTATTGGCTTGGCCATGATTGCTGGTCTTTTTGGGTTGGATATTGAATTGGTAATGCCCGAAAACTCTACCAAAGAACGTGTCCAGACCATGCGGGCCTATGGAGCAAAAGTGACTTTGACCCCTGCCGATGTTGGGATTGAAGGTGCTAGGGATTATGCCGAGGCCAAGGTCAAGGAAGAAGGATTCCAAATGTTGAACCAGTTTTCCAACGACGACAATTGGAAAGCGCACTATAAAACTACAGGCCCCGAAATTTGGAGGGATACCAATGGAGAAATCACCCATTTTGTATCCAGTATGGGTACTACGGGCACCATAATGGGAACTTCCACATATTTAAAAGAACAAAATCCAAATGTCCAGATTGTGGGTGTGCAACCTACCGACGATTCCAAAATCCCGGGTATCCGAAAATGGCCTAAGGAATATCTTCCAAAAATATTCAATCCAGAAAAGGTGGATACCGTAATGGAGGTCAGCGAACAGGAAGCCACCGAAATGGCAAAAAGATTGGCAAAAGAAGAGGGGATTTTTTCCGGTATGAGCAGTGGTGGGGCTGCTACCGTCGCACTTCGCTTGGCCGAAACCTTGGAAACCGGTACAATTGTATCTATAGTTTGCGATCGTGGTGACCGCTATTTGTCTTCAGATCTTTTTGATTAGGTAAGAAAGTACTTTTTAGCATCCATTTTTCAGGTTTTTACGTCGGATTTTTCGTATTGTCCAACATTATTTGCCGATTGTCGATTTCTTTGAAATAGGAGTTCTGAATCTCCGTTCTTTATGTTGTCAAAGTCCTTAAATATCAAGATAGTATGGATGCACTGTCAAAAATAATCACTTGGAAAAGAAACGTTCTTGCCAGTGTAGTGGTTTTGCTATCATTGGTTTTACTTAATTTTTATGGGGTTTACACCAATCAATTCTACTTTACAAAACCGGACAACTACATATTTCCCTTACTGACCTCTGTACATTTTATCTATCTATATGTGGTTTGGTTTAAAATTACCGAAGATGAGTTGCCGGATCCTAAGATGCGCAATATCGAGTACATACTTTACGCCATTATGATAGTGTATGTCTTCAAGATTTATGACAGTATTACAATTTTAAATTCCATAGAAACCTATGGAGAGCACGTAATCCCTGTTACTTTTAAACCAATGGCTACTCTTTCCGTGGTACTCTACAGTATTTTACCTATTCTAACGCTTTATACTTTCTGGTTGAGAAAGCGATATGTTGGTATTTATAATTTTGAAAATTATAACGACAACCTAAATATTTGGCAATAGTTTACAGTCCACGGATATAGCTTCCGTAGAGGTCTTTGAACTGATAGCCTTGTTGAAATCGATGTTTGCTCAGTTTTTTATGGGCAACCAACCCCCAAAGTACCAGTTCTTTTAGGAAATACGTGTCTTCTTTTGAAGCATCTGGTTGATATTCCTTCATTAGATTGTTCAAGGGACCGATGGAATCTAACTTGGATTTATAATCGGCTTCTTTTTCATCGTCCAATAAATCAAAACCTTCACCTTCAAAAAACCAAGTTACCAGTTCGTCGTATTCGTTTTCTTCTTCTTTGCGCTGAAGCTTTTCGATTTTTGGGAAATAACTAGGGAACAATGATTTTGCAGCATCTTCTATCAAACTCTCTGCAACGGAACCTGCTCCCTCCTGCTCTCCTTCATAAACCAGTTCTATCTTTCCAGTGATGGAAGGCACAACCCCCATAAAATCGCTCAAACGAACGGTAGTTTTTTTGTCCCCGGCAACAATGGCCCTGCGCTCGGCTGTACTCAATAAATTTTCAAAAGCCGTAATGCTCATACGGGCACTTACCCCACTCTTGGCATCTACATACTCGCTGTTTCGTGCTTCAAAACTGATTTGTTCCAATAAATCCATCGCAATTTCAGGAACATAAACAAAATCAGATTGGCGCTTATCGAGCCGTGCTTCTTGCTTGGTGATTTTCTTTGCAATCTCGATGGTTTCAGGATAATGGGTCAAAATTTGGGAACCTATCCTATCCTTCAATGGAGTTACAATGCTTCCTCTGTTTGTATAATCTTCAGGATTTGCAGTAAATACAAATTGAATGTCCAAATGTAAACGAAGTTTGAAACCACGAATCTGTATATCCCCTTCTTGCAGTATATTAAACAAGGCCACTTGAATTCTTGCTTGAAGGTCAGGAAGCTCGTTAATTACAAAAATGCAGCGATTGGCCCGTGGTATCATTCCAAAATGAATCACACGGTCATCCGCGTAAGACAATTTAAGATTGGCCGCTTTAATGGGGTCCACATCTCCTATCAAATCAGCTACGGTAACATCGGGTGTGGCCAATTTTTCATAGAAACGTTCGCTTCGGTGTATCCAACTCACAGGAGTATCGTCCCCTTTTTCCTTGATCAGCTCGGTGGCGTATCTGGAAATAGGCTCCAATGGATCATCGTGAATTTCAGAACCTTCCACAATGGGCATCCATTCATCCAACAGTTGAACCATTAAACGGGCCAAACGTGTTTTTGCTTGCCCTCTCAATCCTAGTAAATTGATGTTGTGACGAGATAAGATGGCCCTTTCCAATTCAGGAATCACCGAATTTTCGTAACCCCAGACACCTTCGAACACCTGTTCTCCGTTGGAAATTTTTTCCAATAGATTCTCCCTGAGTTCGTCTTTAATACTTTTACTTGTATAACTAGTTGATTTTAATTCACCTAGTGTTGTGATTTTGGTGTGGTCCAATTTCATATGTTGTGTTATCCTTTAATTCTTCTTTTTCTATTTTGTTCGTAGTCTTCAAAAATCATTTCGCCCAAACCTTTTAGGCCTGTGTAAAAAGCTTTCCCTTTGTTTGCCTTGGTAAACTCACGTACAAATTGCATCAGATAGGGGTCTTCTGCAATCATAAATGTGGTTATGGGGATATGAAGCTTTCTGGCCTGTTGGGCCATTGCGTAGCATTTTTCAACAATATATTCGTCCAGCCCTACGCTATTTTTGTAATAATCACCATTCGGAAGCCGTAAACATGAAGGTTTTCCGTCAGTAATCATAAAAATCTGCTTGTTGGTATTCCGTTTTCTGCGGAGCATATCCATGGCGAGTTGCAATCCGGCCACGGTATTGGTGTGGTACGGCCCTACTCTTAAATAAGGTAAATCCTTAATCGGAATAGGCCAGGCATCGTTTCCGAACACCAAAATGTCCAAGGTATCCTTTGGATAACGGGTCGTAATGAGTTCAGCAAGTGCCATTGCCACTTTTTTGGCGGGTGTGATTCTGTCCTCGCCGTACAAAATCATACTATGGCTGATGTCGATCATCAACACTGTGCTCATTTGGGCTTTGTGCATGGTATCTTCCACCACCAAATCCTCTTCGCTCAACGAAAAGTTATCCAATCCGTGGTTGACTTGTGCGTTTTTCAGACTTTCCGTCATACTGATATGCTCCAATGAGTCTCCAAAACGGTATTCACGGAATTCCCCTGTGTGCTCATCACCTTTACCGGATTTTCCTGTTTTGTGGTTACCAGAGCCACTTCGTTTGATTTTACCAAAGATTTGGTCCAAGGCGCGTTGACGGAGCATGCGTTCCAGCTTGGCTGTTACGGAAAGACTTCCGCCCCCTCCATTCTCATCGCCTTCTTCACCTTCGCCGCCCTGAGGGCCATCCATGTCAAATTCCTCACGGATGTATCCTTTAGCCTTGAGGTCTTCGATAAAGTCATCAATTGTGTAATCGTCGTCGGTAAGTTCATATTCTTTGTCCAATTCACGGAGCCAGTCCAGAGCTTCCTCCACATCACCCGAAGTGTGGGTTACTAGTTCTTGAAAAATCTCAAAGAGTTTTTCGAACGGAGTTTGGTCCGGAGCTTCGTAATTGGTAAAACGAAACCCTTTTCTTGTATTCATAGCCATCACATAAATTTACGGCATTTCGGTGTAATGACTAAACGTTTAGAAAAAACTTAACGCTATGAACCAAAAAAGCGCCGAGCCATAGAAACCCGACGCTTGGCATCCAACCAACTTAAACTAGTCTTCCACAAAAGTGTAACTCGTTTTTACCACCTGTGATAACCTGAAATACCCAAAAGCATAGTTTTCAGGATTTGTAGTATTGACACAGTTGCCTTTCACATCGACTGGTGTCGACTCAAAAAGACCAACACCGCCCAATTGGGAGATGAGTATCTTTATATAATCATAATAGGATTTGGAAATTCCGTACATTCCTATGTTCACCACATCGCCGGGCTTAAAGGGTTCTATGTCCGTATTATCGTCCTCCTCAATTTCGTACCACCAATCAATCTCGTTGCCATTCAAGAATTCATCTTTCCCTTCTTCCAAATCAGGCAGCAAATCACCCTCTCGTTGAAATTTGAAAAGATAATGGTTCCCTTCTTCCTCTGGATCGGTAAATACCACATGTACTTCCAATACTTCATCATCAAAACCATCTTTACGGTCCTGAAAAACATTGGTGATATCCGTCACAGGGGTCATGGTCTCTTTTGCGGCATATACCTCACCATTATATTCAATCATTAGGGAATAGGTCTGCCCTAGAATGGGTTCAAAATTCGTGGTCAGGTATTCCCCGTTACCCTGATCTTCAAAATTATAGGTTGCTCCATTGTCATCATTGGTCACCACAACTGAGGCACCTGTTACCTCCGTGCTGGTATTGGTATTAAAAAACGGAGTGGATTCTCTCAATCGGATGGTCTGTACATTTCCGTCCGTTCCTTTTTCCCAATCCAGTGATGCTTCTACCACCAATCGTTTTGGTCCTTCTTGGACTTCCACATCCACTACGTCCTCACAGGAGGCAAAAATGATGGCGGTAATCCCCAATATGATTTTTTTCAATGTCTTCATGATTTAAAATTTAAAGTTGTAGGTCAATGAGGGTACTATACCAAAAATGGCTGTTCGGGTAGCTTCGTTGGCTCCAGTTTCCAGATTTTGACCGAAGGAGATCGAAGCGGCATTTTTTCTGCTGTACAGATTATAGACACTGAACACCCATTCTCCCTTAAACCGTTTATTCTGATATTTTCTGGGTTTGTAATTGATGGAAACATCCATCCGATGGTAGGCTGGTAAACGGTCCGAATTTCTGGGGGCATAGCTTGCTATGGACAAATCCTCGTACACATATTGCCCATTGGGATAAGTCACAGGTCTACCCGTTTGAAAAACCAGATTGGTCCCAAAGCTCCATTGATCGTTCAATTGATACGCTCCCGATAAGGAGATGTCATGTGTTCTATCAAAAGAAGCATTATACCAATTTCCATTGTTGATTCCAGGCCCTCCAGCCGTTCCTCCCAAGGTTCGCTGCTCCGACTTGGAAAGGGTGTAGGCAATCCATCCCGTAAAATCACCCTCGTTCTTTCTAAGCAGGAGCTCCAATCCATAAGCCCTCATTTCTCCATTCAAAATTTCGGTCTCAATGGTATTTTGACCAATCAGATCGGAACCATCTATGTAATCGATTCGGTTATCAACGGTTTTGTAGTAGGTCTCTACTTCGAGCGAATACACCATGTCCTTAAAATTGTGAAAGTATCCCAAAGCATACTGATTGGACAACTGTGGTTTTATGAACGGTCCACTGGGTGTCCACACATCCAAAGGGGTTACGGATGATGTGTTGGACAACAAATGAATGTATTGGGCGGTACGTGAATATCCTGCTTTTATGGATGATGCCTCGTTGAGCAGGTAAGCCAATGAAACCCGAGGTTCAATATTGCCGAAAGTTTCAATAACATCACTTTTGTCAAAATTGGTCTCCCCCGTTGCTTCACCGCGCTCATAAATGCCCAGTTCAGGATTGTACACTACGGGCCGATTGTTTGCATAAGTGCTGATGTGCTGCCCTCCAAACCGTGAGAATGCACTGTACCTCAGGCCATACTGTGCTGTAAGCTTGGGGCTGAGTTTGTGTTCTGCACTGACATACAATCCGCTTTCCAAGGCTTTTTTCTGATCTAACTTTAATGGATTTACGGGCGATGTTTCGGCAGTAGGGTTTACTTCTCCAGGGTTGAAATCATAATAAATACCGTTGGCACCAAAATCCAGTTTAAAGGCATCGCTCAAATAATACTTAAAGTCGTATTTAAGGTTGTAGTTGGTGATGGATGACAGCCATTCAAATTCATCCTGTGCAAACTCCAGATCGTAGTCATATCTACTTAAAATGGCCGAAAGGTTGGAAAACAACCTGTCGTTAAAAATGTGGTTCCAGCGTAGATTTCCTGTGGAATTTCCATAACTACTGTCAAAACTGCTGCCCAGTTTAAAGGCGTCGCGACCAAAATAACCGCTCAAGAAAAGCTTGTTGTTGCGATTTATGCTATAATTGGTCTTTAGGTTCAAATCATAAAAACTTACACTATTTTCATCGCCTGCGGCTTTGAGCAACAGATCCACATAGGAACGGCGGCCAGCAATTAAAAAGGACCCTTTGTCCCCAAATACGGGACCTTCTGCGGTTAACCTACTCGAAATGACCCCGATTCCTCCGTTCAGTTCAAAATTTTTACTGTTTCCATCCTTCTGTCGAATATCCAGTACGGAAGATACCCTGCCACCAAAGCTAGCAGGAATACCGCCTTTGTAGAGTTTTACATCCTTGATGGCATCCGCATTGAATACAGAGAAGAACCCGAACATGTGCGAAGTGTTGTAAATAATGGCCTCATCCAGAAGCACGAGGTTCTGGTCCTGTGCGCCGCCCCTTACATGGAATCCTCCCGTACCTTCTCCATTATTGGTGACTCCTGGCAACATTTGAAGGGATTTCAATACATCCAGTTCTCCTAATACCACGGGCATTTGTTTCACGGTGCCTATATTCATCTTTACCACGCTCATTTCAGGTTTTCGTAATAGGGCCCTTTCTGGCTCATCTGCCATAACGACCACTTCCTCCAATGTGGTCGAGAACTCTGAAATTTCCACATCGTGTACCATGTCATGATTCAAATCAATCTCAATGTTCACCTCATTATAGCCCATGTATGAAATGCTCAACACATATTTTCCTTCGGGAGCAGTAACGGAGTAAAATCCATATTCGTTGGTAATCCCGCCAATGGTAGTCCCGCTCAAGAATACAGAGGCACCGAACAAGGTCTCCCCGTTGCTTTTGTCGGTGATGGTACCGCTAATGGTGTGGCTGGTCTGCCCTATGACGGACATACAGCCCAAAAATAAAGACCACAATAACCAAACGGTACATTTGATTATTGGGTTTAATTGTGACTTACTGTTCATTTTTTGATGTTTTGATGGTTGTACTTTAAATTTTCAACATCATAGACAGGTCAAAAAAGGAAGGGTTGCATGTATAAAATTTTTTTAAAAGTTTTTTCCTTCATAGTGCAACCCTTTCTTTTTTCTTTTGTCTTTAGCTACAGATAAGGCATCAACCTAAACCATTGGAAACCGAAATCCGTTTTACGCATAAGGCCATAGTAGAGCAGTGCAAAGCAGGCAATAGCAACTCTCAATACGAGCTGTATTCCCGTTATGTGGATGCCATGTACAATGTGGGGTTCCGCTTTTTGGGCAATACTGAAGATGCAGAGGATATAGTACAGGACAGTTTTGTGGATGCCTTTAAAAACCTAAACAACTTTAAGTATGAAAGTAGTTTTGGCTCATGGCTGAAGCGAATTGTCATCAATAAAAGTATAAACCACTTAAAGGCCAAGCGGATACCTGTAGTGCCCATGGATGCACATGAGTTCCACCTAACGGATGAAGAACCCGTAGAGGCAGAGGCAACGGATTTGAACAAAGTTAAGAAGGGTATTGCCCTGTTACCCGATGGATACAGGGAAATCATCAATCTATATTTGATTGAAGGATACGACCATGTGGAAATTGGGGAGATTTTGGGTATTTCTACAAGTACTTCAAAATCCCAATACCACAGAGCGAAGAAAAAATTATTGGAAATCATCAATGAACTGTAATGGACAATTTTGAAAAACATATTAGGGACCATGCAGCCCAATTCAACGAAAGAAGGGCGGACAAGGACAAAATGTGGGCGAAGATTTCAGAAGAACTGAATCAAGAGCCATCCAAGGTTATCCCACTATGGAAAATGCCCCTTTTTCGCGTGGCTGCCTCTGTGCTATTACTGCTGGGTGTGGCTTCGTTTTTTGGACTGGCGGTGTTGAAAAATAATGCCAACAAAACACAATACGCTTCCAAGGAATTGATGGAAATAGACATGTATTACAAAGACCTGGTTTCCTACCAAGTTCAATTGGTAAGGAACAATCAGAATCTTTCAGAAGAGAATAAAGCGGAATTCCTATCCTTTATGGATGAACTTGATGCCGAATATGAAGTACTCAAAAAAGAGATGCAGAAAAACCTTGACAATGAGCAAGTGCTGGAAGCTATAGTGAGCAATTACAAAAAGCGCATTGAGCTCATTGAGAATTTGTTGCACCAGATAAACGAATCTAAAAAATTGGATGAAGATGATTATGGATACACATTATAAAGCGGTCCTATGGATGGTCTTTTTACTGGTTTCAGTTAATTGTGCCATGGCGCAGGAAAAGGTTCATAAAACCATTGAAAAAAGCTTCCCGTTCACGAATTCGGGAGAGTTTCAAATAGAAAATAAGTATGGTAACGTCACGCTTAAAGGGTGGGAACAGAACAAAGTTCAGGTAAACATTTCTGTTACGGTGAACCATCGTAAAAAAGAGAACGCCAAGGACTTGTTGGGACGTATCAGCCCAAATATCAAGGCGAGCAACAGCTATATTTCCATTGTTTCTGAAATCTCCAATAAAAATACGGGGTGGTTGGCCGATATATTGAATCGTGCCAATCCCATTGACTTTGACCGCAGTCATGTTCAGATAGATTATGAGATCTATCTTCCCAAAAAGGCGAGTCTTAGAATTACCAATCGTTTTGGAGATGTGGTCATTGAAAACTGTACGGGTATACTAAATACCTTGATCGAGCACGGTGATTTATGGATCGGAGAGAATTTGAACAAGGCGGATATTGTTTTGAAGTATGGTAAAATCCGGGCAAAGGATTTGAACTATGCGGACCTTGATTTGAAAATAGGGGAATTGAACATGGAAAATTCAAAAAACCTACGATTAAAAAGTGATGGTTCGGAAGTCCATATCAATTCGGTCAATTCGTTGGAGGTGTATTCCAACAAGGACAATATTTCCATTAACGAAGCAGAATCCCTGTTTGGCAACCTGGAATTCACCACGTTCAAAATAGAACGATTGGCAGGCGATGTAGATGCTACAATGAAAATTACCGATTTTCAGGTGTACAATATTATAAATCCTTCGGCTGACATATCCATACAACAGGAATCCGCGGATATCACTTTGAATATCGACCATTTTCCCCACAATTTCACGGCAACCTTGGAGCAAGGTGTGGTTCGCTTGCCAAAATCATTTGAGAATGTAGGTTCCGAAATGTTGGACAAAGGCCGTAGGCTCAGAAAAATAAATGCCACTTATGGTACCGAAAGAAGAGGAAATATTTCCATACAAGGCGAAAAAGGAATTGTGACCATTAATGATTAAGAAATGTAAATGCAACCTTTTAACGAATGCCTTGTCTTTAAAACAAAATCAATCATAAATCCAATTAAAATGAACAATCAAAAAACAACAACTTTATTACTCTTTTTGCTCATGTGTACTATGGGATCCGCCCAGAACGATGATAACGAATACATCACCTTTAATGACCGTAAAAATGTGGTGCATGGAGTATATCTAGGCTTATCCACCTATTTTGGTGAAATCGAAGGCGAGGACACTTACATCGGAGGACTAAAAGTGGCCTATGTGGCCAACAGACAGTTTGAAGTGGGTTTTATGGGCAATGTGCTTTATTCCCGACAGAATATCTTTAATCCAAGAACCAATAACAACGATGATATTGTGGCCATATATGGAGGGATACATTTGGAACCCATATTGTTTGGCAAAAAAAGAGTAAGTCTGTCCTTTCCAGTATTGATAGGCGGCGGCGGTGTGGGCTACGTAGATCATAATGCCGTGGTGAACGATGAAAACGTTGATCTTGATGATGACGATATAGACGCTGTATTTGTACTTGAACCAGGAATGAATGTATTGTTCAATATTTCTAGATTCGTGCAATTGGAGGCCGGTTTCCGCTATAGAATGTCCAGCAAAATAGAGTTGGCACAAAGCCCAGTGAACCGTCTCAATGGTTTTTCAGGCGGCATTGGGGTGAAATTAGGAGTGTTCAACATGGGGCGTAACCGTTACAAAAAGCAGTTGGACTAATGGAAAATTACAGCAACCGTCTTCACCATCCTATAAAAACACTACGGGTCTACACAAAAAACGAGCAAGTATTCGCCCAATACGGAAATAGCGGTTGGGCCGTTATTCCGTTTCAATGGGTGCCTGTTCCACTTTTCAACCCTTAGCATTTCTTGCACACATCATTACATCAATCAAAAATCAAAACAAATGAAAACACAAATCAGTTTTATACTGCTTTCCGTACTGTCGGTTTTCTCTTCGTGTGACTATGAGAAGATTTACGCCGAAGGTGAAGTGACCTCTATCAAATATGATATAAATGATTATAATGGAGTTAAGGTTTCCGATGCATTCCATGTTTATGTACTTTTTTCCGAATCTGAAGAAGAAATCCGAATTGAGGCCAACAACAATCTGCACGAAAAAATTGTCGTCGAAAAAGATGGTGACGAATTAATCATCCGATTGAGAGACCGCACTTCGGTAAGCGGTAAGGCTGTGATGAACACATACATCACCACCAAAAATCTTTCCAAGTTCAAAATTGACGGTGCGAGCAGGTTGATTTTGGAAAATCAATGGGAAATACAGGACGGAAAGATTACAGTCTCCGGGGCCTCTGATTTTAAGGGTGAATTGCTCGCTGATCGATTACAAATGAATCTCGAAGGAGCCTCTTCCGTTGATCTTTTTGGTAGTATCTCATTCTTGGAAGCAGAAATTTCAGGGAGCAGTGACCTGTTGGATTACGACCTTAATATTTCCAATCTGGACATAAACCTGTATGGGGCGAGCACGGCCTTTCTTTCTGTAAATGAAAGTATTTCCATAAAAGCTTCAGGTGCCAGTGTATTAAACTACAAGGGAGACGCGACGATACAAGAAAGTGAGCTTTCTGGCTCCTCTAGTATTATAAAAATGGATTGAACACCTCCTGTGGTCAATGTCTCTGCTCTAGAATATTGACCACAGCATTGAGGTCAAAGTTCTTTGCCTTCAGCAATATCAAATAATGGAACAGCAGGTCGGCACTTTCATTTAGGAAAAGGTCATCGTTGTCGTCTTTGGCTTCGATGACTGTTTCCACAGCCTCCTCCCCTACTTTTTGGGCAACCTTGTTGATGCCTTTTCGGAATAGGGATGCCACATAGCTATCGGGGTTCTCTTGGTCGTTCTTTCTGGATTCAATGATGTCTTCCAAGGTGGATAAAAAACCATAGCCTTGAACATTTTCCTCGGCCCAGCACGTATCGGTCCCTTTATGGCAAGTAGGCCCAACAGGATTGACCTTCACCAAAAGTGTATCGTTGTCGCAATCTACTTGCATGTCAACAAGGTTCAAAAAGTTGCCACTTTCCTCACCTTTAGTCCATAAACGCTGCTTGGAACGGCTAAAAAAAGTGACTTTTTGGGTTTCTTGGGTTTTTTCAAACGCTTCTTGGTTCATATAGCCCAACATCAACACATTTTTGGTGGCTGCATCTTGAACAATGGCCGGTACAAGTCCGTCTGAATTTTTATTGAAGTCTATTTGCATTGTTATATTCTTACAGGAATTCCTTCTTCCTTTAATTCTTGTTTAAGTGTGTTTATTTCAATTTCCTTAAAGTGAAAAACACTGGCAGCCAATGCCGCATCAGCTTTTCCATCCTTAAAAGTATCTGTGAAATGAGATATGGTTCCCGCCCCACCTGAGGCAATCACTGGAATATTTACCAATTCGGATAATTTCGCCAATGCCTTGTTCGCAAAGCCATTCTTGGTACCATCATGATCCATTGAAGTGAACAAAATTTCACCAGCACCACGTTCTTCCACTTCCTTTGCCCAATCAAAAAGATCCAGTTCTGTAGGTACCTTCCCTCCTACCAGATGGACTTTCCATTGTCCGTCAACTTGTTTGGCATCAATAGCGACTACGATGCATTGTGAACCGAATTTGGCCACCAATTCATTGATCAATTCAGGTCTTTTCACCGCTGATGAGTTAATAGAAACCTTATCGGCCCCGTTTTTTAAGAGAATGTCCACATCTTCCACAGAAGAAATCCCTCCACCAACAGTAAAAGGAATATTGATGGTCTCAGCCACATGATAGACCAGTTCAGCCAAGGTCTTCCGTTTTTCCTCCGTAGCCGAGATATCCAGGAAAACCAATTCATCCGCTCCTTCTTTAGCATAAATGGATGCCAGTTCCACTGGGTCTCCTGCATCTCGTAGGTCAACAAAGTTGATTCCTTTCACAGTGCGTCCGTTTTTAATATCGAGACAGGGTATTATTCTTTTTGTAAGCATTTATTCTTCTTTGGCAGCACTTTTTGTTAGTGCTTTATTAATGTGAGACTACCTTTAAACCAACAATTGAAGCAATCAATGTTGTTATAAAAAACAATCTCCAAAACGTTGCGGGTTCCTTAAAAACAAAAATTCCAAACAGTACTGTCCCCACAGCACCGATACCGGTCCAAACCGCATATGCTGTACCTATCGGCAATTCTTGTGTTGCTTTGACCAACAAAAACATACTGATTGTAAGGCAAACTACAAATCCTATGTACCAATACGTCATTTCCGTACCCGTTGTTTCCTTGGCCTTTCCAAGACAGGCAGCAAATGCAACTTCAAAGAGTCCTGCAATTATCAAGAGTATCCAGTTCATTGGCTGTATTGTAATGCTAGCTTTCGTTTTTTGCATTCAGGTTGACCCCACCGTAAAAACCAAGGTCTTTGTTTTGTAAAATTTTGGTCCATAGTGCTATTTGCCCTGTGTGGTAGGACAAATGTTCCGTGACATGGATAATGTTGCCCACTCCAGAAAAATTAAACCCTTGAACGTTTCGTTTACGCAATAATTCATTGAGTGGGGCATCGTAGAACGCTCTTTTGGCGTCCGAAATGGTATCTTCCAGTTTTTTGACAAGTTCTGCTTTGGAATAGCCTGAATCGGTGGAAAACTCTTCATCCCTTACACGTTCATCCTCCAAATTTTGGATGGAAGCTATCCCGTATTGAGTAATGTTTCCGCATAAATGAAGGATGAGATTGGCGATACTATTGCTCGACTCATTTGGTTTTTCCCAAAGTTGTTCCTCGGACAATTGATCTAAACAGATTTTGATCATGCGAAGACTTTCATTCATCCGATAGCCCGCGTTCCATACCAATTCTTCCTGGAGTTCTCTTTCTTTATCCATTTTTAAGAATATATTGTTCCAATTGCTTTAAACTGATCTTGCCTTCATAAATGGCTTTTCCAATGATTGTACCTTCACAACCAAGTTCAGCAAGTCTGGGGAGTTCGTCAAAAGTGGAAATTCCACCACTGGCAATTAAATTTAAGCCTTTTTTGGTTTGGGCCAACATTTTTTGATACAAGTCGAACGCAGGCCCTTGCAGCATGCCATCCTTGCTTATATCCGTACAAATCACATATTCGACACCTTCGGATTGATACTGCTGCACAAATGGAATCAGCTCCAAATCCGATTCTTCTTGCCAGCCCGAAACCGCTACTTTCTCGTTATTGGCATCGGCACCTAGAATGATTTTTCTAGCCCCGTAGGTCGACAACCAGCTCAAAAAAGTTTCCCTGTCTTTAACAGCTATACTTCCGCCCGTAATTTGATGTGCTCCGCTTTGAAAAGCAACATGCAGGTCATCACCCGATTTTAATCCACCGCCAAAGTCAATTTGCAAACTGGTCTTTAAGGCAATGGTCTCCAATACTTTGTAGTTGACAATATGTTGGGATTTAGCCCCGTCCAAATCAACCAAATGTAGGTGCTGGATACCGTGCGCCTCAAACTCCTTGGCCACTTCCAACGGATTTTCATTATAGACTTTTTTGGTGCTATAATCACCTTTTGACAGACGTACGCATTTTCCATCGATAATGTCTATGGCTGGAATCAATCTCATTTTCTAGTCATATTTTACTCGTTCTATGGACATCCACATTTTTGAACCCCCAACTTTTTTAAAGCCCAGATTTTCATAAAAACTATGGGCGTCCAATGTTTTTAGTGCTACGGTGTTCACTTTCTTCACATCAGGTTGGTCCAAAATATATTGCACCATTTTTTTTCCAAGCCCTTTGCCCTTGTTGGGATCAAAGACAACTACATCCATAATGTAGGCAAAAACCAAACCGTCTGTCATCATTCTGGCGTAAGCAACCTGCTCACCGTTCGTATTGAACATTCCAAAGCAGATACTTTTTTCGATGGTCATTTGGGTTTGCTCCCAAGTTCTTTCCTTTCCCCAATAGGTTGAAGTAATCTCCTGATGCACTTTTTTAATGTCCAGCCTGTTCTTGTCGGTCAATATTTGAAATTCCATGGCTTAAGAAATGGATAAAAAGTTCATTAAAATCTCACTGCCAACATCACTGCTCTTTTCAGGGTGAAATTGTACACCGTAAAAATTATCTTTTTGCAATGCGGCACTATACGCTACACCATATTCCGATGTGGCAATGGTTTCAGCTCCCATCGGAGCATAAAAACTATGAACCATGTAAATATATGACCTGTCAGGAATATTGGTAAACAGCATACTTTTTAAATCTGAAATCTGATTCCATCCAATTTGAGGAACTTTGACCTTGTTGGAGAACTTCACCACGTCCAGGTCAAAAATGCCAAGACCTTCGGTATTGCCCTCTTCGGATGAGCGACACATCAGTTGCATACCCAAACAGATACCCAAAACCGGCTGTTTTAAGGTAGGAATCACCTTGTCCAATCCTGTAGCTCTCAACTTTGACATCGCAGAACTCGCCTCCCCTACACCTGGAAAAATAACTTTGTCAGCATTTCGGATTTCATCGGCATCATGGCTCAAAACGGCTTCATATCCTAGCCGTTTTATCGCAAATATGATACTTTGAATATTACCTGCTCGGTAATCGATTATTACAATCTTCATTTATTCTTTAATCTTTTGTCATTTCGAACAAAGCGAGAAAACTAGATTTTTCAGTTGCAAGCTCTTTCAAAATGACATTTTTTTATAGCATGCCCTTTGTAGAAGGCAGCACCATTTTTTCAGCATCCCGTTTTACCGCCATTTTAATGGACTTGGCAAAAGCTTTGAATATGGCCTCGATTTTATGGTGTTCGTTGGTTCCTTCTGCCTTGATGTTCAAATTGGCTTTGGCGCCATCTGTAAACGATTTAAAAAAATGTATGAACATTTCAGTTGGCATATCCCCCACTTTTTCCCGTTTGAACTCGGTGTCCCAGACCAACCAATTGCGTCCTCCAAAATCAATTGCGACTTGCGCCAAACAATCATCCATAGGCAACGCAAAACCATATCGCTCGATGCCCAGTTTGTTGCCCAAGGCTTTGGAAAACAGCTCGCCCAAAGTAATAGCGGTATCCTCGATGGTGTGATGTTCGTCCACTTCTAAATCGCCATCGACCTTGATTTCCAAATCCATTTGTCCATGCCTCGCCAATTGGTCCAACATATGGTCAAAAAAAGCCAAACCAGTTTTAATGTTACTTTTCCCGGTGCCATCAAGGTTTATTTTGATATAAATATCGGTCTCGTTGGTTTTTCGGGATATTTCCGCAACACGGTTCTCCAATTTTAAAAACTCATAGATTTTCTCCCAATCGTTGGTTTCTAGAGCAATAAAATGGTTCAATTCATCACGTTTTACCGTGATTTCCCCTGTACCTAAGTGCGTTTCATCATTAATAAAGATTCCTTTGGCGCCCAAATTCTTGGCCAGTTCCACGTCTGTCAAACGGTCACCGATCACAAAAGAATTGGCCAAATCATATTCATCGGAAAAATAGGAGGTCAACATTCCCGTGCCTGGTTTTCGGGTATTGGCGTTGTCCTTTGGGAAGGTCCTGTCAATAAAAACGTTATCGAACACTACTCCTTCATTTTCAAAGGATTTCATAATAAAATTATGAACAGGCCAAAAGGTATCCTCAGGAAAAATATCGGTGCCGAGGCCATCTTGATTGGTGATCATCACCAATTCATAATCCAACTCCTTTGCAATCTTACCTAAATAAGTAAAAGCCTTTGGATAGAAAATCATTTTTTCAAAGGCATCTATTTGCTCATCAACAGTTTCCTTGATGATGGTTCCATCGCGATCTATAAATAGTACTTTTTTGCCCATTATTCCAATTCTTTTAAAATAGCTATCAATTTTTTGTTTTCTTCCGGTGTCCCCACGGTAAATCGCAGCGTATTTTCACAGAGCGGTTGAGTGCTTCTGTTGCGTACGACTACCTGCTTGTTCAATAGTTGTTGGTAACGTTTGTTGGCATCATCCACCTTCGCCAGTATAAAGTTGGCATCGGTTGGATAAAGAACTTCCACAAATTCCAAGCTCTCCAAGGCCTTCATTAGTTCTTGCCTTTCCTTGAGTATATGCTTCACTTCTTGTTGTACCAAATCTTGGTTCAAAACCCGTTGTAATGCGTGCTGCTGGGTCAATTGGTTGACATTGTAAGGCGGTTTGATTTTGTTCAAAACCCCTATAATTTCTTCGGATGCGTAGCAAACACCCAATCGAATACCTGCCAAACCGTAGGCTTTTGATAGGGTTTGCGTGACAATCAAATTAGGATAGTTTATGAGTTGCGACAACCAACTTTCATCTTTTGAAAAATCAATGTAGGCTTCATCAATCACCACCAATCCATTAAAAGATTTTAATAACCGTTCTATTTTTTCCTTATGAAATGAATTCGCTGTAGGATTGTTGGGCGAGCAAATGAAAAGCAACTTGGTTTTAATATCAACCACTTTTAAAATTTCATCCACATTGGGTTCGAAATCATTGGTTAGCAGAACCTCCTTGTTTTTAACTGCATTGATGCCTGCCAGCACCTTGTACATTCCGTAAGTTGGTGGCAGCGTGATAATATTATCTTGATTCGGTTCACAAAACGCCCTATAGATCAAATCCAAGACTTCGTCACTTCCATTTCCCAATAAAATTTGATTTTCCGATATGCTTTTTTGATCCGCCAGCACTGACTTCAAACTTCTTTGGTAAGGGTCCGGATAACGGTTGACACCATTGTCGTACGGATTTTCGTTGGCGTCCAAAAAAATCATTTCGGAGCCATCGGAAACATATTCGTCACGTGCCGAAGAGTATGGCTGCAGTTTTTGAACCGATTCTCTCACCAGCTTATTTAAATCAAACCCTTTCATTATTTCAAACTTTTTAATCTGAGGGTTACTGCATTTTTATGTGCTTGCAATCCTTCTGCATCTGCCATTAGCTCAATAGCGGTTCCAATGCCTTTGATGCCTTTCTCGGATATTTTTTGAAAGGTCATGCTTTTCATAAAACTATCGAGATTTACACCACTGTATTGCTTTGCGTAACCGTTGGTCGGTAAGGTGTGATTGGTGCCCGAAGCATAGTCGCCTGCACTTTCTGGCGTATAGTTCCCAATAAAAACCGAACCGGCATTTTGAATGTTTTCCAGATAAAACTCTTCATTTTCCATACAAACAATAAAGTGTTCTGGCCCATATTCATTGATTAGTCCCAGTGCTTCTTGGTCATCTTTGACTAAAATCAACCTGCTGTTTCCAATGGATTTCTGAGCTATTTCAACCCGTGGTAACTGTTGGATCTGGATTCCAATTTCCTTTTCAACAGCATCAATCAAGTTTTCGGAAGTGGATACAAGAATCACCTGACTGTCCACACCATGCTCGGCCTGGCTCAGCAAATCCGAAGCTACGAACGCGGCATTTGCTGAATCATCGGCAACCACCAACAATTCACTCGGCCCTGCCGGCATATCAATGGCTACACCATATTTTGTGGCCAATTGCTTGGCAACCGTCACATATTGATTTCCGGGGCCAAATATTTTGTGCACTTTCGGTATGCTTTCCGTGCCAAAGGTCATTCCGGCAATGGCCTGAATCCCTCCTGTTTTAAAAATCTGCGTCACCCCGCACAACTGAGCTGTGTATAAAATTGCTGAATTGATTTCCCCATTCCTATCAGGTGGACTACAAAGTATAATCTCTTTACACCCTGCTAATTTGGCTGGAATGGCTAGCATCAAAATAGTTGAAAACAACGGAGCTGTTCCACCTGGAATGTACAATCCCACTTTTTGAATAGGACGCTTTTCCTGCCAACACGCCACGCCGGGCATGGTTTCCACTTCAACTTTTGAGGTTTTTTGGGCAGCATGGAATTTTTCAATATTCGATTTGGCAAGATTGATGGCCTGCTTCAATGCATTAGAAACGGAATTGCTTGCGTTTTCAATTTCGGCTCCTGTGACCAAAAGAGAATCCAACGTAATTTTATCAAATTGAGCCGTGTATTTTTTGATAACCGTATCACCATCAGCCTGTACCTCTTTAAAGATACTGTTGACAATCTCCTCAATATCTGAAACGCTCTGGGTGGGACGCTTTAAAATTTCGCTCCATTCCGCGGGTTGTGGATAATTGATGCGCTGCATTACAATACCATTTTTTCGATTGGACACACCAAAATTCCCTCTGCACCGGCTGCTTTTAGCTCATCGATGACTTCCCAAAAGGTTTCACGATTGATTACGGTGTGGACGGAACTCCATCCATCTTCGGCTAATGGCAAAACGGTGGGGCTTCGCATTCCGGGAAGAATGGAAATAATCTCATCCAACTTATCGTTCGGAGCATTCATCAATACATATTTGTTATTGCGAGCCTGCAATACGGACTTGATCCTGAATTGAATTTTCTTTAATAGTTCTTTGCGCTCTTCGGAAATGGTGGGCGATACGGCCAATACGGCTTCACTCTTTAGCATCACTTCAACTTCCTTTAGATTATTTTTGAAAAGCGTACTGCCGCTGGAAACAATATCGCAAATTCCATAGGCTAAACCAATATTCGGGGCTATCTCTACCGAACCGTTGATGATGTGCAAATCTGCCGTTACACCTTTGGATTCCAAATACTCCTTTACAGTGTTCGGGTACGAAGTGGCAATTTTTTTACCTTCAAAATCCTTAATTGAGTTGTAGGTTACGCCCTTGGGTACGGCCAAGGAAACACGACATTTGGAAAAATTAAGACGCTCCACGATGGAAATGTCCTTTCCTTTTTCAATCAAAACATTTTCCCCGATAATGGCAATGTCCACTACCCCATCTCTCAGGTATTGTGGAATATCCCCGTTCCGTAAATAAAAAACCTCCAACGGAAAATTTCGGGATGTAGCTTTTAATTGGTCCTTTCCATTATCGATGGAAATGCCACAATCTTTTAAAATGGCGAGGGAATCCTCGTTCAATCGGCCACTTTTTTGAACAGCAATTCTAATTTTTGTCATTTTTCAATCGTTTTGTTCGAAAAACCAAATGGGTACAAAAAACAAACCCGTTTGATTTCTCAAACGGGTTAGAATATATTTTAAAAACAACAATACATTTCTATCTCGCTTGAGGGCAAGTATAAAAATGATGATGTGTGTTTCTATTTCTCATAATGCTTCAAAAGTAGAACATATTTTTATATCAAAAAAGGGGAATTTAGTTATTTCCCAAAATTAATGGCAAACCATCGTCTCCAGAACCGACCACCACAATTTTGGCGTTAGGGGACTCGGCTAGTTTCAATGTTGCGTCTATACCTTTGTCCTGCAGAATTTTATCGGTCAACGAAGCACTTAGGATACGGTTGGCGTCCGCCTTGCCTTGTGCTTCTATTCTAACCTTTTCGGCTTCCTTTTCTGCGGTCACCAACCTAAACTCATACTCCAAAGATTCTTGTTCCTGCCTAAGTTTACGTTCTATCGCATCTTTTATGGTCGGTGGCAAGGTCACGTCCCTTACCAAAACTTCGTTTAACTGAATGTATTGGTCTTGAACAATTTTTTGGGTTTCCTCGAATATTTCTTGTTGGATGGCATCACGCTTGCTTGAATATAGCTGTTCCGGAGTATACCTGCCCACAACACTACGGGCAGCAGAACGTATTGCGGGAAGCAATACACGTTCTATGTATTGTTCACTTTTTTCTTGGTGTAATTTCCCAAGCTCATCATATATAGGCTGAAACCAAACGGAGGCCTCCAATTTAATATCCAATCCGTTGGATGAGAGCACGTTCATTTTCTCCAACCGCTCTTGCTGGCGAACTTCATAAATATAAACTTTGTTCCAGGGCGCTACCAAATGAAAACCTTCCCCCAAAGGCGGTTGGTCCGTAACAACACCTCCTCCAAAATATTTATACAAAACGCCAGCTTCCCCGGAACCAATGGTAACGGTTGACCGTGATGCAAAAATGATGATGAAAATAATCGCCGCCAATGCAGGCAACGCAATCTTAGGTAATTTATCCATTTTACTTACTTTGATTTATATTAATCCGTTATATTTTCTGATGAACCATTCCGCTGCAAGCGAAAGAATGATGAGTCCGAGTAAAATACGGAAATCTATTAAAGATACAACATTATCCCTGCTTTTTTGGACAGGTAAGAACTGTTGTGATGATGACAGATTGGCCTGTAGTTCATCCAATTTGTCCAAATAGTAGACCTGTCCACTATTCTTGGAGGCCAAACGCTCCATTTTTTTATAATTAGCGGACATTAATTGTTTTTCTGGATTAAAATCCAAAATTCTGAAAGTTCCCGAGCGACTCAAATTTTCATTGGTCACAGTAACGATGAACCCATATTCCCCTGCTTGGAGGTCGCTCAGGTCCACTTCATAAAAAGAACCTTTGAGTAACATGGGCGATAGCCTTGAAAAATCGTTTTCCTTACCTTTAATGGTGATGGAAATATTGGCATTGACATCAAACTGGTAGCTTTCATCAAAATAGGAAGCCCTAATCTTGGCCATGCTAGCATTGTCAAAAACCAGTTCGTAATCCAATTCCAATCGGTTACGTTGTTTATTGGACCCTAAATACACCATCAAGTTTCCGATGAATTCATCAAATTCCTGAAAATTGTCATCATACCGGTACACTTGCGCTCGCCAACGCCAAATATTCTCTCCAAAAAGAACGGCTTCCTTTGTGTTGGATTCGGTCAAAATTGAAAATAAAGGCTTTTCAAGGTTAATACCCTGCAACTGTTGGAACATCAATGTTTCACTTTCTTTGTTCAACTGAATATCTGCCAAGGTTCCCTTTAAGGGTGGAAATCCGTCAACAGCAAAATTGCCAAAACCAAATAACCCGAAGGCGTTGTTCAAAACAGGTAAAATATCCTCTGCTTGTCTGCTACCCGAAACGGTGAAGCTCTCTTGAATACCGTTCAAAAAATTCCAATCCGTTTTGCTTCCAGTGATGGTAAAATGGTTGGTATTTGAATTATTGATAAACTCGTAAATACTTCTAAAATTTCGGTTGGGCTGATATATAATGATCAATCCCATGTCTTCCAATTCGGATTGACTGACGTTGGGTTTTAAAAGGGTAACGGAGCGCTGTTCGTTGGATTCTATAGACTTTTTTAATGCACCGATATCCGGATGGAGCATATCGGAAATGATAGCAACATTGGTTTTTTCATCAATCACCTCAATGGCGGTTTCCTTGGAATTGTTAGCGATATTGCGCTCATTTTCCAAGGCTCCCACTTCAATTTTAATGGTTTTGATGCCCACGCTTTGTGCTTCCACCAAGGTGTTTAACGTTTGGCTGTTTTTAGTGGCGTTAAGATCAATTCGTTCTTGATGGACTCTACTCCCATTTATTGAAATAGTCACCGTGCTGGATACCGAACGGTTACCTTGATACCGAATAGTGGATTCAATAGGAAAACTGTTTCGCAAAAAAGCGTATTTGTTCGCATTGATGAGTCCTACTGAAATATCTTCATATTGGGTGGTATCGCCAATCACCACAGGATTTATGGTGGAATTCTCGTTCAACGTGATGTATTCGTAATCCCGACCCAGTGTCTGGTTTCCATCAGAAAACAAAACGATGGTATTATTTCCGTTTACGAAAACATCTTTCAACGTCGAGAGTGCATTCGAAATGTTGGTATTTTCATGGTCAAATCGTATGGAATCCGTGGAAGAAAGGGAAGTCCCGAATTCGTACTGATGAACATCAAACCGTTCGGTTAAAGCTTTATTTTGTTTGATTTGGGAAATTGCGTTCGAAATCTCAGCTTCGGAAGAAACATCTCCCATGGAGGTGGAGTTGTCTACTAACAGGATTAAGTTTGCCTTTTCGATGTAGTAGTCCTTACTGACAAATTTTGGATTTATTAAAAGTAATAGGCCGCAAAACAAGGTTATAAACCTTAATGCGGCCAATATTATTTTAATTGAACCCTTTCTTGGGTTTTTATAGAAGTATTGAAAATAGACAAGGATAAGCGCGGCAGCAACTGCTAAAATAATAAGAAGTACCGTGCTCAACTCCATTCATTTAGGTTAACATTCCACCATCAACATTGAGTACCTGCCCTGTTACGTAGTCGGATAGGTCTGATGCCAAAAATACACAAGCATTGGCCACATCTTCTGGACTTCCACCTCGTTTTAATGGAATGCCTTCTCTCCAGCCTTGAACTGTTTTTTCGTCCAATTTCTCGGTCATTTCAGTTTCGATAAAACCTGGCGCAATGGCATTGCAACGGATGTTTCTAGACCCCAATTCCAAGGCTACGGATTTTGTAAAACCAATCATACCCGCTTTCGATGCAGCATAGTTGGTCTGTCCGGCATTACCTTTCACTCCCACAACACTACTCATATTGATTATGGAACCTTTGCGCTGCTTCAACATGGTACGCTGAACCGCTTTGGTCATATTGAAAACAGATTTAAGGTTGATTTCAATAACAGTATCAAAATCAGCTTCTCCCATGCGCATCAACAAGTTATCCTTGGTGATTCCTGCATTATTGATCAATACATCAATTCGTCCGTCAAAATCTTCCAAAACCTTGGCAACAAGTGCTTCGGATTCCTCAAAACTGGCGGCATTACTCTTATAGGCCTTGGCTTTTACACCCATTTCGGTCAATTCTTTTTCCAATTCCAAGGCTGGAGCTTCACTGGAACTGTAGGTGAAAGCGACATTTGCCCCATGTTTTGCAAATACTTCGGCAATGCCTTTACCAATTCCTCTACTAGCTCCTGTTATAATTACATTTTTCCCTTCCAAAAGTTTCATAAAATGATTGTGTTTGAATGGTTAATAACCAAATATAGTTGTTGTTTTATGTTTAGACGAAAAAAAATCCCGCATAAAACGGGATTTAGTATGGTTTTAACGGTCGGTTACCCAACCACTTCTTTCACTTTTACGCCAATTTCAGCTGGAGAATCGACCACGTGGATACCACATTCTTTCATGATTCTTTTCTTTGCTTGTGCGGTATCGTCGCTACCACCTACAATGGCACCGGCATGTCCCATGGTACGTCCGGCAGGAGCAGTTTCACCAGCAATAAATCCGACAATCGGCTTTTTGCTTCCACTCTCTTTGTACCATCTAGCAGCCTCAGCTTCCAATTGACCGCCGATTTCACCGATCATAACAACACATTCGGTTTCTGGGTCATTAATCAATAGCTCAACCGCTTGTTTTGTTGTGGTTCCGATAATGGGGTCACCACCGATTCCGATTGCTGTTGTAATTCCCAACCCTTGACGAACTACTTGATCAGCAGCTTCATAGGTCAAAGTTCCTGATTTTGAAACGATTCCTACTTTTCCTTTTTTGAAGACAAATCCTGGCATAATACCAACTTTTGCTTCACCAGGAGTAATTACACCGGGACAGTTTGGGCCGATTAATGTACAGTTCTTGTTTTTGATGTAATCGTTGGCCTTGACCATATCCGCTACTGGAATACCTTCGGTAATCGTAATGATTACTTTGATTCCGGCGTCAGCAGCTTCCATAATAGCGTCAGCAGCAAATGCGGGCGGAACAAAAATGATCGTGGTGTCGGCACCAACCTCTCTTACAGCATCTTCCACTGTATTGAAAACTGGTTTTCCTAAATGTTCTTGACCTCCTTTTCCTGGGGTCACACCACCAACCACGTTGGTTCCGTATTCAATCATTTGTTCGGCGTGGAATGTTCCTTCACTACCGGTAAATCCTTGTACAATTATGTTTGAATCCTTGTTTACTAAGACGCTCATATATTTAACTTAATGTAGAGATACAAAAATATGGTTTACTAAAGTTTTTATCTATTGATTTCTTAAATCTTTTTCAGTTTTTTCAAGATTTCTGGAATCTTTTTAATGTATGCGATCTGTTTAAGTTTTTCGCGCGCTTCCTCTGCTGGGTAACCAAAATAGGTTTTGCCGCCTTCAAGGGATTTTGAAATACCTGATTGTGCCAAGACGACTGCTTTTTTGCCAATGGTCGCACCGCTTGTGATACCAACCTGTCCCCAAAGTGTCACTTCATCTTCAATAATACAACAGCCGGCGATGCCAACATGGGATGCAATCAAACATTTTTTGCCTATGATCGTATCATGCCCAACTTGGATTTGGTTATCCAATTTGGATCCTTCCTTAATGGTTGTTGATGCGGTTACTCCACGGTCAATGGTACATCCAGCACCAATATCAACGTTGTTCTCGATGACGACATTTCCTCCAGACAGCAATTTATCGAAGCCTTCGGGTCTGTTTTTGTAGTAGAACGCATCCGCACCCAGTACAGTTCCTGCATGAATGGTTACATTGTCGCCTAGTATGCATCCATCGTAAATCGTTACGTTTGGATGAATCACAGAGTTTTTACCGATTTTCACATGATTACCTATAAATACGTTGGGCTGGATTACGGTTCCCTCTCCTATCTCCGCGGATTCAGCTACAGAAGCAGCCGCGGTTTCAAAGGGTTTGAAATGACGTGTAAGTTTATTGAAATCTCTAAATGGGTCGTCCGAAACCAATAATGCCTTGCCATCCGGGCACTCCACTTCTTTGTTGATGAGCACCACTGTGGCTTTGGATTGAAGGGCTTTATCATAATACTTGGGATGATCCACAAATACGATGTCCCCTGCTTCCACTACGTGGATTTCATTCATGCCAAGTACAGGAAAGTTTTCATCACCAACAAAATCGCAGGCAATGATTTCCGAAATTTCCTTTAAAGTATACGTTTTCGGGAATTTCATTAAGGCTATTCTTTAGCACGTTCCAAGTAAGCGCCTTTCTCCGTATCGATCTTGATCTTGTCACCTTCGTTGATGAAAAGAGGTACATTAACACTGGCCCCTGTTTCAACGGTAGCCGGCTTGGTAGCATTGGTCGCCGTGTTCCCTTTAACACCGGGCTCCGTATGGGTCACTTCCAAAACAACACTGGCAGGCATTTCAACAGAAAGCGGCATATTATCCTCTGCGTTGAAAATGATTGTAACGACTTCGCTCTCTTTCATGAGGTCATAAGCATCAAGAGCATCCCTTTGCAAAGCAATTTGAGTGTAGTCGTCCGTGTTCATGAAGTGGTACGTTTCCCCTTCATTATACAAAAATTGATAACTACGTGTTTCTACACGGACATCTTCAATCTTATGTCCTGCGGAAAATGTATTGTCAATCACCTTTCCAGTGGTGACACTTTTCAATTTGGTACGGACAAATGCAGGTCCTTTACCAGGTTTCACATGAAGAAATTCTACGATTTTGTAGATATCGTGATTGTACTTGATGCACAATCCTTTTCTTATATCAGAAGTACTTGCCATAAATTTAATTTGAACTGAAATAACCTTTCATAATTCCACGCTGCGAATCTCGTATAAATTGAAGAATCTCATCTCGCTCTGGAGTTGCCTCCATTTCAGCTTCAATAATGGATGCCGCTTGGGAATTGTTATAATTTTGTTGATAGAGCAGTCTATAAATATTTTGAATCTCACGAATCTTGTCGGACTCGAAACCTCTTCTTCGTAATCCAATGGAATTGATACCCACATAAGAAAGGGGCTCCCTTGCTGCTTTTACGTAGGGAGGCACATCTTTACGAACCAAAGAACCACCGGTTACAAAGGCATGGTTTCCAATGGATACAAACTGATGCACAGCAACCATTCCAGCCAAAACGACATTCTGACCAATGGTAACATGACCTGCCAAGGTGGAGTTGTTACTGAAAATACAACCATCACCCACAAAACAATCATGTGCGACATGGCAATAGGCCATAATTAAACAATTGTTTCCAATCACCGTTTTCATACGGTCGGAAGTACCTTTATTGATCGTGGCACATTCTCTAATCGTGGTATTGTCACCAATTACAACTGTAGTCTCCTCACCTTGATATTTAAGGTCTTGGGGCATTGCAGAAATTACCGCTCCTGGAAAAATACTACAGTTTTTTCCAATTCGGGCACCTTCCATTATGGTAACGTTGGAACCAATCCAAGTTCCTTCACCGATTGTAACATTGTTGTGTATGGTGGTGAAGGGTTCAATTACCACGTTTTTGGCAATTTTAGCTCCTGGGTGTACGTATGCTAGAGGTTGGTTCATTTACGAATCTGTATTTTTTGTTTTTACGATTTGGGCCATTAATTCAGCTTCCGACACCAATTTTCCATTGGCATAAGCGTAGGCTTGCATGTGGCAAATCCCTCTCCTGATCGGAGATATCAAATCACATTTAAATATTAAGGTGTCTCCCGGAACTACTTGTTGCTTGAACTTCACCTTATCTATCTTCATAAAGAAAGTCAGGTAATTCTCAGGGTCCGGAACCGTGCTCAAAACAAGTATCCCTCCAGTTTGCGCCATGGCTTCAACCTGCAATACCCCTGGCATAACAGGCGCTCCGGGGAAGTGGCCAACAAAAAATGGCTCGTTCATGGTCACATTTTTGACCCCGACAACATGTGAGTCGGAAAGTTCCAAAATTTTATCGACCAATAAAAATGGTGGACGGTGCGGCAACCTTGCCATGATTTCATTTACGTCCATTAAAGGCTCTTGATTCAAATCATAGCTAGGAACTTTGTTCCTTTTTTCTATCTTAATGATTTTGGATAGTTTTTTTGCAAACTGGGTGTTCACAAAATGGCCGGGTTTGTTTGCAATGACTTTTCCACGAATGCGGGTTCCTGCCAAGGCCAAATCTCCGATAACGTCCAATAACTTATGTCTTGCCGCTTCATTGGGATGATGAAGGGTGAGGTTGTCCAAAATCCCGTTGGGCTTAACGGAAAGTTTCTCTTTACCGAAAGCTTTCTCCAACTTTTTCATGGTAGACTCTGAAATTTCCTTGTCCACATAAACGATGGCGTTGTTCAGGTCACCACCTTTGATCAGGCCGTTCTCCAATAACATCTCGAGTTCATGAAGAAAACTGAATGTACGGGAATCGGCTATTTCTTCCTTGAAATCGGACATTTTTTCCAACGTGGCATTCTGAGTGCCCAGAACCTTGGTTCCAAAATCCACCATGGTAGTCACTTGGTATTCATCAGAAGGAATAATTGTGATTTCACTACCGGTGGTTTCATCTTTATAGGAAATAACATCTTTTACAACATATTCTTCCCTTTCTTCCTCTTGCTCCACGATACCGGCTTCTTCCAAAGCCTTCACAAAGAATTTGGAGGAACCATCCATGATGGGTGGTTCGGGAGCATCGAGCTCAATTAGGACATTGTCAATATCCAGCCCCACTAGTGCAGCAAGCACGTGTTCGGAGGTATGTATTTTAACACCGTTCTTTTCCAAATTGGTGCCCCGTTGCGTATTTACCACGTAATTGGCATCGGCTTCAATAATGGGTTCCCCTTCCAAATCGATTCTTTGGAACGCGAAACCGTGGTTTTCGTCCGCGGGCAAGAAGCTCATGGTTACGTTTTCTCCCGTATGTAGTCCTACACCTTGGAGCGTTACTTTTTTGCCAATGGTGTGTTGTTTGTTACTTGGTTTGCTCACCTTCAACTCTTTTTTCTATGTTAGAGATTTGACTTGCCAGTTTGGGCAAATTCTTAAAGTGTACATATGATTTGTTGAAGTCTCCATAGTTCAATGCTGGTGAACCTTGAAGGGCTTCATCATCTTTTACGTTTCTTCCGATACCGGATTGGGCTTGGATTCGGACCCTATCACCTATGGTGATGTGCCCAACGATTCCTACTTGGCCTCCGATCAGGCAGTTCTTGCCAATTTTAGTGGAACCTGCCACTCCGGTTTGTGCTGCAATGGCCGTATGCTCGCCAATTTCAACATTATGCGCTATCTGAATCTGATTATCCAGTTTTACGCCTTTTCTTAAAATAGTGGAGCCTAAGGTGGCTCGGTCTATTGTGGTGCCGGCACCAATGTCCACGTTATCTTCGATGATCACGTTGCCCGTTTGGGGCACTTTACTGTATTCGCCGTTGGAATTTGGGGTAAAACCAAATCCGTCCGCTCCAATAATTGCACCACCATGAATCACACAATTGTTCCCGATAATGGTCTCCGAATACACTTTTGCACCTGCAAAAACAATAACATTGTTGCCAATGGTCACATTATCGCCAATGTAAGCGTTCGGGTATATTTTAACGTTGTTGCCAATCTTTACATTATCACCTAGATAAGCGAATGCACCAAGATAAAAACCTTCACCATATTTAGCTGTTTCGGATATGTAGCATGGATTCTCCACTCCCACCTTGTTGTTTTTTACCTGATTGTAATACTCCAATAGTTTTGAAAATGATTTATATGCGTCTTCCACTTTAATAAGTGTGGTGGAAACGGATTGCTCCGGCACAAAATCCTTGTTCACAATGGTGATGGATGCTTTGGTGGAATAAATGTAGGAGGTGTATTTTGGATTGGCCAAAAAGGTCAGTGAGCCTTGCTCTCCTTCTTCGATCTTGGACAATTTATGGACAGCGATTTGAGGATTTCCCTCAACTTCCCCTTCTAAGATTCCGGCAATTTGGGTAGCTGTAAATTTCATTGGTGCAAAAGTAACAAAATTTGTTAAACGGCTTTCTTTGGATAACAGCTGTAATATTTGGTTACCGTTTCGGCAAGCGCTTTTAGGCTGAGCTGGTCAGACTCCTTAACTACATCTGAAATTTTTCCGTTCTTTTTTAAAATTTGAATGGCCTCATCCTTACTGTATGCTTTATTGGATATTTCTCCCTGGAATACGAAATTGGATGCTTCTTCAACGGAAAGATCATGCTTTTTGGTGATCCATTCCAACTTTTCATCCAATTTTTCCGTTGCAATGGGTCGCTTTTTGATTTTAATATGCAAAAGTCGTCTGTTCAATAACATTTCACATAGCTTGGATAACACAAAATCATCATGGAACTGCCAATTTTTTAGAGCGCCCATAATATCTATATCATCCAGTTGGGCAAAAGTCTTCAGAATTTGGGTATTGAAATCCAAAGAATGGTTATTCTTCAGAAAAAACAACAAAGGTGTACTAGCGGAAAGTTGCTCACCGTTGCTCAACAGAAATCTCGCACGCTGCATTGCACGAACCAATAATTGCTCCGCCACCAAGCCTGTTTTGTGCAGGTACACTTGCCAATACATAAACCTGCGCGCCATTAAAAACTTTTCGACCGCATAAATGGCCTTTTCCTCCACAACCAGATTGCCTTCCACAACATTCAACATGGAAATTAATCTCTCTGAATTAATGTTACCCTCGGTGACCCCTGAGTAGAAACTATCCCTTTTTAAGTAATCTAAACGATCCATGTCCAATTGACTGGATACTAACTGATTTAAAAAAGGTTTGGGATAATCTCCCCTAAAGATGGAAATGGCGATATCCAATTGTCCATTAAACTCATCATTAAGCTCCATCATAAATTTCAAGGAAATCTGCTCGTGGTTAATTTCTTTGGCCACAAAACCTTCCAAAGCATGTGAAAATGGGCCGTGGCCTATATCATGCAACAAAATGGCACATAATAATCCTTCCTCTTCTTCTTTAGTGATTTCTACATTTTTTAACTTTAACACCTGAATGGCCTTCGTCATTAAATGCATACTGCCCAATGCATGATGGAAGCGCGTGTGATGCGCACCTGGATAGACCAAATAGGACAACCCCATTTGGGATACCCGCCTCAACCTTTGAAAGTAAGGATGCGATATCAGACTAAAAATTAGTTCGTTGGGAGTTCCAATAAAACCGTAAATTGGGTCGTTGAAAACATTAAGTTTATTGGTTTTTACCAAGGATTTTTGTTTTATTTTCCACAAAGATAAACACTATATGAACAAGATAACAATTCTTTGGGTCGATGATGAAATAGACCTATTAAAACCCCATATATTATTCCTAGAGAGCAAAGGCTACAAGGTAGTGACCAGCCAAAGTGGACAAGATGCCATTGAAGAAGTGACAAATACTTTTTTTGACATTGTTTTTTTGGATGAGAACATGCCCGGACTGTCCGGTCTGGAAACCTTGACAGAAATTAAGAAGTATGATGGCTCCATTCCGGTTGTAATGATCACCAAAAGTGAAGAGGAATATATTATGGACGAGGCCATTGGGTCCAAAATAGCAGATTATTTGATCAAGCCCGTGAATCCAAATCAAATCCTTCTTTCCTTAAAAAAGAGCTTGGACAATTCACGCTTGGTCTCAGAAAAGACCACGGCCAATTACCAACAGGAATTCCGTAAAATAGCCATGGATCTTTCTATGATCAACACACAAGAGGAATGGGTGGAACTCTACAAGAAATTGATTTATTGGGAACTGGAACTGGAGCAAATCGAAGATTCCGGCATGTTCGAGATATTGGAATCCCAAAAGGTGGAAGCAAATTCGCAGTTTGGGAAGTTTGTGGACAAAAACTATAAAAGTTGGTTCAAGGACGGTGAAGCTCCTGTGATGTCCCATACCCTTTTTAAAAGCAAAGTAGTCCCTGAGCTTGATGATAGCAAAACCCTTATGGTGGTCATAGATAATTTAAGGTATGACCAATGGTTGGCTTTTGAGAAAACATTGTCCGTTCATTATAAAAAGAAACAGGAATGCGCCTATTTTAGTATTCTGCCAACTGCAACACAGTATGCCCGTAATGCACTTTTTTCCGGTTTGATGCCCTCTGAAATGGAAAAACGTTATCCAGACTGGTGGAAAAACGATACGGACGAAGGCGGCAAAAATTTGCATGAATCAGAGTTTTTAGGAGAACAACTGAAAAGGTTGGGATTGAACCTTAAATGGGAATACCATAAAATAAGCAACCTAAAACAAGGTAAACAACTTGCCCAGAATTTTAAGACCCAAAAAAACAATGATCTTACCGTGGTGGTATATAATTTTGTGGATATGCTCTCCCATTCCAAAACCGAAATGGAAGTGGTAAAAGAGCTGGCCTCCAACGATAAGGCCTATCGGTCGCTCACCTTGAGCTGGTTCAAAAATTCACCATTGCTGGAGATTATCCAGCAGGCCCAAGCCTTGGGGATGAAATTGATTTTGACCACGGATCACGGGACCATTAATGTAAACCAGCCCTCCAAGGTAATCGGCGACCGTGAAACCAGTTTGAATCTACGCTATAAAACTGGACGAAGTCTCACCTATCAGGAGAAGGACGTGTTAGCTACCAAAAACCCACAGGAAATCCATTTGCCCAACATTAATTTGAGCAGCAGTTTCATTTTTGCTAAGAACGACCTGTTTTTTGCCTATCCGAACAATTACAATCATTATGTAAGTTACTATCGGAATACCTATCAACATGGTGGTGTTTCATTGGAAGAAATGATTGTCCCTTTTGTAGTTTTGGACCCTAAATAATATCGGAGTGAAGAGAACTTTTCAATTGAATGAAATCCACGAAGTGGCCAAAGAATTATTGGAAAAGGCACCAAACAAGGTCGTATGCCTTTATGGAGATATGGGAGTAGGCAAAACGACTTTGGTGAAGGCTGTCGTTGAGCAGTTGGGAGCTGTGGATATCGCAAGCAGCCCCACTTTTGGTTTGGTAAATGAATATTCCGATGTTAATGATACTCCCCTAGCCTATCATTTTGATTTTTATCGACTCAATGATGAAATGGAAGCGCTGGACATGGGTTTTGAGGATTATTTAAACTCCGACGCCTGGTTGTTTATCGAGTGGCCAGAAAAAATCCCTTCATTGATTCCCAATGATGCCGTAAGCGTATTCCTGCACTTTATCGAAGAAAGCACACGTTCAATCGAGTTAAATATTTCCTAAAATAGGATTGGTATATCTTCAAACAAATTATTGCACAGAGCAAGTTTTTTTCGATAAAATGTATGTTTTTTGCGTTTAAAAACAATTTTTATCGATAAAATGTACGGTAGGTTGAAATATTTTCCTACATTTGCAATGTGAATTAATTCATTTATTAACCAAAAACTCTTTTACGATGAACACTAAAAAAGTTTTTTTTGGATTGCTAGCTGTTGCATTTTTGGCAATGACCGCTGTATCAACAAGCGCTGTATCTATTGACAAAGACCAAACTACTAGCATCAGAAAAGATCAGCTAAAGAAACTTTAGTAATCTTTTTCCAAAGCGTACCAATAATCCCTTTTTTCGAGAAGGGATTATTTTTTTTACAATAATCTTTCATTTTTCTAGTTATCTACAACAATGAAGGATAAAACTAGAATCAGGAAGAAGTTTGTTATTGAAGGGTTAGTAGCTTTATTTATTGCTGTGTCCCCCCTACTTTTTTATGGATACAAGTATTTACCGGTCGGTGCCAAGTCATGGACATTTTTAGGTATTGAGTTTACGGACAATGGATTTGATGATGATGTCAGTTTGGCTTTCTATTACTACCTGAACAAGTTAGTTCCATTGCTTCTACTTATTATTTGGTTTGTCACCTCTAAAAATTGGTGGTACCATGCCATACTGATTCCTATTGCCATGTATAGCTTTCAACTGTATACTGTATTGAACTATACCAATAGTGAGCGAATAGATGAAAATGAAATCCTTTATGTGATAGCTGTTACCATGGTAATAGTGCCCGTGGTATACTTTATTAGGGTGAAGTTGGTGGACAAGCACGTTCATGGCATTGACTTGGAAGCTATGGACACCGAACTTCAAATCTTAAAAGAGAAAGAAGAATTGCGCAAGGAACGCGAGAAATTGGAACAGCGTCAAAAGAGCGTTTCAAAAAAAATGTAAATTTGCTCAAATGTCAAATCGGCATCTTGCATAGATTTACTCCATATGAGCCACGCTTCCTCCCCATTTAGCAAACAACAATTGCTTCCCCAAGAAGAAACCTTGGAGGTCACTAAACAAAAGGGCGAACTTTTTATCGGTATACCCAAAGAAAACCAGTATCAAGAAAAGCGGGTTTGCCTTACTCCAGATGCCGTCAATGCCATCACAGCCAACGGACATCGAGTATTGCTGGAATCAGGGGCTGGGGAAGGTGCCAATTTTTCCGATATTGATTATACCAATGCGGGTGCGGAAATAACCAGAGATACCAAGAAAGTTTTCTCCTGCCCCATTATTTTAAAAGTGGAGCCCCCTACCCTTTCGGAGATTGAAATGTTGAATCCGCAGACCATTGTTATTTCTGCACTTCAGATAAAGACCCAAAACAAGGAATATTTTGAAAAAATGGCCAAAAGCAGGTTAACGGCCATAGCTTTTGAATATATACGGGATGATGATGGTAACTATCCAGCGGTGCGTTCATTAAGTGAAATAGCTGGGACTTCCTCTATTTTGATAGCTTCCGAACTAATATCCAACCCCAATACGGGAAATGGATTGATGTTTGGCAACATAAGTGGCGTTCCACCAATTGAAGTAGTGATAATCGGTGCCGGAACGGTGGGCGAGTTTGCCGCTAGGTCCGCTATTGGACTAGGTGCCAACATTAAGGTTTTTGACAACTCTATTAGTAAATTGAGAGCGCTGCAGGCCAATTTAAAGCAAACGGTATACACCTCTACTGTACAACCCAAAAACTTATTGAAATCCCTAAAGCGTTGCGATGTGGCTATTGGTGCCACGCGCGGAAAGGACCGGTCCCCAGTTGTGGTTTCCAGATCTATGGTGGAAAACATGAAGAAAGGAGCTGTGATCATTGATGTAAGTATTGATATGGGTGGCTGTTTTGAAACTTCCGAAGTAACTACACATAGAAAACCCACTTTTGAAAAATACGGGGTTATTCATTACGGGGTACCCAATATTCCGTCTCGGTATCCAAGAACTTCATCCATTTCCATCAGCAATATTTTTACACCTTACTTGTTGAAAATCGGTGAAGAGGGCGGTCTAGAACACTCGTTAAGGTTTGATAAAGGCCTGCGCAACGGACTTTATATGTACCACGGAATTTTAACAAACAAATCGGTTGGTGATTGGTTCGGCATGAGCTACAACGATATTAACTTTCTTATTTTTTAAAATAAATGGCATTTTTAAAACGATTGGGATGGTACTTGGTTGGACTGTCCATTGGATTGATTTTTTTGGTTTTTATATTGAAGAAAAAATCAGGTGAAGAGGGACTAGATTTTTGCTATTTGCCCAATTGCAGAGTACTAAAGGACATGCGTGACAAGCCTTTGGTTTTTTCTGAATCGCTTCCAGAGCAATACCAAGACACCCTGATGGTTCAGTCCTTTTTAAAGGATGGAAATGTTGATTTTGGCAAAAGCGACACCAAATCCGAACCATGCAAAACGTATTATATTTCTCATGAATACAAGGGTCAGGAACTGGAATTAAAGGCCAAGAATTGTGAGGATGGGGTTACATTGCAAAACGTGGAGGAAATAGATTGATGTTATCTACAAGACATTGGTCAACTCATATAGGCCATATATCAATTAACAGGTGAATTTTTATTTTCAAAAGCATATATTTCTTACTTTTTAACTTTAATCTAGTATGAAATTTGTTTTGGTCAAAGAATTTAAATTAACTCTATGTTTTCTTCTTAGTAGTGTGGTTTTCTGCTGGGCTCAAAATAAGGACACCTATTCGGAAGATTTATCCAACCTTTCCTACAATGAACTCTATGATATAATGGTTTCCGATGTCGATTCTCTTTATTTTGAAAAGGTATTTAATATCTATGCTGAAAAAGCAAGGAAGAATAAAGACACATTGGAGTTGGCGCAGGCGTATCGTTTGAAAGCTTACAATTTGAATTTGACAACAGGAATAAAATATGTTGATTCCTCAATGGTAATCGCAGAAAGCATTCGTGTAATTGAGGAATTGGATTTTGATGAATTCATGGCTTATGCCCATTATACCAAGGGAGCACTTTTATATGATAATGATAATAATTATTTGGCAGCTGATGAATACATAAAGTGTTATAATCTAGCAAGACGGTCCAATAATCATGATTTATCCATAATTGTTTTGATATTTATAGCGGATATCAAGGCTGTATTTGGTCAAGAAGATGAAGCTATTTTACTTCAAAGAAAAACAAGGGATTATCTTGACTTAAATAAAATCAATATTGAAGAGTTTGAAAATCTTGAATTATTTTGGGCAGAACAAATGTCGAGGAGTTTTCTATTTGCCATGGAGTTAGATTCTGCAAACAAGTATATCAGAAAGGGGTTGGATTTATCTAAAAATTATAATGATAAAAACTTTCTCAATCAATTTAAAACACAAAGTGCAAAACTGGATTTTTATTTGAACAATTTTAGGAGGGCAAAGGATACTCTGGAGAGGTATAATAAAAAAAGTAATAACCTTCAATCTGCTGACGATCTATTTTATTTGGGAATGATTGAAGGCGAATTGGGAAATCAAGACAGAAAAAGAGATTACTTTTTGACCATTGACAGTCTTTTAAGGCAAAGAAACTATCCATTGCGCGATAATTGCAGTGAGATTTACCAGTTTCTCTTAAAGGAAGCAGTAAACGATGGAAATACCGCTTTGGCCGATCACTATTTAAACAGGGTTGTTTATTATGACAGTTTACTCTTGACCACTCAAAAAAACCTACGCGAGATAACCCTAAGAAAGTTTGACCTCCCTATGCAAGAGGAAGAAAAAGAAATGCTTGGTAACATTATCTCGTCGAAATCCAAGTGGCTGACATGGTTATATGTAATGTGCGGATGTATGCTGATAGGTTTGACGGCCTATTTTATAAAATACAAAAGGACGAAAAATCGGCTGGCTCGTTTAATGGGTGGCAGTCTAACACTTGAAAAACCCTATGCTTTAAAGGAAACTAAGGACCAATTGGATGAAGAAACAGTTGCAAAAGTGTTGCAAAAACTACAAATTTGGGAGCAGAAAAGAGGTTTTCTAGAAAATTCCTTGACACAACAATCTTTAGCCAAGGAACTGAATACCAATAGTTCTTATCTATCCAAGGTAATCAATGTACATAAAAGCAAAAATTTCGCGAGTTATCTAAAGGATATTAGAATTACCTATGCAATAAACCATTTGAAGGAAAACCCGGAAATCGTAAAAACCAAGTCCATGATCCAGATTGCCGAAATGTATGGCTTTAATTCCATAAGTGTTTTCACCAAATGCTTTAAAGATAAAACCGGGGTGACACCAGGGGTCTTTTTCAAAAGAATTTTGGATGATCAGTGGAAGAAATCCTCATAGCTAAACTTTACATCCCAATGCTCAACTTTTCTTTTTCTTGTTGTTGAATACTGCGTAAAGGACAACTATTAAAATTAGTTGAAACAAAATTGCTAAAACAGAGCCGTCAAAACCGAAATCCCCTCCGTTGGCCCAGGTGTCCTGTGTGGTTTTAAACTCGATGAGAGAATAGGAATCAAGACCGCTCACATTAAACCCAAATAGTGATTGAAAGAAATTCCAGCTAAAATAGAAAGCAATGGGAAACATGAGATTTTTGCCTTACAAGCGATACGTTGCATATATCTTCAGAGATGTTTTCTATGGACAATAAATATGTTAGGCTGATAAAATATTTTTCCAGTATTCTTGATATAGATTAGTTGTTTTCATAAGTTTCCGATGACTACCGGATTCCGAAATGATACCACCCTCTAAAATGAATATTATATCAGAAAAATCTTTTAAGATATGAAGACGATGAGTAATAAAAAGTATGGAAATTTCATTTTTTAATTTTAACAAAAGATTGAAAGAAAATTTCTCCATTTCGGTGTCCATAGCAGAAGTTGCCTCGTCTAAAATCAATAATTGGGGTCTATTAAAGAGAACTCTAGCTAGTGCAATAATTTGTTTTTGGCCACCAGAAATATTTATGCCTTCTTCGCCAAGTAACGTACCATATCCCTGAGGCATTTCATTGATAAATTTATCAAATCCTAACTCTTTGCAAAAATCAATTACTTTTTCTGGTTGTTCATTTTTTCCAAACAGTATATTATCAATTACGTTTCCTGAAAAAATAGTTATTTCTTGGGGTACTACACCAATAATATTTCTCCAACTTCCAATTGCGATGTCATTTAATGAAATATTTTTATTAACAATCATGTCGCCTTTTTCCCAGCCGAATGATTTTTGAATTAATTCTCCTATTGTACTTTTTCCACTACCACTTTCCCCGACCAAAGATGCAATTACACCTTTCTCCAAAGTTAAATTAACATTCTTCAACATTTGATTTCCACCAACATAGCGAAAAGATAGATTTTGAACTTTAAGCTCTTCCATTCTTCTTATTTCTATCCCGTTCTTGTCCTCCTCTTTAATATTTAAAAATTCAAACATTCGAAAAAAAGCTACTTTACCTTCATTAATTGGAACGGAGACTAATGCAAGACTATTAATCGCAGGCAAAAGAGTCCCCGTAATTCCTAAAATTGCTATCATTTCACCTAATTGCATTTTTTCATCGAAAACTTGAAAGGCAGCGAAAATTATAATAGAAACCAAAAAAAATACACCAGCTAATCCTGCCCATAGTCCCAAATATAAATTGATTTTTCCTAGAGAAAATACGCTTTCTTGTAAATTCCCATAGATGAGACTATTTAATTTCTCGAAAGTTGATTGTTGATTGTAATTTTTAATTTCCGCAATGCCGCTTATTGAAGTTATGTAATTACTTTCTGTACTTCCATAATTTTCCATTATTCCCTGTTGAGCTTTTATTATTCGACTATTGAAGCGATAAATAATGGTGAAATATACAGGTATGCTAATGAGAGTGATAAAACCGATTATCAAGGAATAATAGAAAAGAAAAACTAAAGAAATAATGACAATTAAAAGATCAATCACGAAGTTACTCGCAATATGTTTTATCACTGATTGAATACGATTAGCATCATTTAATCTTGCTACCAAATCTCCAATTTTGCGTGTCGTGAAAAACGGTTTAGGCAAATAAAGCAGGGAAGAATAAAATTTTCTTATTAATCTAACATTGAAGTCTTTGCTTTGCTTGATAAGAAAAAACTCTCGCAAAGAACTAAAAAGAACCCTTATAATCAATAGGAAACTTAGAAGCGATATTCCGAAGATAAGCTTATTTATGTTTCTTGATGGAAGTATATCGTCTATTAATTTCTGAGAAAACACGGATAAAGTCATGCCTAAAATCGCTATTGCAATTCCTAACCCTATACTGATTCGGAGCAACCCAACATCATCCTTTATCTGCTCTAAAAACCATTTTCTTTTAGTTTTAATTCTAGAAGAATTCTTAACAAATTTTTCATTAGGTTCCAGTGTTAAGCAAAATTTTGACTTCCATATTTTATTTAACTCAATTTGGCTATATATTGATACTCCTTTTGCTGGGTCGCCAATTATGAATTCATTATTCTTGGCACTATAACAAACAACGTAATGGTTTACTCCTTTTTCAACTTCAACATGAAGGATTAAAGCTTTGCCATGTTTTATGAGCAAGGGAATGGTGGCTTCACATCCTTCGGAATCAAATCCTAGCTTGGTAGATGCTTGTTGAAGCCCTAAGAGTGTTGTTCCATTTTTTGAAGTTCCACTTAACCTTCTTAAACTTTCTAAATTACTATCTCCATTATAGTATCTAATTATTGATAAAAGGCAACATACGCCGCAATCGGTATTATCTTTTTGCAAAACCAAAGTTTTGTTCAAAGAATTAGTCTTCTTCATGGTAATTTGCTTATCAGCTCTTCAAGTTTGAGCACTCCTTTATGTTTAAATACAAGAGAATTTTTAGCATCATATACTAAATGATACGGTATTGTTTTGGCACCAAAAACCTTTGAACTCGATTTTGCTGTGTCTTGCAAAAAATAGACGTTAGTGTATCGGTTAAGCCCAAATTCTTCCGAAAATATTTTGATACCCTCTATCTTTTCAGAAGAAATTAAAATTAATTGGCTATCTCCAAAATCTCCTATTTTTTCATTTAAATGTTTTGCTTCTTCAATGCAAAATTCACATTCAGTATTGAAAAAAATAAAAACTTTATTAGATTCTATATTTATCAAATCTTTGCTACCAAAAACTTTACCATCTAAAGCTCTGTATCTAAACTCTGGTAAAGTTTTTATTGAAGTTTCAACCTCCTTCTTGCTTTCAATTAAATTGAGTACTTCATACCCCAAGTATGTAGTCCCTAATATGAAAGTAACAAAAATCCCAAAAATTATTTTTTTTCTCAAATTAGGTTAAATTAAGAGTTAGAAACATTATAATAACAATCCATATAATTAGTGCTGGTACATAACTACTGAGTACTATCTTAATTCCGTCTGACTTCTCTATGGTATTTTTTAAAGATTTATTGATTAAAAAAATAAGTGCAACCAAATAAAGAAGCTCAAAAATATTTATAAGTTGAAGTGGGTAAAGAAACCAAATATCAATAGTGCTAATTTCAATTATATTTAAAAGCGAAAGAGGATAAAATAATTGTACACTTTCAAACGAGTAATCCGTTCGGAAAAATTTGAAATAGACTATTTTTAAAATGACAACCAATAAGAATATGAACTCGGCTTTTATGCTAATTAACCATAATTTCTTATATGGTACTTTTTTGTTAAAAAGAAATGTACCTATATTTAAAATAATGGCAATTAAGTTAGTTTTAATGAATAAAAAAAAGGGAATAAGTACATAGCTCCATAATTGCCATTCCCTTGCTTTCTCGAAGAAATCGCGTGCTTTCTCAATACTTAATTGTTCTGTTAAGCTACTATAAAGCAGAGAATTTAAATCTAAAAAATATTTAAGAGACTCTGCAACGAGTAAATTTAAAAAACATAAAATCAAGAATAGGTAGTATCTGTTCATAAATTCAAAAAGACTTTTTTTAAAGTAAAAAAATAACCCGTATTGGTATCGAAAAATTGATACCAATACGGGTTCATATCTCAAGGTAAAACTAGATTTTCAATTAACTGTTCCAACAATCCAGATGTATTGAACGACCACCTGTCGAAGAAGCATATCCAGCTGTTAGAGCGACTGCAAAAAGCCCTAATCCAAGAAAACCTGCTAAAAAGCATTGCCCGGAACTTGGGCCGCCACCAAAGATGTGTGCCGCTTTTTCTACATCGATTTTTTTCATAATAAAATTATTTTTTTATTTTAAATTTAAAAAGAAATACTCCAAATGTGATAATTCCCAAAATCAACATTAAATTAAGTCCTTCTCCAAAATAATTGTTCGTTATAATATTCAGGAAAAGAATTAAACAAAAGGAAGCGATGAAAAACAATATTATATTATTTTTAGATAATACTTTTTCCAACTTGTTATTATTAAATTGCTTCATAATTATCCAAAGCAGCCAGAATAAGCTCCGCCGGCGGTAATTCCAGCAGCGGCAAGAAATCCTGCACCTCCGGTAAAGAATCCTGCTACAAATGCAGCTCCTGCTAGAGCTCCACCAATCATACATCCTCGATTGGAACCACCAATAATAGTGGACATTTCATTTAATTGTAATGTTTTCATAAAAGTAATTTAAGTTATATCACTCAGATTTTAAATTAAGTTTAGAAATTGTGAGTGACGTTAGCAATCTCTAACCTTTTATTAAATGAACACATATAATCTTTTTTCAGCACGATTTCTTCATTGCCGCTGACTGGTACGGTTATGTGAATACAAAAGAGTAAGACAGCACTATCAAGAATCGTGATGATGTTTTTTTGGGTGAATTCTTTTAGACTTTTCCAAGCATATTGGAAAAAATACTATATGGAAACCTGTTATAACTTCTTCTACTAAAATTTGCATGGACTAAAAGTCCCCTAAAATGAAATAATATACAAATAGAGATGGCCTCGATTTATAAACAGTAATTCTAATTTATAAATCTGACTCGTTTTACATGTAAAATTGGATTATAGTAGTATAGAGATAGAGTGCTTTTAAGAAGTTAATGTCAAACCTACCCCTCCATCTTCCTGCGCTTCCGCTCTTTGGTAATCAAGGTAAGTTCCCTGGAGGTTTGCCCGGCGACGGAGGTGTTTTCTTCTGCTCGTCTTATCAAATAGGGCATTACGTCACGAACGGGCCCGTATGGAATATATTTTACAGAGTTATAACCACTGGCGGCCAAGTTATAGGTAATATGATCGCTCATCCCGAACAACTGACCGAACCAAATCCTAGCGTCATTTTCAGGAACTTTACGCTCTTCCATTAAATCTACCAATTTGAGGGTACTTTGCTCGTTATGGGTTCCTGCGAATATGGAAAAATACTCCAAGTGCTCCATCATATAATCAATGGCAGCATCAAAGTTCTCATCGGTCAATCGTTTGCTTTTGCAGATAGGACTTTCATAACCTTTATCGTCGGCCCTGTCATTCTCTTTCTCCATGTAGGCACCACGAACCACTTTAGCGCCAATTTTAAAACCTTCTTCTTTGGCAGCTTCGTGTAATTTTATGATGTAGCCCATACGGTCCCAACGGTACATCTGGAAGGTGTTGAAGACAACTGCTTTTTCCTTGTTGTACTTGCGCATCATGTCCAAAACCAAATCATCGGCTGCATCTTGCATCCAACTTTCCTCGGCATCAATTAAAAGGGAAACATCAAGATTGTGGGCTTTTTGGCAGACTTTTTCGAACCTGTTTACGATTCTCCCCCATTCAGCCTGTTCCTTTTCTGTCAACTTGGTGCCGGCAGTAACTTTTTCGAACAATTTAAACCTTCCAAAACCGGTAGGTTTAAAAACAGCAAAGGGCAAAGCGTCCTTTTCTTTGACAAAATCCAAGATTTCCAAGGTTTTTTCCATGGCAAAATCAAACTGATTGTCCACTGATTTCCCCTCGGCAGAATAATCGAGTACGGAACAAACTCCGTTACCATACATATTATCTATAATGGGCAAACAGTCCTTTTCGTTTACGCCACCACAAAAATGGTCGAATACCGTGGTTCTGATCAATCCCTCTACAGGCAAATGGGCTTTTATGGCAACATTTGTCAAGGCGGTTCCTATCTTAACCAAAGGTTCTATGGAAATCATTTTAAAAAGAAAATAAGCTCGCTCCAACTGGGAGTCCGACTTTAGCTCAAAAGCTATGGCAGTGTTCTCAAAATTCGGTCGCATTCAAAACTAGGCATTAAGACCCTAGGTCTATTGTTCTATATTTTCTGATTTTTAATGCTTGGAACACGGGATCAATAAGTTCAAGATGTATTCTTCTACATAATTCCTCAACTCAAAACATTGAAAACCAGAACAGTATTTCTTATTTTGAAAATGCCTTGTTATTGAATGAAAAATCTATTCAAAAGCTGTGCATTTACGCTCCAAATATAGTCACGCAGATTCTATATTTTTGCACTGGAAAAGATAAAAATTAACTTAAATCATGCAGATTTTTATCCAACATGGATTCACAAGAAACAAGGTAGTATACCAGAAGGAAAAAACGAATTAATTTAGTGGGTCAGGACTTCAACCAAACAGGATTGCTATAAAAGTGATGAATTCTTTTTGTTAACTAGCTTGTTCCGAATATAACATAATCAGCAAAAAAAGAATCAACCTATTAAGATTTTGATATAAGTTAGCCGGCAAGGGGCTTAAATATAAAAATAGTCTTTATTTAGTGGTGTAATTAAAATTATGGAGTCGGTAAAATCACAATCCTACGAAGTACATATAAACGAATTGGCGAAAGCGGCGATTAACCAACATATTGCCAATAAAAATTATTCGAAAATATTCCTATTGGTGGACGAAAACACCAAGGAGCATTGTTTGCCTATTTTTAAAGAAATCTTTGACCATGACATTGATTCCCTACTTGAAATAAAATCCGGGGAGGCAAATAAGCACATCCACACTTGTTTGCAACTTTGGGAAGAGCTGTCAGCTTTAGATGGGGACCGCAAAAGCCTTCTTATCAATCTTGGAGGGGGGGTTTTAACCGATATGGGAGGTTTTGTCGCCTCAACTTTTAAAAGAGGAATCGATTTTATCAATATCCCCACTACCCTGCTTTCCATGGTGGATGCTTCCATTGGTGGCAAAACGGGGGTTGACCTTGGCTCGTTAAAAAATCAAGTTGGTGTCATCAATCAGCCACAGATGGTTTTGATTTTCCCTAAGTTTCTAAAAACGCTCGATGAACGCCAAACGAAAAGCGGATATGCAGAAATGCTGAAGCATGGTCTTATCCGGGACAAGGCGTATTGGGAAGATATCGTAGCTAAAGGAGATTTTACGGATGCGGCTCGTATCCAAAAGTCTATCGCAATTAAAAATGATGTTGTTTTACAGGACCCAACAGAGCAAGGGGTGCGTAAAATCTTAAATTTTGGTCATACCTTGGGCCACGCTATCGAATCCTATTGCTTGGACAATCCCAATAAAAAAACATTGTTGCACGGAGAGGCGATTGCTGCTGGGATGATTTTGGAAGGTTATTTATCGCATGAGCTTAGAGGGCTTTCAAAATTGGCTCTGGACGAAATCAAGAAGGCGTTCCTAACTTATTTTGACAAAGTCGAGTTTACCGAAGATGATATTGATGCAATTCTACAGTTACTCAAATACGATAAGAAGAATTCGCATGGCAATGTAAATTTTGTATTGCTCCAGGACATCGGCAATGCTGCTACGGACATAAAAATCCCTGAAGAATTGTTTTCCAAAGCCTTCGCTTACTACAAGGAATAAACTTTTTATATACTTCTTTTTTACGTTTACAACTCTTTGAGTTCATCAGATTCGAAAATTCCTAGTTTAGGAACACTTTTAATAACTAACCATTATGAAACGAATTTTGATTGACTACAAAAAGTTGAGCCATGATGTGGCTGCAAAACTAATTGACTCCTATCCTGATGGTTACGGGGACAATGATATTATTACCATAAAAAAACCAAATGGGGAAGTAATCGATGCAGTGGAAGTCCAAACGGAAGACACCCTATATTTGGTGAAAATCAGTAAGAGCCTTTCTAATTTTATAGCCAGTTTCGAGGAAACTATAGAAAAGGAACTCGATAAGGAATTGATAGCTTCTGAATTTGAGCAGGATTCTTTTGAAAATTTTGAAACCACCTCAGAAGAGATGGGCGAAGATGAGGACTATTGATATCAATCCAAATAACGTTCTTGGATAATGTGAAGGTGATGTGTTTGATGCCCACATATAATAAAACCAAGGGCTCTAACACTCATTCTAGAACCACTGGCCAACCCTATTCTTTTTATGGCTTCATCGTCGAATGAGGCAAAAAGAGAAATCGTTGCTTCCCTGACCGCTTTGTACTCCTCAATTAAACTTTGCTTGGAACGGTTTGCTGCATTGGAAAAGGGGACGTAATTATCCTGATCAAAACCAGGCAAGGGTGTTTTGTCGTTCCTTGCAAAACAAAGCGCCCTGTATTGAAAAATACGTTCCGTATCGATCATATGTACCAATGCCTCCGCCAAGGACCATTTGCCCTCGGCATAGGCATAATTTAATCTTTCCTCTGGTATTTCTTCAAAAACGGACAAAAAAGTTTTTTTTCCGTTCTTTAACTCATCAAGCAATTCCACATTGCCCAGTGCCATGATATAGGTCTGGTAAAAGGGATTGTATTCAGAAGATGGAAGTTCTGATGGTACCATAAATATTGTGAGGTGCTTACAGCTCGTTGAAGATGGTGTGCATCAAACGTCTCTTATCGTTGATACTTTCTTCCAAGGAAATCATTGTTTCCGTTCTGCTTATACCTTCAATATCATCTATCTTAAAAATGATGTTTTTGGCATGTGTGGTGTCCCGTGCGCGGATTTTGCAGAAAATATTGAACTTCCCTGTTGTAATATGTGCTACGGTAACATATGGTATTTGGCTCAACCTTTCCAAAACAAATTTTGTTTGGTGCGTTTTTTCCAAGAAAATGCCCACGTAGGCGATGAATGAGTACCCTAGCTTTACGTAATCCAAGGTAAGGGAAGAGCCTTTAATTATTCCGGACTCCTCCATTTTTTTGACTCGGACATGAACCGTACCTGCAGAAATCAGCAATTTCTTTGCGATATCCGTAAAGGGTGTACGGGTGTTATCGATTAACATATCCAAAATCTGATGATCTATCTCGTCTAGTTTAACTTTGTTCATTACGTTGAATTTTGCAGCAAAAGTAGTTAAAAAAGGAAATTTACGTAATAAAAATGGTTCTTTTTTAAATAAAATGCAAGAACATCCGATAAACTCCTTTTATTTATTGATTTTCAGAAGCAAATCGAGGATTTCTTTCTGGGAAGATTCAAACCCAAAATCCTTGGAATCAACACATTCTATGATCAGGTGCCCATAAAAACCTTCCAGCGGCCCAATTTCAGCAACCTCTGGTTGAAAAATGATTTTTTTATTCTCCAACACTTCTTTATATCGAATTCCTACCGAATGCCCCTTCTCAAACTCGGAGTTCACCACTTCGGGATGCTTCACTAAAACATCAAAAAAAAGTTTGTCGTTATTTGGAATGGAGAAATAATCCCCTGTCTTAAAATCATTGATTCGGTCTTCCGAAATTATTCCAAGAACCTCTACGAGCGAGAAAAAAATAAGCTCCCTTGTTTTCTCACGTTCATAATCTTCCGGATAATGCCCCGCTTCAAATAAAATGGTAGGCACACCCAACATTTGAAGGGTATCCCCTATACAATTGTCGTTGAAACCATCATCATAGCGTCCCACCTGCCCGGGAATACGCGTTTGGAGCATATAGTTCATGGCAGCAATCAATTTCATCGCCACTTCACGGTTTGGCGTTATGTGCCGTTCCTTATTGCTGGCGGGCGATAGAAAAGATACTGTGGCCGGCTTGTTTGTTTTTCCCGCACTGAACAAGGTGCGTTGGTCATGCAGGTTAAAGCAGAAATCGGGTTGGAATGATTCGAACAATTCTCGAAAAGCAATGCTTTCAGGTTGCGTTAAATTCTTGGCATCGCGGTTAAGATCAATATCATTGCTATTAACACGTGTGTATGCATTGGCGCCATCAGGGTTCAGCATTGGCACTATCATAATGGTACACTCTTCCATTATATGTATTGCAGCGGGCTCATTAGAGTTTAAAAAGTTCACTAAATCCCAGACCGCTTTTGAGGTTGTGGATTCATTGCCATGCATTTGGGACCACATTAGAATCTTTTTCTCCCCCTTTCCCAATTGAAAAGCATCAATATCAACTCCATTGACAGATTTGCCAATACATTTCACAACTGATGGAATCTTAGCAAAACAAGGCCGTATGGATTCCATATTTATATATCGTCCTTGAATGGAGTTTTCTTTAAACAACGAATAGTTGAGCATAAGGTTTTTAATTGAAGTTTACAAAAGTAACCATAGTTATATTTACAAATGTGAATAGATTCAATTCGTGTTTTGTATACAATTGTAATCGTTGTGATCTTGCAGATAGCCCTGGAGTTGCACAATGTAAACACTATAAAATTAATTGGTTATAATTATTTATATATCAACATTATAACGCGTATTATATGGAGAAATACATTAAACAAAAATACGAATAACGTCTTTGTTTTATGCTATATGAGATGTAATTTGGTATCTTTGATTTATAAAATTTACATTTGTGAACAAAGAAATTATCTCACGTATTGAGAGGGTTATTGAGCACCTAGAACTCTCGGTTTCTGCCTTTGCTGATTCGATTGGTGTGCAACGTTCAAGTATGTCCCATTTGCTGAATGGGAGAAATAAGCCAAGTCTTGATTTTGTCCTGAAATTGGTGGATACCTACCCCGAAGTTAAACTAGATTGGTTGTTGAAAGGAAAAGGAAATTTTCCTGAAACAGATAATATTGAAGAAGAACTTGTTGCTAATAAAGCGGATCTTGAAATTGAAAATTTAAAGATTGAGCCAATCAGAAGAGAATCTGTCACAGGACAAGAACACAACAAAGAGCCTTATAAAATAGTTATGTTTTATTCGGATGGTACTTTTGATACATTCAACGCAAAAAAGGATTGAACCTTTCCACTACATTCCGTTTCTTTGTGGTTATGATAAAACACTTCTATTTCGGTTTAATTGTGCTATTTTTTATAGCCTGCGGTCAACCTCCTCAACGCAACTGTACGGATTTTAAAACGGGCAACTTTACTTTTACCGCAATGGTGAATGGTGAAGAGAAAGAAACAACTTTTAGCCGAACATTGGATTTGGAAGTTGATGAATATGAGGGCAAGGTGGATTCCTCTTCGATTCGATGGATAAATGATTGCGAATACGTTCTTAAAAATTTAAATCCTAAGAACAAGGCTGAAGAAAAACCGATTCATATCAAAATATTGACCACAACAGAATCTTCATATACTTTTGAGTACAATGTTGTTGGTGACAATCGGAAATTTAAAGGAACGGCACACAAAATAGATTGATGGTCTTCCAAGTTTTTTTGGCCGGGTACTAGTAAAACTAGTTTGGCCTTTGATAAGCGAGTTCAGGACTAGCTTCCTTATGTTTTTTGAACAATCGTTGTTGCTGTTTCACGGTAAGCGTGCTTCCATCGTGACTCCAACCTGGAGGTCCAAAAATGTACATCAATTTATGGGAAAGCTTTTTGGATTTTTTTACATCGTTCCAGATATCCTTGAACTCATGCGTAAGGATAACCATGGGGTTGTATGAGTTTGGGGCGTGGATTACACCGTATTTCACATCAATATCATCGTCCAGTTCTTTCCAGGTGCCAAACATTTTATCAAAGATATTCAAGAATCCTCCGTGGTTCTTGTCCAAATACTCTACGTTTTGGGCGTGATGCACTTGGTGCATGGTATGTGTGTTGAATATTTTCTCCAAAAATCCAAGTTTTGGAACATAAACGGTATGTAGTTGAAATTGCCATAAGGCTTCAATTCCCAAACAAACTACAACCATTTCTGGAGGAAAACCAATTGCGGGCAACCACATATAAAAGAAAGGTTTATACAAAATGGTGAACCATCCATTCCTGATGGCCGTCCCTAAGTTAAAATTGTCGGATGAGTGATGAACAATATGTGCGGCCCATAAAATGCGAACTTCATGATTTGCCCTATGGAACCAATAGTAGGTGAAATCATCACCTAATTGACACAAAATCCAAACATACCAAGCGTATCCAAAGGATTCATAACCCATAATATTTGTTCTTACCCCATCCACTACTGGATTGAACAATTCATACGTCCCTTCAAAAAGAAGAATGGCAAAAGCTACTTTAAACAAAGGCCCTAGAATTGCTGATCCAATGCCCATAAAACCACTGGCAGCTAAATCCTTCCAATTGTAAAGATCATGATGGTGGTCATGGTCATGGGTTTTGCTGTACGTAAGTTCAAGTAGAATGAAAGCAATAAAAACTGGCACGCCATATACCAGCGGGTTTGTAAAGTCCATATAGATGTATTAAGCAATCTGTTTGGTGTGTAACTCAATTGGGGAAATTAGCTATAAAAAGCATTAAAACAAAGTAGTTTGATCAGAACTATCATTCTTTGTCCCTATATCAGTATCATCATTGTTTATTTGCTCTTCGTCGATTACCTCTATATCCTCGGGTTCTTGTTTTTCAGGTTCCTCATAGGGAAGTGACTCCAAAATATTGATGTTCTTGACTTTGTCCGGAGTCAATTGATTCCCCAATGCTTTGATACCCTTGACTGCAATAAACTCCTCGATATTTACTTCAAGGTTGGGCTTTGGGTCTTTGCCCCTTGGTTTGACAAATTCAATTTCCAGCATCGGCCTCCAGTCGGTAGAAACCAGCTCTAAATGAGATTTTGGGTCCTCGTCAATGACCACTTCTTCCTTATTGGGGTTTTCCACCAAAAAGCGTTTTAGGTAAAAACGTTCCTTATCGCCTACATAATGCACTACCGAAATCGGCTTGTCCGGATTCCATTTTTCAAGCACGATCATGTCGTCGTTAAAACGGGTGAGCAAATCGGGTGGAATCGTTTTAACTACGCCCTTTTGATCAATTACCAAAAGTAGGTCATCACCCCTGAACTCACCGAGCAATTCCCCTCTTCCATCTACGTTTAACCGATTCACGACATCATCAAACCAAATTTTTCGAGGCTTTAATGTGGATACCCCTTTTTCTTTAAGCTCGATACGTTTTACAGGATATTTAGTAACTAAGTTTCCTTTGGACGTTCTTCCTTTGATAAGTACATCCGAAAAATCGATATCCCATTTTAATTTTTTGATGCTTCCGGATTGGCGTAACAATACGGTGACCACTTCGGCCTCTCCATTAGGGTTGGCAGAAAAATACAACACTTCAGAAGATGATTTGTCCCCGCCAAGATCATAGATCTTATCCCGTGTGATACTGGTGACATTGAACCTCTTGATGTAGCTAGGACCGCCCTTCATGCTCTTGTAGATCATGTTGTAAATGGTGCGTTTGTCCTTCTTTTTAAAGACGGCTACATGGATAATGTTCTTGCCCACAAATACTTTGGAATCCACTTTGGTGACCATCATCTCCCCTTTTTGGGTAAAAACGATAATGTCGTCGATATCGCTACAATCCGTAACGTATTCATCTCGCTTTAAAGATGTTCCAATAAAGCCTTCTTCCCGGTTTACGTATAGTTTTGTATTTCTGATGACCACCTTAGTGGCTTCAATTTCATCAAAAATCCTTATCTCGGATTGACGTTCACGACCAGCACCATATTTCTTTTTGAGCTCCTTGAAATAGTCGATGGCAAAATCGACCAAATGCTCTAAGTGATGCTTTGTTTGGGCAATTCTATCCTCTAAACTTTCAATGAGTTGTTGTGCTTTGTCCAAATCAAACTTTGAAATGCGCTTGATTCGAATTTCGGTCAACCGAACAATATCATCCTTGGTCACTGCTCTTTTTAAGTGGGTAATATGTGGTTTTAACCCTTTATCAATGGCCTCGATAACGCCCTCCCAGGTTTCCTCCTCTTCAATTTCACGATAAATCCTATTCTCGATAAAGATTCGCTCCAAAGATGAGAAGTGCCATTGTTCTTCCAATTCATCCAATTGGATTTGAAGTTCCGCTTTAAGTAACTCCACGGTATTGTCTGTGGATCTTTCCAGCATTTCCTTTACACCGATAAACAACGGTTTGTTGTCCTCGATGACACATCCCAAAGGGGAAATGGATGATTCGCAGGCCGTGAAGGCATAGAGTGCGTCAATGGTCTTGTCCGGAGAGATGCCGTTGGGCAAATGCACCAAAATTTCTACCTCGGCCGCCGTATTGTCCTCTATCTTTTTTATTTTGATTTTCCCCTTGTCGTTAGCCTTTAAGATGGAGTCAATTAAAGAGGAAGTGTTGGTGCCGTATGGTATTTCGTTGATGACCAAGGTGTTTTTGTCCAAAGTTGAAATTTTGGCCCTTACACGGATTTTTCCGCCGCGCATCCCGTCATTATAATTGGTCACATCAATAATGCCCGCTGTCGGAAAGTCTGGAACTATGGTAAATCTTTTGCCTTGTAAATGTTTTATTGATGCATCAATGAGTTCGTTAAAATTGTGCGGAAGTATTTTTGTGGAAAGGCCTACCGCAATCCCCTCTGCCCCCTGGGCTAACAACAAAGGAAACTTTACCGGTAAATTTACGGGCTCTTTCTTTCTACCATCATAAGATAGTTGCCACTCCGTAATTTTTGGACTGTACACCACTTCCAAGGCAAACTTGGACAGTCTTGCCTCAATATAACGTGGAGCAGCAGCGCCATCACCTGTTAAAATGTTTCCCCAGTTACCTTGGGTGTCAATAAGGAGGTCCTTCTGCCCAATTTGAACCATGGCGTCGGCAATACTCGCGTCACCGTGCGGGTGGTACTGCATGGTATGCCCGACAACATTGGCTACTTTGTTATAGCGACCATCATCCAGCTCCTTGAGTGAATGCATAATTCTCCGTTGTACGGGCTTGAATCCGTCTTCGATAGCGGGTACGGCCCGTTCCAAGATTACATAAGAAGCATAATCCAAAAACCAGTCCTTGTACATTCCGGTCACCTTGACCAGGCTATCTTGGGATTCGTCTTGGTTTTCTAAACTTTCATCGTTCAGTTCTTCGTTCTCTTCCATTTAGAAAGGCGGCATTATTTGGGTTGTAGTTGGTTTTCTTCGACAAGGTCAAGTTCCACTTTAAGGTTGTTTATAATGAATTCCTGTCGGTCTGGTGTATTTTTGCCCATATAAAACTTCAAAAGTGCGTCAATGCTCATGGCTTTGTCCAGCATTACGGGTTCCAAGCGGATATCATCACCAATGAAATTTTTGAACTCATCCGGTGAAATTTCACCCAATCCTTTAAATCGGGTAATTTCTGCTTTTCCGGTAAGTTTTTCAATGGCTTGTTTCCGTTCCTCGTCGCTGTAGCAATAAATCGTCTCCTTTTTATTGCGGACCCTGAACAATGGGGTTTGAAGAATATATAAGTGGTTTTCTTTGATCAATTCTGGGAAAAATTGCAAGAAGAAGGTAATCAATAACAAGCGAATGTGCATTCCGTCCACATCGGCATCGGTTGCGATTACAATATTGTTGTAGCGCAGGTCCTCCATGGAATCTTCAATGTTGAGTGCTGCCTGCAACAAATTGAACTCCTCGTTTTCGTAAACGATTTTCTTGGACATTCCGTAGGAATTCAAGGGTTTTCCCCTTAAACTGAATACGGCCTGCGTGTTCACATCCCTGGATTTTGTTATGGAACCAGAAGCGGAATCCCCCTCCGTAATAAATAAGGTAGATTCCAACCTTCTATCCTTTTTCATGTCCTGAAGGTGAACACGGCAATCCCGCAGTTTTTTATTGTGTAGACTTGCTTTTTTGGCTCGATCCCTCGCCAGTTTTCGGATTCCCGAGAGCTCTTTTCGCTCTTTCTCGGCCTGAACAATCTTTTTTTGGAGTGCTTCGGCCGTTTTAGGGTTTTTGTGTAGATAATTATCTAGCTGCGTCCCGATAAAATCGTTGATGTAGGTACGCACCGTGGGCAAATCCCCTCCCATATCGGTGGAACCGAGTTTGGTCTTGGTTTGACTTTCAAAAACGGGCTCCATCACTTTAATGGAAACTGCCGATATAATGGACTTGCGAACATCCGAAGCATCGTAATTTTTTCCGTAGAAATCACGAATCGTTTTCACAACGGCTTCCCTAAATGCGGATTGGTGCGTTCCACCTTGAGTCGTGTGCTGTCCGTTTACGAAAGAATGATACTCCTCGCTGTATTGGGTTTTGCTATGGGTCATTGCGACCTCAATATCATCCCCCTTTAAATGTATGATTGGGTAAAGAAAATCCTCATCATTGTTATTGTCCTCCAATAAATCCTTCAAACCATTTTCGGAATGGAATTTTTCGCCATTGAAAACAATGGTCAATCCTGGATTTAGGTAGACGTAATTTTTGAGCATGCGTTCCACATACTCGTTTCTGTATTTATATTTTTTGAAGATGGACTCATCTGGAATAAAACTCACTTTGGTTCCCTTTCTTCTGGAGGACTCTTCCAAAAGTTCTTCGTTGACCAGATTACCTGCTTCAAATTCTGCAGATTTTGATTGCCCATCCCTGTTGGATTCAACCCTAAAATATGTGGAAAGTGCATTTACCGCTTTGGTACCTACCCCGTTCAATCCTACGGATTTTTTAAATGCCCTGGTGTCGTACTTACCACCGGTATTCATTTTGGAAACAACATCCACAACTTTCCCGATAGGTATACCTCGACCGTAGTCGCGAACGTGGACCGTGTTTTCTTTGATAGTAATCTCAATGGTTTTCCCAGCTCCCATCACAAATTCGTCGATGGAGTTGTCGAGCACTTCTTTTAAAAGAATGTAAATACCGTCATCTGCGGAGGAACCGTCTCCCAATTTTCCGATGTACATCCCCGGACGCATACGAATATGCTCCTTCCAGTCCAGCGAACGGATGTTATCCTCAGTATATTGAGTATCTGCCATGAGTTAAGGGTTAATCATTGCAATATAAAATTTAGGAGCAAAAATAAAAGGGTGAACGGTAGAAAGTAATCAACAATGAAAAACAATAATTGTTAATATATATCAGCCTTTAGCCCCCTTTTTGCCTTGGGTGGACAGGTATGTCACCCCAAAAATAACAACCAACATTCCAACCAACTGCCAATATGTGAGTTTTTCGTTCAAAAACACAAACGCAAGCAAAATGGTGGAAATAGGTCCCAAACTTCCCAATATCGAAAAGTTGTTGGCCCCTAACCTTTCAATGGCCGCGGAGACCAAAAATGAAGGAATCAGTGTTGCAAAAATGGCCATGGCCAAACCGTAAGCGTACACAGGCCGCGGATAGTCCATAAATTGCCAATTACCGGACACCAAATAATGCACCATAATACAAATAGTGGATACGATCATGGCGTAGCATGTGAACCGGAGTACACCAAACTTGGGAATCAACCAACCGCTGCCCACTAGATAGGAAGCATAGGTAATGGCACTCAACAACACCAAAAAGCCTCCCAATAGGACTTCGTTGCCGGAAACATCCAGTTCATCCCAAAAGGTAATGAGGACACCCACGTAAGTAATCAGGATGGCAATACCTTGCACCTTGGTTATCTTCTGTCTGAAAATCAACCAACTAAGAAAAACAACAATGGTCGGATAAACAAACAGAATGATACGCTCCAGGCCAGCTTTGATGTAGTTCAACCCCTCAAAATCAAAATAACTAGCCAAATAGTAACCAACGAAACCAAACAAGGCAAGCCATCCATAATCTTTGGGTGAGATTTTTGAGTTTGATGACTTTTTTCGAATCAAGAATAATATCAAAATGTAGAAAGGGAGTGAAAACAGCATTCGGAACAATAGCAAATCGAGCGTATCCACATTGTAGCGATATGCCAATTTTACCATGACGGCCTTGGAGGAGAACAATACTACTCCCAAAACCCCATATAGAATTCCCAAACTTTTACTGGACATATAGCAAAGCTATTTTATGTACAGAAAACAGGAAGGCAAATTTTTTTTGGATTACAATGTTCAGCGCTTACACGTTGAACCTAAAGTGCATTACATCACCATCTTTAACGATGTATTCTTTACCTTCTACACGCATGCGACCAGCTTCTTTTACTTTGGATTCGCTTCCATATTTTACGTAATCGTCATAGGCGATGACCTCGGCACGGATAAAACCTTTTTCAAAGTCGGTATGAATGACACCGGCAGCTTGTGGCGCGGTTGCGCCAACAGGAATGGTCCAAGCACGGACTTCTTTTACCCCAGCGGTGAAATAGGTTTCCAAATCAAGTAGTTTGTATGCTCCACGAATCAATTTGGCTGAACCTGGTTCGGAAAGTCCCAGGTCTTCCAAGAACATTTGGCGTTCTTCGTAAGTCTCCAATTCTGTGATATCGGCTTCCGTGCCAACGGCCAAGAAGATGACTTCAGCATTTTCATCGGCAACGGCCTGTTTTACTTTTTCAACATAGGCATTTCCATCCACTGCAGCACCTTCATCCACATTACAAACATACATTACGGGCTTATCCGTAATTAGTTGCATGGGGCGAACAAATTCTTCACGCTCATCTTCGCTCAACGAAATGGCCCGAACAGATTTACCTGCTTCCAATCCTTCTTTCAGCGAGGAAAGCACAGCCTCTTCTTTTTGTGCCTCTTTGTTTCCGGTTTTGGCGGCACGCTTTACTTTGTCGAGCTTTTTTTCAACACTGTCCAGATCCTTCAATTGCAATTCCATATCAATGGTTTCCTTGTCCCTAATTGGGTCTACGGAACCATCTACGTGCACTACGTTATCATTATCAAAACAACGAAGTACGTGGAGAATGGCATCGGTTTCACGGATATTTCCCAAAAATTGGTTTCCAAGTCCCTCACCCTTACTGGCTCCCTTTACCAGACCGGCAATGTCGACAATTTCCACAGTTGCAGGGATTACACGCTCCGGATTTACTAATTCTTCCAATTTTTCCAAACGTTGGTCGGGCACGTTTACCACGCCAATGTTGGGTTCAATGGTACAAAAAGGGAAGTTAGCACTTTGTGCCTTTGCATTGGACAAACAGTTGAAAAGTGTTGATTTTCCTACGTTTGGTAATCCTACAATACCTGCTTTCATCTAATTACTTTGTGTTTTGAGGGTGCAAATATAAGTTGAAGTTTTGGTACTCGCGGTTAATAACCCTGAATGAGCAAATAAAGTCCCATGATTATCAATCCAATGATACCAAAGATGGCAATCAATGACAGTATGCATCCCGCCTGCTTCCAAATACCGTTGTATGCTTTCTCTTCTTTTTGCATAAAAAAACCCCGAACATTGGTCCGGGGCTAAATTAAATGTTTTTTATTGCTTAACCATCGGGGTGCATAAACTTTTGCTTTCCCAATAGCTCTTCTTCTGTTTCTTCATGGTCTTCATCGGGAACACAACAATCCACTGGACACACGGCCGCACATTGCGGTTCTTCATGAAATCCTTTGCACTCGGTACATTTGTCGGGAACAATATAGTAAAGCTCATCGCTAACAGGTTCCTGAGCCTCGTCGGCATTCACCTCTTTTCCGTTAGGTAAAACTACATCGCCGGATAGGGATGTTCCTTCGTTATATCTCCATTCATCCGCACCTTCATAAATTGCCGTGTTGGGGCATTCTGGCTCGCAAGCACCACAATTTATACATTCGTCTGTTATAATAATTGCCATAATTTTCTTTTCCTTTTGGGCTGATTCTTGTCAGCATGCTTACTTTTGACAAAAATAAACCCTAGTAATTTAGTGTACAAATTTAATGGCACCAGATAGAAATACCATAGATGCTTTTGTTAAACTTGGAAAATACCTAACGGATTTTTGTGATAAATGTTATTCCAACAACCCGGAAGTTGACCAAAACTTGAAGGAAATCGTCGCACGGGCAGGCCACCATAATGGGTGGTTTACTGAGGATAGCGTTCTATTTTCTTTGAGGCAATGGGGCGAATTGCTCTCCGAGCAAAATATTAAAGACTGGTTGGTCAACTATTCCTTTCAAACAAAGAGCGAACCCAAAACCGTTGGTATCGTTATGGCCGGGAACATCCCATTGGTGGGCTTTCACGACTTTTTATCGGTGTTGCTTTCAGGAAACAAGGTTTTGGTCAAACTCTCGTCCAACGACAAGGTGCTTCTGCCTTATTTGTCCAATTTTTTGATAGAAGAAGAACCTTCTCTTGTGGATAAAATAGAATTTGTGGACGGAAAACTAGAAAGTTTTGATGCGGTTATCGCCACCGGCAGCAACAACACCAGTCGCTATTTCGAGTACTATTTTGGTAAAAAACCGAACATCATCAGAAAAAATAGAAATTCTGTAGCCGTACTTTCCGGTAGAGAATCCGAAGAAGAGCTAAAAGCGCTTGGAGAGGATATTTTTAGATACTATGGGTTGGGTTGTCGGAATGTATCCAAAATCTATGTGCCAAAGGAGTATAATTTTGATGGTTTGTTCAATGCGTTGTTCCATTATAAGGATATCATCAATCAACATAAATACGCCAATAATTACGATTACAACAAGGCCGTGTATTTGATGAGCGAGTTCAAGATTCTGGATAACGGATTTTTGATCTTAAAAGAGGACGACTCCCTTACCTCCCCTATTTCCGCTTTGTTCTATTCCTATTATGATGATGAATCTACCTTGAGAAAGAAATTGCAAGAGATGGAAGAACAAATACAATGTGTGGTTTCAAGTGATGCAAAGGGGAACGATGTGAATTTTGGGGATTCCCAAAAACCGAGTTTAAAAGACTATGCGGACGGAATCGACACCTTGGAATTCCTATTAAAACTTTAAGATAATCCTAACCACAGGAAACGTTTTAAGATCCAACAATTTTTAAGACCTTTACCGCTTAAACCTAGTCAATGAAAAAGCACAATTTTAGCGCAGGCCCCTGCATTCTACCGGCAGAGGTTATGCAAAAAGCATCCCAAGCTGTACTGGAACTGGACGGCATTGGACTTTCACTTATCGAGATATCGCACCGTAGCAAAGAGTTTGTTGCCATTATGGAAAATGCCCGTTCCTTGGCACTGGAACTTTTGGGACTGGAAGGCAAGGGGTATCAGGCCCTTTTCTTGCAAGGAGGGGCTAGCATGCAATTTTTGATGACCGCGTTTAATCTTTTGGATAAAAAGGCAGGATACGTAAATACGGGAACTTGGAGTCAAAAAGCGATTAAGGAGGCCCGGTTATTCGGGGAGATTGTAGAGGTGGCTTCATCACAAGAAGATAATTTCAAACATATCCCAAAGGGTTATACCATCCCATCCGACCTTGATTATTTGCATCTTACATCAAACAATACCATTTATGGAACACAGATTAAGGAATTTCCAAAAACGGATGTTCCTCTGGTCTGCGATATGAGTTCGGATATTTTTTCTCGTCAATTGGATTTTTCACAATTTGATTTGATCTATGCTGGTGCGCAAAAAAATATGGGACCTGCAGGAGCCACACTTGTAGTGGTAAAAGAAGATATTTTGGGAAAAGTTTCCCGAAAGATTCCTTCCATGATGGATTATTCGGTTCATGTGGCCAAAGAAAGCATGTTCAATACTCCACCTGTTTTTGCCGTGTACGTTTCTATGTTGACCATGCAATGGTTAAAAGATTTGGGTGGGATCGCAGCCATAGAGGAAATCAACGAGCGTAAAGCCAACCTGATCTATTCGGAAATTGAGTTGAACCCCGTTTTCTATGGAATTGCCGCAAAAGAGGACCGTTCAATTATGAACGCCACATTCAATATCACCGATGATGAATTAAAGGATGTATTTGATGATATGTGCAAAGAAGCAGGAATAAACGGTATCAACGGACACCGTTCCGTTGGCGGCTACCGTGCCTCAATGTACAACGCCCTTCCAATGGAAAGTGTGGGTGTATTGGTCGACATAATGAGCGAATTGGAAAAGAAAGGATAGTTTTAATGGTAAAAATTTTAGCCAACGACGGAATTGCCCAAGAAGGAATAGATCTCCTTGAAAAAGAAGGTTTTGAAGTTAAAAATACACGTGTTGCCGAAGGACAATTGGCAAACTATATCAACAAGAACAATATTGAAGGATTATTGGTGCGCAGCGCTACCAAAGTCGATAAAAAACTGATTGATGATTGCCCTGCCCTAAAGTTGATTGGTCGTGGCGGGGTAGGTCTGGACAATATTGATGTAAAATATGCCGAATCTAAAGGAATTCAGGTTTTCAACACTCCGGAAGCATCCTCGGAATCCGTAGCAGAACTGGTTTTTGCCCACTTGCTCAATGGGGTTCGTTTTTTGCACGATTCCAATCGTAACATGCCTTTGGATGGCGATAGTCAATTTAAACAACTTAAAAAAAGTTATGCAGCTGGTGTTGAACTCCGCGGTAAAACTTTAGGGATTGTTGGGTTTGGCAGAATTGGTCAGGCTACTGCAAGAATGGCGCTTGCTCTGGGCATGGAAGTTTTATTTACGGACCACTTGACCAAAGAAGCAACCCTGTCTCTTTCATTTTTTGATGGACAGTCAGTTGATTTTACCTTAAAAAGCAGTGAGTTGAAGGAAGTATTGGCCAATTCAGACTTTGTCAGTTTACATGTCCCTGCTCAGTATAAATATTTGATTGGTAAAAAGGAAATTGGGCTAATGAAACCGGGCGCTGGAATTATAAACACCTCTCGTGGCGGTGTTTTGGATGAAGTTGCCCTGGTAGAGGCTTTGGATTCTGACCACTTGGCTTTTGCGGGGCTCGATGTATATGAATCCGAGCCAAACCCAGAAATCAAAATACTTATGAATCCCAAAATTTCCCTGAGCCCACATATTGGTGGTTCTACCCTAGAAGCACAGGAACGCATAGGCATTGAATTGGCGGATAAGGTTATTAAATTGCTAAAAAAGTAGGTTTTTCAAGGGTGAATACCACATTCAATACCTTGTTTTTTGTACATTGTCATTCTAAACCTTAACACTAACACAATGTCAGGATTATTGGATTTGATTAACAGCCCAGTGGGCAAGCAGTTGGTCAGCGGAGTTGCTGGACAAACCGGACAGCCCGAAAATAAAACAGCAGAAGTTTTGAGCATGGCTATGCCGCTATTAATGGGCGCCATGAAAAGGAATGCTTCCACTCCGGGTGGAGCGCAAGGATTGATGGATGCACTTTCCTCAAAACATGATGGTGGAATTTTAGATGACCTCGGTGGCCTTTTTGGTGGCGGTGTGGACCAAAATGTGATGAACGACGGTGCTGGAATATTGGGCCATGTATTAGGTTCCAAACAATCACAAGTAGAAAACGCGCTTAGTGCGAAATCAGGTATTGATACCGGTTCCATTGCACAAATCCTAAAAATTGCAGCTCCTATTTTATTAGGGTATTTGGGGAGACAAACAAGACAACAGAATGTAAGCAGTCCTGAGGGACTAACAGGCTTGTTGGGAGGTTTAATGGGAGGAACCAAAACTGCCAATAAACAGCAATCCTTAATTGAGACTTTTCTGGATAGTGACGGTGACGGTAGCGTTATCGATGATTTGGCCGGAATGGTTTTAAATGGAGGTAATCAAAAAAAGAGCGGTCTCGGCGGAGTACTTGGCGGACTTTTTGGAAAGTAGCATACTTCACTTAACAATAATTAACGAAGCCGCTTGAATTTCCAAGCGGCTTTTTTTGTACATTAATGTTATGAAAAAGAAAGCTATACCCTTTATTTTATTTGGTTTGATGCTTGGCATTGCCCTTAACTCTTGTACCTCACAAAAATCAACATTAGACTTATCAAGTGAAGAAAAGGCCCTGTTTGATTCCAATGATGAAGAACCTGTTGAAATTGCAAACGACGAAACCGAGTATGAAATCATAATCATAGAACCTGGTTTTAACACATGGCTCAATTCCATAGCCCGTCCAGAAGGCTATTATTCACAATCCTTTTTGGAAAACAGAAATGCCGTAATGGTAATCAATTGGAACCAACGTGTACTCAACCCAATGCGATGGAACCCCAATCTATACGAAATGCAAATTAACTATGACCCAAGCATAGATTACGGTTACGAGGTCAACTACAAGCTATACAATTACTTTATTTATTTTCAACGGAAATATAATCAAAGGTTAGGTCCTTTCATTCCAAGGATTTAAAGTATTATTTTTGCATTGATTATAGCTTTAGTCTTCAATGCAAAAAATAAAACAACGTTGGGAAATCCAGAAGAACTGGCAAATCCTTTTCCCTATCCTTGGTACAATTCTCAATCTGCTTGCCGCTTACCTTGTTTCAAGAAGCTTATTACATGCTTTTGGCCTTAACAATACGGTGTTTGAATGGCCCTTCACCATAGGTGTCATGCTGATTATCCATTTTGTATTGATCAAGTTTTTTCTTTGGTGCTTCAAAAAGTTGGAGAACAAATGGAAAGTGGACTATAAATGGGAGATGATAGCTATTTTTATTGTTTTTGCCATTACCGGAAGTTTATCTGGAAAACTGGCCGCCCCTCTGGTCCATTGGATTGGTTTTGATAACGAAAATACTCATGGTGCCATCTATTGGACTCTTCGTATTCTTTTAATCTTTCCTATTTACCAGATTCTTTTGGTTGGTATTGGCTGGTTGTTCGGGCAGTATCAATTTTTCTGGAATTTTGAGAAAAAAATGCTGAAACGTATGGGTTTAGGAGTATTCCTTAGATAGTTTATGTTTTTTTTAACATAAAAACAGGTGTGGGCTTGGTTACTTTGCCAAAGTATGATGACCAACCTCCACAAACGCATACTCATATTAAGTTCCCTATTGATGGTGGCGGCAATTTTGGCTCCCTCCATTATAAAACTAGGGCACACTTTATACGGGCACAATCAAGAAAAACATTGTGTGGAGTATGGAACAAATCATATACACGATGGCAATCTGGAATGTGATTTTAATGATTTCACACTTGCCAATAAAGTACTTTTCAGCCTAGCTTTCACTTATACTCCGGTCGACATACCCGAAATCAAGTATGAGACCATAAATTATTCATTTTTTTACGAGCCGTGTAAAGCTTCCTTTCAGGCTCTTCGGGCTCCCCCATCAGTTTCGTAGTAAGATTTTTCGAGATTCGTAAACCTTTTATCATTTTACAATGAAACAATTTTGTACAACGATGCTATTGGCATTGTTACCCTTTTTATCATATACCCAGAACACATTGTCAGGAAACGTGGCCGACTCCGAAACCGGTGCCCCACTAGAACAGGTTTCCGTTTATATTCCGCAGTTGGAAAACGGAACAGTAACCGATGAAAACGGGGATTTCCTATTAAAAAACTTACCGGAAGGAAATTACAAACTAGTGATATCCTACATTGGATTTGAAACATATTCAACTTCTTTGGAAATAAATACAGGAAGTAATCAATTTGATTACCAAATGACTCCATCCGCCATAGAAATGGATGAGGTGGTACTATCCACTCCTTTTCACAAACTCCAACGTGAAAATGTGATGAAAGTGGAGCAAAAATCTATGGAGGAACTCAAACAACAAGGGGGAATCACACTTTCCGAAGGAATCACCAATATCCCTGGAGTTTCCTCCGTTTCAACAGGGGTCGGAATCGGAAAGCCCGTCATCCGTGGTTTGAGCTTTAACCGTGTATTGGTATATACCCAAGGGGTTCGACTTGAAAACCAACAATACGGTGGTGAACACGGATTGGGAATAAACGATGCAGGAATCTCTAGTGTAGAGGTTATCAAAGGTCCTGCGTCCTTATTATATGGTTCTGATGCTTTGGGGGGTGTACTTTATCTTAATCCCGAAAAATTTGAGACAGCTGGAGAGACCTCCGGTGATGTGAATATGAGATACTTCACGAATACCCTTGGTTACAATGCCAATGCAGGATTCAAAACTTCTGGGGAAAAACTTAAATTTTTGGTCAGGGGCGCTTATGCTTCAAATGCCGATTATGAAACAGGAGATGGGGCCAGTGTCACCAACTCTAGGTTCAACGAAGCAGATTTAAAAACAGGTCTTGCTTATCAGGCTTCCAAATTTAAGACGGAGCTTAGATACAATTACAATGGCTCGGAACTGGGCATTCCAGAAGAGATCGGCGTACAAAACAATGATCGTGACCCCATGATGCCTTATCAAGAGCTATCGACCCACATTATTAGTTCCAAGAACAACTTCTTTTTCAAAAAATCGAGTCTTGAGGCCACATTTGGCTATACCGTGAACAATAGAAAGGAGTTCGAAGAGCACCACCATGAACATGAAGACGAGCACGAACATGAGGAGGGCGAGGAACACGCCGAAGAGGAAGAACACGAAGGCGAGGAACATGAGGAAGAAGGCCACGAAGGTGCGGCCCTTGATATGCGCTTGAGTACTTTTAACTATAACATACAATTCAACCCACAATGGGGTAAAATGACCACAATCTTTGGGGTGCAGGGGATGCATCAGACCAATGAAAACTTTGGAGAAGAGGTTTTGGTGCCTAATGCTACTACAAACGATTTTGGGATTCTGGCAACCTCACATATCCATTTTGATAAAAGTGATCTTCAGATTGGATTACGTTACGACCTTAGATCTATCAACGGAGAAGCTAGTGGTGTAGAGGGAGACGAAGAGTACATTCCATCGTTGGACAAAAACTTCAATAGTTTCAATGCTGCTGTGGGTTATCGAATGGATTTGACCCAAAATATTTTGGGCCGTTTAAATCTCGCCACAGGATTTAGGGCTCCCAACTTATCCGAATTGGCTTCCAATGGTTTGCATAGCGGTGCAAACAGGGTAGAAATCGGTAATCAAGATTTGGACAGCGAGCAAAATTTTCAAGTGGATTTGGCACTGGAATATGGCAACAAACACCTTGAGGCCTATATCAATTCATTCTACAATATCGTGAACGATTATATTTATTTGGAGCCAACAGGTGAATTCCGTGAGGCGGACCCTGTGTATGACTTTCAACAGCAAAATGCCATTTTGTATGGTGGAGAGTTTGGGTTCCATTTGCACCCCCACCCTGTGGATTGGTTACATCTGGAAAGTAGTTACGATATAGTTTACGGACAGTTGGAGGACAAATCAAATCTTCCTTTGATTCCTGCCAACCGCTGGACCAATACGTTCCGGGTTGAGTGGAAAAAACGAAATCAAGATTATAAATGCTACGCTTTTGTGACCTTACAAACCAATTTTGACCAGAATAAGGTGGCCGATTTTGAAACGCCCACCGGCAGATACAATTTATTTAATATTGGTTTGGGTGGAGATATGAGAATTTTTGATCAAAAGGTGGGATATTCCATAACAGCGAACAACTTGTTTGATGAGAATTATATTTCTCACCTATCCAGATTAAAAGCCGATGGAATTGCCAATATTGGCAGAAATATCTCTTTTAGCTTAAGCGTTCCGCTTTAAAAAAAATACTTTTTAAAGAATGAATTAAAGGTCGACCTGTTTGGGTTGGCCTTTTTTCTTGCTCAACATATAAGTGTAAATCCATGTCAATGTAAAGGTCGGAATCACATCCAGTCCAGGTACCAACTCCTCTACAAAAGTAACCACACCGGCAGCCTGACCTATTTTTCCTTTATACAAGCGGGTCATGAGCCAACCTGCCACTGGCGCCCAAATTACATCGGAAAACTCTCCTATACCTGGTATAACAAAGGATAGCATTCCAATGGCATCGAACAATAATCCTAAAAATAGGTTACGGTACTTTTTGTCTTTTTCTTCTGCCATATGGGAAAAATAGCAATTCCCATCTAATTGGAAAAGCGGATTATGACAAATCGGCGCTGATCAGCTTTAAAAACTCGTTTCGGGTCTCTATTTTTTCGAACTGTCCCCTGAATCCAGAGGTCGTGGTTACCGAGTTCTGTTTTTGCACCCCGCGCATCATCATGCACATATGGGATGCCTCAATTACCACCGCAACTCCTTTAGGTTTTAAGGTATTGTTGATACATTCCAGAATATCGTGCGTTAGGCGTTCTTGCACCTGTAATCTACGGGCAAACACGTCCACAACACGTGGAATTTTGCTCAAACCAACTATATGGCCGTTGGGAATATACGCCACATGTGCTTTGCCAAAAAAGGGCAGCATATGGTGCTCACAAAGAGAATATAATTCAATATCCTTAATGATCACCATATCATCATAATCTTCGGCAAACATGGCTCCCTTTAGTATTTCTTCTGCGTTTTGCTGATATCCCTGAGTAAGGAACAGCATTGCTTTTGCCGCCCTTTCAGGTGTTTTTATCAACCCTTCGCGAGTTGCATCTTCCCCAATATCGTCCACAATCTTGGAGAAATGATCTTTTACCTCATTGGTAATTTCAATATTGTACTCTTCGAGGTTCCTATATGGTGCCATTCTTTAGCTTTTTTGAAAAATAATTGTTTAATTTTTTGATCTTAGGATCAATTATGATTTGACAATACGGTTGTTGTCTGTGATCGTTGTAGTAATTATGATGCTCCTCTTCGGCGAGGTAAAAGGGTTTCTCCTCCGAGACAGCGGTGACTATCGGCGAATCAAAAATATTTTCCTTTTCCAGTAACTTGATAAAATCCTCCGCCAATTGCTTTTGCTCGCTGGAAGTATAAAAAATTTCGCTTCTATACTGCGTGCCCACGTCATTGCCTTGTCGATTAAGGGTCGTTGGGTCGTGGGTGGCAAAAAAAACCTCCAATAATTCGGGATAGGATATCTTTGAAGAATCAAAAGTAATTTTCACCCCTTCGGCATGTCCGGTTCGTCCGGTACAGATTTCCCGATACGCTGGATTCTTAATGTTACCGCCAGTATATCCAGAAACTACTTCCTCTACCCCATCAAGCCGTTGAAAAACCGCTTCTGTACACCAGAAACAGCCCCCGGCAAAAATCGCAATATCTAATTGAGTGTCTTTTTGTTTATCCATTTTAAATCAAAGTTAAACAATATTTGTTCTTACAACTGATTTCTAACAAATATTTATGTATCTATTGGTCGAAGTTATAACCATAAACTTAATCCCGTGGTTCTAATGAAAAAAGACTTTTGCCCAAACGGTAAAGCCCCTAATTACGCTTAAAACTTTAAAAGTTATGGAAATCGACTTAAAACGATCATCTTTGCGATACAACGGTAATGATTATCTTCGACCAGCGAAGTTGTACTTATGATAAAGGCCACAAATATTCAAAAAAGTTACGGAGATCTCAAAGTTCTGCAAGGCGTTGATCTCGAAATCAAGAAAGGTGAAGTTGTATCGATTGTCGGCGCTTCGGGAGCAGGAAAAACGACCCTACTGCAAATTTTGGGAACTTTGGATACCCCGACCAACAAGGGTGAAAGCACATTGTTGATCAATGATACGGACGTAAACCAACTCAACGACAAGAATTTGGCCAAATTCAGAAATGAGCATATCGGTTTCATTTTTCAGTTCCACCAGTTATTGCCCGAGTTTACGGCACTGGAAAATGTATGCATACCAGCTTTCATCAAAAAAACACCCAAAGCTGAAGCTGAAAAACGAGCCAAAGAGTTGTTGGACTTTCTGGGATTGAAAGATCGCTATGACCATAAACCTAACGCACTCTCTGGTGGTGAACAGCAACGTGTGGCCGTGGCCCGTTCCTTAATGAACAATCCTTCCGTTGTTTTCGCCGACGAACCCAGTGGAAATTTGGACTCAGAAAGTGCTGAGAATCTTCATAAACTGTTTTTTAAATTACGTGATGAGTTTGGGCAGACCTTTGTTTTGGTGACCCACAACTTGGATTTGGCCGATATGGCGGACCGTAAACTCACCATGGTAGATGGTTTGATTGTTTCCAAGGATTGATATGACCAAAACCGAACTCAAGGATTTTTTGGATGCCAAAGTGCGGGAATACAACCATCCCAAGTTTTTGGAAGATGACCCTTTACAGATACCGCATATATTCAACCGCAAAGAAGATATTGAGATAAGTGCCTTTTTAACAGCGACCATTGCTTGGGGGAACCGAAAGAGTATTATTAACAATGCAACAAGGTTAATGGATTTGATGGGGAACACACCTTACGATTTTGTAATGAACCATTCCGAAGAAGATTTGGAGCGCCTCTCCCCTTTTGTTCACCGCACTTTTAACGGTATCGACCTTGTTTATTTTGTGTCGAGTCTTCAAAACATTTATAAGAATCAGGGTGGTCTGGAGACTATTTTCACACAATACCAGGCCAAGGATTCCATGCAGCCCGCCATTTCCAAGTTCAAGGAAGTTTTTTTTGAGTTGCCGAATCAACCCCGCACGCAAAAGCATGTTTCGGACCCAAATAAAGGTTCTGCAGCCAAGCGTATCAATATGTTTTTGCGATGGATGGTCCGCGATAACAGCACGGGAGTGGACTTTGGTTTATGGAAAGGTATTGACCCGGCCAAACTCTCCTGTCCCTTGGATGTACATTCCGGCAATGTAGCGCGTAAACTAAAATTGCTCAAACGTAAACAGAACGATGCCAGAGCATTACAGGAGTTGGACAAAAATCTAAGAAAACTGGACGCCACAGATCCCGTAAAGTACGATTTTGCATTGTTTGGGTTAGGGGTTTTTGAGCGGTTTTAATCCTCACCAAACCCATACCCAGGCTCAAAATCCAAGGCAATGGTCTCTCCTCCGTTAGCAATGGATTTGTAAATAGCCTCTACGATCATCATATCACGTTTGCCCATTTCCCCGGGCGCCTTGTTCGGTTCATTGAACAACACGTGACGCGCAAAATCATCCATTTGTAATTTCTGTTGACTTTCATGCGGGAACTTGATTTGATCCCCATTAGAGGTCACGCCGCTCAATGGACCATAATTGTTGGCAGGTTGCAATCGGAACCAACCGTTGGTTCCTGACCCGTACATCGCATTGGCGTTAAAGTTGTGCGATGTGGTGATATTGCCCACGGCTCCGCTGGGAAACTTAAATTGGGCCGTGATGGTCTCGTCGGTATCTTTAAAATAGTCCGGTCTTGTACTAAATTCCTGTGCCGCTACCGAAATTGGATTCTCACCCGTACCATAAATTGTACTCTGCACCGCATATACGCCCATATTCATTAAAGCACCACCTCCTGACATTTGTTTATTCAAGCGCCACTGGTCGGGATTGCCTGTAGCACGGTAGGATGCATCCGCCGATACAAAAAGGATATCTCCAAAGGTTTTTTCCTTTACAAATTCCTTTACCTGTTGTGTGTAGGGTTCGGAATGCAAACGATAGCCCATACCCAACTTTACACCGGCTTTATTACAGGCGTCGATTATGGCATCACATTCGGCAACGCTGATTCCCATAGGTTTTTCACAAATAACGTGTTTGCCGGCCTGCGCGGCCCGGATACTAAATTCGGCATGCATGCTGTTGGGGAGCACCACGTACACCACATCAATATCCTCATTATTGGCGATATCATCAAAATTTTGATAGTTGTAGATATTCTTTTCAGGTATACCATACTTATCCGCCCACTCCTTTTCCTTAGCAGGGGTTCCCGTAACAATTCCTGCCAAATAACAATGTTGGGTGTCCTGCAAAGCAGGTGCCAACTGGTAGGTACTATATCCCCCAAGTCCTACGAGGGCAACACCCAATTTTTCCTTCTCTTGATTGGCGCCCATGGCACATGCAAAAGGTGCTGAGGACAGGAGTGCAGCTCCACCAATTCCTTTTGCGGTGAGACTACTAAAATTTCTACGGGTGATGGTTTTCATGAAAATAGATTTAGTATGGATACTAAAATTAAGAATTATAGCTGAATTCTAGTATTTACGATTGTTTTAACAAGGTAAGAACTTTCAAAATTCTTATTTTTATGGACTAGACTAATTCAACCAAATAATAATGAAAAAACTCTTACTACTAGGTATGGCGGTGTGCTCGTCATTCGCCTTTGCCCAAGAACGCAAACTTCCTGTAGACACAACAGTGACTACGCAACATGCCGTAACTATTGGCGGAAATCGTATCAACTACACTGCAACCACAGGGACACAACCTGTTTGGGACGAAATGGGCGAGCCCATCGCTGCCCTTCACTACACGTACTACACAAAAAATGATGTTAAGGACAGAGCTTCACGACCTCTTTTGATTTCTTTTAACGGTGGACCAGGTTCTGGCTCCGTATGGATGCACTTGGCCTATACCGGCCCCCGCATCCTTAAAATTGATGATGAAGGATACCCTGTTCAGCCTTATGGTGTTAAGGAGAACCCTTATTCTGTATTGGATGTAACCGATATTGTTTATGTAAACCCGGTGAACACAGGTTACTCTCGTACCATTCCTGAAACAGGAAAAGAAGTGGACCGTAGCAAATTTTTCGGGATCAATGCAGATACCAAGTATTTGGCCGAATGGTTGAATACCTTCGTATCCAGAAACAATCGTTGGAACTCACCAAAATATATTGTGGGTGAAAGCTACGGAGGCACCCGTGTTATGGGCCTTTCGTTAGCATTACAAAATCAACAATGGATGTATTTGAACGGCGTGATCATGGTTTCACCTGCCGATTATAAGGTGTTCCGTGACAACGACCCTGTTTCAAGTGCACTCAATATGCCATACTTTGCAGCAACTGCATGGCACCACAAAGCGTTGCCTTCGGACTTGCAAAGCAAAGATCTTTTGGAGGTATTGCCAGAGGTAGAGGAATTTACCATTAACGAACTATTGCCAGCCATTGCAAAAGGTGGATTTATCGAAGATTCAGAACGTAAATCCATTGCCAATAAAATGGCACGCTACTCAGGGTTGGACGTTCAAGATATTCTTGACCATAATTTAGATGTGCCGACCCAGTTCTTCTGGAAAGCATTGTTGAGAGAAAAAGGCGGATATACCATTGGACGTTTGGACAGCCGTTACTTGGGAATCGATAAGATGTTGGCCGGAACACGACCAGATTATTCTCCTGAATTGACTTCTTGGTTGCATAGTTTTACTCCTGCTATCAATTATTACTTGCAGGAAGAATTGGATTTTAAAACCGACATTAAATACAATATGTTCGGGCCTGTTCACCCTTGGAACAATGATGATGATAGTGTTCGTGATGACTTGCGCCAAGCAATGGCCCAGAACCCTTACTTGAACGTTTTGGTTCAATCTGGATATTATGATGGCGCTTGTACTTATTTTGCTGCCAAATACACCATGTCTCAAGTGGACCCTAGTGGTAAAATGAAGGATAGATTCGATTGGAAAGGGTATCGCTCCGGACACATGATGTATTTGAGAAAAGAAGACCTAAAAACAGCCAATGATGACATCAGGGATTTTATCGTTAGGACACAGGCCAACGGAAAAAGTGCGAAATATTAATTCGTAGTGTTTAAAATAATTAAAGCGGTATGACCTAACGCGTTGTACCGCTTTTTTATTTGGTGCAATTTAATTTGAAATTTTCTATTTTTATCCAAAACCGCACATAGTGAAAAAACAAACTGTACTTTGGCTCATGATATCGTTTCTAGGATTATCTATCACCACAAAGACAAACGCTCAAGATTGGCCCAATTTGGAAAAGTATAAAACAGCAAATACCGAACTGGAAGCTCCCGCAGATAGTGAAAACCGTGTAGTTTTCATGGGTAACTCCATCACCGAAATGTGGAAAGATGCCCACCCAGAGTTTTTTACCGATAACCCTTATGTAAATCGTGGAATCGGTGGACAAACCACGCCACAGATGTTGTTGCGTTTTCGCCAGGATGTAATCGACCTTAATCCCAAAGTGGTCGTTATTTTGGCCGGCACCAACGATATTGCTGGGAATACCGGCCCAATGACATTGGAGCAGATTCATGACAATATTTTATCAATGGTAGAATTGGCAAAAGCAAACGGAATAAAACCCATTGTTTGTTCGGTTCTCCCTGCCTATGATTACCCATGGCGCCCAGGATTGAACCCCAATATTAAAATTCCAAAGCTCAACGCATTGCTCAAGGATATGGCCAAGGCGCAAGACATAATGTACCTAGATTATTTTTCCGAAATGGCCGATGATAGAAATGGAATGCCTTCGGAATTGACCACGGACGAGGTACATGTGACCAAAGCTGGATATGATGTTATGGAAAAGATGGTCAATAAAGCTATTGCGAACGCCTTAAAAAGTTAATTTGGTTACTCTTCGTAGTTCTAAATTATTAGCTTGAATTAATTTGTGACATGCAAAATGGCAAGGTCAGTATCATTATCCCCTTTAAAAACACGGCACATTTTTTACCGGAATGTCTGGACTCCATTGTAAATCAAACTTACAGGGAATGGGAGGTTTTAGCGGTTAACGATCACTCCACAGATAAAAGTTTTGAGCTCCTTACCTCCTACTCCCAAAAAGATGACCGTATCAAGGTATTCCAAAACACGGGAAATGGAATAATCCCGGCGCTGCAAACCGCCTATGCACACAGTAACGGACAATTTGTGACACGGATGGATTCGGATGACATAATGGAGCCTCATCGATTGGAAGTGATGGTGAAATCTTTGATAGAAAACGGACAGGGACATGTTGCCGTAGGTCAGGTGAAATACTTTTCGAATAGAGGTATCAGCAATGGCTATGAACGATACGAAAAGTGGCTGAACCGATTGACATCCGAAGGAAATAACTTTGACGAAATCTACAAAGAATGTGTGATTCCATCGCCATGCTGGATGACACATCGTGCTGACTTTGAACAATGTGATGGGTTTAATCCCAAGCGCTACCCAGAGGATTACGACCTTACCTTTCGATTTTACGAGCACGGATTCAAGATTGTTCCCTGCAACCAAATACTGCATCTTTGGCGCGATTACGACACCCGAACGTCACGCACCCACGAGCACTATGCCCAAAACTATTTTTTGGACATCAAACTGCACTATTTCCTAAAACTGGATTATGTCAAAAACCGGCCATTGGTAGTTTGGGGAGCTGGTTTTAAGGGGAAAAAAATTGCCAGAGGTTTAAAAAAAATAGGGGTAGAATTTACTTGGCTATGCGATAATCCAAAAAAAATAGGTAAAAAAATCTATGGAAAAAAACTTATGCACTTTGAAGCTTTACAAAATTTGAAGAACCCACAAAGCATCATAACCGTGGCCAATGAGGATGCCCAACAAGAAATCCATAATTATTTTTCAGAATTAGGTCAACTCCCTGCACAGGATTATTTCTTCTTTTGTTAGACTTATCGAGACAATGATTGTTGGAGTTTGAAATCAGAATGTTTTAATGCCTATCTTTGACCAAGCAATGTTGGGAATGCAGTTTAAACATCCAGAACTTCTTTGGGCACTTTTTCTTCTAATCATACCCATTTTAATCCATTTATTTCAGTTACGACGCTTTACCAAAACCCCGTTTACCAATGTGGCCATGCTGCAAAAGGTAGTTTCGGAATCGAGAAAAAGCAATACATTAAAAAAATGGTTGTTGCTGATTACCCGATTATTCTTGCTTGCCGCTATCATTATAGCTTTTGCACAGCCATTCACCTCTACCAATACTGCACTTCAAGAAAAGGAAACAGTGGTGTATCTGGACGATTCCTTTAGCATGCAGGCGAAGAACAATGGTATTTCTCTTCTAGAAAAAGCCGTGCAGGATTTTATTAAAAATATTGGAACCGAGACGGAATTCAGTCTATTTACCAACGAACAAACGTTCAGCAATGTTCGGGTCACCGATATCCAGAACTCATTGTTGTCTCTTCCGTTTTCCCATAAACAACTGAACCTTAATGAAATTGGTCTTAAGGCCAAAAATTTATTTTCTCAAAATACAGAAACCGTAAAAAACCTAATTGTGGTTTCTGATTTTCAAGAAAGAATTGCAGCAGGAAACAGCGAATTGGATACCTTGTTGCAAGTTCATTTTGTACCCATGCAGGCGCGTGAGCTTCAAAATATATCCATTGATTCTGTTTTTGTGGATGAAAGTTTGAACGACCAAGCCACATTAAAAGTATTCCTATCTGGAGGGAAAGCAGATGAGGCCATGCCCATCTCACTCTATAATGATGATGAATTGATTGCCAAAACAGCAGCAAAATTTAAGGCAAACAAAAGTGCTACCGTAGATTTTACAATTCCGGCCAATGAGCAATTAAATGGACAACTTACCATAGTCGACAACGTTTTGGGGTACGATAATCGATTCTATTTCAACATCAACCCTAGAGAAAAAATAAAGGTTTTGGCCATTAGTGCTTCGGACGGTGATTACCTAAATCGCCTATTTCGGGGAGATGAGTTCAATTTTGAAAAATATAGATTGAACCAATTGGATTATAGTAGTTTAGGAAATCAGAACGTTGTGATTCTGGATGGACAATTGTCGATTCCCAGTAGTCTTCAAAATATATTGCGAACCTTTAGGAATGATGGGGGTACCTTAATTATTGTTCCGTCCAAAAACAGCGAAGTGTCATCATACAATGGCTTATTATCCAGTTTATCTACCACTCAGTTTTTAGAAAAAGTGGTTTCGGAGGTACAATTAACCACCATAAGCTTTGACCATCCATTGTACCGCAATGTTTTTGAGCAAGAGGTCACCAATTTTCAGTATCCATCTGTTAAGGAATATTTTAAAATACAGACCAGTCTACCTACGGCGTTGTCCATGGGCGGAGGCGATTCATTTTTAGTGGGAGAAAATGGACTGTACGTGTTTACGGTTCCATTGGAATTGGAAAATTCCAATTTCATCAACTCTCCGTTGATTGTGCCCACCTTTTACAATATGGCACGATTCAGCCTACAATCCCCGCGAACATATCAAACCCTGGGTGAATTGAATACGTTGGACATCGCAGCGGAAATCGGAAACGATGACATCTTGAAGGTAGCTAAAGATGGTTATGAGTTTATCCCTCTTCAGCAGACATTCCCGAATCGGGTTCGTCTTTCATTTGATCAGAACCCCACGGAAGATGGAATTTACTCCGTACTCCAGAATCAACAGGTTCTACAAAATATAAGTTTTAATTATCCCCGGGCTGAAAGCGACCTCAAATATCTGGATATCGGTTCGTTGGAAAATGTAAACGCCATGGATACCATTCCGGAGCTGTTCGATTATCTAGAAGCTGAAAACAACATTACGGCTTATTGGAAATGGTTTGTTATTTTAGCGTTGCTTCTGGCGCTGATAGAGGTACTCATTCAAAAATTTGTTACATGAACATTCTGCTGAAGTCTGCAAAAATTGTATGCCCAGAGAACAAGGGCCTACACTTGAAAAAGCGTGATATCCTAATAAAAAAGGGGGTAATTGAAAAAATTGGTGCCACTGTGGAAGCCCCTGCCAACACCAAGTTGGTTGAAAAAGATAATCTGCATGTTTCTTTGGGATGGTTTGATAGCAGCGTGAGTTTTGGCGAGCCCGGATTTGAAGAACGAGAAACCATTGCCAATGGATTGTTTACGGCCGGAAAAAGCGGTTTTACCGATATTGTGCTGAACCCAAATACGCATCCCGTGCCCGATACGAGTTCCGATGTTGTCTTTTTAAAGGAACGTGGACAGGGCAAGGCTACCAAGCTGTATCCACTGGGAACCTTGACCAAAAATGCGGAGGGTATTGACCTTGCCGAGCTTTTTGATATGAGAAATGCAGGTGCAGTTGCTTTCTTTGATTTCAAAAAACAAATATCCAATCCCAATTTGCTCAAGATAGCCTTACTGTATGCCCAAAATTTTGATGGGCTGGTATACTCATTTCCACAAGATGGCGATATCAAAGGAAAAGGTGTGGCCAATGAAGGGGAAGTGTCCACAAAACTTGGTTTAAAGGGAATTCCTGCATTGTCCGAAGAACTACAAATCGCAAGGGACTTGTTTATCTTGGAATACACCGGAGGAAAACTGCATATCCCGACAATATCATCGGCAGGCTCGGTAAAGCTGATTGCCGAAGCAAAGAAAAAAGGATTGGACGTGTCTTGTAGTGTGGCAGTTCACAACCTTTTCTTTTCAGATGAAACTTTGGTTGGATTTGATACCAATTTCAAAGTCTCTCCTCCCCTGCGCGCAAAGTCAGATTGCAAAGCTTTGATCAAAGGGGTGAAAAACGGGACTATAGATTTTGTGACATCGGACCACATTCCTATGGATGTTGAACATAAACGCGTGGAATTTGACAACGCGAAAAATGGTACCCTAGGTCTTGAGTCTTCATTTGGTTGTTTGAACACCATTTTTGAACTGGATGAAACCATCTCCTTATTGACCCAAGGAAGGTCTCGATATGAAATTGAAGCCCCAAAACTGGAAGAAGGTGCCAAAGCCTGCCTAACCCTATTCAATCCGGAAGGGGAATATACTTTTGACATAAAAGATATTCTTTCCACATCAAAAAACAGTATGTACGTTGGTGCTACCTTAAAAGGTAAAGTTTACGGCATCATAAATAACGATTTAAGTACCTTATAATGAGCGACGCATCCGCCCCAGGGAAGACAACCGCCGTAGTGGCATACATTACCATTGTTGGCTGCTTAATTGCCATCACCATGAACATTGAAGAAAAAAATGAATATGCCCGTTTCCATATTAGGCAGGCCTTTGGCATACATGTCCTTTTTCATGCCCTGGCCATTTTAATGACCTATGCGGGCTACGCATATCTGGCCATTCCCATCTATCTCTTTTATTTTGTGATTTGGATTTTTGGCTTTTTGCAAGCACTCAATGGCAGCATGAAATCTTTGCCGCTAGTGGGAAAGTATTTTCAAAAATGGTTCACCTTCATATCTTAAACCTTTAATATGTCCCTTAAAACCTTATCTCTAGAATATTTGCTAAGACCTTCTTCCAAAGATTCAGGTAAGATTCCTGCACTTTTTATGTTCCATGGCTATGGTAGTAACGAAGAGGATCTATTCTCTTTCGCTTCTGAACTTCCAGAGGAATTAATGGTGATTTCGGTTAGGGCACCATATAGCCTTGAACCTTTTGGACACGCGTGGTATGCCATCAATTTTGATGCTGAACAGGGTAAGTGGAGCGATGATGAACAGGCCAAAGAATCTAGGGAAAAGATTGTTGCGTTTATAGATGAGGCCATTGAAGCTTACAACCTTGATAAAGAAAATATTACCCTTTTAGGGTTCAGTCAAGGAACCATTCTGAGTTATTCCGTAGCATTGTCTTACCCTGAAAAAGTGAAGAATGTTATCGCATTGAGCGGATATATCAATGAAAACATTTTGGTTGATGATTATGCCCAAAAAGACCATAGCAAGCTAAATTTCTATGCTTCACATGGGCAAGTAGACCAGGTCATTCCTTTGGAATGGGCCCAAAAGTCGCCAGATTTCTTGGAAAAACTGAACATTCCAACGATATATGAGGAGTTTCCTGTGGGGCATGGTGTTTCCCAACAGAATTTTTTCTCGTTCAAAAAATGGTTGGAGAAACATATTTAATTAAACTATAATCTCTATTCAGCTTTTACCACCCTTTACCTTTTATTTAATACTCCTGCGGGGCATAGAGCAAATGTTCCACCAGTGTAAAGTCAACGCTAAGATTATCCTTTAGTTCATACTTTATGATTAGGTCGCCCCAATATTTACCATCGGAAAAATCGGCCAGAATCCATTTGTGGTTCAATACTTTGATTTTGTTGATTTTAAAATCACTCTCCATTCCCTCGTAGGGTATCAAAGGATTATCACCCTTCTGTTCGTTGGTTTCCAACAACTTATCCTGAATATATAGTGAAGGGTTATCAAGATTTAGGTGCTCGTAATATGCCAAAGCATCATCATTGTTCTCCAGGGTGAAGTATTGCATATCCAATACTTTTAAGTGCATGGTCTGCAAAGAATCCTCCAATTGTACAACCTCTTCTTTAAGTTGCTTTACATCAGCTGTCAATGTCTTTTGCATGTTGTTTCCTGTTACAAATTGAAAAAGCGCCAATAGGGCGGCGAAAACGAATAGGTATAGGAATATATTTTTTTTCATTACATCTAAATTTTGATTCGTAGGTTATCGTAGGCCAAATGTATGTTTTTGGGGAGACTTTTTTCCACTTCTTCATGAAATCCCAACAAAGCGCTGATATGTGTAAAATAGGTTTGCTCCGCCCCTACCTTTTCTGCAAACCCCAGAGCCTCTTCCAAATTAAAATGTGAATGATGTGGTTCGATTCGCAGTGCGTTTATCACCAATACTTTGGCCCCCTTCATTTTTTTGATCTCTTCCTCCTCTACCCGTTTCACATCGGTCATATAAATAAATTCTCCGAAACGGTAACCGAAAACCTGTAATCTGTTATGGAAGGCCTCAATGGGAACCACATCCAAATTCCCTAATGGGATTTTGGTGTTTTTGTCGACTTCATAAACCTGAACAGCAGGAGCTCCGGGGTATCGGTCCTCATCGGCAAAAATATAATCGAACCTCTTTTTTAAGGATTGAATCACCCTTTGGTGCCCATAAATGGGGATATCGCCCTGTCGAAAGAAAAAAGGACGGATATCGTCCATTCCCGCAGTATGGTCCGCATGTTCGTGGGTAAACAAAATACCATCCAATTTATCTATTGGATTGGCCAACATTTGCTGCCTAAAATCAGGGCCACAATCAATCACATAATTGTAGTTGTTCCATGAAATCAATACGGAAACACGTAGTCTTTTATCCTTGGGGTCTTTGCTCAGGCAAACGGGATGCTTGCTCCCGATTACAGGAATCCCCTGCGAAGTTCCCGTTCCCAAAAAAGTAATGGTCATCTGATCATCCATTAATTTCAAAATTATAACTTATTTATTTAATAGATTGATTGAAGAGTGTAACTTTGTTTCATCTTAAAAATTGGATATGCCTACCGTACCAAGCAAAGAAAATGCTTTTGAAAATATTCCTTCCATAAAGGCCAAAACCCTTAGGATAAACTTAAACCGTGATATTTACGGAACCTTTGCCGAAATTGGCGCAGGACAGGAAACCGCTAGGCATTTTTTTAGAGCCGGTGGAGCCTCAGGGACCATTGCAAAAGCGATGAGTGCTTACGACAAATCCTTTAGTGATGCTATTTATGGTATTGAGGAAGATGGTCGCTATGTTACCCAATCCCGTTTAAAGAAAATGCTGGACCACGAAATGCGATTGGTCGAGGAACGGATAAGCAGGGACAGCAACCCGGACTATCTATTTTTTAGCTACGCCAATACGGTTGCCACCATCGATTTTTCCAAAAGATATAAAGGACATGGATGGGTTGGATTGCGTTTTCAATTGGATCCCGATCAAAAAGAGTATGATGAAATTGTGCTCCACATCCGTTTTAAGCAAAATGAAGCCAGATTACAGCAAGAAACATTGGGGATACTTGGCGTCAACCTGATTTATGGCGCATTTTTCAAGTTCCACAAACCAAGAAAACTTTTAAAATATCTATATGACCATATCGACCACGATACGTTGGAGATTGATATGATCAACTTTACAGGACCCAATTTTGCCGATGTCGATAACCGTTTGATGAGCCTTCAGCTTATTAAAAACGATATGACGGATGCAGTGATGTTCGGGCCTGATGGCAATAACCTATTACCGGCGGCCGTACTTTACAAAAAGAACATCTTGGCGCTCCGCGGTAGTTTTAGACCGGTTACCAAGGTGAACATGGACATGTTCCAGAAATCCTACGATATTTTTGTTCGGGAGCAGACGGTGGATATGGAAAATGCCATTGTGGTGTTCGAGATAACATTATCCAACCTAAAGGCCGCAGGCGAAATTGATGAACAGGATTTTATGGACCGCGCCGAGCTACTTTGCTCTTTGGGCCACACGGTACTGATTTCCAAGTTCCAAGAGTACTACAAACTGGTAGAATACTTTAATAACTATACCAAGGCCAAGATTGGATTGACCATGGGTGTCAACAACTTGGTGGATGTATTTGATGAAAAATACTATCGTCACTTGAGTGGTGGTATTTTGGAGGCATTTGGTAAATTGTTCTTTAAGGATTTGAAGGTTTACCTATACCCAATGAAGGATCCAGAAACTGGACAAGTATTGACCAGCAACAATGTAAAGGTTCACCCTAGAATGAAGGAATTGTACAAGTTCTTCAAGTACAATGGTAAGGTGATGGATATTATCGACTACGATCCTGATGTACTGCATATATTCTCAAGGGATGTGCTCAAGAAAATCATTAATAAAGATGAAGGCTGGGAAAAGGAATTACCGGAGGGTATTGCTGAAACCATCAAAGAAAAGAACCTGTTCACTAGAAAAGTTCTGGAAGAGAAAGAATAAGAAAAGGCGCTAATCTAGCGCCTTTTTTAGTTTTTAAAATGTCATATCTAGTTCGTTTTTTAAGCCAATATCTGTGCAGCGTGATCTTTGGTCTTTACTTTCTCTATTAGATTTTCCACTTTGCCATCGCCATCAACAACAAAAGTGGTCCGGTGTATGCCATCATATTCCCTTCCCATAAATTTTTTGGGTCCCCATACACCAAATGTGTTGATCACCCTATGATCTTCATCAGCCAATAAAGGAAATGGAAATTCGTATTTATTCTTAAAATTTGATTGTTTTTTTTCAGAATCAGCACTTACACCCAAAAGTTCATAGCCTTGCGCTTGTAATTCCTTATAATTATCGCGGAGATTACAGGCTTCTGCCGTACAGCCCGGGGTATTCGCTTTTGGATAGAAAAACACCACTAACTTTTTTCCTTTGTAATCACTTAGATTAATTGTATTCCCGTCTTGGTCTTTTGCTGAAAAATCAGGTACTTTATCTCCTACTTTTAACATATTCATGTGCGTTGCTCTTGAATTAAATGTTTAATATTTATATCAACAAAGTTAAACAAATATGACCAAACAAGAAAAGGTTGAATTCACGGTCAAAACCTTGGATGAAATTTATCCCACCATACCCATTCCATTAGATCATAAAGATCCGTATACCCTGTTGATTGCGGTATTGTTATCTGCCCAAAGCACTGATGTTCGGGTAAATCAAATCACACCTTTATTATTTGCAAAAGCAGATAACCCTTTTGATATGGTAAAACTATCGGAAGAGGAAATCAGGGAAATTATTAAGCCAGTAGGCCTTTCCCCCATGAAATCGAAGGGAATTTATGGGCTTTCCAAAATTTTGATAGAAAAATATAATGGGGAAGTTCCCAGAAATATTTCCTTATTGGAAGAATTACCTGCCGTGGGACATAAGACCGCAAGTGTCGTGGTTTCCCAAGCCTTTGGAATCCCTTCCTTTCCTGTGGACACCCATATCCATAGGTTGATGTACCGTTGGGGGTTCAGTAATGGAAAAAATGTGGTCCAAACCGAGCGCGATGCCAAGCGATTGTTCCCAGAGGAAATTTGGAACAGATTGCACCTTCAAATTATTTGGTACGGCCGTGAATATTCCCCAGCTAGGGGTTGGGATTTGGAAAAGGACATTATCACCAAGACGATTGGGAGGAAAACCGTGATCAGAGAATATTATAAAAACAAAAAGAGCCGCTAATTGCGGCTCTTTTCGTCAGTTTGATCCTTAAATTAATTCAATGTTACTTCAAACTGGTGCTTTTTGTAGTCAACTACATGAATCGATTTTGAAAAGCTAAGCAAGAAATCAACAGTTTTCTGGCTCGCTTTTACCGTTTTTACGGATTTTTGTTCTTCAGAGTAAATGTTTTCCATATTCTAGCGTAAGTAATTGTTTCCATAGTATAACGGCGCTAGATTGGAAATATTGCAGGCTTCGACGTAATGCTCGATTAATTCGTTAAAACGATATTCTTGCGCTCTACAATCTTTCTTAGGTTGATAAGGGCATATCGCATTCTTCCCAAAGCTGTATTAATGCTAACGTTTGTGTTTTCGGATATTTCCTTAAAGCTCATATCCTTGTAAATACGCATGATCAATACTTCTCTTTGGTCGTCTGGCAACTCATCTATCAAAAGGGTAAGGTCGCTTTCGATTTGATCTTTGATGATTTGCTTTTCAGCGTTCAACTTTTCGTCATGGATAACGGAAAAGATGTTGAAGTCATCACTGCCCTCGAATTTGGGCATTCTTTTGTTCTTGCGGAAGTGGTCTATCACCAAGTTGTGCGCAATACGCATCACCCAAGGTAGAAATTTACCCTCTTCGCTGTATCTTCCTTTCTTCAAAGTTTTGATAACCTTGATAAAGGTATCTTGGAAAATGTCCTCTGCGACATCTCTGTCCAATACTTTGCTATAAATAAAGCTGGTGATTCTTTGGTTGTGCCTGTTGATAAGAATTTCAAGAGCCTTCTCGTCTCCGTCAATGTAGTTCTTTACTAAAATCGAGTCATTAATCTGTAGCTGTTCCATACAAATTACTTTTTTTGGGTTAAAATCACAGTCCCCCCTTTACCAAGAAAGACTTTAGTTATTCAGTTTTTAATCTTTAAAAAGTAATTATTCTGTATAGGCCTATCAGGATTTTAATTACACTTCAAATATAGATAAATAGCTAGGCGATCTAAAAATCTATGTTGTGAGTTGACGATTTTTATATGTTAACTGATGCAATATACGTATTAAGTGTGGCGTATCGTATCTTTGAGACCCTAATTTTAACGAATGGCAATCAATATAAACGTAGATCCCAAGCAGAATATTATCATAAAGGGTGCCAAACTGCATAACCTTAAAGACATAGATGTGGTCATCCCAAGAAACAAGTTGGTGGTTATCACAGGTTTATCGGGTTCAGGAAAATCCAGTTTGGCTTTTGATACTTTATATGCCGAAGGCCAGCGCAGGTACGTGGAGAGCCTTTCCTCCTATGCACGCCAGTTTTTGGGCAAATTGGACAAACCAAAGGTGGACTATATTAAAGGTATAGCCCCTGCCATTGCCATTGAACAAAAAGTAAATTCCACAAATCCACGATCTACGGTCGGGACCACAACAGAAATATATGACTACCTAAAGTTGTTGTATGCAAGAATCGGGAAGACCATATCCCCTATTTCTGGCAAGGAAGTAAAGAAGCATACCGTTACCGATGTCATTAATTATATAAAAGAACTTAACGAAAGGGACAAGCTCCTATTGTTGGCGCCTATCGTTATTTCCGAAGAACGGGAACCGCTAAAATCGTTGGAGTTCTTCTCTAAGCAAGGGTACGCGCGTATCAAATACAACGGAGAAGTTATTAGAATCGACCAAGCTCCCGAAGATATAGGGAGGGAATTCGACCTTGTTGTGGATCGTATTATTGTAAAGGATGATGAAGATTTCTACAACCGCTTGGCCAATGCCGTTGACAATGCTTTTTTTGAAGGAAAGGGCCAGTGTGCCATCGAGAACCTTCAAACTAACGAGATAAAAACCTTCAGTAACCAGTTTGAGCTGGATGGAATGAAGTTTTTGGAACCGAACGTTCACCTGTTCAGTTTCAATAATCCATACGGAGCTTGCCCCAAATGTGAAGGCTACGGGGATGTTATAGGTATTGATGAAGATTTGGTGATTCCCAACACGGCACTATCGGTTTATGAAAATGCCGTTTTTCCATGGCGTGGCGAAAGCATGAGTTGGTACCGCGACCAGTTGGTGAATTCGGCCTATAAGTTTGACTTTCCCATCCATAAACCTTGGTTCGAACTTTCCGAAGAACAAAAACAATTGGTCTGGGACGGAAACCAATATTTTATAGGAATCCACAAGTTCTTTGAACAACTGGAGGAGAAAAGCTATAAGATACAGAACAGGGTAATGCTTTCCCGTTACCGTGGCAAAACAAAATGTACCGTTTGTAAAGGAAAAAGACTGCGCAAAGAGGCCGATTACGTAAAGGTAGGTGGCAAATCCATCTCAGATTTGATTGAACTACCTATTGATCAATTGACTCCATTCTTCGAAGAACTACAACTATCCGAACATGACGCGGCGATAGCAAACAGACTTTTAAAGGAAATTACAACACGTTTGGAATTTTTGGACAAAGTAGGTCTTAGCTATCTCACCTTGAATAGAAAGTCCAACACACTTTCCGGTGGGGAAAGCCAACGTATCAATTTGGCCACATCGTTAGGAAGCAGCTTGGTCGGTTCTATGTATATTTTGGATGAACCCAGTATTGGATTGCACCCACGGGACACCGAAAATTTGATTGAGGTCTTAAAATCCCTTCGTGACCTGGGCAACACCGTGATTGTGGTAGAACATGATGAAGACATTATGAAGGCTGCCGATGAAATTATTGACATTGGTCCAGAAGCAGGAACCTTGGGCGGAAACGTAGTGGCCACGGGAAATTGGGAAACTATCCTTAAATCGGATTCACTAACAGCATCTTACCTTAACGGGACTATGGAAATTCCAGTTCCGAAAGAGCGTAGAAATTCCAAACATTATATTCAAATTAAGGGAGCCCGCGAAAACAACCTTAAAAATATAGATGTTACCTTTCCTCTGAATGTGCTTACGGTAATCACAGGAGTATCAGGGAGCGGAAAAAGTACCTTGGTCAGAAAAATTCTGTATCCATCCATATTAAAGGAAACGGGGGGGTATGGAGAAAAAGCAGGTCAATTTTCGGCAATGGAAGGCAAGTATGCCCACATCAAACATGTGGAGTTTGTGGACCAGAATCCGATTGGCCGTTCATCACGGTCCAACCCCGTTACCTATATAAAGGCCTACGATGATATCCGAAGCTTGTTCGCTTCACAGAGGTTAAGCAAGCTAAGAGGTTATCAGGCCAAACATTTTTCTTTTAATGTTGATGGGGGGCGTTGTGAAAAATGTAAGGGTGAAGGCGAGATTACCGTTGAGATGCAATTTATGGCCGACGTGCATTTGGAGTGTGATGCTTGTAATGGGAAACGTTTCAAAAAGGACATTCTCGAAGTACAGTTTGAAGGAAAGAACATTGACGACATCCTTAACATGACCATTGATGATGCCGTTGAACACTTTTCCATCCACCAACAAGACAAAATCGTAAACAAGTTAAAACCTTTGCAAGATGTCGGATTAGGTTATGTTGCGTTAGGGCAGTCCTCCTCTACTCTTTCTGGTGGTGAGGCCCAACGTATAAAACTTGCCTCGTTTTTGGTAAAAGGGCATACCAAAGAAAAGGCATTGTTCATTTTTGATGAGCCAACGACCGGACTTCATTTCCACGACATCAAAAAATTGCTCAAGTCTTTTGATGAACTTATAGATAAAGGACATTCCGTAATTGTAATCGAACACAATATAGAACTCATCAAATGTGCTGATTACATCATCGACCTTGGTTTGGAAGGCGGTGAAAAGGGCGGTCATTTAATTGTTGAAGGAACTCCCGAAGAAATCATCAAAAACACAAAATCATACACGGCCAAATATGTAAAGGAAAAGCTGTAGAAATAACTTTTTCTATCTTCAAACTACTGCTCTTTCAAGTCCAAAAAACTGATTTTATACCAAGGTGTATAAAAATCGGTTAACTCATAATACCCATATATCAATTCATTTGGGGCATCCGTCAATTGACCTAATAAATAATTAGGTCGATTCCTTAATATCGTGGGTTAGAACTTAACTCATACAGCCATGCTCTTTTCCAAATCATCCCCCGTAAAGAAACAGGACTTCCTATTTATGTTTCTTATTCTAGTTGGTATTATCTCGGTTTTGTTTGATAATGCTCCCAAAAAAGACAAATTTCAAGAATCCATAGATTTTATAGTAGGCGTTTCGGATGAAAAATCTCTGAATACCATAACAAGGTCTTTGGAAGCCGAAAACACTTTTGCCCCAGGAATTGCCATAACACTGGGAAGCAGCACCTTGACACCCAACAACGATTCTCCAGGTTGTACCACTATAAGGTATGTAATACGGGTGTTCAACACAAGTACTAACAATGAATCACTTGATGGGAATTCTTTGGTAATTGATATGGGTCCCGATATTACTGTTGGACCATTAGTAAGTGGTGACACCAATAACAACAACCAAATAGATGTAGGAGAGGTTTGGTTCTATGAGGCTTTTAAACCTATTACAGAAGCTGATTTGCTTGCCGAAACGGTGTTAAACCAAGCACATGCGGAAACAACAGTAGTTGGTCTCGGAACTACTGTTAGTGATGACTCTCACCCATCCGATATCAACTTGGACCAACCCACCACAACCAAATTAAGTTGTAGGTCCGGTGTTGATATGATTCTGACCGGTGAGCCTATGGCAAACAACGGAATCGATCCCGGTTGTAATCATATAACGCTTACCTACGAAGTACATTACACAAGTACCGTTCCCGGGGAGACCTTTGAAAGTATTGTTGTATACGGTATGGACGGTGAGCAAATGATAGCTCCCAGTGAAGGCGATAATGCTCCTATGGGCGTTTTGGATGAGGGCGAAATATGGATTTTCAAACAAGAATATATACCTACCATAGAGGAAGTAATAGCTGGTCAAGTAGTGGTTCAGGGCTATGTGGAAGCAATTTCTGTAATGGATGCAAATGTGTTGGTCTCCGATCTTTCCGACCCTGTAAATCTGAATGAAGATAATCCTACCATAATCGATTATTCTCTATGTCCTCCAATAGGCCTGATTAAAACGGCTACGCTCGTTGACCTTAATTCCGATGGCTGTAATGAGAGCATCCAATATTCATTTAGAGTGATTAATACTGGCGTAGGAGATTTGGAAATTGTTGAAGTGGTAGACCCCCTCTTTGACGTTGACCCTTTGCCCGGGCCCATAGCAGGAACCGATATAGGAGACGATGGTATCCTTTCCATCGGTGAAATGTGGGAGTATACGTCAACATATGAAATCACACAAGCAGATATAGATTTGGGCTCCGTTTCCAACCAAGCTACCGTAACAGCATTTACCACAGATACCAATGAACAGGTAATGGACCTATCGGACGATGACAGTGTCTCCGAAAATGACACAACAATTACCGCCGTTCCAAATGCACTTTGTCCACCATTAATGCCAAATCTTGGCCTTATTAAAACAGGTGTACTTGCAGACCTTGATTCTGATGGTTGTTTCGAGAGTGTCAGATATACCTTTAGGCTTAACAATACAGGCTTTAAAGATTTGGAAACCATAGAAATCGTTGACCCGTTCTTGGGACCAGATCCAATACCGGGACCCCTGCCAGGATTTGATGTAGGGAATGATGGAATACTATCCGTTGGCGAAATATGGGGCTATGAAACCATTTATGAAATACAACAGGTAGACATCGATTTAGGCTCAGTGTCCAATCAGGCAACAGCCACGGGAAATGTTATAAATACCGCGGAACAGGCAATGGACCTCTCGGACGATAACAGCTTTACCGAGGACGATTTTACGATTACTGCAGTTCCAAATCAAATCTGTGAACCAAATATTGGGTTAATTAAAACCTCTTCCCTCGCTGATCTCGATCTAAATGGCTGTAATGAGACCATAATATACTTATTCCAAGTCACCAATACTGGTACCAAGGACCTCGAAATTATCAATATCATAGATCCACTCATAGGACCCAACCCTATTGCAGGCCCTCTACCAGGGTACGATATAGACGATGATGGTATCCTATCCACAGGAGAAATATGGGTATATGAATCTTCATATACAATAACTCAACCAGACATAGACCTCGGCTCGGTATCAAACCAAGCTACCGTAACAGCATTTACCACAGATACCAATGAACAGATTATGGATCTTTCGGATAATGATAGTAATTCTGAAGACTCCCAAACAGATACCTTATTACCAGCAGATCAAGTCTGTATGCCAGGTCTGGCTTTAATCAAGACCGGTACGCTCATAGACCTTGATTCCGATGGCTGCGACGAGACCATCCGATACCTATTCAGGGTTATCAATACAGGTGATAAAGATCTTGAGATCATAGAGGTTTTTGATAATCTAATTGGACCCGATCCCATACTAGGGCCAATACCTGGAAGTGATATTGGCGACGATGGGGTTCTATCCCCAGGCGAATTGTGGGGCTACGAAGCTTTCTACGACATTACACAAACGGACATTGACCTTGGTTCGGTCTCCAACCAGGCTACAGTAACAGCTAATGTTACTGACACCAATCAACAGATTATGGACCTTTCGGATGATAACAGCGCCACAGAGGACGACCAAACGATTACCGCTGTTCCCAACGCGCTCTGCCCTCCTTTGGTGCCTAGCCTTGGCCTCATTAAAACAGGTGTTCTTGCAGACGTTGATTCTGATGGTTGTGATGAAAGTATCCGATATACCTTCAGGCTGACCAATAATGGCTTTAAAAATCTGGAAAACATAGAAATCATTGACCCGCTCTTGGGACCTGATCCAATACCGGGACCTCTACCAGGATTTGATGTAGACAATGATGGAATACTATCCGTTGGCGAAATATGGGGCTATGAAGCCATTTATGAAATACAACAAGTAGACATCGATTTAGGCTCAGTGTCCAATCAGGCAACAGCCACAGGAAATGTTATAAATACCGCGGAACAGGCAATGGACCTCTCGGACGATAACAGCTTTACCGAGGACGATTTTACGATTACTGCAATTCCAAATCAAATCTGTGAGCCATCCATTGAATTGATAAAGACCGGAGACCCAAGTGTGGATGTAGATTTCGACAATTGTTATGATGGTATACTCTACACCTTCACCGTTACAAACAATGGAAATGTTGACCTCCACACTATAGTGCTCACGGACGACATGGTCGGTCCACAAGTGGCACAACCACTACCAGGTGAAGATGACGGTAATGATGGAATACTCTCTATTGGAGAAGACTGGACATATCAAGCCACATATACTTTATTACAGGCGGATATCGACCTTGGGGCTGTAACTAACCAAGCAGACGTATCCGCGCTATCCGTAGGCAACAACACGCCTGTGGCGGACAACCAAAACATCCAGACTGATTTACCTGCAGAATTGTGTCTGCCAGCAGGATTGGCATTGGTCAAAGCCGGCAAGCTTATGGACCTTAACGAAGATGGCTGCGATGAGACCATACTATATTCATTTAGGGTAAGTAATACAGGGGGCATACCTATAGAAAATGTGGTACTCATTGATGACCTATTGGGGCCGAACCCCATCCCTGGTCCTATCCCTGGGGATGATTTGGGCAATGATGGCATTTTATCTGGAGCTGAAACCTGGCATTATGAGGCATATTATGCAATCACCCAAGCAGATATCGACCTTGGCTCAGTAACAAACCAAGCAATTGTAACAGGCGATGTGATTGATAGTAATAATCAAGTAATGGATTTGTCCGATGATGATGTTGATTGGGAAGACGATCAAACAATCACCATAGTCCCAAATGAACTCTGCGACCCTTTGGTTCCAGGTCTGGCATTGATAAAAACAGGTAGTTTGGCAGATCTTAATTCAGATGGTTGTGATGAGTCAATCCGTTATTCCTTCAGAGTGACCAATATTGGTGAGCTTCACCTAGAACTCATAGAGTTGGTTGATAATTTAATAAGTCCAGATCCTATTGCAGGACCTATAGCTGGAACCGATATCAATGACGATGGTATTCTTTCAATAGGAGAAACATGGGATTACGAAGCCATATATGAAATAACACAGGCAGATATAGATTTTGGGTCCGTTACAAATCAGGCAACAGTCACCGGTAAAGTGATAAACAGTATTCAACAAGCCATGGATCTGTCGGATAATGATAGTACTCAGGAAGATGACCCTACCAACACAGCAGTACCCAATGAACTATGCTCTCCTCTAATGCCAGGTTTGGGATTGGTCAAAAATGGAACTTTAGTAGATCTCGACTTTGACGGTTGTTTTGAAAGTATCAGATATACCTTCCGGGTGACCAATACAGGTGATAGTGACCTAGAAACCATAGAACTTATAGATGATCTATTGGGTGTTGATCCCATCCCTGGACCCATGGCAGGTTTTGATATAAATGAAGATGGCATCCTTTCAGTAGGCGAGGTATGGAACTATGAAGCGTTCTACGAAATAACACAGCCTGACATCGATATAGGATCCGTAACCAACCAAGCTACCGTAACAGGAACTGTAGTCAATAGCATTGAACAGGCAATGGACCTTTCTGATGATGACAGTCCATTCGAAGATGACCCTACCAACACAGTGGTTCCCAATGAACTTTGTAATCCGGACCCATTCATACAGGTCACCAAACAGGGAGCGGCCGATGTCGACCAGGACAGCGATGGCTGCATCGACGGTATCACCTATACCTTTACCGTGACCAATACCGGCAACGTGGACCTGCATACCATTGTCCTTACCGATGACAAGATAAACGGACAGGTGCCCGGGCCATTGGCCAATGAGGACGACAACAACGACGGCGTACTCTCCGTGGGCGAGGACTGGGTATTCCAGGCCACCTACGCCTTGGTACAGGCCGACATAGACCTGGGCTCCGTGGACAACCAGGCCGATGTAACGGCACTATCCGTGGGGGACGACACCCCCGTGAACGATAGCGATGCCATCAACACGGCATTGCCCGTAAACCTCTGTGCGCCCGCACCGGCCATTCAGGTCATCAAACAGGGAACGGCCGACGTGGACGAGGACAGCGATGGCTGTATCGACGGTATCACCTATACCTTTACCGTGACCAATACCGGCAACGTGGACCTGTACACCATCGTGCTCAACGATGACAAGATCGGCGGGCAAGTGGCCGGGCCGTTGGCCAATGAGGACGACAACAACGACGGTATCCTCTCCGTCGGCGAGGACTGGGTGTTCCAGGCCACCTACGCCTTGGTGCAGGCCGATATCGACCAAGGCTCCGTGGACAACCAGGCCGATGTAACGGCACTATCCGTGGGGGACGACACCCCCGTGAACGATAGCGACAATATCAGCACACCACTGCCCGTAAACCTCTGTGCGCCCGCACCGGCCATACAGGTCATCAAACAGGGAACGGCCGATGTGGACGAGGACAGTGATGGGTGCATCGACGGCATCACCTATACCTTTACCGTGACCAATACCGGCAATGTCGACCTGTACACCATCGTGCTCAACGATGACAAGATCGGCGGGCAAGTGGCCGGGCCGTTGGCCAATGAGGACGACAACAACGACGGTATACTCTCCGTCGGCGAGGACTGGGTGTTCCAGGCCACCTACGCCTTGGTGCAGGCCGATATCGACCAAGGCTCCGTGGACAACCAGGCCGATGTAACGGCACT